>Ga0207886_10015_pt1 | contig 759983 bp, 859 predicted proteins | sample LinPmetageLP35_FD_184048 | JGI IMG/M metagenome (GOLD analysis project Ga0207886, IMG submission 184048) | Marine viral communities from the Pacific Ocean - LP-35 (SPAdes) | ecosystem: Environmental > Aquatic > Marine > Oceanic | place: Pacific Ocean | collected 2009-08-31 | reverse complement strand
CCCTAACCCTAACCCTAACCCTAACCCTAACCCTAACCCTAACCCTAACCCTAACCCTAACCCTAACCCTAACCCTAACCCCTGACCCCTGACCCCTGACCCTAACCCTAACCCCTTGCTACAACCAATTATCATCTTGTACTAAAGCTAATTGCATTTCATTCAAATCACAATTATTAGAAACATATATTTAGCTAATAACAAAGGTTATAAATTTAATATTCCGATAGTTATAAACGTAATTCCTGGAGTTGCAGGTGCTATGGCAATGCGACATCGATTTTTGGTAAGGTGCAGTTTATGCTATTGCCCCGCGACAATATTAATCCGTCGCAATATATCATATTACAATCACTTAATTTCTTAACAACAGCTACTGCTACTTTGCAAATATCCTATAAATATGACATTGACCATAGCAATCAATTAATTTTATTTTTACTTTTCTAATTAATATTAAAAGTATTATTTTGATAATGCAATTACGATTGCTATTACAATTTGGTACGCTAAAAGTTTTAATAAGATGCAGCGACCCATGCTATTGCTAAATGCAGGCAAGCAACGCCTTACATTGCTATTAATGTAGCTAATTAATAAAAGCGTTATTATGTAATTTTTATGCAGCCAAAATCGCCTTCCCGCTATTACCACAGCTAATCAACAAAAGCGTTATTGTGTAATGCTTCTAGGAATATTGTTAAGGAAATCCGATGGAAATAAGAACAGATTAATAAAGTGGAAACAATAAATTCAGAATTGTAACCGACTAAAAGAAACCTCAATAAAATAAGATTATTTCTTTCTTATTTAATTGAAAGTTGATAAAATTTGTATATCTATAATCCATGCCACAAATTTGTTACTTTTATCTCAAATGAGCCTTGCAATAAAACATTTTTGCTGCTGTTTCCAACAAAGACATCATATATTCCTTGTTCAGATTGCCACTTCTTTTCAGCCTCATTCCAAACCGAAGTAACATACTTGATTGAAAGACTGATCTCGATAAGCTTCTCTTCTTCAGGGTCCAACATTACTTTTTCAAATGCTTTCAATTCTTTCAATGGGCGTGAGATGGATGGAGTTCGTTGAGAAATGTAAACCTGGATAATCTCTGCCCCTGGTACCCTCCCGATATTTTGGATGCGCAAGGAAACAGCAAGCTTGGATTCGTCATCGTTAGTCAAGATACCAAGGCCTTTTTGTTCGAAATTTGTGTAAGAAAGTCCATGGCCGAAAGGAAACAGGACCGGTAATTGAATCCGCTCGTAATAGCGGTAGCCAACGAAGATGCCTTCACCGTACAGCATTTGACCCGCATCGCTTTTGGAATTGATGTATGCTGGATTGTCTTGAGCCCGCTTGGGAAACGTGACTGGTAATTTTGCGGACTAGACTTGTTAGTTGGGCTCGATTGAACGTCATGAGGCAAAACTGTACTGGATTAACATCCCCAAACAACACATCAGCTATCCCATTTCCCGTCTCATTGCCCCCATACCATGCATGTAGCAAGCCCTTACACACCGAAACCCAAGGCATAGTAACCGGAGTCCCACTCTGTATGACAATTACGGCGTCTGGTGCCACCTCAAGGACTTTCGAAATCAGTGCATCAGTTCCAGGTGGAAGATCCATATTGTCTCGATCATGGCCCTCTGTCTCCCAATCGCCCTATTGGATATTCAGCAAAATCCATCAAACATCAACTACCAGGACTAACGTTCAATCCTGCAATCACAACAACCTGTTCAGCTGCAGCGGCCACTTTCACAGCAGCTTCCATCGCATCTGGAAATGATATCCTGGGGCAACCACCAACACGAACACCACCTTTTCGAAAGGAAACAACTCCTTTCGGGAGCAGTTTTGAAGTCGCTCCACTACCAAAAGTTACGAGAATCTTGTGCTTTTGGCCTGCATTCAGCATGATGTGCCCAGTCTTTTCTCTCGTTCCCGAGCCAAAGAACGCATGCCCTTGTACTTGTTGAGTCTCGTTATCGACCACTTCTACACCATCTACAAACAATTTCGCTGTGCCCGAAACTGACAGTCCAAAGTCCCATATGCCAGTCTCTTCGGGCGTTAGAAAGGCTTCAATCTCAGCGTAGAAAATGGTCGGATTCAGATCTGGATGCTCGAAATCAGTCAGGAAAAAGTTACTGCTTGTAACATGAATCTCCTCGATGCATTGTCTAGATGCGGTCCAGGGTGGATCGTTATAAGCACGAAAAGTGAGACCCCGTACACCAGCCATAGTATAGACATTGTCGAGGAGGGGCAGCTCCTGATGGGAGTAAACACCTTGCGAATATGTCACGCTGTCAGACTTTGACCGAATTCCATCTAGCGGCGAAACCGTGTATGATGGTGTGATTGCTGCGCTACCGCCACCACAAAATACGGTTGTCTTCGCATTTGGGCCGATTACTGCTGTCTTTCTGTTGTCAGCGAAATGAAACAGTGTTTCTGATGAAGCAGAACGCTGACCGTTCGATCCCTTTTCAGAGGCAGGATGTTCGATTCATTTTTCATGAGAACTATTGACTCAGCTGCGAGTCTTCTGAGTAGAGTTCTATCTTCTTCAACATCTCGGCTACATTCTTTTGCATTCTCGGGAATCTCGCTTCGCCTTGTGAACTTGATGAGGTCTAACACGTTTCGAGCTCGCTCGGTAATCGTTTCTTCCGAGAGCTTTCCCGCTGTATAAGAATTCATGACTGTGATGTTGCGCCATTGCGTTGGCCCGGGCATTTCAAGATCAAGCCCAGCTACAAGAGCCTCTACTGTACTGTATGTACCGAACCTGCAAAATGTTAGATTCGAGACCTTTCCCTCTGCAGTAACTTACCAATCACTCATCACCAATCCCTTCCATCCCCAATCATCACGCAACACATTCTGGATCAGATGTTGGTTCTCGCTGCAATGTATCCCATTTACTTTGTTATATGCTGTCATGATCGCACCTGGCCGACCATCACGAATTGCCAACATAAACGGCATGAGATAGATCTCCCGCAACGCGCGCTCACTCACAATAACATTCACTGCTCTCCTCTGGTCCTCCAAGTCATTGCACACGAAATGCTTGAGCGCAGCAACCACGCCTTGCTCTTGGATTCCTGTGATATAAGCTGCAGCTAATGACCCCGATAGAACCGGATCTTCCGAGAAAGACTCAAATCCACGCCCGCCAAGTGGAGATCTCAGGGTATTCGTAGTCGGTCCAAGAACAACATGGGCACCCTTTGATTTGGCCTCTAGGCCTAGAAGCGTGCCTGTAGCGTGGAGCAGAGTAGCGTCCCAAGTTGCCGCCAGGCCGGTGGCGCATGGGATGCATGCTGATGGGACGCTTTTGACGAAACGTGTACCACGGATACCATTGGGACCGTCACTAAGTCGCAAAGAGGGAATCGCAAGGCGTTCGATGGGATTTGTGTGCCAGAAATCTCTGCCTACAATCCCTTAGTGACCTTGTGATGTCTATAGGAGAAAACTATCTCCAAATGCTACTTACCTGAAGTCAATTGGATCTTTTCGTGTATGGAGAGTTCTCTCAATAGTGAATCCACGTTGAAAGTATGGGTATCCATTTTTCCTGCAATCGACGAATTGTGCTGAAATATGACTTGAAAAGTAATCGTGCGCGATCTCTTCGATACACACAGAGGGAGCCGTAAGATAACGAGCGGGAAATAGTACTCAGAAGCATAAGATTAGGCGAGTATAACAACGTCACGACTACGAGCGAGATGGTGTTACTAGCGAGTTCGACTCGGGTTACCGGGGACCTCGAGCCCGCGGAGAGGAATCGCCCGGATTGGTGGGGTTGAGGCATCAGCCACAGCCTGCCCAGAAGCGTACACTGGATTGGAAACGGAGCTCGGGGAGTGGAAAGTGCTTGGCATTTACACCTGCAAAGTCCCCGAGTAGAGAGGGATACAGTCTCGGGGAGACTATAGCAACAGCCCCACATTGACTTCCATACTTTCGAGCGGAAGAGATGATGGCCGTGTGATCCATGAGATGTTGACCAGGAGCCTCGGTTTCAGAGGATCTGTAAAATTCGGGATAGATCAAATTTTTATTCTGGTATTAACTGTAAAGTGTCATAAGTGCATTCGATCCATCACACTGACCCGAGGGCTGTCCGATATCAAGCAAGTTGTCCAACCACTCCATGTCACCGCTAGCCCACCAGAATTCTGGCATCTCGGTATTGATAGGCTGCAATGATTCGTGATGCCCCATGCTATGATCAGAACTCGTGTGCTCTCCAGGTTGGTTCCGGTCGATTTTTGTGTTGCTGTTCGCGTGGCGTTGACTGTTCAGGTTCATACCTGGTATTGTTAGTGGAAGACTTCCTTGGTACATTTGCAATAGAAAAGCCATGAGGCCATGAAAACGATCAAAGGACTTGACTTCCAAAGCCTTGTGCGGCATACCTAATTGTTGCTGCCTCTCAAGCTCTCCATCTTCGTAGATTTTGCGCAGCATTGCCATACACTTCGCTGCGATCTCAATACCATTGCGATGATAATGTTCTAGAACTTCGAGACAGGTGCGCCAAGTAATTTGCATTTCTCGATGGATCTCATCCGTCAACATCTGTTGTAGCGCTGATGCTCTCATGATGAGAACTAGCACGGTACCAGCCGTGTATATCACTACCTCTGCACGTGAGTGGTGAACCATGAGGATACATTCGGGACCTTACTTACGAAGTGTGGTATACCAGGGAGGTTGTAAGAAATCGGGCTTGTGATTGCTGACAGCGTTCTCATGAATTAGATAAATGGTTTCACGAGATGCGGAAACACAAGCATCGATACAGCCCATCGTGATATGTCGTTGAAGCGGAGTTAGACTAGCCTCGCTACGGCAAAGTGGTTTTGTAGCAAGGTCAACTACTATTCCACGGAATATTGTCAAACGTATTTGCAATATCCTGCGGACAAGAATTAGTACGAATACTTGGATTACAATTCGATAACATGGATACCGTTTGATCTGGATCTTACCTGACCTGCAACCAAGAAGCTTGACGAGCAAAAAATCGATCAGCTTCTGGCGTTTGGGACTGATTGGGCTTTAGATATAACGGCAGCTCATCGGAATAGCTCTGTAGGCGCGAATCCAGCTCAAAGACTGAGCCAAATGAATCATGTACCCGATTACACACTTCTGAGCCTGTTGATGGCTTGAAGAATGTCCTACATTGATAAGTCAGCTCAATGGTGTTTTAAGCGATCTGAGGCGAAACACCTCAAAGTTTTACCACTAATCTGCGAAAGTTTCAATGAATAGACAAAGAAAGCAAGCTCAGACGACACGCCCTCGGGTTGGAACCCTCTGGGACCATGCGGGTCCGTACATAGATACTGGTCATCGATGATTTCCGGCAATGTCGGCAGGGACGGAGACGACAACATCAGAGGCCTCCCAAAAGTCATGCTTTGAATACTGTCGTATCATGTCAACGTTCAATGTTAATTCTGCACAGGGGGTGAAGAAGGGGTAAGAACCTATCCAGTGTCGTACACGCACACCATGTCCTTCGCCTTTCCTCTCTTTGTGCTTGACTTTCTCCTGGCACATCTACATGTAATCCTAGCCCCTGAGCAACTCGTATTAGCATTCCAACAACAACCCAGTTACGGTTTGACAATCCTTGATGTTGATAGTATCGAGCCATGAGAATAAGAGTATGAACCAATTTTAAAGAAGGTTGGCCAATGATGTTCAGCGTCAAAGCTCTATTGACGCGGGTGATGAAAATTTGCTGCGCAGCTTTCGAGGAGGTACAACCTTTCAGAGACCGTACAACATGACCTAAAGCGAAGATGATATCTAGCATACAGTGGAAGAGTAAGTCAGAGGTTGTTACTTTTCTCTCAGTACCAGGGACCGTGTCTTGCTTATCGGGCGGCGGGGAATTGGCGGTCCATAACTGCTCGTAGCTATATCAATTTAATTAAATAATGGACGGATCATGGTGATGGAACTTAAATACCGACGCAGAAAAGACGGCTTTTGAAAGACTGGCATCTCAGGGTGCACGTAGTTGAAGTACAAATGAAGGAGTTCATCCGCAGTACGTCTCGGCGGAAGGAGAAATTCCTGCATCGCTTGCTGAAGATTATCATCCGTACTCCGATCATCGAACCATGGAGATTTTGCCGGGAGAAATGTATCGGTGGAGCAAGGTGTATCTTGGCTCATCGCACCCCCATCACTCACACTCATGTCAAATACACCATGGACCTCCTTCATAAAACCCACTGCACTCGACGCACCGAGGAAGGAAGAATTATCGTCATCTTTCTGGCCTTTTCCTGGGTGGCTCCTAGACTCGTCGGTATAGCTTCCCTGCTGGTGGTAGCTACTGGTATGCTCAGCGTCTGGCAAAGGACACGATTTGGACAAATGGACTTGCTCGGTTGAAAATTCGAGAGGCTGCGATCTTCGAGTCATAGAAATACGTCTCGTTGGCGAAGAAGAGGTTAAATTTGGTAACAAGGGGTGACTAGCTTGTGCACACTTTGACTGCATGCCCTGGATCTCGCGCGGTGATGCAATGGGTACTTGAACCCGATTGGCATCAATGGGCTTGTTCAGTCGACTACTTTCGAGTTCTCTGACTCGCTCTTCCAGAGAAGAAACATAACTGGTGGTATTTAGTAATTTTGTTGACGCTGGACACGAAAACGAGGGGAAATGGATATGGCATTTGCGGTCAATGTAAACTTACCTTTGCGCTTCCTCAACCTCCTGACTTGGGTAGATGCATTGAGCAGCACTATACTTCTTTCGGGAACACGAATCGCAAACTGGACGAGCTCCATCGCAACGAATCTTCCGGTCCCTGCAGATTTGGCAAGCAAGCTTGAGCCTTGGTCGCTTGAAAGGACGCGCAGCTACATGTGTAGATTCCGGGGGCACTGAGGATTCGGCACCCGTCTGAGGTATTGCTTGTGACTCAGCTGGCCGTTTGTTCGAGCCACCGGACTGGGAAATATCCATGGTCCACGAGTGCCTGAACAAGATGAGACGGGGAGTGATGGTTTGAGCGGAAGATTCTGAGCTCGGGGAGCGGGGAAAAGACTGGTGATCAAAGCGGGGAGGCTTAGTCATATAACCCAGTTATCCTTCCTTACACTCGGTTCAATTCAAGAACTAGACAATTGGATATTCTTCCGTTGTACACGTGTTGAGTTTACAAGGGGAGCAAAGCTGCGTTTCACGAGTTTTGAATCGCAAAAGTTGAAGGTCCAAATATTGAGAATATGACAAGCGACCCTTGCAGCGAGAACGGACGAAGAGAAAGATTATCTTCCGACGTCCTCATATGACATAAACCAGAGTCTGGCAGATATGAACCCTTTACATAAACTGAAAACAATCAAGCATACACGGACTCATTTACATGACATCCCATAATCTGAGATTCTGCTGCCAGCTCTGTAGAATTGGAAGTTGAAGGCCCAATTCCTAACATACTTCGCACATTCTTACTCTGTCTCCTCAAATTTATAGCCCCCGAACTTCCTAGCTGATAGCTTCTTGGCAAATAGAAGATCCAGTTCCTCAAAAGTGCGCCCTCGAGTCTCAGGAAGTCGGAAAAATGCCCAGACAAGGAGACAGGTAGACATGAATGCCGCTGGGAGCGCAGCCTTTCCTTTGAGGTTACCTTTCTGTGGGTTGAGCATGTATGGGGCGACAACAATATTCAAGATCTGAATGAAATAGGTTGAGTTGCGGGCCATAGCAATGGTCTTGATTCGCAGTCGACTCGCTGAGACCTCAGTTGCCACAGCGTACGGCACAGGTCCAAGAGATACACCGTACGTTGCAAACCAGACGAGCAAGAGGGATGACTGAGCCCATCTGAGAGCAGATGTGCTGGGAGCAAAGTCAGACAATCCCACTGCCCACATGATTGGCGCCAAGATGGAAAGACCAGTCAGGTACATGGCTCTTCGACCACAGCGGGCCGAAACAAACCAAGACGAGACCGTACCAAACCATGCAAGAGAGAAAGTACCGAGAGTCATCTTGAACGCATCGTCTGGAGACAGGCCTGCAAGCGTGAAGAAGTACGTGATATAGTTCTGGATCGCAAAGCCAACGACTGCCTGGCCAGCCCAACAAATGCACGCAACCTCTGTGCGACGCAGGTTGGTTCCTTTGAAACATTCAGCGTAATTGGTTCCGATGTTGAGGTCCTTCTCCGTCTGAATTGTCTGCTCAATCATTGCCCGAAATTGTCTGCTTGCTTCAGACACCGATCGTGGGTCGTCTTCGCTGCTGCTCAACAGACGTTCGAGTGTTTTCTGGGCATCTTCTGTCCGACCTTTGCGAACCAGCCACCAGGGAGAGTCGGGCGCGAAACATAATATAATTGCAAGCGGCGCCGGCCACATCCATTGAAGAGCAAATGGAATTCGGTAGCCCCACTGAGACGTGTATCCCAACAGTCCTTTCAAAACACCCGTTGCGATGAGCCGACCCATTACCCAGCAGAGGTTCACATATGTGGTAAGATAGCCCCGCAAAGTCATTGGAACGATCTCGGCGGCATATGATGGAGCAGCTGCTGCAAAGATTCCCCATGGCAGACCACATAGAATTTCACCGATCAACAAGATCCGCGGATTGGGAGCGAAGAATGTTGCAAAGATCGTTGCGATGAGGACGAGATGTGCGGCAATCATAACTCTCTTATGGCCGTACTTCTCTGCAAGCCAACCATTTGCAAAGACACCAATGACAAGACCGATGTTGGGTCCAAGTTTGAGAGCAACTTGCCACGAGGCGGGAATGGAGTATTTGCCGTTGCCGAGCTCGATGCCGTATTTCTTCTGGAAAGAAGGATATGCAAAGAATCCTCCCATGATCTGGATGTCGTAACTCTCCATAATAGTCGACATTGAAGCAATGACAGACCACATCACTGCTTTTCGGTATTTGCGCATGGCTTGAAGGAAAGTGAGGTTATGTTCGTCTCTAGTGGCAATAATCACATCCTGACGACGTTGTGCTTCCTTCTCAGAAACCTCAAGTTTTTCATTGTCTGTTGCTTCGACTCGGGCGTCTAGCACCTTCTCGACCTTTTCGGGGTCCATGGTGATGCGAAATGTTGTCAGATGAAAACTGTAGCAGAGCCAAGCTGGAGAACTTTTGAGGAGTATGAAGTAGTGATAAGGCTACTAGTAAATGGGTCGACGATGAACGAATTTGTTGACAGAATCTGGGGAACCGAGCTCTATTTACACATCTCCGGCCTGATTGTAGGGATCGTGTCGCTATATAAGCGATCTCGCAGAAGCTGTTGGCACGAAGATCAAGGCGGATTTTCGTTCGAGCTGCTCGGTTTATTCGGGGAGGTACTGATCGCCATCCACACGAAAATTGCGAATTTTCTGTGCAAGTTCTGGTCCCACATACTCCTGCGGGGTTCCCAGTGTATATGGGTGGCGCGTGGAGATCCCCAGATCCCCAGATTCGAAGGAAAGACGGAATGTGGTCCTTCTAACGGCAATCTCCAAGCGGAGACTATCTGTTGCCTTCGGATTCAGGCATTACCTGTATGGAGCTGCTCAAAAGTCGAATGGAAGTGGGGGCGAATTACTGCCTTCGGGTTCAGGCCAAAGTATCAAGCGAGGCCTCGGATAATGTTCACGCCATACGTCAACGTGACTCGTACGTCTTGTCAAGTCCCCGAAAACATATCCACCGCTCGCTCCGAATGTGAGAGTTTATCCAAGAATGGCCTCACGGGTGCGACTGCTAGCGCTTCGTAAGCAGTCCACCCTTGCAATTCTAGTCTTGAGCAGTCTTTGTAAACGCCCTCTCTCAACCATCGTCCCAGTCTGCCACGCTCTTATTCAGTCGCTTGATCGATGCCTGCCTCGGTAATTTGACTTTGCCCATTTTCAGTGATTTTTGACGAAGGCTTTCTGGCCAAATCGTACTGTTATCTTTCTGTCTATCCAGAAGTTCGCATTTTCATAACTTACTCTGGTTTCTTCAACCACCCATCGCATCCCCATCAGAATTGTTCATCTTGTACCGAGCAAAAAAGGGGTTTCCAAGATGCAACACACAAAACCCAACATCATATTCATCATGGCCGATGATCACGCCAGCAAAGCTATCGGAGCATATGGTGCCGGCATCAACTCAACGCCAAACCTGGACCGTATCGGTAATGAAGGAATGCGTTTTGATCATTGCTATGTCACAAATTCCATCTGTACACCTAGTCGAGCAAGCATCCTCACAGGAACATACAACCATGTCAACGGAGTCGTCACACTGGACAGCAAAATCAACAAGCACATTCCAAATGTCGCAAAGCATCTTCGAACTGGTGGTTACCAGACAGCTATGGTTGGGAAGTGGCATCTCGGCGAAGGTAGCGACCATGAGCCTACTGGTTTTGACTACTGGTCCGTCCTTCCCGGCCAAGGGGACTACTTCGATCCTCCTATGATTGACATTGGCCAGAATGGACCTGTTGTATGTCCTGGCTATGCCACGGACATCATCACAGATAAGAGTATCCAGTTTATGCAGAGGCGCGACAAATCCAAACCATTCTTTCTCATGTGCCATCACAAGGCACCACATCGATCATGGGAATGTGACCCTAAGCATCGCAGTTTGTACCAGGACGATGTCAAAGTCCCAGACACATTCGACGATGACTACCGTAATCGTGCGAAGGCAGCTGGCAGAGCCAAGATGAAGGTCTCCGATGATCTAACATATGACGACCTCGGACTTGTGCAACCAGAAGGTGGCAATGAAGTTGGTGCTTTGCTCATTCCAAAACTTGCCAGACTCAAACAGCGGAAGATCCCAAATCCCGAAGATGTCAGCAAAATGCGACTCATTGACAAGGACACCGGCGAAAATTATATATTCAAGACGCCAGATGAGCTTCGGCATTTTAAGTACCAGCGATATATGAAGCGATACCTCCGAACCATTGCCTCTATTGATGACAACGTTGGCCGAATGTTGGACTATTTAGACAACGAAGGCCCCGAAATGGTCAAAAACACTATCGTAATCTATACCTCCGATCAAGGATTCTTTCTCGGCGACCACGGCTGGTTTGACAAGCGCTTCATGTACGAGGAATCTTTCCAGATGCCTTTTCTCATCCGATACCCCCGTCTCATTACACCGGGATCGATCTGCAAAGACATAGTCTCCAACGTTGATTTTGCGGCTACGTTCCTCGATCTTGCTGGACTACGGATCCCTTCGTACATGCAGGGGAAGTCATTCCAGAGCCTACTTCGAGGGGTCACGCCTTGGGATTGGAAACAGGTCGCTTACCACCGGTACTGGATGCACGATGACTTCGTGCACGATGCGAGTGCCCACTATGGTGTAAGAAATCAGAGGTGGAAGTTGATATACTGGTACAATCTCGGCTACGGCTTGCCAGGAACCGGGCCAGGTGGCCAAGAGCAGGAGTGGGAGTTGTTTGACTGCGAGAAAGATCCGTTGGAGTTGGTAAATATCTATCATGAGCCCGCAAGCGAAGCGGTGGTGAAAGAGATGACAAGCTTGTTGAATGAGAAGATGGCAGAGATTGGAGACGAGCCGGAGCATTAGTCCATTTTGTTACAATTATATCTGGCAGAGTCAAAATATGAAGCAGAGGTAAATCAACAGACCAAATCTTGCCGTACAAGATTCAGATTCCAGATCCTGCTTGGCCAACAGGCGAATTCTTGTTATTCTTGCACATATCATAAAGACAGGTAACTATTGAAGTACGGTAAATGAAGTACTTCTAGAAGTCATACTGTCAGTCCGACTCGACAGTAACAGGAACGAAGGATAAATCCTTGACATATTTTCACTTCCACCAGTGAGATCATGTCAGCCTTTCTATGACCCAACTTCAACTTTCTCAGAAACGCAAGTACTCTCTCTACTCACTCCTTCTCCCTCCAGCGAATCCCCCAATCACCCTTTGCGTAACTTGGCTCGACGACTGCTCCTTTCATGACAGCCTCACACATCCTCCTCTCTGACTTCTTGCCCTTTTCTTCGGTTCCACCGTCAGCCACGAACCCAAAAGCACAACCCCTCCTCGCAGCCTTTCTAACCATCTCCCTCTCTTCTGCTATTCGCTGGCCCTCTCTTCGCTTCTCCTTCATCTCATTTGTCTCTTCAATGCGTTCTGCTCTGCCCTTCTCACCACCTATACTTCCATTGATGGAGTTCTGAGATTGAGGAGGTCGGATCTTACCGCTGCCGTAGCCGAAGGGAACCATGTCTGGGATATCTGAACGTCCTTGAGCTGTTGGCTCTGGATCTGATACAGATGATGAACATTCAGCGTCAGAGTCAAATTCGGAAGCAGACAGCGGCGAAGCAGCTATTTGTGGCTCCGGCTTGTCAACCATGTCTACACTTTTCCAATCATCGGGCTTCTCACTACATATATGATTAGCAGTATCCTCTGGCGAGGTGACAGAACACATACACAACAAATCTTGCTCGCCGATTCTTTCTTCTTCCAAAGACTTTCTCTGGATCTTTTCCTCGCTGGAAGATAACCTCTTGCACCTCAGTACACTCTACGATGATCCTATGATCGCCTTTCGTAACCTTCTCTGTCTTCTTCTTAGACCTCTTCCTCTTCATGCCATCATCACCTTTCTGACCGTCCTGCAGATCTGCATCATTTATACCATGATCTCTCTCAACATCACTCTTCCCAGCCATTAACGATTGAGCTGTCGCCCCATCCAACATCTTGGCAAATGTGGCCTCAATTTTTCGATCCACCGGTCCTGGTTTACTGTTCCGACATCGTGAAGAACAGTACTTGACTTCTGTTGGGCCGCTGGTCTTCTTGCGTTCGCTGATGACTCGTCCACAACTATGGCAATACGGAACAGAAGAACCAACTGTGAGGTACAATGGTGGAGGAGTGGCGGAGTGCTTCTTGGGGCGTGACCACGAGTCCATCCAAGACATTCTGATGGAGCTGGGAGGGAAGGTTCGCGTAAGATTATGACTGGTTTTGCATGGAGGTAAAAGAATGAGACAAATTCTGGGACGTAAGAGCTTAGTTTTGCAGCTTGTAAAGTGCATCTCCTTCGCAGAGAGATGAAGTGGTGTTGAGCTTGGGTTTTAGCGAATTTGCCATGTCGTCATCGAAGTACCGTGGCATTAGCGTGTATTCAGGCAAGTCAGCGCGAGACAAATGATATATGAACGAGCATTCTGATAAAGTATTCACTTGTAGATCTGTCGACACCAAAACATTACTTGATGGTAATCCATCTTTATTGACATGATTAACAGAGACTATGCTTACATAATATTCTTGCCGAGATAAATTTATGTCAGCAGTGAACGCAGATGCGGTGGATGCAAGCCAGTCCTTTCCTAGCGCGGGGTAAGAGCTCGTGGGTGTAACCATCAGACCACCCTGATCGCAATTCGCTTCACGACATCATATTTCCATTAATTCTCAACCAAACAAGCATGGCAAACTCCAACCTAGCCCTGCTGATCGACGGTGACAACGTTTCGTCAAAAATCATCGCTGGCCTGTTGGTAGAGGTCGCCAACTACGGAACCGCCAGCGTTCGTCGAATATATGGGGATTGGACAAGTCCATACCTCAAGGGTTGGAAAGAATGCCTTTTGGATCACTCGATAACGCCAATACAACAATTTGCCTACACGACTGGAAAGAATGCGACAGATGGCGCCATGATCATCGACGCCATGGATCTACTGTACACTGGCCGGTTCTCGGGTTTCTGTCTCGTATCAAGTGACAGCGACTTCACGCGGCTCGCATCCCGCATCCGTGAGCAGGGTGTTACAGTGTATGGCTTCGGAGAGCGCAAGACTGCCACACCTTTCATTGCGGCCTGTGACAAGTTCATATACTTCGATGTCTTCAACGTAGAGTCGGAGGAATTAGAAGTGCCGCCACTTGTTGCGGAGTCATCAAAGTCAGGCATGGGACATATTGCAATACGTGAACGACCGGTTCACAACCTGAAGAGACCGATCGACCCTAAAGCACGTGCTGGAATAGTTTTGGCGATTAAACATTCCAGGGACTATGGCGATAGTTGGGTCAACTTAGCGGACGTCGGGAATCACCTCAACAAATTGGCGCCCAATCTCAATGCACGTAATTATGGATACGAAAAACTTCGTGAATTTATTGAAGCGAGTGGAGTAGTCGATGTCAAGTTCAAGCCGATGGGTGACAAACCCCCGGTCGCTTTGGTCTGTCTCAAAGAGGACAGAGAAGAGGATGTGAGATTTTGAGGCATTCGACAGAACACGAGGCGTCCCAACGTATTGAATAGTTCTGTGACATTGTAGGTATTCTTTATCCTGCTGGAATTGCAGAAGTCGAGGTCATTGGAGCATCAAGCAGAGAGCAACTCTTGCCTTTGCATTCAATCATATGCTGTGAACTCCACCATAGAATTTCGGCTATACTAGCACCGACGAACTAGTTACTGAAAATCGTCTTCGTTTGTCGACGCGTGAACTAATATCTATTCCAATTGTGTCCTGGATTATGTAGGTTCCAGGTACGTATTGTTGAAGGGCTTCCAAATGTATATTACGGTATTGTACATTTCTACTTCTGTTTCTTGGAAAACAAACCGAACCACTTCTTCTTGGCCGACTTCGAGTATCCTTCCTCCTCCACATTATGTTTCTGCACGATAGTCAAGAATACTTGATCCAACGTCGTTGGGCTCACAGAGTAATGTTCCAATCCCAATTCCTCGCGACGATCCTCGAGTATCATGATTAACGAGCCCACGCCGTCCTTCTCACCTCTGATCTCCTCATCCTCACCCCTTGCTGTCTTTGGCACAGAAAATCTAATCTGGCCATGGTACGTTTGATCCTCGATATCAGCTTGAGGGAACTGTTTCAAAATCCACGCTTTGACAACCCGGATCTCTTCTGGTGCAGTGTGCGGTGCCGACTTCATCACAAGATGAATATAATATGCGTCACCATGTTTCTGTCTCAAGCCATCCGGTGTTCCCATGGCCAGCATCCTCTTCGCCATGATACCAGCGCGATCTGCAAGTGCATCTGCCTCTTCCATGCTGTGTGTGGTTAGGAGAAGTGATCGACCAGGCACAACAGCAGCAAGTGTCTTCCACATGACTCTTTTCGCTGCAGCATCCATACCAGAACTGGGCTCGTCAAGAAGTAATACGGTGGGGTTTCCGATCAGAGCGATTCCCAGCGAAAGCTTCCTCTTATTTCCCCCAGAAAGCTTTGCAGCCATGCGCGAGGAGAAGGATTCGAGACCCACAGCCCGGATAACTTCTCGAACGTTGTGCTCGACATCAGGAACCCCACGAACACGAGCATAGAACTGTAAATGCTCAACAACAGTCATCTGATCCATGGCATCGTACTGCGGGCAGACACCAAGGTGAGAACGAGCCTGAGCACGATGTTTGTTGATTTCGATGTTCTCGACAAATATGTTTCCGCCATTCTTCGATGGCTGAATGTCTCCACGGATGAGAGATATTGTGGTCGATTTTCCAGCACCGTTGGGACCAAGCAGAGCAAACACTTCCCCACGTCTGATACCATATGTGAGATTGTCCACAGCTGTGACTGGGCCGAAGGACTTGGTGAGGTTAAGAACTCGAAGTCCATCATTTGAACTGCTGACCCGAGCCAACTCCTCCGCAATTTCCTCGTCGGCTGCCATACCTGAGCCTTGTGGCGTTGGATATTTGCGGATTCGGCGGTACCAAGCCAAAACGGATCCAGAGTCATACCAAAGCAGGATCCCAAACAAAACAAATACCTGTATGATAAGGTAAAGAATCGGTCCACCATACTGAAGAATGCCACCAGGGTTCGAAGCAATCTGCTTGCCATCGCATGTGGTGGAGAAAATGTTCAAAGCGAGGAACAAGGTTCTGATTAAACTTCCCATCGGTGTGACCAGAGAAACGACGAAATGGACAACCAGAAGATAATCATCGATCTTATTAATGGGCTACAGGGTGTTAGCATGGAGTGAATGATGTAGTGAGGGAGAAAAGGTGGCGCTTACAGCATAAGTCAGTGTGCAGAGATACGCGACGAGGTAGCCAAGAAAAAAGACAGCCTGACCTGCTGCTGCAAATGCATACGCTGCCAGTTGAGTTCGTGCGAACAGCGATACCACATAAGCCAACAGGATTGAGGCCATACCATACAGCATAAATATGAGGAAGAGGTATTCGACATGGTACCATGCATCTGACGACGTGGCAAAGATGATGACACTCAAAGCGCTCGACACCAAGACGATCAAGAAGTCGAATGTGAGGTATGCAAGCCACAGAGGCAGCGATCGAACACCATTGGAGTATTCCAGGCCGCGAATGTTCCTTGTTCTTTCGATGGTGGGGTACAGAGAGAAGAACCCTGGGTATGCAGCCATGGCAAGCCCGAAATAGACAACGAGCTGCAGCGTCTTACCTGCTCCCGGAGCCCATGGGATATCAAATGATGCATACTGCGTTCCAATGCTGATATTGGTGAGCGCGACATCCATGATATTCTGACCGAAGATTGCATTGTAGATTCTGCCGTTCCCTTTGTATGCGAGTGTAGTCTCGGAGTTACCCGAGCCGATGAAGAACCCAGCAGGGGTGACGTTGGCATAATTCTGGTCGATGTATCTGTTGAAATCTGCCAGCGAATCGACCAGGTGAAGCCTTTGTTGAATTAATTCTTGAGAGGGGATGAATGGTAACAACGGCCCGTAAAGTGATGTCAGAGTGGCGTTTGTGAACTTTGATGACGGTCCAACGAGCAAGTCATAATCTTGTTGGTTGATGATATTTTCGACATCTGAAAGCGAAATGGCCTGCTCGGGGGAGCATCCGATTGCTTCAAAGTTTTTGAGGAAGAGTGTGACGAGTCCAGCGGCGATGATTGGAAGTAGAAGAGCTGCCATGTATGGGAGGTAATTTCGACGCAGAATTGTGTACCTCTTTCTGAACAAGACCCATGCTTGTTGAAAGAATCCAATGGTCTTGCCTGTATGAAGATCCAAGCTTCGACCAGTCTCTGGCAGGACAGTGGCGGCAACCTTCTTCTCATGCGAATTAGGTTCTGGCGAGACTTGCCGATCGACACTGCTTGAGCTCTCGGACTTGATCTCGTCGGCCAAGTGCAGGAAAACGTCCTCGATGGTAGGTCCAGAGAGCTGGTAGTCTGACCGCCCCTCCGATTCCAGTCTTCGAATAATCTGAGCAGCATGTGACGATGTTGGAGCGGAGTACATAGTCTGGCCGAACGTTTTATGTGACTCCACACCTTCAATCTCCGGGGCCTTCTCGTGGCCTGGGCCTGTTTGGAGATGGATTCTGTATCCGCCTCCGAGGCGATTCTTCAACTCGACAGATGAACCTTGAGCTCGAAGAGTTCCCTTAGAAAGGATTGCGATCTGGTCTGCCAGAAGATCTGCTTCGTCTAAGAAGTGAGTCGTGAGAATGATAGTCCGAGCACCGCGTTCAGCCAGAAGGATATCCCAGATCTTGCGACGACTCAAGGGATCGAGTCCACTACTGACTTCGTCGACGCAACACACAGAGCTGCCACCAGTGAACATCATGCCGAGCTGGAGTTTTCTTTTTTGACCTCCACTGAGAGTCTTTGCCTTTGCATTAATCTTTCGATCAAGATCGATTGCCGCAATGAAGGTGCGCAGACTGTCTTTGGAATCCTTGCTTCCAGTGGACTTCAACTGATTGAAGACACGAATATGCTCCTCTACGGTCAGCTCATCCCACAAGACGTTCTTCTGTGGTGCGATACCCAGTCCGCCCGTGCCATCAACATTGATTGTCCCACTCGTGACCTTGTTCAGTCCTGCTATGGCATCAAGAGTAGTACTCTTGCCGCTACCATTAGCCCCAAGCAGAACGCATATCTGACCCTTCCGAGCACTCAATGTCAGCTTGTCGACGGCTACAACTGTAGCACTCGGGGTTTTGGTGAAGCCTGCGAACTTCCGGCGGAACCAGTTGGGCCGATAATGCTTTGTAAAATTGTCTAGTTGAACAGTTTGAGATGAGGACCCGCCATCCGATCCAAGACCATGGCGGACAGAGCGTCCTTTCGATGCGGTCCCGTAGAGGTACCGTTCAACCATTGCTCCGAGCACGGGATATGCGAAGATCTGGATGATGAGGAATACCCAAAGGACGATACCTGGCAGAGTCCACGGATTCCTTGGGGCAGCATTGAGAAGGTCTGTTGCCATTTCCCGCTGTTCGTATCGTGCCATAATGGTCAAAAAGAATATGTAGTTGCACGGCACAAACAAAAGGGACAGAATCGCAACGGAGCCATTGTCCTTGAACTTGAGTACCTGTACAAGAACACCAAGAAGTAGTGTAATCAGTGCCATGGAAATACCACTAAGCTGTGCCTTCTTGAAAAATGAAGCACCGAGAATTGACCAAGAAGCGAGAGACAGACCAGCTAGAACATGATAGATGATCACGATAGCCATCGAAGTCTCGGCAAATACACCAACACCCAAGACAATCGGCATCACGATCCAGCCTGGGATGTAGATGATATCGAAAGCCAAATGGTATGAGAGAATTCGGGCAACTTGGGGCTGCCATCTTTTCAGATTGGGCATCATAGCTTCAATAAGCTGAGACATCCCCAATTCCCGTTCCGAGGCGATGAATCCAGTCAGGTGGTATGTGATGCCCACCATCCCGATCAGAAATGCAACCGCTAGGATGTTTATGATCCCGCTCTGGTAGTTTACTCGAATCCTGGTTTCCCTCTGCTTCTGCGACATGCTTGTGTATGGGTACTCGAGAACGGTGTCAGGAAGAGACGCTTGATTTATTGTCGTGTTCAATCCCGCGATTGCATAGTCGACAGCTCGTTGGAGAGGTAGAAGGTATATCTGCGCATCGTTGGTCGACCTTTCCACATATATCCTCTCTCCAAATGCTCCATCTGCCCTCAATGTATAATTCCAGAGACCTCCATTTCCTTCACTGGGCGAAGCCTGGAATACCACAGCGCCATAGCATTCTGTTGCGCCTCGCAGACTGCTCCTGCAAGTTTCGAGTAATTCTGCTCCAGAATTGAGACGCGCGACTTTCGCTCCAGCAGCGGACGCTTCTTGCGACAGAGAGTCGATGACCCGATCAATCGCTCCTCCTGCCAGACCATTGTTCACGAATGCCACTGTCTCTCTCCCTGCCCCTGCTGCTCTGATGCCGTCTGCGAGTGTGCGAATGGGGCGACCAGAACCGATGCCATAGTTCGAAGGGGGCACGAAGATATTCCGAGCATAGCTCAGGAATATCATGAAGGCCACGGGGAGTATGAAGGCGCGGATACTCGTACTGACGGCATGGCGATTGAAGGCGATCAGGAGATTCTTGCGCGTCAAAGTCCAGGTCTGTTTTAGGAGCCCCATGTTGACGGTGGCGGGGTTTTGCTGATGAAGGAAGAGGATCGCGATGGCACTACCAACACCTCCAACTCTTTCAATGCTGCGCACAGCACCCTCGGGACGAGAATTTCGGGGACTCGGTCATCGGTGAGTCGGCTACCTCAATCATGAAGCCATCGCCAAGTTGATGGCCGCGTGGAGTGACAGTAGAATGAATACGGGCCTGGGTCGGACTTTCGGCGCAGCTTCTGGCCGACTTGATTCTTGGGAACTCTTGGTCGTCGAAAATGGACTGGAATGGACTGAAAGAGACTAGGAAAGAGATGAAGACGTCATAGACTATGCACAAGATGAAAATATGAAGACAGTGAAATAAAATTGAAAGAAAGTGTCGATACAAACCCAATTGCTTTGTTGGAGCTTTGATCGTGTTCGTCGCGAGCCAAGTCCTAGCTCGAAACAAATTCTGAACGATTACGTTATCAGCCTGATTGGAGTCGCTTATCACCGATAATTGAAAAGGGGGGGTATCAGAACTCTAAGTCTAACCTTACTTTCACGACATATCTCACCGTCTGAGCATCAGTATATGGCTTTCAGCTTTATTGATGCCTCATCATTTTATTGGACGACAGTAGCAGACTTTCAACCAAGTTTCAACAATATTGGAATTATGCAAGCATTCAATTCCATGCCTGGTGTACTCCTTGTTCCTTCCACGTTGCTTCGTCACTTTGAACTTCTTCCACCTTACAGACTTTCCACGAGGTATCAAACATGCCATGTATTTCGAATATAATGATCAGCAGCAACTTCCACTTTCTCCATCCGTCCATGGAGCCAATATATCAAGAAATACTATGGAACAACCCCCGCCTCTCACCACTTCCGTTTCAACATCCCGTCAGGATGGCAGGCAGGCAAAACAGCACCAAGTGTCTTTTGGCATCTGTTTCCTTATTATCCACAAGCCTTCGAGGACTTCCAGCACTTTCCTCTAACAATGTTAGATGGCATAATCATCCCAAAAGTATGATCAGCCTATGACCTACCTAGATTTTACATCCCGCGTCATAGAATGTCCACGGACTAGCAGGCACCACATTTATATTCCCAGTTACAGTAACATTATACAACAGACAAGACGGTCCAACGGCAAAACTCTGGCATTTATCGTATGTGGTGTCTGCGCAGAAGCCTTTGCAGCCCGTAGCGGTTGTAATGTTGGGATTGGTGAGGAAAGCGGGTTTTGTGCCGATATCGTACCCTTTGACACTGCAGTTGGCTGCCGTTTGAGCTACGGCTGTAGATGCAGCAGCGAGCAAAATAAAGAGAGCTGAAGTGGGAAACATGGTGGTGTTTGGTGAAGTGACAATGTTGGATTTCGATGTACATTTCCGTGAGGTCAGAAGTGGAGGCAGTGTGTCTTAACACCTCCCCGTGTCCTTTTGGAACGTGTCCTCGAAATGGCGATCATTTTCTTGCAATCTGTTTCGTCGCAACATTCTATACTCCAGACAAAAGTTATTTTTGCCTGCGCGGGAAGTTCTGCATTTGAGGTTGTTTACCCAGCAAGCGAGTTTGCTTGGCCTATGAGAGTTGGGAACATAATTGGGAAACAGTTGCCGAAATTGGCGATCTGCTTCAGGTGACGACGCCTGGATAAAGCATATAGTACGTCAATATTGAGGGTTCAGATCGCCCTGGTGCCTGGATCTGAAGATCTCATGTTCCTGGATGGCTGAATGCACCTTGCTCTACCCCGCATTGACAACACTGGAAGCATCAAAGTATGTTCACTGGGCGGCCTATTTGGGCTTGTTACGGAATTTGGGAGGGCCATTTGAAAATCTGCTGAGCAGTATGAGATCATTTCTTTCTGTTACATAGTCTGTCGGCTGTCAGCTCTGCGTCTCCCCAGCATGATACCACAACTGCCATACCTGGTCAACCAACTACCGGACACGTTTCGCCTCCACCGACTACATGGTTACCGTCATACCATTCAGTAGACCAATCAGACACCTGTAGAAATAACACCCTCGTCTCTTTGTCCTGCAGGACTTGGCGACCTATCCGACGACTTCTCCAAATCCTTCCGTTCTCGACGTTCTTTAGAATTACTCGCCATCTGCGGGAAGAAGATACCCGGGTGGAAGACTGTCAACACGATGGCAGCGAGAAGAATCATCCTGTGCGGAAATGGTCAGTATGTGCCTCTTATCGGAATGTGAAAGTCTTACGCTCCATCCAAGACAAGGAATGTCACCTCGTCTTGCATTAATGGTCCACCCCACCCCTGTGCCAGCTCTGGGATACTACAATGGGATCAGCAAATTATGAGGAATCAATCAAGAGAGAAGCTCACCGGTAGCAGCAACGGATCAGAATTGCGAAATACGCTACAGTGCATGACCAAGCGAAGAATTTAAACTTCCGTAGGGATTCTGCACTTTTCGTCCGCAAGGAAGCAAGCTCGCTGCGATGTCTGTAGGACCTGACACCATATTCCAGCGTCACGATCCCAAATGCCACCAGCTGGACAACCTGCAGGATGATACCAGCCAGCATCATGTTGTTCCCAATATCAATTGTGGTCGCATCACCACTGCTCGCCAAGGCACCTCCAATAGCCTGCACAACAATGGATGTGATATCCGCCCCAATGAAGACCCAAGTGTACCATTTTGCGGGAATGCGTGAGAATTCCGATCCGAAAGTGAGAACAACGTGCTTCAGAACCAGATCAATACTCCCAGACATCAGAGACGGACCGAGAATCAAACAGACGATCTGAATCCGGAATGCAGTATCGGACCACGGGTTACTGTTCATCATTAAACGTCCGATGTACCCGACGAGTTCCATAGCACATCCGACGAACAGACATCCTAGCCATGACCATGTTTTGTGACGGATTCCAAGATAAATCTGCGCGATGAGGCAGATGGAGAAGCCTGCAAGGAAGAAAGAGTTGCCGCCTATGTTAGGACGGTAAGCGTAGATTGTTGCTTCCACCGGGCAAGACACGGTGACTTCTGTACACTCTCGGAAGGACATCGTGAGTATTGTCGGTGGCGCAGACTATTCGAAAACAGAAGGATAAGTAACTGGAAGGTGGACTGTCGTTTGAAGTATCGATGTCAATCAACAAGAAGTGGATCCACTGCCGGTAGGGTCTTGGTAGGCGTCATGGCGGCGATGTTCAACCTTCCAATCAACGGCCAGACAATACGGCAAATTCTAGATTCTGACATCTACGAAGCCAAGAAATCCTAAGAACGTGGCATGGTAAGACTTAAGTGGACCAAAACAATTGTTGACGCCCAATCAACCACTCAGGTCCTTTCTCTTACGCTCGTATTCGAAATCGTTTTTTTGACTGGAAGTGGATGACGAAGATCCCGCCGCCAGTGCAGCTAATATCTGGTGGCGGACAGAAGTCGATGCTCGCGACGCCGAGAGACTACCGGCATGCTAACGGTCGAAATGATAACAGACCAATGAAAGACAGTCTGTCAGCAGCACGAGCGCAGTCGAACAAGACAGGTCTTGGACACTCAAAGGAAGCTTGGAAATGTGATTGCAGTAATCTCAGAAGACTCTTTTTTAAATCCACTTTGGTATCGGTTGATTAGCATCAGCATCAAGTCCTACTCACCCTCGCCTTACACGATGTTCAACCGCTTTAAATGCTCGGGGACTGCGGGAGGGAGTAGACTTTGATTTTGCCATAATACATCAAAGATTCGAAAGGAAAGGGCCTGGAACAGTCCGACTTAAAATGGGACATCGGATTTTCAAAATTTTATCCAGAATACCTTGAAGAGATAAATTTCAGAAGGCAGTGGATTCCGGGGCATCTTAGTACAAACTTGCGGCGCAACGTCCAACCTTCCAGGGCCCCAACCATGAACAAGATAGCGCCTGAATAACGTGGGAGCAGCGGTTCGGATCTTTGAGTTCTATGTTTTTGCTTCCTTGGTGCATTGCCCGTCGAATACATACGTGAGTAGTCTGCCTTCGAAAATGAGAGTGATGTGGTCAATGCAGATTACGGGACAGTGAGAAATTTGCTTCTGGATCTAAGATACAATTACTTGTCGAACTTAGGAAAGTATAATACATGGTCAGAAACCCTCCAAGATGAAACCAGGGCTACCAGAAACAATTTTAACGACTATTCTCGCACCCTTTTCGGGCTTTGTGAAACCCTTACGAGTCAGCCCAGTTCTATGAGCGTTTGCTTTGTTCTTACCTTTAAAGATTGCTTCTTACGCAGCTTAGCCACTGTAAAAACACGAGAGACTAATTCCGGTGATGTCAGTCGTCGAAAACGTGATGCCATATTTGCAACTTGAAGAGTCCGCATTTGTCGCAACTTCGACACCGGCCCTACTTTTCTGATCTTCATCGTGAACATTGCTCTGATCCCCCATAACCTTCATAAATTCCCCAAGTTTTTCATGGCTCAATTCCATAGTATTCCGTTCCGTGGGTTTAGCGGAACGAAATTCTAGCTCCAAGACAAGAGTCTTGACAGATGCTACCACTGGATCATTATGCCTGTTCCTGTTGCATCTTTTTAGAATGGCCTTGGCCAAAGAAAGGCAGCGCTCTGCTTCCTCCAAATAATCAAGCCGCAGGTTTAGGTTCCCGTACTCCATGTATCCGTACAGCTTCTCGACGCTGTACTTCACGTCGTCTAAGAGCTCCAGCTTTGGAATCACTTGCGACAATAGAGATTCAGCAAGCTTGTACTCGAAAAGCTGGCAGTATATGCTTGCCAAATGAACTCCTTCACACAGAACCTCGGGAAATCTTCTATAGTCGATATCAATCCTCTCATCAAGACGCCTCTGCAGGTCATGAATAGTTGCCTGAAACTTCTGCGAGTTCTTCAGAGCCTTGTAGATCTCTACTATGGTGCCTGAGATTGATATTGCTCGGTGGTGTAAGCCAAGTTCGTCGTAAAGATCCAGAAGAGGAACAAGTAGTTGCAGCGCCTCCACATTGCGGCCAGTATCTGACAATAAATCTCCCAGAAAGCCCTCGCAGTCAAGTCGATCAAGCAAGCCACTAGTACCAACCTCTTTGAAACCAGTGATCGCTTGTCGATAATGATTTTCAGCCTCCCCGTACGCACCGAGCTCTTCCAGAACCTTTCCGAGGCTGCGTATCGCCCGCAGGGTTTCGAAAGAAGCTGCCCCAAAAATCTCCTTGTACCCTGCTACGACTCTGCGATACGCTCCAATCGCATCCCGCAACTTCCCTTGAGCTTGGTAGCTATCTGCCAACTCTGCAAGAGTTTCAAACACCTCTATAGAAGCTTGACCCCGCTCTTGAACGAGGATATCAATGAGAAGAAGATATTCATTCGCTGCCTCGGCGAGTTTCCCACTTTCCATAAGGCCTTCCGCTTTGTTTCTCAGTGCGCTCGCTGCAAGATCCTCTGATCTTACCATGTTATGTTCGTATTCGTGCTCAAATGTGGTGGGTGGAGGAAGATCGATGGAACCCGACTGAATATGAGAAACCTCCTCATGAATCGACACCACACTGAGAAGGTCGTTGCTGCACTCGCTTTCCTGAGGCGGTGTATCGCATGCGACGTATGGGGAACTTCCTTCATTGTGAATTTCTGGCAACCCTGAAAGACAATCGTTACTTGTTGCGTGTGGCTTGTGAAAAATTCTGTCGAGAGAGTTGGCGTCCTCGATGCTTTGCACACCGCTGTGGATGGGATCTGGATTGTGTACTTCATGTGAACTATGACTTGTGTTGTTGAAAGTAGTTGCTTCACTTTGGAGTTGCTCTGCTGCTAAAGTATCGAAGTCCTCTTCTGGAGATGGAGTATCGTACGTAATGTGCTGAGGGGTTGCTATGTCCCATGATGTTAGAATAGCTTGAGCCCATCAAAGCATCATTCTCCTTACCTGCATACTCTATTTCGTCCATAGGCTTATCGATACGCTTTTTGAATGCATCAATCCTCGCGGGATTGATTTTGATGCCCCGGTTGTAAAATCTTGTGTCCTTCCCCTTCTCGGCCATTCTACTCCTCTCTTTTGCTGCAATGAATCCCATTTCCATCGCAGATAAGTTCTTCTCAAACTCCCAAACCTTTAATTGATCTTTGAATTTACGTTCACTACCCATATCGATGTCAATATCATTACATCCGGAGAGAAGATTCGAACAAGTCTTCCAGTCAAATCCAAAGTGATAGAAGAAAGAAAAAGGGGATGACGTGGAGGACACACCTGGGAGTAAAATTGTATTTGTCCCTCAATATTTGCATCGTCTTCTTGAGTGTCCTATTCTCCATCATATAGAGCTCATGAATCTCCTCTCGGTGGGATTTCCATTGCTCCTGCTTCCTCTCACGACTGGACTTGACCGTGGTATCGTGCGCCTTCACTCCGGAAACTGCAGGTCGCTCAGCTTCGTGGTTCTTCAGTTCAGCATTCATTCTCGATCGATGCAAAATGATTCAAGAGAGGCGGAGAAATGGATGTATGTTGAAGCTTCAAAAATCATTGCCATGAGAAAAGCTTTGGTGGTACTACTCCAACCATTGCCGTCCCAAAAAGGGCTGTGCCATGCACAGATCAAGCCAATCACAGTAGCAGAAAAAGTGCAGAAATGGCCGCTGGCCAATGAGAATGGGGAGAGTCGAGACAATGCGGGAAATAGCAAATAATTGCAAATGAAGAAACCTATTGTGAGAACTACCCCTTGAGATGACTAGCCCGTTCTTTTATTTCGGGTCCAGATCTCAAACCTAATCTTTCAGATTTCTCTTCTTATCCGTTAATTATTCCTGGTGGGTCACGTGAGACGAAAATTTGAGGTGTCCAAGCACGGCTTGTAAATATGACATAAGAGCGACATCGAATACTCCCAAGACATCTTGATAGGTTCCAAGGGGAGGCTGAAGGCTACCCTATCCTTCGTATAAGGCTTGGCGTGGAATGCGAATTAAAACCTTGGGGAAAAAGCCAGAACGATTCCCTGCTTTGCCGACTTTTCCAGGAAGCTGTAACCGATCACCAGGAAGTCGGACCGGGCGACAAGGGAGCCAAAGTAAATAGATATCTATAGTGCTTAGACTGACGTACCCGAAGAGTATTCAGATCACTCAGGCAGAACTCAGGAACACTCACGCTTGGCTGAAGTCAAAGCAGCAACTGCTCGGGCCCAAAGACAAAAGTAGACTTTGGTGGGCCTAATTGTCGTCTGAGATTATGTCGAAAATCTTTTGTTAAGACTTCAACAAAAAGTCCATCCTATCCTCATTGCGAATGGGGAGAGGACTGTAGCTACGAAAAGGAAACAAATGACAAGACGAGATCTTTGCATCTATACCGAAGACATGGTCATGTAAAAAGGTAGTGTGGAGCAGGATTAGGAGCAATCCGGGAACAAGAAATCTGGCTCGTAGATTGATTCTGCAGGCTAATGCTCCTGGTTCCCTGTGAGTCAATGTAGCTCTGTTCATAAATCTAGTAGGTGCTTCCATGGATTCGCCTATATGCTTCATTGCTCAACGTACCGGCGTTAGTGAACAAGCAAAAATCGGACGACTTACAAACACGTCTCCTACACTCAGTCCTTCGAGCAGCAAGCAATCTCAGAATGTCAAGTAGCCATACACTCTCCCCAAAGTCGTCGGATTCCCCTTCCTGTCTACAATGACACCCAATATGGACTTCGCGTCGCACCAATACCAAGAGTAACTTACCGTGTGATGTACGACCGGGAGTCAAGCCACGGGATGACAGTACGGAGAAAGGATTTCGTTTCAGATGATGTGCCAGATCCGTTGAACTACTGGTGTCAGCATTGTCAGTTCCGAACGAGACGCAATCTCGAATTCTTACCTCAGTGGTCCACAGATCATGCCCAGCAATGTCATGGGCATCCGTGAGGTAATTTTTGAAGTATTCAATATTCGTGGCAGAGTCATACCAGTGGATTGGGACAAAGTCGATGTGGCACCCGGTACAGAGTGACAAGAATTCCTTCAGCCATTTCATGCCAGGCGGAGAATTGGTAACAGCTGGGGCTTCAAGGTATGCTTTTCCTGCGAAGGGGTTCATAAATCTTCGGTAGGCGTCAGCGGCATCTTTGGCGGACATACATGAGCCTCCATTCGCGCATCAGTCTGGCTCGTTCAAGGAGAGGAGGTGATAGGATTCATGGGTGATAGCTGCGTTGGCTGTGGCAGCCCACTGGCACGGTCAATGCTACTACTCAGAAGACGGACGTGAATCTCACCTGGTCTGTGTGTTCTCCGTCGTCGCTCCAGAGCATGAAAATATACTCGTGGTTCTTCCCGACATTGATGAGTCCCAATTAGAAGCCCACGAGATCCCAATTAGAAGCCCACGAGACTTGACTCCCAGCTCCACCCCATTTTTGGAAGAAGTCTGTGTTGCGAAATGATAGACCTCTCTTTGGGTCTCTGGGACGAATGTGGCAGAGCTCGTTTGATCAAGGAAGAGTTGGTAGAGTAATCGTTGACAAGCTCAGATGCTACTAAGAAAAGAAACAACATGAACATGCACATCAAAAGAGTGACGATTGACATTTTGAGGGTAGCGTGTGAGAGATCAACAATTGCTGTACCGGGATATTGACCTCGCTATTGCGGGAATCCATATTAAGTTGGGAAGCTGTTAAGCTTGTCTATTCTTGTTGAAGGTGTAGCTAAGCGAGATGATTCAGGACGGCGTATCGAAGAGGCAGGCTTTACTGGAAATGGAAGGGTTGACTCACACACACTATTCAAGAACTCACTTGAATGCAAATAGCAGCCACGATCTTCTATATTCCCGTTACACAGACGAAGTCAGCCGTATAGCTAAATTGAATAGAAGGACAAGCTGGGTGTTGTTTGATAGAGGCCAAAGTGCGACGCCATGCACGTAACTTATAGCTTTAAATCAAACATCGAGAAGACGTCGTGATCAGTGCCTTGGTTTGCAAGTCTCATCTAACAAAGAGAATCTGAGGGCCCTCGCCAATAAAGCTCATTTATTCTTTTTGTCCCATTGGTTGTCCGTGGTTTGGGAGTCTGTGAGGCCATCGGCTATTGCGTCTACCCGAGAAAGGCTTTGCAGCGCCGATTTGGATGCATTGATCGTTTGATATGCATCATTCGTGCTGACCCCAACCGGTCCGGCGACATGTCCTCGTAGAAGGTCTTATATGATATAAAATGGTAATGGGGGTTGGTTAAAACTCTGTAGTTGGTGTTGATATCGACAAAGTGTCTGCCAGAGTAATGTTAATGTGTGTCTGGAATATTGGTTGATGACAAGGTAATAGATGCTGTTGAGAGACCGATCAAGAGCTTCATCAGTAGATAAATTATAACAGTAGCCACCCACTACTGCACCATGAGGCACCATCACTACTTTTTACCGCCATATGAAAAGGTGTCAGCTGTGATTAGAGAGATATTCTTATACCAAGCTACGAAGGCTTTGTAGAAGCGGTAAAACATACGAGCCCATGGCCCTAATATCTTGGTCTGGGATTTGAAGCGGTACCTACAGGATGCGGCCAAAGTAGATACGACAGAGGACAATATTTTTACAGGAAGTGTAGGCTGGAAGCACTTGTCGCCAGACCATGATTGCTCTTTGAAAGTGTCTATGAGACATCCAAGGCCGCTGGTTACGGCAAATCATCAAAATTGGGTCGTGGATGTTATTCAAGCTTGAAGCTCAATCCAAATACGGGGCGAATGATGAACCTTTTTGCGGATCAGGATTGGATGCTATGTGACAAGGATTGTGGGTGGTGTGGACATTGCAGCGATGGTGTTAACCTCTAGGTTGGTGTATGAATCAATCTCCGCCGCGGTACATTATTTGCCTTCTCAGGTTATCTCAAGGCATTCAACCCCGTTTGCTGTTTGTCATGCTATTTATTGAAGCCTTCAAGATGTTCTGTTCTCTAATTCCTCGAGTCTACAAAATTTATTTCGGTCGAAGTAATACATCTAAGTTCAGCTCTAGCTTACCATCCTCCTATGTCTGGTAACATTTTCAAGATGTGCGACAATGATGAAGCGTTGTTATTGCAGTCGAAGAAACAAATAAACACTTCAATTCACCTTTGGTAATATTATGCCATTGTAGAGGTATATACAGTAAGCTTACGTCTCCGCTTTCTCGAACGTAAGGCGATGTGTTGACTGTGGTCGCTACGCTCAAGCAGTCATAAACTACTTCCACTCCGTGCTCGTGTTTTTCTCAGGCACTTATCAGATCTTCCGTACCTCTTTGCAGTTCACGTCTACCCATCGATTAAGTAAGTCCAAACCACTTCAAATCCACCGTCTCATGTACCGGAACCGTGTGCCCAACTCCAGCTGCACTGTATGCTACGAGCTTCGTTCCATCTCCGTAGGTCATCTGGGTGTACCCGGACTGAGGAGTATTCGTATTATTCTTCACAAAGCTGACTCCCAGCAATCCACTCCACTCCTTGATCTGCTCTCCAAAGTTCTGGTTGTAATTGACGAAAGAGTCCGCGGTCCCATGCCAGATTTGCATCTTCGGGTACGTTCCGCTATAACCTGGATACATGGCTTTGACTTGAGCAACCCATTGCGCTTGAGTCTTGACAATCTTCCCATTAGCGCAGTCCTGGTTGGCACTTGTTGGACTTGAGCCTGGTGATCCGGCGAGACAGCCAGCTGGAACTCCTGAGTACACAGATCCAGCAGCTACCATGTCTGGGTAGACTGCACACATGACGTTGGTCATCATCCCGCCAGATGAGGTGCCAGTGACGAAGACTTTCTTTGGATCCGCTTTGTAGGTTGCGATGGTGTACTTGATCATGTTTGCGAGGCCGTTGCTGTCTCCGCCTCCATCTCGACTCAAGCTCCTGGTAGAAGCTACATCCCAGCAGTTACTGTCGTGTGGGGCACTTGGATAGATGACGAGGAATCCGTTGGTATCGGCGAGAGAAGGATACTTGGTCATCTGGTAGTATTGCTGTCCAGTCCCGCCGCAGCCGTGCAACTGATTATCTTGTCAGATCAAATCTTGATGTCGAAATCTCGAAATACTTACAGCTACGATAATGGCAGGGTTTTCGGAAATTTTAGATGGAACATAGATGCTCATCTTCAACCCAGATGGATTGGAACCGAAGTCTGCAACTGAAATCAGAGCCCCATTTATGATTGCAAACAGGGCTGAAAGGGAAATGATAATTTTGAACATGGCGAACATATGATATGAATGCTTTTAGATGCTTCAATGCGCAGTTGACCAAGCCGTGGAACTATATACTTTCACTGTCGGGTCTTCTCCAAATATTCAGATTTACGATCGAACGAAATTTTAGCCGAAGGTGCTTCTATACCACCTCCGAGGCATTTTCAAAGGAGCTTATGAGCGCGCCTTGATCTGCTGGCCAGGTAAGGGCATGTTTTCACGCGGGGTAACGGGGATGTCGCGGATCATCAATCTGGGTTAGGAAAGACATCAATTCATCCGGCGTCGGTTAGCAGTTCGGCACCAGTTCGGCACCTACTTGGGGCCATCATACCTTGAAATCTCAATCACGATGGTAAGTCGCTTGGATGAAGTGGGAGAAATGTAAGTCCGGCAGCAGATTCGGCAAGTGGTCAAGAAGGATAAATTTTTGAACAAGCTTTGCCTATAAGAGTTGAAAAATTGGCCAATGCCGGCCGATGCGCAGACTTGAATCGGCATGATGATGGGTACGCGGAGGGCACAGAAAAGAAACATTCTATGGATGATTGTTGTGCTTGAAAAGCGCAGACATGCTGCATTTCGCAACTAATCGGACACTCGGACACAAATGCAATGACGAATATTGTGGAATACACGTTGTCCTGCAGCTCGGAACTTCCTAGAAGCATCCCACGCGACAACACAAAAGAGGCTCAGGAGTGGTTAAAAACATCGGTTCCATCGTATAACTGCCTCCCTGGCCAGGAACTCATACCCATCGCGGGTAGACGGAGCGGAGAGTTTGCCAATATATTATTGTAAGGTTACAAAACCCAGCTGTGGTACTTCAAATTCGTGTTTGACGATGACCATATTTTCGTTAGGCTCCCCCTTGATCATAATAGCTTTCGAGCTGCGAGCTTGCCATTTTGTCCTTTCTCTCCATCCCTCAAAATTAATTCCCCACAGATGGTTGGTTGTCTGAAGATGTCTTCCGCGAACGTGTGGAAAGATGATTGGGAAAAAGATAGTCTCGCTGGCGAGTCGTTTGATCATCGAGTCGCAAAAGTTACAACTCTTGAGTTATCAATTGGAGAGGAGAACCGGCCGTAGAATGAGCGCCTGTACGAGCAGTGAAGTGAAAGATGCCATTGCATTCACTAGCCTTGGGTACGTGGCAAGGCCCATTTTCAAAGTGCACTGAGAAGTCCTCATAGATCTCTCATGCGATGAAGATTACGATTCCCTACGTACAAGCAGCAAGTTGACGGCAGAAAAACTTAGAAGTGAATGGCTGGCCTGATGTCGAGTCTGGATATGTCTAGCCCCTGGCCTTGCTGAGAGGAGTCAGTCAAGTAAGGCGCGACTTCATATCTACGTTGGACGCGCCGCGATGGCCAATGCCGAAACATTCTCGAGCTTTCCCATGTAGACATTCTTGTTGATACCTCTCCATCTCACGAGAAACGCTCAATCAAAGTCCGAAGCAATGGCATATACATCCCTGTACCGCCTCATCTACTTCATCGCCAAGTACTCCGGTATCTTCGACGATCGAAACGGATTTTTTGATCGGAAGTTCTTCCTGGACGAGTTTAATGCCACAAGGGAGGAGACATGCAGAGATTATGATATTCAAGGACCGCTGAGCGACGAGCTGAAGGATTTCCTGGAGTACAAGACTGAACATGGGTTTTGGTATACTGTTAGTAAGTTTACCGTTGCAGGTGTCCGAGGGCTTGTACTGACATGGCCAAGTTCAAGGACCCCAACGACTTGGCCCATTCAAGAACAAATCAGACGATATCGGCCCCTTCCCCGCTGCACCAGTTCGAGATCCTCGTCCTCCCAAGCCTACTCATCATCCACAATACCATTTCCAGCCGTCCACGCACTACTCCATCAAGTGCTTTCAAGCCAACGCTCCAAGTTCGTTCGTCGGTTTACATGGGGATGGCGTACGAGCTCTGGGAAAGCGTTTTGATGGGAATCTGTTCTTCCAGACAAGGAAGTCGAGCACTGGTGGTCATTGTATTTGGGTGGAGCCGAATTGTCCGCAGATGCTGGAGTCTGAGGAGATCAAGAAGCAGTTGGAGAATGCGTATGCGTTGATGTTTGAGTGGTCGCGGAACCCTGGTCCTGGTGGCTGCTTGCAGGAGATGGACAAGTTTCTAGAAGGATATCAGAAGCGTGGCGCAAAACCGACCGCGAGAGGGGATGAGAACGAGGTGGCGGTTGATACTGAGCTGAAGGGAGCCAGTCCCTTTTCTGGAAAAGGTGCAGGGCTCGACGCGCTATGCGGCGAAACCCGAAGAAGTCGTCAACTCTCGAAAGCGACAGAGGGACGATGGTGAGACCGATGAAGAGAATTTACGCTATGGTTTAATGCGTAGGATCGATACTGGCCATGCGGGCCACGCTGGAATAATCACACCTGGAATGCCGCAAGTGCCCCGGGACAAAGGAGAAAGCAAGCCAACAAAATTCCCCGATGTAGAGAGTGGTTCAGCTCTCCCAATCCGACCAGCACAGCTTGAAATCACATCTCGCAAACGGGCAAGAGAAGAGGACGACGATGCAGGCGATTTAGACAATGCAGTAGGACCGAATACTGCATATCAAGCAGTAGTCGACACTTCCATAACGGCTGCGGCGGAGAAGAGCGCCGTCCTGGAAGCAGCAAGCACTAAGTTCATAGCAGATGCCGAAAGAGACGCAATCAGCACCCAGGCACCAGAGAACGAGAAGCAACCAATTATCAAGCCCGTCAAGAGACCAGCCGAGGTCATGGTTGATGGTCTTGAAAGGGACGAAAAGCGCCCCCGAACGTCGCTGTCCGTAATTTCAGGAGATCCGTCTGGTGAGTCTACGTCCGATGCCTGACTGCTCGTACGAGTAGGCATGGAAGGGACCGACTGCCGGCTAGGAACCATGCCAGCAGATGAAGGTGTGAAGTTGGCCATTGGCTTGGGAGGAGATCAAGTCATGGTTCCTGTTGGTACTGTGACTGTTGACCGACATATAACTTGTCTCGCATAAAAACATCGAGAGTTGGGGATAGGCGTAGGTGCCGACTTGCAGAGTTTCTATCTTGTCCGTAACATCAACCTCCGCCTTAATCATAGATGTACTCATTGGTTCCCTTGCAATCGCGTGGCGCTGTCAGAGAATGCATTAGTAGGCTTTCATCTCAAAATGATATTGTCTCTAGGGCGCTGTGAAACAGAAAGCAGTGAATGAGCAGTGAATGCCTTTTTTGCACCAAAGCGTAAATTTGCGACACTCATAGGCGCCGTACCCGTGATACAAGCGAGAGGTTCCGCCCTCTCTCTCTTCCATCTTCGCCGGAATCCTCAACTTCGAGACAGATGAGCTGGCCAGAAACAATGGCGTACATCTCGGTATTCCGCATCATAGCATACATAGCCGAGAAGTCTGGGTTGTTCGGAAGTTACCAAGCCTTCGTGGACAAGTTCGTAGCAATCGAGGAAGAAGTTCGCGAGAATATGGGCAAAGAGCATACCTCGCTACAGGAGTGGAAGGACTTCTTTGATTATCGAGTCGAGTCGGAGTTCTGGTACAGAGTCTGTAAGTATAAGGTCTAGCCGGCTTGTGGGACATGTATTGATTTGCGTAGTCGAGAAAGCGAATTGGTGCCGACGCTTGGAGGAAGACGTTGGGCCGTTTCCTGGAATCCATGACCATGGAATCCATATTCACTATCCTCGTCCATGGTCTCAGGTCTATGTGTTTTTAAGTAATTAGTATATGCTGCGGATTTAACCCACGGCATATCTAGTAAGAAGCCACCAACCAAATGTACTTCGCGCATTTCTTGGACAGAGCAGGCGATATGTCACGGCTTTATCAAAAAGGTTCTCTGGGAAGCTTTTCTTCGACGCTAAACGCTGTATTGGCGGCGGATATCGCATATGTGTCGAGCCTCGACATGGAACGAAAATCACGCCGCTGATACAGGACCAGTTGGACGAAGCGTACAAGTTGATGCTGGCCTACTCTGAAGTCGAAGGAGACATGCTGCCTCATTTGGAGGATTTCCTCGCCGACTATAATCGTGGGCAGCGTGAGCGTGTAGATCATGTCCCGGAGAAAACTGCTGTGGAAGACGCGATTGCGGTGGGGCCTCAGCCAAGCATGGATTCAGCCATGGAGAGCAGTCACCCAATTTCTACAGCAATAGATGCCGAGTTGCCATTTCGTCCGTCACCCGAAGCCAAAATTTCAAGCAACCCGCTCAAGCGCGCGATGGCAATCTCTGTGGAGGAATTCAAGAGATAGCAAGGCCGTCGGATGCCTGAGATACCCCACCATCCAGCACCAGCTTTGTTCAAGGAGTGTGCAAACCTACATGGTGCTTTTCATCGAGCTTTCCAGCGAGATCAAAAGATACTAGGTAAAATGGACGGCCCAACGATGCCGGACGAGAAGAAGAATGTTAAGCCAGTGAATGGAAAGAAGAAGAGAAAGCATAGATGGCAGACTAGAAGTTTTTAGTAACCTGGGAAAGATGACCAATGGAAGTCACCAAATATATTGTAAGTCAAATGGCAACAAGTCAGCATCGCATGTCAAAGAGAAAGAGCTTAGAGATACTGAAAGGGCAACTTGGTGTGGCAGGGAAGTAATTTGATCATCCTCCAACTGCAGTCGTATATACAACAAGCAACGGGCTTCGGTAGAATCAGTGGAGTTATGAGAAGGCCCTTGTCACCTTGAATGGGACCATCGATTTCTTTTTGGCGTAAGAGCATCTACATTGAGGCTCTTGATGCTTCTGCGGGCCATCCATGTGGTTGAATGCTGGGTGATGGAGTGATGTCTTTCCAGTTAAGAAAGAGGCTAAAGCCAGGTGGCCAATAATCGTCTGATTAGGGATCACGCCCCACCAGATGCCGAAAGCTCACCCCTGAAAGCGCTAGAATGCACTAAATGCTCCCCCTGTCCAGTGCCTGTCCAGTCCCTGTCTAGCTCTTACCCCGGATTTCAAACACGCCAAAGTGGCCTTTTCGTCCCTCCACCGAAATCTTTCTACCATTCCACCGCCAACAACAAAGGACAGCTTGTCACTATTCAGGCCTGCAGCTGCAACAGGCCACTTTTTCTCTACTACTTCTGCTCTGCGGCCTCCTTTCTCTTTCTACCTCCACAGTTTCATGAAATAATACCCACCAGCTGCTACAGCTCAGTAGTAAACCAACCAAACAAATCCACAAGATGGTCCACACTCAAGCTCTCGCCGTTGCGGCAGCAGCTCTCCTCGCAGCTCTCCCCGTCAATGCCGGTCTCTACCCGAAGAGCAGCAAAGTCATCCAGCTCGATAGCAAGAACTACGACCGCCTGATCGCTCAATCCAACTATACCTCCGTTCGTCCCCTCGACCCCGCACCATATTACCCACAGCTAATAACCACAACAGATCGTCGAATTCTACGCCCCATGGTGCGGACACTGCAAGAATCTCCAACCCGCATACGAGAAAGCCGCCGCCAATCTACAAGGCCTGGCAAAAGTAGCAGCCATCGACTGCGATGAGGAGAGCAACAAGCCCTTCTGCGGCCAGATGGGCGTGCAGGGTTTCCCAACGCTGAAGATCGTCAAGCCAGGCAAGACACCAGGACGACCGATTGTCGAACCATACGAAGGACCTCGAACAGCGAAAGGAATAGTCGATGCGGTGATTGACAAGATTCCGAACCTGGTGAAGAGAGTGGATGACAAGACGCTGGAGGCATGGTTGGCAGAGTCGAATGAGACAGCAAAGGCGATCCTGTTCTCCGACAAGGGAAAGACGAGCGCATTGTTGAAGGCTATTGCGATTGATTTCAAGGGCAGCATCAACGTTGCGCAGATCCGGAATACGGACAAGGAGAAAGCTTCGTTGGAATTATTCGGCATCAGCAAGTTCCCCACTCTGTTGCTTCTTCCGGGAGGTAAGGAGGCAGAGGGCATCGTGTACGATGGAGAGATGAAGAAGGAGCCAATGGTGAAGTTCTTGACGCAAGCAGCAGAGCCGAATCAGGATCCTGCGCCTGCAAAGGTCAAGGTCAAGTCCAAGTCGAAAGATTCGAAGAAAGCTTCCAAGGCGAAAGCCGAGTTTGAGGCATCGTCGAAATCCCAAGCTTCGAAGGAGGGAGAGACAGGCGGACCTGCAGCTACAGACGAGACGATCGTAGAGGAAGCTACCGAATCGCCACAGCCTGAAGTTGAGGCCGAGAAGCCTGTTGTACTTCCTGCACCACCGATCCCTATTCTTGCGACTGAGGCAGAGTTGGAAACCGAGTGTTTGGGGCCTAGAACAGGAACATGTATCCTGGCACTTCTGCCCTCATCACCTGATGAAGTGGCTGCCGCAGCTGTGGGAGCCCTTTCCGAAATTGCACATAAGCACAAGCAACACGCACGCAAGCTGTTCCCGTTCTACGTCCTCGCCGAAGCAAATGCCGGGTACGGAAAGATCAAGAATGCCTTGAGCTTAGGTTCTAACATTGAAGTCATCGCCATCAACGGCCGTCGAGGATGGTGGAAGAAGCTACCTGGTGCAGCTGCCAAAGTCGTCGAGGCGGATGTGAGCGAGGAGGCGATTGAGAACTGGGTCGATGCAATTCGCTTGGGTGAAGGGGCGAAGAAGAAGTTGCCGGAGGGATTGATTCCTGAAGAGCCAGAGGAGCCGGTTGTGGGTGAGGAGCAGGCGCAGGAGCCGATTGTGGCGGAGGATGCGAAGGAGACTGAGACTGTTACTGTTGAAGAGGTCAAGGTGGAGGAGACGAAGGTTGCTGAGCCTCATGATGAGCTTTAGTTTGACTGGTCTTTGAGTGGAGTGGGAAATGGAGTGTAAAATAGCTATGAAATGAATTGAATGGGATTCTGATGGCATCTTTCACGTACTGGTCTTGCTTCCTGAATCTTGCCTAAGGTTGAACGGTGAAGCATTATAACAGGCTAACCTTCCTGACCCTGGGATCTAATTTGAATGGCTTCTGCTCGAGGAAGTTTTACTACTATTGAAGAAGTAAAGTCAGAAGGAGAAGAACAGATGGCGCTATTTGCGGTCAAGCAGCTGTATTCAATCAACAACATCTCGAAAAGCAAGCAAGCGAGCTCGCCGTTAGACATTCATTCCTCCTTGCACCACTTCTACCAAAGTCCTTTCTATCATTTATCAAATAAACACGGCAACAGGTCGAAGTGTTGAAACAATGGGTTTGAGTAACTGACTTGACCCTGGATGAAATGGATGGAAAGCTGGCGTCCCCAATACTGCTTAAAGTGCTCAAGGACTAGACCAGCAGCTGGGATATCGAATTTCCACGGAATGCAATGTGATTTATACTTTGCTCTACTGCGAAAGCTTTCTTCCTGTCTATATTTGTACGTTTTGGACTCCGGAACTCCAAGGTATCATGCCTCCAAGCCTTTCTATGCAGCCCATGCAGCCAATGCCTCCATACCCAGCAGCCGTGAACAGCGTCCACTGTTCTCGTGCCCCTTAGTGTTAAGTGCTCCCACATATGACACCTGTAGTCCATGCTCACCCAAGCCATCCTCCCTTCAATCATGCATGGCTGGTTCTGCTCTGATATGCCGTTTGCCGCTACCACGACTATCCATCCCCTCACCAGCAAAAGATACCGTAGTCAAGTCTCCTAGTTCTGTCGCTCTCTCTCACATCTTACTACCCTCCAACATCCTACTCCCCCTCTGCCTAACAACCCCATCCAAAATCTCCCGAACCTGTTTACACCCATCCACACCCACCGCAAGCATGCCCTCCAACCTCCCCACCTGAACTCTATTCTCCATAACCAACACGACCACATCATCGCTATTACCCACCGTGGCAACCGTCAAGAAGGGCAATTCCTGTTCTTCCATGTTATTCAAATCCAGTAACGGATCAGCTTTCTCGTCATTCGAGGAATACGAGGAAGTAGAGCCAGCCGTACAAGCACAGATGTAGTCGCGCATGGGGATACCGGCGTCGATGAGGGCGAGGGTGGAGGCGTTGAGGAGGGCGGCGAGGAGGGAGCCGTCTTGGGAGAGGATGTGGAGGGAGAGGGAAATGGTGCTGTGGGGGTAGAGGTGGGTGGAGAGGGTTTGGGAGAAAGCGGAGGAGATGGTGAGGGACATTTCGGTGAGCCGTCTAGTACATTGGGTAGGTATTGTTAGCATCGTGCTCTCTTGAAAAGAACCAAAACGTAGGGAGATTAGAAAGCAATGAGGGGAAAAGACTCACTTATCACCCCTCCCAGCACTCTTCTTCCTATCCACACCACTAAACCCCGCAACACTTATGCTGACCTCCACATTCGCTCTATCTCTCTGTCCAGCACCTCCTCCAGCAGACTTCCCCTCGCTCGGTCCGCTGACTGTGCAAATAACCTTTGTATTTCCCATCTCGAGGTACGAACTTCCGTCTGCGGCGGCTTGGGTCCGCATTTGGGCTGTGAGGCGCCGGAGTTCGTTCCATCTGCGGCCGTCGAGGCGGAGGAGGGCGAGGGAGTAGGTTGATGTGTCGAGTGGCATTGTGGTGGCTTGGACTGGGATTGGGAGATGCGTTGTGGTGTTGGGGAGAGGTGTGTTGTGGTGATTTGGCGGGGTTGAATGAAGGATGAGACGCGGAAACTTTTTTGACGCGGCTGCAAGCGCGGTGGAGCTGAGCTGGAGCTTGGGCCAGAAAAGGGAGCTTGATGAACGACGACTTCTTTCTCTCTTCTCTGTTACTGCTTTCAATAATGCGTTTACTGCTATAGTCAGAGTCATGACACTTCAAACTTCTTATTATACTTTTACAGACATGTATATCACTTTCGGTGCAGGTATGTCAATTCCAAGTACTGCCAGATCTGGCTCCACTTCTACAAGTGCGCTGGTGCGCGGGGGCTTTTGGAAAAGAGGTCGACAGTGCAAGGCCAACTTCTTTTTGAGAAACTGTGTCCCAATTTGACCTACAGTGCATCATTGCGATGTTTCGTATTTCATTGGTACTTCTACTTGACTCTGAATATTGTTTTCACGCTGGTGACATTGAAACGGCTTGCTTAGTATTTCATCGAAATCCACCGTATCTGTATCAGAAACTCATGTGTCTCCTGAATCTTTGTTTTCTAGCTTTTGGCTGCACTTTGACACTCATGTAGTATCAGCGCTTTTAGCACCTTGGCCTTCCACAATTGCCTCCGATGATGTTAGATCAGGTCTTCAAAACGTCGAGATCATGGCATCTCGAGACAGCAGTTTTATCACAGGCTTTTGTTAGATCAAGTTGCCATGAGCAATGTTCAAGAGACCGATCATCCTCACAATCCATGCGATTGATGATGTTGATCCTTGTTCAATGCTACATCCGCTCGCAATGTCTTGCATGATGAAGATTTAATTCCAGCGGCTTGATGGATGCGACGATGAGCATCCTCCTGCGATCCATGATCTTGGTAGAGGAATATAATCCGGGGGCGTGCTCTCTTTACTAGCTATCACTCTAGTTATCCAAGCGCGCAACTCCAGAGTTAGCCAACAACTCTCCAGCCACTTCAAGGAAACGGATCATACGTCCCATTACCGAAACACGGCCCATCAATCTCGTAACCACTAACATTCTGTACCGGAACACCACCAGCACCAAACCGGAGCACATTCGAGCCATAAGTATACGGCAACCAACCCATCCCCAACGGGCCATTTACCGGATCCTTCATGAAAGCCAGAACATAGTCCTGCATAGCCTCGCTAGTCGCGATCTCCAAATCTGTTGGACCAGAGCCGTTCACTGCTGCACCATAAAGGTCGTATGTCCCAAAGAGCATCCATAAGTCGCTGGAATGATACGCTCCTAGCCAAGAGTACGGATTCGAGAAATTGCCAGCGAATTGGTAGCGATATGTCGTCCGGTTCGCAGCAGCACGGTACATGCTTGTATTAGCCGTCTGACAAACCCAGCCAGAAAGAGTGCCAGCTGTGATAACGGGCTGGTACGGTCCATCCGTTGCGTTATTGATAGGCCATGGTTTCAACGTAGCGTCGTTGTTGGCTGTATCTGAGAAGATGGCTGGGTTGGGAGAGATCTTCCCTTCAGCTGCTCTGGCTGAGTAATTGGAGAAGATCACGACTTCGTCGGCGATGGGTCCGAATTTAATGGACGGTGAACCCTTGTAGTTACCTACGAAGTTTTCGATTTCCGTCATAGGAACCTGCTGCATGCACTCCAGCTCTGCAAATGGCTCATCCGGAAAATCGCATCCTAGGCTTTGAGCTACGAACGTGAAGTTTGAGTGGGTGAAGTCTGCTGATGATAGTGGCTTGGTAGCGGTGCCAGATTGAGAGAAGCTTGATTTGGCGATGGGGTTGTCCCAGAATGCAAAATTATGGTAGTCTGCACTTTGAGAGCCTGCTGATTGACCCCAGAGCATGATGGAGTCTGGATCGCCGCCGAAGGAGGCGATGTTGGCGTATACCCACTCGAGAGCAAGGCGCTGGTCGAGAATGCCGAGGTTGGGGCTGTCTAAAGCAGCGGTGTTTGGGAAACCAAAGATGTTGACGCGGTAGTTGATAGTGACAACGATGTGTGCTTGGGTCCGGTTGACCCATGATTGTGGCCTCTGACCTGTGACTTCGCGATAGTCAGCATTTAAGTAGAGCACATTATTTTGTAGTTGTGTGTTTTCGTAGGTGTATGTTTTGGGTTTCGCCATATTTAATAGCTTGGGGCGGCACTTCTCAAGACATTGTTGAAGACAGGCGAGAATATACATACTATCAACACCACCAGTCGAGAACCCTCCACCAGTCATAAAGAACGCCACCGGTAAGTTAGCATCCGCGCTCACATTATACGGAGTCCAAATAGCTAGACTCAGGCAGTCCTCCGACGCAGTCTGCACGCTAAGACTACTCGACTGGTTTTGATTGCCATTGTTGACGAGCAGCGGGCTTGCTAACAGGTTCCAGAAGCTCGGTGAGTTGGACAGGAATTGAGGACAGGATGGTGGAAACCGTGTAGAGTAGTGATGCTTCACCGATGGTCGGAGCGGCTGGGGTGGAAGAAATCGTAGGGAGTTGACGGGAGGTTGAGCATATGGAATGTTGCGAAACTCGCGGACTGCTGAATAATCTGCGCTTTGAAGACCTGTAAATATACCGGTTAAGGTCTTGACTGAAAGTGGCGATTGAGAGGCACTGAGTACGACTCCCAGGGGAAGAACAGTGGCAAGGAGGTGGGTGAGCTTCATCATGTACTACGATTCGAGATAGATGAACGCGCAGAGCAGGATGTCCCTCAGGCAAATGCCTTTGGATATATATAGTCTGAGGATTCTTCACCAATTCGGTTACTTACCCTAGCTCGCGCTACTGCCACATTTTCTCTGATTGCCTTTCGATGAACGAGTAGATACCATGAAATCCAGGGTCAAAAGTGGACATGGGTCTTGCCTAGAGCACTGCCAAGTATGGAGGCTGGACGTTGGACATTGGAGGGGGGAGGGGGGGCTAGCTCAACAGTTCTTGCTCTAACCCAGAGTAATGGGCAGGTTCTCCGATTCGATGTGAACATGAGCCATACTGACGTTGTTTGTTATTTTTGAGGCAGGAAAAAGAAAGCTCGTGGGCATATCTAGCCATAATCAAGCGAGGAATCACGTCGTGTAAAGATACCAATCAGACCGCAAATAAGCTTTGTACTTTATACTTCCAGCAAAGATCTTGTCCCTTGAAAGTCGCACGAACCAAAGTACCACTAAGTACGGCGCGGTTCTTCGAGATCGGATACAAGATTACAGAACTGCTTGATATGCGGTGATGCAAAAGAAGGGGAAGCCAAGATATTCGGTCCCGAGAACCTGGGAACTAGCACCATAACAGATACAACTTAGCAAGAATATGAGCTCCGTCATTGCTGATATTTCAAGACGGACCGATTGAAATCTCTTGTAAAGAGCCTACCCAGAAATCTTGCAGGAGCAAACCCAGCTATTTTGCTCCGCTCGGCCAAATATCCTGATGGACATGGAAACCGACAACGGCACGGACAGAATTTTTGGGCGAGAAAAACCACCTCGGAAGAATGCATCCATAATATTACTCTCCATCTTGAATACTACCCCGCTATTCTACTATGATCCCGACTCCATCACTCGTCATCCCACTCCCCAGTACTCCGCATTTTTCTTTCTGCAGCAGGCTATCGAGATCAGACCGCTCTTCGCTCGTGCAGGGATACTCGGAATGTAGTTTGGCAGACTTGAATCCTCGGCTCGGTCTCTCAACGACTCTACTGAGCTACAGCCGCTTGAACTTCGTTTTCAAATACGTACCTATTCCTGTATACACGTGCAGTCATTTTTGGCAGGAAGAAATCCCAGGTTCGTGCTATGCGGATCTATGAAAATGGCACTTCGTACTAAGTTCATGAGATAAGAGTACGCAGATAATCTGTAGCATGCGCCTAATTCTTTCTGCTTGATCTACGAAAACCACTTGCAGCGATGAAGTTATCATCCACAGAGCTGTATTCTTCTCCCCGAAGACAATGAGGCTACTCGCGGCCAACATTTCAATGCCACTCAAGCCAGAAGGATTGCCAAATTTCAAGCTCCCCATGCTCGGTCCCATGTCTCTTTCTTTCAAACTTTCCACTAGAGCCGATCTCTTTTCCTGTTTTCGTCTAACAGATATCGTCGTATTGCTTCTGCTGCTCTCGGCTCCAGTCCTGACATTTGCGGGGGTTTTCTCCGCGGTTACGCTTCGTATACCAACTTGAGTACAGCTCTTTGATCCTCGACATCTCGTTTTGCAGAAAGCCCATACGACAACAGTAATTTTGGAGATATCTATGTTAGTCACTTATACACCTGACAACCCAAATCTAAAGAAAAGCGTACTCGTCGCGGCCCAGATCGTTAGATGATCCCGCCAAGGTATTATCCACCTTCTCTTCTATGTACCACAAATCGTCCATCGCGTTCTCAAGACAAAGCAGCCTCCCCTCCAACTGGAAGTATCGTGATGTTGTGTCCTTGTCGACCATTGTCAGGTAACCGGCCAGCGCGTTTTTGATGTACATCTTGGTCATCGTGTCCAGGAGATCGCCGGCTAGCATGTTTTTGGGATCCACGGTTACTTCAAAGGCCATGATATTCTCCATGACGTTTGGCATATCTTCGAGGTCAAAGGAGAAAGGAAATCGCTCTGGTCCAAAAGGAGAACTCTCTGCACGTCTAGCTATAAGGTTGACATTTATGTAAAGGATGGGTTGCGTTCCGTCGGTGAGGTAGAATTTGGAGAATCCGTGGAAGTTTGGCATTGTGGTAAAAAGCACAGCGGGGAATAGTAATATCGCACAATGATATTGAAAGAATGGTGTTCATTTTCGATGAGTGACGTTGGAAGTCTCGAATAAGCCTGATTGCACGAGTGACTCGTAGCCATTCTGGAAGGGGCGACCCGCTGAGTGTAGCCGAGAATGTTTTCACTGCCTCTTGAGCCGCTATAGAATGGGTACTAGATGTGTGTGAGTGAGAAGTAAGTTCGGAAGGATAATCTGGAGATGCTATAGTTACGGATACAATGGTATGACTTTCTTTTTGAAATAGATGCCACTCCTGCTTGCCTGGCTCCGCAGATGTGAACGTAAGACGCACCGCAACATGAATGATTGAGCTAGGCACGAGACCCCAAAAATCATCGCCGTATCCTAGAAATAGTTGAATGCATCCCTGAAGACATTCAATCGCATGCTGTACAAAAGACTCCTAGCGTTCGTCCTTGATGTGATACTCGCTTTCAACCTCCCACTCTTCCAGCCGTCTCATACCCTTCAGATATATCGTCACCACGATTCTGTGCATCACTGACCACGTTCGGCCTATCGGGTACCGGCATATTAGCTGTGTGCTCACTCTCCAGGATCCTGAGCTCGGCTTCGTACTGTCGCAGCTGCTCAAGTGAGTATCGCGATCCTTTGATCCTGAAATCTCTGACCATGTCCTTAAGCTCGTTATGCTTCTTCAAGATCTGCGATATCTCATCCTCGAGGGAGCTGAGGGTCTTGAGGTATTGTATCAAATCACTGGAGAAATTAATATCAGTATTTGGGCTGCGGCCTCACAGGTATCTTACCTCCTCTGTGCTTGATCTAACCCATTATCCGATGGTTATAGTGTCTCGAAGTTCTCCCAGTGATCGGAGACATATATCCTCATACGCATCCTCTTTCTCTCTATTTTGATGTTGCGCAATGCTAGACCAAGAGCGACGACTCGATCAGCTGTTTGGAGAGGAACAAGGTTGTCCGAGACTCGTGCACGAATCTTATCAAGGAAGTTTTGTTTTTGTGGTGCAGAATTCATGGACTGGAGGCTATTCGGGTTGCTTTCAGACCATTGAATGAGGTAGTTCATGGCTTGTGGTATCTTCGTGAGACTCCAAGGGTAATATAGTGACACGTTTGGCTCGTAGTCCTAGACACAATCGAGCGTTCGTAATCATCAGTTGTGAGATAGAGATTGCCAAAGCTGGGAAATTCTGTTGGATAAGGCAGCTTTACCCGATAAAAGATCTTGGCCGAAATCTGTGACTTGCTGTCAAACACCAAAAGGAAGGGGCATCAAATTATGGATGAGAGTCGTCTCGGTGTCTGTAACTCATTAACCATCAGTGCCAGTCCAAGTTTTAGTTCAAGCTAGACGTCTCGCTTCCATTGTTTGTTACTAATGGTCGCCCGAAGTGAGCTCATCGCGATGCCACTAATTTACCACTGGTTCTATGATATCATAAAAAATAACCCATTACAACCCATTCCTAACCTTTGAGATTGAACAACATCCATCTCTCTACCGCCCTATCCTCGAACCCCTTTTCGATCACGTGTTGTTCAATCTTGCTTCATACTGCTGAGTAGAGACCTATCTAGCCCATACTCTCTCCTAAACATAAGACGATACATCCACTGTATGCCTAATATCTCTATCGCCCAAGCCAATGTTGCATTGCCACCGAGCCAAATTTCTGTTGGAGGTGTTCGCTCGGTGACCTTTGCGACAACTTGGGATGTGTATTTCCCGACCGGCATGACATTCTTCCTGTCTGACCATGTTTTATTAATGATAGCCACAATTAAATTATACGGGGAGTCTGAAGTCTGTTAGCTAAGTGTCAATCAAAGAAACTTCTTCACGTACCATCTGGTAACTTCTCCAAAGTCTGATCGGCCATCGTGGTGCCTACCTCACCAGTCATAATGTTGACTACATGGATATCCAAGGGCTGTACTTCAAGTCTGAGAACATCGGAATACATCTTGAGCGCTGCTTTCGACGCGTCATAAATAACCTGGGTCGGGATGGGCGCCACAGCCGCGACGCTATTCGAGAAGACAATCCTGCTTCCCGGTCCAGCATTCAGAATTAATGGCATGAAAACCCTTGTCAACTCCACTACTGCAAAGAAGTTCGTTCCGAAAGTCCATTCAGCCAAAGCCCAGTCGCTGTAAATAGCCATGGTAATGGAACGGACTCCTGCGTTGTGGTACAGTATATCGAGCCTGCCATCTGTGGCCTTGGAGATAGAATGGAATGCAGCCTGAATTGACGATGGAGTATTGACGTCGAGCTCGAGTAAAGTAATATTTGGACTATCAGCCATTGATGACATTTTGGAGATCGTCCTGGCTGTTGCGAAGACCTGGTAGTTTTGGCGAGCGAACGCTAGGGCGAGGGAGTGACCAATTCCTCCCTCGCTACATCCTGTAATGAGGACTGATGATTTTGGCATTTCTCGGTTCGTCGATTGTAGAAGATAACTGAGATTGCTTTTCGATGTGAGAATACAGAGAGTTGTTAATAGACGAAAACCCAATTTATCTTAGGGAGGAAAACTTTGAACTATATATACTCTTCTCTACTGCTAACATATCTTTTCTGTCTACAGGTGTATCTAAGCAGTTGACAAAGCAACACCGACCTTTCAAGGTTGGTACTCCGAGGAAATCAATTTCCCATCGCCACTTCGAACCCCTGAATATTTACAGGCCCCCGCTAGAATGTTGTCCCTCTTGATTGGCTGCATCGCAATAATATCCGAACCGGACTAGTATCTCTTGTTGCCAAGTGATGTGGCGCATGTTGAGCGAGTAGTCAGCAGCATCAATTAATTGCAGCCTTGTGTCCTGTGGAACATCTCGACATCCGACGGCAGTGGTGTCATGGACCCTCGGAAACGATGACCTTCTATTCATGACTGGAGAGGAAGAGCTGTACGCGTAGTGAGCGAGTTCCAAGTAATGAATACCATGCACTCTGTACGTCGCATCTGACAAGTTGGATACGCTTCATCGCGATGAGTCGTCGAGGGAAGCTTTCGATGGGATGTGGAACATGCAGAAAAAGGAAGATCCGGGTAGGTCAATGCAGATAATAACTGAATAGATTCTTATGCCTATAGTGCGACGAGACCGAGCCGGAATGTAGACAGTGCATCAAAGCAGGCTGGATGTGCCCTCGATACGACGACTTGAAGGACCGACTCTTCCAGAACAGGACAGTAGCCGACTTCAGTTCATCTGTTGGGCCTGACGCGGAGAAGATCCCAGCTGTCGAATACCTACGAGCTGGCCCCTTGCAGCAAGATGCTATGCACCATTCTCCGAGTCTCAGCCCACCCCCACATATCATTCAGCCGGTCACCAACAGAGCCATTGACCTCTTCCTCGCATCCCACGTACCTCGTGACAAAGTGTTCATTCGGGGATGTTTCGAGTACCTTCCAGATTTCAGAGCGAGCCATAGTCGAAATTTGGGCTTCTCCGCTAGCCTCAATGCAGTGGCCCTCGCAGCATATGGTAACACTGTCCAGTCGACTAAGATCCTCATACAAGCTCGATCATACCTTGGAGTTGCAATTCGCCGCATCAACAAAGCTTTGATGTCCCCGGATGAAGCAATTAAAGACAGCACCATAATATCCATCATGCTGCTAGCCACCTTTGAGACCATCACTTGCAGGAACCAAAAGTCTCTTCAAGACTGCGATATGCATACGAAAGGTGCAACGGCTATCATAGAGATGAGAGGGCGTCAACAACTCCAATCTCTACTCGGTATGCAGCTGTTCGTCCAAATGTGCGGGGACATATCGCGGGGTTGTTTGCAGCGGTCTGTTCAGGTTCCATCGGGCGTGCTTGCTGCCAGATCGCACGCTGCAACGCTGATGGGACATCTGGACACCGCATGGCATCTAGGTGACATGATCATCGAGGTTGCGGAGTTCAGAGCGAATGTGAAGGAGGGAGTCTTTAGAACACCTGGGACGGTAATCAAGGCGGCTCAGGACTTGGATGCACAACTTTACGACCTGGCCATTTCTGTTCCTACAGAACATTCGTTCAAGATTTCGCAGCCGCACTGTAATGAGCGACTAGTCTGGGGTGGATTTTATCACGTTTACCCCAGTTTCTGGGCTGCATATTTCTGGAATAACCTTAGAACTTGCCGGATTCTTCTGCATCAAGAAATATGTCGGCAAGCGGAAATGATTACTGTCCAAAAGCAAGACCAATTAGTGCTCTCGAGAAATCTCGTTCGTCAGCTAGGCATAGATATCTGTGCGACGGTGCCACAATACTCAGGAGTTCTGCCCCTCCTGGTACCGCACAACTCGAAGGCAAAGCCACCAACAGAGCTGCTGCCTGGGTCATCGGTACATGCTCATGCTGTGTACAGCCTTTTTTGGCCTTTGTTGATAGTTGGACAGAGCACTGGGTCTGATGACCACCGTCGGTGGATCGTAGACCGAGCTCGCGATATTGGGCGTTCAACTGGGATACATCAGGCCTTTGCGCTGGCAGATGTCTTGGAGAAGCAGGAGAAGATACATATTTGGGAAGATTGAATGAAGAAGCAATTCCAATAGACAGAGACGATACATGAGACCTCTCAGATCTTGCCAATTCCCTGAGTCTGAGCCTCCGACATACCGATCAAATTGTCATTCCGGAGCGGGCAAACGATGGTTGTTCGAGGTGCTACCGGAAGCAGGTCCGGACATTACTGTATCACTTGGGCTTGACGACTGCATACCAACTTCCCAAGTAGTTTTTCAAGTTTCCTCATTGTGTGCTTCAGGAACAGGCAGGTATGCAAGCAAGAGTTCAAACGGAAGTAAACATACTGAACATCGATTGGCGTGGCAAAGGATTATAAATGCAGTCTTGAGAGCCCATTTTCATTTGCCCATCCCAGTTCAAAACTCTGTACCGAAGGCTACATTCCAAGAAAGTCTTGAAGGCCACAATACCTTTCAATGATGCGTACCATGTACACCGTGACTTATCTGTTGGCTACTGTCGCTACTGTCTTCGGTACAGCTCCTGTCTCACAGCGCGATGGCGATATTACATTCCCCAAAGCAAACGAATACAAAGATACGAACTGGTACTTATTCCCTCCATACTTTGAACCGGGCAATTACTTAAATGTCACTCAGTCAAGTCGGCAGTTACACGCATCACTCTGGTGTCCTTGGATGTGTGAATATGGACCCCACAACCAACTCAGTCTACCTCACCAATGGAGACAGGATGTATGGAGCTTGGGTAGGTTATGGCTGTCGGGATTGTGGTTGCTCGGCGTTTCGAGGGTCACTTCCTGGGAAGTGTGTGAATATCAACACAGTGCGGCAAGGGCGAGTCAATTCTGTGATGCAAGTAACTCTCACTTGAGGCTATTGGAAAGACCCGGCAATCCCCTGCATGGGAGTTCAAATAAAGAAGAAGTGAATGGTAGTCTGGTTCTCATTTAAAGATTTGTTTGATGATATCTTTTATCCTTTGCAGGGTTCCCATAATTAATTCAATGCCTGCTCGTTTCCTTCTCGTCATATATCCTCTTCTCAGACGCGTAGTGTGATGTAACGCCTGTTTTTATATCGAAGTGACTTTTAATTTTGATAAACAAACATCAATGGGCGCCAAGTGATCATATTACATTTCGCCTTTTGCTTGCATTCCTAAAGCAGTCACCTCCCACGGAGGGTAGATTCTGAATCGAGCATGCATCACATCTCGCTGTCATTACTACTTGCTTTTGATGCATTTGTCTGCACACCGCTGTCTAGCTCAAAACTGTGAAATTTTATAGATTTATCTAAGCTACCAAGCTCGAGGCGTGAGCCTGCAACTCGATATACGCCTCATTTGTCCCAACGTCCAATTTGCATTCTGGCTCAAAGCACAAAGGAATGGTGTACGAAATGATTTGTGTCCAAAGGACATCTTTTCCTCCCAGCGCAGATATCTTTTCCTACAGGTCAAAAGCATTCGCTAGGTCCTCTTTGGACAGACTACGTTGAGCTTTCTTGACTTTGTTACCGAATACAGAGGTGGCGACATCCTTCTTGAGTTCAGAGACCGCGGCAGAAGTTGGTGTTGTTTTTGACTCGACTCTACTGGACTTCTGGAAAATGTCAGTTTTGAAGCAGGACAAGACGACCTTGACTGTAAATCCAAAGTAGCACCCAATTATGTTACTTACCTCGCAGCTGGCTGGCTTTGGTGAAGGTTTGGGGTTGCCATAGAGGTACTTGTTTTGGAAGCGACCATGACTCTCTCGGGTTCTATTGATCTGTGTCTGGGCAGAATCTGAGATCATGGCAGAAATGGACTGCTTCGCTGCACCGGCAGCCGAAGTGATGGCCGATGTGTACATGCTGCAGAACGTGGTGGGTGTCTCGTTCATGACTCGTCCAGCGATGTGAAGAGCAATACGTGGCGGTGATGTGGCTGGGCTTGTAGGAAAACCGGGGATACGCAGACCACGGAACTGAAGCTCGGGCTCTTTGGCTGCATGGAGTGTGTCGTGTAGTTCGAGAAGCTTCACGGTGTGGATATTGGCAGCAGGTGTCTTGACTGCTGTTTGCGAGAACTTCGAGATGGCCTTGAGGTTGCATGGCAACTTCTGGCGGAATGTTCGGGCGACAGACATCATGATGAAGGAACGGGGCGTTCTTTGGAGTGTGCGTAACGTGAATTTGTGGAATATCTGTGGATATTCGAAATTTTGCTCGAACTTATGTCGTGTTTTGAATGCGAAGGTCCGCGTTCAAGGAAAGTTGGGCTTTTTATGCCTGGTGCGCTCGCTTCCTGACAGCAGTGGAAGTAGAATGGATCGATGAATGATTCACCAGGAAATTTTGGCAAAACATTGTCCTAAATAGGAAATATTCCTTGTCGTATGATCTAATTCATTATTAGACGACTGACTATCAAGAGATATTAAGTGGCCTAATGAATCGGTACCATGAATCTAGACAGACTTAAGCGAGAACGACTTCGGAGACAAATTGGGCATGACCCAACATGGTCACCAAGTCCGTGGAAAAAGAATTTCACGGATACATCGTGACTCAAGGTCACACAGAGACAAGCGATGAATATTTGCAATTGTTCGCTCATAAATTGAAGTTCGTTTGGCAGCGCGCGTCACACCCAAAGAGCATGCAGGCAAGTGGAAACCCTAGCAAACGAGATCAAGACACTAGATTGCCACTACCATCATTTCCATCGCCACATATAACCCGGGAGGATTTTCCGCTTGTACTTAGTCTCATGGTGCCGCCGGGGTTTAGACCTACGGGGAGGTGAGCCCCATTCGCCTGGATGCTCCTATGGCAGGCCCATGTAATATTTGAGCATCTTGGGATAGTTTGGTGTTCCAAGACCCGTCACAGGGTCCCATCTACGGTCAATTAGCACGCCTGGATAAAATTTGGATTGAATAATCATACCCAGGCACAGCGGAAAAGCCAGGCGTGTCACATCCTGGATTCGTTCCTACACGACATCAGAGATCACCAAACACGGGAATCTGGGCTTTGCTCACCATTCACAATATCATTGAACATTGCAGGGTTGGCGTACATGCTAGGATTAAGGAAGCCGATTGGCCCCTTGCCTGCATTGATTCGTTCTTCATTGATGCGATTGATGACAGCTGCGAAGATGGGCGTGCTTGCCGAGGTTCCGCCAGATAGTGTAAAGTTGCCACCATTGTACACCTTTACGATCAATGAAGTCAGACTTCAACTCATATAAAGATCTTGTGGACTTACAGCAATGTTATCGCCATTCGCAGCAACATCTGGTATTCCTCTTCCAATTCGGTTATATATTCCTCCGGTGTTTCCGGCAAGGGCTGCGATATCAGGCAGCGTGGAAGTGTTGCTTGTATCAGGGCTCAGCGCGGAGTAGTATTTGTAAGGTGGGTTATGCTTTTCAAAGAAGGTGGCGACAGCTGAAGCTTGGTACTTGGGGATGGGGTAAATATTGCTGAAGCCTCCTCCGGAGGAGAAGTTAACCGAGTATGGATGCCCTGCGGGATCGTAAACTGCACTCTCAGGATGTGGATCTGTGACCTTGGATCCTGGGTAAACCTTCGTCCCGCCGACTGAAGTGACATATGGGCAAGTTCCGGGCCAGGTAGGATTGAAGACGTCCAATTTTGGTCCGAGACAACCAGTCGGCCCGTCAATGTCTCCGGGATAGTCTGCACTTGGTCAGCCTTTATTCCCACGAGAAGAGCGAACACTCACTTGAAACACCTGAGTCACCAGAAGCGTATAAGAACGATACTCCTTGGAGTCCTAACTTCATGTACTCGAGACACTGACGCTTTTGATAGGAAATCGGAAGGTCTGATTCCTGTCCCCCGTACGAAAGCGAAATCACGTTGGTTGGCTTATACACCCCGCACATCAATTGACCTTGCCAGCCACCGATACGATTGTCGGGATATGCTTGGTCCAATTTCGGATCATTACCGGTTTCATTGTACGCCGAGAAAGTACAGTAGGACTGGAACGTCAGCAGATGTTCACGGTTCTCTGCACTTTTTCCAACTCACCCCATCGAGAGCATCTAGAAAAGTGTTGAAGCCATATGTATAAGTGTCGAGCTGATCTGCCTGAACGATGAAGTCATCAACCTGGTACAGGGTGATTGTTTGAGGATGAACAATTGGATATGCGAGCTGAAGATCCAGGTTGACTTCTCCACCAGCTTCGAACAGGTCCTCAGTCGCCTGTTGTCCTCCATCAATATTGGCTGCTACAGGATGGGTTCCGTTTGGAATGTAACTTGTGAAATTGGTGAAAAAAGAGTCAAGATCTTTCTGGGTGAAAAATTGCAACTCAGATTCAAAAATTCCTAGTGAGTTGTTGCGGCTTTTCAATTTCGCCTTGGGGATTTGGTATAGAGCTGCAACGCAGGCTGGTGTGATCGCAACATCGCAAGTGCTCAGGTCGTCGGGCTTTGGTTGATGAGATGCTTCAGCATGGAGCAGATTGTGGAGGATTCTCTTGTCCAGTCCCTTCCGAGCAAGGGCAACGTCTCGCTTTGCTAGCAGAGCATTCTTCTGGGAATTGTGAGACTCAACAGGAGCTAGCATTCTGATACCGGGTGTGATATAATCAATATGTTGTCGGATATGTGCCGGAACATGGTATTGGTCACATGCTGGCAGAATGCCGCCAGTCTTCGTGTCCTCGTACTCGTGGTACTCAGTGTAAAGAAGATCCTCAGCTTCCTTAGCGGTTGCATAAAATGCGAACCATCCTTTGTTCTCTGAATGAGAGATTCTCGAGGCAAGAATACCGCTGTCAGTCAGCCATTCGCGGACCGCTTTTTCGGTCTCGTTAGAAGGACGAAAGGCATCGATCACGTCTTCCGAAGTCCAGTGTTTCCCGAAATTGGCCGACGTAGGATTTGAACTTCAAATTATCAGAACGCGCTTAAAATCTAACGGGTCTTACTTACACTTCCATCAAATGCTCATATCCGACGTCCAAATTTGATTGCGCCAGACCAATTCGCATGGGCAACAGCTTGTGAGGGGGAACACGATCTCGTCTGGCCCATCTCGGATGCAAGTTGCCTCGCTTCTCGTGGACAGCATGATGAGATGGTATCACCACTGCACCTAGCGTTGAGACGCAGGCAAGAACCGAAAGGACAGTCTTCAACAGCGCCATGATGGTTTTCCAAGGGATGTGAAAAGCAACGTGAAAGAGAGGAACTCACTGCACTATTTGTACTTGCGGAATAATTGTTCTCACTCAGATTCGGAAATGATCCACAGATTCGTGAGGGATTATTTCTATTCATTACTAGATTCAGCAGGTGACAAGTCCGTACACCGTTGCACCATATCACCGAAGATCTCGAGGAAGACAAGCTTTAGGAAGGTGGCACGCCAAGATACCCGGAAGCTTGTTTATCGAAGCCTTTAGCCGCACCAGGCACTATACGTAGCTTTTCCGTTGAGCATCATCAATACCTTGGATGCGAGTCTGATTTGTTGAGGATTGCAAGGTTATGTTCGACCTTCCACTTGGAGTTAGGCCAATGCAGTCATGCAAGGTGTGTGGTGCTTTGAACTATTTGTGCCGGCACAGATTTGCCGAGCCAACAGAAACTTGGAGGGTGGGTTTAGACCACCAGACTTGTACAGATGCTACACGAAACAGTTAGATTCCTTGACTTTTCCTCTTTCCTCGGTAAAAACTATATACTTGAACCCGAGCAAGACTGGTTCTAGCTCTATGAAGTCAGAAGTCTTCACAAGCGACGCTCTCTGCACTTGGTTCCTCCTGGCAAGCATTCAACGCCTCCCAGCCTTCCGAAGCATGATCTGGAGAAGATAAACAGTCTGTAATGGGCACGTGGCAATAGTCGGTAATATAAGGACGAGTTAGGCATATTCAGCTAACGCTGAATATTGTGATCTTTTAGTCCAGTTAACGTAGTTAGTGTGAGCCTAACCTCAGCTCTGTTACACAGTCCTCTGCGCAAACATCTACATAATAATTCTTTGCCGTTGGTTTGCCTTTCACTGATCCCATTGCTGCTATGAGTTTGACCAATATATGTTTCGATGCAGTTTCGATCATGGCTTCCAGCCAACTCACTCCGCTGGCACAGTAGAATGCGCAAGTATCGATGATAAAGTCCTCGAACTTGTTGGTGGTATGAGAATACTCCAGAGGAAAAAAGATTAAGCCGTATCTTTTCCGAAGGCCCTCCCGAAAGTCCACGCACGCATCTTGTAGCTGGGGTATCTCATATTTGTCTCTGAAGATCCCAAAGCTCTTGTATAAAGCCGGTGTTCCTGACAAGTTCTTCCCTTTTTGTTTCTGGCGCATCCTCCACCTGGGGGCTTTTGTCCAGCTCTGGAGTGTTTAGTACCAGTACTGATACATCTGAGGCTGCTTTCTGGTAGAGCCATCGCAGAAATAGTTCGAAAACTTCTGGTCTTGTATCCAGTATCGTGTACGTCTTATTTGTGCTTTCCAGGGAATATCCCTTCAAGGCTCTGTGGAAGACACTGGAATAGGAGCAGACAAATTCTTCGTGGACGTAATATTTTGTCTGCTTGAGCCCAATTATGAATGCGACCAGATTTCCTCTTCAACTGGTTAGACTTTAAACCCCATTGTGCCATGCCAGAATGTCAAGCGCACTTAGACGAATGTTGGCCAAAGTCTTGCTGCCATGTCTTTTTGACTCTAAGAGAAACGAGGTGGTGCCATTTGGGAATTTGATATGAATGTGGAACAATCCTTTCGAGAATGTGTGAAGAAGAGCAAAATGTAGAGTTTCGTGCAGGAAAACGAAATACACTTCCCGATGGTGGGAACTAGAGAGCTCTCTATCAAAACTTCGTGGTCGGAGCTAAGATAAGTCGGGGTCTGGTTTGAAAGATACATTCATAACGGCAGCACACGGCGCATCTCTAAGAGTCTGACCAATCAGGCGTGGAAATCCTTAATTCCCAGTGCAATTTTGAGGTTCTGTCCTCTAGGTACAACGTTCTTGAATCCATGCCTTGGGGAAAGAGATTGGTGGGGGACCTAAAACTCATGATTGAAAAATCGCAGGTTTTGGTGCAAAGGAGCAACGCTAACAGCTACAAAATGTTATAGTATGCTTGCAATGCGTCATCCCGAACCTGAAATCTTTGCGTGTGACCAATCTTGAAACCCACTATCTTTTGTGAACGCTTCCTTGGCCAGGCGGCACGTAATTCTGATGTGTGAGTTAGGATCTGTAGCAGATTGGATGCAGCCAAATACCACAACTACATGAGATAGCAAGTGTGCGATTTGCCATACGGCCAGGAATTGAAGCCGCTATGGCTGCTGTATTAGGTACCCTTTGGCACCTATACCTAGGTATTCAAGAAGTCCTCGCTTGAAAGATGCCAAGTTTACTCTTAATCTTGGCTCTTGCTACAGATCAATGCTTCTGAGATATTGAGAGTATACCCTTCCTTGTCGTCTCTTTCTTCGTCGCAGGGAGCCAGCTTCGACAAATGGCTAGACGTAACGGACTATGTGGAGTCCACAGGGAGAGCTAGCTGGAGCTTGTCTAATTCCCCGAGGAAAAAAAAAGCGCTTTGTTGCAGAAAGACAGTTGCTTATAGATCAGAACCATCTAAGTCCCTGCAGACAAGTTCTCGAGAACGGACATGCTTCTCGTTCTGATGGCTAAGGGCAATCTCATCGACCTGTCAGATGTCCATGACGTCCATGTTGAACCGCGCCAAGGCGGATTAGATCTTGAAAGTTGTACCAAACCTTTTACAAATTATGCTTAAATCTCAAACTCAGATAAGGCATGTGAAGAAGAGCTTGGAGCTTTAGGAAAGTTTACAGCAAAAACTGATTAGTTGTATCAAATAGAAGGTGCCATCCCAACGGATGATCTTCAAATATCGTTTAGAAACCTCTAATTCTTCTTCATTTCACTCTTTCGCTGGTCACTTTCGGCATCGCATCCACCAAGTCCTGAAACAGAGCATCCATATCCAACCGTACCTGCTCCTCATCCACACCCAGCACTTGCCTGCCCTCAACCACAACTCTTCCATCAACAATGACAGTCTCAACTGCCGATCCATTGCAGCCAAAAACCAAATGACTTTCGAGCATCCTTCTTCGTTCTTCATTTGGACCTTTCAAAAGCGGGGTAAATATCAAATCTTTCTTCAAGTCAAGAATGATCACATCCGCTTTCTTTCCCACCTCGAGAGTTCCTGCATTGATTCCGAGAGCCTTCGCTCCATTCTTCGTCCCCATTCGTAAAATCTGGCTTGGCTGTCCCAACGACGCGTTTTCGAGTTTTGCGCGCTGCATGTAAGACGTGATTTTCATCTCCTCGAACATATCCGTTGAGTTATGGCATTCGCATGCGTCCACTCCCAGTCCCACATTGATACCTGCACTTAACATGTCCTGCAATCTCGCAACACCATTGCCCAACTTTGCGTTTGACCCCGCATTATGAGAAACTGAAGTGCCTGTCTCAGCAAGCAAGCGAATCTCTTCATCCGACAAATGCACACAATGAGCAGCTACACAATCAGGCCCGAGTATACCAGCTTCATACGCCATCTCAACCGGCCTCTTACCGAATCTCTTCATGCTGTCAGCGATCTCAGAGCGACTTTCGCAAAGGTGGATGTGGACGCCTGTGTTGAGCTGTTTCTTGGTCTCGGCAAGCTTTGCGAGAAGTGGAGAGTCCGAAAGTGGGAGCCATTCTAGTCCCAGCCAAACTTTGATACGGCCGTTACCTAGACCGTCGTTAGTTTTGAAGGCAAGAACGTTGTCTTCTATCGAGTCGAGGCGATGTTCAGGGAGTGCGACGTCGTTGCTGAGAACTGCCCGAATACCAGTCTGGAGAGCGGCGCTGGCCAGTGCTTCTAGATGTCTGAACATGTCGTTCACGGTAGTTGTGCCAGACTTCAGCGCAGTGATGTATGAGTGAAGCGCTGCTGTACGAGCTGTGTCTGGTGTCAAGGCGCGGATCGCAGGGTACCATACGGTATCCAAATATTCCCAGAGTGGAAGGTTGTCATTGTAGCCCTGGATGGAATGTCAATGGTATCCATCTTCAATCTACTGGGTTCCTTACTTTTGCCACAGATGTATGGAAATGCAAGTCCACCAGGCCTGGCATTACCAATTTATCCGTGCCATCAATGATTCTGGTTTCTCCAGCGAAGTGAGCAAGAGCAGCATCCTGGGAGAAGCTCTCTATGCTGACAATCTTATCGTCCCGAATCTCAATCGTTCCAGGATAGTAGAAAGAGTCTGCATCATCCAGAGTGAGAATGGTGGTGTTCTGTATGATTATTCGGCTCATTTCGAATTGCTGAAAGAGCGTGACAGAATGGAATTTTGGAAGTGATCAGACGAAGAATTTGAAAAGTGGGGTGAAGATCATCAACGTTGATATCTCGCAACGTCAATGTTGTGTAACAGAAACGAATGTCGACCGAGGGAAATAACTGAAAGCTGTATGTTGACGATAACAGACTTCCGTTAGACGAATACCATTGTATAGCGGCCGGCAAGGTTTTTGCCGGCGGCAAGAAAACACGGGAGGTCTAGCATTTGCACTTATTCATCTGTTCGCACTTACGCTGGACACCTCGATTTTCTATCATTGACCTGGATTATCATGTAGTAACGCCGGAGTCCTCTTTCGAAAGGCCGACTTTAAAAAGTGGCATCGCATAGACCAGAGAAGTTTCGAAACTTTCCGCCCTGGGGTATTCCCAGACGGTGTCAATGGAAACCATATTGAAGTGAAACTGCATTTTGTGGGATCTTGATTCCACACTTAGTTGTATTCGCTGTGATGAACATCCAAGGGAACAAGACAAACTACAAGACGGAAGTGAAGCACATATTTAGGAAGCAAGTCCACAAAGGATTTCTTGATCACGTGTGATTGTGCAAAGGCGGAAAGAGGTCCGTGAAGAGGAGGTTAATTTTCCCAAATATCCGTTTCAAAACAGAATGATCTACGCATCAGATGTTTATCAATCAATCCTTCTCCACCGTTCGTCTCGCTTAACGTGCTCCTACAGCGGCGAGAGCGCGAGGCTGAAACACGCACGATCTAGCAAAATTTTCTCTTTTAGAAACCTTTCCTTGATCCGAAGTTCATTATCATTCCCTGGAATTCATTTCTTGGAGGGGAGTTAGGTGTCTTGTTACAGTGGGTAGAAGTCAAGATGCGATTTGCCTAATATTTTTCCACTTCAGATGAAAGTCCTTCATCGAGATCTGAAGGCCCAGCCGCGAGCCTCAAAGATGTGATGCACGATCCGTATCAAAACAGAGCCCGGCCGTGCCCCCTCAGTCAATCACTCCACTCATGCACCTCAGCGACAACTCTGATTCTGAAATGCCAGGATGTATCAGGGATGGACCAAGCAAGTGGATCTCGATCCTTGGAACGATCTGACGATTTTACCCAAGATATGCCCCTCTGCCAGACGGGAGTTTAAAACCCATCGAGTCAGCTCCTTGAAGAGCAAAGTACCAGAGACACAGGGGCGCGCTTATGATCCGATCCTTCTGATCTGACACTAGCTATCCGCGCCGAGAAGCAGGACAGTGGACACAGTTGTACCTCCGTAGAAGGTCGACTCCGTAAAATCCACCTCGGCCCCTACGCACAGCCAGCTAATGTAACCGTCTGCAAGACAACGAACGAGCAGACCGACCGACCGCCACAGATATATACCGATGACGATGGAATGAAAGATCGATGTCCTTGACACGAATCCCTTTACAACAAGTGTTCCGCAGCCGGCAGAAAAGCTCCTCGGTGTCATCGCGCGATTCCACGACCAGTATTTCGTCCAACTCCTCGGTATCTCCTGCGGAGGAGAAAGTCTCCCCCTTTTCTAATCTAAATACTATCAATACAAAAGTCACGCCAGTCGCACCAACAAAACAGCAGAGTCGGACGAGTAATCCTTTCACGTTTGCGCAATTCGCGGGAGGGTTTGCGGGTATGTCGTCTAACGGCTCGCCACGTGCACCGGTGATGAGGGGGACGAGAACTCCGCAGATGCTAGAGTATGAACGACAAGCTGAAGAAAGAGCGAGGGAAATGGCACAAATCGAGGAGGATAGAGCGAGGATGCAGGAAGAGATGGACAAGATGACGAGAGAGCAGGAGAGGATTGCACAAGAGGAATATGAGATGAGGCAGTATTACGAGGCTGAGGCATTGAGGCACGCGGAAGAAATGAGGTTGCACAAAGAGGGTGAGTTTCTTCCTCGAACAAATTTTTTGACATCGCTCGAAAAGGGGGATGCAGGATAGCAGGTTGATCAGTAAATTTCGGATGTGTGCTAACAAACATAGTAGAAGTACGACGACATCAGGAGAGAGTACGAGAACATGAGCGACGAATTCGCGACCACGAAGCCAGTTCCGAAGCATTTGCCAAAGTAATAGTCATGCCAGCAAAGGGAGGGCGACAGATATCGTTTATGTCTCCTGGGGCGAGGAATGGAAATGGGATAGGGAATGGGGCCCCAAATGGACCCAATGGACCCAATGGAGCTTGATGAATACATCCACGACAGAGAATTTAAGATTACCCGAGGGCTTCGAGAGCGGGTGCGGGGCCAAGTCTTGACATTGCAGACTCTCGAAGGTCACGAACAGGCGGCGATCCCTGGAGCCTGAGTTGATGATGCCCTGGAAAGGCTGAAGCTGGAAATCGGATATACAAGGTCTGGAACCTGAGTCGTTAATGGTGGTGGGGAGAGTACGTAGCTGTTAGGGCGAATGTGGCCCTCATGAATTCCTACGAGCATTTTTGAGCCAAGGAGCAATACGACCCCCCCACAATGAGACTGATCTGTAAGTCGTCATATCTCCCACCTCCTGATTCACGTTGCTAATGAATTGCAGTTTGGCGACGGGTTCAGGCTTGAAGAAAATGTGTGGCTACGTACCACAATCGAATCTTCTTTGATGAGTTCATTTGCATGGTTGGGTTTCATCGAGCTGTTTTCTGGACGGGATCGGATCCACGAGTCCATTTCTGAACAAAACCATTTTGAATTGTCAATGACAGTTGTTCAAGACATTGCACGCTGTATACGCTCTTAGACGATAATATGTTGAAGGTGCCAAGTCAGAAAATATGAGGCTATGTACAATATTTAGACATGCAAGATCGAGTACGCTTTGATAACGCCAGTAAGATGCATATATATGCTGCCAACGCCATGTATGTCAAATTTATGAGATGCGATCAGACCTCTTCTTTCGACTCATTGCCTTGCTCTCTCCTTGCCTGCGCCCTTTCAGCGTCTTGGATTGCGACGGCTTCATCCTGGCCCGTCTTCTCCTTCTCCTTGGCTTCATTTCTATGTCTCTCCTCCTCACCAAGCCCAGTCTTCACAGTTTGGTGCTCCTTGCTCAGAACATGGTTCCCAATAAAAGCGGTAATGACCAATCCTGCTGCCGCAAAAGCAACATACATGATCCACATCGCTTTCAAGCTCTCGTGGAAAGCCTGTCTGGCAACTTCACGTTGTTCTGCTGGGAGTTGCGCAACGATGCCAACACTTGCGCCTGCCGAGCCTCCCGAGAGTGCTGCTGCTGTCTCAGGGCCGAGTGCTGCAAGAAGGGCGGGGTATCGCTTTTGCATCTCGTTCTGAAAGATCACACCGCCGATGACGACGGAGATGGACGTCGAAAGGTTGCGTGTGAACCCAAATGTCGCTGTTGCTGTTGCAATATCCTTGGGGGCAATCATCGTCTGCAAAGCCAGAAGAGGCGATTGGAAATTAGGACCAACCCCGATGCCAGCCACAATCTGGTAAAGGATTATTTTGGTCCAGTTACGACCATTTGGAAGATCGATATAGAGGCCAAATCCCAGGAGCATGATGACCATTCCGAACCAAATTGCTGGAAGGTATTTTCCAGTCTTCTTGATGAACACGCCAGTGAGTCCTGATGTGAAGGACAATGACATGACGAACGGGAGTAGATATACACCAGAAAGTAATGGGGTGGCTCCCAACACAGCTTGGAAATATAATGGTGCATAGTATGTGCCTGCAATGAACACTGCTCCGTGAAAGAAGCAGACGCCAAGCGAGGCGATGTTGGATCTATGCTTGAAGATTCGAAGAGGCATGACGGGATACCGCGCAAACTTCCACTCGTTGAGCACGAAAAGTCCGCCGACGAGAACACCAAAGACGATCAAGCAGATCACAGTCACAGAGCCCCACGGATGTGTTACGCCTCCAAATTCGAGTCCAAGAAGTAGCATCAATGTTCCTCCTACGATCGTGAGCGAGCCTGCCCAGTCCACTGCTTTGAGACCTTCCCAGACTGGAGTCCGAGGATTGTGTAGATGCAAGAAGAAAAACAGGAGTACAGAAACTGTTCCAGTAATCGGTACTACATTTTATTAGTATCATGCTTCATCTCACTACATTAGTGTCACTTACAATTGATGTAAAAACACCACCTCCAAGAAACCTTCTCCGTAAAAACGCCACCAAGAATTGGCCCAATTGCACTCGCAAATGCCCATACCATCCCAATAATACCATAATATGCACCTCGCGCTCGCATGCTGAACAAATCCGTTATGCAAATATTTACCAGAATGATCAGTCCCCCGCCACCGATTCCTTGTATGGCACGCGCAGTGATCAGCATCCCGATACTAACACTGACAGCTGCCAGCAGACTCCCCACGAAGAAAACGCCAGAAGCCACGAGGAGGATGGGCTTGCGACCCCAAATATCTGAGAACTTCCCCCATGATGGAACTGACGCCGCGTTTGCAAGCAAGTATGCGGACCCTATCCAAGTATATCCAGCGTTCGAGTGGAAGTATTCGCTAATTGTAGGTAGTGCAGTAGTAATGATTGTAGTATCCAGAGCAGCAAGGAAAACAGATGCGCACAGCGAGAGTACGATTATGGTGGTTTGGAGTTTCGTCCTCGTGTCTTCAGGGTTCGTACCTGCAGAGGGAGACAAATGGCTTTGCGTAGATTCGGCGTTGTCGCCTGTTGGAGGAGGCGATTCTGGATCTACTGTTGTCGAGCCTTCGATGCTGATGTTCGAGCTGCTGGTGGTATTGGGGATGTTCTTCGAAGAAAGGGATGTATGATCGTTTTCGCGTTCATGATGCACGCCACCACTCTCATTTATTGCATTTTCCCCCGCGCCAATTCCTCCTGCCTCGGTCTTGGTTTCGGCCTCGTTCCGGATCTCTTTATCCATCATTGTCTCGTCGTGTCGCACAATCTCCAACGTAGGCGTCTTGATTGTTATAAGTCATCCATGTCGGATATATTTGAAAGGAGCTGATTCTCTGGCCTTTAAGTGAAGGAGTGAGTCAAGAAGCAAAAGAATAGAAAAGGGATGGTCGAAATGATCTAGACATCATTGCAAGGAAATCGCACTAAGATATTTCTTCTATTACGTTTCGAGAGCGGGACGGAAAAGCGGCACCCTAGACTATTTACACCAATGAAAGGCTGCTAATTAAAGCTTGTTCCTGAAATGCACAGGGATAAGAAGCTGTCATCGGGTTTTGAAAAAGAGTCGGGTCCGAGGCATGATAATCTCGGCCGGGTTCTGGTGGATTTCTGGCACCGAAGTGGACGGAATATAAAATGCCAAACGCCTCCCGAACATGGGAACGTGTTTCTGACGTTTTATGGCCACATTACACTTTCCGTGGAGTAGAGCAAGGTCTCACATCTTGCCTCACCCCGAAGAACCGTTTTTCCGGTGTGAGTAATCATTCTCGTAGCTTGCGTGCTTTCGGAAGGAGACTTCCAACATGAGTAATGAACAGCCGCAGTTGACCCGACGGTCGTAGAGTTCGAAGGCCAAGAAATCTTCCCCGGATTAGCATGGCGGGGTACGGTTGGCGGCGGGTACCGAGAGTCAATGATACTGTACGGCTTTGATAGACGCTTCCCCTCCTAGCCCATGGACTGTATCGATAAAACTTATGTTATTCAGTGCATTCCTCGCTGAGTCTTTTTCATCCCTCCATCGATTCTCATGGCGAAGTGTCATATGTTGCATTAGGAATGTGACAAGCCCCATCGATCACATTTCCATCCACAAACTGGACAACCTGATCATCCGCACCAAACCTCGCAATCTTACCACCAGTGCTCTGTGTAGTATCAAACTCGGGCCAATCTCCAATCGACCCCGGATCTGTGACGAAGTCCAAGAAGTAATCTTGCATCTTCTCCGAGGTCTGGACTTCCAAATCCGGAATCTCTCCAGGAGCAATGAGATACGTGCCGAACAGCATATATAGATCCGAATAGTGGTAAGCACCTAGCCAGGGAGGAGGAGCGATATTGCTGAAGTTACCGGCCCATTCGTAGCGGTAGGTTGGAAGGTCGAATTCATCCCGGATTACACTCGTGTCGTATGCGGCGCAGACTGTGTTGAGAGTTTGCGTGAGGATGCGCGCCTCTGAGGGACCTGCTGTATAGTTGTTGATTGGGAAGGGTACAAGTGCTGAAGCTTCTCGGGAGGTTGTGCCAATGATCTTGGGAAGCTGTGCGACCTTTCCGGTCTGGTATCTTTCGGTGTAGTTGGAGAAGACGTATTTCTCATCGACTGATTGTTATTAGCGAGATACAGATGAAGGCGAAGTCAGTCTTACCTTGTCGATTGAATGCAATTGCTGGCTGTGTTGTATTCAGTAGGGTCGAATTGTCCTGGTATTGTCCCACGAAATTCTCGATTCTCTGCATTGGGACCCTGCGCATGCAGGCAAGTTCAAGCTCGGCATCTTCGAAGTCACAGCCCAAAGACTTGGCAACGAATGTGAAGTTTGTGCCGGTATAGTCCTGATTAGTCGCCCGACCAAGTGCAACACCAGAGCTGGAGATTGACGCTCGTATGAGAGGGTCATGGTACCAAGCAAAGAGGTACATATCGGTAGCACCAGCGCCCGCAGATTGACCCCAGAGAGTAATTTTCTCGGGATCACCACCGAATGCGGCAATATTCTCATGCACCCACTCGACAGCTTTTCTTTGATCTTGGAGGGCGAAATTTGTGTTTCCGTTCAAACCTCGAGCATTGGGATATCCGAAGATGTTGACGCGGTAGTTTGTCGTCACGACGATATGACTTTGGGAACGATGGACCCAATTTGGGGGAAGTTGAGTGGGAATATTGACTCCGCCAGTCACATCGCCGCCGCCTGTGAGGTAGTGGACAACAGGGAGTTTGGAGTCTGCAGTAGCGTTCGCAGGTGTCCAGATTGCCATCGACAAGCAATCCTCAGCTGAGTTGACAGCTGCTTCACCGTCAAGCAAACTTTGGCCGTAGTTGACAATCAAGTTGCCAGTGATATTCAGTGCCCAGACTGAGGGAATGGCTGAGATGTACTGGGGGCAAGAAGGGCCGTAGACGGTCGAATCGACTGACTCGGAGGAGTCGTCGAGAGCTTCGGGAGATGCCCATCTTCGTTTTCCAACCGGCGGCTGACTGTGTTAGATTTGTCTGTATGAGAGGCTGATGGTATTACCTTCGCGTACGGAACGTAAAGGAACTGTCTGACATCAGAATATGTATCATTCAGATTTCCAGTGAAAGTGCCAGTCCTCGTCTTGACCGTCAAGTTGTCAGTGGTTGAGTTTCCACAGGCCGCTGTCGCTTGTGCTTGCGCCGAGGCAGCGAGTAGCAAAGAAAACCCAATTGCTGTCAACATTTTGGTTTGAGTACAGAACAACCAAGTTTGATGGATAGACATTGCCAGCATATGAACAGTCCTTCATCTTCTTATACCTAAGCTCGGTCCCGAACTTTGGTCTTGGCATTGTCCTTAGAATCTTTGAAGAGCAATAGTATATATGCCAAGGTAAAAAAGCTCTGCACAAAATCCCATACCGCGTCATAGATCAACATGACAGTCGGACCGGGCTAAGTGACTAAGGAGAAAGCAGGTACAAGCGACTGGGCATGGCGCTTTCCCCTCTTTTCCTCCCCAGATCTCTGTGCTGGAATTGCAAAACTCGGAGTTCTACGTGCTCCAGACGCGGAAGTGTACTTCCATAGGATCTTTCCAAGATTTCATTCGGGCCGGAAATCTAAGCTACAGACGAACGAAGGTTATTTTGTCCCCGCAACTTGGATCATGGGCTCTCCACATCCCACTTTCAGGTCCCGCTACCCCGCGATCTGAGATTGACATCGGATTCTTCGCTTGATGACTCGAGATCCGAAAAATGCGAGGTCATCATGACTTGCGAATTTGAGACAATCATCTTCGGGTTGGAACTTGAACTTGTTGTTGATTGGAGGCAGGATTGTTGACAATTATTGTATTTCGAGAATCGAGATAAAGATGCCAAGGCTTATGTTCCCAGATGGTCCCTCCTACAAGTTACCATGTAGTCAGCGTATATATACGCCATTGAAATTTTCATTTGTAGGCGGTGATACAAGGCTTTTTCGCTGATAGCCTTGTTTCCGACAAGGTAGCAAATATAAGCATGTTTTCGATATGGGCAAGCCTGCGAAGGCCTGCGCGATCTTGACCAGGCGAGGATGAGTCCCCGGTTCTTTCGTCGTTGGGAGGAGGCTTACTCGAATGAGCCGATGTGAACGCTCCATCCTGTGCTTGAGGCCAATGTTTCGACGGGGTCGAGTGTGTTTGTGTTCTTGACAAAGAGACATTCGTGCATCGTGCCCCAGAATTTACGCGAGTCTTTGTTCCTTGCCGCGAAGAAACAATGTCAACAAAGCCGAAGTCACTCGACTTCGAAGAGTTCGCCTTTGCCACCAAATTGATTATGATCCACGCACATAAAAGGACAACGCACATTGAATTCTCGAAATCAAAGTTCTTCCTTCTGCACATTTTTTCATTTGCCTCGATTCGAGTCCCGTGGATCGAGTACTGAATTACACTCCCTCATTCGCACGCATGCTTTCAACAGCAGTCTCCTGTCACAATGCCTCACGCTTCGACTGGAACTCAGCACTCGTGCCCAGGCGCGTCCGGGCCTGTCACCCTCAGAAACGGCAATGTCATCTCCGCGGGAAATTGCACGTGGACCGTTAGTAAGGGGAAGTACAGGTGGTGCACCAGGCACGAGAATATCTGCTTTCCGCACGACTGGACCTACTCGAAGAAGGACGAGTGTAAGCATTGCCAGAAGGCGAAGCAGTAAGACACAAGATCAAATCAGATCTCACTGATTCATGCTAATTGATATCAGGGCAGCGAGGGACGAGGCGGAGAGGAAGAAGGACGAGAAGAGGAAGAGAAAGCGGGACGACGACGACGATGAGAGGAAGACACTCAGGAAGAAGGAAGACTTCCAGGGAAAGAGGACGCCAGCAAAGAAGTCGGACCCACCGTCTGCGAGGAAGACCAGATCGGCGACGAAGAAGGAGGCGGAGCAGAAGGGAGGGAAGCAGGGAGGAAAGAAGGCGCAACATTGGCACTTCTGGATGGCTGGCAGGAAGGTGATTGATCTGGATGGGCTGGTTGGATATATGGTTGCTATATCAGACGAGAGCACAGGACCTTGCTGTGGGGGCCATGCCGATTGTGTATAAAGATATGTTTCGCAACAAAATTCCGGTCTCCTCGCAGCCATCGAACCACACCTCCACGACCTAGGAATTCGAAACCCCCTAGAATCGAAGTCTGCGTATGACCATAATTCCCTACATCTCAAACCGCATATGATGGACTGTCATCTCGGGTCAGATATTTGGGATCATCGGCTTCTTCTTAGACACCGGATGGATATTTGGTGGGTTCGGATGCCTTCGAATCTTGGCCAATATTCGGTTGTCATCTTGCATTCATCGCCCTGGATGGGTCCCCTCTTCCACTTAAAAATGAAAAGGATATTCAGTCAGAAAGTCTTGCATGGTGCCTCTATATTGTGAAGTGATTTTAATACACTATTCTGTTATTCCAGTTTGTTGCGTGTAGAGACGGTTGAAAAAGCGGTTCACCAGCTAACCATATATATATATATTTACGTTTTGACGAGAATCTTGAAATTTTTGTCTCGCAGATTGACTGAGATGATATGATAATCGAAGTGGGGTGCAATCTATGTCACTAAGTCGAAACTGATTTTTTTTAGTAGTTGTCAAATATGGCCCTTTTTTTAGGCGAGCATTAAGCGACTGTTTGTTATACTGGTGAAAATTTTGACCCTTTGTCTCAGCGCTGCAATCCTCAACAGTAGTATGTGATCTGATCTTATGACCTCTTATCATGGCCGGTCGTGGGAATCTTACGGCCCTCGCACGATGTTCACATGCATCCTGCTGTTTTGTTCCACGCCTCCGAGAAAGTGGGGCAACTCTGTGAATGTGTTTGAAGATTCTTTGCGAAGACTAGATGTGAATTTGAACAGCCCAGACTGTTCTCTAAGTTTATTGCTGTCCTCCAGTCAATCAAGATTCAGTCTGCGCTCTTAATCATGGGCTGATAGCACTTCGCGACAGTATCCTCAACCTCTATATAGGTCTTGCCTTGAACCCAAATCGCCTTGCCATTGACCTGCTCTCTATCTCTTACAGCCAGCATCCCGACCGCGGCGGCAACATCACTTGGAGAGCTCCGAGGAGCTCCTTTAGTGTACGGCTGATACACACTACTGGTCATTGCGGTCTCTGTCAACCAGGGCGCAATCAGTCCAATGGCGATATTGTTCTGTTCCAATTCTGGCTTCTGAGAGGTGGCTCGCACAAGACCCAGAACTGCATGTTTGGATGCGCAGTATACATCCTGCGGGCTCATGCCTATGTAGCTTGCTGCAGAGCCAGTCACGATGATCCGACCTCCTCCAAATTTCTTCATATGATGCACAGCAAGCTTGACTCCGTAGATGACGCCGAAGAGGTTGATATCCAGAATAGTGCTTGGTGGACGTGCCAACTCGTCTCCGTCCATCTCGTCCGCAAGGTAATTGAATTTGACTTGTGTCTGTGCTTCAGCGCGTTCCTTGTCGTCCGGGGCATTGAAAAAGACCATTTCCGGATTGATGCCTGCGTTACACACCATGACATCGAGACGGTTCTTTGGGGAATGAGAGATGGCCTTGGAGAAGAGGTGCAGCTGATCACTCCATTTTGAGACGTCGCATTTGACAAAGAGGGTGTTGTTGCCTAGTTCAGTGGCCGCTTTCTCACCAGTATCCGAGTTGATATCGCCAATGATAACTGTTGCACCGCTTGATACACATAAATGGGCGATGGCGAATCCTATTCCTTGACTACCGCCTGTTACGATCACGGTCTTGTCTCGTAAGCCGGATCTCAGCTCTGCTTCGCTTGGAGGGGTCAGATCTGACATCGCAGGACTGGTACCATGGAAACCAATGGCTAACTTGGGATCAAATCAAGTACACGAAAATGCTCTCTGAAGAGTAGCTTTTGTTTGCTTGAAGTCGAACAGGAGCAAATGATAAAGTTGCAAGGAAAAATTCCTCCATGCGAACTTCGCACGTACCCCGCACTCTTGGCCGTAGCACGCTGATTAGTCGCTTGATAAATGGGCAAATGAGGAGGTTACCCTGCCCTAGGGGTTTCCCGACGGAGAGTGGTAAGGGCGTTAGATTTCTGTCCGACTAAAAGATGGTTTCTTCAGCAATAGCATCTCATATCTGCTACAAGTCAGAAGATCTTTGACATTTGTTTGTGATGCAGATGCATCGCAGAACGACGTGGGATTTAGGTGACTGTCGTCCATTTTCACTTGATCATTCCCCCGTCTTACAATTCATGGGGGAGGCTGAGCCGAAGGATCCCGCCTATTCCCTACCTGTCATTTGCCAGCACTCGTCTGATGTTTGGGATTGGCAGGCCCAAAATAAGTTTAGCGATATGCCAAACGTGGAGCCAATGAAGTGAAAGCCACCATTCAGCCCTGAACCAGGTACAGAAATAATATACCAGTGTAGTCGAGTTGTTGGCAGTCACAAAGTTGGACGAGGAAATTGAAGTGTTTGGGGATTGAGAAGGGAGTCTCGGCAAGCCACAATTCAGGTATTTATAACACTGACTTGGTACCAGAGGAATGCGATTAGGACCTGGGAAGCGACTTAACTTACGTGTCTCCTAGAAACTGATGTTTCGTCTCTTTGTACTGAGATTCCTCGAGTCGTGGCCAAAGACAACAGCAAGCCTCAAACTCAAGAGACCCTACGAGCAACCAATTCACCCCTTTCAACAGTCAAAATCATCACGTCTCTTGCTCGATCAGCTCGAATCATGAAATTCACCACCACCTTTACTCTCCTCTCCGCCGCCGCGTCACTCGTGGCAGGTAACCCATTCACCACTGAAGTCAATCTCGAAAAGCGAGCCTCTTGTGTTGCTTTTCATGCTGGAAAGTTCTTCGGTGGAACATGACATGTGTCGATGTACGGAAAGGCAAACAGTGTGTTAACGGTCTCTTGGTTACTGGCTGGTGCGATGGAGGAAACACGATCATCTGCTGTATCAAGGGGAAGACGATGTGCGAGCCGGGGGCGAATACTGGAATCGGGGATGCGTAATTCAATACACTCAGGCGATCGGACGGGGTCTCTTCTCGAGGTAATGACTGGTGCAATCGTGTAGAATGGACGATACAGGAGCAATGCCTGGCGGTTGGTGATGGTGTTGAGCACATTGGAGGATTTGAGTGGTCGTTGAAGGGGGAAATATGTATGACAGAGGATCTCAACCTGCATCCAACACAGCATTGAGAGTAAAAGAGGAGCAAGAAAGGCGGAAAGGGTAAGAAGGGAAAGACGAAGGCCAAGCCACCTCCTTCCCCCGCGCTCCACGATGTACCATTCGAAAGCTAGCGTATCCTTGAAGGCAAAGAAGGAACCGGAACCGAGTACCTTATGGCTGTGCAGTCAGCCATCGCGGAATGGATCGATTTGAGGCAATATGTGCAATCTCTGTGGCTAGATGTAGCATTTGGCAAGTTGAATGGCGCTGTGGCAGGAACCTTGTCCAACATTGCGATATCGATGGTCAAGCAAACGGAAGCAGCTGTCTTCGTTGACTTTCCAGGTCAAGAATCATACAAAGTCATCATGAACACCATTACAAGAGGACATGTCGACAAGGCTCAAGGCATGTTCAGCGTTACCTTCGGGACAGTTTGAACCCGCGATCGGGGGCGATACCGATGTCAAGGAGCAATTCTTCGTTCATACCTACAACACACTTGTGGACTTTATCAAAGACTTCCAGACCGATCGAAAAGGCGTGCCCACAAAATCAATGCTATCTACCATCTACCAAACTTGGGATCCGAAGCTTGACTTACAGACGGCCAGCCCGAAACAACGACTAAAGTGGCGTCGAACATATGCGATCAACTGGCTGCATGATTTGGTGAACCTATTCTCCTCAATTGTTGTGCAGAGAATCAATTGCAAAGGACAAAAGCCCCTCCTGGAAACGGTTGACTGGACCATCCGAGAACCAGGGAACAAACACTGACGGCTTTACGGCCTGACCGAGTTTGCAGGAGACATCACCTCTCTTGCGATGCAGAAGCCTGGAGGGAAATCCGAATTTAGAATCCGCCCGCATCACATCTTCCAGCTTCAATGTATCATCGATTCCATGACTGTTTTCTGGGGCTGGTCGATAAATGCGATCAGAGGGCATGTTCTCAATGCTTCTGCGAGCAACTTCACGCCTCGTCGAGACGTCGATATATTCCTTGAACGAGAGAATAAGACCAGACGTGGGTTCTGTGCATCCGTCGATGTTCTGTGTGAACTCCTCAAGAAGGAAGCTGAGCTCTACGGAGATCCCGACCGTGCAGGGGGAGAAAGCGAGATCCTACAAGGCATTAAAGATGACTTTGTCAACTTGCTCGGCGAATTGAAGTATAGCCATGGTCTGGATACGATTCCTCCGTCATGATTCTCGGCGACCGATTCGAATGGCTTGCAGGAATATTCTCCTTTCCTGTGTAGTGTCGGTTTGATGGAGGGGTTGGAGTTAGTGTACAGCGCCAGCATGTTGTTGTGGGACAACTTTCCTGAACCGATGTGTATCATGCACCTGTACAACATGGCGACTAGACTGGGATATATTAAGAGCGAGATTGGACTTTATGGGAAGCTGTCTAGTCTTTTCGGTGAGAATTTCTTTCCCGATGGGAAGAGTCCCAAGGAAGACTTCGTCGGTGCCTTCACTTCAGTAAGTACGCTGATCATACATTCTGTTAAGCATTTTTTTCGATTCGCCTACCTTACGGCACTGTTCACGATTGCTAATATCCGAATGCAGGTCTGCACCCCGCCCAAATCCCGCCGAGCAACATTCAAACGAAAGGCCCTCAAACGAAACATTTTCTGAACCATAACTGACGTCCACGGAGTCCTCAACGCAAGCACAAACCATTTCTACAAACAGAAGTCAATCCTCAATCTTTACCGCGAAGCAGAGTGGATTCCCGAACGAGTCCCAGAACAAGACATCCCTGCCGTCTCAGCACCAGCGAGCATGCGAATCGCCCAAGCCAAAGTCACTCTCGATCCTGAGACTGGAAAAGAGATGCTGAAGCGAACATCGTTGGTCAACCGAATGGAGGCCGCTGGAATGGATATGGAGAAGTTGGTATCCATAGGGAGGAAACTTCGCAGCCTTGGGAAACAAGAGGAGTCCACCATCACCCCGGAGATGCTCGCTGCAGCCAAAGCGTCAGCACCACCTGGCTATGAGGTTACTATCCGCTCACTGCCCACCAAGAGCGATCGATTGGGAGGTGGGATCGTTGATAATCGCGGTCTCCTCGACGTCTTGAAGATGGATATCAAGGGAGATGTGAACGGGCATCGGCCATTGTCGAGCTGTAATTATTTGCTCTTGACGATTACGATGATTGCGGTGTTTACACAGATTGAGGAGGAGTTGAAGAAGAGGAATAGATTGTGGGTGAGAGCGTATGAGAAGGATGAAACGATGAGGAAGGAGACGAGGTTGTCGTTGACGATGTTGATACTTGGGGAGAAGGATGATGAGTGTTTGGAAGTTGTTGCGGAGGCTTTTGAGAAGATGAGGGCGGGTTTTGGGGATTTTGTGTACTGGGACGAATTGGACATCCAGGGCTGGGAGGGCACGATGGGTTCTTAATTGACAGTTGAAAGGCGAGATGAAGAGGATGTTCAGGCTTGCTATGTTATGTAAAGTTCTGTTCCAGCTTCGAGAGCGGCTTCTTTTTGGTGCTTCCGAAAATGCAGAGTTTTACGCTGTTGGAGATCTAAGTTCATTGGATACTTTCGCCAAGTCGCAGTGTGTCTTAGTGGAAGGTGATGTATCACTTCAGTAGAGAGTAAAATGCGTTGCGAATGCATGAACTGCATGGTTTGTGCTGTTTGAGCTGGTAAATTGACATTATTTCTAGATTATGCACAAAACATCGTACAATGGCTAAGCGCGTAGACTACAACTTGCCCAAGCCAGAATATCTGACAACCAAAGCAGGTACATCGGCCAACGGGGTCAACTTATAGCTATAAGGCGCAGTCGTGAAGTTTCCGACCTGGGTGATATTGACACCCGATCCACCAAAGTCATTCTCAGCACCCAAGTTCGCATACCCATCAATCTCAAAATCTCCAAGCGGCGAGGTATTCGGCGAGTCCTCAGGAATGACCAATCCGTACGTGCTCAATGCCTCACGAGTATCACCGGTGAATACATTGCCCTCAACAAGGACCTGATTGTCGGATCGAGAGTGGATTGCTTGGTACCGGAAGTCCTTGTAGTAGTTGTTGTACAAGTGTTGGTGTCCGAAGCGACCTGCGTTTCCGCGGGTGCCGAGGTTGCGGAAGTAGTTGTGGTGGTAAGTGAGGTGTAGATATCCGAAGTCAATGGCGCGGAATTGGTCGTTGTTGCCGACGAGAGACGCCTTGTAGTGGTCGTGGAAGTAGTTCCATGAGACGGTGATCCAGTCCGATGCGCGAATTACGTCCATGAGTCCATCCTGGAGTAAGGTTAGCTTATTACGAGGTGAAATATGGGATGGAGGGAACTCTTACATAAAGATCAGGACCGTTCTTGATAATGTTTGGGTTGGAGGAGAGATCGTTGTGATCAATCCAGACACGGGTGGTGTTCTGGATGGTCATGCAATCGTTGTCAAGAACACCGGTGAATCTCAAGTTCTGGACGATGATGTTGGTAGCATTGATGAGAGTCATGCCATTTCTCGCAATCGTTCCATTCTTGCCACCGATGATGGATTTGTTTGCTCCATTGACGCGAAGACGAGCTGGCAGAGCGAACTCTCCTTCGACGATGATGGTCAAGGGGTTTGCTCCCTAGAAAAAGTTAGACTAAGCAAGAAACATAATTTCTGAAATTTACAGTAACAGCTGCGATCAGAGCAGAGCTGGCAGCTGTGCTTCCTGCAGAGATTGTGGTTGTTGGTCCTCCGGCTCCACCACTGACAGGTCCAATTGGGTTCTCTTTGGCATATCCTTCCAAGTCGAAAGCTCCAGACGGGAGTGGAATGGCGGGGTACGTGCCATCAGGGGGGCAACCAGAAGCTGTGGGAGTTGGAACCTGACATTTGAATTCAGCACGAGAAATTTAAAGTGCCTTCCACACGCGATCCCAGGGGATGTACTCACCGAAGTTGCAGGAGCGGAAGTTGTGGCAATACAGCTGCAGGCACTGCTCACACGGCTCGCAACATTTCCGGTACATGCCTGAGTAGCAAAAGCTGGAATTGAAGCTGTCGCCGTCGTATAGGTCCCGCAGAAAGCTCTTGCTTCAGCAATGCGCTCCGGCGAGCGCATAGCACGAAGGCAGTTGTCCGCATTGCAAGATTGTGCCGAGACAGTAGCAAGACTGCCCAAAGCAGCGAGACCGTGAATGAACTTCATGATGAATCCAAGCTGGCTGCGAGTAGAAGCTTGCTCAATTGATCAGGGATAGGGACCAAAGTTTACAGAATTGGGAGATCTTGAAGTCTCTTATACTTTTTACCCTGGGTACTGACAGGGAGAGCTTCGAGAATGCCATCATACCCAGTTTCCTGCAGGGAGCTGGTAAGCTAAATCAACAGATCATTTCCAGAGCGAGATTCCTCCGTCTCGGTGACAGAGGTCGTTGGACGCATGGCCAGGGATCCAGTGCTTGGAATGGACGAGCCACAGCAGAATACTGGAAGATGGTCCGAGATTCGAGAGCTGTTTGCTATGTAAATTTCGAGCTTGCCCTGAGCAGCCAAGACGGAAAAGTTGACGATTAGATGAATTGCAGTATGCGTACCGGTCCAAAGTCATCGTTGTGGTTAGTGACATTAGCCTCACTTTGATATTCGCCTGTGGGCACCAATGGGTAGGACTCCTTTCAGCCACATGGTTCTTGGCTCAAGCTAGACACGAGGGGTATGTGGGTACCTGGTTCCTGTGGGATATTTTGAATCTGGAGAAAGATTGGAGCTCTCCAGATTTCTTCGACGCTGTTCCACTGAAGTTTCTCCGGGGTGAGGCGATGAGGGGGAGATTAGGTAAAGAAGATATTCCGGATGTGGCTGGGCATGGGGCGATCTACCCGACCCCGAAACTCAAAATTGCTCAAGCAACTTTATGTCCCACAAGTCGGGGACCTATGGTCAATTACATTTCTCCAGTACATAAAAACAAAGTTAGAGTTCCCACGTGGCATACCCTTCAATTCTAAAGCTCCAAACCTTACCTACAGACTTCAATGTAATCATACCATCCGGCTTTCACGCTCCAATGTAAGAGCCAAAAACCACAAATTCAACCTCATTCCCATCCAAATCTATCAGCAACCATGTGGCGTCCAGCATGCACTCCTTCCCCAGATTCGTAGCCAATTCCGCTGCAGAGGCGGAATGTCTTTTTTCCTCCAGTCATTTTCAATCCGCTTCGTCGGATGAATTTCTTGGTGTCTTGGTATCTTGGCCCTTGGCAAGACGGGAGGGGGATGATTGTTTTGGTCCTTGGCGATGCACGTGAGAATTAGCGAGATGCTCCCCTATTTTGGAAACATCCCGATTCCCGAGCCCATTCTATTGTTTTGGCCTTGGACCTGGAGAAACATGCAGGACTGAAGCACCCGAGCCCTCATACGCTGAAGTAATAGTGAATAAATATTAACACTAGAATTTTAGTTTTGTTCCCCCTCATGAATCTCATCAAACACATCCCACCCCCGTAATCAAATTTCCCACTACCCCGTAGAAACAACATCTCTAACCTCCACCCCCGCAAAGTTCTCCCCCTTATACGTCCCAACCTTATCAACACCACTCCTAAAGCTCTCTGGCGGCCCCAAATAACTAGATCTGACTCCCCCAAAATCAATAATAATCTTCTGGAAGATCACACCGGGTTCAACCGCCCAGATCTTCAGAGTATGCTTCCCCGTCTTACTCAGATTGTGTTTCGTGGTCGTGGTGTTCCCACTGGCAGTCATGCCCCAGACGGAATCAGAGACTGCGCCTAGCCAGCCTGGAGGCGAACCGCCGCCTGTCCAGTTCCCAACGAATTGCTTGACTTGGGGTGTCTCCGAGTCGAATGCGATGCCGTATTTGAGAGGGCGGTCGCCGCCATTTTGGTTGAGAGAGGGGGAGAGCAGGAGCGTGACGTTAGCGACGGATGTGTTGGTGAAGGTGTAGATGTCGTATTCTAGGACGGGCCCTGTGCCGGCTGGTTGGCTGGGTGCGAGGACGGGCATGAGAGTCACGCCTGAGAGCGTGCGGCCGTGAGATGGGAGTGTAACATATGAGACGCCTTTCACGGCTGTGTTGCGGGAGGAATGCTCGGCTTCGATTGAGATGTGTTTGTCGCTTTCTACGAAACCTGTGAAGTCTGATGGGACGGCGACGTTGGTGACTGGTACTTGGATCATGGGCGCATTGTAGTTACCCCAGCCTGTTCCGCAGGAAGATGTCACGTTGATATTGACGGTTGTGGTGTTTGGTGCTGCAGGAGCTTTGGCCCAGTCGATGGACACGTAGACTCTTGTATCTGTTCCATTCTCACCGCCTGCATATCCGGTCTTCTCAGAAAGAAGTACGTAAGGCGCCCATGGCGAGAGAGTCCACTGGCAGCCTGCAACTCCTCGAGCGAACATATCGATCCAGCGGGTCTTGGGCCCATACGGATCCATGGGCGGAAGCACCAGGGTCCCGCCTGAGTTGGCATGGTAGGCATCGTCACCTGCTACTGTGGCGTTGCTTGCTTCAACGCCGACACCAATATTGCCTGCGAGTGAGGTCTCGAGCTCCTGTACGAATGAAAGAGGAGGTGCAGTATTGCGCATTGGCTGTTGCCAGTATCCTGTGTAGCCGAGATGTGTTTCTACAGCCGTCAGTCCGGAGGGTACAAGCAAAAAGAGTGGTAGACCGGAAACTTACGATCCAGGATGTGATTCCACTTCCCATCCAGCAAATCGTGATACCTCGCTGTAAGCTGCGCGTCCTTCTTAAAAGCCTTCAGCACATCCATCGCAGCATCGTTTGCCGAATTCCTCTTCTGAATAGTCCAGTGCGCATTTTTCGCCGCCCAGATGTAAATCTGGTTCACAGCTTGTCCACCAAGAACGGGTTGTAGGACCAGCTCATAGAAAGCTGCTTTGGCGCTTCTGTCAAGATCGTCGTAAACACCTTGCGCATCATCGGCGAGACTCTCCCACTGTGCGAGGATAGCGTCGGCTTCGTTGTAGTTGAGAACACTGTAGAAGCTGGGATCGAGAAGTTCGTATTTTCTTCGAGCGGCATACATTCCATAGCGGTCCATGATCGATGTTACAGCATCCGAGTGCTCAGCCCCGAATTCTCGAGTGGCCCAGAGCTTGATCCAAGTAGGTGTGCTGTCGTAGCCCCATTTTGGAGTATCGTATGCAAGATCCAGGAAGTGGTTGATGGGTACCTCCAGAGCTTTGAGATCACCAACGTTGAGGATCCAAATACGGTCCGCTTGACGGGCATACGCGAGTTGCATCTATTGCCATTAGACCCCGGCTTCTACGATGACCAATCAAGGGAAGGGTACTCACCTGTTCCACAGTCTTCGAAAGCTGGATCGTATTAATCCACTTATAACTCCTTGGGTCTCCCACATAATCAACATGATAGTAGACACCGGCGCCACCACTCCTTGACGTCTCATTAGCGAGCGGCAATCGTCTGATATTCCCAAAATTGTCATCGGTCCACAAGAGCGTGATGTCTTCTGGTACAGTCAGGCCAAGCTGTTCGTAATAGCTCTGGACCTCCTTGTAAAGGCACCACATCTGTGGGATATCGCTAACGTTGGTGTTAGGAAAGACTTCGGTGAGGATCTCCCGCTGAGCCTTGACAACGTTCTCGAGGACGATGACGGCTTCGCTGTCGATGAGGGGAATCGAGGTGTCGTGGCTTCCACGCATAGCGACAGTAAAAAGACTGCTCGCTGCATAGGGAGCTGCACGTTGAGCGCCATATTTAAAGAAAGGCTTGATCGAAGCGTTGTTCGAGTCGTACGCCCTGAGAAATTCTATCAGCACTTCCAGTCACGATTTCGAGGAAGTGAACTCACCAAACTCCGCTACCGCCGTACTGCTTTCCAAAATTATTCCACTCGTTTGTAGCGCGCATCATCGGTTCTATCATCCGCTCCATCAGTCCCGCATCTCAACACCTCTAGGAAAGCAAACTCACCAGTATGACTACTTCCCATCACAATCCCAAACGCATCAGCGAGCGGCTGATTCGCAGTATCATCCACATTAAACATAGACCCCCACATAGCCGGCCAAAAGTAATTCGCCCTCAATCTCAACAAGAGCTCGAAGACCCTTGGGTGATAATAATGATTGAAACCCGGTCCCCACTTCCCTCTCTCGTAATTGTCACTGCAAGCAACACATCAGCATCAGCATCTCCACCCCAAAATAAAACAAAAACCAAGTAGATTGAACTTACTTCGCCCAATTCGTCAATCCCGGCTGTTCATCATTGATGAAAATACCCCTATACTTGACACTCGGCGCCTTCTGCACTTTCCTCCCCTCCTTCGCCCAAACACCACTCTTCCTCTTAACCGGGACATCCGCCCACCAATACCACGGACTAACGCCCATGCCCTCACTCACATCATACAGTCCATACACCGTACCCCTCAAATCACTTCCGGCGATAACAAGCGCTTTGTCAACGCCTGGGATAGGCGAGACGATGACTTGGGAGATGAAGGATTCCCATTTTCCGGCGATGGGCGAGACGTCGAGCTTGCCGGAGGAGATGAGGGAGTCGATGAGTGAGGATTTGGAGATTGTGCCGGCGATTATGACGGTTTTGGCGGAGGATTTGGTGAGGAGTGTTGGGCCGGTAAAGTTCTGCTCGGGGCCGAGGGTGTACTGTTTGCATCCAGGTGTCAGCTTTACCAAGCTCTTTTCACGCAATTGACATCCAATTGACCAGAGAAAAACTCACGTTCACAAAACTCGTCACAGGCTGGAACTTATAATAAACCGTCGTCCCCGCCGCTTTCGCATCCGCAACTACAGCTTCATGCTCCGAACTCATTGGCGGATCGCGATGTTTGCTCTCCCACGAGGGCGTCATAGTAGGCACGCTCTTCCCTGTTGGGGGTGCGCTCCATTCTCTCTTCTCAACATCACTTCTCTCCTCAAATTCTCTCTCACTCAAATCCAAAGCTCGCTTGGTCTTAGTCGTGTTCAGAGCCGAAGTCGAATTCCCGCCAACCCAATTCCCCAATGTCAGATTCTTCCCCGTAACCTTCCCGAAATCCCCAGCTAGATCCTGCGCAGCACGTAGAACACCCCACCAATCATCTGCACTCAGCAGAATCTGTCCATTGACTCCTCCGCCTGCGAGTTTCAGTAATCCGCCGGAACCAGAATCGGTGGTTACGGGTGAGGATTGACCGAGTGCTGAGACATGGTGGGTGAGGAGCCCTAAGGCGAGGAGGAGGGAGGGACTCTTCATTGTTGATCGATTGATTGTGCCAATGGCGGGTGCGATTGGCGTATCTGATCAACCAGTAGGAGGGTGATAGAAAAGAAGCAGCAGGGGACGGCGAAAGGAAGCAGAATGTACGAGGGGGGGAATGGTTGTTTATAAAGAACGAAGCCGAGAAATGAGATCACGAACCAACGCGCCACGCGGAAATGCCCAGCAGGATAAATTCCAATTCAATGAGAACGAGAGGAGAATGATGGTCATGGGTAAGGTAAGGTAAGGTATATATCCCTACCTTGTCTAACTTACCTCACATTGCATCGCATTCGTCCCAACTTACCTACAGCGTTGCAATCCCAGCGGACACGCCATAGAGCCGACGGACAACGTCCCGTAAACAGACAAGACCCTCAAATCCAACCCTGTGCAGTCCAATTGGGACCAGGTGGTCTCGTAAAGATCGCTCGGTTCAACGGATGAACTTAAATCCAACAAGCAGAGAATCAAATCATCATTTGGGAAAACCCATGTTGGGAGCTGGGTAATCTAAGCAAATTTCTGTCGTACCCGTACCTTACATGCTGTAAGTGGCAGCACATATTAACCGATCTTGGGAAGAGGGGTCGTCAATTGCGGAGCTCGGGAGATGTATTACGCGGGGTAAGGTGAGGAAGGATAAGGTTAGGAGAAGAGACGAGGTGTATTCAGCCTAAAGTCCCAAGCCATCCGCAGCTGTGGAGCCCCAGAGTCCACAAACTTAATTTGGACAGCCTCTGTTTAACAGCTCGGCTTCCGATTTGAAGCTCGGATTAACTGTGTGAAAATCTTTGCTTTATTCGGGGAACTTCAAGAACTTGTATTTATCCACTGGGATTAGTGAAATGGCACGATGGACGACAAGAGTAAAATGACGAGATCGTGGTAAACTGCTCGCAGGATCATGCAATAAGCCGGTTGCGCTGCCTAAATTCAGAACTCAAGAGATTGCTGTACCATACCAGTACTTCATGTGTGACAAGGACAAGGTTGTACCAACTTTGGCTGGCAGCTGATCTGTAGATTGAACCGTTGTGTTGGATTCATGATGACTGGAAATCAAGTTGATCGAAAGCCCACCGGGGTCAGAAAACCCTGCAGGGATAGATCCGAGCAGATGGAAACGAGGTTCAAGTTGCACACCGATTGAAAGAACTTTTTGATTCGAAGGAAGGGAATCGCCAACCTTCAGGTACTTACAAATGCCACACAATCCAAAATCTCCACTTCATCTGTAGAACGCATCTGTAGAACCCCCCTAGTACTCAATGCCTCCCATCCATAATCACGTCCTTCTCGGCTGGAAACTTACCAGTCAGGCGAAGTGAGGAAATTAATGGCAGGGATGGCATTCATTCGAAATGGCGAATGACTTAGCTGTTTCAAGCTCCCTCCATCCGGACCATGTCGTGTCGAAACAGGCGGCGGTGATACCGAAGAGACAGAAAATATGTACGATAATCGAAAGTGGCCAATAGAAAACAAATGGAAGTCGATTGACCTGCCAGATTTCCTTTGCGCCTCCATTCTCCATTTAAGCATCAACGGTACCAGCAACACCTGGAACCGTAGCAGCCTCGACAAGCGATGATTCAGTCTTTCCATCAGGGACGAATGCGTACCTTGGCATCTTCGCCATTCTCTCCTCCGGACTCAAGTCATTGTCGGAATATACCATCTTAATGGGCTTCTCTTTCTTGGACTTCTTCTCGCTCTGTTCGGGCTTCTCGGCAGGGTCGGGCTTGACCTCTGGTGCTGGCGTAGGGGTAGTATCTGATGCTTGGGCGGGTGCCGGTGTTTCTCCCTTCTTCGGTGGTTTAATACCTGCCTCGGCCATCCTGATGAGCTCGTCAATGTCATCAGCTTCTCTAGCGGCGCCTGAAACCAGGTCATCCACAGACGAAGCGTTAGTCGCATAAGTTCCAGGAAAGCCTTGAGGGTGAGGATAAGCTGATGACATAGCTGTGTTCTGTTCTGGACCCTTCCACCCATTGGCTCCCCAGTTACCAGATGGAGGAGGACCTTGATGCATTTGTTGCATTTGATGCGCAGGAAGTGCAGGTGCGGTGAAGGAAGGTCGCTGTGGCAGACCTGGAGCTGGAGGTAAACTAGGTGGACGATTTGGCAGCCCTCCAAGTTGTGGAGGTGTGTGTGATGGTGGACCTTGATAGCCGCCGAACGAGCCAGGTGGCGAACCTGCTCCATACGGAGGTGGTTGATACGGAGGGAAGGATTGTGTAGGGGCAAATTGCTGTGGAGGAGAATAGGCAGGCTGATAGGGTGGCTGGCCGGGAGGACCAGAGAAAGTAGGTTGATAGGGGGGCTGTTGGTAAGCTGCCGTTGGTTGTGTATAAGGTTCTTGTGAAAATGATCCATAACCCGCACCTTGTGTTCCGCCATAACTGGCTTGTGGAGGAGGAAATGGGGAAGCATTCTGTAAATGGTTAGCAGACGTTGCAGATCAGGTTACAAGCCTACTCACAAATGAACCTGGACTCTGGCCTAGAGGGCTGTTCTGAGCAGCGTCCATCATCGGCGTATTCCCTCCACTGCTACCATTCGCAGCTTGTTCTGCCTTTCGAGCTTTATGTTCTGCCAATCGCTTCTTCAATTCTGCAGGAGACTCGAACTTCGGCTTCTTTGTCTGTCCTCCATTTTGCGCACCGGGGCCAGGATTACCGGTCGCAGCTTGACGTTCGGCTTGTGCTTGGTAGAAACCTGCAATGATGCGCTGATTATGTGCTTGGGCAACATCGTCCGGGATACCTTCCATACCAAATATTTCCACCTCCAACCCTTGTCTATTCGGCAACGAATTATCGACACTCGTGAGATTCTCCTTGTGTACCTGATTCATATGAACGGAAAGTCCTGCGACATGGTCAGCATTGATCGACGCGTGTGTTGCGACAGCAGAGAATTTACCTCCTGCAGTGTTCAATCGGCGGCCACATCTTTCGCATTTAAAGTGCTTAGCCTTCTGATGGGAGATGAGAATCTTAAGGTCATCGAAATCACGCTCACCTGTGACACGTTAGCAGGATGTTGGGGATCGAGGGAGAGCAGGGGAAGAACTGACAGTAATAACACCAGGGACGCGAGAGGACTTCCTCAACATCAGGATGTCCGCGCTTCTTCTTGCCGACCATTCTTAAAATCTGCGACTGAATCGCGACGTGTTTGGTGATAGGATTGTTGGTGTTGTTGATGCTGGTCTTGGAGAAAGAAATGGGTGGAGAGATGGACTGGATCGAGAGGCGGCTGAGTCGATCTTTGTCCGAGTCCGCTAAGCTCGATCAACACTAGCGCTTCGTGAAACCTTAAATTCCAATTTTCACCAAAACATAACCTGAACTCCATCTTGATTCTCCAAAGCTTCGTGCTACATGGATATAAATGTTACAAGTAGGTGGCTTGCACCCGAAGTTGAGATGCCAGTCGTCATATACTCATGCGGGCATATGAGATCTTATGGCAACGGCAGTATACTCTTCATCACTACATCCTGTCCAGCGCCATGGTTAAGTCTCCGTCCTGCCCTTCTCACCTACGATATCTGCTCTGATATCCCTTTTCTGTCTGCATCTCCCTTCCCATCCACCCGCAGCACCTTGATCAATCACTCAGCCCTCGTGGCAAGGAAATGAGACTTTCTTCGGGAAGCCTTTCGGTATCTGCGCGTCTTGTGTAGAGATCGAATGGAGATTGGGAAGAGGGATGGTTCTGATTCTTCGGAGTCGGATTTTCCCTCCATAGAGGAATGCTGCCAGACCAACTACAGGACCTTCATAGTCCATACTCCTACTCTTCACGAGATTCCTACAGGAGTGTGGCTCCTTGCGTACCTACATTCTTGGACATACGTTCCCCAGATGAAGAGCCTTTGGCAGAGCAGATTGGCTTCATTTTTGATGTTCAAGTCGACTGAAGCTTCGCTGGCTTTTACACTTCTTGAATACTCTATTCTAATCATCCACCAGGAACAAGAACCAATGCCATATAATGGCCCCAACCTGAAGACTATTATCATTTGGCCCAGCGCTCAAAAGGTCTCGCGTCTTCATCACCGCTGCACTCACGTGATGTAATTTCCATCAAAAAAAATTCGTTAGGCACCCAACTTTCAATACAAGCTCGGAGCAGAACTCATTTTATAATCTCATGTCTGGAACAGGTGGTATGGTTTCATACATCAATGAAGCATTCTGAGCTGCAGTGGGTCGAATCAAGCATCGTGGTCCCGTCGGTTCCCGCAGTGCAACGTCATTGGGGAATCAGGTGGGATGTCATTGGAGTACACTCAGCACTTGTCTAAATACACATACATATGTCGAATCTGGGCATCCTTCGTTAACGAACCATAATCTTCGTATAAACATTCGGTCTTAAATCCATTCGCATCTTCACGAAAGCCTCAGGGAATCGTTCAAGGAGCTTTCGAGTGAACAATTTGAAGCTTCACAGCTCTAACGCAGCGCTTGACATCTTCACTACCCTCAACCTTCCATCTCCACCTTCCCTCCCCTCAATATCCCCAGGTTCTCCCAAAATGTCCTCCCACCACAAGAAAACCAAACCTCATGAAAAGCATCCTCACTTCGGGCACCTCCCCCTCAGCACCAGCGGTCCCCAAGACTGCGCCTTAACCGGTTCCGCTCTCCTCAACACGCCATACTTCAACAAAGGAGCCGGCTTTCCTCCGGAAGAGCGCACGAAGTTCAAACTCACAGGATTGCTACCTCAACATGTGGCTACGCTAGAAACGCAGGTCAAGAGGGCTTATCAGCAGTATTCTACGAGGCAGGATGATCTGGCGAAGAATACCTTTATGACGAGTTTGGCGGAGCAGAATCAGGTGTTGTATTTCAGGGTGAGTGGAGCTTTTATTTTCGGTATAGATGTGATCTGTGGAAATCTTCACCATCAATGTCCTTATTTCCTTTCTTATCAAGACTCCATTGCTTCTGTATTAGATGTTGCAAAGGCACGTGAAGTTGATCATCACGTGCGAGGGCTCGTTTTATTGGAAAACTATCAAAGCCGCCTGGACTCTGGATGAGATGCCTTTCCAGCATTTGCTGTTTTTCTTCTGTTCGTTCTCATTTTTCTTTTTGGGGTGCCTCTTATCTCATTGAGCCATTGTCCCTACTGCAACCGAGCGTCTCTAATTCCCCTCAGTTGATTCAAGAACATCTCAAAGAGATGTTCTCTATCATCTACACACCCACAGAGGGAGATGCCATTCAAAACTACTCTCGGCTCTTCCGGCGACCAGATGGCTGTTTTCTGAATATCAATGACATCGACCGCGTACATGACGATCTAGCTCAATGGGGAGGTCCCGAGGACATCGATTACATTGTAGTCACAGGTCGGCATCCAAAGCCCCATGCCAAGACCGTCGCTAATGGTATCTAGACGGTGAAGAGATCCTTGGAATCGGCGACCAAGGCGTGGGAGGCATTCTCATCTCCGTCGCCAAGCTCGTCCTTACCACACTCTGCGCTGGAATACATCCTAACAGAACCCTCCCCGTCGTCCTCGACTGTGGAACCGATAACGAGGAACTTCTCAACGATGATCTCTACCTTGGTCTTCGTGAGCCTCGAGCCAGAGGCAAGAAGTACGATGATTTCGTCGACAGATTCGTGCAGTCTGCCAGAAAACTTTACCCTAGAGCTTATATCCACTTCGAGGACTTCGGCTTGCCAAATGGTTCGTAGCTCAGACTTTGCCACACATGACTATAGCTAACTCAGATAGCCCGTCGAATCCTCGACCGCTACCGACCCTCAATCCCCTGCTTCAACGACGACGTTCAAGGAACTGGCTGCGTTACACTTGCTGCCATGCTCGCCGGCCTCCACGTCTCCAACCTCAAGCTCTCCGACCTGCGCATGGTAGTCTTCGGTTCCGGCACGGCAGGAACCGGTATAGCTGACCAAGTGCGCGACGCCATCGCAGCCGACACCGGGAAAAGCAAAGAAGAAGCCGCTCTCCAAATCTGGTGTGTCGACAAACCAGGCCTCCTTCTCAAGAGCCAGGACTCCAAACTCACAACAGCACAAATCCCGTACGCGCGAAAGGATTCTGAGTGGGAGGGTAAGAAAAACGATGATCTGCTTTCTGTGATCAAAGAAGTACACCCACATGTTCTGATCGGGACATCCACTCGCCCGAAATCCTTCACCAAAGAAATCATTCAGGAGATGGCCTCGCACGTCGACAGACCTATCATATTCCCACTCTCGAACCCCACGCGTCTCCACGAAGCAAGTCCAGAAGACATCAACGAATGGACCAAAGGCAAATCATTGATCGCGACTGGCTCACCTTTCCCACCTGTCAAGTACGAGGGAAGAGAATACGAAGTCGCAGAATGCAACAACAGCACCTGTTTCCCTGGCATAGGACTCGGCTGCGTGCTTTCTCGCGCTAGACTCCTATCCGATAAAATGCTGGTCGCGGCAGTCAAAGCCCTCGCGGCGCAGTCTCCTGCTTTGAAAGATCCCGACAAGGGATTGTTGCCGGATGTTGTGAATGTCAGGGAGATCAGCGTGCATATTGCCAGGGCAGTAATCAAGCAGGCTGTAGAAGAGGGACTGGCTACTGAGGAAGGGATCCCCGCGGAGGATGAGATGTTAGAGGAGTGGATTCGAGAGCAGATGTGGGATCCTGTTTATAGGCCATTGAGATTTGTTGAGAAGGAGAAGGCGAGTAAGTTGGCGATGGGGGAGGCTGGCTTGGCGGCTTGAGAAGGGAATATGTCCTCTGACATCGGTTATGAGCGTAGATTACTACAATAATGAGAATTCTTTCAGATGTACTTCTACATTTCTACCGGGAGCTGGCGACTCGAGGTTTTCTGTCATTCGACTTGCGTTTCGTCGGAAGAGAGTCATCTATGTTCTTAGACGCCACGCCCAGATCCGGACTTTTACGTCTACGTTGTTCTCTACCTGGTTGACGCCGTGTTGGTTCACCTGATTCTTGGCCTGCGTGTTCGACGCTGCTCGATGTGTCCGTCTTTGGCCCACGGCTCCCATAGCTTGCTGTCGAGATATACCTAGCCTCGCTGTTCATGTCTGTTGATCTTTTACTGCACTGGAATACTGTTGCGATATGCCGCTGCTCAATTGAAATTCTCCTTTTCGTGGGACTGCTCCCGTTGTTGTGCCCTTCGCTTAGTGACGAAAGCCGGCCCGCATCAGCCCCTGGAGCAAAAGTTCCTCCACCTTTTTCACACTCCTGGACATATCAAAATAGGTAACAATTTAACATATAACGTTCCAGAATCGCCCAGACCATCAACACTACACCTCAATTCAGCCTCTCGGCCGCCCTCGAGTACCTCACCAACTTCCCATATCACCCCTGGAAGATCTTCCTGAGCTCCTCATCCCGCCCGAACGCCATCCGGATCGCTCGCGGCATTCTGTCCCAGCCAGCACCTCACCTCCAGCATCGCACAGCTATTGCTTTCGCATCAAAACTCTCCTCTATCGTCTTCAACGGCGGTGGAAACGAATCCCTCTCCTATGACAACGCCGCAAATACGTTCAACTACCTCATCCAGGGCAGGCATAATCGTGCCGGATATGCGAAACTGGATGTTGAAATTCCGCTTTGGTTTGAGGATGAGGGGGAGGAGAGAGATGTGAAGATGAAGTGGGAAAGGAAAGAAAGAAAGAAATTTCTGCTCAGCTTAATTCCGAGTCAAGTTGGCGTTTTCCCTGCAAGGAACCGCGAGAATGAAGAAAGTACCGGCCTCAGAGGACACGATCGTCCTGCTACATTTCAAAAAACAACAGAGACGGAAACGGCAACCGAGGCGAGAACTACAGGCCCGGGATGAACGACTTTTCTTGATCCTATTACCATGGAACAAATTCCTATTCCATTTACACCAGACTATCACCATCCAAATCATCCGAGCCCAGAGGCTCAGCCAGCGACTCCAGCACGACCTTAGCATCCGGAACCTCCAGGAAATACACCAACGCCATCTTTCGTGAGCGGTAGCACCATCTTGTCCACTGACTCCTTGCCTTTGCCTTCCATGGACCCAGAGTCACTCACCGGCCTCGCGCCCTCCCCGACTCGACGCATCTCACCGACTTGGATTCAGTCGAATGACATTGACTTCCCATTCCCCAATATGTGCCACACCGCACAGGATTTTGGTCAGATGATCGAGCCAGCCGAACACGGTGCATCTCCAGAGTCTGCAAGTGGAGGTGGGGTTCAAGTACCTGAGAGAGAACATCAGATTCCACAACATGGTCTCCAAACCAACGACATCGGCTTTCCACTTCCCAACATACTAGAACGGCATCTGGGTCAAATGATCGAGCAAGCCATTCACAGGAAATTTTCGGATTTTGCAAATCGAGGTGGGGTTCAAATACCTGAGAGAGGAGATCATCAAGTCGACAGGAGGACACCAGAGCTTGCGGGTCCACGAGGAGATTATAATTTCGATATCGATGAGATAATTGAACAATACAGGTGTAGATGCCCAGATTTTGCCGGTAGAGGCGAAGTTCCAGTACCCGAGAGGAGAGGAGGAGATGAAGAAGATCAGATCCACAGGACCATTCCAAAATCCCCCCCAAGAAACGAGATTCCCCCACCTTATAAACAAGAAGAAGCTCAACCCAACGGACCCTCTCCACACTTCGCAGACCGAAGTGGGGTTCAACAACCCGAGAGAGATGACTATCAATTCGACAAATCTTTCCCGGGATTAGCCGAGGCAGGGTTTCGTCGTAGCATCCGAGAGCGAGGAAGGATTGTCAGAATCTACCACTGGAAACGAAGTTGCAGCTCCACGAAGCGATGGTCGTGAGACTCGAGACGAAGATTTAGAAGAGCTTCGATACAGCTGGAGTTTGGGGAAGAGCAGGTGGAGGATGAGGGGTACGTGGGGTGATGAGGAGGTTGAGGTGAAATTACGGAGATGGGAAAGAGCTTCGGTGAAGTTAGAGTTTGGAGAAGAGTGGGTGGAGGATGAGGGGTATGTAGGGGATGATGAGGACGTGGAAGAGCAAGGATAGGAGCCGATGCGATGGGTGGATAGGAATGGGAATGAGCGGCTGGTTTGTCATAAATGATCTGACGGTGGTTGGATGTAGAAGCTGTGGGCTGGGAGGACTACGTCTGTTAAGATGAAGGCTTTCCGTGGAACTTCTGGAATTTGTTGCATTCTCGTGGATCTTATTGACCTTTAATAATGTATACATGACCAAAAAACTGTTAACTCAAGCTGCACTTTGATATGAAGCACAAAATGTTATTGTTGTACTGTAAGCAAGAGAATTCGAGCTTCAAGGAGTCCCTGCTTCGCTTATCTATACGTCGTATCTTTCTCAGAAGCCAACCCCTTAACCCTCAAAGCAGCCAGCGACGCCTTACTAAACCCCTCATCAAACCCCTCCTCCCCAAAATGCCTCTCAATATTACTCCTCCTATACGGCCAATCCGGCAACTTACACGCCGAAGATCCCAACACCAAATTCTCCTAATCCAGCTCAAACGGATTCCTACACACCCCGAAATCATGCCAGACGGTAAAGCACAACGCCCAAGTATCGTTGGCGATCTGCTTGCTGTCGACTTGATACTCGGCATTACAACATCGACAGAATTTTACTCTGTCGCAGAAACATAACGGGCAAGTGCAGGGGTTGCTAGTTCCAATGTGGGACATCTTGCAGCGAATTTGGAGGTCCATGGGAATGTAGATGTATGGTCATTTTCGCCAGCTGTTGGTAAGTTCTGGCCTGTGTAGCTTCTTGCAGAAGTAACAGTAGATCAAGTCGGAGGAGTCCCTGTCCAAGAGCTCCAAGAACTTTTGCCGTTCGCTTTCCGGGGGTGGGCTCGGTCTTTCTCCGGATGACCTGAACCATTCTGTGTACGGTTCTGCCAGTGCTTCATTGATCTCCAGGATCTTCTTACTGCCGAGTTGTTTAAGAATGTATGGCAGCATAGCAAGAGTGCTGCTGCAGATGAGGTCGCAAGATTGTCGGTGATGACGAGAAGGACTTCTGCTGGGAGCGCGAACAGCTTCTTAGGCCTGTGGTGTCTTTGCTGACCTTCAGAGAATAGTGTGCCTCTTCTCGGTTCCAGAGCTTCTCGATCATCCGATTTATAGGCTGGATCTATTGCTTCGACGTTGCTCGTTGCTGACGAAGTATACAACTTGTTGGCAGATACGCGACGGAGTCCCCGTTTGGCTTTCTCGTACGCACTCTTGAGTCTCGAAAGACCCCCACGCTTCTTTCTACGTTCGGCAATCGCAGAGACTTGAGCACGGATGTCGATTCATCCGAGTATTGAGTCTCGCCGGAGTCCTTGGACGCGAAGGAAGCTACTCTTCGAAGCGATGTTCGGAACTTGAACTTCTTGCTTTCTTTCTTCTGTGTGCCTCGCCGTGTCTTTCGGCTTCTTGTTGGATGGGTCGTTTGTTAGTGTCCACGAGCTGGGCTGACATGACCGTCCAGCATTATTGAGGTTGTGCACGGAAGCCAAAAGTATGAAACTTGCTGCCATCTTGTAGAGAGAATACTTTCATGAGAAACCCATAGGGATCAGAAACTCGATGGACAAGGGGCCCAGGTGTTGTCTGGAGAAGTCATATAGGAAGAAAAAGATAAACGCCTGCGGTAGAGGTCGGACGTCTAACATTTAAAGCATTGGAGTTGGGCACTAGACTTATCATCAACGATTCTCTACCATGGAACAATCGCCATATGACCGTGTTTACATCCCCACACAGCAGCCCTATCAGAGTTCGCCTACTGCTAAGCGGGAAGTATCACCATTTTGGCTAACTAAAGCCCACTTCGATAGGGCTAAACTTAACTGACGATGTCATCAGCCTTTCATCAGGACAATCCGTCTTTCTCGAAGGCTTCTAGAAAGGCTCTAGAGAAGTTCTAGAGGGCGTCTGACGTAAGGTGTTTTGTTATCGAGACCGGACGCTGTGGTATTAACCTCGGACATTGAGGCTCACTTGAATGGCGGGTCTCTTGAGGACATGCATGCAGATTGACTCCTCCGACAGCTTCAGCTCTTCGAACTTGGCTCGACGTGATCCGGGCACGCAGAGACATAGCTGGCCTCCTTGGATAGCGTCATCACACAACGAAATGTTTCCAATTCAATAATTTGGGTATCGTACAGTACACAATCATCCTCCATACGTAAGCCTAAGCTAATTCGGATGCTTCGACTCCAGGCTCATCAAACTGATTCCCGTCCGAAGGCTTCCGTTGCCCGTCGAAGACACAGCTGACTTATCAATTATGTTCGAGCCGTTGCCGTTGGCATACAACGTTCCATTTTGAACTTTCTTCTCCGCGTTCAGTCCCTTTGGTTTCCCATACGCCGTGGGGTTTGTGGAATTGTTTCCAGCTTCTTTGATATGTTGAGCCACGACTACCCCACCATAAACCAGGCCGATACCCAATGCAATGAGATCCAAGATATGCACCAACCACCATATATGCTGGGTTCCAAGACCGCAATTCGTGAACTCGAACTTCCACTCCCAAGTCTTTTCATCAAACCATAAACTCATCAGCCCGGCATTGCCAGCGAAGCCACCCATCATACTCTGTACAGTGATTTCACGTAGACCAGGGATACCTGGTTTGTCGACAATATCGGCAGACAGAGCTTTGGGCCATGTTGTTGCTTCCCATTGGCGCATCGGCGATGAGTGATTCATAAAGTGATACACATTGCAGCCCTCGTGGTCGTGTCCGGTCAAAATCACTCCATTCCGTCCATATCCACCACCTGGGACATCTGGATTGCCGTTTTTGCCAAAGATGCCCTCCAAAAAGCCCTTCGATGCGTCTTTGGACAAGTGATTCTGCTCCTTGACACCATTGCCAAATTCGCCAGTGAAGAAGTCGAAGAATGGTCCATCCACACATATTCCAGCCTCTTTGTGCATGGGAATGTGGGTAAGCACGATGGTGAAAAGTGCCGGACGATTAACATCATGGGACGTGGTAATAACCTTGTTCAAAAAACCGTATGTCTCGTCCTGCATTTCCTGAGAACCGGCTGGCGTGTCGAGATTCATGTCATTGAACACCACTATCCGTACTTCCGGCACTGCTCGCTCCATCGCGGCCTCTTCACCTTCTTTCGCAACAGCGGTCGAGTTGAGAGGAAGCTGGAATCGCAGTTCGTAATTTGCCTTGCCAAACACCCTCGTAAATCGAGCCATGCGATCTTGAGAAAGATCACCAGCATATCCAACATCATGGTTCCCAGCAACATTTATGATCCTCCTTTTCCATGCGGCAGCATCCTCTCCGAGAACTAAGGTATCTTGAAAGTCGTCTGAAGGTTGTGATGCGAGCTCCTCGGTGACCTTAATTCCGCCATTGAAGACTCGGTTCCAATACCTCCAACCCCTACTCTCGAACTCCTCATCATCGATCCATTGGCTTCCGACTAGGTCTCCGAGAACAGTGACATGTGTCGGATCCGTCCACCAATGCATTGTCCTGTAGATGTGTCCCAAATAGTAGTCGTTCCCAACATGGTCGAGTCGTTTTCGATAGACCTCGAGGGCTTTCGGGATATCGTCTAGGTAGAAGTCGACAAGATCGTGCAGACTATGCCGCAGGCGCTGCAATGGATTGTGCTTCGTGCCATCGAGGAGAAGTGCATCTTTCCAGAACTTGGACAGATTGGGGAAATTGGCGGCGTCGGCATCTCGTATCGAAGACTCCCCTTCTAGCTGCGGGTCGCCCAGCGCAAGCAGGCGGAAGGGCGCTACCTTACTGCCATCTTGGGAAGTGTATGGCGCGTGGTGCCGTAGAGTGTTGACATATTCAGCGCGCGGATTGTGCTCAGGGGATGGAAACGCGCAGAGGTGGAAAGCTGGATAAAGGTAGAGATATGTGGTAAGGATCGAGCACAGGGGCACTAGAACCAACAGCGCATAACGAAGGACAGATAGAAAGAACATGTAGAAGGCTGCATTTGCGCGTGGAAAAGAGAATGATAGGAATATACTTGACAGAGTTGTGAGGTTCAGGAGCTGGGATAAATTGGGGAGACGCGCCGAAGATTCGCCTCAAATGATCAGCACGTGACGGTCTATCTTGGGGATAGGGGTGGCCTTGTTCTGTTCAAGCTTTACTTAGCAGGATCTTGTCTACTCGGGTTCTTGAGTGGCAATCCAAAGCAACATTTTCTGTTGCATCCAAAGCCTCGATTTATTTGTTACATCATTTTCGCAATGAACCCACATAATAGCATCTACCTAGATTATCGTCTTCTTCTTCCATCTGTGTTCTGACAAGCTTTCCGTTCACTACACAAATCAACACGTGAACTGTTCATTCTTTTGGAACACGATATCCTGCTTCAACTGCCTCTGGCCGTCGATGAACGCTCTCGTTTCTTGCTGCACATCTTTGAAGCAAGACCCTGTATGGACTCTCAGAGCTACAATTTTGACTGTGGGTTTCCTGCATCCATTTCCCCAGTTTCCTTCTTCATACAATTCTCGGACGAAGTCCTGCGCCACATTTGTCGGATCACCATTCCATACCTCTTCGTCTGTTGAGCTTGCCTCAGCAAGCTTCATTCCACTACCAAGAGGCCAGATTCGACCTCGATCTGTGGCATGGGCGTGCATACAGATATCGTAACTCCCGGGCCGAAATGTTTCTTCAGTCGGATCTGGTAGGACCTCGTAATCTGGCCAAGTCATCGCAGGTAGGTTGAGCAGCAACTTGAATATTCCAATCGTTCCATGTATTGCCAGGAATTCTTTCATATTTGGGAAATGATCGAAGAGAGAAGTTGGCGCAGGAACGCCGGGATCTTTCGGGTCACCAAGGACTAAGTCGACCCAACGATAATGCACCTCCATTCCCAGAGAAGCCATGTGAACTCCTCCTGGGCTAGCCAGGACCTTTTCTGTGAAGCTTTGAAGGACATGCCGCAACAGTGAGTCGGAAAGCTGGGCCTGGTAAGACAGGTCCCAAGTTAGGTATATTGTGTCCTTTGTCCAAGATACGTGGGTACCGAAGCAGAATGAGAAATGCGCCAGGAATATGGCTCTTGATTCCGAGCAAATTGCTGCCACCGAGGGATACACATCACAAAGGGCCGCACAGTGGCATTTTGTGGCTTTCAAAATTGGTTCGTCGTCTAGTTGAGGAGCTGACCTGGTGTCTTGGACTTTGATGAGGCGGGGTTGTGGAAGACAAAGCTCCCAAATCTTCAATGTGATTTCGAATGGCAAGATAGGGAAGCCTGGATAGGATGTGAGAGGCTCAGTTGATTCCATCTTTGCTTCCGTTCGGTATCTGACCTGTTAACAAGAATATAAGCACAGGTTGGAGCAGGCAAAGTGCTGTCTGACTGTGTTGTAAGCCTGAAAAGGTGGGGTAAATCTTTGTGATATCCTGTTCGTCAGCAGGTGACTTTGAAATCAACTTCACAAAAATCGAGTTCATGGATTCAAAAGCAATGTCGTTATCTATATTCCCGGGCTTCAACCTCCCCCACTTCTCGCCACACATCATCCCAAGTACTGGTATAATCGCCCTGCTGCTTTGGTAATTGAACAGCGTACAGCGCACGGCGCTTAGCTTGGGGGTCCTCGCCTAACTCCTGGGATCAATAATCAACAAATACAAATTTATTAGATATGACACAGTCAGCGACACACCATCGGCAATGATGCAGCATTCTAATGTGGACTAGAGTCTAGATCAAACTATAGCGACGCCAAGCACTTTTGGAAACATCCAAAAGCTTCAGTGTTAGCGTTAGGTTCCAGTCCAAAGCAGTTTTCCATGATGAATCCTCTGAGCCTTTCTCTGCGGCTTCTAGATCCACAGACTCATCCATAATCCTTGTTTTGGTTGCAAACAAGATTTTCAGGCAATCTTGTCCGGCATCTCAACTTGTACGGAGCCCCGCATCCCACGCTTGTTACACACTCAGTTTTATGCATCAAATTGGGGGAATAGCTCTTGCGAGCTTGATATACGAAGACTTTAGGGACAAAATGAGCGGCCCCATGTGGGGCCTGGGGGATTATACTAAGATCTCTCATGTACCCTGAATTGTGTTTTGACCATTTGAATGGAGATAGCAGTGTCTTGGTAGTAATAACATGCAAACTTTAGGCTATTAAACCGAGTGAATCACCAACTGTAAATCTATGCGGCGGGGACGAACTGCGAACATGCCTGTAATCCGGATGATGTGAAGAAGATTGTAATCTTTACCATAGATGAATTCCTGTAACTGCTAGCACGATCTTGTGAGAAGGGTCGGGGATGGTACGCCAAAGAGTTTCTCTACAAAATGGAATTCACTTGCCAATAAGATAGCTACAGCAGATCGACCAAACGTTACGAAGAGCTTCATTGAGTAGCTGTTAACAGATTTGTAACTTCTTTCTATGTCCTTTTTGTAGAATTTCCATTTCAAAGTTTCCATGCAAACGGGTTCCAGTACTGGAGGGACGGTCCCAGCAGCCGTCACACCTCAAGTTGTTGCCAAATGATGCGGATTAATTGTGAGCAATTTTGAGGGCGACATCATGCTTAAATTTAAGAAAGACTGTAGTCCTTTATAATCTGAAGTAACTTGCTCCTTAAAAGACGAACCTTATCTCCAGCCTTCGAGATGGAACAATCTTCTCGTCCCAATTCCACCAGTACCAGACATTCCAAACCTCTCTCATGACATTGTTATCCTTGCACCAGAAGCTCTTTTGGGGTTCCCTCCATGACTTCCTTGTTTGGTATCTTTACTATTTCTTGTAACCCTTAATCGATTCCCAATCTCTTGATGAACCTAAAATAACCCCCCTGGAACTTTCCGAATGCCAAGATACCCGGCATTAGGGATAAGGTTTTGTTCATATTGACGGACATAAGACCCCTGCCTGCATCTGTAATCTGGTAAGTCTCTACGGAGGTATATTTGGCAGTGTTCAGACGTCCAATGTGGATTGTATCCGGGGGTGGGTCATCCTCAGGATTGAATGTACTGAAGCAATTTAACCTTAATATTACGATGAGGAAATTGGTTCCGCCAGATATCCATTCGAGGGACCGTCGATCAGTCTCAATATTCACTCCCAAAGCAGAACCGTAGATGATCATTTCAAACGCTTGATTTGATATTTTGTATCATGGCGGTGACAATTCTCCGTGAAAGTCTCTTAACTGCATGCCCGGTTCAGACGAATTTCCCACCTGCCACGGCGTCCACGAACAAGTGCTGGATTGTTCAATCTGCATCATCAACATAGAATCACACTTGTTCTGTAGCATTTCGTTCTCCCTCCGCAGTCTCTCGATTTCCCCTCTAGCTCTACAAAGTTCCAGCTGCATAGACTCGTGGGCAGCAGATACCTCCCGTTGGGTATTCTCTAAGTCCTCAACTTGCTTTTGAAGGCGATCCCGCAGGAACCTCTCGCGATCTCTGAAAGCTCGTTGGGAGGACCGGTTTTGTGCCCGGCGGCGCTATATGTGTCAGTTTCTAGCTGTCATGTTCGAACGAGGACTGAGCAGACCTCTACTTTAGAAGGAGCACAATCAGCTTCCCTTTCGACCACATTCTCCTGAATTTGCGTGCTTTCAGAATAGCTACTTCTGTTCTGCTCTGACCTGTAACTCGAAGGTGTCGACTGCTCTGATGGGCATGGATCCGACAGTGGAGAAAAGTCTTCCGGACGCTGGAATTCTATCGGAGATATATTCCAATCGCTCATAAACTGTGTCGACTGTCGTCAGAGGTAGGTTGCATATACTCGTAGAATGGCTTACGATGTGATCTATCGTTGGACAAAGAAAGTAGTGAGATTTGTTGATAGGTGATTTGAAAGAGCTGACCGCTTCAGCGGGTGCCAGTTGGACCGTCACGATCGACTCTTCAGATCGGTCAGAGAATGATGGCGAAAAAGGAAGACTCATTGTGCTGATCTTGTAGCGAAAACATGACAGCGTCTCCTGCTCCAGCGTTTATGGGGGTATATATGTGATGTGCATGAACCATATTGATCAACACAGTAAAGGGGGTTCATCACTGCTATCTGTTTAAACTTTGCTGCATCAGACGGGGATGCTTGTGTCCGTGTTACGGTTACGCATTCCGTTTCGAGAACTTTAACTTTAACTTTCAATCTCCCAATGTCTGAGTTCGCAGCGATGATTTTGCTGGTCGTTCACTAATCAGATCGTAATGTGGCCAATGAGCGCCCACCCTTGCAGCGACATGCAACGTACCAACCACAACTATCCACCAAAGCTTATCTTGAACTAGATTCAACTAATTAAGTACCGTATCATCATGTAACGCAAGTTTGTTCCCCGGCAAATTCCCATCTGAACATTCCGGAACCACTCCCACCGAACGCCGTGTCGATCCTGGAGTCCTGGTGTGCGCCTCGACAGGGATTTGTTTTTGTACATATCGATAATTCTGCATGCATGAATACGTAAAAGATTAACCACCAATCGAGAGCCTGAGCTATCTTTCGCTTCGTGTTCGGGTCCTCTTACAGTAGACTGTGAGGTGACAGTCGTGGGTGCTTCTGTGAACCTCTCATTTACAATTCTAACATTCACGATGGCTCAATGTTGACAGTCAGATCATGTCGTATGGTACTACATCAATTATGGTCTCTATCCAACTTATGATTTCACTTATAACCGAAAGAGTGGTGAAAGATTTTTATCTGAGTATTTCCTAGAGGATCTCATTCTACACAGTTTGACGACGAAGGTGTCCCGAATCACTGAAATCCAAACAAGCATTGGCTTTCAGCTCCATAATCGAACTGCACCAAACGCTTTAGTTTGGCCAAATTGGCGCCTGTTACTAGTTTTAGGCTACGTTTGAGTTTGTCAAGTGTTTGTTTTTAAAAGCTCTTTCTTCCAGAGTTCTTGCTACCTCAAGCCATATACCTGATCAAACTTGGATCGTGTTGTAATAACCTGTATCTCCAGCTTCCTTATAAGTCCAGTAATTCAACAAGAGTCTATGTCTCCGGCCTCACAAGCTACAACGATCAAGAATTTGAAACAGTCTCTATGCTTCGAAGAAATGTAGCGATACAGCAGACTTCTCACGGCAGCATGGCGACATCAGAATGGCCACTGAAAGACCGAAACTTCGGATGCTCTGTTAGAATTGGCTTGTTGTTAGCTTTCTTGAACCTCTTGCTCTACAACCTATTACCTTCAAATATAGAAGAATTGTCCTTCGTCGCAAGTCAGAGACCTCTTCATAGCAATTATGGTTCGGTTTGCTGATCTGGGAATCAAGAAAGTCTGAAAGTGATTGCGCGAAGAAGAACGCGCCGTTTGCTAGACTATCGCGCGTTGGGAAAGTGTGCAGGATAAGGATGCTGGGGCCGGAAGTTCAATTAGCGAAGATAAGTGAGGTCGTTCAGTGTCATGGTGAGAAACATCATTTTATGTTTTATGTCAAGAAACGTTTTGGCTCTGCATAGTTTCAGAGAGGCTAGTTAGCAATTATATTGCCAGTCCCAAGATAGCCGTTTATGCGATCCCAGATGTAATTGTTATGACTTTCATTTAGTGTATAGAAAGCCTAGAATTTAACCTCCTACAATATCTTCGTCTTTTTTTCTTTTTTCACGAGCCGTATCCGCGAGCCCTTGTGGCCCCTGAATTACGCGAGCTCTGTGTCAACATTAACACTAACAAACATGTCAACACAATTCTCTCTTGCATTGCAATCTCTCGGACAAGCTGCCGATACATCTCATATCCATCTTACATCCTCTCAACTCTCACCTCATCGCTTACCTAGTCCGGAAGATGCCCTCCACCAACTCCACAGCATCTTGCGTACAACCAACACTCATCTGATACCCCTCCCCTGCATGCCCATAATCATGAACAACCCATCTATTTGTCTCTCTATCTCCATCCTCACTTACATTCCCCTGTGCAATGTCAACCTCCTCCCTCTCAACCCTCACCCCTCCTTCCCTTGCAGGCCTCAACCCTACACCATGCCTTACAACATCCCACTTCCCCTCCTTCATCTCCTTACTGATCTCCTTGTAACCTTGCCAAAGATAAACAAGCCAGAATCGGTAGTACATGCGATCGTTCTGATTCAACTCCGATGTTCCTCTCTGTGTCCCCACAATTACAATCAGGCGTACGGTGTAAAAATACCGTATCCATGTTAAATTTCCTGCCTACCTGTATGTATGTACGTATGTACGTACATATGTAAACGATGTCATGCTCACAAGTGACCCTGGAATTAGCGTCGGACTGATTTTCGGGGTTCGACTCCGTTTCTACGCATGAAAGGGGAATTCCTTATTGACTGCTGCGACGTCGGAGCGTAATATTACCAGAGTGCACAAAAGAGAGAAAATAGAAATGGGCCCTGCCTGGACAGTACGTGACGTTAGATAGGAGCTGGAAACGACCTAGGAATACGGTAGCTCGTGGTTGGGTAATGATTTGAGGGCTCCAGAAAATAGAGAAGCGTGGGGAGGCGCCATGGCATGCCATGAAAGAATAATACTCAAAGCAAGTCATGAATATCAGAAGAAACAAGTATTATTCGACTCGAGGTATGTATCGTATCCCATCCATCCCATCAATCCATCTTAGTTCCTCCTTTCGGATCTATCTACTCCCTTCCCTTCCCTTCACCCCCAAATTGATTTCTCCGCTCTCTGTGCCATACAGTTCTCTCCATCTACCCATTTCCTACTCCGTAACTCTCCTCGCATATTTCCACCTCAATCGCAACCATCTACCACTCAGAAATGGCCAAAAATTACCAGAAACTCGGAACCAAAAAAAAGCAAGCACTAAGAAGGGGCATAAAACGAAGAAGATGAAGAGCAAGAGCAAGCAAATTGTCTGCCTGCCACCATGGTGAAAAGCAAGGGAGAGAGATTGCTAGCAATCTTTCGTGGTATCTCAAAGTACGTAAGTAAGGATTTGTATCTACGTCGCGTGTAAGGTGCATGGTAAAGCAAAAAGAGCAAGCATTTATTCGATGGTGGCGGACGCGAAGTATTTGTTGGCCGGTTTGTTGTATTTGTAAAGGACTCGAGGAAGAAACCCAGTGAGAAGAGTTGATACAATTGAAGTATGGCGGAAAGAATGTGCAGAATTTGTCGACAAAAGTGTATGTATGTCTGATAACAAGTATCAGGATCATCGAGATTAGTAAAGACGGCCGGAAGTGTGGTCAGCACCAGATTGCTTAGTTGACAGGTCTGCGCGAAGGACGAGTACTGGATGTTGGGCTTCCGCCTCCAGTCTCCATATTGCCTGTCAGCTCCGCAACGCGAGCCTTGATTCTCGCGACTCTGGATTCGATAGCTGTACTATTGTCAGTACATATTCAAAATTCATGTGCAAGGGGGAGAGTTTGGTGTCCCGTGGGAAAGGTACTCACTCTCTTCACCACTCGTCTCCCCATCATCTACATCCGTCTTCCCACTGTATCCACCACGACTCTGCTCCTCACTCTGTCTCTGCGCCGCACGCTCAGCAGCGTTCTTGCGGATCTGGGCCCATCGGTCTTGAACAGGGCTAGCCTCCGCCTCGTCGTTCGTCCTTACGCGCGAGATGTTTGGGGGAACAGCTGCGTCGTCCTCGCTCTGGCGGGGAGAGTCCTCTGGTACGAAAGCTGGGACATCCTCCAGTGGTCCTTGGTCGAAGCTGGAGAATGCTTGGCGTGCTTCGTGTGCGTCATTGGTGTCGACGCGGGAGAGACTGTCTTGAATAGAGGGGTCGTAGGAGCGGTCGTAGTTCTGGGATGGTGAAGCGATCGGGGTGCGTTGTTGGTCCTCTGAGATGCGGTGGGAGACGGATTGGGTCATTGATTGTTGGGTCATGGATGGAGAGTTTTCGCTGACTGGCGAGGTAACTGGGCTCTTCTTGCGGAATCCAGAGAAGCGTCTTCCAAGAGCGGCGTTTCCGGGTTGGAGACCATTTCCGTTATTGATGACCTGTGGTGGAGCTTGAGTTGATTGACGGTTCTTGTTGCGACCGAACATCTTTCTGAATCCACCACTTGGAGCACCCTGTTCCTTCTTCTTCAGCTTGTTGTGCTTAGCTTTGCTCTCAGGACTCGATCCACTCTGATCGTGGGAGGCTCTAGGTTCAGGAGTTGGAGCAACATCGCGAGATGGTCCTGCATCACGGTCTGATGGGTGAGCATCACTTGGTAAAGAGACCTCAGCAGCCTTTTCAGACAAGTTCCGGTGGGCTTCCTCGTCTACGTCGAGTCCAGGAGTTGGTGGAAGAGGGGCAGGTGGAGGTGTTTGCGTCTGAGTAGGCCCAGGCGATGGAAGTGCCGGTAAGTCTCTCTCCTTGGAATTCTCTCGTTGCTGGTAAGCTGGTCTCAAAGTGTCGTTACTCTTGCCATTCGTCTGCATTGTAGCTTCTCCAAGTCCTCGGCCAGTATTATTATTGGCGAGATATGCTTCTCGAATGGCATCCTTGTCGTACTTGTTTGCCCATTTCATAGCAGGAGAAGCCTCATTCATAATTACTGGCTGAAGGGTGAAAACACTGCTCGTCTTGGTAGACAAAGCATCCGTATCATTCCGTCCACGTCGAGTGGTTGCTTGTTGTGCTTCCTCCTGTCGTTGCTTCTGCTGCAACTGAATAGCAGCAGCTTGAATCCGAGCATGTTGATCAGGACCGATACTCGTCTTGCTCACACCAACACTTTGATTAGCACTTATTCCAGGTCGTAAGCTGGTAGTCGAGTCGAGTGCCTGCTTTCCAGTAGATTTCCGGCGAGTGAGACCCTTGTTCTTCTTTGATCGACCCCAGAAGCTCTTCTTCTCGGCAATATATGCACCCTCTTCAGGAGTTGGCGCTGCTCCCTTGACCATTTCTTCCATTACCAACCATCTTCCGCCTCGAATGACTGTCTCGATCAGAGCACATCTTCCGAATGCTGCTTTCCTCTCTCCTGGTTCCTCGCCAGCCAGACTGCTGATCCATACCCACCAGAAAGAATCATCTAGATCGAATCGTGTAATGCTGGCAAGTTCTCCTGGCTCCAGATGATTTTGTTCCAATCTTGGTCTATGCGACTGAGAACTTCGGCCTCTAGTGTCAATTGGGGGCAACACTTTGTCAGGTGGTAGCAAAAGCGGAGCTGGACCATTAGTAGCCTCATCAACGAATCCAGAAGAAAGAAAATCCGCCCAAGAAGGTGTCGTAGGTCTACCTCCGCCAATGGTTCTCGTCTGTGGCTTTGTTCGGAGGCCTTGTTGAGGTCGCTTCTTTGCAAAATTGCTCTCATCATCCTCGTCTTCCTCCTCGAATGCGCCAGAGAAACCTATATCTTCGAATCGAGACCAGGAAGCATCTGTCAGGCCTGTTGAATCCTTGGAGGTTGATGCTTGGGATTGGTTCGCTGAAGATATCGACCTCAATACCCGGCGACATTCATCCGTAAGAGCCTTGACTGGATCCTCGTATTCTGCAAATGCCTGCAGTGCCCGATCGTCGTCTCGATATTGGAAGTGGTTCGCTCTACGAAGTAGCGCAAATGGTGTTGGAGATACCGCATCTACAATCATAACCACCTTTGTTGTCCTCGTTTGCAGTAGAGATGGTCGCTCAGGTGGGTATTCGGTTTCCTGCACCAGCTTCTGTAGAGACATTGGGAGGGTCGAAATTCCATTCAATCCTTTTAGGGAGTTTGGTGTAAGTGATCGAAGATATGCGAAGAACAAATGGCTCGCGGCGTCCGCAGCACTGTTCTAAATTAGCAAGACTTCTCCTTCCAGACCAAATCTACTCACGATACCCATCCTCTATATCCTCCCTCAAATCCCTTTCCGCCATCATGATGTTCGAACCCCCACCATCCTGCTAGTCTCGACAATTTTCGTCCGCCCAGACCATTCGTCTTTGCATGCGCAGCGATTGCCGAAAGGAGATCGAAGAAATCGAATATGATTTTCGATCGAGCATCGGAGTCCACGCTGAGGGGTATAAAGGTCGCAAACGAGTCTCGGGCCATATTGGAATCTAGGGGGTTCAGTAATTCTCCTTGCATTCCTCCATTTGAGACATACCTGATTCCCCAACTTTAAATAGTTCATATGCATCCCATCCAACCACTCCACCAGGTAATCTGCTCCAACACCATTTCACGACGCTACACAGAACCTATTTATTGTCAGTCTTGTCCGCAGATGTTGATATTTGTTGTTCCTCCTACCATTGGCTCCGTCAGCCGTAATTCTTGTGCCAGCATCTCTCCATAGAGACCTCTCTCGAAGAAATTCCTCACGAACGAACGCGCTGCGCTGGGGTCTGACGTCGGTCTGAAAGGGAGTAGTAGGAACGGCGTATCGAGTGCTATCAGAACGACGGATTAGCCCGTGTAACGCGTAAAAAAATATCATTATGGCAGCGTGCAAAGTTGGTAGTCACAGCGGGAGCAGCAGCCATCCCTCCATCGACCAATTTCCCCCTCAATCCAGAGGTGTAGACGTACCTCTCGACTTCAATTCCAGCGTGCAACCTCTTAGCAACTCCTGTACCTCCTCCGGATCGACCGAGGTGCGCGTCCAGGCGTCTTCCCATCGTGGTTTGGGCGGTGCATCGTTCAGCGCGGGCTGCTGTGCTCCTTTCTTTACTTTGGACGGGCCATCTTTGCCCTTCAGCCTCGAGAAGAAGCTCGGCATGGCCGTGGGTCTGGGGAGGATGCGGTATCTGCGATTCTCTTATGGTTGAGAAGAGGTAGATGGATGACTAGAAACGTGGTGCATTCGATACGAGTTCCAGTCCACGGATTGTGTCTCGTCCTTGGTGTTGCTGGTCGCCGCGTTCGAAATAATTTTAGCGTGTTAATGCGCAGGTCGTGTAGATGTATCAGAAGGAGGGGCTCGTAGACGAGTGAATTGGCCTCTGCAGATACTGCGAATGGGTATGTACAGTCAATAGGGTATCAGATATGTGAATAACCTCAAATTCTTCCCGTGAATAGGGAGAATGGACAATGGTGGTCGGAATAAAGATTGGGGGAGATTTGGGTCTGCTTTCGCGTCCGAATTTGGGTAGAAAGTTTAATCGCGGTAATTCAGGGGGTCATTCGCTTTGGGCGGGATGGCCTGGGCGGGTGGGCTGCAGTGGAGTGGGCTGGCTCCAGTGGTGTGGGCGGGCCTGCGGTAGTGAGTTTAGTGTGAGGACAGGCGGGAGGACTGAGGGCGGCACAACTGGCAGAACTTCCACAGAAGGGCAAGAGATTTATTGCGCACGGTGATCGCTGGCCCAATTTGGGTGGCGGTGAGACGGGAATAGAGAGAGATGAGATGAAAGGGTAGATGAAGGGACTTCTGTGCGACTATTGGCTGGAAGGAGACGAGGTGTATTCTGCTGGTGTTTCTCGCTCTATGAGGGCAGGTTGAGGTTGACTGGTATGAACTGCTCCGTCCGTCAGGATGGATGAATAGAGTGGAAGGAGAGAGATGGAGCTGTAGCTGTCCAGGATGGAGGATCGGGGATCATGAGACGAGACGTGCCCTGGACAGCGAACAGTGTTTTCTGTATGGTGCTGGTTTTCTTCTGTGCCAGATGAGTGGTGAGTTGATGAGCGAGTAAGCTGGATATCCGTGCTGTCCAGCCATAAACCCGGCCCTTCGCTTCCCAGCAATAAATATCAATAACAGAATCCGGACACATCTGGGCCTGCCATGTACTGAAATGTAATATACGACCAGGGTTCAAGGACCGGCGTACCTGGCAATCGAGCAGAATCTGACATCGCAGACACCGGATTGGTGCTACAAAGGTTCTCTTCGTCTTATTGTGGGCGGTATTAACATTGCCAGGAGGGTGGTCGGTTGTCTAAATTCTACGCGAACCCCTGAATCGATAGAATATCGGCTTCTCTTTGGTCCAGCGAGGCGGGCAGTGAACAGTTCACCACCTCATCCTGCCAACACATCATCATTCCATCACTTCATCACTTCATCAATTCGTTCATTGTTTGCCACCTGCAAGCCAGTCGATCCTTCGCCTCTGACATCCTGTTTCTTTGCGAATTGTTGATAATTTTTGTCTACTTGTTCAGCTATTTTCTATTATTATCTCGACCTCATAAAAAGCAACATTCGCTTCACACGGCGTTACAGAGTTATTCATGGCTTGATCATCCATGGCGTTTTTCATGCACACATCTACATAAACCAGGAACATCACCATCCTTTTGGAAATCCGGATCGCATCTACACTATGTCTTCAGCTTCACCATTGGCTGTCAAGACATTGGATTAGACCCTTAGAACGGATCAGGTGATCCCGAGCATTCCGATGATCCGTGTAGTATGCTTGGTGCTGTTTAAACGTTTCCATCATGTCTTCCTGTATCTTTTGACTCCTGAAGAGTATTCTCGGTGAGAAGGTGTAGTCCTCGCCTGAAGAAAGATGTCTCGAATTGAGGCTTTTCATCTTTCCGGAGTCATCAGCTGATTTCGCGACACCCCCAATCAAAGTCAACCACGACCCGAGACACTGCGGCAAGGCTGCAGATTTCTCAATTCCCTTTCGTACTCTTGCTTTTGCGTTACTTTTAGCATCCCGCTGTCATGCTTGTTTGGCACAACTGAACAGCGTTTCCCATTGTGAAACGGCTGCTAAGCAAGCAGCTTCTTGTCATTGGCTTTCCCGAAACCTAGAGTTGTCTAGGGTTTGAAAAGGCGTTGATTCGGCCTAGCACCAATATTTGTTGACGGCTAGGCTACAACCCAATTGTCAACATGGCCTTGCAGCTACAGGACAGTGTCGGAGACGTCTATGAGTACACTTCGATTACAGAGCCGGGCACGATCAGAGTGATCAAACTTCTGCCATCCCTGGATATCGAGGCCGACCTTCACTGCAGCCTCCAATGCCAGCGCCTCGATGACTTCCAAGACGGCGTCGCTGGCCACTATACGGCACTCTCATACGTCTGGGGAGATGCCACAGACGTGCGCACAATCTTCGTGGAGGGAAGACGATTGGCAATCACAGCTTCCCTTCATTGTGCTCTTCGCCATATTCGACACACCCATCACGCATCATATTTTTGGGCAGATGGCATCTGCATCAACCAAGATGTCGTAGCAGAACGCAACATACAGGTCTCGATGATGGGTTCAATCTACAAGACAGCACATCGTACAATCATCTTCCTCGGGCCATCATGCGCCTCGTGTAACGAGGTGATGGAGTCCATCTCCAGCATCGCCAGCAGCGCGCGGGAATTCGCAGCTACCCCAGAACACCGCGAAGTTCTAAGCAAACACATCCTGAGCCATCCGTGGTTCACGCGCGTCTGGACCCTCCAAGAACTTGTCCTTTCGAAGAACACATGGGTACAAAAAGGCACCGCCCGCGTACCATGGGAAATATTCTCCCAGCACGTACATGAACACTGCACTGATCCAGCAGATATACAGCCCATCACAGACCTGGTCGCTATCAAAGTTGGCTATTGGAATCCTCTTCAGACGTCCTCTTTCCCAAGTGAATACCTCTATACTATCCTCCGCCAACGAAGAGGTGCAGGCGTTTCTGACCCTCGAGATATGATATTTGGTCATCTTGGGCTCTGTCCTCCAACCCACGAGAGTATAATCAGGTCTTCAATCTCCATAGACTACAGCCGGACGCTGAATGAACTTTTGGAAGCCGTTGCGCGACAGATTATTCTCGACACGGGCGAGCTATTGCCGCTTGCAGAGGTGGGGACGGTGCAGCCTGAAGACAGGAGGATAGGTCTCCCATCTTGGGTACCTGACTGGACCGTGTCGAATAAGAACGAACCTGCTCTGATATCTGGTTGGGAGCGTGTCTCGGAAATAATTCACGGTCACGTGTCTGATATAGACACGATGTTCAGCACGCCTCATATCCTCGGGGCTCGAGGAACATATCTTGGGTCGATCAGGACAGTTCTTCCACGGCCGAAAGATCTAGAACTTGGCACTAGAGGTACAACTCAGCAGGAATTACCGTCGTGGGCCATTAACAAGGAATCCCAGCCTATTGTACACGCTGTTTGTACCGTCGTCCGAGAGATCTGCGAAAGACTCAACTTTCTTATGTGGGGCGAGGAGATCGCGACCGATGATTTTCATACTTCGAACAGCCTCCTCCATTTTCGCGTTTCAGAGTTGACGGGAGAAGATCGCCAGCTTATAACGAATCTTTATATAACTTCTCAAGGGGCAAATGCAAGCGGTCCAGAGGATAGCGAAATCCTCTTACATCCCGAAATTGCAGATTTCCTCATCGAAACCTTGCAGAGTGTATACTGTATAGCAAGGGTAAGTAATGCCACTGCTATCTCTGAGTACGGAGAAGTAGTCAGCGTAGACAGTCGGGCACGCGAAGGTGATTTGCTTTGTCGGCTAGAGGGCTCTAGCGGATTTTATGTCATGCGACCATGTGGCAAGGAAAATGATAAAGATAAGAACAATCGTGCTTTGGTTCCTGTGATGGGACGGTCAAAACGGCAGGCGAAAGGGGAGAAGATACAACAGTGCCTGGATTCTGTAGAAGCTGGTCGAACGGGAGAGGAGGGAGTAACAAGGGGAATGCAAATGAGTATCGATGTCCGATTGATCGATTTTGTCTCAACTGTTGGGAATCTTCACTCGACTGATTGGTGGAGATTCAAATTTGGCGAGGATTTCTCTCCTCGGGATGAAGCGGTTTTTGCTATCCATTGATAATTGACGTCAGAAAACAAAAGCTGGAATAATGAAAGCTTCAAATTCTTATATGATATAGCCAACATTCAACTAGTATAGACGTTCTTTTATTTCCATTTTTGACTGTCTATCTATTGAAAGAGGACTGGAAAATGCACCAGAATGCAAAGTCGTAACGTTAGCCACCCTGACCCCCAAAACTCAACTATTCAACTATCTCGTACTGTTTCAATCACCGCAGAATAGATTGAACTTCTCCACGTATTGCTTTATTTCCGAGAGAGCAACACTTGATATTTGCTAATTCACCATCATCAATATACCTCCCACGTTTTCCCATCAGACCCTCATTGCCGAACCACAAAATATCAAGCGACAACTAAACAAAACAATAATCAGGTTTAGTTTCCCATGACAGCATTTCCCCCTCCTTCCTCCTCTCTTTCTTCTCCTATCCATTCCCTCGCCTCTCCCCCACCCCCTCGCAATGTAATCAGTTTACATCTTATGACGATATAATATATACGTTATTGGACCTGCTTATAAGGCCCTCGTTACGCGTTTTATATCGAATTAGCACAGGAACTGTGTTACTTGAGCATTACTCACTCGTCTTCGGGTCTTGAAACCTGCTATTTTGATGAAGAAAAAAAAAAAAAACCACTGCGTATTAAAAGCAGCACATGTACTGATGTGAGCGTCAGATAAGTTGAGACAATTGAGCAAACTAGGGAGAGGATATCGAGGCTCGTATGATTATTGGGAGAGGTATTGCTCACTTGACATGACGACTTTCGTAGACTGTGTAAGCGTGTATATGTGGTTTGATCTAATCGAGGGCATGGTGTCGCAGAATGGCTTGCTGTGCCGTAGTTGTGATTGTGGATATATCCCTATATTCGCAATATCATGTGGCCCCCGCACCTAGCTTGGAAGTGCCATATGTAGTTATCAAACGCACTGGTCTAGGTTCTCTATCTCTCGGTGGTATGAAGGATAAAAGTATATTTCCTGTGGGAAGACAGATTACTATTGTGAGGGATAGAATCAATCTCGTTGTCAGTATTTTGCTGGAGTCTTATCTTCGCTCTCAAAATATAGCGGAAGGGTTCTCTATTAGTAGTACAGATGTTAGGGAGATTGAGAGGCGAGATCTGTTATAACTTTATGCGTGAGGGTAACAGAAAGATGGGTTTGAAAAGTTCTAATTAAATAGGAAGTTAAGATTAAAGTGTAGATTTAGAATTTACAGGGCGGGTTTCGAGGGTGGATGGGATGTGCATAGATGTTGATAGGGTAGAAGTAGAAAAGGAAGGAAGGAGGAGAAGAGGTGGAATGTTATAAATAATAAGGTTGAATCAAGACCTGCTGGCTAAGAAAAGAGGATTGAAGGCAAAGAAAGAGGATGTTAAAGTTAGGATTCTTCTATAAAGGGTTCTTAATGTAATAAAAATACAGAGGGAAAAGGATAAGTCGTTTATAATTATAGACGTACAAGATAATGGTCTTAAATGAGCGTTAAAGGTGCGGAGGATATTACGAACTTAGTAAAGAGTACCTTTTCGAGACACGTATTGAGGTGAAAGATGAAATATGCTGATTTTTGTTGATGTTGATCATAGTGAACCTCGCTTATTCAAGGAGCTTAGGGGTTTGAGAATTGAGAGTGGGTATTTTTGGAGAGCTTAAAATTAGAAGAACTTGAATGTTTTGACAGTAATGGTTTGAAATAACGAAAAAGAGTGTCAGACTATTTATACGGCCGTCTTGAGATCGGCACTCATTCTAAAGGTCACATTGTGAATTTTTGCATCTCTTCATAAAGAATTGAACTATTTCATTCCTCAGCTTCTAAGCCAACACTATTTCTTTGCACTGCTCAAAATCAAATAATTGTCCGCGCATCATACCATATATATAAGCCCCTCCTACTAGACTCAAGTCGTGGATATTCTGTTGAAGAATGAAGGGAATGCTGGCTCCAGGGATCAAGACGATCGCATCACCGGGTCTGACGGAGCAAGGGGCGTTACCAAGGTAACCTTTCTCGGTGCGAATCAGCTTCTGATGACGGATGTCTCTGCCGAAGATATCAGTATTAGTCAATCTTTCTTTTCTGCTCCCTGTTGAAATAATCCAATTCCACAACCTTTTCTTTACGGAAAAGCGGTTGAACAAACGACCAAGCCATACAGATGGTACCCAGGATTGAAATTTGGTAATTACACTTTCAATCGCATACTCCATCGCCATCCAACCCACAACTGGCATAGAGACCAAAGTCCACAAACCCAGGATATTTATGATGAGGCAAATCCACATGAACTTTGAAGGTCTTCCAAAAGGGCTTATGCATATGTCGAGCAGGGGAACCAGTGGCAGCCACCAAGAGAGAGTATTCTTCGTCAGACTTGGGCTCGGCATGTCCTCATCCGCTTCGCCGAGCAGATTGCAATACGCGACTAAATGAGACTCTCCAGTGGGATAATTCTCGATTTTGAAAAGTTTGCGTATAATCCGAGAGTTTGACAAGATCTGCGACACTCTTGACTTCTGTGATGTTGCGAAGGTAGTTTGTTCGACCAAAGCGGCGTTGAGTGGATGAAACCTGCTGAAAGTGTCCAAAAGCTCATGGAACCCTTGCCAAAGAGACGGTTTAGTGCCGGTTGCTGGATTCTGGGGTTCGCTAAAAAGTGTCATGTCCAGGAGTGCTTGAGGTGTCGGCAGTACCGCCCGGACTGTGTCTACAAACTGGACGCGAAGTTTGAGGTGAAGGGTTTCGGGTAGTAACTCCGGGATCTGAGAAGATCGGGCAGCAGCATACGATTTTGCTGTTACGCGCTTCATTCGAGCTGTGGGTATTCTGGGAATATCCGAGACTTTTCGAATACTCTTGCTCCAGTCAGGCACCCAAGATGGAAGTGCTTGCGACCCATGACACAATCTGACCTCTCCATGATTACACTCTACATTCTCCAGAATGTCCAAAGATGAAGTCCGCATAATGGTATCGAAAGTGTATGTAGCAAAGAATCTCACAGGTCCCATTGCATAGTCAACTGGAACGGTGTTTGAGGCAAGACCTTGAAGTGAAATGACTTTGTCCTCGGGTTTTGTTTGGAGAAAGGGTCGGAACCTCTCCACCAGATGGAACAAGTCATGCCGGACGCCGTCTTGGAACTCGTTTCTCTGGTTCTCAAGCACATAAGTAGGATAACTCATGCCAAAACCATGCTTCTGCTTGAATTCTGCATCTGGAAGGGCATTCATCAACTCTAGGAACATTGTTGCAGTGACAAACTGGTCCCAATCCACTTGTCGCTGTCGATACATCACTTTCGGGTGTCTGCTGACAGAAACTTCCTGAATGATCCAAACCCTTTTAAACCACTCTTGTGCTAGGATTTTCTCATATCCTAGCCAAGTTGGGTCGCCTCTAGGGGGAAGGCCGTATGCCTTGAGTAGCCCATTGAAAAGGCGATTTTTCATTATATCCGTAGATATGTCTCCAGGAAGGACTCTTCCTGTACCATCGGACTCATATAGTTGAGAAGTTAGGCTGTAGAATCTGCAAACTGCATTCGTGGTCACGTCTTTGGACGTTTCCCAAATGCTGTCTAAGCCAAGCTGATTTGGACCTTGGTCGAGGCTAGTCGTGACTTTGAGACAGACATATCGCTCATCCTTGTTCCATTCCGTACCTTGTTATGACCTGTTATCTATTTTGGCCATTTCTTGACGACAATATGGAGACGTACCTGTTTTGGTTCTCCTATCATGTTGCAGCTCGTCAAAGAAGTATTCTAGAAAGTACCAACCATTTAGGTAGGTTGCGTCCACTGACTCCGGCGAATCTTTTACCTCAAGAATAGAGCATATATCTTTGGATAGATTGGAAACTCCAGGAATAAGACTGAATGCAAGCTCGCAGCCATCATCTGCGTGGCCGAGCCAGATTATGGTTTCGGTAGCTCCCTCGTAGGTTTGACGCATGAGCCCAATTTGCTGACTAACTTCGGCTTCGTTACTCTGGTCAATGCAGGTTGCATCTACCCATAGCAAAACGAACTCATGAATCGAGCCACTTATGTGCCAAAGCGCATCGTAAAGGTTTCGGGTTGGTGTGTAGATTACGCTGTTGACCTCTAAAGCAGTGTCGGCCAGTGATGCGCCCCACGTATATGATAGTGCTCTGTAAGGGTGGGCCATTGTGCCTCCCAATTCCTGTATGACGAGTTCGACAGCTACTTTTGGCTCTTTTCCCCGAGGGTGAAGCCTAAGGAGACGAATCTCATCGTTACCTTGCCCAGACACGTGGCCGCGCAGGGCCCGACTTGGATACTTGTGGTGACCGAATCCAAACGCAGCCATCTTCGGAGTGCCTAGAGATGGAGTATGATGGCACTTGTATTCATTCTTGCCAGAGTTAGAATATGGAAGTTCTGTTGAATACAGCTTGGTCGCGTTGGAAGGTCATGATTACACTTTCCAGCGAAAAGGCTGACTAAGTACAGTAGCTGAGACGAGTCAGGATGTCGATGAAAGGCTGTCTGTGGGTTTTCACTTCAGCTTGGTGCGCCATCGGTACACTCATCGACAGTGTTGAGGACGCCACGGCGTCGACTGTGAGGCGCAGCAAGCCCTCTGATAGAGGCATTTATGATTCGTTGCCAAGCCATGCTTTCGGAACCGGTGGTATGAAGCTGGCTTTTTTCTGATGATTGGAGATTTAATGCAGCAAAACGTGTGAAGAGGGTGGTCACACGGAATGCATAGCCAAACTTTACAGGACTGGGCGTCGGGAAGCACGTCAACGAATGAGATGGTGAGATTTATGACCTTCTTGTGATAGTACACAGCAATAAACCAGCAGCCGTGCCTATCTTTGAGTTCAACCACAAGATGTGGACCATTGCCTTTCTTATCTTACATCTATAGGTCATAGCGATTGAATTGGTAAAACCAGATTTCAAGCCTTTTCAAAAACACACTGGCCACCCATCCAAACCCATGTGGTAGTGGAAACTGTTTCGCTTGAATTCCGAAGACTTATGCATTCGTTGGGAAAATAGAATAACTGAATTGAACATGAGTGAGCTTACGCGCAGGATAGAAAGGGAAGCTATGACAGTGTGGGGATACTATTTCTGGGGATACTATAGTATTACTAAGCAAATGATATACTTAAACGCATGAAATTAAAACAAAGGGGTAAAAGAGAGGATAAGGAAGAAGATAAAGAAGAAGAAGAAGAAGAAGCGAGGCAACGAAATTCCGCTATATCATATCAAAATGAACAGATTCGGGTATAGCAATTTATACTGCAAAAGCATGCTAAACGTACAAATTTTCTTCCTTTCACTGTACCGTGCTTAATTCCTTCTCGATAAGTTCTAGTAACAATATCGCTCTGGTGAGCATGCTGTTGTCCTCCCACCAAAAGTTATGACGTCACTGCTCTGGCTTTCACTGCGCCCTTGCTCGTTCGTCGAACATCGTTAAGTGTTTGGAAAGAGTCCAAGACCGCATGGCTCAATTAAATGATACAGCTGAGCAACAGCACCACCACAGTACGCTCCTCTTTCGTATCTCTTGACGTACACGGACAGTAGACGATGTCCATCCAAAGCTATCGCCATGTCAGGCCAGAGCTCCCAGCTTAAGGATCAGCTCGATCTATGCAACCCGATAGCACCCACGTCCGGGCACGGGGCACTTTTCTCCTTTCCCCTTCCGGTTGCTCTGCTCTCACGAGAAGCATTTGCTTGTCTCATTTCGACTCTGTTCTTTCCAATTTTCTCAATCAAATCCTCCATCATTCCACCTCTCACAGATCAATAATACACCTATAACTCCCCACATCCACCTCCCCACCCAGCTCCTCCTGCCCACCCCCATTCGCCTCTCCATCCTCAACAACCAAAATTCCATTCTCCGTATCGGTGATAGTACAGATCGTTTGCTCAAGCAACACATCCAATTTCACAGCCTGCCCAAAGAAGGCGAGGAGTTTCTTTTTGCTGGCGGAGTCGAGGGGGGCGCCGGAGGAGTCGACGTATTGCGTGTAGTCGGCGGAGGCGGTGGTTGCTGTGGAGGGGGCGGAGGGGTTGTCTGGAGGGGGGAGGAGGTTAGTTGGTATGGTTTATGGGGGATGGGAGGAAGATGGTTTGAAGGAAGGGGAGGGAGGGGGAGGAGGAGACGCACTATCTGGTGTTACAGCTGCTGGATCCCCGAAATTGCAGTCTTTGAATAGAGGGACTGAGAATCTGGCGTCGCCGACTGCGAGGCGGATGTTGGGTGGTGAACATGCTGCTGTGATAGTCGATGTAAGGATTCCAGCTACAAATAATATCGAGAATAATGGTCTGTCCATTTTGGTCGATAGATATCCAAGCTCGAGGAAGATTTCGAGACCAGAGGATCTATCTTTAAGGACCGAGATGGGCAAAGCCCTGAGATCGGCTCGCTTGGGAAATATCGAGCTGATGATGTGAAGCTGAGCAAGTGGTGCCGATAGGTGACTCTTGTCTAAACCATCGCATCCATCATATGATCCCGAAGTAAAGTCTCCTCCCGTTCTCAGTCGCCTCCCGTCACTGAACCCAAAGCTTAGCCCAGCTGACTCGATTGAAGAAGCAGATGTCTTCCTAGCCGATAGCTCCCCAGTTGACTTATAAGCTAAGTTCGGTTCAACTGAAAAGTTGAAATTCCGAAGTATAAAGCGACACCAAAGAACTCAAAAGATCGAACGTGGCGAAGATATCGTGTCGTGTCCAACTCAATACCTCAGTATCTCAAACTCAACCAGGGAGCCGTAGACCTTATATCTGTTTCTAGAACGTCCGCCCACCAGGCCGAGGCCGACTATCCGTACTCATAGTCTCATACTAGAGCAGTAGGCAGTGCATCATGGCGTAGGATCTACGACTCCCCTGTTCCGCTATCTTGCTGCCCCCGAGTTCGCGTCTCGCCTTCCCCATCCATGGGAAGCACGAATAAATGACGAATGAGGAGGCGCGGTGACGCAATTCGTGATTTGATTGGGCGGAGGGACAGTCGAGGGAGTTGAAACGAAAGTCAAGCTCGGCCCGGATGGCGAACATACGACAGCAGAAAGCGTTCAGATGGCGTGGGAGAGAACCCTACTAGGAAAGTTTAACGAGGATGTTGAATCGTCGACGAATAAGCTCGTCAAGAATTGGGCTAGAAGAGGACGGGTATGGTTGTGGTTGGACGGCGGAGGCGGATGTTTCATCGTCGAAAACCTCAGACACTGGCGTGGAAGTTTGGCGAGCATGGCACGGAGCACTATCTACTCGAGGATCTTGGTTCGTTCGAGCCAGGCGCTGAGATCAGAGAGACAGATGATGTGACATGAGATCAAGTATGTGTAAGGTATTTTCATTATGATGTGAGCGTGCAGGGCAGGTTGGGGGCGGAGTGAGTACAGCAGGGGAAGAAGAAACGCTTCGCAAAGGATTTGGTGATTTGCGACTCCTTGAGTTCCTGAAATGTGAAATGAAAGGAGAAAAACAAGTGCCCAGGTACGGCATTTTTAGAGTAATTCCTGCTGCAGGCTCTTTCTGTCAAAACCCGAATGCATAATCATAGTTCCTGGGCAATTTTATTTCATAAGATCAAGTTTAAGCATCAGCTGGCTTCTCTTTCAAGTGGATAGGTCCTACGAGGTCCCGCCAGTAAAGTGGAAGAAACATCTCCACGCCGAAGGAAGAAATAAGAAACATCCCGAGAGTTGAGTTTACTCTCCGACCGGGAGATGCCTTCATGTCAATTGTGGGTTAAAGGGCTTGAAGGTTCGTCTATCTCGACGACGACCACTTATCACTCGATAAGTAGTTATCGCCGCAGGATTTGAGGAGTAGTCGTCATGGAGTACGCATGTCAAGTCGTCCAAAAGATCCGAACTGACTCGTCTGGAAATCTCTTGTGAGGAGGGGGGAAGTTTAGAGGTGGGCGACAGCTGCCAGTATATTGACATGACTGGGGAGACCTTTCTCATTCTCTGAGACTGGTCGGCTGCAGTTGCACGAGTTCATGGTGAGGACTCGCTGACCTTTGCAGCTGGGTTCTTGTGCAGCGCGGTGATGAACTTACTTGACTTGTGGCGAGCCATGATCGCTACACGACAGCCAGCTACTGGCCAGGCTCATGCCATGAATAATGTTTGAACAGAGAAAGCTGAGCAGACCATAAGAAACTGTCCGACGAACCTACCCCACTAGCGCAAACCAGCGCTAGACCATAATCTTGGACTGCGCGAGCCCCTGGCTTGGCTACAACTTGACCATTCCGCCCAGGAATCCAGCTTCGCATCTGGTCTCAAGTATAATGACTTGAGCAAACATGTTTCATTGATGGCCGAGTTCGGTTGACGGCTTTATTGACATTTGCAGGCATCAACGCCTCATGCTCCGTCACCATAGCTCCTCACACGACTCCAGAAGAAAGCTTTGTCGTTCCTCAGAGTGAACTCACCAGAGTCATCTGTGAGAAGGTTGTAATTCCAGAAACCTTGCCAGACAAGTTTGTTGTTCCTGGCGCCCTTGCCGGCAGAGCGTAGTGAGAGTTTCATGCGGTACATGTACTTGGAGCTTACTCCTTCTGTCTCGATGAACACGTCGCCCTCGGCATCTTTGATGTCGACTTCGGGGTTATCGGTTGTGGTGGAGAGACGCCATCGTCCTCGTAAAGCATGTTGCATGACTATTGAGGGTAGGTGAGGGGCAGCACCGCCTCGATGGGCTTCTTGCAGTTCCTTGGTAAGATGATGGACTACTTCGGCTGGCTCACTTGTTGTGAGGAGACTGATCACTGTTCCATCTCGGAAAAATCGCAGGTATCGATAGTAAGTAACGATGTGTACTGGGCTGTGCCATGTTACCTGAGATTGGGAAGCTTGACCTGCTCTCTGGTAGTTGACTGTACTGATATAGCAGCCATTGAACCGGACTCTTGGTCTGGTTCGGAACATCTGGTGCCACGAAGATGCGTATGCGCTGCTGTGCAATAATTCTGTGATTGCCAAATTGTCCAAGGGTGGCACGACTTCTTCATCCGAGTCTTCAGAGTCTGGTTCTTCTTCTTTCAATGGGCCGCCGAGGACTTCTCGTTGCCACTGGTAATGCATAGCTCCGAATCCAACTTCGGAACCTAAACAAACCCGCTTCCAGACTTGCTCTTCCGTGGCCACCAGATATGCCATCCGCTTGCAAACCTGTGCAAGTCTGGCAAACGACGCCACGTCCAAGATTGCAACATCTGTAAATATGTGTACGAGAATCTCCTCTGGAAGGGTTGCAATGGGACACGGAGGGGCAGGTGTGCCTTCAATCGCTGGAGGAGCAGGTTCGATAGAGAGACCCGAGAAAGCCCCAATGAGTTGCTTTATAGTTTGTGGGGGCCCGTCTAGGGAGTGGTGGGCAGTATTCGGAACTGTAACAGAGGCACTTGATGGGTTCGTATTGGAAGGTTTCGAGGCAAAGTACGACGGTGGGAAATGTTTGCTTTTGTACTTTTGATCAACTCGATCATCCATCTATCTTGATCAGTGTTTCTCGACGCATAGTGGGAAAAGGAGCTTACACGAAAGGCTTTGCGGTAGAGACTCAGACTCTCTCCAAGTTTGCCTGTAGTTTCTCGCTCTACCGCTTGCTCATAGTGTTCCAAGGCAGATTCTGGCTCCTTTGCCACTGCCTCGGAGCTTTCCCCGTATCCTGCGTCTTCTCGAGGTCCATCTAGAGAGTGAAATGTTGGAGGTTCTTCCTCTTCATTTTCATGCGCAGGCTTGACTCCTCTGCTAGATCCAAGGCTGGTGATAGGAGGCGGTCTGCGGGTTGTCTTTGTTGACTTGATATCTCTACTGCCATCGGTCTGTGTTCTTGCGGAAACTTCAGCTCGCCACTGTTGGCGAAACTGCTCTAATTCTGGGTTTGTATCTTCCATTCTAGTTGATGTACAATCTAGGAACGTAGGTTTGGAGATGCGATCATTGATGAGTGCTTGGAGCTTGGAGTTGTTATTCCCAAAAGAGGGTCATACACGTCCATATTCATTATCAGTCTTATGTCCGAGGCCCGTCCCTTATCAACGCCGTCATCGCCGGCTCAGCGGCCGAGTCCCGCTAATTTCCTTTGTCTAAGCTTTTTTTGCCCAAGCTCCTAGCCAGTCGGCTCCGATCTGTGGAATTGTTGCCGGCATCATCGACTTTAACTTTGATTCTTCTAGAATCAGGTTCAACATCCTCCGCGGACGGCGGCAACAAGGCTCACGACGACGACCTCGATCGTATCTGCACCTTCAAGACGGCAGTTCTTTCTCGGCTCTGTTTAAGGAATTCGACCGTCGATGTCTGGGTCCTGGGATACTCTTTCGCATTCCGACGACGAGCTCGCCACAAGCTTTCACAGGGACAGTTTTGGAGGCCAAGGACATGATAGAATACATGGAGACAATCCAATTCCAGGAGAATCCTCAACAATAGCCATGTCTGGCGACAATGAGGATATCGATATCGGTATCACGGCGGGGCAGAAGATGATATCGGCAATGTCTGGGAGTTTGTTGACTTCATTGTTGGGTGAGCTTCGACGGAATTTTGGTTGGAGATAACGCTAACAGATGTGCAGTAACACCTCTGGATGTTGTTCGAGTTCGATTACAATCACAACCTACCACTCCATCCCCTCTTACCACAATATCGAAACTCGCTGCATCCTCGCCACAATCATTCAGTACACTTCCTCCGAACCTGGGGGTAACAGCATGTTGCAGGGAGGTTTTCTTTGCGACAAACAATGTCGAAGTATGCATGGCGGCACCACGGATTGGAGCGATCGGAGCAGAATGTGCGGTCGAAGAAACACAAAAGCGATCTTACAATTCCACATTCGACGGACTACGGAAGATTGCACGGAATGAAGGAGTGAGCTCTTTGTGGCGGGGATTGTCTCCAACTCTGGTAATGACGGTACCGGCAAACATCATATACTTTACAGGTTACGACTGGCTACGATTCAATAACCGCAGTCCTATCAACCGATATTGCTCAGATACATATGCGCCCCTCATTTCTGGAGCTACAGCAAGAATAGTTGCCGCGACAGCTGTTGGGCCGATTGAGATGTTTAGGACAAGATTACAGGCAAGCCGGTCAACAGGAGGAGCACACTTTGCAGAGACTGTGCAAGGGATGGGAGAGATGATTGCTGCGCATGGATATACATCTTTGTGGAGAGGGTTAACATTGACAATGTGGAGAGATGTACCATTCTCAGGGATATACTGGCTAGGGTACGAGAGCATCCGAGGACTGCTAACGGAAGCAAGAGAGAAGGGACGGGGACGGTCTCTTGCAGCAGATGGATCGAGGGTGCGAGCAAGAAGCAGGTCTCAAAGTCGAGAGAACCACTACAACACATTCCTGGACAGTTTCATTGCAGGTGCTTCCTCAGGAGCAGTCGCATCGATTCTAACTATGCCATTCGATGTCGGCAAGACGAGGAGACAGGTTTTCGAACCAGGGCAAATGGCAGGAGCTGAAAAGGCATTGGCACCGGAGGAACGATCAATGCCACGATTTCTCTGGCATATATTCCGAGAAGAAGGACTGGCAGGGTTATGGCGAGGATGGATCCCTCGAACGCTGAAGATCGCACCATCATGTGCAATCATGATCAGTTGTTATGAAGTTGGAAAGCGAGCTTTCAGAAGTGTGAATGAGAGGGCTGAGAAGAAGAAAACGGCTGTGTAAAATATGATACCACTCCTAACCTGGGTTCTGCTTTGAAGGAGTACGAAAAGAACGGATCGGGGAAGCTTCAATGCATTTCGAGCATAGCGAATTGGGCGTTTAATAGCGGGTGTGCTGTCTTGTATAGTAAATAGACCTCAATCATAATACCTAGTAGAGCATCTGCATTGATTATTGGCTGCTTGCAGCTCATCAACTTGTGTGCTTCCCCTTCTGCATGGGCAGCCATCTCTATCTATTCGATCAAACTGATTAGTGTTGCACTACAACTACTTTACGAAGTCAAAAGATCTTTCATCTCCCCTAGCCTCAATCCTCCTCTTTCATTGGTTGATCACGAGAATTGCTCGGACCTCTGACCTCGCGAAGCTCTTCACGCGTCTGCGCGTCATCTTAAACGCGCCGTCCTTACCTCAGCTCAGCTCGCACGCTCCACTCCTTTTTCTCGCCTGTATGTACCAACCTCCACTTCATGCCACTATCTACTTCAAGATCAGCCATCACTTCTTCTCCGCACTAAATTGAACTCGATCTCACTTCAACACCACGGCTTCAACCACCTTCAAACTGCCCATACTCGCAATCTGGCCTCATCTCTTCCTCGGAAGTCAATTGCATCATCATTTCCGCTACCAATACCAGTCTACAATCCGCACCTTCACCATGTCTTTGAAACGTAAAGCCACAGATATCCCGACCTCAGACGCCAAAAAGCCAAAAGCGAACGGAAGTATAACCTCATTCTTCGGTGCTCCAAAAGTGGTTCCCAAGCCCAACAGTGGTCCTCTATCATCTGTAAACGGCAATACCTCCACAAATGCTCCAACCGTCAACTTCGACAAGGATAAATGGATCAAGGGCTTGACAGCCGAGCAGAAGGACTTATTGCAGCTGGAGATTGATACGTTGCATGAGAGTTGGCTGAAGGAATTGAAGGATGAGGTTACGAGTACGGGGTTTTTGGACCTGAAGAGGTTCCTAAAGAGGGAGAGGCAGAGTGGGAAGAAGATCTTTCCAAAGGAGGAGGATATCTATTCTTGGTTCGTGTGCCCTTCCCTAACCCCCCATTTCCCCCATTTTCCTTCGCAGCACTCAACACCCAGCAACTCCAATTCTACACTTCTAGCAAATGGCTAACCACAATCGTGTCCCAACAGGTCCCGTCACACCCCCTTCAACACAGTCAAAGCCGTAATCCTCGGCCAAGACCCCTACCACAACGACAACCAAGCCCACGGCCTCTCCTTCTCCGTCCAATCTCCCACGCCCGCCCCTCCCTCCCTCAAAAACATCTACAAAGCCCTCGCGCGCGACTACCCAACCTTCACGCCTCCCCCCAACAACAGTGGTCTCCTCACCCCCTGGGCTCAGCGCGGCGTCCTGCTCCTCAACACCTGCCTGACCGTGCGCGCACACGAAGCCAACTCGCACTCGAATCGCGGCTGGGAGAAGTTCACACAGAAGGTTATTGATCTGGTGGCTGCGAAGAGGACGAAGGGAGTGGTATTTTTGGCATGGGGAACGCCCGCCGGGAAGAGGGTGGGGAAGGTGGATAGGAAGAGGCATCTTGTGTTGATGAGTGTGCATCCTAGTCCGTTGAGTGCGAGCAGGGGGTGGTTTGATTGTGGGCACTTTAAGAAGACGAATGAGTGGTTGGAGGAGAGGTATGGGGCTGAGGGGTGTGTGGATTGGAGTTTGGGGGGGAAGAGTCTGCTACAGGGCGCGAAGGCTGTGGTGGAGGAGAGGGAGGTTGTTAAGGTCCAGGAGGTTGTTAAGCCTGTGAAGCAGGCGGCGGGTGGGGATGAGGATTTTGATGATGACGAGGCGGAGGCGGCTATGGCGGAGGCTTTCGAGGCGGAGACGAAGAAGGTAGAGGTGGTTAAGGTTGAGGAGATCAAAGCTGCTGAGAAGGACGATTGAGCGCACGGGCGTGTTAGATCTCATATGTCTTTCGGTAGTGCAAGGCGTTAAGGTGGTGTTTGGGTCCAGTCAAATCAGGTCGCGTCATGTCAGCCACGCTAGATGTTTCCTTCAACCTCCCCTACCTTGATCTACAGGTACCAAGAAATGTGGATACAGGCCTCTCCAGAAAATAGGAATGTTCACACGCAGAAGTAAAAAAAAAGGGTCGCTTGTTTGATTCCCATATTAGTTCTCTATCTCTGCATCTCGAAGTCCCGTTAAGATCCCCTCTCTTCGACTTGACTCAACAACAATTCAGTTCTTCAAAGCATCATGTCCCCAATTCTTCAAGCTCTTGTAACTCTTACTGTCCGTATTCTGCTTTGCTTTCTCCTCCTGCGCGAGGTGGCGTTTGCAGTATGCTACTACGCGACGCATGTGGTCGATATCATCTTTCACCAGTCAGTCAGACATTCGGTCAAAACAGGATTTTATATTCTTCATTCTTTGAGTGGGGGAGGATAGGAGACGAGGATGGAAATGTATAAAAGTAGCATGGGTCGAAAGAGGGAGAAGGGGGAAGGGGGGAATATGTACCTTCATCGTAAGATTCTGGATCTTTCTGCGGATTCTTCTTCAGAATTTCGACAATTCTTCTCCCACTGCTCAAAGTCAAAATTAAAACTATTCTCGAACAGCTTTCCAGTGCTTGGTTTGAGAGAGTAAACATACCTGTCATGTCCAATCGTCTCTCCACTCCCATCATCTTTACTCCACCCTGAACTGGTGGATTGCTCTTCTTTGAGCCAGGCCTCGAGCTCGGAGGAGGACATGTTGACGAGTTCGTTGAACTCCCTGTTCGATGATATTTGTTAGCTCATGACTCAGAGAGGGAATGGTGTGAGGCGCGAGATGATGTGATGATAGGAATGATGATGGGGGTTTATTTCCGGGTGGGGAGATCAGGAGCCGAGATAATGGGGAAGGCAGGGTCAGTTTCATGTTGGGCGTTTGGTGGGTGAAAATATCATATGAGGAGTAAGAAGTACGCACTCGATTACTGTTTCGTTGTCTTTGACCATCGTGACGCTTGTATGTTGAGCAATTACGTGAGTGTTTGACTTTGGGTTGGTTTGAAGTGATGAGTCCCAGGAGTTGAGACTTTGAGTAGGATCGTGTTTTGGGATTATTTATTGCGCTGTTAGAATTGCGAATTGGATATTTTGAGGGACAGATTTGTATGTGTCCATACTAGTTGATTTAGTGAGGGAAGAGAGGGAGCGAGGAGTCTTGACGTCACGGATGCTCGGGTTCGCTTAATCAACTAGTGTGGTGTTTACTTTCAATCTTCGACCCGCCGTAGGACTATTATCGGAAGACGTCGAGAAGGTTTTCTAGAGTTCTAGCTCTGGGGGGATATCTGTCGTTGCTGTATAACGCGAATCTTAACAACCACTGTCCTTTCCATGTTGCGGTCAGGTACAGGGGGATATTCTCTGATCGATACCGAGACGGTGCCGAAACCTGTCCGCAGAGCTTTCCGTATACGATCTGTAGGGCTTTCCGGGACGAAGCCAGGAAAATAAGTCCACCTGTGTGACACTGAGCTCGCTTCCAAGCCTGTAGGTCCCAGGTGAGATCCCCAAGTTTCCCACGCCTGAACCTCTGGTGCCGTAAAACAGTGGCACCACCAGTGTCCATCGGAAGGCCAATCGCCCGTATGACCAACTTTTACCAAAAAACTATCATTTTCCCCATCTTTCCCCAATACGCAAAGTATTTCGGGGTAATGAACACGTGGGATAGGGTGAATGTTTTCTAGTGGACAGACCATCTCACCCTTAGATAATGCCTCACTGTCGAACATTTTACACTCTATTGGCGCTTCTACCTCAATTCTCATCTTTGGAATGCCAGGACCAAGAGTCTTAGATCTTGGCTGCGTCGAAGTATACTCTTGTTTGATGTAGAACGTGCTGATCTCGAAAGACGAAAGAGCATGCTCGGGCATGAATTGGTAGTGCTGTTGAAAAGCCGGACCAGTACCCGATCTTTGGTACCGGCCAGGTGATAATTCTGTAAGTGCCATACATATTATCTTATCTGTCTTGTCCGGTTGTCGCAGCTTACAGTGTAGATAAGCCAGCGACAAAGTCGGGGAGACCTTCCGCATGGGCAAAGTGATGTAAAGTCCCTTGGCAGTAAGCAAGAGAGGAAATTGTGCTGAGCCGCCAGTGACAGTTTGCTGCTTATTCTCAGTTGAAGCCGAAGTGTCGTTGTCCTTGATGAGATTGTGGTATCTTCCTTCCTCGGAACGATCGACCACCGAAAATGGCGAGATATCCGTGGCTAGTGGATAGTTCTGGGTCAACGGGATTGATTGCGTCCACACACTCCCTAAGCCTTCCAGAGATTGGTGGAACCCACGGGCAAGAATAGTGTAGTCGTAAGTTGTTCTTAAAATCTCCTCCTGAAGGCGAATGAAGGCGCGATTACCCTCTCCGTATAGTAGAGGCATGTGTATTTTGAAAACGCCCAAAAGACAATAAGACATGTCCTCGATTCTTGTTGTTGTTCGGGAGGCAGCCCAAGACATCCTCTCGGCGACATGGTACTCGGAAGGGTCACGTCCTCGGAGCACTCGGACGTCGATTCCTGTGATCTCAGCGATCTCTTTGCCTAAGCTTTGTTTCGTACCAATCTCTTCCCAGCCAGCAGTATAGAATTCGACCGTCCTGGGAGCGATGAGTTCTTGCAATGTCCACCCGCGGGTGAACCATCGACTGCTCTTAAACGCCTTCGTCAAGGCTGGTAGCTCATTCTTCAGAGAATATTCGGGTTCAGACGGAGCTTGGACGTCAGGGAGGTATGCATAGCAGACATCGGAATTCTTGTACCACATGTACATAGAATTAATAGCTTCTGAAAGCTCAGCACTGCTACTTTTATCGATGCTGCACTGGTTAACCCCAGCTTTGGACTTACGGCCATAATACAGGAACGCAGGATAAGACAGCACTTACCAGCAGGTGTCAATCCAGACGTACTCATAACCATCTTCAGCAGCCTTCCGGCAGCAGCCTCGCAGCTTTGTATACCCAGACTTCGGCCCTGACTCTTCAGGATTTGCCATGTCCTGGAGCGTGACCTCATCATCACCCCATGTATGTGATAGAATCGCATAGATTGGTAGTTCACGACCAAAGAATGACTCTAGTCTGAACGTACTTGTATTGAGCAGCCTCATGGTAATTGATGGTGTTGGCAGATCAATCTCAAAATATGTTGTGTTTGATTGGCTCTCTCAAATCGGGCTACATTCTTTTGTATCTGGGTCGAGCTGGCGAATTCCAGATCGAATAGCCTTCAAATGCTTCCGATCGATGCTTTCAGAACCCAACCAGCTCAATGCTCATTCTTGCTGTGGGAGACAGTCACGTGGAACATCTAATTGATTACCTAGCAGAAATCTGTCTCCAAGACCGAGCAGGGGAACAAGACCTCTGGACTTTAGAGATCTCTCTTGCGAAATTTCCTGTTTCCGCAAAAGAGTGTAGCATGCAGAGATCGAGTAATCCTTGGCCGTGATTGGTGACGACGCTCGATCTCGTCCTGGACTTTGTCTTTGATGTTGCCGCCGAGTAGGGCGTATATCTGCAATTGCCACTGGCGGATCTCGATAAAATGGATTTTATCCGGGGGCACAGTGCATCTCTTGGGATTGCACATCTACAGCCTCAATTATCCAGATAGTGATTCAGGGTCTTGTCGGGCCCAAGTAGCTTGGCAGCTTGCGTAGCCCACCACAACAAAGATTGTCCGATACGTGTCTGATGATGTACTCTGATCAAATAACGCACAGAAAAGAATGTTGGATGATCATTGAGAAATGCCTCAAGCAACTATGTGAGAATGCAAGCAACAACGAGGCTGTATTCTCGGCTACATGACACCGCATTGGTGGTCGCAATAAACATGCGCTTGTCCTTTCTTGGCTAATCGAGCCGCTGGCCGAGGCTAGTCTTATCTTGATGGGCTGTGATAGAAAGTACAAGCTTCACCAACTCTGCGCCTCATCCAAGAGGCATCGACATAAAAGAGCACCTAATTGGTTCTGTACTATCATCTGACAGCAAGCCACAATGCTGGAACCGTATTTTACCCTTTCAAGCCTTCTATTTGACTTCTAGCGCGTTACGTGTGCGCTACAGCCCAGATTCGCAGCTGTCCCGTCCTGAACCGCTCTTGTGCAGAATGTGGCAGACCTCAGCCCCTCACCCCATGCTTACCGATGGCGGGGATTGGAGAGCAGCAGCACAGCTGTTGGGAGGGAGGATATGAATATATCAGGGCGGCGTCCTCTTCGTAGCAGCTGTCTCCTCGAGCACTGCAAATCAATTGTCTCTCAGTTGTTGAAGTGATCTTGCGCGTCGATTGTCGCACATCTGCCAGTACCCCGCGCGAGTCTATTGGCAATGTCTTTCCTCGACAAGTTTTCGCTGAAGGGTAGCAGCAAGGTTGGGACCGATACCTACCAACCTGTTGACCCTGCGCTGCCCGAGTATTCGGGTTTGATATCGAACGGCCAAGGCGCTCCTCCGCCTTCCTACGATCAACACGCGAGCCCAGCGAACCCTCCCTCTTATTCAGCTACGAAAAATGCAACTGGCGAATTCGACAGCGAATTGGATGCTGGCTTCAGCTCTCTCACCATCGCCCAGAACGCTCCAGCTTTCCCCGAAGCAGATCAATGTCTCGCACACCTCAAACTATTATCCTCATTCCACGCACTGAAAGAGGATGTCGGATATACGGATGGAATATTTGGTCTCTACGATGCGAAGTGCGAGATGGCGACAAATAGAGACGCTTCACTTGCGAAGATGCGGGAGAAGAGATGGGCATTATACGTCGCGAGGGCTGCAGAACGTTTTCAAGACTGGTGGTTGCATGTGTTGTGTCATATGGAGCCAAGTTCGCGGTTGGAGGGCAAGGACATAGCTTCGGGTGCAGCACACTACACGGAATTTACAAACGATGGCAGAGCTAGACAGTGGACACCAGAAATGCTTCCACCTCTTGGTAAGGATCTGCCCGTCGAGGTAAATATGAGCGAGGCTAATTTTCGCAGATGTTCTCATGGTCTGGCACTCCTTCATGCTCAATCCACGGTCTTACCTTGAGGACTGTATAAGATTTGGTCTGAAAGATTTATGGGCCACCGGTATGCCATGGTCTGCTGTCAACTCAGCCATCGATGTCAGATTTAGCTACGCGCCACCGGAAGAAGCAAGGAGGAATTTCGCTGTTTCTGGCCACGAATGGGATAATCGGATGGATTCTATGACGAAAATTCTCAGCTGTCCTAGATGCTCACAGGCCCTGGAAGTGCCGTGGACGAGCTGTTGCTCCACTGAAAAGGTATCGCGTCACGAGTAAGTGGTCATTCGCATCCTGCTTTGTGACGCTACTAATGCAAGGTAGATTAGAAGAGATGAGTGGCTATGGATATGGAGACCGAAGTTTTGAACATGCTTGCCAGAAATGTGGTGCCGTTATCAATCATGAATTTCTCTATGTGGGCAAACTCAAGGGAGATGTGGAGAATGTGATCCTGAAAGATTGGCCTTTTGGAGGCACAATTTTGTCTGCAGAAACAGGTGCTCCAATCGATGCCAGCGTAGCAGAGCAAAACGTCACTTTCAACGCCTTCCCAAATCGCCTTTTCCGTCTACATCTCAGGTCTCCTGTCTTGGAACTCATCAACACCGATGCGCCCACCATGGAGGATGTCAAGAAATTGATCGAGAAGGCAATTGCTGACAAGGCTGTCATCAAAGGCGTGAATGCTAAAAGTGTCTTTGAAAGTGGCGTTCTTCAAAAGCTTGAACGCTTCGCAACGCGAAAGATGATGTCTCGGTACTGGACAAATCCCTCCATTTTCGCATTGGAGCTCGGTGGCGCTGTCGTGCGGCAAGGAGTCTTCGTCGACAAGATGTATGCCATCGATTGGATTCATAGCCCTGCGGCTCGAGAAACTATGGACCGAGTGTTGGGCAAATATTCTCGGTTCATGAAGCTCATATCCGCGTTCCCATCGCGCGTAGGAGTTCCAACACTGGATGTTGATCTTGCCTGGCATACACACCAGTTGTCGCCGAAATCATATTTTGATTATACCATGTCCAAAGCCAAGAAGTTCATCGATCACGATGACAAGATCGAGGAAGATACTCGTAAGTCGCATTTATCAGCTTCTAATCTTACCGAATATGGAATAAATACTGATTACAATCATCCAGTGTCCAAACACTTCCAATGGACAAGCAGGGTCTACGAAGCTGAGTACGGTGAATTGTACTCTGAGTGTACATGCTGGTACTGCGAGGGTAAGTTTGAAGTCTGGGTCTCATGTTCTTCGCGCTCTTCTAATAACAATTCTAGCTGTTCGAGCGCAGACGCATACAGGAAAGCTATTCGGGGCAACGAAGCAAGAGAAAGCCTTGAACAGATTCCACGAGACCGGAGCAGCCAAAGACCACCCACCCGATCGAGCAGCGCACATATCCGCTCACTCGAGCGTGGCCATGCTTGATAATCCTCTACGTGCAATGATCACCAGAGTTGCGCGCAGACAACACGACAGAGAGCTGGAGGAGGCATACAAAAAGGCTTGTAAACGGGCCAAGGCAAAAGGCCGGCCTGCGCCAGAAAGAAGCGAATATTATCATGGGCCATGGGGATATCCAATGCTCATGTATGGTCCATACATGACGGTGGGAACGATGGGCGGGATCTACTATGCTGGAGATCCTTGTGTTGGAGCCTTCGGAGCCGGCACACCTGGTAATTGTGCGCTGGGTACATGCGGTATTGGTATCGGCGGAGGAAACTGCGGTGGGACTGCATATGGATATGCCTATGGCGGAGGAGCAGGCGTTGGAGGCTGCGGGGGAGCAGGCTGTGGAGGCGGAGGAGGGAGTTGCGGAGGTGGTGGTGGTTAGAAGAGGGTGGTTAGAAGAGGGTGGTTATGATACCACTTCAGTGTCTCGCGTTCTCTTCTTTCTCTTGCCGTCGCTTACAGTAGTATACTATACCATTACCGTGCCATCTTCTCCGGTCTTCTATTTTGTTGCCATGATCTAATTATGACACTTTACAAGAACTTGGCCTCCAGTTTCAAGTTTTGTCAAACCGCCAAGGCCTGGGGAACCTTGAATTCAATCACGTGTCGCTAAGTCTAGCGTTCGAAAGTTTATCTGAACCTCTTCAACCACAAGAACGTCTCTCCCCTCTAGACTTCAAACTTCATAATCTGTCAGGTTCGGATCATATGATCTCAGATGTGTACAAAATGGAATGTTTTCTGTTTGTGGTTCCATGGCATGTCTGGCCATCGACGGGATCTTGCATCACGTCACTTGGCTCAAACTTTGCATCAGGTGTGTTTTGAAACTATCACTCTTTGACCACCTCCCTCCCAGATCGGGTCCACCACGCGACAGTGATTTACATCTGAGCGAGTCGCATCAAGGATGCACGAACTCAAACCTCCAACGTCATCTGTCCTGATAGGCCTGTTTCTCCCCGGTTCCCGAGCCGTTTGCGCAACTTGAGCCTCAACCTGCTACATTACGCTGTGGCGCGAGACATCTCGCAAACCCTTCTCGAGGAGGTCTCCGAAAGTATTCATTTTCCTTTCCCTCGCAACTTCTGCAAACCTATGTTGGCCGGCCCACGACAAGTATTTGGATTATATTTTCTTTTCCATTCCGACGCTGGGTTTTCGTCTTGTCTCTTTTAGTCTTCTCTGGAGTTTAGTTTGGGTCTTTCAAAAGTTCAATGTATTGTCTCTGGAGATAGGACTTCGGCCACTTGTCATCTGGAGTTCAGTGGTTCGAAATCATGCCGGAGGTCTTACAACATACAAATAATGTCTCTTCTGCCTGACGAACCTGAAGATGGGCCAGATTCAAATCCATATGTTCATTCGGCAGGTCCAGCAATACTCCTTCCGGCTGATGCGATCGGGAATATCGTCTCTAGAACCAACAAACTCATTTCGGACCATCGTGAATGGCTCGCAAATCTTCCACTACAGAATAAGAAGGATAAACGACAGATCGTTGCCGTCCGTCAGGCCAGCTCGACCCCGATATCCTCACTCAATGGCCAGATAGCAGGACCGTCTCCTCTTCCTTCACCTGGAGCTATCGGCATTGTGCCGCCACCAAATTCTCTACTCACAACGATCTCCGTAACGACGATATCAAATGGTGGGACTATCACAGCTTCGATAGCATTTCCAGCACCTGTCACCGCGTCGCTACCTGCCGGTTCTGCCGCGGCATCAGCGTCAATCGCCTCTCTTCAGGCAGCACTCAATTCGGCGAACAGTGCTCTGGCGAGCGCAAGACTATCGGCTTCTATAGCACTTGCAACAGCATCTGCATCGCTTCAAGCAGCTGTTAACAATGCATCGATTCAGTCTCAGTCTGCTAGGCTGGCAACACAGAGCGCTTCTTCAGCGATCGCTTCGGCACAAGCGAGTGCCAGTCAAGCTGTAGTTGCCGCGCAATCGAGTGCGAGCGCTAATATTCTATCTGCAAATAATGCCCTTCAAGCGGTTCAAACGAGTGCGAGTGCCGCCGTCGCAGGGGCAAATGCACTGGCTAGTGGTGCACAGGGTATGTATCTATCTTGTCTCTGCCCAGATCAATTTTCTGACATGTCCAAGCGACGGCCACGAATGCGATAGCTCAAGCACAAGCGACGATTTCTGCAGTTGCAGTAGGTTTCCCGATTACGCAGAGATTCCGATGAGAAACTGACCTGTGCCAGTCACAAGCAAGCGCAGCGATCGCCGCATCCAGGATAACGGCCATGAATAGGACTACATTCGTGCTGGCCATAACATTTTCCATCCTCGGCTCTTCTCTCATCACAATACTCCTTTTCTACCTAATAGTGCGATACCGACGCAACAAACGCATCCAGAGACAAGACGAGCTGAAATCCAAGATCCGCCGAAAACGGCACGAGAGCGAGGAGAGCGACGGGCCTAGTCTATCTGAATTTCCTCTCCCAATGAACAGGACTCAATGGAGCAGGGTGAACAGCGAGGAGCGACGAAGTGGTCGAAACCGCTCAGCGGGAAGAGGAGATACCGGGTATTGGCCTCGAGGAAACGATCGAGTGAGTGCAAATGATAGGGAGAGGCAGGGCTATATGCGTGGCGCAGGCGAGATGGCCGAAATAGACTACCCTCCTCCACTGGCCACGAGGAAAACATGGGCTGTTGGTCCGGTCCCTGGAGAACGCGAACGCGCTGCAAATCGGCAGAGAACCACAGAGCCGTTCATGGCCAGCAGCGGAAGCAGCGATGCCAGCCTAACTCGCCAAACGTGGTCTCCTTCCAAAGACGACCTGTTGCAATCACAATCCGCGACGCTCGTCACCACGCCCGGCCTTCCCACTGGAATGAGTGCTTTGTCTCGAGATGGTCCGAGTAGTGGGAGGCCGTCGAATCTTGTGAGGAAGAATACCTTGACGTATGATCCTGAGCATCCTGATCGGCCGCCGAAGTTTACTACGTGGTTGGAGGATAGCTTTAGGAGCGTGAGTCCGTTTCCGACGGTTGGGGCGGTGCAGACGGCGAGGCCGGAGGTTAGTAGGGCGGTGTTGGGGAGGCAGAGCGTTAGGGTTGGGAATGGGAGGCCGTATGGAGAGAGGGGAGATAGTGATGGGAGTGCGATTATTGGGGCGGCTATCTAGAATAGATCGCTGCGCTTTGGTGTTGGCAAAGTGAGAGTGAGTGTGTAAAGATAGGAGGGGTTAGGTTTGCTTGTATATACTTGTAATATGTTATGGAATGTGGTGTCATGTATGATAGCTTAGCATTAATAATGATTGTATGATTGAGGGAGATGACGAGCGTTTTGCACTTTCCATCCGCGTATCAATTTAACCCAGTAAGCTAGTGGCTGCTGATTACACCATTCAGTACTATAGTTCAAAAGCGACTTTTATATGTTTGCTCTCGCCTAGTATATAATATAAGTTCAGTCTTAGGATCTATGGTCCAGAAGAGTTGCAATAACCATCAAGTGCGTTAAGCTCTCCAGAAGAATATTCTACTTTGTTTCAGCTCGTGTGGGACCCTATGACCCCAGTCGCCTGTCTAGAAATTCAAGAGCAAAGGCAAAATGACTTTTTGTCTGATGAGTACGAGCATCTTCCACCTCACTCTGAGGTGCGATGAGAAAATTTCAAGTCAATGTGACATTGTTAGGTTGTTTATTGACTCTCACTGAAAGCCATCGCTTAATTTAGCCTCGGCCTCCCTGATTCAGGGCCAGTCGGGTGATGCGTGACGTCACTCTTTAGCGTACCTTAAGCTGTAGCCTAGTCAACCCCGCCATGCTGATCCTTCATGCTTCAGCTCAACCTCTTCTCTTCCTTGTCTTCAACAACACCAACAGCACTTCTCAAGCAATACCAGAAATACCACACCAAACAAATCTCCAAATAGAATCTACATACTCTAAATCAGCAAATATGTACACCTTCCAAGCCGCCCTCAGCTTCCTCCTCCTCGCCGCCTCTGCGCTGGCAGCACCAATGTCCACCGAGGCCGTGCAGGAGAACGCATGGAAATACGGTACCGGCGGTGGAATCATCGGTTTCATTGTTTTGATTCTCGATATCATGATCTTCAGTACGTTTCCCACTTCCTTTCCTGCTTTCTCTTTGCCGCTACCGCCGAGCAGTCAATAGCTGGGCTAAGTCCCAAGCCAAGTGACGAATAATATTTTAAGCTTGATTGATCATTATGCTGATATACCTGCTCTTATAGTCGAAGTCCTCAAGTCCAACCGCGAAGTCCTTCCTAAGCTCCTCTGGTGTGTGTTGGTTTTTGTCTTCCCTATCGGTGGAATGATTATCTACTACCTCTTCTCGAACCGCGCTGCACACAACTCTGCCAGTGGATATGAGACTCTGCCACAGTAAATATGGGACTGTAATTTGAAGGATGGTGGCTCTGGCGTTGGAGAGCGGTGACGTGAGAGCTGTGGGGGCCGAGGAAGATAGTTGGATGGTTGGACAGATAGGATGTTCGCTGGGGTGTGAGCGTGGGCGTGCAAGGCATGTGGAAAAGGCGTTGCTGGATTGGGTTATATCTGAGGGTGGGATTACGAGTGATATTTGGTTGAAGATCGCGCGTATCAATTGATCTGCGGACAAACAACGCTAGAAAATGACATTTGATGATTTGCATGTTGTGTCATCGAACCGTGAAACATTGTGTGACCGAATGTGGTCATAATGCTTTGCGGTCTTTATGTAGTACGCTCCAGTACGCGGCATCTGTTGGCCAAGCGGCAGAATTGCGAACATGTGCTTTTAGTGTATGAGTTGATCATGGGTGTAAGTCTCAGACAGACTCGAGAGTATCTTTGCCTTGATTGAGAACATCCTGCTCCAAAATCATAACGTCACGCCCATACATCAACATATTGCATTCTAATTTTAACCAGGTCTGTTATTCCTGTGTCTTATCATTATCGTTGAATTTGCTTTCACTTTGGAGTTTCATATGCTTTTCCTTATAAATCCAACGTAGTTTATTTCAGCTTGCCTGTTTGAGGCTGCTTAGTATTCTTTAGATGTCCAACGCTTTCCGATTTCCTTTCCCCACCTTCCCAGCTCTCACCCAGACTCGTCTCGTTCCAACACGCTCTTGTCACCTTCCACACACTCGCCCTCGCATTCATCTCCATGTCGCCCCTCTCCCCTTCCCTCAGTCCTGCCATCTCACGTCTCACATCCCTCACCACTCACTACTCTCTATCTCCAGCCACCATATCCATACCCACCATATCCACCACCATAACTATTATAATTATTGTAATTCGCAGGCTTCTGCCCATTCCGACACGCATTACACATCCCGTTGACCAAGGCGCTGGGGTAGTATGCACGCTTGCAGCCTGTGCAGTAGACCTCGTATTGGTCGATCATTTTTGTGGGTTTGTGTTCTTGTTTGGGGAGGTATGAGTTAGATTACCTTTGAATTTAACAAGGGTGTGTGGACCTGGTTTGGCTATGAGATCTGGTTGCTTGGGAAGGAGAAAGGGAAAAGAAATCAAGGTGGAAGCTTTTATACCTAGGATCGAGGGCGGAAAAGTGGACTGTGATTGGGATTCGCGCCGCAGCTGTGAATATGAGCGTCCTTATTTATGATCGTCAAAATCAATGAATTCGAGTGTAAAACAGGGTTATTAGCAGAATTTTCAGCTTAGATAATGGACAAGTGAGAGTATTGGTGTATGTGCTCATGCGTGTGAGTGAAGCTTGCTTAGGACTGGGCTCGATTCACAATTCATGAGTCGGTTTGGCGTGGTCATGACAACGAACACCTGAGGAAAACCCATAAACGTGACACGCAGCAGTCAGCAGTCTCATGGCCTAGACGCCAACTCCAGCGTAGATGCCCAGATCGTTGTAACGCCAGTACTGAGATGTATCTGTGTGTGCACTGTTGCGAGACGTGGTTAGGTGTTGAACGGCTGTTGACGTTCCCCACTCCGTAAGCGAGATCCTTGGTCAACACCGATACCTGTTTTCGAAGTTCAAATCTGCTGAAACCTAGCATGAATTGTTACTTTGAACGTCCATCCCTGCGTGCCGAAAAAACAGGTGTGACGAAAAAAATAATAGGTACTTTGACTTAAAGCATCTTAAAATCAGTGCACACCTTAATATCTCTTAAAGTCCTTAATAGGTTACGTTCTACAACTGCCCTAAATACCCTAAACCCCATTCACCAGAAAATTGTATTTATATCGTCGCCCTCACGCCTGATTTGTAAAGGAGATTAATTCATATTATAATGCCCTTCCATTACCACAGCTCTACCACCGGCCTTAAACAATCTCTGATACTTCTAAAGGAGTCTTATCCGAGGTCTAAGCCCTAAGCACTACCCAGGAATTCGTTATTAGCAATGTGGTGTTGTGGCGGGCAAGATTCAAGTAAGGTTGCCACGCGGATTAGTACATCGGCTGACAATTTTGGGTTAGTGCGGAATAGCTCTCCACGTCCTACGCTGTAATGTAGTTTGTGTAAGGCCGTAGGCATAAAGCCCAAGTATGGCTGGAGTTTTGTGTGGTGCGCCACATCTGGCTTAGTAATGGCTTGAATGTCTTGTGAATGGTGGAGTGAAGAAATCCCTTAGTCGAAATTGATTTGCTGGCCTTGCTTTAAGCGCCGCATGATGCAACTAGGCGCCTGCGCAAAGTATTTAACGCCTCGTCTGACCTCTCCTTTCACTTGTTTTTGCCTCATTTCTACGTCGCTTCTCGATGTCGCTTGAACGCGGTCAAGTATGTGCGTATTGCGCTGCAATTATCCAAGGGAAAGTTCAAGGTCCGGACCATCGCCCTCAAGCCAGCATCGAAACGCTCCGAAAATCCAGCGAGTCCTGCATGATATGTAGAGTTTTGCTTGCTTCAAACATCAGATCCTCTCAATGGGTCTCTAGAAAATTGTCGGGACAGAATGAGGAAGTCGAAACTCTTCCAATTCATATAGAAGTGGACCGGGTGCAGAACTCGCATTCAGGCTTAACGTGGGCAACCATAACAACAACCCTCATCCACAAAACCAGCGGGTTCTCATATCCAAATATATTTATAGTTCAAGTTTGCTCAGTCGATGGTATGTTGCCATTATAGCAAAGAGCTCTTCCCGCTAAGATATTTGTCTAGCACAATGCGCGAACGAACCCTATTGGTCTTTATTCCCGATGTCAAATGAAGCAAGGATTTTGAAAATGAAGGAATGGCTTCATAAGTGTATTTCTGAGCATCCCGATTGCAAGCCAAAAGCGTACAAGCTACCGAGAAGATTGGTTAGTATTGGGTCTTCGACAGAGCCCCGCCTCAACTTGGTGTCTACCCAACGCTTAGATTTCGAGAATATACAGTACGCGACGCTGAGCTATTGCTGGGGAAGTTCTGGGATACCTGGTAAAACTACGAAGTTCAATAAAGCATCCTATTTCGAGGCCATCCCTGTTTGAAAACCTTCCTAAAACAATCCAGGATGCGCTGATGATATCAAGATCGCTCAAAATCCCGTATCTCTGGGTGGACGCATTGTGTATAATACAGGATGATGTGGACGACTGGCGAGCCGAGGTTACTAATATGTCAGATGTCTACTTTGGTAGTACACTTACAATTGCAGCTAGCGATGCCAAAGACAGCACAGGGGGCTTCTTTGCTCATCCGACGGCGGCCGACTCAGATGAAAAAGCAGCCAAAAGCCGAACCTTTTTCATCGTTGAGAGGTCGAGCTCTGACCTCCTCGTGCATATCGAATCTCGAGGGAGTGCCCCTGATGGCATGTCATCCATTCTTCATACGAGGGGGTGGACCCTGCAAGAGCTGGCACTCTCACACCGTACTATTCAATTTACGCAATCAGAACTGCACTGGCGCTGCAGGCATGCATATTGGACCGAGTCGGGAATGACTTACGATCCCTTGTCAACCGTGTACGGGAACATTCCAGTCTCAGGCAATGACTACGTACGCGAACCTGTCTTGACATGGTGGAAATGGATAGAAAGTTATTCAGCACGCAATCTTACCATGCCGAGCGACAGAATTCCTGCAATCTGTGGCCTTATTAAGTACCATCAAACTATGACAGGTGACACAAGTGCGGTGGGGCTTTGGAGGCGCTCTCTCCACCAGGATATACTGTGGATGAGGATTACAAGACTGGCAGAAAAAGACTTAGCATCTCCATACTTAGGGACAGTACCGAGTTGGTCCTGGCTTTCATGTCCAGTTGGTGTGTCCTTTGACTTTTTTGGCAGTCATTTGAAAAAGACAGAGATCTCAGACCATACTACAATCCAGGACTACGAGCTTTCTTGGGCTGGGGAACCGTTGATTTCGGACATTAAATCGTCCAAGCTCACTCTTTCCGGACCAGCTCGAGAGACCTTCCTCGAAATCGCCCCTGAAGGTAGACAGTGTAACCCTCCATACTTTCTCATTGACGGCGAGATCCCGAATTTCACAGAGGATGCGCTCCCTTGGTCATGCGCCGCACAGTTCGATAGAGAACAAGAGAGAGTCCCGGATAAATTTCTTTGCATCCTGGTTCGTCGTCGGGTAGACGTGAGCACAGGATATAGGACTGAAACATTCTTGATACTAGAGCCGGCTACTACCATTTCTCCGCATGAGAAGTTCAGACGGATCGGCTTGGGGATGTTTCGAGGTTACAGCGATAGGTTCTCAAGAAACGCTTGGAAGACAATTAGCCTTGTTTGAATGTGAGCAGATCTGTAAGGCACACACGCCGTTGCAAACTGTCAAGCATCAGCTCTAGAAGGTGTGGCAAATTAGGCCCGGAAGTGTCACTATACCGGTAAAGCCAGCAATCTTGCCACTGTATTACCGATATAACAACTCTGGTTCTCACAAAGAGTCAATATAATAATGCTTCATCCTATTAAATCCCGCAGCCACTCTCCTATACTATGCCATAGGACATGAGACAAAGGCTATCAGAACAAGCATGGAACTCCAGGTGTATATAGTCACATAGCTATAGGATACTACAGGCGGCATCAGAATCTGCTTAATCAATTCCCAAATATATTTTAAGCAGTCAACCCAAGCCTGGCAGAAACCTATTCATGATGTCGTGTGACAGCTGCCGTCACAGCTGCTGTGGCGTGCAAATCTACTTCGTATAGGGCGCGTAGCCTGTGGAAACTTCTAGAATAACGCCACTCTGCGCCACATCTCACCTGAAATATATCTTTTTGCGATATACGACTCACGTGGCTGGTAAATGTAATATCTAGTGAAGGCGATATTCCTTCCTCGCTTATTTTAAGATGCGGCATTTTGTGTACGAAACCTTTGTCCGGATAAATCCGGCAGGCAGGTTTCCATATACTCTGTGTCTTCAAACTTTGCATTTAAACATAATAGAAGCTCTATAAAACCGCCCCGGATTCCTAGGATAGCTTAATATTCGTAACAAAACAGGGTGGTAATAACTATAGCAGCTTTTGACGCTCTTAACAGGACGATGAAAAGCAGAGCCAGACTATAATATTTTTCTGACTGCAAGTCAAGCCCTTATAGAGAAATAGCTAAAGAATAATAGCAAACAGATTACAACTTTATATATTCACGTGGTGGAGACTTGGGACCCAGAAATTATAAAGTTTTTTCGGCACGCAGGGATAGACGTTAGTGAATTATTTGTCGATCAGGATAGGATGGAAAGTTCACGCTGAAAAAATATGAGGTGGTATATATAGGTGTGTAAGAAATACTTAATCTTTTCTATTTATCTTGTTTTTTTCTGGGACGAACTTTTCGCGCCTTTCCCTGCCGTCAGCCAAAAATCCAGAGAAAAGCAGGTACCGCGAAAAGGAAACACCCCAACCCGAAAGCCCACCCATTGACTCAAGAAAGAGAGAAAAGTAAAAGCAAAAGCAGACGCCTGGACCGGTGACGAACCCTTTCAACTATTGCAGAAAATCAGGAAATGATGCGCTCAGGAGTCTGCATTACTCCTGCTGCTTGAGATTTTCAAGCAGAAGTGTGATGTGTGGATGATCGTTGCCTTACTTTCGCTCCTTGCCCGTGTCCTTGCCTTTGCCCTTGGATGTAGTGGAAGCCTTCTTTTCAGGCTCAGGAACAACAACCCAATCCTTCTGCATGGGATCGATTTCCTTCTCGATCTTCTTCCACTGTTCAGAAGAAGGCTTGGCTGCTGCAGTTTTCGCTGCAAGGTATTCAGACTCTGTCATGAATGTCAGGTTGCCATCCTTGGTCTCGGTCTGGATGGTGTCCTTGGAGGATGATGAGGAACCGTACCACCAAGAGCTCAGGGGCTTGGGAAGGACCTTCTTGGCAGCTGAGGATGTCCATGACTTGTCATCCTTTGCTTGGGGATGGCTCTTTGCATTGATATGAGTCTCAGAGAAGGGCTTCTTCGTGAGATCTGTGGTTGTGTTGCCTTTAGTCTTTGACTTGACCTGACGGGTAGAGCTGGCTGCGGCCTTCGCGTGAGGATCAAAAAGTGGCTTTGCTGAGCTCTGTGTCTCGACGTGATTGGTACTTGCTTTAGCGATCTTCGCAAGTGTGTCTAGAATGTCCGTTGTTGTGCCTGTCGTTGTAGACAAGGTGTTGTCCTTGGAATTGCCCTTGGTTGAGCTCTCGCCTGCCTTAGGATCGATAGACGTTGCGAACTCACAGAAGTATGCTGCAGTTTTGCTGTCCTCGTTAGTCTTCTTCGTTCCATGGGCATTCTGATACGCCATGGGGTCGTGTTTGGCCAAGGAAGGGTTACGGAACTGTCTGTCTGGTCCATCCAGATGGAGGCCGTTGATCTGGCTAATCACCTTCTCGGACGAGATTTCCGTCTGATTCATCGTCTTCTCGGAGGACCATTCCTGAATTGGTACGAAACCTTCAATAGCAATAGCGGACTTCTTAGCATAGCGAGTGTATCCAGGGTAGAATCCATTGGTGGTTGATTTGCCGTGGTCAATGTTCTTGGACATGCTCTGGCTTGGGCCTTTGAGTTCGGTAGTGACCTTCTCTTCAGGATTGCTGAGTGCTCCACCACTGAAGTCATCGAAGTTCAGCATCACCTTAGATCCCTGTTTTGGGACCTTGATGTCGTCCTCGAACTCATGCAAGCGTTTGACGGGATCATCATTGACGGGAAGTCGCTCCTCGCTGGAAGATGCTGCCTTGAAGCCGCTGTCGACCGAGGGCTTAGCGACCTTGAGAGGCGGAGGAACAAGTCCTTCCTGAGTGCGGACTCTCTTCTGTGGAGGGGATGACATGATGACAGTGTTGAGTTTGCAGCGTGGTAGTCGCTTAGTTGGATACTTTGCTGAGTGGAGTTCAAGATCAAAGGTTTGGTGATAATAAAAGGGACCAATGGAGTATGAAGTTGAATCTTTATATTATACTTACAGTTGCTGTTTGACCATGAGGTCGGCTACAGATGATTGTTCGCGTGTTATCTAGTTCCGTATCTGGGAAATGAACAGTCTACACTCGCTAATCACCAGCCGTGGGTGGGTGAATCCACTTGAAAACGACAATAGATTTATATTGTTTCTTTATTGTATCTCGAGTGCTTTGTTCTACTAGCTTGTAGCCAGTCCGCAACTAAGACAATCTCTGTTATTCCTGTTGTTCTTGGAAGATGCTCAGGCACATGGGAGTCGAATTGGTATTTCGAACATGTCTAATTCACCTCGTTGTATCGACTCACAACAGGTCGCACTGTGACAACTCTTCGCAAAGCCAGAAGAGATCGATTCCCTCTAGCTCTATTTCCCGGAGCTGACTTCAGTTCTCGCTCTCGATCTAGTTTCTTGGGATTATACAGGCAGTGTGGCTTGATATATTGCACATCTATTCTTTCGGGGCCAAAATGTCCTCTTCTTCTATTGTCATCGAACAGCAAAGCAAACTCCCACGACTCCAAAGATAATTGGCAATCCCACAAGAAGAATATTTCTTCCGCTCCATCCTAGACCAAATGACCTCCTCCACGAGTCCCTCTCATTCACGTGTGGAAAATCTAGATCGGGGACTTCTTTCCCCAAAAATCCACACAGCTCCTCCCACCCATCACCCAGCTTGAACTCCAACAATTCCCGCCCTTCGGCTCTCGCAATCCTCCTTACCATCTCATTATGGTCTTTAAACACCTGCTTCCCAAATTGAAGAATACTGCTGCGAAAATAATGCTCAATAATGAGGTCCATCAGCGACGAGATTCGCTTAATGTAAGCGGCGGAAAACAGGAGAAGGAAGCGGTTCAAGTAGGAAGTTTGAAGGGCGTGTATAGTGCGCAGCATTGATGCGTGCCAACTTTCTGCTGAGCGGGTGGTGAGGATCAGTTTGGCGTCTGGGTATGCGGCGATGAGTTCGGGTGCGAAGCAGGCGCATGGGATATCCGTTACTGCCTGTATACCACCACATTGTTAGAATACCCGCAAATATACGAATCTAGGATCGGACATACGTTGTATCGCCCGAGCATGTTATCCCAATAATCTCTTGAAAATGTCTCTTCTGATGTATTGCCGTCGTTTTCATATTTTGCTATGAGTGCAGCGATCCAAAGACCGGAGTGCGCCTCGTGTTCGAACACACTGGAGAAATGGTACACATCATAATAGCCGAGTTTCTCGAGCGCAATCCTCATTGCTATGCATTTTGAATCAGCGAGCTATTCAACAGCAGTGACAAATTGTTGTGACTTGCACATTGTTCCAGTACGACAAAGGCCCAGGATGAGGACTTCCATCGGGGTGGCCCGCTCTTTGAGGCTTGCATCGCTCGACATTCTGAGTCGCCCTTTTTCGCTTTTCCAAGAACCAAGGGCTTGCAAAATGCTTGTATCAATCATTCCGAGTCCCAAACAATCGAAAGAAACAATCAATCTGACGAGCTTACGTGAATACGGCCCCTCCCACCGCCAAATACGGAGAACCCTGCGCCCATCCTCTTGTCAAGCGTGATGCCGCGCTGGGTGGGCACAGCGGTGGGCACAGCCCCCCCACCTCATAGGTCCGCGAAATGGCTGCCTGTTCCTTTCAAAACCACGAAAAGGCATCGAGGCTGAATCTCGAGATCAGGATTGGAGCTGAGTCGCTAGGTTTTTGGGGTGTGTGAGATCCGGACCACTGGTGTTCGAGCACGTCTTGGCTGGGCGAACATCAAGTACTGCATGTGCTGCTGTGCATCATGTGCTTGCTCGGCTGAGCCCCCGACTACATACATGCATGGATCCATTCCTTTGGGACTTTGTGAGAGGTGAGATGAGATGATATAATGATCTACTCCTTCGAATTTTGAGTTCTGGGATTTTATTTATACTTAGGGAAAGTCTGAGATCAAATGGTGAGTACAGTTTGCCAATCATTAGATCTGGCTGAATATCTGACTTCGTACTCCAGCCGGACAGCCTCGCCACGTCACAAACTATCACGTTCCTCAAACACAATCTCAACGATTGTTCAAATTTTACGATCAAACAGCCATGGGTGGCGGCGGAAGCAGCAACTATCGTTCACACGCCGACCAAGAGCGCGCCCGCTTCGAGCGCGAGCAGCGCATCCGGCTCCGCAACGAACGGAGACGCCAGGAGCGAGAGAGGCAGGAAAGGGAGAGGGCTGAACGTGAAGCATGGCTCAGAAGCCATCGAGTCAGTAAAGATGAACGGAAATGGTGGAATGCTGCGTGGTTTCCGTTGTATGCTTGGTTGAAGGAGAGGAGTGCGTGGGAGAGGGAAGTGAAGAGGAGGAAGGGGCAGGGGTATCATAGGGTCGATGATATTGTGTTGAAGGATCATGATGATTGAAGGGATGGATGCTAGGAGGGAATGGAGGGAACTGCCTGTTTAGTTGATGATATTTTGGGTCCTGGAGTTTGGGAATTAATGAATGTTGAGGGTTGAATACGTTCAGCTTTGGCTCGAAGCGCTGGACTTCTTGGCTTCCACTGAATGTCCGACTCTTCTTACGCCGGGAGAATTGATGATTAGTCCATGCAAATGATGCATTGAGGATGTTTAAGAATTTGTGTTATTTTCCATATATATTAGCTAGATATTCTGAAATCCATATCCCGTCAACACAAAAGCCGCCCAAGACCTCGGATCTCTGAGATCCTGCAGCTCCTCTTCTCTAAGATTGTCCAGCCTCCTAATCCAGAACGTCGGATTATCGACGAACTTGTCAACCCTTGCATGTCGGACCTCGATCTTCAACCTCTCCACAAGACCCCATACATCTTCATGTGTTAGATTCTGCATGCTTTTCTGGGCATTGTGAAGAGCTTCAGCTGGGGAGAAAGCTCGAAGCTGATCATAGAATATCATCATTAGGAGTAAAGTGGCTTGGTCGTCTACCGGCCAGAGACTCCCAATAAACGCTCGGGTCCCAGTACCAAGTAGCGTATGTGCGAAGCCGAAAGCTGAGCCTGAATGGAAGGCTTTGGATATGCCCGAGAGGCAGGAGGAGAAGACCACCAGATCGGCTTTGATCGCTAGATCACGCCAATCGTGAATGGTGAGGGGATCTCGGAACAGCTGAATTCCTGAACGTGCGGGGTCTTTTTCGTCGAATGTGCTGTGCGCGCAAAGATGCAGGACCCGGGTAAGCGCAACCCATTCTTGAAACTGTTTGCGATTGTTCTCCCCCGCAAGGAATGGTAGGTCTTGATTTATTCTCGCGATATAGAATGCTTCCATGTGCGAGAATGGGATGTCGCCGTCTCTCAGGGTGTCGTCTTCGTTTCTAGGTGGGTTGCCAACAACGGAGACTTTGGAGGGTTGGGCCACTTCGCGGGAGTGTGTCTGGAGGTGGTCCCAGATCGAGAGACTTGGCACGACCGCAACTGGGAGGTGCAGGAACATTGTCCAGGGCACGTGTGCAAGTTCACCAGACGGGATGATAATGAGTTTCTGTTTGCCAACCAGATATTTCTCGATAGGTTGGATGAGGATCCTGGCTAGGTTGTTGCAAATCTCAGGGACGTTGATTGGAGCCCTGCTCCTGGGGGATATCGGGCTCATCTCACGAGTTTTCGTACCCCATGAGTGCATCGAACTTAGTAAATCCGCAACATCTCTTTGCAGAGTGTCGACTCTCTGCCATGTGCATTCTTCGATCGCATTGGAAGTGATGATGAGAGTGATCAGACCTTCAGGAGGGGCGGTGACCAGAGCGTACTCAATCACGACAGTGTCGGAGGGGATTTTTGACCGAATACTGCTGGCGTCGTTGACAAAGCTAGAGCTTGGCAGTGCGGCATTCAATGTAGGATTGCACATGGCAAAGGCGTAAAGTATAGCTTTCCGCCACCGCATCTGCGCATTGAGCTGCGCTAGCTTCTTCTCCCTCAGTTCTCCACCAAGGTCAGAGCCACCAAGTGATGAGGGTGAAGCTGGCAGAGCATCAGAGTACTTATAATCATCTAAGCCCGCTGTATCCAGAAGCGGCCCAAGAGCTAACGATCGAGGCTCTCGTGTCGAGGGAACTTCTGGTATGTCTGGCGAGTGCTTTGCCGAAGTTGGTGTTGGTGAAGGGCTGTCAGTCAGACCCAACAATGAATAGTCTTGGAACGTGTCTGACGCTAGTTTTGGTGAGGACCGAGGATCTACGCCAAGTAAGAATGAATCTCTCTTCTTCTTGATCCGAATACTTTCTCTTGCTGCCAAAGCAACGTCTGCCATCAAATATCGTCTTTGCATATTGGTAACCAGGGGCTCCTCTGGATCGCCTCGAAGGATTGATTCGAGTAATGCTCGAGATCTTCCCTGTTCCATAAAATGTAAAGCCTGGTGTTTCCAATCTTTCTCCGTGAGAGGGGGACTGCATGGAAGGGCATCTTTCTTGAACTTGTTCGTGAATTGCTCCGGTGACAGGGATCTTCCGCGCTCGTCGAAAACACCATATCTATGAAACTGGACACAAACACGTGCCGCAGAAAAGAAAAGATTGGCACAATCTCTATGATCCAATCCATTGACTTGGGCTTGTGGCGGATCGAAGTGTTTATGGAACAGTTCTGTTGCGAAACAACCGTGGTTGTAAAGTCGCAACGCTTTTGCCAGGCTTTGTCGTTGTAAGTCATTGCCTGGGTTGGGTGCTTCTGTCTCTGCTAACGTCCCAAGATTCAGCATTTGTCGACATTTTAAAAATCGGTCCATAGGTTTTTTAATGTCGAAGTAGCTAGAATCGATGCGATGAAGCGTCTCAGCAGCCTCCCTCGCCTTCTCCCAGTCCTCGGCTCGCAGCGAAAGCTGTAGGAGCTCCTCCTGGTTCTGTTGGTGACTCTGCTGATTGAACTTCAGCATGTCCTCAGCAAACAAAGCGTCCGCCGCTGATGCACTTTTTCGTAGCACTGGTCGTGGCCTAGGCGCAGTTGTTCCTCGTGTTGATGGCTCAGTAGCGCAGTGAGCAAGGGTTTTCTTGGCTTCGTCTTTCCGTCCTAGATCAAGAAGTATTTCAGCTTCTCCCAGGATCCAAGAGTCTGATCGCTGGCCAGATTGCTTCCTCAAAGTTTGTAGGCCACTCTCCAGCGCTTCTACGCTGTCGTATGTGCTACCTAGCCGTATTGCATCTCGTGACTTGTTTCGCGTCTCGAAAACAATTTTTGATGGTAGGTAGCCGGACAATTTGTCACTTTCGTCTTGGGTTGCGGACAATTTACAAATGTCATCCACGGTGGTTGCGACAAAGCCGCTGTCCAGATCAGATGTGTCGCCATCTTCCCCTCGCTTGTCCTCAGGAGAAGAACATATCTGGGAATATTCTCGAACAACCTCTTCAAAGGAGAGGCTCGGGTCGCTTGTTGGGAAGTTGACGAACTGTGTCCGAGGAGTGCGATGATCTTCAACTGTGACAAGCGGCGCTCTCCTGGCTGATGAGTGGGAGGTGAGAGGTGCCGGCGATGAGATCGTCATCTGTGTCGATTTAAGGACCCCCAAGTCTCGGATTCCAAGCAGCACTTGCAAGAGAACAAGTCCTCGATGCACACTCCAGCAATGATCTGGTTGCCGGGAATATGATTGACGTGGCTCACTTGTCGATGCGGGGTACCTCAGCTGAATAATGAAGGAACTGAAAAACAATGCATATAATTGTGATAAAATTGTAGATGATGATGATGCTAAAAGACAACTGAAAAGACAGCAATGACGGGGTAAGGGACCCTGGTGTACTTGAACATGACAAAATAGCTGATGGGAGTGCACTTTTGCATCAGCCTCAAAGCTTGAGAACGATCACCGATGGGCGGACTGCAGCGCATAAGAATAGGGGCATGGGCATGCCCCTCATTCTCTCTGGAGCCGCAAGGAAGGCAGCCTGTGGGGAGGGCATCCGGAGCCAGCCCTATCATATTAGGTGGTGAAGGTCGGTGAAAGTCTCATCACCGCTGTTGGTGCTGTTTCATGGCGTCGTGACCCAATCGTCGAGTCAATTTGGGGGCTGTGGTGGGCTAAGTATGCAGCCTGCAATGCAGCTCGCTACTATTGGAATAGCGGTACGACCGCAGGACTCGAGGAGGTTCTTGTACAGCTGGCAGGCAATTTACGTCGCCAAACAACGACACAACGATTTTTGAGACTTGCGGATGTCACGACAGTATGCTATGAAGATGATAGTTATTAGATCGAGGTACTAAGAGGTCGAAGTTTGTTGAAAGAAGGCTAAAAATAGATAGCACGCTAGAGCGGTTTGAGCTATGGAGGGCGTTAGCGCCTTTTTAAGCGAGCCCTGCATCTGCCTGCTTCAACTCACCGAGACTCATCTGTTCAGACAACTGTTCATCTGATCTCATTTGCGTCATAAAATCTTCGCGATATCCCGAGTCCACGGATACGGCCGTCTCGTAGGGCAGAAATAGGTGGCACTCAGCTGTTTTGTGACTGCACGCGTACTAGGAACAGTGGCGAAGGCAGTGCACAGCCACCGCGACCTGCTCAGAGCGCCTCACCAAGGCCTCGACCTTCCGACCTCCTGCGCATGTACAAGACCAAGGCTCCGGCCATGAGACATCTCTGACTATTAATTCATGCGATTACGTCTTCTTTAATCTTCTCACCTGCTCATCAATACATTTCCAACTTCCTCACCGGATCTGCTTTGGGGGCCAAATTAATCGTCACCGAAGGATTCCATCACAACAGGTTTATCATCCAGAACATATGGCTCCGCAACAGAAACGGAGTTTTCTGCCATACACGAGGGGCATCAATCCGGAGGACTTGAGGTTAGGCAGTCTGTACCTCAATCCTCTGGATCCCGATGATGGTTTAGAATCGAAACGTTTCGAGTACCAAGAAGAGCAAGTTGAACCCTCCACTATGTCAGAGAGAATCATAGCTAACCACGAAAACAGTCTTGAACAAGAAGAATATGAAGAACACGTATCGAAATGGATACGACGAGAACAAAAAGATGAGAGGGGGTGCTCCCTCGATTTCGAGTTATCAAAAGACACATCCCTCGCCCTGAAATTCTCAGACTTGATGAAAGCCGAAGGCAACGCCAACTCAACAGTTACTGCTACCTTGGAAGGCAAATCCGGACGACGCTTAAAGATCAAAAAACCAGAGAAGTTCCTGAGGGATGAAGTGATGGCCCAGGAGGGCGTTCAGGAATGGATCCGGACCCAGGCATCAATATCCTTCAAAGGGCATTTTGGCATGCACAAATTCAAGGCTCCAGAGATCTGGATGGTGACTGGTATCCAGCTGATCACTGGCGGAGACGTTCACGTGGGATCATCTCGATCAGTGAGCGGGACCGTCGGCGCATCTGCTGATGTCGGGCCTGCCTTCGGCGCTCCTCCAGGACTTGCATCCATCGGAGCGGAGGCCAGCCATGGCCATAACAGCGAGGCTAACAATGCCTACGGGTATGATGACGAGAGAGTTTGGGCAGCCCAATTTATGGAAGTGAAGATCGAATATGGAAGTGCGGAGGACAAAACCTTGAAAACGAAAGACAACAGTCTCGTCCCGGCGACGATAACAACTTTCCAGCTGGAAGACATTGCAGATTTGAGAGCGCGGGGTATTCGTGCGAGTCCAAACCTACGGGCCCAGGCGAATGGGCAGACATACGTCAAGCCACCAAAACCAGTCGCGAGAGTTGTTGTCAGTGGTGAGGATGAAGAGGAGAGCGATTCCGAGGATGATGAGATTCAACTTGGAGATCAGCCATATATAAAGATGTTGAAGAATACCGACTGGGAGATGTATAATGAATGTTCTCAGTACTTAGCAGATGCACGGACGAGGAGGAGATCAATAACGCCGCCGGAATTGATGAAAAGTTAGAAGCTAGTTGGTGGATACGTTAGTTCTTTGGAGAGATAGAATCATTATGTAGTGTATAATGACATATACCCTGAAACTATGCCAATGTAATCCATCGCTGTTCTTGCACAGCTGTCATCTTTTTATTGTCGCGACCATTTCAGCTTGTGTACCGTCGTAACAAGTATTTTCTGCTAAATTGAACTCAACGTAGTGATCCTTTCTCAGTTACATCTGATAGATTCGGAAGCTTTTTGGTTCTCCTTAAACAGAATGAATTTGAGAAAATGCGAAGATTCTTCACTCCCTCATGGGCACCCTCCAACAGTGGCGATACGAAAAATTGGTGAAAGCAGCCTGTATGTGGGTTCCTCGAATCGACCTCTTCAATTTTTCTGCTATTCCAAAATCATAAAATCATTCATCCCAATACCAATTTCACCTTTTCCCTCTCCCTCACCCTCTCCCAAGCCTCCGCCAAAACGAACCCCGTCTCCAATCTATACGCCACCCCATGCACCCACTCAACCCAAAGCACAAAATACAATCATCCTTCGCAGCCCTCTCCACCTTCCACTGCCTCACGTTCTCTCCATCCCCATCCCCTCTATCCGGCACCTCACACTTCGAGACAAGATATTATCCAAGACTAATCTTCTCATTGACCTTGCAATTGTTGAACATCAACGTCCATCCTTTCGCAATAGCGACGAATTCCATGTGGTTGGAGCCTGCTTTGGTATAGATACTGTCTCGTAGGCGGTTACTGTCGTGGAAGTCGCAGAGTTTGTCGGTTGTGCCGTAGAAGAATGCTCGGGTGGTTTCGCAGTACAAATACTGGGTTTGGGGATAGGTAAGTGGGGACTTTTGGTGCTTCATGGGTATATGTATGAGAGCGGCGATCTTTTGGCCGGTAGGAAAATCCACCTGCGAGCGGTGGACCTAGTTCGTACTTCTTCTCTGCTCATCCGACATCATTTTCGATCACGCCAGTTCTTTGTTTATGCCACTGGGAAGTGATCTTACGTCTTATCTCTGATCCGGGGTTTTCCATGGTGTGCCATTCAGTTACAGGTTCGGTAAGTCCAACGAGACGATTGAACTTGATCGATTCAAATTCGCAGTCTTCTGGAAACCCTACATGGCCGTTCCATCTCATCCATGACCAGCTTGGTAAGCCGTTCTGGGTTGCATTACCAGGGAAAGAAGGGGAAACTTTTCTTCTGCTATTGTCAACCTGCCATACCAGAACAGGGCAATGTCGAAGAAGAACTCTGGTCGTCCGAAGATTGGACCTCCCTAGAAAGATGGCCTCGAAGTCAGAGTTGCTCCTTTCATCCCGCCAGTGGAGTAATTTTATACTGCTGAATAAAGCCCAATGGTCTAATTAGACGATTTTTAGGGCGAAATGGGAAATGAGCATGCCTGAGCAGAACCTCAGCACGCCTGAGTCGGCCTAGGCACTATAATATAGAACACATTTTGGCCTCCTATGTGCCCCGGCTACAGTTTCCTTACCAAACTTTGCCCAGGAATACCTTTTAACTCCCTTACAAGGGTTGCTGCCAGAGCAGATTTTAGATCCTCTTTAAAATAGCACGTGACTAACCGAAGCCTTGCATACGAGAACAGAGGAGCTTGAGCTTGAAGGGTGTACGATAACATTCAGTATAGTGACCGACCAATAAAGCAAGCAACAGGGCTCAGTACAAAGCCGAACGGGGGGACTGCTCGCGGCCTGGCATCAACAAGAGAGGTGGAGATGTTGGGGTCTGGTCCCTCTCGGATGCGGAAGCCACCTGGAGCCGCTTGGTCGAACAGGTCATTCGGCCCATAGATGGACCGGCACAGCTAATGCCACTTTGCGACCGGAAACTTCCCCTGCCACTCGAACTTTCCTAAAGAACTTCGCGATTAGAGCCTAAAGTTAATAGATATAAAAAGGTCTAACCTTTTTCCCGCCATTTCTACCTAACTCAAAGCCTTTCCGGCTTCAAATCATTCGCCCATGGCGTCTTCACCAGCAGACTCACCCATTACGTCTTTGTCATTTACCTCATGGAATGACGATAAACAAACAACCATTGTCCTTCTCCACGGAGGCTTTACGTGTCGTCTCGAGTTCGCGCTCGTCCTTCCGCACCTCTCCGACTTCCACGTCCTTCTCCCCGACCTACCGTTGCATTCCGCGTCACGTCACATAAAACCAGGCACAACCGACAAGTCGGCCTGGTATGTCGCACAACTCATTCGATCACACGCCCACGGCGGAAAAGCCCACGTTGTTGGTGTCTCCATGGGCGGCTACATCGGCCAGTGCCTCGCGTTGGACCAGCCTGACCTCGTCCTCTCGCTCTTTGTCACAGGTGCGGCTCCAATCGTTGGGATACGCTTATTCATGGCGTCCTGGACAAGATTTACCTATTATACTATGAGGCTTATGCTGCATTGGCTCCCTGACTGGGTATACCGGTATCAAACTTCATCACTTGGCCTAAGGCTCAGTGACGAATTGATAGCAGAGATGAGGGACAACATCACCTGGGAGCTGGTCCAAGATATGTTCCCTTGGATCTTGTCGTTTACTCTGGATCACGTGCGGCAGTTGAAGGTGCGGACTCTATCTATCGCGGGGGCGAAGGGGGATGACGTGCCTATGATAGAGAGGACGGCCGATGCGTTGAGGAGCAGGCGGACTTCCCAGGACGAGGCGTGGCCCCAAGATGGGTCAGGAGCAATTGTATTAAGAGAGGCAACGCATGGCTGGGACATGCAGTTTCCAGAGCTCTTTGCTCAAGGGGTATCGGCTTGGGTTCGGGGAGAGAGATTACCTACCGAGTTTGAGAGGCTTTAGTAGCTGCGGAACCCTACTGCTGCAGTAATATAATATCTGATTCTTGACAGATCCCTTATAAGTCTTATCTCTAATTTATAAAGGAGGCTAAAAAGCTTCTCAACTTAGGAGATATTAAGTTGTGCACAGATATTAAGATCTATGAAGTCAAAGTACCTATCATTTTTTTCCGGCACGTAGGGTTTCCGCTACGCGGGGATGGACTTAAGTTAGTCAAATTGTTCAAAGGGATGCGTGCAACACAAATAACAAAGTCAGAGAGTGGTATCATCTACTTGCTGCGTCCCCTTTATATAAAAATAGACATAGCCATTGCCCATAGCATCGTAACTCCAACACAAACGAGAGCCGCCATGGTCAGATTATCTACATCTCCGGCCTCTACCCTAACCATAGATTGCAAGTCTTAGATCTTTGATTAGACCTCGTATAGATTAAAGTAAGGTATTAGACAAATGATGCCCAATTGACATGCGATACGGAGGTATTGCTAGGGGGAATACAGTTGAGGCACATGGTGCCTGAAGAATTCTGATGTGTATCGAACAGGTCGAAACGAACAAGGAGCCACAAACCTCTGCAGGTCAAGGGAGTATCCAAGTACGAAGGGTACTATCCGTACATACCCCTCTTTTCCCCTTGGCACTGGCATTTCCAAGTAGTGAAGAGGTGGGCTGCTCATGATTGAAAGATCTCAAACGGTTCCTGAGTGGTTGCGTAGTTTCTTGGAAGGGATACTGCTGCATGCCTGTGAGCTGTCAGCCCCCAAAAGGCCCCCAACCGCCCCCAATAGCGCAATGATCACTGATTGGAGACATTTCAAGAACTGGGGGCCAAAAGTCCACATGTAGTCTAGCGGACTCTGGGCTAATCGTCGGTTTTTAAATCGCATAGCCGTGCAAGAAAATGCAGCCTTCAATCTGAAGAGCCGTTGATAAGAAATGGGGCGTGGCTAACCATGGCGTGGAAAAGAATAACTTAAGAAAGGGTACAAAACAACAATCATCACTTGAGAAGTACATTCTTGATAGAAATTTTCGATTTGCGATAGATCAATGTAATTGGCTGATACAAAACCACAATGTACGCCGGTCAGAAGTGCGTGCATCAAGACAATATCTCAAGCATCTCGCTTCGCTTGACAGCCCCACCATTGTCAACAGAGCTAAGTTCACCAAAAGAACAAATGCACACTGACTGTCCTTGGTCAATGCATGATATCATACTTGATCAGTAATAACAAAGCATTGGTTTATCACTTCATTTCCGGATCATACAAGGCTCTACTTCACGCAGCGACCCCTTCCACAGTTTCCTCCTTCGTAGCAATCGTAGCAGTAGCAACAGCTTCCTCCACAAGCGCCTGAGACTTCGACTTACTTGCTGGATCAAAGTACGGCTTCTCATCAATTCCAACGACACGATGCCCCGCATGCTCCCCAAGACCCTCATAATCGAAAGTAGCAGAATTGAAGCCGGAGCGGGTATCCCAGATTGCTGTACCCAGAGCGTTCGAATTGTTAGTCAGCTATTAACTAACTGAGCATCCGCAAGTCCACGTGGTGCTGGATTCTCTAAAATCAGTCCTTGTTGGACATGCCGGGGCGGTCCGTTGCTTGCCTTTAACCTTGGCGGCCTCGATATTGTGAAGTGCGGGGCATGAGGAAGCAGACCGGGGCGCTTTCAGCCTTAGCTGGGTCATCGTTGCTTTCTCGCCCTCACTTCGTTTCAGTGCTTCCTTTTGCATGTGAGAATAATGCTTAGCATCTCTCTGCTCAGCTTGACGGTCTTTGCTTTATCATACTCAAAAATCTGTATGCCGAGATTATAAGCGTCCAAAGAATCATTCTAGGCAGAAGACTCTCGTAAGGTTGCTCAGCTGCTTCCCGAAGCCACCCAGAGCCGGCACGTGGCTTGCCGATCGAATGTTCTCACCACCAGACGGGTCTCGTGATTCGTTGCATCACATCGCAGCTGGCCCAGCCGTTATTGAGCGATTTTTCTCTCAAGGAGCCACCAAAGGGTTCTTTTAACATCCTGAAACCTACTTCAGCCGCCAGTAAGCGATTGTTCTCTTAAGGGACAGAGAGGCACTTCAGCCAGGACACTCCGGTCAACCCTAATTTCAGTTTATTCTTCAACTAGAACCGGTACGTATATACCGCCGATGATGCTTCGTCTAGAACCGCTAGTCTATGTCCCCGAGACTAGTCCAGCCTAGGGCAAGTAAGCAAGCCATTCGTAGAAACTTATGGTAAGTTTCTTTTTCTCTTAGTCAAACCCTATTACATAAGTGGTGCATAATGTATATGTCCTCAGTTGCTGCGCTAGTCAGCCTCACATTACCTGTCTTCATCAATGTATTATTTTTGAACAGTCTTATACAGCACAGAGAAGCTGTACTAGGCAATTGATCCGTGGATTTCAGCATCAACCCTCTATCAACAACCTCCACACGGTGGCTTCTCGTTCCAATATGTTGTGTGTCACCTGCGACGATTTCTTATCAGCCAAATGGATACGTTCTACAAACATTGCGAGGCAATCTTTCTACCACCACAAGTCATTTGAGTCGCTCAAAAATGCAGCTAAGATCATTGAATGTCGCTTGTGCATTAATTTGTGGAAGGGTCTCTGCCGGCGCAAAGGTTGGAGGATGATGACACAGTCTGACTACAGTTGTTCTTCCTTGGACTTTCATATCATATTCACCATTCCTTTAGAGGGATATGGTTCTGGCCTATCCGTACCGAACTACGGCGGGATTGAACTCTCCTTTACAGTCGTAGAGGATGATGCAGAAGGCGACTTGCTGATGTTAAGGCTAATGCCTGCGGAATGTGTGTCCATTGTCACCATTTGAATGAGACAGGAATTGACATTTACCCAGGTATGAATGGATTGAAGATTGTGACCGGACTTGGGCAATCGACAATCTCTGTCTCTAGCCGGAACTTCGTGATCCAGAAATTGAACTCTTGCCATGCAAACCACAAGATCTGTAATCAAGTTGGTTCTGCAGGCACCTATCTTCCAACTCGCATCATTGACGTTGGGGAGGCCGATGATGTCTATGTACGACTTCTGGATTCTGTCAGATCCGATAGATGTGGTTTGTATACAGCATTGAGTCACCAGTGGGGCTCTGCCATGGTTATGAAGCTCACGAATGAGACAATGGCGGATATGAAGAATGGAATTGAGATGGGAAACCTCCCAAGAACATTTCAGCATGCGATTAGGATGACCAGGGATCTCAAAATCCGGTATTTATGGATCGATTCGCTATGTATAATTCAAGACTCTCCAGACGACTGGGCCGAAGAAGCTTCAAAGATGCAAGATGTCTACAGGAACGCATTCTGTACCCTCGCGGCCACTGGTGGAACGGATAGCAACAGTGGGTTTCGATTCTTGCGAGACCCTCGCACGATTGAACCGTTTGTTGTTACTGCTAGTTGGGAACACCGTGGTGACTCTGTCTGCATCGCAACAAATGAGTACCTGCAGCGTATACTGGTACCTGGTTCGTATTACTGCATGGACTTTGACTTCTGGAGAGACCAAGTTGAAGAAGCTTCATTGAATCGGCGAGCATGGGTGATGCAAGAACGAATTCTCTCCGCTCGCACCGTCCATTTTTCAGGACAGCAGGTGTTGTGGCAATGCCGCGAACAAGAGTCCTGCGAAACATTTCCGGATGGTGTCCCCGGCTGGTCTTCTCCAAGGACGGCTCTTTGGTCAATATTCCTTAATACTACCGGTTTCAGACTTGCTTTAGACAAATTAAGAGGCCTTGAGAATCAATCTTTGCGTGAATCGGGCATGGTAGAAATCCACGCCTCCTGGGATAAACTCGTCAAAGCATACTCAACTTGCGGATTGACTATGGAGGAGGACAAGTTCGTGGCTATTTTCAGCCTTGTCAAAGAGATGAAGCTGGTGACCGGAGATGAGTGGTTAGCTGGATTTTGGAAGAGCCAACTTCCAAACGCACTGTGCTGGGCTGTCGAATGGGATAGTCCATACTTGCTAGGAATGATTGAAAGAGGAGAGCCCTTACCGGCATCTCGGCCACGAAATTGGAGAGCGCCTTCCTGGAGCTGGGCCTCAACCAATCTCCCCATCTTCTTTTCTCCAGTAAAAGAGCTGTACCGTCATCATTCCCAGGTAGCCGAAGTCAAAGAGGTGGACGTGAGTACTTTGAAGACGGGTGGAGTCACACGGGCTTTCCTCCGTATTCGAGGTCCACTCTACACAGGGACTATCTCCCCATCACAAGCATCTGTGGTTGGTTGTAAAGGAACAATCGATTTCAAGTTTGGGCCCAAGCTACTTGTACGGGCTAACATATGCTTGGACGACCATATGGATGTTCGGGCTGAGCACCTTGAACAGCTCCACTTCGCTCCGATAGCCCAGTCCTGCAGCAACAACGGAGTTACGCATATTGAAGGCTTATTACTGAAGCCGACCGGTTTCTTCCGTGGAATCTTCTCGCGTTGCGGGAAGTTTACGATATCGGACAAGTTACCTTACTCCGAATTGCTTCGGGGAGCTGTGAATGAAGACTGGGTGCAATATGAAGAATATGATGGAACTAGTCATGGGTATACGATTTGCATTTTATGATTGAATGTGATGGTAGACGTATTTGGAGTTACAATCTGTGGCTTTTTGTATTTGGTTCACATGTTTCTATCTTGCCGCACTAGCATAACCATTTGTTATCTCCAGTTCCCGCAAGTTACTGCACCACAATGCCCCATTTGCGGAAGCCGCGCCCGTACCGTGCCGAATGTTGTAAAGATGTTTTAACGCCCTCATATCCACTATAAGCTATTTGACCCCCATAAAGACCTGCTTACGCTGTATTCAAGGTTCAATATCTTCATCTTCTTGGACAAATTCAAATCAGTAATACTGGCGACCAAATATCTTTGATATTAAATAAGTATTTAAGTTTGAAGTGCCTGATTGAATCGCCCGGAGTTTTAGAAAAAATACACGATTATCGAATCGAAAAAATTTCCGATCAAAGCAAACGAAGTATACACATGATTATTTCTTATCAAAAACTAACAACATAATCGCGTTCAAGGCTTACTTTTCAATTATAACAATCATTACTTATAGATCAATATTGAAAACGGACGAGTATCATTGTTTTAGTTATTTTTTAGTTCTACAAGCGACTCACGATATATCCGACTTTTCAAGTTCAAAATCGCTTTTTGTATTTGTTGGTCCACAGGAGCCATACGAGGCAGGAGGGATCCGGGCACTGGCACCACCCCCTTATCGGGGGTGATTCGGAGGGGTTTCAGGGGTATTCCGGAGGCTTTATAAGATCCGGATACCTCCCCCTCCCCTCTTAGAAAGACACACATTTTCACAAACACTGAGTTTACCCTTATAGAGTGTGTCACTTGTTCTTTGCTTTATCCGATTCAACCGACAGTATTTGTTGGTCCACAGGACCTATACCGAGTGTTTGATGTATCCACGCCAGGAGCCGGCCGGTAGCCAGAGGGGTTTCAGGGGGGTTACGGCTACGGGTATAAATCCTCTCCCTTCTCGCACTCCCTTAGCTAAACATCTGAAATATATTGAATCACTATTGCACTTGTTTTTTGCTACTTTTACTGCCTTTGTGATATCACATACCGGTGCAAACCCACAGTATTTGTGAAATCGAAATCGCTAGTCTCATTTTTGAGATCTGTATCGCTTGCCTTATAAAGACCAGTGCTAAAGTTTAGTTAAGGCCTTATATATTAGGTATAATCTAATGAAGGTAATTAAGATGTTACGAACCCCTTGGCACCAAAAGTCAGTTGGCACTAGAACACTGATGGTACCACCAGGTGAATGGTACCATAAAAGTTTTGGTACCAACAAAGGATTGGCACCATCACTGGAATAGCATCAATCAGGGAATAGTACAATATAGCGAATGGTACCAATGCATACTCGCATCTCAGTAATAATAGTTATCTAGATCACGATGAACATTAGGTCACGTGATGGATCTCAGGATCGCTAGGATCCAAGGAGATCTAAAAAGAACGAAGGTTTTATATAAGATTGGCACGTCTGCCATTAGATAGGAGCTTTGTGCTCAACTTCAAATAGTATTCTTTACCCAATACTTAGTAATTGTCTTGACCCGTACGTGATACACCTACTTCTCGATCATCAGAGATCAACCACAGCCTTCTGTATTTACACCGAGTAAATATCGGACCGTTACATAAGATTCCTTTAAAATATATAATCAAAGTGAAAAGAAAGTAAGAGAAAAATAAGGATTAAATATAAGAGGCTCTTAAAACAATCTCGCTTAATAGAATTATTCCCTTGATCAAAATGTGCGGCTTTTAAAAAAGTAGACCGGAAAGGATAATTATATATGATAATAGGAGAAGTAAAATAAGCCAACCAATAAGCGAGTGATCGAGTGAAATATGTACGCATGTGCATGCATTACTACTGTATTGAGACAGCCACATCCATAGAAAAAACTAGAGTAAACTTGTAGTAAAAAAGAAGACAACACTATGGACAAGAGATCTCTCGGCTAATCATAGGAAACTTCAGTCACCATTGCTTTTCCTTTCCATTTCATTTCTTACCAGCCGCTGACTGACGGCAGGTATTGATTGACCCTTCAACTACACCGTTCCGCTATTCCTACAGTTTCTTCATTTCCCCATCCCATCCCCCATTCCTCATTTCAGATTTAAAGCACTCTCCTTAGATAACAACAAAGAAAGACCAACGCCTATCGCCATGCTTCAAAACCCAACAGACTGGCTGACTAACCACTTCTCTTCTCTTCTATTCTTTACTTTTCCCTCCCTCGACCCCCCTCTTCTCCCCCTGATTCCTCCAAAGTCCTTACGTCAAATCCACTGCCAATGAGAAACGGGAATTAAGTACAAAGTTTAAAAATAGCAAGCGTTGCTTTCAAAATATGCCATGCATGCTGCGCAAAGAACGGGTATCAACTTAATCCTAATCTCAAGTATCGTACAATCTCCCTCTCTCTCGAAGATATCTCCAAATGCAAGTCAATGCTCACAATAACGCTCCAAATGCTCGCTCATCTTCAATGCCATGCTATGACTTCTCTTTTCCTCTCCGGTCTCTTCTCGCCTCTTCGTCGTGAAAATCAAATTCTGGCATCCTCTCTGCCTCCCGAGTCCCGACTCCATGACTCCGTAAAAGCTTGCTGTGTTCAGCATTTCAACCCCAGGCGATCATTTTCATGGCCATTGCCATTTCCATTTCCATGTCCAATCCCTTTCCCTTCCACACCAAACTCCTTCCTAGTATGTCTGACACCCGCTCGATCAGTCACTCACTCATCTCATCTAACCCTCTTCCCATCAACCCACCTCTGCCTCTGCCCCTGATAATACTCCCTCCTCTCTCCCTCCAGTCCCCTCCTCTTCTCCTCAAAAGCAGCCTTCTCCTCCTCACTCAAACTAAACGCCTTCTTCAACCAGCCAAACGCACTCCTCTTCTTCTTCACCTTCTTCCTCTCGCCATTCCCATCCACCTCCGTCATCATCGTCATATCGCTCATGACAGACATGCCCATAGTGCTAGGCGCGCCGCGGCGATTGCCGAGTTGCGAGGGCGTGTGGGAATGGTGGTAGTCGCGGTGAGAGGAGAGGTTGGAGGTTGAGGAGTTGGAGTGCATGTGTAGCGGGTTGGAGGGACCGGCTGTCCAGGGGCGTTGGAGGGGGGAGTGAGGGGAGGCTTGGACGGGGCGGAAGAATTGCTGGTCGGAGCGGGGGGAGGGGACGAAGTCGCGGGCGAATTGGTGGCGGATGTTGGATTGGGAGCCGGTGGTGTTGTGGCTGCCGGAGGATTGGTGGGAGGTTGTTTGCGTGAGGGGAGTTGGTTGGGAGAGGTTTTGGGGGGAGTTCTTTTCGAAGTCGGAGCAGTAGGCTGAGTCGAGGCCGCGGGAGGGAGGGGTGGTTATTGAGGTTTGGCGTTCTCGGGGGATGGAGGTTTGTCTGTCTCGAGGAGAATTTTGTCTTTCAGTAAATACTGAGTTTTGTCTCTCCCGAGGCGTGGAATTCTGCCTTTCTCGAGGTACAAAGTCCTGTCTATCACTGAACGTCGAGTTTTGCCGGTCATGTGGTGCAGGTTGTGCCGAAGTTACTCGTTGACGAGCACCCCAATATGTATCCAGCGGCGGAGGAGCCTGTAAAGTAATCTCCGGAGGTGTCTCCTTCCTCTTTCCCAGCGAGAACCGTTTCCGTAGCGAAGATCTCTGGCGAATTTCAGGTATTTGTTGGATCTCAGGAGCTGGTCGATGGATCTCTGGAGGTGGTGAAGGTGGTGCTTGAACAGGAGCTGTGGGTGGTCGGGGAGAGGGTAATGGCGATGGTACGGGTGTGTATGTATGTGGCTTAAGTGTGAATTCGACCTCTTCCTCTTCCTCCTCTTCAGTAGAATATCGTCTGTCATCTGGTTCAGGGGTCCGCTCGCGCTCTGGGACCAATTGAAATGCAGGAAGAGTGGCTCGAATCGCGGGTGTAATCATATTGGGATCTTCAGGGAGGCTCTTCAGCATTGATTGTCGCATTAATTTCGATTCAGGAGAGTCGGGCGGTGATGCCATTGGAGATGGTTCGGGGGAAGCACTACTAAACTGCAATCTGTTAGCCAGGAATGTAAACCAGGAGGAGGAATGTACTCTAATCTTCCGACTGATTTCACCAGCTCTCCGATCCATCTCTGCCACTATCGATCCAAGTTGTACCAGAGCTACACCAAGATGATTTCCCTTGGTTTGCAGTGACACATAGGCCTTGTACCAACCCTCCACATTGCCCTTCATGGCAATGAATACCTTTTGCATATCTGGTCTCTCCTTCAGCCAGCTGGACTCCTCCTGTTCTTGAGCCAGATATATCGTAAATTCTTTACACGCGTCCAGCCCTTGCTGCACATCTTTCAGCGCATCATTCATGGCCTTCGCCGTCCTGGTGATAACATGTTCTATCCTCTCGTTCCCATTGACGATCTGCAGCCTGAAATTCCGATCCTCGAGCATAGCATCGAAAATGATTATATTCTCCAGCGGCAGCTTCAAGAACTTCAGCCGCTCCTCGATATCCTCTTGTGCCAAGTCGAAATCCTCCAATGTGGTTTCCAAGAACTCGTCGACCTCGTCCACATGTCCTTGCAGTATATTCATGACCTGTTCGTCGTCCTTGGCAATCCCGTTGATCAGGAGGTATACGCCGAAGGAGATCTGTGCCATGAGCTTCCATAGCTCGTGGTATTGCTGGCCTGGTTTCTGCTTCCACCTCGACGCATGTGTATCCTCATTGGCATCCTGATCGATTAGAAGCTTCCTCCTTGCAGCTGCATTTCCAACTCGATTTTTCGGTATGGTCGGTGTCGACGTCGCAGAGGATTCGTGCATGGATTCTGCGAATGCCGCCTGCATCGAGGGGATGGGATGCTTGGGAACCTGTACCTCCTTCATTGTGTCTTGTCGAGGGGTGGTGGCGCCGCTGCTGGGGTTGGTGACGAGGGAGAAGAAGGAATCGTCTTCGGGTTCGAAGATGATTTGGAGATTGTCGTTATCTTCTTCCTCGGATGAGGAGTTAATGTTGTGGGAAGCAGGAGGAGAAGCAGAAGCAGATGCCATCTTTGCTTTTGCTTATGCTTGTGTCTTTTGCCTTTTGGCTCGGGTGCATCCGCTAGAGCTGCTGGTGAAATCCCTAGCTATTGGTGATACCACCGGCGTGCTATGGCGATTGCTAGGTTGGCATTGGTTGGAAGTGTGCTTTGGTGCAGCCTTGACTGGGGAGTGCTGGTAAGGGAGACGAAGGGAACTGCGGATAATAGAGGGGGTGTCAGATGGTGTGGGCGGTTGTCGGAGTTTGGATCGGTTTGGTCGACTGGTGATGGTGGTTCTTCGGGTGATAGATGATAGATGGATGATTTAAAGTTCGTAGTGAGGGGGTGTGGGAGCGGATGGATGACAGAAAAAGAACAGACGCCTGTCGGTTTTTCCTGTTGGTCGGGCAGGAAAAGTCAGGATGTCAAAGCGTAGACGTAAGGTAGGCAGGGAGAGGTGAAGTAAAGTTGAGATGGGATAGATCTGATCGGACAAGACGGGACAGGTACAGGCACATGCACACACGCACACGCACACTTGACTCGACTTGATAGGAAGAAGGAAACTCTTGATGCTGGAGAACAGGAGGAGGAGTATGTTTGTTCGGGCAGCCGTGAGTGCACTTGAACGCAGCATCAACATCAGCAGTGCACCATATCCATAACGGCTGGGTGCAGCTGCAGCGAGTCCACACTAAGTAGACAGGCAGGGCACTTCAGAGTCCACAGCTTCAAGGATGCAAACCCGGGATGAGGATGCTATTCGTCCCTTCTCCACCGCTGTATTTTGTGCCCTGTCTATATATCCAGGCGCCCCTGTCCCTGTATCTCTCCACTCTCGCCCGCTGTAGCCCCCTCTAGCCAGGAACGGGGATGAGCGGACCCCTAGCCTTCCCACTAAGTACTAGCACGAGGCTGCGGCCGAACAGAATGGAGACCCAAACTGCTAGAAAGGGACTGGTATGAAATGGTTATCGAAGTGCCCAGGGACTGGTGATGGTTATTTCAGGACGCTGCTCCGTGCGTGGTGGATAAGTACTAAAGCTGGTTGGTGGTTTAAGGTTGGGTGGTGGGGGAGGTGACTGCTTTTGGGGTGGAGTGGGTGTGTGGCGGTGGATAAGGGGAGATGGATACGGAGATGGATACGGAGATGTGATGACTTTCTGGGCTGGGCTGACTGATGGAAGAAGCTGTGGAAGGATACGGTATGTGAGTGGGTAAGTATGGAGATGGGAATGATTAATTGGTGAAGATTTTTGATGATTAATTCGTAATGGAATGAATATTGGAACATTCTAAAGCCGAATCATCAAAGGAGTGAAAGGAAGTGGAAAGGAGAGCAGATTCAATACTAAGAAATGCAGATGTAAATGCGGTGAAAGGTTACAGTATAGTGCTTGCATATCTAGTCTTCAGCTAATGCAAAGCACAGCAATTCCCTTCATGGCAGCACAACACAAAGATTTGCTCCAATCATCAATTCAATTCCATCCCATCTTTCAAGAATCCACCTCGTCATCAGACCAAAGATAAAATATCCATCATTATGATGGGTATGAAGCGCAACTGCAAGATAAGCTAGAATTCAATAATGTGAGATATGGCTTGCAGTTGCAGTTGGCGTCCGCAAGTGTGAGTGAAATGCCACGAGCTGATAGGATGCACTGGTCAAGCCACGCCGCCACACAACAAGCCGGTGAACCTGTCACTGTTGTCGATTCCACCCTCCTTCTTCTTCCCCTCACTTCCAAAATTCTAGAATGGGAAAGCCAGCTCCCCTTTCTTACCTGTTCATCAGATTATCAGATGATCATATCCAATACAGTGCCCTTCTATGACACTCATCTTGAAGAGATTGGGATTCCAATATTCATGCCGTTCATACGAACTCCAATGATTTGATTCAGGCTCGAATGAGGTGCCTCTCCATAACCCGTCAGCCATCCATTACTTCGTACCCAAAAACGGATGAGGAGTTGGAAATGACCCGAATGGGCACACCGTCTGATAACGAGCGCCAGGGTCCCGGCCAATATCTGCACCGCATATATCACTGATTGCGGGGAGGGGTGAGTGAGCCGTGCGTGCGTGCGTGCATGCGGTGTGGTTGTCTCTTTTGGGATGAATGATGGTATAGTTGCCGAGACAGGTGGTGGGTGATTCACTCGTAAGTGGCAGCACATGTTTTACGACCGAAATCCACGATGACGGGAAGTCATGAGAGGAGAAGCCTGTCTAAAAGGCAAGATACGATCTGTCAATTGAGGGATCAGATTCTGCGAGGAGGGGAGGTCGGAAGGAATCTGGTGCCGAGCGAAGCATCATCTCATCATTTACTGAATCCGTCCAGACCCACATCCTCTTCATCCCTTTCCAGCCTGCCAGCATTTTTCGTTTCGTTTCATCTTCAGCCTCCTTCAAGCTTGAGCTAACTTTCAAGCCATGTCCCCTCCCAGCGCCCTAACAACCCTAACCATTCCTAGCTATGTTTCGTTTCAAGTCCTCGCACAAGCATAAGATCTTCATCCGGTCCCGAGCTCTCAGACCTGCCTTCCACAAATTTTTGTTTTTCTGTCGTTCGTTCTGCGTCTTGGTGTTGATTGCTACGGTAACGAGGTTGCGATGAACGACGACCGTTGAGTTTTGACGGGTTTGTGCTTTTTTGCGTCTTAACGGCGGGGAAATAAGGTTGAGATCGGATGGCTGGGAGCTGGAAGGGTGTAGGTATGAGGTCTGTGGTTATAAGGGGATTGTGAGGTTCGGAGTCTTCGGCTTAGGTGCGAGGAGTGAGAGGAGGGGTTGGAAAGGAGTGAGCATCGTCGGCGATCTGCGACGATTCCATGATTCTGTCGGTTCATGCGGCGTAGCTTCATGCAGGATATATCTGGTTGGTATATCTACGGAGGTAGTTGATACATTTTTCAGGTTTGTTGTGGAGGATTTGTTGGTGTTTTCATTCTTCCATTTCAAAATCGATCCTCTTCCCTTCATGCTTGGTACACGACCCATGTAGAGGGCAGGACAGTACCTGGCAACGATGACCAGGCTTCAAGTCCAGGTGTACTTCTTGAAGACCAAGGCTCAGGACTATACATACCGGTAGTCCTCATTGACTGAATCACACTTCCAGCTTTCAATCCCAGACAAGTCTCGACCAGAGTCAGCCCTCCTCTTGGTCTAAGGACGAGGCTGAAGTCGAGGCTATGACCCAGAGAACAGTTCAGGGCCATCCAATCGGCAGTCGGATGCATCCGATCAAATATCGGGACATCTCAACCTGGAAATCGATTCCTCCACCAAATTTCGGTCTCGGTCGTTGGTTCCCAGACCAGATCAGCCCAGCCGAAATCCAAATCTCAATATCGGAGATATTTCCGCACTATTGAAAGCACCACTTCCAGAAATTCGCAGCACTTGCAGAATTGGGGTCTTGTCTAATGGCTTCGTCATCTACCCATTTCATACCCACTTGCAAACCCGGGTATTGGATCCCCAATAGTGAGTTGGAAAAGAATGTGAGAAGTTTATATTTTTGATACTTCTGGAAGCATGAAAGGGAAGATGGTGATATTCAAGGGTTGCCAGTCCGTCTAACCCAGACGAGACAGCGTGAGGGAGGCTATACCCTTGCGAGCGGCCACCATCCTATTTCCAGCGTAGACTCTGCATTGAATCTGCAAGGACAGGGGCCAAATCCGGATTTTAGCTGCCCAGAAGCTTCAAGGCTGAGACTTTTGGGAAACCACAACCGATGCGATGAGTTGTTCAGTTGAGATGGCAATCTTCTCTCTACTCGAACTCATTCTTACATTCAGTCGCATCATCGTGCATCCTCCTCACTATACACCACTGTTAAATAATATGTCAAAATAACAGGACAGCAGACGACAACCATCGCATCGCAAGCTCAAACACTGGTGAATTATTCTCGATACAACTAGCATCTCCACAGCCAATTTATCTCCTCCCGGGTGACGTTTCCTAGGTGGAGAGACCGCACACCACGAACCGGGATAACCTCGTTCAGAGCCTCGAACCCACGACGATTCTTCCCCTTTATCCTTTTTCCGTCCAGCCAGTCAAGCTTTCTCTTCTGGAAGTCAATTGCGGTTTTCTGCGAAGGATCGAAAAATACGCGCATTTTACGAACACGAATCTGCAAGGCTGACGGCGGAGAGAGAGAGGGACGATATACTGCGCATTCGATATCGTCGCATTTGCAAACGCGCACTGCGGTTCGGTATAGTCGCGCATTCGAGGACAAAGCGAGGAGGTTGATAGACAGAAGGAGGCAGAGACTGGGATACAATGGCGAAATTCAATGTCTTTTCAGCGCAACACTACAAATTCGGTAGCGATCTATGGGATCCAAGTCATCGGTTCGAGACATCATGGTTGCTCCCACCATGGATACTCTTCGCGATTCGCGCTGCAATTGTACGTCCTCCCTTTCTCTCGCAACGAATATCTGCTAACATCACCAAGTCCCTCTACGCATTCACCGTAACATTCTTCATCATCGGCTGGGAACTGAGTGGACATAACGGCCTCTCCGCCAGCGACGTCCGGAAATCATTTTCTTTCTTCACCAGTACGTCTCTTCTCCTTCTTCCCCTCCCCTCCCCTTCCCCTTCCTCTCTCCACATATACCAGTAACCAATCTAACCACCTCACCAGTCCTCTGCTACTGGGGCATCTGCTTCTACTTCCTCATCGCCTCCATCCACACCTTCTCCTACGCCCTCCACGGCGGCACCCCCCTCCTAAACCGCTTCCCCCGCCCCCTCCAAGCCCTGCACTACCTCTTCTACAGCACCATAACCACCTTCCCCTTCCTCGTCACCATCGTCTACTGGTCGATCCTCTACTCCCAATTCAACAGCACCTTCTCCCTCTGGTCCAACATCTCGCAGCACGGTCTCAACTCCGCTTTCGGTTTATTTGAAATCCTGTTCACGAGAATCAACCCCGCGCCTTGGATCCATCTGTTGTGGCTCATCATCCTACTAGCTTGTTATTTGGGACTCGCGTATGTTACGTACGCTACGAAGGGGTATTATGTGTATAATTTCCTGAATCCAGATGCGCCGAATAATGTCATGGGTGTAGATGGAGAAGAGGAGAATATCGGGGGGGTGGGGAAGGGTGCTGTGGTCGGATATGTGTTTGGGATTGCGGCTGCGATATGTATTATTTTTGGTGTGGTTAAGGGATTGACGGCGCTGAGGAAGTGGGTTACTGAGACGAAGATGGAGAGGAAGGGAAGGTTTTATGCGGGGAGGGAGATGGGGTATGGGGATGTGGAGTTGGAGACGCAGAGGGTGTGGGAGAAGTAGTGTTAGGTAGGAAGAAGTATTACTTGTTTTAGCTTGCAGAATTTGAATTTGTAGCGCAAGGTTTCGGTGCTGAAGTACGAGATGCAGTGGATAGACATTCTTGACGTGCAGTTCTTCTTGCTCGATGTTGGGAGGAGCACGTCTATCTACGTCAGATATGCTAGACAAGGTAGGCCGAATTACCACTCCGTTTTCATCAGACGGCTCTCAAGTACACGGGTATTTCTACCACATCATACTATTCACTACTGCCCCTCTCCAATCCTCTCTCCCTCTCTTCCGGCAAGAACTCTATATAAGACCCTCCCCCTCCCCCTCCACGTCCGTCGTTACCACTCAATCAGACACTTCCATCTCTCCATGGATCTTTGGCATGGAGCTTTGTGTGCCTCTCTGTCTATTCTGTCTCACCGCGCGCTTCCTCTGTCTTTGCCTGTTTCGCAGCCTGTTTCGCAGTGGTTACTAGTATCCTCTCCTCCACGGCGTAGATGCTACGTATCAGTAATATCCTATCTCACCGAGCCATGTATTAATGCAGTGGGAAAATAAACAGCGCAGGTTCCAAGTAAGCTGTCGTCAAGTATCGTTCTATTGTCAACTTTGTTGTTTCCGAGCCTCCTTGACAGGGTTGTTTATTCGAGGTGTTCCCTGAATCTGATAAGCAGAATGAGAATCAAAGTGGTTTCCGGATGATTTGAGCTGAACGGAGAGTTCAAGAAGCAAATGTAGTGGTTGGAGTTACAGAGCAGCTAGGAACAAAAAGGTAGACAACGGCCAGCAACGCAGTTTGTCGCTTTCATCCTCATCGTTAGAGGTTGTTGTGGAGATTAAAGGATGTGGCGATGAGGGGGCTTATATACTACTAGTCAGCTATCTCGGCCATGGCCAGCAATTGAGCGTCGGGGTGGGGGTTTCTTGGCCGTGCTACGAGTGAGCACCAGAGTGTTGATCCCTGTGACATAGTATAGCAATTCATTCGGAAACTAATGCTTTCTAACTCTTTATCCAGCCTTTTCTATTTCTTTCTCATCATTTCAATGACGTAGGCCTGGTGGGAATATATTAACCCTGAAGCACTCGTTTAGAACCGTCCAAGAATTTCACATTAAATGATCCCTAGGTAGAAGTGGTTCGGGGGATGGAAGGTATTCGCCTTGTTGAATGATTCCGGACTTCCTATTTTACAAGGTGTAGTTCCTCCTTCTCAGTTCGCACTCGTCGCTTTGTTGTTCTTGGTATCCGTAAGCGAGAGAGGATGTGGCGCCGCCTCACGGAATTCTGTCAGTGTTCGTTGCCATTTACGTGACTGCTGTCGGCCATCGCGTTATTTAACTCATTTGTTCTTCGCAAATATCTCATATTCATGTCCTCTACTTCAATTCTCATCCATCCATGGACAATATGAAAGCCTACCTATTTATAAGTGGTATGGAAACCCAAAACCGCTTCCCAACTTCTCTTACCACATGTTCCGCAAGTTGGCTGGCCTGGCTGATATGCAGGTAATGACATTACTCTAGCTCTTTCTTTCATATCAAAAACGTAGCTTCGTTCTATTGTTATGGGAATTCACCAGCTGATGGATCTTGAAGGTACTCGAACTGGTGATCGGCGCTCGTGGTACGGCTGTTTGTTCCAGAAAAGAGGACGAAGCATTCCTGGTACTATGATTGAGCGATGATCGTTCACCGATACTGACTTGAATAAAATTACGTGTATTCCTGAGCCTGCAACTAGGGAACCACCATGTTCCCTCATCAGATCTTTCTCGTTACCTTACCATGTGCTCTTCGCACTGTAAGATCTTACATAAAAACGGTCACTCTTACAGATATCTTCTGAGCAGCTGAAAAATACCCGGCATTCAATACACATAAGCCGCTGCCCCGTTTAGGTCACGTAAATGGACAGGGTAAACCCTTCTAACCGCCCCATGTCCTTCCTTTTCACTGGCCCAAACCAATCCTCTGCCTCACTCAAAGGACCAAGAACTTCAAGAGCAATCAGCGCAAACTGGTGTCATCGACTTCAACATTGTCATCTTCATAGTGTTGATGTTGATACTTATCTTGCGCTGCGTAAATAAGTCAGACGAAACCTCTCACCCACTCTAGACTCTCAAGTGGAGATTGAAATTCGGCATCCTCAACGGAAAGAGAAGAAATGGGCATGTGAGGGAAAAACGAGCTTGACTCGGTCATCTGACCCAACCTGGAACGAAAGCAATTCTACTTGGGGTAAAAGATGCTGGAATCAAATACACCGCATTTGTCAAAATATCCATCGAAAAGAATAGTTGAGTTCTGCTTGGTAAACCAGATTGCCTCAAGAATGTGTTGAATCCCGAGAACACTGTCATCTTCACACTCGCTGTCATTGTCTGGTAGGACCGCTAGTACTCTATGAATCTTCTGAGTTCTCCTTCAAAGCTGGATCGGTCGATGTGGTTGCATCTTTTGACATTATGTGTCGTCCATCAGCTTTCTATTCAATCCAAAGAGGCCCAGTTTGTCAAAAGGAAGAGAAAGAGTAAAAATGACTGAAACTAGCCACAATATTCGTAGATTTTGTTGGAGAAGTTGATAGCATAGTGGTTAGAAGGCTCCACAGAAACTTATACTTCCACAATTGGAGAAAATGAGTAATATCTCAGCTGTGACAATAGAGCTAACGTCTCCACCACCTGCGCCTACGACCAACATCTCCATCTCTTGACCGACTGCATAACTCAGAAAGGCTCGGTAAGAACATACTTTGCGCCGGCCAGAGAAAGCATGGTTTGACAATCTGCAACCATAGCCGGGGCACCGCAAAGGTAGAATTCAGTCGTCCCGGGATCAAAATCCATGTCTTGCAGAACCTTCGTCACTCTGCCATGGAAGACACCTTCCACCGCAGGGTCTCGACTGATGCAAACAGTAGTACGAGGCAAATGTTGAAGCTCGCTAAGTGCCGTGATGATATCCTCCTTGTGAGAGCAGCCAAAGAGGAGCTCACATGTTTCGAGTTTGCCTGAAGCTGCCATACTTGCGAACATCGGCAAAAATGGTGCAATGCCGGTACCAGTTGCAACGAAGACTCGTCGCCGAGTCTCTTCGTGACCGCTCTGAAGATGGAAACTACCAAAAGGAAGCTCAATTTCAGTTTCTTCTCCAGGCTGGACCGCCTGTGCGAACAGCGATCCGTCACCACCAGTGCGAGTGCTGATCAGGAGGTCCAGCCGACTACCGTCAATCCTAGCAATCGAGTAGTTTCTCCACTCGAAAGGCGCAACACGTAACATAGCGAATTGACCGGGCGTGAAAGCGACGTGCTCTGAGATGTCGAAAGTGAGTTGCCAGATCGTCGGCGTCAATGCAGTTTTAGAGACGAGAACAGCTTGTTTCTTTTCAGAAGAACGAACGCTTGCCTTGGGTGCAACTGTTGGCTTTGACTGGGCTTGCTGAGCAGCTCTCATGATTTTGATGAAGCCAAGTGGACCCAGTACACGACTTGCTGCAATGACTCCTCCATACATGCCTCCAGAAACGCCAAGGCTGGAAACATCGACACCACTGAGGTATAACCCGGAAATTGGTGATGCCTTGGATAATTCTTTGGCCAAGTACCGTTGCGGAGAACCTTTTAAGCCATAGATTGCTCCTCCTGGATGGGAGACGTAGTCTTCCACTGTCAAAGGTGTGGAGAGCTCACTGTACAGAACTAAGTCTTTGAGCCCAGGTGTGGCCGTTTCAGCGAGGTCCAAAAGTCCGTTGGTTATCCGCTGTTTGAGGTCGACGTAATCGTTCCCTCTCGCTCCGTGAGTGCTTTTGTGCCATGCGGAGAAAGCTCCCGCTTGTACAATGGCAAGAATCTCGGCCGTGTGAAAACGATCGTCACCAGATTTCGCTGAAGGGAAAGACATGTAGGCATATTGCGGCTTTCCTGCCATGACTGCTGTCGTTTGCCGGTGGATATCATCATGACTGAAACTTGTGCTGATCCAGTAGTTCTCGCCTTGAACGCCGAGCGTCGACACCGATTTGGCCAAGCGAAGGTAGAGGACAACCGCAGAATATCCACCAGAAAGAGGAAGTATCTCTTTGCGAATCTCTTGGGTAAGCTGAATCGCTGGACTTTTAAGAGGTAGGAGTCGATTGTAAGTTGCTTCGGCGCCGGCGTTTGAGATTATAATTGGAGCACGGTACTCAATCTCCTTCGGCTCTGCTCCTCGGCCATCAAGAACCTTAACACCAACTGCACGAGTTCCTTCTAGGATTACCTCCGTGACTTCCTGGCAAACTTTCACACAACCACGATTGGCCTCAATACCAACCTCGAATGTTCTCGCAATCCGACTTGCTCCCATTTTTGGGAACCAACCACCTTTCAAGTAGCTCCAAACAACAATCGCATGCTGAGCAAAGGCACTCTCCTCTGGCGGCAGTCCATAATCTCCCCATTGAGAAGCAAGGAGAGCTTGAAGCCTGGGGGACTTGAAGTGAGATCGAAGATACTGTCCCGTAGTCTGTGTTGCCATTTTCGCACCTAGACGCAGCCACTGACCCAGCAAAAAGTTGAACGGCCAAGGCAAGACGGCTCGCATCACCCGCCCATTGATATGCCATTGAGCCGCTTTTTGCAAATAAACAAAGTGTTGACGGATGGCCTCAGCCTCTTCCGGGAAGTGCTCGATCAGCCTTGCCTGATATCGCGCTGGGTCAGAAGGTACTGCGAAGTCTAAACCTGGATAGATAAACCGCTCGAAATCATCAGGCATGCGGTTCCACTCGAGAGCTGTGTCAGACATGAAATCTAAGAGGACTCGAGCACGAGATCCAGGTTCCATGCCACCGATGTAGTGGACTCCGACGTCCCAACTTGCGCCGTCGCGTCGAAATACGTGGGTCAGGCCGCCTCGCTCGGAGTGCTTTTCGAGGACTAGGACTTTCATTCCAGCCACTTTTGATAGAAGTGAGGCGGTTGTCATTCCACCGATTCCTGACCCGATCACTATTGCGTCCCATGTCTTGGTCATCTTAATCGCCACTTAGATCGTTCTGTGGAACGTGTTTGCAATTTCGGTCCCCAAAAACCGTATGAGATATACACTTTGCAAAGCGTGGGATGAAACTATTGGAGGTAAATTAGAATGCACGTCCAGATCGTCTTTAGTCTCTGAATACAGCACTGACGTCGGTTAAAAGGAATGGTCTATATCGAAACGTTCTCAGACAAGCGGATGTGTTGCTGTTTGAAATCTTCCTTATGCAAATCTTCATATTACCAGACCGCATATTCACATCATTAACCCTCGTTGGATATTAGAATCCGCTTTAAGAATTTCTGACGGTTCATCCATGACTAAGCTTTGGCTGTTAAGAGAATCGCATGATCACGACATTCCCATGTGATGGACACACGGTCTCGTTGGCTATGGTTGATGCTGTGCGTGCTTGGCGAGCAGGTGGCTTGTCTGGTGACTGCCCCGATTTGGTCAGTCATGAAACCTTGTATCTCTCAACATATGGGACAATCAAGTGATAGAAAAAGATGTGTTTCTGGGGCAAAAGGACTTCATTAGCTTTCTTGTCGCTCTGTAGCCGGGGCATTACCCATATGCAGGTACAACCCATACTGACGCCGGCACTCCCGAACAATTCGGCCCACACTCCTAACTCCCAACGGTACAATAAAATCCTTGTATCCAGGAAATATATATCTATAATCAAATTTCATCCGACGCAAATGTTGAATTTGCGCTTCTCCATAACCATTTCCAACCCGTATGGCCCATAAGCATAGTCGCTCCGATCGTCCCATAGCCAGTCCAGCAATTTCATGACGCACGCCAGAGATTGCATTTCGTATTGTGAGCTTGTGAGTATTACGCGAAGGTACTGGCGATGACATGGATTCACAGTACAAGAACCTATAATTGTCAATGGCCAGAGCATAGTTGTAGCGATAGCGGGCTCGCAAGAACGGCCATCCGAATTCACTGTGATCCAGTCCAGCATCTGATGGAACAAAGGGACGACCGACTCGAGTACATCATTGACAGATGATCTTAGCAGAGGATCTGTGACTCGAGATCCGTAATACGTGGTATGCAGAAAGATCAGGAGTGCCCTTCTGTAGATCTCAGCGGCAAGTAGCAAGTCCCCTGTATACGAAACTCCATTCCGGAGAGGCGGTTTCCATGCCAAGATCTTCCCCTCCAAGGCCACATACAGGTAAGCGCCTCTTGCCGACGAGAAAACGCCCAATTTATCCTTGTGGCATTCGACGCCGAGTTCGCAGATGCGAGGGATCATTTGGAACAGTTCGTGTGCGCAGCCGAACATGACGCCAAAACCTGGGGAAAGAGTCGAGTCAGCAACCACACATAATCTGGATCGCTGAATACTGGCAAAGCATTTTTCTACAAGTTTTGTGGCATGCAGGAAGCGAGGGTACGTACTGCTTGATCCTTCCAAAGAGCTGAGCGAAAACATAAATGAATCGAAAGGGATGACCCGTGCTTCGGACTCTAAGTTGAGAGTGATGTTCCCAACCAATGCAAGATAAGCGTAGAGTTCGAGGAGAAAGCCTCGCAAGTTTCCGTTGTTCTGCTGAGACGCCTCTTTGAAAAGCGAGAGAGCAAAGTGTCGACTGGCACGAAGATGATGGAAAACAGCCCCATGGAAATTTCCGGCGATGATCTTGATGCTTCTTCAGATGCATATCTATGAGGTAAGAGTCAATGCAACATACCTCCACGTGTGAGAGCAGCAGAGTTGTGACTAGTAATCTTGCTGTATCGGCTTGGTTGGTGACGACCTTCTTTGTAAGCTCATGCTTGAGCCCTCTCACAGCCAGACCGTAGTGGATCCAGGTACTCGACGTCACATCCACGGACTTGTTACCATTGATCATATGTGCTCCACTCAAAGCTAGGACACCATGCATCACGAGACTGTCGGCTATCGCAAGCGGCAAGATACATGCAATGAAAGGATTATCGGGCCCAGTGATTCCGCCTAGCTTGCCGGCGGTTTTACCCCGGTAGTGGTCAAAGAGTAAACGAGATGCAGGCTTCTGTAGCCAGGGAGTTCCAAGGGCTCTATGGACTTGAAAGGGCTGCTCTCTGTTGCCAGTGATGCCACGCCGAGATGCTTGTTCGGGCGAATCGACTTTGTTATCCGGCTCGTCATTGACAGGGACGGAGGCAAAAGAGCAAATAAGTCCGTTCCTGATACATCCTAGACATTCTGGTTTTGTCTCATCACATTTCTTACGCCTCAATCTGCAGCAAAGACATCCCGTTGTAGTTCTTGGAGCCGTCCGACGCTTCCGCGGGACAGTTAGAGGAGAAGATGCAGCTGCCATATCGTCCTGCTTCGCAAGTTGCTCGAAATATCCAGTGATTGTTGCTATCAAAACGGATCGTGGAGCGGGTCAAAATTCCGAAAGAAGGTCAAAAGTGAAAGTTTTGCAAAACATCTCGCGGTTTCGTTGCCAATATACACGCGCTTATCCCCACGGTAAGCACTGCCACAAAGCCTGTTACGGCCGGCACAAGCAGCCAAGACGTTTAGTGCTGACTCAATATGGCATCAAAAGGATTGGTCTACCAGCAGGCCAAGGCTTTCAAATTCATGTGCTTCTACTTTGCCACGAATTAATATGCAGTGCGATAAGGATTGACGCGCTTATCTATGCTTACATCAGAACGATTAGGAGGCTTTGTTTGATTTTTGACTCGCTTGTGGAAAGGGGTAGCGAATCCAAAGTGGGGCATAACAAGAAGTGCTCCTCATCCTTCTTGGATCGCTAAATCGTAACCCTTCGACCAATATCCACCGACGAAGTCGAACAGCATCTTCTCGATAGTATTCAGACTCCAGATCGCGTTGCTTGGGTTCATAAAGCCTGCATATGGCTGAGTCACGATTGACCATCCATAGAAGATGCTCGGTATCTTGGTATGTCCGACCACCGAAGTCGATTCTTTGTTATCAGTAGGACCATCCGCCGGGGTTTTCTTGTGTTTCTACGATTTAGGAACACAAGCACTACATCCATTCATATGTGAGCTTACCGACTTACCAGTCAAAGATATGTGCTCCTCCTTATTGCCTCGGCATCGTGATAATTGTCTCGGCGTGTCCCGCTGAGACGGACCGTGGACCGTCCCCGCATTGAAGTAGTGAGGTATTCGACTTGGCTCAATTCAAGCTCAATCAAGGAGCAACGAAGTCTTTCAATTGACGACGTGCCAGTTGGCAAATTCTGACAGGAGATGTGACATTGGGTATCTTTCATTGTGAAGACTTTGTTTTGTCGGGCTTCATATTGCCAATGATTGCCAGATTTTTCAGCCTCCCAAGTCGGCCAAAGATGAAGCTCTTGGTGATACCTGGCGCTGGCGGCGATGTACCCCGCGCGGCATCTTTGTGGGGAACACGGGGGACCGGCAACGCTTCATTATCAATGACTAAAACTCGACTCTTTCAGGACTTCGTAATTGAAAGGTAATCTCCCGAATTTACGACAGTCTCAGATACATATCGCAGGCAGCCAACTCCCCGAAAGAGGTTGAGTGAATCTCGAGGTGGCAAGGGACTAGAAGCGTAGAAAGCTTCAAGCAGATTGTGAGACATGGCTCATTTCACAAAATCTCGTTTGGAAACCCCGAAGGACTTCAATTTCGCCAAAGATGTAGTCGGCTACTGGGCAGCCAAAGATCCAGAGTCTATGGCGATGTATTGGGTATCTCAAGACTTGTCCGAGACGCGGATATTGAAGTACAGCCATTTCGAACGGCAATCGCATCGAATCGCCATTGTTCTTCAAAAGCTAGGTTTGGCAAGATGGGATAGGATAGTGATGATTCTTCCTCGAACTCCAGCTTGGTATGTATACAAGTTCGTTTTCAGCAAGTATTCTGAAATGCTTTGTTGACATATTACAGGTGGGAGATAGCACTCGCCTCCCTGCGCAGTGGAATCGTGATCTGCCCTGCAACGACTCTACTCGTAGGAAAGGACATCGAGTTTCGCTGTAAGCTGACAGGGGCTACTGCTTTCTTCGGCGACAAAACCAGTATCGAGAAATTCATGAAAGTGAAAGCCAATTGCCCGACTGTCAAGTTCATTGTACAGGTTGACGAGGCTGCCAAGGTATCCAGTCCTGTTGTCATTGATTACTACCAACGACTCGAATCAATCAAACAAGCGGCAACGTTCCCAAGCCCACGCATGTCGACGAGCGATCCGTCTCTTATCTATTTCACCTCTGGAACTTCCGGACCTCCGAAGATGGTGCAGCACAACCAAGTCTCATACCCACTCGGTAAGCTTTGTGTACCATTTATTCTGGTTCTTCTAACATTCGAAACAGCACATACTCTAACTGGGAAGCACTGGCTACAGCTCAGTCCGGGAAAGGTATACTGGAATTTATCCGAGCAAGGTAAGCCACATGCAAAATATTTCCTCACTAGAACTCATCATTGAAACTGCTTCGTAGGCTGGGCCAAAGCCGCGTGGTCATTTTTCGGGGCGTGGAATTGCGGCGCAACGCTCTTTGTGCACGACGACCGCGGTGCCTTCGATCCTCAACGCCTTCTGCACATCCTACACAAGTATCCCATCACAACGCTTTGCGCTCCACCAACAGCATATCGTCAACTAGTCCTGCAAAAAAGCAAGAAATTCCTCAAAGACAATCCTCCCAAAGCACTATCTCACTGCACTGGAGCAGGGGAACCTCTGAATGCTGGAGTGATTGATGAATGGCAGAAGATGACTGCCATGGAAATCTTTGACGGATATGGACAGACTGAAACGGTGCTGACATGTGGGAACTTCGCGGGAACACCCATCAGGCCTGGTTCAATGGGCAAGCCGACTCCTGGAGTACCGCTGAAGATCATCTCGTCAGATGGTCTGGAGTGTGAGCCGGACACGGAAGGTGATCTTGCGGTTCTGGTCAATGGGGGCTCGAAGGGAAGCTCCGAGGAGTTTTTCGGTCTGTTTGATGGTTACATCCGACCTGATGGAAGTTTGGATAAAAGAATCAAAGAGCTGGGCAGGAAGGAGTGGTATCTCACAGGTGATCGGGCGACGAGGGATAAGGATGGGTATTATTGGTTTGTGGGAAGAGCCGATGATGTAATCAATTCTGCGGGGTACAGAATAGGTATTCATTCACCCTTCACCCCCAAAGTCGAATTTGCGACTGATCTATCTGGCAGGCCCCTTCGAAGTCGAATCAACGCTAAAATTGCATCCCGGGGTCGCGGAATCAGCAGTTGTTTCCTCGCCCGACGAATCTCGAGGCGAGGTCGTGAAAGCATTCGTTGTCCTCACTTCTGAGTTCAAAGATGGGAAAGACGGCAACGAAATTGTGAAGGAGCTGCAGGACTTCTGCAAGGAACATGCTGCGCCTTATAAATACCCACGAAAGATTCAGCTCGTCGATCCGGAATTTTTGCCGAAGACCATCAGTGGCAAGATCAAGCGCAATGAATTGAAAGCTGCGGAGTGGAAGAAAGGAAAGGACTCCAAGCTTTGACAAGGAAGATTTTCCTGCCTTTTGTGCCATATATTGCAAGAACGGACGAGTATAAAATTCTTTTGTACCGCAAGTTGTACGAGATCATGGAAACGTGATGACGCCTTTGAAGTGCAACAGAATGATGAAAATTTGGAGAGGATTTGAATAGAAAATTACTATGCGCAGGATTGCTTTCAATGTAGACAACGTGAAGAATAGATAACCCATTCAATTCTAGCAGGAACTTGAGCAATTCCGGCGAAATCAGGAGATTACGAGCAGTAGCGAACTCCACGAGAGTTCTGATTCCAGGGGAGCAACAAAAACAAAGATGGTGCGTGACGAACGAGACAGTATGTACTCTTCTGAGAATGACGGCTGAATAAGAACTATGCAGACTTGGGAGCCCATGGAATGGAAAGATTCAGGCCAGTGATGCGAGTCGTCCTGAGATCGTTATATTACGAGTACTAGCACTTGATGAGATGCAAACTTTCTACAACGCAATACCGCCGTCTCTACGGCCGAACAATTCCTATCCCGAGTCAGTAAGATGTCATATCCAGCATGAAGCCGATGACTTACCTGAACTTTGACTCTAAGATCGGTGGTGAACCAAGCCCAAGCACCCAACATAGCAATCAGCACACCTGCGAAGATGACTAGCACAACAACCATCACCCTAGAAGTCTTTGAGCTGCCTTTAGATCCTCCTGGCATGTTCGGCACAGGTCCAATGACACCCTTCCCATCGCACCACAAAGCGAAACTACCTGTGCCTTCGAAGTTGAGACAATTCTGCAAATTGCCTCTCTCCTCGCTGACTTCCATAAATGAGGCTGGGCTTCCGGCACACCCCTTCTTCTCAAATTTCGCGAGAAGGGCGGAGGTACCATTCGCACACACTCCAGTCGAATAAATCTTCATCATATCCGTCTTCAGATCAACACACGTATCCGTCTTCGGATGATTGAAAAACGGTGCGCGATTGCCACACGCACTCTCACTCACGCTTCCCTTTGCTGGCTTCGGGACCTCTGGTTCCTTCGGCGCATTCGGATCAGGTTTCGTGACGTTGCCGAACCCTTCACACCAGAATGACATGCTGGACACTTTCTCGGCGTCGCCAATTGCACCTGTGGAGAGACATTCCATGATGTCTGAGTCCTTGACGTCGACTAGGCCGTATTTAGAGGATATTTCACCCCAGCCACACTTGTCGTCTTCGAAGCGTGCCCATTTTGCGCGTGTGCCGTTGCTGCAGACGGCGGGAGTCTTGAATTGGATGCCGAAGCCGTGGATGGTGAGGCAGCGGTCCACGGGGACGGTCATGGGTTTATTACCTCCGACTCGGCGGCCGTTGCATGCTGGGAAGAGATGTGTGTAGACGACTCCATCGGTGGGTTCTTCTAGTGCTGCAGGTTCATGTTCTGGCTTGTCCTCGACAAGGTCATCGAAAATGTGTAATGGTTCAGGCGCAGGCGGGGGAACAGCAATTTGATGCCTCGTCTCCGTGTCCTCCTTCGCACTGGTTCGGTCCTCCATGTTTTCGGTAGCATCATCACAGCGGAATATCATCGACCATTCCTGAGGCGAGTGACCTCCCCAAAGGCAGTATTCTGGTATGCTTCTTCCTTGAACATCACTTCGGTATGCTATCTCGCCTTTGCAGCCTTGTCGGTGGTAATACGCCATCGTCGGTTTCTTCCCATCAGAACAAATTGGAGCTTCCGCTATAAGCATATTATGGCTGAGATAATAGTCGCCAGAGAGGCAAACATCCGTCTCGAGACTTATGGTATTGAAAGTGCTTTCGCGGCAGCCGAAGCTAAACATAGGTCGAAAGCTCGTAAGGGATGCTGGGAAGAGCTTGATGGTGGCATTTCGAGAAGCGTCGAGGGTGGCTCCAGAGTCAGGACCTTCTTCAAGGACTAAGGGTTGATTGTGAACAGGACGTTGTTCGGGGATGGAGGGGATGTCGAGGGAAATTTGTTGTGCTGATATCGCAAGGCTGAGGCCCAGCGCGAGGCTGGATGCTTGAACGAGTGAGAAATACATCTTGTGCAGATGTTGGAATCAAATGAACGAGTGATGGATATTATCCCTGTAAGAGACAGGACTTGGGCTGGAAGAGCGAGCGGTAATCATATCATGATCATACGTGATGTTGTTGAAATCCTTTCTGAGTTGTCGCCGCCGCGCTTGCTGCGCCGCATTGAAGCCTGGATTTGGGTGGGTCTGTTTTGTCGGAGTCAGCTCGCGACCAAGAAAAGGGGACCTCTAGAAACCAGAAGAATTGACATTGGACTCTTTCGGTGCTGAATGAACCCAAAACAATGATTTTACCAATGTTTAAGCGTTATGCAATTTCCGGAGAGCGACAATTTCTCGAAAAACGGATAGTTGAGCTCTTTCAAGACCAAAATTGGTCGCATCGTCACCGAGCTGAGCGGAGCTCAAAATAGCGATGGAAGCGAAGGATGAACTCGATAACAATGCCACGACGCTGATAGAGAAGACTTGAGGAAACGAAAATCGCCCGTAACAAGCTCCACTCGGGACTTGCTATTGGTACGCTCTTCTATACCTTCTATCGAAGCCTCAGTCTCAACATGCGTTATAATTGAATAAGTTCATATTCTAGGACTATGGATCTCAATTTGACCGAGACTTTTGCCCACCATATAAAACCCTGTACCACTTCTTGCGTTGGTCAGCAGGATGCGTACTTCAATGGGAACAATGAAAATCATCTCTTCCACGAAGATTTTAGGAGAGAATGTTCTGATGATCTTGTCCACCCCCACACAACCCCAGGATTTCCTTCTGTATCTACCCGTCCTCAGCCAATCGCTAAGCGCTGTCGATGCCCGAATACCAACAACCCCACGCCCCCTGACGCAGGAGAATAGTTTCAACCCTCCCGATGCATGTTTACAAGGCCTTGAAGATGTTGGTTCCTGGGTCTGCTCGTTCCACGGCAGCCTTATGAGAGCCCACGAGGCGGCAATGCTGCCACTCCACGACTTGAAGCAAACGCCATTCCCATACTTGCCCCGAACATCTTCTCCACCCCATAGTATTTTTCCTCTTTTGCAGTACATCTGAATCCTCTGTTAATGACATGCTGAATCGATTTCAATGGGCACAGCCGCAACCTCAGATCTGTCGCCGACAGAAACTTCGGATGCTCTGGTCGGATGGGTGGCAGAAAGTCGTGGGCGCGGGACTTTGACTTTGGTTTCCAGCTGCAGTTTGACCATCTTCCTCTGCACATGGGTCGTGATCCACCCGCGCGTATCCAAAAGCCCACTGCTTCGTGGTCTCCACAAACTCGCTTTGTTCCTGAAGACGATCGTCGGGCCTGAGTTGATCGCAGTAGAGGCACTGCAGGAATGGAGCCAGGCGAAGAAGATGAAAGAGAGTTGTGCGCCATTTATTACGGATGAGGAGAGGGAAGGGAAGGGGGGCTTTCGACTCATACATGCATTTTTCATCGGGATGTTGGCCTTGAAGTATCGTACACCTCTGGGAAACAAAGTCATCTGGCCGAATCAATATGTTTGGCTACTGGAGCAAAAGCTTATTGATTGGAAAGATCATGCATCTTGGGGCCTGTCTGTGGAGGTTATATCCGACAAGAGTAATGCGGATGGGACCGTAAAGCTAGCGGCGCTTGTCCAAGTATCGTGGTTCCTCGCGCAATGCATCATGCGATCAGCACACGACCTACCGCTCTCGCAACTCGAATCTATGACTATCAGCTATGTACCGCTGTTCGCCGTCACTTACTTCCTATGGTGGGTGAAGCCGAAGGATATCATGACTCCATCTATTGTTGATCTACCTGTCATGACGCCGGAGCAAATGACAAAGTTCGAGGACATGGCCGTAAGCAATGAATTCGACAACGAAGGTCTAGATGGACAAGACTCGCTCTGGAATGTCTGGCATCTCACACCACGGATCTTTGAAAAAGAAGCGGAAGACAAGAGAAGACAAGAAGCGCAAGAGAAGGCTGAGCGTGAAGCAGAACGGAGAGCGCAGGCGCGAACAGAGAAAGCTTCGCAAGTTGGAGAGCGAGAGGTGGTCGCCACAAGCGACAGTGATGAAGAGGCCAACATTGGTCTCGTTGACTTGGGGCCCAAGGAGATTGTGGTTTCCTATTGGGATCCAGACCTGTACCGGTCAAGAATCTGGCCAATAACTTGCCTCATGGGCTCATCTTTTGGCGCGCTCCATCTGATCTCATGGCATTCGACCTTTCCAACACTCTTCGAGGAGTGGTTATGGAGGGCAGCAGCAATCACTTCAATCGTTACACTGCTGATTTTCATGCATTTCGAGAAGGTGGTTTTCAGATGGGATGGTCCAATGTCACTAGTCAAACTCTCGACGCCAGTCCTGTATCTTGCCAGTCGCATTGTCATGACAGGTGGGGTTATCGCTGCATTTCGAGCGTCGGACCCTGGGATATACGACACATACGTGGTGTCCAGCTATTGGATTCATGCTTTTTGACCGTGGAAGTAATTCATGTACAAGTGTTTTGGACTCAGGCGATCCAAGGGGGTATGGTTGTTGGCTTGGGACTTGATTTTACAGGCATTGTATCGTCAGGGTAAACGAATGGAAATGATTATGGATTTATGGTAGATCATAATTGTAAAGCTAAACGAACGGGGTATCATTTCGTGCATTACTTGAAATTTTGCACTCTACTAGAAATTTGCCGCACAAGATCAACAGTTAGTGGCTGCAAAAATGATGCTGGTATGAGCGAATCCAGTAACTACGAACCCACGGCAGAATCAAACATACGCATCACAGCCATCGTGATGACTGGGTATCCCATGATTACATCGTGCAGACCCGTTTGCAAAAGCTCTTCTCTGATGACACCGACTTCGGTTCGCCATTCCATGGCCGACCCGGCTGCCCCAAGATCGACTCTGGTCTTGTATTTCTCGTCCTCCAGGTCTTCGTAACTGAATCCACCAGGGACAGTAGCATTGACAGCGTGCCAGAACAGCAATTGGGTATGGCGGAAAGGAATATCCCAATCATCCACAGCATGGATCAGAGTGATTCTATACTTCTCCCCATTTTCCTCATTGGCTTTGATATAGCCTGCAATTCGGTCTTTACTTGACCATTTGTCTCGAATCAAAGAACGCAAATATGTAAATGCGGCAGGGAATCTAGCAATGGGAGACAAGAGAGGAATGGTGCCTGCAATCTTGTAGGTGGACACAAGAGTCGCGACATCAACCAGGGGCGCGACAAGTACGGTACCAGCAAAAACAACAGGCGGTGACTGAAGTGCAAAGTGTTCTGATATAGCAAGAGAGACGGCAGTGCCCATTGACTGGCCAAAGATAAGGATACGACTGGGAGGAATTCCAGCGACATTGGTAGCCCAGTCAACCACCGACAGGGCGTCTAGGAGAAGCCCATGCTCAGAAGGGGTACCGGTGCTTCGTCCGAATCCCCGATAATCAAATGTCAAAACGTGGATTTTGTCGGGCTGTCCTGCTGAAAGTGCGCGGTAATTGGGTGTTCTGTAGCCTGAACCAACAGTACCTCCTGCACCGTGGAAATGCAGCACTAGCCGGGCTTCAGGGTCTTCTCGTAGAAGCTTGAAGGATAGGCGGCTCTTGACATCCAAAACGAAACCTGACGGCTCTGCAATCAGCGCCTCTTCGTTCTTTCGGTACAGGCCAATTGGAAGAATGTGCCAAGCATAGAGCGTCTCCCCGTCGGAGGATATAATATTGAACGGAGTGACCTGATTGTGTAGGAAACCGAAGAGCTCGGGAACATTCAGGTCCTTGAACCATGTCATCTGGATCCCATGGAGGTAGACAACATGAGCCTGGCAGAACGACGTTGATAGAAGTCCTAGCAGACTGGCGTAAAGACCAACAAGTACCGCCGCAGATATGGAGACATATTTCAGAATTGTGGTCGCCATGTTGCTTGCATTTCCCCGTACCCCTTCTTCTATTTTGCGTGTCTATGAGCTAGGTCCGCCTTGTGAGGTCGAGTGAGAAGGGCTACCGAGACGCTACGAGGATTGGAGGGTTCGAAATAATATCTTCGTTACTGTCAGCAAAGCACTTGCTCTAACACGTCCATTTCAAACACAAACATACCTTCAGACGAATTGGAAGAATTGAAGTAATCTGGAACCTTATCAGCATGTTGGTATTGAGGTTGTTTGGGTTGGGACGAGCAGAGGTGTTGGAACGGGCTTTAGCGCCCTGAGTTGCGCTAGTGTGCCATTGGCTGCCCCTGAAATGTAACGCAAGGCTGAGTTTCCGTGGTTCAACCTCGACAGTATTCAGCTACAATCATACATGTTCCACGATGATCTGTTAATTCATACAAAGTCTCGTCACTAACAACTGGTAGCTAAATTGTTCTTGAGCAGTCTCTACCAGGCAGCGACCAAATGTATTATCAGAAAGAAAGCGATGTTCACGTTGGTATTGGGTGCATGAAAAACGCCTTTCAGAGTGGTTGTCTCTATGCTATCACTCATCCCACAGGACACTACTCAATCCATCATCGTTCTCAGGATTTCCTGTCACCCCGACCCTCAGACTGGCTACTTGAGGCCCAAGTTTTCCCGTCACAGGGTCCCTTTTCACCACCACAACATTCGCAGTTGTCTGGTCTCCTATCACCATCAAATCTCCAGCATTGTTGATTGAAAATGTCCGGGGATAGGTGCCTCCAGACGAAATGATATCCACAAAAGTCATTGCCCCTGTGGCGCTCAGTGAAAAAGTGGCAATGGAGTCATTTGGCGAAAAAGACAGGTCTCTCCGGTTCGAAACATAGAGGAAATTATCCTTCACATGGACCTCCCCAATCTTGGTTCCTGTTGGTGCGGTCTTATTTCCGGGAAGACTTGTTAAGGACTGCGTTCTGGTCAAAGTGAGGCATCCAGACGCAGGATAGGAGACTGCAAACGCGTGGACGGTGTTCGCAAGCTCATTGCCAACATACAAAACATCTTTACCCCAGAACACACCATGTCGAGGGCCGGTTCCGCCTGGTTCGACGTAGCTTGGGCAATCGGTAAGTTTGCCTGATGCGCTGTCGATCTTGAAAATTCGAATTAAGTCTGCGCCGAGATCTGGAGCCAGAAGAAAAGCGCCTGTCGGATCCGGGAAGACATGGTGAGGATGCGGTGCGTCTTGTCTTGATGGAATTGTTCCTTTACCATTCATGGTATACTTGAGACTCTGAAGCGTCTTCGAAGATGAAGTCAGCGGCAGTTTCAACGTCGAAATTGTGGAAGTTTGACTGTGGCCCGCTAAGTCAGTAGGAAGTCCATCTGACTCAGGGAGATTGGCCTACTAATGTGCTGTTGCTATGTATCCCGACCCATAGACGACATTTGCAACCCCTCCAAGTGGCAGTCCAGTCGCTTTACCGAGCAGAGTGAACTTTCCATTGGTAGCAGCAGAGACCGCAAAGCTCGAAGCACTTCCCCATCCCGTTTCGTCAGGCATGTATATGGTTCTGCTCGCTGAGTCCCATGTCATCCAACTTGGCTGTCCACCAATGGACAGAGAGCTGTTCAATGATAGAGAGTATGCACCACTGCTCGATGAAGTCAACGTTAAGCTATTTATCGTGCCACTGTAATGGGCAGCGAAAATGTTGGCAGAGCTAGCAACATCCAGCAAGGCTGGCAGGATTCCAAGCAACATATATGGTGGCGACATAGTATCGAGTGGACGAAATGCTGTAGGATTGCTGGCGACACACTTCATAAATTTTCAGGCGAGACTCCATCGTCATATATGGTTTAGAAAGTTCTCTACTAGAAAATGTGCATCTTCCGCATGATCCAAATCTGTGCGCTTGTGGCAATCAATCCCAGGAGTGAGGATAAATTGCCATCGCTTGTCTGCGGGGTGTGGGATTGCAGGCTCGAAAGGAGCAATTAGCGTGATGTTTCGGTTTCGTGTTTATCACCCCCGCAAAGCGATTTGTCCCACAACCCCGAGCGACAAGAAAATGCACATGATCCAAGAAATCCTTCACCTCAGGTGTTGAGGTGGTGTTCGGAATGAGCTCGCCATTTAGGCACTGCCATATCAGGCGGCACGGAGAGACTACCTCAGCCAAGCTGGGGTAAATCGTGGCTAAATAGTGGTCGATGCTGATGCCCTGGATCTTGATTGAAATTGCCTTCGGAAAGCTTGTTCTAAATTACAACTTGGAAGCGCCTCAATCAGAGCTGCTCGTCGATATACGACGATCTGATCTTACTCCTTGTAAAGCTTGGTATGCCAGGTGCATCGTGGACTTCATCCGTCTTCTTCTGATTAGCCACTCTCTTGCCTCGGACCGTAAAGTCCCTGAAATTTCAAATGGAAATATCGGGAACAGAGGATTGTTTAGGCAGAGCGACCCGATAAAGGTTGTAGACTCAGTTTCGTTGCCGGCAGTGTGACGCGGCAAGTCGCATAGTCAGCTCTTCAATTTTTGCCCCTTGCTATTTGTCGACAAACAGATTTTATACTATCTCATTCCTCTGTCGTTCTGCGAGTACTATATTCCTCGTATTTCCTAATTCGTGAGACGATGTGGGCGCTCTGTGGTAGGTTGATGGTTCGTTGGCCTCTTTTCAAGGGCGATCTTTTTGACAAAAGGTTTCGAGATTCTCAAGCTTTCTCCACTTGGCATCTTTTGAACTTGCTAACATGAAATTCTCTCTATTTACGTTGGCGCTGCTGCTCTCAACAAAAGCTCAAGCAGAAGTTCAGAAACGAGCAACAGTTGCGGACTGTCTGAACACTGCGAAAGTTCCACGATCTCTTCCAGGCTCGGCTAACTTCACGCAAGCGATTAAGCCTTTCAATCTACGACTTCCATTCACACCTGTTGCTGTGGCGGTTCCGTCAACCGTTTCACAAGTCCAAGCTGCTGTTGCTTGTGGGGTTGAGTACAAGCTTAATGTCACTGCCAAAGGCGGAGGTCATAGCTATGCGTCCCATGGTATCGGTGGAGAGAACGGCCATTTGGTCGTGGACATGAAGCTATTTATCAACGTTACGGTGGACAATTGTACACATATTGCTTCCGTTGGGACTGGATCCAGACTTGGGAACGTAGCCATTGCGTTATTTAGTCAAGGGCAGAGAATGTTCAGTCATGGGACCTGTCCTGGGTATTTTCCCCGACTCGAAATTGAATGGCATAGGCTAACAGTCCCCAGTGTTGGTGTTGGCGGTCATGTCGGTGGCGGAGGTTACGGATACTCCTCACACACCTATGGCCTCGCCCTTGACAATCTCGTCGAAGCCACTGTAGTCCTCGCCAACTCCACTATCGTGACAGCCTCCACAACCCAGAACTCCGACCTCTTCTGGGGCATTCGCGGGGCTGGCGCTTCGTTCGGCATCATCACGCAATACAAATTTCAGACATTCCCCGCACCCTCCAACAACACGGTCTTCTCGTACAATTACAACTTCAACCAAAGTCAAGCAGCCGCCATGCACAAAGCGCTGCAAGAGTATGCCAACACGACGATGCCAGCTGAGATGAACATGCGCATGTTAGTTAATGCATACAGCTTCGGCCTGCAGGGTGTGTACTATGGAAGTCAGGAAAATTTCAAAAGGGCTATTGCGCCTTTGTTAGCAAAGGCGCCGTTCACGGGGGGGACTGGGCGGATATCGACGATGGGCTGGATTGATACGCTGACGAATTATGCGTATGCGAGCTTAAGTACGCCGCTGGACTATGATGTTGTAAGTAGGCTCCAGGACATTATGTTTGTGGACTTTTGACTGATGTGGTGTTTTGCAGCATGAGACTTTCGTGAGTAGCACGATCCCTATCTCCGCAATTAGTAAAACTACAGGTACCAACTTTTTGATGCAGTTCTCCAAGAGTCTGATGACAGTCTTCCTTACTGACGCAGCACTGAACGCATTCTGGACGTATTGGTACACCAACGCGCGGTCTAACTCACGGGTCAGTGTTCAAACCCGCCCCCGACCCCCTTCACCGAGCACTCACCCTTTCAGTGCTCCATTCCCAACTCTTGGAGACTTTCAGCAACCTCATCGAAAGAAACTGACACTATTAGGCTTGGTTCCTAATCATCGATTTGCATGGCGGCCCCACGTCTGCCATTTCGAAAGTAGCAGATAATGCAACCGCCTACGCGCATCGCAACGCCCTGCTGAAATACGAGTTCTATGACCGCGATTACAGTGGGTCATATCCTGCGAATGGCTTTTCGTTCTTGAATGGCTGGGTGTCCTCGATTACAAACGCTAGTAAGTCCCCTACTATCTATGCTGCGTACCAGCTGCCGACTCTTGTGTCCTGGGGATGGCTGTTGTCTCTGGTAGAGTTGAGCTGCGCTGACGTTTGCCCTAAGTGAACACTACGACCTTCGGGATGTACATGAATTATGCTGATCCGACGCTGAGTACGGCTGATGCGCATAATTTGTATTGGTTGAAGCACTATGACGCTTTGACGAAGGTGAAGAAGGCGTATGATCCAACGATGGTGTTCTCGAACCCGCAGGCTGTGATGTTGACATGAGGTGGGCTGAGCGGGGCAGAACACTTCAGTTGGAATTGCAGTCAAGCGGGTAGGAACAAATAATAATCTAGGCCAAAGTATCTAATCTACCCAAGAAACAGCCATCTATAGTCTATGGAACCAAATCTGTGTCTGTCTATTGATCTAGAAGCGGAATTCACAAATTCACAAATAAAGAAATCTATAGCCCCTCTAATTCCTCTAACACATCCGCAAAACATGGTCTTTCCATCACAACAGGCGCTGTACATTTCCAATGCAGCAGATTAAGCCCCTCAATGACAAAGGCATCTTTCTCCCCTAGTCCGCCTTCCTCATCAACCCTCCTCTCCACCAGACCAAGCAAATCCTCAATCAAATGACCAAATGCAAAGACCTCCATACGTTCCAGCATCTCAGCCTGCACACTCTCCTTACTATAGATAGTTGCCGCGCCAAAGTCTCCTAACAGAGCATGCCCACTTTTATCAATGAGAATATTGTGCGCATACAAATCCCCATGCGCAATACCCCGCTCATGAAGATGCATCGCCGCACTCCCGATACCGAGGAGAATACTCTTGCACTTCTCAACGGAGAACACCGTCTCGGGATGATACGAATCACGCGTACATGTATCGAGCGTAGGCGGAAGACCCAAGTTCGTGTAATGCGGTGGGATGAGCTCAAGCACCAAGCCACGCTTCTCAGGATGGTCGTGAATCTTCCCGATTGGGTCAATGAGATTCGGGTGCTGACCCGCCACGATACAAGCGTTCATCTCATCAGCCGGCGAGCCATCGCTCGTGACTTCTCCCTTGAAAAGTTTGATCGCTACGGATTTCGCTTCGGTGGGCGTCTTCCATGTGCCTTTTGAGATGATGCCGGAGGCGCCTTCGCCGAGGAGGTCGGAGACGGAGAGGTCAGACCAGGTTATGGAGCTGAGGATGGGGTTGTCTTCTGCGGTTGGAGCGCAGGGATTTCCCGCAAATGAAAGGAAGGAGAGTTCGGGCATTTGGAAGAGCCATTGTGGGAGCTCTGCTAGTCTGTTCGCTGAGAGCCGGAGAAGTCCTAGTTTCCGACATGCGGACATCTCAGTAGGGAGAGAGGTGAGTCGGTTGCCAGCTAACATGCATTTTTGCAGGCGGTGGCAATGCCCGATACTCTTTGGTAATTCTAAAATCTCATTGTTCGTGAGGATGAGCCAGCGCAATTTGCGTGGGAAAGCACCCTCAGGAATGGTGGTCATGTGATTGCCCTTGAATGCGATCATTTCCAGGGAGCGACATTGTGCAAGCTCCTTTGGGAATATGGTGAAGTTGCAGTCCGAGAAGAAGGCGATCTTGAGTTTGTGAAGACGTGAAATGTCTTTCGGGAGGCTGGTAAGCGGGTTGTTGGAGAGGTCGAGGATCTCTAGCGTGTCGAAAAGGGAGAGGATTTCTTGGGGGAAAGTTGTGAGATTGCCGCAAAGCTTGAGCCGTTTGACGCCTTTGTAATGCCCGGATTTGAGGCCTTCAATGGTTTGGATGACGGCCATATTGTCTTCGCCCTGAAACGGCTGTCACCGAATATCCTGAGAATTTATCAGTCCCGTTCTGGTAATACGTCAGAATGATGGTCAGGGGCTAATTACTTCTTCGCACACCGCTTCGTATAAAGCTACGATTATTCTTCCACGATTATGGCTCTCAAGCAATATGAAGCTGGAGTAATCAAGGGAATTCCATCTTGAAGGGAGGGCAATACAATATGACTTCAGAAAATATTGTCTTTTTTGGGGAGTTGTAATTTTGAGCCCAAAATAGATTCATAATCTCCACTCCTCTTATCTCAGCACGTGTTCGCTACAAAATGTGGATCCTTGCTTGAAGCTTATCTGGACGCGACGAGGGTCCAGAACAACTTCCTGCCCTCCGTATGTTCTATTTCCTCTCGAAACATCATTTTCTATACTCGTCTCAATCCGGGAGACTCAAATACTCTACGTCGTCTCCGTAGTGTCGAAACTGTCTATCGAGTTCTCAAAGGGTTTACGCTATTTTCTAGCCATTTTCTAGCGTTGATCTCACTATGCGAATCCATCTCGGAGTGATTCGAAAATTCTGTTCCATTTTCTGGTATTGGAGTTTTACAGATACGATGTGAAATCCAAGTCATAGAAGCTCTCATCGCTTAAGACTTCCTCCCAGCTGTCGCCAAAGGAGCATTCCTGTGGATCCTGAATGAACCCCGCGAGCTGATCCGATGTTACTATCATGTTATGAGGTCTTTTGCTGGCCTCCGAAAGCTTTCGAACAAATTTTTGAGCCCTTCGTCCTACTAGACTCCAGCGATCCATCATTTCGCACAACTCAATCACGACCACGACCTGTTCTTGCCATTTCAGATAATCCTCGTGCTCTTCACTTTCAACAGCTAGTGCCATTAGCGAGACGAGACAAGCTTGGAACAGAAACCAGACGGCATTCCATCAACACATCTTATTCGGTCTCCAGTCGACTTGTATGGCGAAAATGGACTCCGCTGAAATGTTCCTACATTGTCGGACGACATCCTGCTCCTCGCTACCGAGATTCTGAAAAGGAAGTTGGCGCTCTGTTGTGTCGAGAACGACTGCACGATGTAGAATCATGCGTATATTGAGGTATCTCCATTTGAGGATTTTTCGCACATCATGCAGCTCGGGTGGACAAGGGTGCGGCGACTTCATGAAGGGCGGTAGTGCCTCATACCAACCGGAGAGAGTCTGGTCCAGAATCGAGATCTCTCTGAAAGCGAGGAAGGAGCACATTTGCAGCCGACGTTGTATTTGTGACACGATTCTACAGAACTCTATACTGTGGGTTAGAGGCGAAGTATTCGTCGGCTGGGTTGAGGGGACTAATCCTAGCTGGAGATAAAGGTTAGAGCAAGGCTTTTACTAAGATTCTGAGGACTCACTCCATCGTCGACCATGTTGCCTGGAGAAGGGCCGCCCCAAGGTTGTTGAACCCCCGAGTCCAAAATATAAATACTCCACCATGTCCTGCGATTCATTTCGCGGTCGACGTTATTTCCAGGCGAAGACGAAGATGAGAACTCGCGATGTGAACATAGGCTACAAGCTATCCGGATAGCAGCACCCAACAAAGCGGAAGCGAGTTTTGGACGATTTCGATAGTGGAGATACATCCCTCCCATCAAGGTCAGAGCATGAAGAGTCTCCATGTGACCGCTTCCCCAGACTCTCGAGACCCAGATGCTTCCGTGCTTGCTGATAAAAGACGATGTCTCGATCAGAGTCAGATGTCAAAGAGGCGACACCTCCGAGAGCGAAGACCATGTTCAACAATCCTAGCCACGGCGAGTCTCTCCTTTTATTGGCAAGATATGTTGCTCGGAATGTTTGCTCTTGTATCACAGGTGCAAGGACGTGTAAGTGCGTGAAGTATGCATCGATCAGTCTTTGTCCTTCGTGTTATGAGACTTGCTCAAGCTCAGCTGACTTGAAGTCGTCTTAAAATGCAATCAAATTTCCAGTTAGAATCTGCCTCTCATCATGACAACCATCATCGCTCGCGACTGGTGAAGGAAGCACTTTCGCCAGGACTTTGATAGCGGCAGATATAGATGCAAGGCCCAAGAAGGATGTTTTCCGATTTGTCGAAAGTCCAAGTCCATTTACATCATCTACCACGTCATCGCGAAGTTGATCAGATGACTCGTCCCACTCAAATCCATTGGGTGGCCTATCCTCAAGTGCTTCAATTCGTTGTGCTGCCTCAGTCTCTGCTGACGAGCTTGCAGGCGAAGCGTCTAGAGATACGACCCTGGAGACAGGGGGCTCGCGAGTGGTATCACAGGCGCATTCTGTGCCTGTATTGGGTCTGGCACGAGAAGACCAAGGAAGGCTTCGCGTGGACGGTCAACCAAGGACCTGATCGGAACCGACCCAAGTAGACAATCAAAGACTTTCTGATAGTCATCAAGGGTCCCATTGCTTGGTCTGAAATGCGTTAGCCAGAGGATTCGAACAAGGCTGGAATGTACCTACACCTCACTTTTCCTCCGACGCCTCTCGGAGTACACACAGTCAACCTTTCCGAGCGTACAGTTGTAGCACGGATGTTGACCATTGCACTTTCCCTTCCGCTTCTGACATAAAACGCATGCTCTTGCGACAGTCGTCCGGCGAGATCTTGACCGCGGGGGCGGGCTGTTATCTTCAAATCCAGCAAAAGAGCTGAACATTCTGACTACAGTACAAGAAGAAAAGGTATATCGTCACATATCGAATGATGGTTCCATCGCGAAATCTTGTAGGATATATCAGCGGTAACTTCCGTATGGCCGCCACCAAACTTGATGAGCCCGTATTCAAAGCTGGAGAAACCCGTGGCAAGCAGCGGCCCCAGAGAGAGATAGGGGGTCATAGACTAGCCCACATGTATATTGAGCAATTTTCCCATTTGGTTGCGGCTCGCCTACTGGGCCGCCGAAGCCCGTGATACGTAAAAGAAGGCGGGGTTGTTTGGCTGAGCCACCTGGTTGGCACACATCTTTTTCATCCCCAACATATACTCAGGACTACTAGTCCATACTATGGCACATTCAGACAGGTATTGTAGGCGTACTATTATTCCCTTCGTATATTCTAGAACGAGTTCAACACGTGATCGGCGTCCGAGTCCCAGGGATGGTCTGATGCTTTCATCCAGGAACGGGTGATCATCCCGAAAGCGACATGGCAATGCACGTACACAAGTATGCTTCGTTGGGATCGGACCTTCCTATTGTGCACGATTTTATATCAAAGTCTTCAAACTTATCCCTCTTCTGTCCTTTTGAGATGCATTGGAAATAGAGTTTAGTGAGTCTGTTTCTGTCAGTGCCATGGCACTGACACGGCACCGTCTGCACGGATCATCACCAAGGTTCAATACACATCGCGATAGCTCTGTGTCATCTGCACCCTACCAGATGGATCAGAGTTGTGCCCCATCAACATTCTTTAACTCTGACCAAATCATGTCAATTGTCAACTGTACGGATAGGAGACGTGACGAACTTGTCGTTTCCACAGGTCTCGGAAATGGCCTGCTTTGGCATAGTTTTCAATGAACAAGTTCAGGTGTTAGAGTCAGCAGTTTTGTCCGTACTTCAAGATACGTCTGTACATCTCAAGGTATCCAAGCCATCGTTTACGGCCCCTCAATCTTCTCATCTGATGTTGATGATGTAGTCTCAGAGCTTTCTCAGCGTGCTTGCATCAGCACTTCTTCCATTCGCTGTCACGTCAGTGTCGGTTACATCCGAGTTCCTTGGAAATGTCACCAGCACGAACACGGAAAACATCCGCGATCTGGGCTTTTCGGGAACTGTTGGAAACGTCAATATCAACACGTATGGCGACACACTGATCTGTGGCGATGGCTCTGCCCATGATCGCTACTACCAAGCTCCGCCATGCAACTTGCTTCACGCAAACTCCGCAGCCTACGCCGAACCAGATCCGCGCAACATCACCGATTTCAACATTGATGCTGATGGCAATGCCCAGATATTCTGTGGCTATTTCGCGGATGAGGCTCCTGAGGAGAATTATGGCATGGGGCTCACCAATGTGATCGCACAGCCTGGCTCCTCTACTCACGGGATCTTGTATTTCTTGAAGAATTACCGTCCAAATGCCATGGACATGATCGTTGGCGCCGGCGTCGCTGTCGTGGACGTCTCGGGACCATACCCCACTTGCAGACGTACTTCCGAGTAAGTGACGATAAAAGGCAATCGACATGTCAAAGACAGAACTAAGTCTATCTGCAGAAATATGTGGACCTCAAATGAGCCCCAATATGGTGATCACGGACAGCTGTTGGCTCAAGATGGATGGGTCTATGTGTATGGCGGAACTAACACGACGAAATACTACGATGGTGTTTATGTGATGCGAGTTCCACATGAATCTCAGCAAGATTTAGATTGTTACGAGTACTGGAATGGTACTCAGTTCACCAGAGACCGTGTCTACGATCCCACAGAGGAGCAAGCTATTCTTGGCCCAGGATCCTCGCAAGGGACTGTCAGTGCCAGCCAAAACCCCAACAAACAGAGTGAATTAAAACTGACACTCCTTTCAGATCACATGGAACCCTCATCTCAACGCTTATCTCTATGTGTACACTCGTAAGGTTTCAATCACAATCTTTAGCGGATGAATATTAATTGCTTGGCAGACTTGGCCGAACTTCGAGGAAAAACAGCCTCGAAGCCGGAAGGTCCTTTCCGTGATTACTTTACCATCTTCACGGCGACCGACTTCGCATTCGTGTACAGCCCATCCCAGCAGACTCATTATGACCCTTCCGGGAAGACGTTGGTTCTTTCGTATACTGGTTTCCCAAACATCATTCAGGCGGTCAAGGCAGTAGGTGTACCCCTTTTCTGTTCTTACAAGGAACGATAATGAACACTATCCAGACTTTCGCGTGATACACGGCGCAGAGCTAGATATTTGATGCCTTCAAAGTACATGAAAGGGTATCGAGACTTCTGATAGAGTGTGGTAAAAAACAATGGCATTAAACATTGTTGCTTTGAAGCCCATTCGGCCCGTGGACCGCAAAAGTGATCAAACTATCTCCTACCATTCTCTTTTACTCTCTGCTCTCGGCTAGCAGAGCAGCTTTCTGATCTCTCCACCGAACTTTAGACCAAAGATGCCAGAATCAAACGAATAGCAACTATGAGAAACAATAGACAGATGATGTCTAGCTGGGCCTGGTTCGTTCAAATTGCGGTACAGCGAAGTGTCACCGATTGGGAACAGGGGAAATCACTTCCAAAAGATTTCGTGAGCTGTTTTGAAGACTGAAAGGGGAATAACAACTCTGATGCTCTTCACCTTATTCAGCTAGGCTAATGTCTGATTGGACTCTGCAAGCTTGTTTTTACGATCCGCTGTTGTGAAATTACGTGATCCATCACCATGCGGGGTAGTGTCTATAAGACATTTTATGGTTCGAAATTTCAAAGACTTTCAATTATAACCCATTTCTTGGGAAACCAATTACTTACTGAGCTCGATTCGTTGGAAATAATTCGCAAAATGCACCATCTGAAAATCGCCATGAAATTGATTTTCATCTCAATTCTCCTTCGCTGTTCTCATGCAGCAAGTTTAATCAGAAGTTCATCAGGAATCAGCTACATATTTGGCTTGTAGATACACTTTTTCTTGCTAGGACTTCTCATTGACACTCAAAGCTGTGGTGACTCCTATATAACACGGGGATTCAATACCAGCGGGGTGCAGCCAAGTACTTTCAACCCTGTGGGCAATCCACCTGATGATCGATCGACCAGCTCAGCAGGACCTAATTGGATCGAGTACCTGACAACGACATACAACAGCTCACTGATCATGACTTACGATTTCGCCGTGAGTGGAGGTGCCATCCCGAACAGCCTCGTCGACCAAGTCATGTTCCAATATGAGCCCATGTACAGCCACAGCAATCATACATGGACTTCGGAAAACACAGTCTTCATGACCTGGATTGAAAGTAACGACTTCACCATTATATCCTTCCTGTATCAAGATCATTTGGATCTCAAAACCACTCTTCCACCTCAATTTGATCAGTACTTTGACTTGATGGAGAACTTGTACAAAACCGGAGCTCGAAATCCTTGTTCATTAATATGCCACCACTGGATAGAACTCCAATGATCATGAGCCATACGGACGATATCATTGCAGAGCTCAAAGCTGGTGTGGCACTGTTTAATGAGGTTCTCTTGCCCAAGTATGTGGACTGGTTCCAGGGCAATCATTCGAACGTAAAGCGTGTTCCTGTTCCTGCTCAGCACATCGTTGCTTGCAACAACGTAACATCACATCAACACCATATCTCTAGCACCACTCCCAAGCCGATGCTCAATAATTCTTTCGTAAAAAAACAGCCCAATGAGTATCGAAAAGTCAGAATCCCGAGCTCCGGACCTTCATGTAACTAGCAGAGATCTACAGCATTAATCCTCGCTAAATCACACCATACCCCTTTCCACAACAGTGAGGTGCGGGGTTGGCAAAGCTTGTAGCGGGCACCAATAACGTTTCTTGCGATACTCAAGAACTAGAACGGGGAGTAATCCGAATAGCGTTCGGATGGACTTGACACACTTGGTAAGCGAGCACCATGACGACAATGGCACTGTTCGGAGTTTCCTCCAGCAGAAGCTCGAAGGCTAGCTGGGACTGTAGACAGGACAGCAAACAGGAATTGATCAACCGCAACCGTAGTCGACATTATCGGCTGGTATTTAAACCATGCTGCATGATTTCTTTCAGGTCCAGAATGTTGAGCAAGTCCTGACATTCGCAAAAGCTCTCACCATGTCGCCGATACGCAACATGAAATTTCTGTCTGCTCTGCTACTTGGAGGTAGTGAGATCATTGCTGCTCAGATTACCAATTCCAATTTTACGGCCAATGGTACATATCCTGTTTATTCGTCCAATTCGGTTCCTCGAGTGACCACAAACTCGACGGAGAATGAAGCAAACTACACAGCGCCTTACTTCCCTCTCCTGGGATTCGAAGAGTACGCACAGAATCCCATCCTTGCTCCAAACCCAGCAAACAATTGGGAATCTGCGTATTTGTACAATCCATCCGCAATCGTCATTGACGACAAAGTCTGGCTTCTGTACCGGGCTCAGAACTCGTCGAAAACATCGACGATCGGTCTCGCTTGGTCTAATGACGGCTACAACTTCACTCGGTATAACAAGCCTGTTGTTACGCCTACTGAGTCCTATGAGATTCCCGGCGGTTGTGAAGATCCACGAGTCATCAGAGTCAATGGCACATTCTACATGACATACACTGCATACGACGGGAAGACCGCCCGGCTGTGCATGGCTACGTCGGCCAATCTCATGGACTGGACTAAACATGGCCCGATCTTGCCAAATGTCACAGACGTCGTGTGGAACTGGCAAGACCCGTTGAACTCCTGGGTCCCAAGACAGGGATGGAGTAAGAGCGGTGCGATCTTGAACGAGAGACAGCCGGATGGAACGTACCATATGCATTTCGGGGATTCGTTCTTGTATTTTGCGAATTCGACGGATCTGATTCATTGGAATGTGACGTATAACCAGCCGGTTTGGGCACCGAAGTTGAATGTTTGGGAGCAAGGACTGATGGAGTCCGCTGCGCCGCCAGTGAAGACCAGGGATGGGAAGTGGTTGAAAATATACAATGGCGTTGCGACTGGACAGGGAGGATATAAGGCGACGCAGTATAGTACTGGGGAGATGTTGATCGATCCTGTGAACAACCCGTTTGGACCACCGTTGGCTAGGCTGGAGAGTCCGCTGTTGCAGCCGACGAATGTGAGGGAGATCAATGGGCAGGTGGATAATGTGGTTTTTAGCGAGGGATTGGTCCAGTTCCGAGGGAAATGGTTCTTGTATTTTGGGGAGGGCGATGCTTTCTTGGGCGTGGCGACCACTCCACTTCAGCCTTAAACACGACTGTGGAATTTTACTGGCTAGAGAAAAATATCGAGACAGCTTCACGAAGTTATCCCGCGTAATTATACCTCACTACTCCACTGCCAAAGGTGATCTGTGGTTTTGACCCTTAGAGAATGATTTTGTGGTGAATTTGGGGATGAAGATGTGCCTGTCGACGGCCCCAAATCCACGCCTAATCAGTCAAAAAATGCCATAGTCAGCCCCCACAATACATCAAGCTTTGATCTTCGCAACAAGATAGTCAATAAAACTTGTCTTGAATGGCTCGTGAACACTGAGAGCGCCATGTTCGAACTGGTATCTCGCAGCATATCTCATCGAAAACGAGATCCAAGAGACCGTCCAGATGTAGCCAAAACACTTCAGGAAAGCTAAGATACCCGTTAACAAGTCCTTCCGCTTGAGTAGATTTTTCAACTTACTGCTGCTCTTGACCCCTTTCTGCCTTCCCCAGTCCACAATGTAGTCCTCCAACCTGACAACAGGAGCTTGCATGATGAAATATGTGAACATCCCATGCGAGCTAGGCGTCCAAGGGCAGTTGAGAGCACCAGACCAGTGAACGAATCCTGACATCGTGAAAGAGCAAAGAAGACTCACGGTCCGCTTTGAACTTCTCGACGTAGTCCCAAGCCATCGCTGGACATGTGGCGTGAGTATGCTGAGTGGTCTCCGAAGAAGCTGATGCCAAACGCGACCCCACGCTCGGCTAACCAGATACCCATCTGAAAAGGCTCCGAACAGAGGTGGCCAGTCTGCTGGCGTTTGAACTCCAGTGGCTACGGTGAGGAGAGCCCCGATTTGGTAGGGGAGGTTGATGAAGCAGAATGCTTCGAGCTGGTGAAGCCAGGTGAGAACCACTTGGTCGATAAGAGGCTCATCGAAGAAAGATCCGCGGTTGGTGGATTGAATGTAGGGAAACAACCCCATGACATGTTTGCAGATGTCCCAGGCAAGATACGAGCCGAAGATTCGTACGATTGTGCGGAACAAGAAATAGCTGGATATGTTAGCGATTGAAGTATTTTGGACTGGAGGAAAGCACCTTCTAGATTGTGGTTCGCGCTGAGGGATCCCTCCTACTTCCCAATTCCACCCAACGCCTCTCAAAGTGAAGAGCCATAGCTCAGCACTGTCCTTGAAGCTCCCCCAGATTGATTTTCCCTCTTCTAAAGGCACTTCACTCGGCGCTTTGGATATATTTCCGGCCTTCTCAGACGAAGGCTTCCGATCCTTGACCTTGTAGGCCTCTCCATCCCTTGTCAGGATGCCAAAGTCGATGAATTTGAGCATAAAGCCAAATATGAAGGAAGCTCGACTGAAGTCTTTAACATTATCTCCCGTAGATATTGCTCGCACCTGATTGACCAGAAAAATGAGAGCTGGTACAGCGATTGCAACACGTGTTTTCCGTGGCAGCATCGTTGAGATAATGAAGGCCAGCCATGTCAGGGGAAGAAACCATGGTCTTGGAGATACTTCGCGATCTGGTGATGGATACCATTGCCTCGGGTTTGAAATGGTATCCATGACAGCTAAACTAGAGAACAGCGCTCCTCTCTCTCACTAGGAGAGAATATTACGAAGAAGAGGAAATGAGAGAAATGGATGGGAAAGAATCAAGAAGAAATGTCCAAGGTATCGGGACGATCTTGTCCAGAGATAGCGCCCCTCCCAGACTTTGATCTGCACATGCCACGGCAGTTCCATGCTGCAGCAAGAGATAAGGCACAAGCACCGTGCAAGTAGAGTAACCATAGCCTTCGTACATTCCTTGATATAATATTAATAACATGCCTAGCCGCATGGTACACCTTTGCCAGCTCTTTCTCTCTGTGGGATTGGAAACACAAATATAAACCGAAAGGCTTGTGAACGAAGGATTCAACCGACCGCAGCTTTAAAAGGGATCTAAAATACAATGACGAAGTGAGATTCCTTGCTGCCCATATGTTGTAGACTGAGTGTTGTGTCAAGGTGTGCAGAGAAAACATGGGAACGCACAAAGTGCAGTTCTGGTTTGAACGGACGACCGTAAATATGAACTTCCCAGTCGCAAAGCCTCGCGTCTCGAGCTTCAACAACGCGACAATTGCGATCCTTCGAAGCACAACAATCAGAGTCCTCTCCTTTCGCCATTGGCAGCTGCAATCATGGCGTCCCAACCCCTCAACTCTTCAATGCAACCCACAGATGTCTATGGAGGAGGTAATTTGGCCCCAAACAACCACCCCTCGAACCAGCTCTAACCATCAACAGATGAAGTATCAGCAATCATTCTCGACCCAGGCTACTCCAGCGTACGCGCCGGCTTCGCAGGAGAAGACTCACCTAAATCCTTCCTCAACTCACATTACGGTGTCCTCGACAGCGGCAAGTTCGTGTTCGGCGACGATGCGATCCACAATCCTCTCAGCCACTTGGAGATCCGGAATCCGATGTCAAAGGAAGGCATTGTGGAGGATTGGGACACAGCTACACAGTTATGGGAGTATGCGATCACATCACGACTCACGAGCTTCAAGCAGGCGGATCCGCGGACGAATGGTCTGAATGATGATATCAAGGACATGGATGTGGAGATGGAGGGGGTTGAGGATGGCGAGAAACCACTGGAGGAGCACCCACTGCTTATGACGGAGACGGCGTGGAACACGGTGAAGAATCGCGAGAAGGCAATTGAGATTGCGATGGAGAACTGGGGATGTCCTGCCTTCTGGCTGGCGCGGAACAGTGTCATGGCTGCGTTTGGAGGGGGCAAGGCTACGGCGCTGGTTATTGATGTTGGGGCTTCGACTGCGTCCGTTCTCGGTATTCATGATGGGCTTATCTTGAAGAAATCGGTTCAGCGATCGAATCTCGGCGGAGACTGGATCTCGTCACAACTACGCGCTATGTTCAATAGTCAGGACCCGAAGGTTGATTTGGTGCCGCATTTCATGATCTCTTCGAAGACGGCTGTTGATGCTGGTGCGCCCGCGCAAGCTGTGTTCCGCAAGTACGAGAAGGAACCTACAGAGAGCTTCCGAGCACTGGAGGAGGAGCGTGTTCTTACGGAGTTCAAGGAGTCGGTTGTGCAGACTTGGTCTGGCCCAGGCCGATTGAACATGCAGAACCAGACCGGAGGCAGCAATCTTGACTTCGCCCGGTCGCAGCCCGGCCGCGTGTTCGAGATGCCAGATGGCTACAATCAGATGTGGGGTGTCGAGCGCTTCCAAGTCGTAGAGGGATTATGGGATGCTAAAGCTGCTCTACCTGTCCCTGGCGAGCCTGCCGTTACACAATCGCAAACTATTATTGATATGATCAAGGCTAGCATTGGCGCTGTGGATGTTGATCTCAGAGGACATCTTCTTGCGAATATCATTGTCACCGGAGGCTCGACGCTGATCAATGGATTTGGAGATCGGTTGAATAATGAGCTGATGAATGCTTATCCGGGCACGAGGATCAAGGTCCAGGCTGCTGGCTTGACGACTGAGAGACGCTTTGGTAGCTGGATTGGAGGCAGTATTCTGGGCAGCTTGGGAACGTTCCATCAAATGTGGATCTCCAAAGCAGAATACGCCGAGTTCGGTTCATCTGTGGTAGAAAAGAGGTGTAAGTGAGTGCAATTGGAGGAGATTTTCAGAGTTGGGAGTAAAAGTTGCGACTTTAGGTCGCTTGTCGGATCGATGATCGAATGGATGGGTGGACGGCCGGGGATTATGTGGCTGGCGTAGGGCGTTGAACTTGCTAGATTGATATACCATCTGGCTCTCTAGACGAGAAAGGTAAAAAGAAATGAATTTCATTTGAACTTTGCTTCTCATTCCCATTTCTGTACCAAATCTTTCTACCTTCTCTCAAATCAAGCAATTATCCCGCACCCGTGCTAAGCGAATCTCATCTACACCGAATCTGCCCATACATCCTCTCACCACCCCCTCCACCGAGGCCAAACGTCCACAATCTCATCCCCTCCATCGACAATAAGATACCATCCAAAGCCGGCACCAGTGATGCAAGCATGATTTGGCCAGATGCGGACCTTCTGGCCGATTTGGAGCAACTCTTCTTCAGGGACATTCACATCTGAGCCGTTTGCATCGGCATTTGGGTCGGTCCAAACAAGAATACCGTGTTCTTGGCTGATCCGACCGACTGTCCAGCCGGTGTGGGATTCGGGTCCTGTGGGAGGTGTGTGTCTGGTTTGTGTCAGCGAGATTCAGTCAGATCCAATACCCCAAGTCTCTGTAAAAAGACTGAGCTTGCAATATTTGAGGGGAAAGGAACAGGAAAAGATGATACTCACACGCCGTCCCTGCCCCACTCACTCACAATCCCAAACCCACCATACGCCTTACACGGCTCTCTCGCCAGGGCGATAATCCCCGCATTAATCAGTACTTCCGGCGTCCCATTCTTGCCTCTGCCAGGATAGATCGAAGCTACTTCTGCGACGACTGTGAATGCGAGGTCAGACCAGGTGAGCATGGCGTGTGGGCCATCAGTGGGTAGGGCGTGTGTGGCGAGTTGTTGGACGTCGAGGGTGGGGTAGACGCCGGCGTGGATTTCGATGGTGAGGCCGCTGGTGCGGATTAGGGAGATTGTGGCGCGGAGGGCGGAGATGGCTTCTTGGGCCGGGGAGGGGTGGGAGCTGGGTGAGGAGGGGGTGGTTGGGGAGGTGAGGAGGAGGTTGCGGATTGAGGTTGTGGTGGGGGTTGCGCCGACGGCTGGGATGGGATTAGTTGACTTTGTTTTACTTCACAGTGTATGGGCTGTTGAGAAAGGTTTGAGAGGATATGAAGGACTTTTAAGGCGACTCACAGAGCACAAGAGGATGAGAAGGAGATATAGTCCGTAATTCGATGGCTGTTACAAGTAGAGCTTCGAACTCCTGGCGGAGAAAATCGAGGGCGTCAGACTCGCCCGATGAGGAGTATGACTGGCCGGCGTGAGAGTAGAGACCCAGGAGGTTGAGAGTGCCAGTTTTCTCGAGGTCTAGGAGAGAGGTGATGAGGGTGGTGCAGGCGGAGGTTTGGGGAGCTACGCCGGCGCGGTGACCGCCCATGCTGTGAGACTTGTCAGTATTTGTTTGTGAGGGAAATTTGAGGAGATGGGAATGCATTTAACATAATTTCAGTGACCATGGCTGATGTTGTCAGAGGCAAAACGACGTATAACAAGGGGATAAAAAGGAAGAAAAAAGGCGAGAGTATCTTGAACAAGCAAGTTCTGAAGCAACATATAACGATATGATCACAATCTCCAAACCAAATGTAGAGTGCAACTTACTCAATCTTGAGGAAAACAGATGGAGCATTTCCACCGAGTTCGTGGAGTGCAGTCACATTTGGCAATTGATCAGGGTGATCTACCATCAAAGAAAGGCCCTTCGGACCCAGTGCTTTGGAAATGAGAGCCAGACGCTCTACTGCTGATGGAGTGATTGGGAATGAATACAGAAGCTATGAAAGTCTCAGTAGGTTTGGTTGACACAAAAGTGGGGGAGAAACTCACGTCGACAGCTCGGCCAGCAGACTTGTATTCTAATAGAAGAGGAACGATATGCTCTGCTTCTACGAGGGTAGATACGATGATGTTGGCTGGACCGGTCCCTTCTCCTACTTGGAGTCTTGTAAGCTCGGTTGTCTAAGGTAGAAGTGTTAGCTTGGCTCTCACGGGACTGTTGCTTTTAAATTCTCTATTGCTTAATCGTTGAATGAAGTGAAAAGGAGCTTAGATTGATTGTAGAAGATTGCAATAGTGACAAGTGACATTGTACCTTGTGCGTCTTGATATGGGCTCTCCAACTAAAGTCCAATGACTCAACAGCCTCCAACATTCGATCACAGTTATTCTTCACCTTCCCCAAATCAAGCACAGCTGCAGGGACAGCTACATCCTTGATAGACTTCCCAACGAACTGTTTTTTCAAATCCTCTTTAATCGAGAGAGGGTACAAGGAAGTAGTGGCCATGAGATGGGAGCCTCCGGAGTCGGGAGGATGATGATGATGGAAGGACTTTAAAGAAGGGAGTTTCGGGTGCATTTATGATAAGTGAATGAGGAAAGTGGGGGTTGACTGAATGAAGAATGCTCGGTCTTGAGGCTTTTTAAATCGTGATACTGTCACGTAAAGATTGGAGTTGTGGGTATCTCTTTCCCGCGGGCCAGGATCAGCAGAAGCTAAATCACACGATGCTGTACCTAGGTATGACATGGCATAAGCTCAAACTCGATATATATCGTAAATTTAATTTTGTAAGCTTCTGAAAGTATCTGAGATTGTGGCATTCAAGCAAAGGAAATTGTTATTCTACCAAACCAATCAAGAAACATCCATACCATGAGTGGTCTTAAAGCTAAGGTCAAGAATGAGTTGAAGTGGGGCGGGCGAATCCGTCTGTCACGTGTCGGACAGGGGTGCTCACCCTCTTAGCGTCATGGGCGCGCCTTCAGCCTTGCCGCGATCTGACCTCGAAGCTCCTCCCCGCCTACAAATAATTCAGCCTCTTCAACCACACTCCTTTCGCTCCCCATACAACTCCTTTCGACAGCCTCGACGACAACGTCAACGATAACTGGTCTTACGTACCACGATACCTTCTTACCTCCTCAACTTCCACAACCAAAGCCCCCACGACTCACGCATTCGAACTGAACGTACACAACATCTGCGAGCTCTCCGCTACGGGTTAGCAAGAGCGCGCCATGGCGGAACCAGAATTCTCGTCTTTTACGGACGCGGACTGGGAGAAGCAAGCAGAAGAGGATGACCGCAATTACCAAGCTCTCCTTGACTCCGCCCAAAATGGTACCAATCAAGATGATGGAAACCAAGGCCTGTTCGACATGAATCGTCCTCTCGACACGGGTGACAAGGCCGATGATGCTGAAGACTTCGAGGATATCAGCGATGACGATCTTCCAGAAGAGGAGGACGCCAGCGGAGACAAGATGGATGACGCGCCTGGACTCACAGATGATGCGACGGGCAATGATGAGTACGACGACGACGATCTGTTCGGCGAGAGTGGACGTGCTTCTTCACCTTTCGAGTTCGAAGACCCCGACACACAGCCTGCAGTTGCTCCAGAGTCACGTATCAACGGCGGACTGACTCTACCTTCTATCGCACCCGAACCTGAAGTGGTTGATCTCCGCGCCCTCAATTTCCCTGACCAGTTCGCCGCAGATGAGGAGGATGGCATGCCTAAAGGTGAAGCTGAGATCCAGGCATACCTTGCAGAGAACTGGCCAGAATACGAGAAGGATGCAGTCCTAGACTTCAACAAGCTATTCCCTCCACACCCATCGCACTTCGTGGCCCGAGCCCCAGAAAAGCCACCCAAGCCTCTCCATCCTACCAAGGTCAGCTTGAACATTGCTCCTGACCAAGAGAAGCTTTTCCGCACTGCAGGTCCCGCTCAAAGCGACAAATATACCCGAATTGCAGAGGATGAGGCCAAAGGACTGATTTCAATCGTCGAAGACTCGGAGGAAGAAGAAGATAGCGACGATGAGTTCGATTATTCTCCCATCACAGACAGAGTTGGTGGCAAGAGTATTCTTGACCTTGACATCATCTGTGCCGACTTCGACGTCGTTGATATTCCTGCACTGGTCCCCACTCCAGTCGAGGAAGAGGAGCCACAGGATGAGTGGGAGAGAGAGTTCCTGGGTCCTTCGAAGAAGCGCAAGGCGGAGTACGAATTTGTTTTCAAGCCGCGTTTCCCTATGCCAAACTTCGACAACTTCGAGCGCATGACTGCCCAGGTGGCCAAGCGTGTAGTTCTGGATCTTAACGATCCCCATCTCCTTGTTGAGATCACCGAAGTTGATCGTTCTATCAAGCGTAGATGCATTGGTTTGGGTAAGAGAGCTCCGAAGGACATCAAAGCTACACTCAATCAGCGATTTAACATCTCGAACGATGACGAGTACTCTCATTTGAAGAACAACCATGGCAAGGTCAGAGCTACGGTTGGCAATATCACTGTTGAGCACTCTCTTCCCGCTCAGAAGTTGGCATGGCCCTATTACCACGTCAAGCTCAACGACCACCAGGCTCGTACATATCACCGACCTCAGCTCCAGCTTGGAAAGTTCTTGCATCAAAACATCCACTTTTCTAAGCCTGGTATGAGAAAGAAGAGAGATATGAGAGGAATACCAGTTGAGCAGGCCTTCAAAGAGACTAAGGATCTCTCCCTTTCAGATCACTACTCAACTGCTACCCTCATTGAGTATTCTGAGGAGTATCCTACCGTTCTCTCCAATTTCGGCATGGGAAATCGCATCATCAATTACTACCGACGGAAGGATGCTGATGATCAAAAGGAGCCTGCCAAATTTGATGACCGTGTTGGAGATACAACGATACTCCTTCCAGAGGATAAATCACCCTTCTCGATCTTCGGAACAGTTGATCCAGGAGAGACTGTCCGCACTATCCATAACGCCATGTATAGAGCTCCGATCTTCAAGCAAAACCCAAAGAGTACCGATTTCTTGGTTGTAAGATCGAGCACTGGCGTCAATGGCTCTTCTTGGCACATTCGCAATATCGATAATCTCTTCGTGGCTGGTCAGCAACTACCATCGATGGAGATTCCTGGCCCTCACGCAAGACGAGTCACCAATGCTGGCAAGAACAGAATGAAGATGGTTGCATTCCGTAAGATGCGTCATAATCCTCGCCAAGAAGTCTCTCTCAGAGAGATTACGGAGCACATTGCAGATTCGACGGAATCGCAGAATAGACAGAAAGTTAAGGACTTCTTGATTTATGACAAAGTCAACAAGGTGTACAACGTGAAACCCACCGAAGGCCCCCTAGACGAGACCTTTGTCCGAGCATTGGTCAAGCCTGAAGAGGTTTGTGCCCTTGATGCTATGCAGGTCGGAGCTTGCCATCTTGTTGATGCCGGTTACACTCTCGATAAGGAGGATGTGGAAGATGGTGAAATGCGGAACCAGAGTCTTGAGCAGAAGCTCGCTCCTTGGAATACCACTAAAGCCTTCTGCGAGGCCGCCGCAGAGAAAGCCATGTTGGAACTCCACGGCGCAGGCGATCCGACTGGCTGTGGACTTGGAATCAGCATGATCAAGACTTCCATGAAGGGTGGTTATCTCGAGGGTATCAAGGAGGGCGAGCTGTCAACTGCGGCTGCCAAAGTTGCTTTGGATCCCAAGGCTAACAACGGTCATGGATACAATGTCAAGGTTCAACAAGATTTGTACGGTGGTGGTATCCAGCGCATTTGGACTGGTCAGAAGGAAACTTTGTCTGATCAAAATGAAAAGGATGAGATGGAGGTGGATGAGGATGCTCCTGAGGATGAGGCATCTGCTGTTGCGAAGACACCCCGGTCTATGGCTACCCCTGCGTTCGACGATAACGAGAGCACTTACAGCGAGGACACTCAGCAAAGAGTCTTGAGAATCACACGATCGACCAAGAACCAATATGGGCAGCTCGAGGAAGTTACAGAAGTCATTCACGACCAGAAAGTCATCAACATGTACCTGAAGCGCCGCACTGAGATCGAAATGGCAGATATCAAGTAAGTCCCCTTTCCCGGAAATCGGCGCACAATGTTTCTAACTTTGTAATCAGCATTTTGGATTGGGAACCAAGTGGGGACCCTGAGGCCGATCGGATCATGGCTGCAAGGCAAGTAACTCTTTTCATGCCGCTTATTCCTAACTCTTCTATCCCGTGCAAGGATCAGTGCTAACATTCAGCAGAGTTCAAGCAGAACTGAAGCGTCTTAATGTCAACAAGGACCGTCGCAAGCATCGCTGGGGTGCAAAGGCGAACTTGGATGGTCTCAAAGGTGGCATCATGAAGGGTTCCAAGTCCAAGACCAAGGGTCCGAAATCTGCTTCTGCGGGCATGCTATCACCTTCCTCTACTCCAGCTCCTTCAGTTGAAAAGCCTGCTGGAACAACAAGAAAGTGTGCCAATTGTGGCCAAGCTGGACATATCAAGACCAACAAGAAGTAAGTTGTAGTCGATGGGTTGTCCGTTGTGCATTTACTAATTGTCTTCAGGCTCTGCCCACTGCTCAATGGTACGATGAAGCCAGGCGATGGTCCAACCAATAACGGTGGTTTTGGCAATGGAGGCTTCGGTAATGGTGGCTTCGGAGACGGTGGCTTTGGTGATGGTGGCTCCAGTGCTCCCCATGCATCCTTTGCCTAAATCCACCCACGGAGCCCAACCCATGAAGTGATGTATACATCCTCTCCGGCACTCACCTCACAATTCCGACCGCCTCTACACAGATTTTTCGTCACTTCTTTCCGAATTCGGACTTCGATCTCAAACCGCAAATAATTAATAAAGCCACACCTTTTCTTCTTGTACACTCATTTCACATCACACTTCGGACGGTTAACACTTTGCGAACAACACACTTTCGACCGACGCTTACTCAAGCGATACACTTTCGAGCGAGCATACCAGGCGTTGGACGAACATTTCCCGCATTTTCTGTATCCCATCGCATCTGTTGGCGTTGGGTAGCTGGCCATCACAGGAGTTCTGGCTAGAGAGGCACAGCGAATGTATATTCTGTATGATGTTTGTTGGCGTTTGGAGGCCAGATGCATGTATATCTGGCCGTTTCTTTTCACAAAATGGGGTTGGGTCTTTTGAGCGATGACGATGATGCAATTCGAGCATCCTGCATTAAGTTTCCGTCCTTGGTTGCGGACGAGGCCTTGTGAGGCTTTGTTTTTCAGGGCATCGCGGAGAAGAGAGTTGGAAGCACTCAGATGATCTAAGGGTTTGTCGATGACACGTTCAGAGCTTGGTTGATAGTTTGATCCGTCCTTCCATGACTGGAGCACTATCCCTTCTCTTCACACAGCAAACCGACAACTGGTTTTGGCTTGATCCGTCCTACGACTGGAGCGCCAATTCTTCTTCCCTTTCATCGCCAAATCGATTTCGATAACAGAGTTCATCTTGATCCGTCCTCACAGACTGGAGCGCTGATACTCTGTTCACACGCCACATCAACATACGATCTCGGTTTGATCCGTTCTTTTCCGACTGGAGCGCCGTTACTTGGTGCTATGATATGGCTTGCGAATCGATTTCTTCCTCCCGATTTCTCCAGTACTTGATGGTGGGACCTTTGTATCTACTGTCTGTGAGACAGATAGTTCAATGAATAATAAGCATAAATCAGTGCTCCTCCGTACTGTGTTGTGATTTGTGTGTTTGGCTGGCAAATTCTGACTAACTCCAGGAGCTGCTTGGCTTGAACCCTGAATGTACTGTACTATGTGGGCTTTCCGGACATATGAGTGTCTATCGTCCAATCGAGGAAGGAGTTGACTTGTTATCTAGTCCACATCTGTCTTCCCAGGTTTCCTCCCATAGACGAAATGCACTAACGCATAGAGATGATTTCTCCTGTCCTTCAACTCATTCCGCACACCTGCCATGAGCGCCTGCGCTTCCTCATTACTCCAACCTAATGTACGGGTGAAGATAGCGAGTGTAAACGGCTCTACCGCATCCACCATCTGCACAAGCTCATAGCGGCCAATCTCTTTCTGCCGTGGATCCTTGGGCCACGTGCCTATCGGTAGCTGGTGAATATTAGCAAATACTTCTACGACTTTAGTTGCTGAAATAAAAAGAGTCCTACCTTCTGTACCACCTCTGTAACATCCTCAAACCCCGCCGCAACCAAGTTCTCCTTCTGCTCGGCCGCTACATTCATCCTCTTCCCAAACCTCTCACTCGCTTCATCCACCTTCTCCTGCCACCGTCTAATACACGGGCACCCCTCCAACCCCACATCATCATCACTCCGGATCCACGTCTCATACTCCTGCATCTCCAGATACCCGCCTGGTTTCAGATTCTCCAATACCCGGGAATACAGCACGTCCCAATTCTTGATGGAGCCGGCCATGCCTCTGCCGTGCACGAAATCGAAGTCGGAATATACCCATTCGTCTTCGACGTCGTCGACGATGAAGCGGCAGTTGGGGGGGACCCAGGAGGGTTGGATGGGGCTGAGGTCGGTGCCGAGTACTGTGGCACCTGGGTGTGAGTCGGCTATGTCAAGGGCCCAGATTCCGGTGCCGGTGCCGAAGTCTAGGATGCGTTGGGGGTTGGGAGGGATTGGGGCGATGTAGAGGGAGCCGTGGAGCATGAGCTTGAAGATGTGGTGGAGGAGATCAAGACGGTCTTGTTCCTTCTCGTCGTTCGGGAGAGGGTACTCGCCGTCACGGAAAGCGTGGTAGCGTCGCCCATTCTCGTATTTGTAGTTGAAAACGGAGGAGCTGATGGAGGTGGAGAAGGTGTGGAGGGAGGCGGCGTAGGCGGAGTCGGTCTCGACGTTGTTTTCGATCTGCTTATTTTCAGTTTGATGGGTTTATGGTTGGAGATGTGGAGAGATTTGGGACATACGTCTGCCTCAATGGGCGCCCCGAGATCTTCAGAAGGGGTGGCTTCGGGAGGGGCCTGAGGTGGAGCGGACATGGCGTCTGGGGAGGACGATGTTCGTTGGTACAAGTTTGATCGTGGGAATACATCAAGCTAAGTACAATCCGATCTTCACTAAGTATTCGCACATGGTAACAATTCTTGGTCATTGTTCTCGTTCTAGAAGTGCTGCATATTTGTTGGACATTGAACAGCATCGGGGTTTGTTGGTCCTTGAATCACACACATGCAGCTGCGTGAGCGATAGCCGGAGACGTGCGATACGTATAATGGGACTCAGTATTTGTCCGCTCTCCCCTCCTGCAAATTTCCCAACTTCTTGCATACTTTTCTCATGTTACAAAGGCAGTATTTTACTTCAGTCCAGATGAATGGACTGGCGGTTGAACCATCAAGTTATCAACCATCCTCACCCACTTCCCCGCCAACTTACCGAAGCTCTTCAATACATCTAAACACTTCCGGAAATATTCAGCCATATCAAAGAAGCCGCGATAACTCCACCAAAAACTTTGCTGCCATGCACTCAAAGCACAATTGTTGGTCTACCAACCAATGACTAGAGCTCATGCAGGCGTGCATCGGGGAAGCTGCCCAAGCGAGTCTTGACAGCTGCAACATCCAACTGCTCCTGCATGCAACGTGCATTAGTGTTATGGGAGTACCCTTAATGGGTTGCTTTTGAGCGAGAAAGATCGTCGATGGACTCTTGCCCAGTTAATGTCCTCAGATTTGTTATCGATTGAAAGCGGGGTGGTACGAAGTCGCATCCAGTACGTGTACATGTTATCATTTAGCCCTGGTGCATACATGACATGACTTTTAGGAACCCCTCACTCACTCCGAACCGTGCAATACCGATTGTTTTCACTGGTATCGTGTTTACAGCCCTTTCCTTGGATCAGTTCTCAACCCTTTCACATTTGGTCTAACTTATACCCTGAGTAGTGGTCCAATCTCACCAGTATGGAGTTTGACTCGAGTATTTATGCTGTTGCTATTGGCGGGCTCGCTTTGTATCTGGTTGGGCTTGTCGTCACAGGACTATATTTCCATCCCTTGTCGAACATCCCAGGTCCCAAGCTTGCCGCGATATCTCGTCTTTATATCACATACTTCAACGCTACTGGCGGGAGCAAGTTCTATCTTCAGATCGAGGAACTACACGAAAGATACGGCACGTTACAAGCTGTTCTAAACATCCTCAGCATCTTAGCTCACGGGATCTAGGACCTATCATCAGAATAGCACCCAATGAAATCCATCTCAGCGAACCAGAGAATCACGAGAAAATCTACCGTACTGGATCAAAGTACACCAAAGAGCCCAATTTCTACGCCGCATTCGGCTGCGAAACATCTGCGTTCAGCACTCCAAGCAATGAACTCCATCGTGTCAGGAGAGCAGCTTTGAACCCCCTCTTTTCTCGCAAGCGAGTGCTGGATCTCGAAGATGTGGTTCAATCGAAAGTCGGGAAATTAGATCAGCGATTGCGCGATGCGGCGACCACTGGTGATGAGGTGGACTTGCATTATGGACTTCGAGCTATCTCTGTTGACACCATTACGGATTATGGATTTGGAAAATCATATGATCTTTTGGATCGCCAGGACTTCGGAAAGGCGTTCTTTGAGACGATGCGTCAACTTGGGCCTGCGGTTTGGTTCTTCCAGCAGTGGCCATTCTTGCAGTCGATTGCGTTGAGTATTCCGCCTTGGGTGGCGAAGAGGCTGAGTTCTAACCTTGGGAGTTTTATGCAGTTGCAAAGGGTATGAGACGAGATCTCCTGAAGCTTTCGGGGGAATATCTGACTTTGATAGGAATGTCGCGACAACATTGTTGCCATTAAATCAGCCATGGATGCAGGCATGAAAGATGAATCTCGCACGACCATCTTCCACCAACTTCTCAATCCGAAGGCGACGGAGGGTCACGTTGTACCATCTATCGACAATCTGACAGATGAAGGACTCGTAATACTCGGCGCTGCATCTGATACCACTGGAAATGCAATGGCCATCGCCATGTATGGGGTCGTCAGCAACCCCGCTATCCACAGCAAACTGGCTGCGGAGCTCAACTCAGCGTTTCCAGATCCACTGGCAATGCTGGACTTCATCACATTGGAGAAACTTCCTTACTTGGTAAGCTCTGTGAGTGATCAGCGACGCTGTAAAACCGCTAATCCGGATAGACTGCCGTGATCAAAGAAGGACTGAGGTGTGTTGGGTTTCCCCCCATGTGTCTCTCCTGTTTCACATGAGCTAACCTTTTCAGACTGTCATATGGTGTCATAGGCAGACTTCCCAGAGTAGTCAACGAATCCGGTGTTTCCTTTCATGGCTTTGACATCCCACCTGGTGTAAGTCATATGTCACATTTTGGATTGGAACACGAGGCTCATAGATTGATAGACCATCGTCGGTATGAGTGCATACATGATGCATCGCAATCCCGAGCAATTCCCCAACCCTGACACATTCGATCCCGAACGATGGACTGACCTGGCCACAGCGAGGAGACTTGATAAATATCTTGTTCCATTCTCCAGAGGACAAAGACAGTGCATTGGGATTCCGTAGGTTTAGACATTTGTCTCTCTCGAACTCTTCCAAGTCATATTTCCAAGTATATTTTAGTTCCCAGAACTTGAAGGCTGACTTCCCACTAAGACTTGCGCACTGCGAGATCTATGTCACGATAGGCACGCTATTTCGACGACATCGGAACATGAACGCAATGCCACTTTCTGACGAATACTTGGCGTTTCAAGATTACTTTGCAGCCTGTCCTCCTGTTGGGTCGAAAATGTTTCGCGTGAAGGTGTAGAAATTACAGTATACTGCGCGAAGAGGTCAACGCCAGCGCAGACAAGCTTAGTCCTGTGTTTATGTGGGGAATTGTATGTCGGGGCCTTTCGATTTTAAGCGAGTAAACAACGGGAGAGATGATACTTCTTGACAAGGCGTGGAATCAGAACTATGCCACTATGGACTGGCTGTTGTACAAAGCATCGTGAGAAAATCTCGAATATGTGCATGTTCTTGTAAACTCTTGATGCTTCGAGTGGATTTTGCTAGCTGACTACGCCGTCTTTCCAATTCTCGTCTCGACATTTAATGCCAATATCGTGGAGCCATAGGTTTCGCCTTCAACCAAGCCTGTTCTACGACCTCGACCACCTCTCTCGGCAACGGGTCTTTCTCCAGATCATACAAATTCTCCTCCGCATGCTTCAAGCTGCTAGCGCCGATGATGATAGCGTCACCAAGTTCGTTCTTCAGCAGGGAATGATACTCTAACCAACGCAGTGCTATTTCTGCCATAGTCAAGCTATGCTTGTCGGCCACTTCTTTGATGAGATCCAGTGCATCAAAATACGATTCGTTGATATAGCGACCCTGAGTCATCTGTCCAACTGCTTGTTTCGAATCAAATCGCGAGCCCTCTTCGAACTCGGTCTGGTGGCGCTGGTACCGCCCAGTCAGAAATCCAGCAGCCAAAGGTTGAAAAGCATACAAGGAGATACCATAGTGACGAAGACAAGGGATCAATTCTGGCTCCACAGATCGATGGATCGCGGAGTAGATTCCTTGGTACACGGTCGGTTTGATCCAGCCGTTCTTGTCGCAAATCTCGCAAATCTTAGCCACTTCATATGACATGAAGTTCGATATACCGAAACGATTGAAGTATCCTTCTTTATGTAGTTCGTTTACTGCATGAAGGGTCTCTTCGAACGGAACTGTTCGATCAGGGGCATGAAGATAGAACATGTCGACTTTGTCAGCCTTCAGCGCTTTCAAAGAATCCATGAGGCCTCTGCGCACGTCTTCTGGAGAGTGAGTATATTCGTTCTTTGGATAGAGCTTGGTGTCCATGACGATGCCTCGCTTTTGCCAGTCCACCTCTGCTAGAAGCTCTTCACTACTTCCGTTACCATAGACTCGTGCCGTATCGACCTCGACATGGCCGTGTTGAAGAAACAGATCAAGAATGGGAGCGGCGTCTTCAGCAGTATAGATTCGAGCGTGGAAGGTATCTTGTAAAATTGGTCAGTTATGACATTCACGATGGTGGGATTTATTAACAGTACTTGGTTTCCCAATGGCCATAGCGCCGAACACAATCTTGAGCTGTGTTTTCGAAGATCGGTTCATTTTGATGGTCTGAGATGAGAGATGAGAGTTTATATCTGTCTGATGTTGTGATATTTTGGTTGATAGCCGGGTGTTGCGTACTCCAGACGGCTATTTATGGTATTGCTCACCTTTCTGAATCCCGGTGTTTACATTGTAGCGATATTAAGTCCGAGCTCCGTATGGCGCATTTCTTTGGACTGCTTTTATGCGCTGAATCGGATTGAATTAGTATTCTGCTAACAGAGACATATCGATATCCTTTCCCCCAGAGTGTTGGTGGATACACTAATGCAGGAGGCTTACGCGCTAATCATGTCGCCACAACGGAAAGTCACAAGCTGCGGGAACATACTTTACCCGCCAGGATCTCAGCATAAAGGCCGCGAGAATCGCTATCAATTCAGCCAAGCTATTCCGGAATCAAAGATGGAGCTCAGTAATGTTGAAGACGCAAGGTTGAATCTCGATGTATTACACAGGTCTTTCTGTTGTCAAATGAGTTCTCAATGGGTAGATCTTTCTGTTTCCCCGTAATTACCCCCTCCAACAGCCTCTCTCATTGCAGTGAGGAGTTTCCGAATCAGGCTTTCGTTCTATATGAACAGCGTCTAGATCAATGGGCTTCTACGGGTGGTTCGGTGTGGTAGAGCTAGCATGAGGTGTGGGAACTTCGTTAAGCGAGTAAACAAGGTCAGAGCAGGTACCTCTTGGTAGGACGTGCCTTCAGAGCTGTAAGGGACATTGGGGACACTTAAAAAAAGGGTATTGGAACCACACAAGGCAAAAAGTGAGAATAGGCATCCTCAAATTAAAAAACAAAAATCGATTGCTTTTATTAGTTTTTTATGGTCTCGCGCTTCAATAATCACGGGTTGCCAACCCCATCGAGACCAGCCTAGTCCTCTTCATCCCCATGGTTTCTGGGCTGAGCGACATTCTCAAGATTTCTCTGATCGGGTGCTCTTCTCAGACCCAGACAGCCATAAGCCAGGATCTTGGGCTCTTTAGGCTTCTCATTAGGCTTTGTCTTCATAGGGTCGTTCACAGATGAGATCGTTCTTCCCTTCCATCCCTTACGACCCATCCATCTGCGAGTTTACCAAGGCTCCGACCAGGAAGTATTAACAGCCACACCTCGATGATCATCTTCGCCTTCGACAAAGGTGTCCATGAAGTCATCCGATAGATACATCAACTCCCCGTCCTTGTGGCACCGAATGAAAGTTCCCAACAGCTCTAGCTTGAAATCACTTCCTCCTGATACAGACTTCTGAGTGAAGAAAGTAACGTCGTCACATGGCATGGGGTCATTTGGAGCCACGAAATGAGTCTCAAATCGCTGCTCGTAAAACGATGAGAGAGGGTGGGTGAAGCCGGTCTGGCGGGCGAGGATGGAGAATATGAGGTCGACGTCTGCTCATCCGGATGTCGCAGGCGCGTTCGCGATCTGGGATTGAAAGTGCTGCTTGCAGGAGGTAATATTTCGACCTCTGGCACATATTTCGAGCTGCATACTGATGCCAGGAAACCAGAACACCAAATAGCGTGGCTCTTGCTCGTAGATAATAACGTCCTCGAGATGAAGACCGAAGTCAATCAGTCGTGTAATCGAGTGAGGACCAGCTGAGTTTGGCTTCAGGTCGCCGATGACTATGTTTAACTTTCTCAGAAGCGGACAGTTAGCTTTGATGTATCGAGCTACTTGCATGATGCGATTCTTAAGGCCGGCGTTGGTGTTGTAGATGTTGAGATCGCCGAAGGACAATGCAACGCTTCGGATATGCAACATGTCAAGGCGCATGATAGTATCGAAGTGGTTATTTCTGTAGAGATCCAGCTGGTGGAGAGTATCAAGGTCGAAAAGTAAAGTCTCTCGCTCGATGTCAATTAGCAATTGATGCAACGGATTGAAGAAAGTTCCAACTGGAATGGAATCCGTTTGAGGTCGAAGTCCTAGACCGCTCCGAGGGGATATGAATTGAAGGGTCTGATAATGCTTCCAGAAATTATCTCGGGATCCCAAACTTGGATTGCAGTATAGCAATGGAATAATGAGAGGAGGTGCTGTGATATACGTTGTAGCTCGAGATCGAGAGATGAAAACATTAACCGTTACTAAATGAGGGTCTGCAAGTGCGGCCTCCCAGACTTGTAGCCTAAGCTCAGCTGGAATTTGAGCAAAAATCGGAAACCTCTTGAAGCTGCTAATGTATCGCTAGGTTTCTCTTCTGCCTAGTTTCTCTTCTGCCTAGGGGATGAGGATCGATGGTGCTGTGCCGTTATCGACTTCTCCGGAAGCGAAGGTTGGTTGGGGAACGATGTGCCCATGTTCTGTATGATGGTCAGTACACAACACAAAGCTCCAACACAATGATGATGTATGCAAGTAACGTACCGGCAGAAAACCCTTGGAGAGACGGGTCATTAGGTCTTGAGACACGAACCCCCTCCCATGTCATTGGGATGATCTTGCGGGTGCCGTGCTCCAGGTGGGGTATCAGCTGGATGATGAAGCTGGAACTTGGTTTGTTTGTTATCTGATCGTCAGTGCCCATGCATTTGAGTATATTGCCGCCGGACTCTTCTTGGGCGCTTGGGTACGTGGCAGCGGGTTGACTAATGGCGTCGGGCAAAGTCGAGCCAGAATGGGATGGATCTGGGATAGGGCATGGAGTCATCTCCTGTCCTTTAGTACTTGAAGACCTAGTAGACGACGCTTCAAGCTGCTTGTCATCCTTCTTCTCGAAGCTCCTAGCTACAACTACCAGCACCTTGGATCGTGATTTATTGGTCATCCTGGTCAAAGTCTTGATCTATTGCATTGCGGAGATGCAAGCCAATAGAGTTGTTGATGGGGTGTGTACAAGCCAAAGCAAAGTGCTACAGTGTTCAAGTCGAGAGAGTACGTTCATAAGTCGAAGGACCAAGCCAGGACGTCAAGGAGGCTCTGGAAAGATATATGTAGGATATTGGTAAGAAATTTGTCGCATTGTCGCTACACTAACAGCTGCTAAGTTGATGAATGTGTGATGGAGCTGGAGATGGTGATGAGGAGGATTAGGAAGAAATGACCGGCATGACTGTTCCGAGCAATGAATACTGGCCTGCATTCCTTCTGAAAAAGACAATCGTGTTCAGCTCACTCGACAAAATGATTTTGCTGATATCAGGAACTTTGGGTCAACTTATCTCTTAAATTTGGAGTTATGATTTTCTTTGTTTGGCACTTCTTTCTTCCTTCTTCCACCACACAGAATGTCACGGCGCTCGTCGACGGTCAAGGATAACAAATGGTCTTCTCCATCCAAAGTTAGAGCCTTAAACTTACTTTCAACGACAGTCCTACTTTCCTTCCACCCTCTAGCTTGCCTTCTACCAAGCTCTTGAAGTCATCGGGTCTCTTCGTTACTTCCAAAAAGACCATCGGAGGCATCGAGGCCGTTCTCATTAGTGCCCACCTAGAAGACCCAGCACTTATGCCCATTTGCCCAACACACTCATCAAAACCAAACCAGCGACAAGACTAAACCCACCAACAAGACCCTTCATCCACCCCGCCCTCGCCATATCGCCCCACATCCAATCATGCGCCAACATCTCCACGAGTCCAACCCACAGCAAGATCCCCGCGCTCAGCGCATCCAACGTTCCAATCGACACGATCGTCGCCGGATCATTGCCATTGAAGTGCTGCAAGACGCCTACACCGATCGCCATACCGATGGGGGTGATGAGCGTGAAGACACCAGCCATAAGGACCTTTGTCAGGAATGAGGTGGAGGATTTGAGAGCTGCGATACGAGTACCGAGGGCGAGACCTTCGAACATTTGGTGGAAGAGGATTACGATGAATAAAGTGGTAAAGTATGAGTTGGGTGTTACGTTGAGGGTTATGCCGATTACTGATGCGTCGTGTTAGAAGGGACAACTTGAGATAGGATGGAAGCTGGAAGATGGAAAAGGAGACATACGAATGGAGTGAAATACGATGCCAGACTCCATGACTGCGACGCTGAAATGAGTATCTGGATGCATGTTGTTGGAATGAGCATGTCCGAGCGCGGCAATTGTCGTATCTGGCGCGACGGGAGCAGCGGGGGAATGTGTGCTTCCTTTGGGGGAAGATTCGGAGAAGTGCTCGGAGTCTGCCGCGGTTGCAATGCCTGCGTTGCGTCTTGATACGAGTCGGTTACCGATATACTCGACCAGGAACGACAGGAAGACTCCTGCCATAGCGATCGCTGTTGTGGTTCCCTCATAGATCAGCTCACCGAGACATTCGTTCGCGAACTGCATTTCAGCATGGGTGAGAAGCTATATCTTTGGTCAGTAAACATACAACAGTTGATGATCAAGGAATACGTACGTGAACGAATGCTGTGGAGATGATGATCCCGGTGCCGAATTGCTTTAGGATTGTGAAGAGGATGCTGTTAAGTGATACCTTGCTGAACTTTTCGATCAACATTGGAGCAAAGACAGCTATCACCAAGTCAGCAGGATTGCAGGAGCAAGCGCAAGGGGACAGGATATACCGAATCCACTTGTCAATAGAATGACAAAGATAAGCCCAATTCGAAGTCCAGTATTGTAGTCTCTATCCACACGTTCGCAGGTAGTCGTAGACGAAGAACCTCCAGTGCAGTGCCTAGAGGTTTGTCAGTGGGGCGAAGAGAAACCGGAAAAAGGTTTAAACTTACTCAACTGTGCCGTGAAAGTGGCAATTCTCCCCAGACGTCTCTGTCTCGGCATCGGTGTCATGAGTATCCTCCCCAGTCTCGTCTGTATGTTCTGCGCCTTCAAGAGCGATGGGAACCTCGGATCCATCCGAAGCTACGCAATATCTTTTGGTCCGTCAGTATATATGTATTCGAGCTATATATCACAGAAAGCCGGATACTCACATCGAGCCACCTCCATGCCCATGGCAGTCATTGTACGATTCTGGAAGGGGAGTGATGGCTGGGGTCTCGAGAACCTCATATTCTGTACCACTGGCCTGACAGTATCTGTTGCGGTCATCAGCTTTATTTCTACATGATCATATAGCTAGCCGGCTTACTGTGCGCCGCCATCATGGATGTGGCATGCTGTTACTGATGCTGGGACCGCAACAGATGTTGCGCTCGCATCTGCAGAGGCTGGTGCCGTAGTCTCCGCCGCCGCTGTAGCAGCAGCTGTCACTCCAGTCCGTGTGAAGGGTACTTCTGATCCGTTTGGGAGGTAACAATATCTAGATCGTCGTCAGAAGCCAGGAACGATCACGAGCCAACGGCCCACGCACTCTTGTCCATCATGGCTGTGGCAGCCCGACAAAGTCACAGTGCTCTGTGCAAATGCACAGGTTGCCAAACCAGCACAAATAAAGAAAGTTCGTAAGGTCATGATCGTGAAGTTTGGAAGTGTTGATGCTCGATGGGAGGAGCTGACTGCGGTGGCTTGATCGACAGCAACCTCGGATACCTTATAACCCCCAGCAAACAAACCCACATCCTGCACGGAAGAAACGATAAGCAAAAGAAAGTAATACCATCCCATTATTGGCCGCCTTCAGTGCAAATCTCACATCCACGATTCCTGGGCATGCAGTCGCCAAGCGAGCGAGTTTATTGCTCGCTGAGCTTCTCAACTCGCCGCCCGCAACCTTGACAGAAAGAACCTCCACCGAAAACAGCACAGTAGCATTCCAATTGGCTGCCAAGCGCCACCTACGGTCCTTTCCTGCTTTAGTGGTTCTGAAGAAGAGGCAATTATCCGCCAAGCGCCAAGCGCCGAGACATTTCGAATGCTTGAGTAGCCATCAAGGTGTCGGGCATTCCCAGCGCCTCGTCCTATTGCATCGACACTTCCTCGGACGAATATGTGACTGAGGAGCGCGAGAAGCGAAAGTTTTGGAGACGATGACAGGATTGACAGCTGCTGAGAGGGGCGCATCCCACGTTCGATAGCTTCTAGCTTCTAGCTTTGTCTTGGCCACGGACTTGTTGACCAATTTTTGAAGACTTTTGTGTACTGCATCGGTTCCAAGACTTTGGAATACGTACAGAAGGAACTATTTCGTACCGATACCTTGATTCTGGGATCGAATCCCGAGAAAAAGATGCCATCAAGGTTGTAGATGGTGTTGAATGTTCTGATAGATTCTTCTATCGCTTCTTGGCTATGGTGTTCTGGGTGGATTTTGGGTTTTTGTCACGGAGGAGCCGAATGAGAAGGCTGGTAATGATGGTGATCGCTCGAGTAAGGTACCAGAGGGGTCTTTCTCGGGATATCTCTTGACGAGTATATAAAGCTTGTTGGTTTCCCGTGGTGTGGTCTAATCATCGTCAGCAGCCAATTCATCTTCCATTGACTTTGCAGCCAGAAGAACGAATCTCTCACCATGTTGTTCACTCAAGTCCTTCTTCTTAGTGGTCTTTCCTTGACCACTGCCATTCCCACGTTTACTGCAGAGCAAACTGTTGAGCAACGAGACACAGCTTGGACATGGAACGAGGGAGCTACTCCCGACTACACCATCCATGTCTCTTGCAATGCAACTGAGCGAAACCAACTCCAGCGTGCCTTGAACGAGAGTACGATTCTCGCTCAACATGCTAAGGACCACATCATGCGATTTGGCAACTCCTCTGAGACTTACGTCAAGTACTTCGGAAACTCCAGTACCACCGCTGAGCCAGCTGGATGGTTCGACAAGCTCATCAGCGGAGACAAGAGCGGCATTGTGTTCCGTTGTGATGACATTGACAATAAGTGCCATCAAGATGGTATGCTAGATCCCTAAAGTTGTTGGATGATGAAGCTAATCTCCTGTAGGATGGGCCGGACATTGGAGAGGAGAGATCTCGCCAGACCAGACAGTCATCTGCCCATTGTCATTCGAGGCACGATGGTCTTTGGAGGCAATGTGCGGACACGGATACACAGTAGGGGAGATGAAGGACTCTCTATACTTTGGAGCCGATCTGTTGCACCGCCTTTATCATACTGTGAAGGTTGCCGAGGGTGTGGTTGATCACTACGCAGATAGTAAGTGTCCCAGGGAAACAAGCTTCCTGAGAAAATGAAGTGCTAATTGGCCTCATAGCTCAAGAGGAAATCCTCCAACTTGCAATCGATCACCCCGAGCAGGCCGTGCGAAACAGTGCAACCCTTCGTCATTTTGCAGTGGAAGTTTACGCTTATGATATTGCTGTTCCTGGACAAGGATGCCCTGGTACCGTGCCTGCGTCAACAGCAACCTCTGCCAGCGAGCCCGCAGTCGCCTCTTCCACGTCGTCAGCTGAAGCTGCATCCTCGACTTCAGAGGCACCAGCTGCGACTACCACTGAAGCTGCTCCAGCTACCACTGTGAGCAGTGCCGCAGCAGAATGCCATACACACTCCGACGGAGTTGTGCATTGCGCATAATGGACTTCTTGGGAGGACACACGACATCGAAGAAGATAAGCAGGAATGATAGATGAATTCATGACCAAGTAAATAGACAAATCTAATTCTAGACAGCGCGAAACTTCGCAGATAATATCAAACAATCTTATCCGTAATCTTCTGTGGAACTGGGACGGTCTCCTTGAAAGACTCTCTCTCATTCAGTCCATCGATATACTTTGCCAAATCGGGATAATTCTTCCTCCATGGGTACTCGCTGAATCTGACGTCAATGTAACCACAGACACTTCCGACAGCGACATCCGCATGACCGAACTTATCGCCGATGATGAATTGCTTCTTCCCAACCCACTCGGCGAGAGCCTTGAATCCGCCGTCGACTTTTCTCATCTGGCGTGCCTTCCATTCCTCGCTCTGTGTTCCTTGGGTACGTTGCTTCTCGAAGAATAACAAGACAAGTGCATCGCACATCCCATCAACCACGACCTCCACTTTCTTGGCGAACAGCTTCTCATCGGTCTCTGCCGAGAGCATCGGGGTTGTCATCGGGAATTTGGCTTCAATGTACTCCAAGATATAATGAGACTCGTAAACTGCTGAGCCATCTTCAAGGATGAGAACTGGGAGTTTCTCGAGGGGATTGTAAAGTGGAGTCTTGGTTGTGCTGTCCCATGGTACCTCGGTTAGGAGCTCAAAGGGTATGCCCTTTTCAGCAAGGACAATGCGAACTTTTCTCGCATATGGAGAAGGTGTTGCGCTGATGAGTTGAAGCATTTTTGGTCAATTGGGTGGGAATGATGAAATGCTTATGAAACTTTGATGAGTTTTTGAGCTTGGAGGGGAAGCATCAATGACGACAAAAGTCCAAGACTAAGATAGCTAGTACTCGGACTTTAGCACGTGCTGTTGTAACTAAAATAGAAACAAATGCCTTTGTTTTTCAAGATGAATTTTGTTTGATGCGTACATCCAGCAGATTCGAAGTAGAAGCTCCTCGTCCACTTTGAGTATCTGTCTATGGATCATGGGGTGATCTGCCAATTGGCAAATCTTGATGGTTCACAACCAAGCCATGGCTTGCACAGCTGGGCGAAGATGCTGCGAAAGCTAGAAGACAAAACAACAGAAATCAGATGCTTCAATATGACCTGACGATCTTGTTGTGAAGCTGTAACAAATGGAATGCACGCTGAGAGAATAGCAAAAAAGAACTGGTAAAGGAAGGAATGTCATTAGCTATGACGTACCGTACACTTGTGTGAAGATTATCATGGAATAAGAATGTGCCACTCTCTATTATGGCCCGAGTATTTTGATAGACTATTGATTTCGCGCCTAATCTTTTTCTTGTTGACTTTGATGTTGAACAGGAACGAAGGAAAATATCCAGTTCGTGAGGTCCAAATAAGCCTCGGCTGATTGGCTCGGGAATGCGCCAAGCTATTTTAAGGGATACTCCACGCTAAGGAAATGTCAGGGGAACGTACACTGACATTCGGACCTCGTACTCGATCGAATACGAAGCATAACGACAACTTACATTTAAGGAGACTCGACCTGACAGTTCTCCTCCACGCTCCTTACCTTCTCTTCGACATCACGGCCGTCTGCGAATATTACAGCTCTTTCACTCGTCCATTCTCCCAGCTTCAAAAGACTAGATGTCCCCGCGATGAGCATCTTCTCCTACGTAAAGAGCATTTATGCTCTGGACACGATCGATACTCGATTCACGAGCTCCTCCGCCACTCCCTACCAGACCGTTGTTGACGCCCGCTCGGATCCGTCCTCGAAAATAAAACGAGATGATTCCAAGCCAGGAGTTGGAGTGAGGACAGATCACAGTGGCAGACCCATTGCCCAACCCTCGAAATGGAACACGCCAGAATTCTACTTCTACTATTTTGTATTTATAACAGTTGTACCATATATGTTCTGGGTGGCATTCGATGTGTCTCGGCGTACGTACAATCAAGCCTCTTCCCAAGAGATGGAGCCTGACTCGGAACAGCGTCTCACCCTAATTACCACAAGTTCGAGCCATATTTGAGTAAGGGCTGGATTCCTGGGCGAAAGATTGTATGTGGAGCTTTCCGGGGAGAATTGGTGTCATGCTAATACAGTACAGGACATTTCTGACGCCCAATATTGGTCCTTCCGCAAAAATGTACCATATCTCGCCATCCTCCTGGCATTCCACCCTATCCTCCGAAAAGTCTACAACGCTATTCGACCAGTCCCAGTGCGCAGCGGCTCTCCTAGACCCAATGGAGCGCCATCATATATGTCCGTGGCAGATGGGGAGGCTCGAAAGGAGCAGCGAGCCTCTTTCGATTTTGGATTCGCGATATTGTTCCTAGCAGCTATTCATGGATTCTCGGGCTTGAAAGTTATGGCTATTCTGTATGCCAACTATTCATTTGCAACTCGACTTCCCAGACAATATGTCCCAGCTGCCACGTGGATCTTCAACATTGGCATTCTTTTCGCGAATGAGCTGTCAGATGGGTATAAATTTGCAGGAATGGCAGCATACCTCTGGCCTTTGGATGCTGCTGGGCAGGGAAATGCTTTCAACCATTGGGGGGTGTGGCTTGATTATCACAGCGGGATCATTCCAAGATGGGAGATTCTGTTCAACTTGACAGTTTTGCGACTTATCAGTTTTAACCTGGACTACTACTGGAGTCTCGACCGAAGAGGTGGAAGTCCAATTGAGGTTTGAACTCCAAGTCCCCAAGCGGTAAACATTGCTAATGCTCATAAGAAGAAGCAACTCGACCCCGCAAATCTCCCCGAACGAGACCGCATCAGAACCCCCGCCAATGCCAAGGACTATTCCTTCCGCAACTACGTCGCCTACGCCGTCTACGCCCCTCTCTACCTCACCGGACCCATCATCACGTTCAACGACTTCATCTCACAGCTCAAATACCCCCCAGCAAGCATTGAGACGGCCCGTACAATCAAATACGGCATCCGCTTCCTGCTCTGTCTCCTCGCCATGGAAGTCCTGCTTCACTACGACTACTGCGTCGCCATCTCCAAAGGAAGTCCAGTCTGGTCAGACTACACACCCGCACAACTGTCTCTTCTTTCCTATTTCAACCTGCACGTCCTCTGGCTCAAGCTCCTCCTCCCATGGCGGTTCTTCCGTCTCTGGTCTCTCTTGGACGGCATCGACCCACCAGAGAACATGCTCCGCTGCCTGTCCGACAACCCCTCAACCGTCGCTTTCTGGCGTGGCTGGCACAGGAGTTACAACCGCTGGATCGTGCGCTACATCTACGTACCCATGGGCGGCGTCTCGTCAAAAGATTTGAAATCAACAGTCATGTCCGTAGTCAACTACGTGCTCGTCTTCACATTCGTCGCATTATGGCACGACATCAGTCTGAATTTGTTGGTTTGGGGTTGGCTGGTAGTGTTCTTCATGTTGCCGGAAGTTATCGCGGGGATGTTGTTCCCGCGGAAGAGATGGGAGAATAACCTTACGGCGTATAGGGTACTATGTGGAATTGGGACGGTGGGGAATTTGCTGATGATGATGATGGCTAATTTGGTCGGGTTTGCGGTTGGTGTGGAGGGCTTGAAGAGTATCATTTCGGGCATATTCAAGGATGCTTCTGGTATGTCTTCAGCCAATTCTATTCCTTCCACGTTCTCGCCATTTGAAGGATAAGCTAACATACCGTAGGCCTCGCATTCCTCCTCTTCGCCTCATCAGTCCTCTTCGTGGGTATTCAGGTCATGTTCGAAGTCCGAGAGAGCGAGATGCGAAAGGGTATCTTTTTGAAGTGCTAAGATATGTAGAGTGCGTGCGACAAACTAGAGTACAATGAAGCTGTAGATCAAGAAACAGCGAGCGATACGGCGTCTGCAGCTTCTCCGAGTTTCTACTGTACAGTGAGGTATCGCTTGGCTGTCATGGTGGTGTGCCTTATGATTTGAAAGTGCGAAGTCGCACCATGATGTTGACTTGCTTCCTAAAGTCTTGGGTCCTGAAAGCGACTAGCAGAAACACCAATTGTAGGTTTACCTGCAGGAGTATCCACATTCCTTCATAACACCCTCCTCTGAGCACCAAGGCAAAGGATCAAGTCACTCACGAGCACCAAGGAACAAGCGCTTTTTTTTTGTAGGGGCTCGCACCCCCACCAATTATTTTTATATTTTCTATTGTTCCTCATCAAGTCATCACCATCAAGCAAAAAAATCAGCGCGTCGCATTCCCACAGATTCAAGGAGAAATGAGAAGAAAGACAGAGATGTAAACAAACTCAGAACCAGTCAGTACCATCAAGCAGAAAGATCAACGCACCGCATTTCCCAGAGACTCAAGGAGAAAGCGAAAGGAAAGAAAAGACCAAGACAAGAAGCAAGCAAACTCCAAGGAAAGACACAAGCACTCCGTGAGGAAATTCCATACTCGGTCAAGACCAATTTCCAAGCCAAAGAAAATCCAGGCTCAAAGCCAAGCACAAATTCAGATCCCAGACTTCCAAGCTTTTGATGATTAGCGAAAAACATCACATGTCAAGTTGACGAAACAAAAGGAGAAAGCAAACAAACAAACGCCTAACGAATTCGCACCAAAAACGCCAAGGAATGTGTACGGGCTTGACTCGAACATCGGTACAGGCAACCATGGATAGGGTGGATTGGTTCCGCCATCTGGCGAGCAACAAAAAGCAAGCGCTCCTTCATCTGACAGCGTTGGAAATTACACCAGCTTCTTCCAGCTCTGCTTTTATCATGGCAACAAAATCGGCCGGATAATAGTAACCCCATTCAACTTTCCCGGCCAGGCATGGTCTGAACATCTCAGCTAGGTCCGTGGCTTTGGACATTCGTTCTTCCTGGGAGTGTTGTTGAAGATGGGGAGGAAGGTCAAACTTCCCATGGGTGAATCTTGCTTGACAGATTGGGCATGTTCCATGACCATGTGCCCAGAAGAAGATCTTCCCCATGATTCTTTCGATTGCCTCGAACGCCTTTGAGCGATCGATCCAATCGTGAGATTTCACATGCTGCTCGTCCTTCGTTACGTCCCGCCATCGCCCCTTGCCAAAAGCTCTGACGTCTTCCCTGTACTCACAGCCGAGAAAGGCAAGAGGGCAATTATATCTGCTCTCATAGAGTAGTGATCCATTCCTGAGTGGTGTTTGTCGCCAACCGAGAGAGTCAAGAGAGACTTGCTGGGGGGTTGAGCCGCAATCTCGTTGGTGTTGAACATTAAGATGCTCGAAGAGCTCCTCTTTAGTCCGGGGACTGACATCACAAGTGTTGAACATGCAGAGATATTGATACATATTGCTATGCTTTCTCATGTGCTCCATGAATTTGTCGGCTCGGGGAAACGGCTTGTCCACCCGTTTACACCCGTAAACTGGGCAGGAGATAGCAATTTGGGGATTATGGACTCCATTTTCATGACGTTGAAGCTCCCATTTGCGTGGAAAGGTGAGCTTGCATCCAGGATGTGGACAGCGCAGTCGTTGAGTTGAGTCTTTGATCGATTTCTTTGTCGGAGGCCCGACTGCGTGCGAACTATTGTCACACGACCTTTGCGAAAGGGTGCGTTTGTTGTTGACTTGGAAGCCACTGAGATATGTTTCAAGCGGTATTCCTTCAGACATGCCAGACTGCGACTTATCTTTGCTACCATAGCTCTTGATGTCGTTGACGGGATAGTGATAGACGCGGTCGTCATCGCATTCTGAATGGTATGCATGATTTGCTTCTGATGGTGAGTTGTTCTGGCAGGTGGTAGACTCTGCAGCAGAGAACGGCCAATGATTGAGTTCTCCTTGAGATTTTCTTCTTGTCGCCCTCGAATTAGCGTGTCTTTTTTTTTCAACTCACCTCCCAGGCCCCCAATCAGCCATCACTCCTGGCCCTAGACCCGTGCCCATAGCGTCGAAGTCCATCCACTGCGACCAATCGATATTGTCATGAGGCACCATTGGTTGCATCGAGACATTGGTACCACCCAAGATACCTTGTTCGAGTCCTTGCAGGTCGCCCTGAAAGTCGCCCTGACATTCGCCCTGAAAATTGGCCTGAAAGTTGCCCTGAGGGTTGTCTTGGAAGTTGAAGCTCGAATCCATAATGTTGATTGGACGGGCGACGGCCGTCGAGAAAGTGAGGCGTGCTAGCGAGAACGTGGCTTGTTGAGCGGTGAATTTCTGTGTGACGAATGCTGAAGGGTTGGGTGTGGTCTTGTGTGCGAGAATGTGTGTTTTAGTGTGGGAAGAGTGCGAGAGGGGAGAAAGTTGGGCTGGGGAGGTGGGCTGCTCTTATGTTCGGCGTGGGTTGCTGGGAGAGGATGAGACGAGAAAAAGGGCGACGCTGCAAGTGCGGGATATAGCTGGCTCAGGAGCTGGTCGTACTTGCCCTTACCGAGTTGGCTGGGTAAGAGCTAATGTCAATGGAAGTACAAGCTTAGTTGACTGTTCTTCATTTTCGGGGCAATGACAATCTCGGCGTCCGCTGTTGACATTGAGCAGAGGAAGGGGCGGATCTATCAGCACGGAGCCCATTCTGCTCGACATGTTTTGCGCGTTTCTCAGTGGCTGTCTGATCTTTTCCAAGCACTCAGCATTCTTAGCTCTTTCTCTTGTCTCGCTTGATACCTCAAACAGCTGTCGTAAAGTCATCTTATCAACTTTTGCCCGGCATGCTTGTTCGTCATGATGTAAGAATCACGTGACATCCGGTATTTTCGTTAAAACCATTTCTTCATATCTTCCACCGATCACGTTTGTACTTACTCTAATCTCATGTGTCTTATTGTAACGTATATATCTCACCTAGAACGGACATGCAAATAAGCTGTTTTTGGTTTGCATCCGAAAAGTGCCGGGAAGGAATACTTTATTAAGCGAATGCCTTATTCTGAAAGCGGAAGAAATAAACAATTCTTGGAAGTCAGTTTTGAGCATGCTGAACCTCAGCGACATCACCGACAACGTATTGAAGCTGGCAACCTTTGCAAATTGAGCGATTTCCTTGGCAATAGAAAACTCAATGCCTATGCTAAACAGCCCAAATTAACGCTTATTTTACAGTGAGAGTACGAAAATCTGCGTAAAAGGTCCCCCATCCTCGGTGCCCGACGGCGGCCAGGCTCAATATCCCTACCAACCACACTTCGATGATGTCTGCCTGACACTTGGAAGAGCTGCCACCATTGCCACCATCTCAACGTCGGCTTCCACACCCTTCACCCCTCTCTTCCTCAATCGTCCTCCTCACCTTTCTCTTCTTCTTATCATCTTTCCCACTCTTGGTGGATCTGGACGAGCTTGGAGCTTTGATAGCCTTCTCAATTCTCTTTAGCTGCTTCCTCCTCCCTCTTCGCCTTTTCCTCCCTTTTAGCCCTCTCATTCTCCCTCTTTTTGCAGCCTCAGCCTCTGCTTGCGCAATCTTCGCAGCCTCCTCCCTCTGATGTCTCGCAAGATCCTCGGCCTCTTTTTGCTTGGCCTTCCTATTTTTTTGCAGCTTCCTTCATTTCGACCGCCCTCCTTGATTCCTCAGTATCTCTCGCCTTCCTAGAGTTTGTTTTGGGTGGAGGTCCCAAGAGATTTTTGTTCGCGTGAGCAGGCGGCGAAGGGCTGCCACCCGATGAAGAAGTTGGAGCAGTATGATCAATTCTCCCCGGAGCCCCACCTGGGAGAATTCCACTGCCTTGCTCTCTTCTATGTTCAGCTTCCTGCTCTCGCTTGAACTCCTCAGCAGCCGCAGCGTCAAAGTATGCTCCGCCCTGGTGTCTCACTAGGCCAGGGATAGCTGTCGTTGAGGGTTCGATCATTTTCCCCTGACGGATCTCAGCTCGTCTATGCTCAGAATCTTAACTATCAACGCTTCTAATGCTTCCGGGACGGGAACCTGTCGCGTAAAAGCTGGCACTGTCAGCGCCTCCACTCTGCACTTGTGTAATGGGCACGTGGCAATAGTCGGTAATATAAGGACGAGTTAGGCATATTCAGCTAACGCTGAATATTTTGATCTTTTGGTTCAGTTAACGTAGTTGGTGTGAGCCTAACCTCAGCTCTGTTACAACTTGTCCCTGTCCGGCTACATGTTTTCTCAGATCTTCGCTGCCAGTTCTTTGGATGGGAGAGAATTCTGCTTTTGAATTTGGGGGAGAATCTATGCTTCTCGAGTCGCCTACAGATGGGGAGGCTTTTGTAGGTTTTCCTAGAAGCGTAAGAGGCTTGTGATCTTTGCTGCGTTTTTTGCTGCCACTACCGCTTCCGCTGTGTCTCGTTCTGCTGCTGCTACTGCTTCCCTGCTTATTGGGATCTCTCTTACTACTGTTTTCTGACTTATTTTTATTGCCTTCGTTGTCGCCACTACTACTTCCGCCTTCTTGTCTTCCACTCCCCCTACTGCTGTTGTCTTTCTTATCACCGCCATCGCCACTGTTCCTCGAAGAACTGCCAGTGCCACTGATCTTTTTCAAGAAGCCCATAATATCGTGATATAGATGTTGTTTCTACACGATGGATTGGTATCTTCCGCGGTGACCTTAGATTCAATGACGGTACTTGATTTCAAAGTACGAAGTAAGTATTGAAGACTGTATTGCTCGTTTGAAGGAAGGACACTCGTAAATTAAAGCAAACAGTTTGCGTTTGATACGGAGATAAGATCATCAAACTGTTGAGAACCACGTATTTATACATTCTCGAACACTTCGTTACACAGACAAAGTCACAAAGACCCGATTCCATGAATGTTCTGTTTGCTTGCCCAGGCTCTGAATGGCATCCGTTGCCCTCGCACCCTTTGTGATTCCTCTCCCGTAGTCCATGCAATTTTGCATATTTATGTTAATCACGGGCCCTAAAGAATGCTACGCAGGATTAGGATGCTGAAATTCTGGCTTCATTGTGTTGATGTTCTTGCAGTGATCAAAGCCGCCTAAATTTGGATATTGTGCATTTTGATTTCTCTTTGAGCTATGTCCCCAAAGTATGTCTCCACAAAAATATATGCGTCTCCCGTTATCCTTCACGTAATTTAATCAATCCATTCTTGTCTTTCAGTTTATTTCGCAGACCCTGCGAAGGTATATTCAGAGCTACTCTCTTTTCCAGTCGCGGATTTCTTACAGCTTCAAAGCTTTCACACGTTTAAAATTTGACTCTCGTAAACTTGAATTAAGCCCTCGTTGGACAAAATCATATGGCTTGGAGGATTGATCAACGTGCGTGAAAACAATGATTACGTGGATTACATTTCCAATGGAAGGATATTTAAACGTGCTGATGCAGTACGAAGCGAGGCAAATCCATTCTCATCCTCCAATGGCTTTTGCGAAAGCATCTCCGTTTGGCTTGCGTCCCAGGTATTCCTCCAAGAGCTCCATCTCAGCACGACTTCCTCCTCTGCCAAGGACAAGCTTCCTGTATCTTCGGCCCTCCTCCCCATTCATTGGATCCTTGGCGAATCGTGACTGGTACAAATCGCTGGAATATACGGACGCACTGTAGCTTGTCAGCTTGCTGTCATCCCATTGACCGAATAAGTTGAGAAAATACTTACATGACGTAAGTATAGTATCCAGCATCATATCCTCCAAACATGTGAGAGAACCTGCTATGTCCGGATCCCCACCCAAAATCACCAACTTCAATCTCAGGGCCGAGCAGACTAGTACACTCGCTGCGGATGCGGTTGTACGTTTCTCCTGCGTTCATGGCTTTTGCTTCCTCACTCGACACGGAATGTATCGCCATGTCGAACTTAGCAAATGCGATCTGTCTCTGCGTCAGAGGAGCGAGTGTGACTTTGCGACTTGCGCATAGCTTCTGCAGCAGATCAAATGGTGCTTTCTCCGATGGCTCCGGCTCTGTAGGATGCTCGGCCTTCCATGATGCCATGTACCCTGGTGACAGGTGTGAGTAGTGTTTGGACAAGTTTTGGAGGATGATGGGATCCCAGCAGAAGTTCTCGAGCATGCGGCTGGGGATTTCAACGAAGTCTCGAGAGGTCTTCGTGCCGTAGGTCTCCGCATATCGGGTTCTACCAACCAGGCAATGGATTGCATGACCGAGCTCGTGAAACATAGTGGTGACGCTGCGATGTCTGACGAGCGTGGGCTTGGCCGGGGTTGGTTGTTGGACGGACATCACTAGGAGTGCGCTGGGATATTGTCGCCCTCCTTCGATGGTATCAAATCCCTGTAATCAGTCAGATCGACTTGGACAATGGACGAGTATGACTTACCGGCTGAAACGTGATGCAGCAAGCGTGATCTCTCTTGCCTTGTCGCTTCAAAACGTCAAGGTACAAATACCCCAAGAAATCACCTCCGAGTGCTTCTTCGTTCCAAACCGCGTACACAGCCACGTCTTCATGCCAGGTCATGGCAGACACACCGTGCCCTTGCTTCTCCATAAGAGATTTCCGTGCATCTTCTAAAATCTCGATGAAGACCACTCCGAATAAAGTCTCGAAATTCTTCAACAATCCATCAACGACCTCCTGAAGAGGAAAGAACTCGGCGATTTTGTTCTGATCTAATTCGTTCTCTTGCTCCTCCACCAGCCTCATGTAGAAAAGCTGGTCCCAGAGAAACAACCGGTCATCAATGTCAGTTTCTGTGATACCTCGTGAGAGTAAATGCTCCCTCTTTAGCTTTCGCAACATGTCCCTGCTCGATTTGGAAGCCGGTGCTGTCTTTTGCTGCAGATCTGCCAGTAAAGATGTCACCCCGTCCATCGTCATCAACCGGTTCTGGATCACCAAATCAGCATGGGATTTATATCCTAATAGCTCAGCATGCTCCGCTCTGAGCTCAATCATCTCCTGAAACAACGGCACGTTTTCGAGACATTTGTTCTCGTTGCCGAAGAACATGCGCTTTCTTGTCTCTGCCTTCACGCAATTCTTAAAAGCCAGATCGAGATCAACAGTCCCAAATGTAACCTTATATTTCCCGTCGTCTTCGCCCTCGCCCCTCTTGAGGCCTTCAAGGGCGTCGCGAGGAAATCCATCCAGTTCATCAGCTGTGAACCAGATCCCTCCATTCTCTTGGCGAATCCGTTTGCCACCTTCTGCTTCAATGTCATCAATTCTCTTTGTGACAATTTGAAATCTCTCTTTGACAGGTCCTTCCGGAAGTGCAGCACCGCTTCTAACCAACTGGGATAATTTTCTGTCCAGATAGTACTGGTCCTCCCGGTCCAGCGCCTCGCCCTTATCCTTCACCGCCTGAAACAGCACGTAAATCTCTGGCCTTGCCACAACCTCCTGGCTGAACTCAGCCCACACCTTGACGCATTCGACTGCTGCATCTCTTAGCTCTTCGGATGGAGAAACGGATTTGAAAAGGGTCGTCAGAGAGCTGGTCTTCATGCGGGTGTTGCGATCGTGAATCCATGGAAGCACGAAATTTGCAAACGTGGCTTCTGAAGGTGGGATCTTCACAAGGTCATCAAGTGTAGCTCGTGAAGTTGCGATGGCCTTCTTTGTATCATCTAGAAGGCTAGAGGGGGTTTGGGTGAAGGCCACTGGGAGCTGAGGAGGCTCTCGGAAGGTTGAGGATGGCATTTTCTGGTGGGGTTTTGAAGCGGGGTAAAGTCGTGCTCTGGTAGAATTGAAATGTCTGAGACTTCTAGAATAAAGCAGGAAAATTTTCGCACGCATCAAGAAAGTATCTTTTGAGAGAGAGATCAGAAAAGGAAAAGGTTCATTTTCTTGTTGAGGGATGTAACCGCTAGATTGCGCAGAAACGTTTTGGTCGCCCAGCTCGCTTGCGCTGCGGGTCACTCATTCTCTGCATTGTTTGCTAACAATGGAAACCTGGAAGTATACTCCGTCACATATCATGCTTGAGAATCTTTCTCAGGCAAAATAAGTGTTCACAAGGAAAGAAGTTCCAGGCAGACATTAGTGTGCGAGATCCAGATGGACTTCACTTTTCTTTCAACGCTAGACTGTTAGGAGTTAGTGCGAGTGCCTTTCGCTTGGGCTGAGAAGCGCGACCGATGTCAATATTGATCGTCGCTGTTGTTAATGCTGGTCTCCTCGAACGTCACCATCTCGAAACCATGCAAATCACGCTCATAGTCTGATAGTAAAACCAAGAACGTCTTCGACAAGCACCTTCACAAGTACCTAAGGGGCCGTTTACGACCCAAGCACCCATGTCTCCGGTCTACCACCAGAACTTTGGACAATGGTCAGTGAAGAGGTACGTTCACCCTTCGAGTATCGCAGAGCAACAAGAGCCATATCCATCACAGGAGTACCATGCGGAACGGAGATTAAGCTCAGAGAGAGGAGGAACTGTGCCTATATCATCTGGCATGATGCTTGGCGCATTTGATCTTCCTGGAGGCTCGCGGGGCCAACGCCTCACCAGTATAGTCCAGGACTGTACGGACGATGCCTCTTAATTGTGCCGCCCAAGTTGAACCCTTACTGAAGTATCGTATCTAGCTTCAGAGCGATCTTGCACTCAGAGCACTCTGTCTTACATGCCATACATTTCGAGATATCTTCACCAAATTTGCCTTCATACACTCTCGAATTGAAGGCAGTATCACAGCTGGAAAACCTGGAATTGCCGGAGACATTATGTCATCTTCAGACCTTCAACTTTCAGGCAGACTCAAATAAGAGCGACACGACCTTTGCAGAAGGGATTGACAGGGTCGCTGAGTTGCTTGTAAGCATGCTAGGCAGAATGTCGAACCTTTGGACAATTCGGTAGATATCTCTGAAGGATATAAGGTTATCGTCATACTAGAACACTGCCTTAGCTGGGCAGATGAAAGCCTAGAACTGTATGATTGTATCCTGACGCTTCGCAGCCCCGAACTCTTAGTTTTTCTCAAGAACATGAAAAGCCTTCAGAACCTCACTATTCAGTTCTGTACTGCAAACTGCGAAGACACAGAGGACGGGCTCGAAAACTACTCGACAAGGTTTAAGCGTTTCAAGAACATTACATCTCTCGAGCTGCATAACTCTCATGGGGATTGCAAAGTCATTGTTCGAACATCGCCAGTGCTTTGGCAGACTGTCCCCATCTCAAGAAGCTGGGGCTCGGGAGGGGTGCCAAGACTGTCTATGGCGAAGACGTCGACCAAGGTGGTGACGAAATACTCATCCTAGATGAAATGGACCTGCTCAGGTCATTGTGTTTAACATATGGTACTCAACCCAGAACACAGCCCTTTAAGATTCAGACTCTACGACTCGGATACTCAATGTGCCTAACAGCATCTACGTCCTCTTTGGGAAATTACCTGACAAAGGTCTTCGATCTCGGAACTCTAAAGAATTTGGACATATACAACGGATATGCACTTCAGGCTCAGGATGTACTGGAACCCGAGAAGAATATATCGTAAAACCAAGATGGGAATTGCTTGAACATTGTCGCCTCCGGTCTCTGGGTGTGACAATAATCGATGCCGAATTCATAAGTTAACTGATCGGCGCGGGCAGGTCAGCTAAAGAGCTGTCGGTATCCGGTTCGTACCGCATAGATGATCCCACCATTCAAGCATTCGATCACGTTCGTCTGCCGAACCTCAAATCGCTCTGGACTAAGGACTTCGAAGTTCGCGTCGAAGAATTTTTGTTTAATGGCTTCAGCTACGATATTGCGATGAACGGTGATTACGTCGAGTTTGTGGTGAGAATATTGAGAAAAATGCCGAATCTGGGAAGTTCCAGGTACGAGGGCCTCTTATAAGTCCGATCATGCAGCTGACTCGACTCTCCGCATGACGATCGCATCCCGTCTACGATGCTGAGAGATAACAATCCCATCACGGCCCTGCAGTCATGCAAGTCTCTCGCACATCTCCACGTATTCTTCGACAAACAATGGAAGGACAATCGCTCAATTTCTCCATCCCAGTCCGCAGATTTCATAATCTTACATTACTGGAACTTCACAACATCGGCCGGAAAGAGGCTGATGACATTAGAGGCATCGCTGCAGCTCTCAGCTCCTCTCCACATCTGAGAAAGCTTGGGCTTGGACTGGGTTGGCGAGCTGGTTGCGAAGGTACTCCAGAAATATGACTCCTTCGAGTTGAAGGCGAGCTCCTGCTTGATCTCTGCACTCGGCATCATGCTTTGGAGAAGTCGCTTTTGATGCTTGAGACTTGAAGGCTCGACCATGTGTCATTCCGAGCACAGACAAGCCCGACACTGGAGATTCACTCGCGAAATTAGACGAATTTAGTGGACTTTAGACCCTCCATTTGTTGATCGGGCTAGTCCGAGGAGCTGATGACGAGGATGCATATCTTCAGGTTGACTGGAATCTCTTCGATACGTGTGTCCTACTTCGGCAACTGCCAGTTTCACGACTTAGTGTTGATCAAAGGACTTGGCTCAACACTGTCCTTCGTTCGGTGACAGATCTGATTGTGACTGATCAATACGCCTTCTGCGAATTCAGTTTGAAGCAGTTTGTTTTGTTAAGGCTTCCAAACCTGAAATATATCTTCACTCGCGAGATCATCGCCGAGAGAAAATCCAGCATGTGGTCGGTGACCAATTCGGGCTCTGGTCTTGTTTTTATGTGGGATTCGGAATCGGATTCAGGAATGGACCCAGACGTGGAATCAGAGACGCGATCGAAGCCAGAATCAGCCTCTGGCACGATTGCAGGTTTAGACTTAGTGGCAAACACAGATGTAGGAGAAGAATAGTCGAGTAATGGTGTAGCTTCAGAGTTGGAGCCTGATAGATTGACTGCTTAGCCACTTCAGGGTTCTCGGGCTACCACTGTCCACGACAGACTTCATGATGGCGGTGCCAGCTTGAAGCGTCTTGGCATCTGCCTCGACCTCAACAATTCTTAGGTTAGTCACCACAGTCGCATCGCAATGTATAAATCTCCTGCTAATCTTTCACGGCCATTGTGCTACCCCCTTGCAATGACTCAAGCAACTTACAAAGCTTCGTCTAGACAGTAAGAGCGTTAACGGGGGAGGATACTCTTCGAAAGAATTATCCCGGTGGCCCGACGTTAACCGACTATGAAATATCGCGGAAAGCTTTGCCAGGCTCTTCAAACGTCGATGCCACTCCCTTCAATACATAAAGATCGGACAATGGGCATGGCAATTCATAGACCCAGTAGATCAGGTTCCTGAATCTGCTGACCAGATCTCAGTCCGACAACTGGAGTTTGGTGAGATGATGACATGTGAGTTGTTCGCATCTATCACTTTTGCCCCTGAGTCAGGGCTGCCAGAGTCGGACACAAACCATAATGAGTGGTCTGAACAGGAAGAATATCGCATGGACAGTGTGATGACGGAGATTCGACAGGCTTTTGAGGAGGGGAGATATGTAGACCCAAGTCGAACCGAGGCCTAAGAACGCTAGATCATTGCTATCTGTACAATAATGTTCACGTCCATTTTGCTTTCAATGAACATATCAGTGGTCAGAAATTTCATGTTAGCTTAGCACAACTATTATCGTTCTCGCAAGTTCGAGATGTAGCAGGGGCGCTTTCATAGTTGAAGTCTTGGAGAGACATTATTTTCACGTGACCGTCTGCAAAACGCAATTCATTTCTCCTTGCTTTCGGGAACCTTCACTTCACTGACGTAACGGCAGCTAACCACCCCCACGAGCTCAATCTCTGCGAGCCTGCTCATTAATAGGTTTGTCGGCACTTGTTCCTTATATCCATGTAGCCAATCATCATTCCCTGGGCCCTCTTCCTAGTCTCCACATCTCACATCCACCCCACATCACATCGCACAACCAACATTTCACAAAATGTCAATTCCATACACATAAACAAATAAGACGAACCAATCATATCAGCAGACACATCCCTCGTGGCGCAATTGGCTAGCGCGTAAGTACTCAACTACACCTTGTATCAATCATCATTCTAACAATCACCCAGGTTCGACTGTTATACAACAGATTCATCGAGAGGTTGGTGGTTCAAGCCCACCCGAGGGAGCTCAATCGATCTATTTTTGATCTTTTTTCAGGTTTCTTTTAGCTCTTTCACGCTGTCCGAGAATCTTGTCCTTCTCATTGAAAGGGACTGACTGGTGCATGGAGTTGGAGGTGGAGATGCCCACTTTATTTTTTCACTCTGCATACAAGCGAGCGGAGGTGGGGTTGATAAACAAACTCAAGCGAGTTGCACTCAGTGCCAGATTTCCCATACTTCGATCAAATGAACTCCTCCTTCAAATTCAAGTCGAGAAAACCAATTCTTCTCCCTTCTTGAAAAGGTATGCCACTCTCCTTATCTCCGCCTTTCGTCACTCCACTACCTCCACCCACGTGAGCCCATACAACAATCACTGCAACTCATGCCTTTTCCCCTCACTCCTTACCACCACCTCATCCTGACTTCCCGACTGAGCAACAGGCTTCCTCGGAACAGTATACTAAAAGTTCTCTCCAATCGACTTCGCATGTAGCTCTCTCGGCTTCGAAATAGCAGGAACCTCCGTCTTCTTATGAGGGGAAATGTGCCGACTTTCTCTTCCTGAAACAGAACCACCAGAGGAAAATGCCGAGTATAGTGACTGCTACTGCGCCGACTCCTGACCCGATCCCAGCTGTGGCTCCGGTTGAGATGGGGATGCCTGATTTGTGGCATTGTTGATTTCTGGCGCTGTCTCGTTGGTCGCTTTAGCTCATAGGCAAGAATAATTGCCTCGGATGAAACCTGATAAATGGATTCTATCGAACTCGGAACATGAGAAGGACGATTCGCTGGAGCTATTGATCACAAATCCGTTGTAAGCCTGGTTCAATTTCGGGATTTCAACGCTAGTACTTATCAGCTGAAGCAGTCCAAGTCAGCATTAGTTACTTACACTGAGAACGAGGTGCCCGCGCAAGTTTCTGAGGGCGATTACAACAGAACCTAAACCCCATGCGGGGGCAGCGGAGCCCAAACCCCTACCCCATGTTTTGCGTGACACACCCCAGAGACACCACCAGAGTAGTCCTCCACACCACCACACCACCACACCACCATAACGTGTAGGCCCACTTAATACGTTAGTACTTTACTGACGTTTCCTCCCGTCTCCCTAGCGAGCCGCCGTTGGTGGGGACTAGGGACAGGGCAGGTCCTGCTCCTCGGATCCTGCGTGATTCCGGGCCGAGCTTTTCACGTCGGAAAATAGTAGCGACCGGCGGCGCGAGCCTGTGCCAACCAACACCAACGTTCCCCTCGTACCCCAATTTATGTTGATATTTATGTTTATGTTTCACTGGACCGCCGACTACTAGACTGACTCAGACTAGGGGACGGAGGCTTGGTTTTGCGCGGGAGCCAGATATTATATCGTCAATATGATAGTGGCAGAGCATGTTGAGCAAGGCAATGATAATCTTGAATGATGTGAGTGAGGCTCGGCTCATCTCATCTGCTGTCTATCGTCTGCTCCCATCCTATGGAGACACCCAGCCAGTCTCGGCGACCCAAGGCCTTCGTCCGTATTCCCTGTCTGTCCTGTCCAGGCTACGGAGGCAATACATGAACAGGTCGGCCTTCGGGTCTACGTCTACCGTTGGCTGCTCGTTAAGGTTGATGTTTGCCTGTGGCTCATGTTGACATAAAGCAAGCCCTCGCTCTCTTTAGCCTTTAATTTCTTCATGGTTATCTATCTATCATTTTACTGCCTTCTCTACTTCTTTATTTCAGCCTTCACGATCCGGCTGCGCCAGGGCAGGCCAGGCCACGATCGCAATGTCCTTCACCGGTAGCACTATCTTCGGCAACAACGATTCCACTGCCAGAACAGCTGGTCTCGCGCGTCGGTCTTCTACCGTCGAGCGTTCACATGCAGAGGCTCTAGTCTCGAGTCCCGATGCGGCGTCTCCTCATGGCGCCCACGACGGCAATGCTATCTCGGCGGCTGTCACTGCCACTCCCGCCACTGAGCAGGAGAAGGAGACGGAGGCGGGATACGTCGATAGCAGCGAGAACGGCGGCGACGAGTCGGCGCAAGAGCAGAGGGACGGCATGGTAAAGGCCCTCGCGCGAACCTATACATCGCAGTCCCACGCTTCGGCTACGGGCCCTTTTCCTGGCGGCCCTTTCGCCGCTGACTTGCACCCCGACTCGCCTCTGAATCCCAACAGCCCTAAGTTCAGAGCCCGCACTTGGGCAAAGGCAATTGTCGAGCAAGTGGCTGCGGATGGAGCTTCGTTCCGTACCAGCGGCGTCTGCTTCGAGAACCTGCACGTTTATGGATACGGCGCGGGAACGGACTACCAGAAAGACGTTGCCAATGTGTGGTTGGAAGGTGTGGGTATGGTGCGCCGGGCACTGGGCCAGAGGCAGCGCCGTATCGACATCCTGCGCAACTTTGACGGGGTTGTCCACAAGGGCGAAATGCTTGTCGTGTTGGGCCCTCCTGGATCTGGGTGCAGCACCTTCCTCAAGACTCTTGCAGGCGAGACGAACGGTCTCTACCTGGATGACCAGTCTTATTTCAACTACCAGGGATTGACCGCGAAGGAGATCCATACTGCGCACCGCGGTGAGGCTATTTACACTGCCGAAGTCGACGTGCACTTCCCCATGCTCACTGTCGGTGAAACCTTGACTTTTGCCTCTCGCGCTCGAGCGCCACGGAGTCTGCCTGAGAATGTGACCCACGACATATTCTCAGACCACTTGAGAGATGTTGTGATGGCAATGTTCGGTATCAGCCACACGCGAAATACCAGAGTGGGAAACGAGTACGTTCGAGGCGTGTCTGGCGGGGAGAGAAAACGAGTCACTATTTCGGAGGCCGCTCTTTCTGGGGCCCCTTTCCAGTGCTGGGACAACTCAACTCGAGGTTTGGACAGTGCCAACGCCGTCGAGTTCTGCAAGACTCTCAGGCTTCAGACGGAGCTTTTCCAAAATACGTGCGCCGTGTCAATCTACCAAGCTCCCCAGAACGCATACGACCTTTTCGATAAGGCTCTTGTCCTTTACGAAGGCCGGCAAATCTTTTTCGGTCGCGCCGATGCTGCTAAGAAGTACTTCATCGATTTGGGCTTCGACTGTGTTGACCGCCAGACGACTCCTGATTTCTTAACATCTATGACCAGCCCTCAAGAACGCATCGTCCGACACGGCTTCGAGAACAAGGTACCTAGAACCCCAGACGAGTTTGCAACGGCGTGGAAGGATAGCACTGCGTACAAAGCTCTCAAGGAGGAGATTGCGGAGTACAAGGTTGCCCACCCCCTCAATGGCCCTGACGCTGTGGCTTTCCGTAACCACAAACGAGCTCAGCAGGCCAAGAGACAGCGGGTCAATTCTCCTTTTACATTATCATATGGTCAGCAGGTGAAGTTGTGTCTCTGGCGCGCATATCGGCGCCTCATTGGAGACCCTTCCATCACCGTCGGACAGCTCATCGCTAATGCCATAATGGGATTAATCATCACCTCCGTCTTCTTCAACTTGAAACGCACCACATCCAGCTTTTACCAACGCAGTGCTTTGTTATTCTTTGGTGTGCTCATGAACGCCTTCAGCTCGGCCTTGGAAATCTTGACTCTCTACGCGCAACGATCAATCGTCGAAAAGCATGCTCGGTACGCGTTCTATCACCCTTCTGCTGAGGCATTCGCGTCTATGTTGATAGACATACCCTATAAGACCTTGAATTCCATCGTGTTCAACCTCGTCCTCTGTAAGTATGCCTCTTGTTCTCCAAAACAGAGTCAAGATCGTGTTTAGTATCCTGGCTCCATCTGTCCTTTCTCACTTCACTCGTCCCGGAGAAGCCATTGACATGAGTACAGACTTTATGTCCAACCTCCGACGTGAACCAGGAGCGTTCTTCTTCTATCTGATGACGTCCTATTTAACCGTCCTATCTATGTCTGGCATCTTCCGATCCATTGCTTCCGCATCTCGAACCCTATCGCAAGCTATGGTCCCGGCAGCTATATTGATTTTAGCTCTCGTCATGTTTACTGGATTCGTCATTCCCATCGATTACATGTTGGGCTGGTGCAGATGGTTAAATTATGTCGACCCTGTGGCATATGCCTTCGAAGCTCTTATGATTAATGAGGTACGCCATAAGTAGCTTACCCTACAAGGTTTCATGGTAGAATCTAACGATGTATAGTTCCATGGGGTTGATTATCTGTGCACATCATATGTTCCAAGCCCGTCGATTCCTGGATACGCAGATGTTGGCAACGCTAATCGCGTGTGCTCGGCTATCGGCTCCGCCCCAGGAAACGATTTTGTCTCCGGAACGTCCTACATATCCTCTGGCTTCCGATACGAAGCAAGTCACAAGTGGCGCAATATCGGAATTCTGATTGGCTTCCTCATGTACGTCTTGGTTGCCCCATGCTCGTGCATTCACTGACGGAAACAGTTTCTTCAACGGCCTATACGTAGTTCTAACCGAGCTTGTCACTGCCAAAAAGTCCAAGGGCGAAGTGCTTGTTTTCCGCAGAGGGCACAAGCCAGCCCAGTTCAAGGAACAAAGAGATGATGCGGAAGCTGGCATGCCAACTTCATCTGGACCTTCTGCAATTGCGACGCAAGTGGATCATGGTAACACTTCTGACAAGGAAGGTGGGCTTATTCAGAAGCAGACCAGCATTTTTCATTGGAGGTAAGTCCATTATATGCAGCTAGCCCTCTCCCAAAAATCTTTAGGCATTGCAGATTTTAATTTTTTCAAGCAACGTGTGCTTTGATGTGAAGATCAAAAGCGAGAATCGTCGTATTCTCGACCACGTCGATGGTTGGGTCAAACCTGGCACTCTTACCGCCCTTATGGGTGTGTCTGGCGCTGGAAAGACGACTTTGCTTGATTGTTTGGCTGACCGAACTTCAACGGGTGTCATTACTGGCGAAATGCTTGTTAATGGAAGGCTTCGTGACGCTTCGTTCCAGAGAAATACTGGATATGTTCAACAACAAGATCTCCACCTTGAAACCACCACCGTCCGAGAAGCATTGAACTTCAGCGCTCTCTTGCGACAGCCGACCCATATTCCGCGGAAGGAAAAACTCGCTTACGTCGACGAAGTTATCAAGCTCTTGGATATGCATGAATATGCCGATGCCGTTGTTGGCATTCTCGGTGAAGGTCTTAATGTGGAGCAGCGAAAGCGCCTAACGATCGGCGTCGAACTCGCGGCTAAACCGCCCTTGCTACTCTTTGTTGACGAACCTACGTCAGGTCTTGACAGTCAGACTTCTTGGGCTATCCTCGATCTCCTCGAGAAACTTACAAAGTCCGGACAGGCGATTCTTTGCACTATCCATCAGCCCTCGGCTATGCTTTTCCAACGGTTTGATCGCTTGCTCCTCCTGGCCAAAGGCGGAAAGACAGTATACTTTGGGGAGATCGGCAAGAACTCCCACACTATGACATCCTACTTTGAACGCAACGGCGCTCGCCCGTGCACACCGGATGAGAACCCTGCTGAATGGATGCTGGAAGCTATTGGCGCTGCTCCTGGATCGGATTCCGACGTCGATTGGTATAAGACCTGGCGAGAAAGTCCCGAATTTGAGACTGTCCAGAAAGAGGTCGAGCTTCTTAAGGGTCATGCCAGTGATAGCCAAACGGCAGATGAGCAGCAAGCCGGTTACAGAGAATTTGCCGCTCCCTTGTCAGAGCAGCTTTTTGAAGTTACGCACCGTGTCTTCCAGCAGTACTGGCGAACACCCTCCTATATCTACTCCAAGGCCGCCCTCTGTGTTTCCATCTCGGCTTTTATTGGCTTCTCATTCTTCAAGGCTCCAAACACCATACAGGGTTTACAGAATCAGACTTTCGCCGTCTTCAATCTCTTGACCATCTTTGGCCAGCTGGTCCAGCAAACGATGCCATATTTCGTTGTCCAACGAGATCTGTATGAGGTTCGAGAGCGGCCATCAAAGGTCTACTCGTGGAAGGTCTTCATGCTTTCTCAGATTATCGTCGAGATCCCTTGGAACACCCTGATGTCGCTACTCATATTCTTATGCTTTTACTACCCGATTGGCCTATACAAAAATGCCGAGCCAGCAGGCCAGGTATCCGAGCGTAGTGCCCTCATGTTCCTCTTGCTATGGGCCTTTATGATGTTTACCTGCACCTTTACCGATATGGTCATCGCCGGCTTTGAGTCTGCCGAAGCTGGAGGCAATGCAGCCAACTTGCTATTTATGCTGTGTCTGATCTTCTGTGGCATCCTCGCCAACCCCGACACGTTCCCGCGTTTCTGGATCTTCATGTACCGCGTCTCACCGTTCACTTACATGGCAACAGCTATGCTTTCCGTCGCCGTCGCCAACACGAATGTAGTGTGTGCCGCCAACGAGCTTCTCCACTTCGCTCCGCTCGCGGGCCAGACCTGCGGCGCGTACATGAGCGCGTACATCAAAATTGCGGGCGGCTATCTGGAGGACGCCAACGCTACCGATACGTGCTCGTTCTGCACAATCGGCAGCACCAACACCTACCTGGCGGGCTCCCACGCCTTCTACTCGGAGCGGTGGAGGAACTTTGGTATCTTCATTTCGTACTCAGTCTTCAACATCGCCGGCGCCCTCTTTGTCTATTGGTTGGTTAGAGTGCCAAAGAAAACGGGCAACAAGAAGAAGAAACAAGAGTGAGATGTGCTTCTGGGGAAGGAGGAATGGCGTGGCATTCTAATAGGAGGGCGGAGATGTTTGCGCTTGTAATTGATTTCCTCTCATTTCATCCTGTACATCTACTTATGTGTCGCATACAGCCGTCTCTTCGCTCCAATGATGAATAGATTCCTTCTCTCTAGATGAACATATCTTCTCACCGTGGTTTTCATACGGCAGTCTCGAGATCGCAGCTGTAAGTAAGAAAACTGTAACCTGACGTGACGACGGCGTACCGTCCCGAGCGTTGGGAAACACTCAAGCCCGGCTGGGCCTATATTCCTTTCAACGGCGGGCCCCGAATCTGTATCGGGCAGCAGTTTGCGTTGACCGAGGCGGGCTACTCGATCGTAAGGATCATGCAGCAATTTGGGGAGATTGAGAATAGGGATCCGGAGCCGTTTCGAGAGTGGTTGACTTTGACGTTGGCGAGCAAGAACGGAACGAGGGTCGTTTTAACTCCGGCTTGAGGGAAGGAAAGGAAGGGGGAAGGTCGCTTTGACCTAGAGCTTATTGAGATGCTTGCGTTCTCGTTACGGCATTGATGGAATATTTAGCGATATATTTGCATACCTGGGAGGATGACACGATGGGACTGGATAAACCTTTACTTCTTTCAGAAAAGTAAAATATCATGTTGGAGCCGCACTTTTGCTCTAGTTAGACAGGCTGTCTCCTCGTGGTGTGTAGAAACATCGACTATGGTGGTATGAAAACAAGTGTTTTACTTTGTTTTGTTGTAATGCTTGGAATTAGTGATGTGGCATTATCAGAACAAGCGACTTATCAGATCCCAGTCTGGTGAAACAAACTCTTAGCCTTGCCTTTCCACGTATGTGCTTTTGGCCTAGCTGTGCATTGGTGCAGATGCTTGCTAACTCTGAGCAACTCAAAGTTTCGATACCCACGGATTAGTTCCGGATTGGAGAATCCTTTATATTAATAAGCATGCGATTACATTCGCACAGCTCAATTCTCAGCAGACATATCTCCGGGCGTAAATCATCCTTAAAGCCCTCATATAGTCCTGCACCACGCGTGAGCCAAACAGGGAGATCAATGCATCGAGATTGCCTTCGAAAGGAAGTCGGCGTAGACTTTTTCACTGCTACGTCGTAAGTACCTCAAACACATTGTGTGGTGACGAGAATTTTGCTACCATTGGACTGACAGAGCTCCATGTGAGATCATTTGGAGCGTCATGAATGAGCTATGTGGGAGATGTATCTTTGATTTGATCATCTAGTATACATTCATTTCAGAATAAAAGTGTTCCAAAATCCCTCCATTCCTGCTCTCCACCACTACCAAACAAACCACCGCTCCGAAAACCTGACCAAACAGTCACTATAGATATAAACAGGAATAACAAACAAGTAAACGGCCCACAATACCCCCGCCATAGTGCCAAATTGACGAAGCGGCCCCTGACTACCATACCAATCCATAGAAACAAGCGAGACACCAAACCCCAATGTGTTCTTCACCACATTAACCAACACCCCAACATCCCCAGCCCTCGACCTGAAACAATCAACCGAGTACGTCAACAGAACATTAGCTGAAGCTGTCAGCCCAAATGCCAGCATGCCCCATCCAACCGCGATTGAAATCCAGTGTAGGTCTTTCTCGAATCCATAGGCGATAACAAGGCACCCGGCTGGACTGATGACAGCACCGAGTATGACGGCCGGGAGACGATGTCGTGGGTTGTGTTCCCCGCCGGAGCGCTTCGCTGCGCGGGTGGAGAGTTTATCTGCCATGAGACCGCCGAGTGGAAGACCGATCAGTAGGCCAGTCAAGTTACCGAAGCTGATGAGGCCGACTTGCCATGCCTGCCATAGATGAGGAGGTGCGGAATAGACGTTTGAGGAGACGATGGACATAAGGGCTGTCCAGCCGATGGTTAAGCCGAAGATGAGGGTGGTGAGGAGAATAGGCGGAGCGAGTAGGAGTGGGAAGGGCTGTAGTAGACTTTTGAGGAGGTTTTTCTTGTCCTTGACGTAGATGAGTTTGGTGTAGAAAGATCTTTCTATCCACAAGGCTTTGAGCGAGTGGGTCTGCAGGGGTGTTGATAGGGGCTCTCCGCGTTCAGCTGCTGTTTCTGCGTAGGTGGTACTTGCTTTCTCTTCTTCAGTTGTGCTGTTGGGGTCTTCGGCCTCGGGGTCGTTGGTGATATGTGTCGTCTCTGGCAGCATCAATATACAAGTGATGATGTTGATACCAATGGCAATTGAACTTATGCCAAAGAACCATCTCCAATTTTTCGTGCCGGAGGCGATGCCGCCCGCAACTATCGGCCCAATAGCAGAGCCAGCAGCTAGGAATCCGACATAAACGACCATAGCGCGTGCGAGTTGATGCTCATGGAAACATTCGGACACGATGAAGGGACCAAGAGCTTCGATTACCCCTCCTGAGAACCCACCAACGAACCGAGTGGCCAGCAGAGAGTCGTAGGAATTGGCTTTGGCGGCCCAAATATTGGAAGCTAGAAAACAGACCATGGAGATCAGGATGGTGTATCTCTTTCCCAGGTAGTCTGTCAAGGGCAAAGCTACGAGATTCTAGAGATCGGTTAGACAGCTGAAAGTGCACTGTTCCATCTGAACACTTACACTTAGCCCAAGCATTAGCAGAGCGTATGAAGCCAGATGAGATGCCTCGTTAATCGTACAATGAAAATCTTCGATGAGGAGAGCGAATAATGGCGAGATCCCTGCAGCGAAAACGTTGCCCATCATATTGTAGAAGCTTATGTTGAGAAGGATGAGTACTCGCCACCACATAGGCCAATTCTAAAGCTATTAGTAAAGAGGAAAAACTGGATGGGGTGAATTACCCAAGGAGCCAGTGTTCCTGCTTGACTTGTAGCCATCTTGATGATGCACTTGGCGAAATACTGTTGTTGAATGTTTATTGTGGGGCGCCGTGTTGCAATGGACTGATTTGAATCTAAAGTGATCCGATATTGGAGAGAGAGATATGATAATGAGTTTTATTTAGGTGCAGTTGGTCGACGCGTATCTATCGCAGTTCTAAGTGCCGAAAGAGTGAACCGATGCATGAGGCATGAGGCCTGCCACGAGATGATCCACAACGCTGTGCTAACAAAGTCAATATGAAATACTTAGCACGCCTGGACATTAAGCCCTCCGCGTAATGTTCCAGCCACGCGGGGACAAATGCGGAGACGAATGCGGAGTTACAGTTTTACGCAAAGTCTATCCCTCGCTTAGCTCCCGATACATCCCCGGACCAGTAGCCGGCTCTTGATTTCATTTTTACCCCAAGGCCAAAACGAGTGTAAGCCTCCCGATTCGCACACCGTGTAATCTAAGCTAGTACAGTTTCTCTCATATTCTGCCTCAACGTGATTCCCTCGTTCCAAATAGTTGCACAGCTGAATTCCTATGGGCAAATTCTACATACGTAAAGCCCGCTCCGCGACTGTTTTTCGGTCTCCTCGCAATTCCGAGCCGACTGCAAGATAGTATAAAGTGATGTTCGGGGTTTCTCGAGACAATTTAGCAGATCAAACTTCCGGACAGGAGAAACTCACTAGCCATTTACCTCCATCAATCTGAATCATCTCAGCACGCTCGTCGCACCCGTGAAAACAATGACTCCACAGATAGCCCAACCGTCAGAATCAAAAGGTTACAATAACTATTTCGTCGGCCTCGAGGACTTGAAATATGTTCCTCCGTATCTGAAGAACGTCGCAGAGACGCCGAAGGCTGTAAAATGCTCAGTAGAGGGACAGTGGCCGACATGGTTGCAGGGAACTTTCATGCGGTGAGTACATACGTATCTAACTAATTCTACATTCTCAAATCCCAAAATTTATAAATTCAATTGCTAAACATTCATGCAATAGCATCGGAGCCGGCAAATTCGTCATTCCCCTATCAGAAGACGGCTCGAAGCCACCAGCCATCTTACAGCACTTCTTCGACGGTTTAGGCCAGCTACACAAATTCGAATTTGAAAATGGCCAGGTCACTTACAGCAGCCGGCACACAGCTGAGGGAGTGGTTCGCCGAGCATTGAAGGACGGTTTCTTATCGACCCCGATGTTTGGGCTTAATGCGAACACGCCATTGATAAAGGCCCAGGATCCGTGCTCGGCGCTTCTTGGGGCGAAGGTAAGACTTTCCTTCTATCAACCTCGTTGATTTGGTATATATCCGCCTGATCTAATCATGGTATAGCAATCATTGTTCGTGCCAGTCGGTCACATGGAGCCAGACGCTGCAAACATCAACGTCGTGCCACGCAGAGGCATGCATCTACCCAAGGACACAAATCCACTTTCACGGGGTACAGCCTCCGAGAAGCCTGCAGAGGAAGAAGTATGCGTTCCCCTCCTCCCCTCCATTCTAATTTCCATGTAAAATGTATCGTGACAGCAAGCTAAGGCATCGCAAGATCATGGTCTTGACAGATTTTAACATGCTTCAAATCTGCGACAGGGAGACGCTGGAACCCAAAAGACTCCTCACATACGCTGACATCGACTCTCGCCTCTCCGGCTTCGGAATTTGTGCCCACCCACCCAGAGATCGCACCCTAGGCGCCATATACAACTACCTGATCTCAGAGAAGGGTGTGCTGTCTGTTTTCGCACTCGATTATACGACGAATCCGGCGAGGGTGCTGTGGAAGACGGCGCTGCCGTGTGAGCCGTGCTATATCCACTCGTTGGCTATGACGCAGAATTATGTTGTTTTTGTTAGGAATGTATGTATTTTGATTTTGATCATTCGTGTTCATGTTGTTTTGACGAGTCGGAATGCTGATTGATGATGATGGAAGCCGGTTCACATGGATGTAAGCGATACGACGAAGCCGATAATGGAAATGCTAGAATACGAAGCCGAGGTACCCACGCAATTCTACGTCTTGCGCAAGACAGATGGGAAGCAGTAAGTTCCGCAGTCTCCAATTTCCAACTTCCTCATACCCTGCTACCAGTAGTCTGCCCCTCACTAACACGATACCTCGAAATAGCATCGCAACATACCAAATGCCCAATTTCATGTTCTTCCACTCCGTAAACGCGTACGACTTCATCGACGCCGCAGGGAACACAAACATCCACGTCGATCTCTGCAGTTACGAGGGGGGTTCTGTCCCGTACAAAGAGTACTGCATGAGTAACATCCTCGATCCCGCACGACCATTCATAGACGGCACGCTCGTCAGATACGAGCTCCCATCTATCAACACCGCAAACATCAACAAGATCGCACGCGCAACAGTGCAACAGGCAATTGTCGGAGCAAACATGGAACTGCCGAGGATCCGCAAGGATCACTCGATGACACCTGGATATCGGTATGTGTATGCCTGTGCGGATAATGGTGGGGCTAGTCCTGGGACGGAAGTGCCCATTGGAAGATATAGTTCGGGGTTGAAGACTATCCAAGCTGCGTTCTTTGGGGGCTTGGCGAAGTCTGATTGGCTTACTGGGAAGTTTGTGAGGTGGCAGCCGGAGGATGGGGAGAGCTGTCCTTGTGAACCTGTTTTTGTTGCGAGGCCTGGTTCTGTCGAGGAAGATGATGGGGTTGTCTTGACTATTGTTATCAATAAGAAGGGGACGCAGAGTATTCTTGTGGCGCTGGATGGGAGGAGTTTCAAGGAGGTTGCAAGAGCATACTTGCCGCAGGTTTATGCTCTTGGTCCGCATGGGACTTTTATTGAGGATTGATCGGTATCACGAGGAGCTTGTAGTGTATGTCATAGTTGAATGAGATGTGCATTGTTGGAGGTTATGTGGTGTCATTTAGATATCATGAGATCCAGCAAGCGTCTTCGTTGTTTTCATTCTCGCTTACAGTATCTACATAACTGCCCCACTTTCCGCTTCAGCTACTGTCACCCAACAACTCACAACCTCGTAGAGAGTGGCCTATTGGACGATATGCAACCATTTTCCTTTGATATTGTAAGCTTCGTGTAACGCATATCTTCCTAGCGGTTAATCAGATCAAGGTCTTTAATTGCTTTTAAACCCCGTCAAGACTTACTAACACGTAGATACTTCCGAGAGTGCCAAGCGATGCCGCTGCTCAACTGTCACCTGGCTACAATAAGATCCTCCTCGCAGAATACCAGACCAAAAGGTACTCGATCAACTATTTGGCTTCCTCGTGTAAACATCGAGTGAACCCATCCAGAGAGTTGTATCTCCTGGTGCTCCTCCTCCGAATATTGAGGCTCGGAGCCAAGGCAAACTCCAGCGTTTAGACTTTGCGATTAAGTCCAGAACGCGGAGAGCAACCTCCATATGAGTTATCGATTTAGCCTCCCTTAGCTTTCCAAGGATAATTGAATCAACCGCAGCAGGATCAGCTCCATGCTCGAGGAATGTTTTAAAGACATGTAACCAAGTGATCGAGAATGCTTTGCTCTTCCACGCTGTACCAGAGGTCTTCTCTACATATATGGCAAACTGAAGAGTATATTCCCAGACTGTGGTAACCCCCTAGGACCAACTTGGATCTGCTCCTTTGCCGAGGAGAAGATCAACCATTGCTAAGTTCGGAAATTCTTCGATTTCGAAGAAATTATTCAACTCAAAGTCGAAGAAAATAGCATCAATCAGCGCGGGTTTTAGTCTAAATGTTTGGGCTATCAGACATTTATCTTTTTTCTGGCATAACTTATGAGACCTACCTGAACGCTTAGAGAAGGAAGGAAGGACCCCCTACCCCTCCGCACCAAAGTGTGCACGACCAGTGTGGCTGGTAAGTGGTACGTGTGAGCTTACTGGTTAGCTCTGAGTCATGAGACGGTTTTTGTGATGTTTCGTCTTCGGCCCTGTATTTACAGAAGCTTCTTGATCGTGAGCTGTAGAATCCATGAGACATGTAATTGGGAGTTGTGCTCAAGTCGTGTCGTTTTTCATAAAACGCCGTGAAAGACAATCCATCCAAGCCAACGTGGCTTGTCAGCTCAGTTGCTGCGTTATCTAACTCATTAAGTACCTTCACTAGTTCAGAGGACAGGCGTCGTGTATCTAGCAATTTTGCATATGACATACAGAGTTGAATATTTGCCCAGAAGAGAAAATGAGTGAGGCGATGAGGGTTTAGAACTTTCAGTTGTAGGACAAAAGAATGAAGGAGGGCCATCTGTGGGTCAAAGGGACTTTGGCAAGCACCAAGCAGCATTTGCCACACACCAGGGCTTTCCAGATAGTCTTTGACTGTCCGATGAACGTATTGTACAGCGTGATCTGCAATGGTCTTCTCGGGCTCCTAATGACGAGATGTTCATTGTTCTCCGTTTCATAACGTATTCCGAGGATAAGATTCTCCCGAAAGTCGGGTAAGTCTTGTGCAGGAGCGGCTTCAAGCAGTCCTTTGCATCTGCTGTTTAATCTTCGTTGCATTAAGTCCGCCTTGAGAATCTGTTCTTCTCTTTCCAAAGGCCGTACTTGACATTGGAAAACATCATCCTCGTCTTCATCGGCAAACGGCAGACACAGCAAAGATGGCGGCGATGAAGATGCTCGAACAAGTTGAAATAGTTGCGAGGCATGCTCAAGATAGAAGGGATCCAAGCTCTGAAACATCTTCTGATATAGGCTTTGGAGATCTGGAGGCAAGAATTCTAGCCGTCTTTGGAGATCTGACACTCTATCCGCATTCCCAAAGCCCGCCAATAGTGAGTGAACCACCAGGTTGACCCAGAGAAATACTCCTGAGGCTTTGCGGGCAATATCTTCGATCAATTGACTTGCATACTCTGGCTCACGTCGTTCCAATTCAGCAAAACCTACATGACCAAGGAAGTGTGAGCTGACATAGGCCTGTATATCTCGATAGGTGAGATCCTGAACCCGCAAGCTGGATCGATCCTTGAAAGCGTCTTCGAACTCCACCCAAGGACGGCTGGCAACGCACAATTTTATATTTGGATATGAGCTGACGTCCTTTAAAAGATTGATAAGAGTCACAGGGTCACCTGCAAATTCGTCAAGGCCATCGATAAAGAAACAGAATTTGGTGTCAGCCAAATTCTGTGCCGCTAGAAGCTGGAAACCTTGGCGGAGTTCCGTCAAAGACCATGCCTGTGGATCATCGCCGAACAAAATGCACGATTCTAATCGCGCAGGGAAAACCACCGGGATCAGACTGGGGCGTTTGCTGAGAATCTGATGTAGGACAGATCTCAAAAGACCAGGCTGTGACATCTGTATTTCAGATCCAGAATTCCAGAAGAAGAAAGCAGCGGTAAGAAGAGTGGCTCCACCACAACATTCCTCCAAGTGATCGAAAGTCCGTTGTTGACTGTAGATATATTTCATCAGTGTCGACTTTCCAGATCCCGCTTTTCCAGTAATCCAGTAAAGCTTAGTATCGCTAATCAACCATTTAGAGAAGCAAGACCATGCAGTAACACTTTCCTCGGGATTCTGGTACAACCACAGAAATGTGGCCTCATGAGCTTTCGATATACGGTTGTGGCGGTCTTCCGAGTCTCTGAACTGTAGCTGGCGAAGCAATTCAGATGAATTTGGTTATCCTCCTCAAATGACTAGAAGGGTTTTCAATCAGTCCTCTATCTTCAGCACTCCTTTTATCTTGATGGATAGCATCGATGATCTCAGCCTTCCACGTTCTCGCTTCCTGAATGAAGCCAAGAAACTTCTCGCCGACTCCCTGAGATATTTCGTCAAGCCGTTCGATGTGGTCTGAGATTGAAGACTGTGTACTATTCAGACCAAACATCTGATCTCTGTCCACGTAAGTATAATCGGAGACACAATGATGATTGGGTATTATCGGAACGATGACAGTATGCGGAGAATGAGTTGTTGCTTAAACCTATCGATGCTCCTCTGCATATCTTCAATCTCACTCTCCTTCCAAACGGTCTTCAACGCAGCTTTGAAACTGTTACATTTGCCATGTTTGCCCGTGACTTCAGTCTCTCCAGCGCGGTCAGGAGCTTTGTCGCCGCAGCGTTGCACTGCTTCGCGAGTTCCAGCAGCCCAGTTTCGTTGGGTGTGAGTTGACGATGAGTTGCCGAAGATTCAATTGATTTATTGAGATCATCGATGACCTTTGCGAGATCTGTTGTGAGTTGCTCGTGCGTCTCATTCGCATCCACGGTGCCATGGGCTGACTTGCGAAGGCTGTATCCGGCAGCGAAGACCTTAGTGCCGAAATCCACAAAGGCGACGGCGTTGGCAGCCACGCCGAAGCCTGCAAGTGCCTCTGCCATTTCTCCCGGTACGAGACGTTGCTGGTGGGAATTGTTCGAGGGAGATGTAGTTGTCCGGTTGCAAAAACAGTGGCAGACGTTGTGGTTGACTAGGTAAGGCTGTGGCCAAGGCAGACCTGCAGGCTTGCAGGTGACAGCAACTCAGCACTGCCTTGAGGCTTGCATGGTGAGACATGATTCGCAGAATATATCTCAAGGCAGCCCGTCCTCTGCAGACAGTCTGTGAAAAGAAGTTGAAATGGTGTGGAAGAAGAAGATGGTGATGGTGAACAACTCGACATTGGAAGGACTTCTTTCAAAGGGAGAGATAAGTGCCGCCTAGTGCCCATCTAGCCCGTTCAGACGAGGAAGGAGCCACGCGGGTTCATGATCACAGATCCTAGATTTCGGGGAAACTGCGATTGAGCAGCGCGCAACGTTCGATGCATGGAGTCGTAGTCAATTCAAGATGAGCGAATGAGCAAGAATGGAGAGTGTCATGATCTTTTTCATACACACAACTACATTGATCGATTCACACCGCGCCGTGTCATGCTATATATCTACTTTACTCCGCTTCCCCAATCCCGCACCATCCCCCACTCCCACCTAAAGCCATGCAGCACCACACCAACTGAACGATCTCTTAGTCACACAAATATCCATCTGAAAGCAAGGGTATCCATTATACAGCACTTGCTTGCTTGTTCACCAGACTGTCAAAACCACTTCAGTAAAACCAAGAACCAAGCTCTTTGCACCGCGCGTGATAAGACTCTCGCAAGTAACATCACGCTTGCAACTTCGTCATCCCTATAAAGAAGCACGAAACGCCAGAAGGTAAAAAGAAAAGAAGCAAATCAAACACCGCCCAATGCAGAGGGAGAGAAGAATGAACAAGATATAGCCACGCCGCACCACACTACACCAGAGAACAGAGCCCAAGCCAGATGGGAGAAGACTCGTATAAAGGTATATGATATCCATAAACAGGCAGTTGAGAAGCGAAGAAGATGATTGGAGGAGATGATCAGATATCGAGTTTAGGTCTTTTGGCGTCGCCGCTTTCTCCTTCCACCTCGGGTGTTTTCCGTTTGCTGTTGTTGCCGCCATCTCGACTGCCACTGTCTTCTCTTAAGAAACTCGGTCCAGTCCCCACAACGGGAGTTGCGAAGTTGAGGGGACTGGGCAAAGTATTCGAATCACTGCCCCGATAGTTCCAGTCAGGATAGAAACTGCTGGGACTTGGAAGGAAGTCGTTGTTCATGAATCTGGAGGGGAGGGCGGAGACAGGCGTATCGATCAGGTTTCCGTTATTTGAATTCGCTTGAGAGTTTTGAGAAACAGGATGAGGTCGAGCGAAAGGATTTGGAGGACCGGAAGCACCAGCTGACAGAAGAGCAGAGGCCGAAGGCGACGGAGGCGGTAAGACAACACCAGAAGAGTGTGAATCCGAATTTTGATGTCCATTCCGCCGAGCATTAGACCCGGTGGCGTTGGTGCTTGACCGTGGACTTGAAGCGGAATCGGCAGTTGCGCTGCCACCATCAGGTGAAGGCTCGTCTGGGATCTGAACTTTCAAGACTGGACGCTTCCCACCACCGAGTTGAGCCGAATTTGTCCGTGATGGCGGTGTGAATCCATCAGGCATGGAAGACATCGAGGACATGGAAACATTGCGATTCTTGTTATGAGTTTGAGCACGAACAGGCGGAGGAGAATTGTTGGTCTTGATGCGGGTAACAGCTCCAACATCGACAGACTGAGCACGGTTATTCGACGTCGGTGCGTCACGGGCTGGCTCAGTATTGGAAGTTGAAGAAGCCCAGTGCTGCGATAGAATTGACCGTGATTCGTCGATTGGTGTGAATATGCTTCTAGACTTGACCGACATCCTCTTCACAGGCTCAAGCATTTGCTGAGGTGCAGGTTGCTGCTCCTCTTGCTCTTGCTGAGGTGGCTGCTGTTGAGGGGCTTGTTGCTGTTGTGGCTGTGGTGGAGATCTCGATTGTGGTCGTTCTTGTTGAGGAAAAGCTGGTGGCATGGACGCCCTTCGTTGCTCCTCAGCGTATAATTGCTGAACTTGCTGTGGATGAGGATGTTGCTGAGGTGGTGCGCCGTAACTTGGATACTGTGGGCCGCCTTGTTGTGGAACTCCTTGAGGAGGACCTTGCATTTGAGGGCCTTGCTGCATGTGCTGTGGCATACCATGTGGGTGTTGTGGTGGCATATTTGGACCATTATGAGGATTATATATAGCTGGATTTGGCATATATGCATATCCATTGGGAGGTGTAGGATGAGGATGTTGCTGCTGCTGTTGGGGAACGAGGTTGGAGCTTGTTCTTCGAGGACCATTTCTTGAGGAAGGCCGAGACTCATGTTGTGGTTGTGGAGTATGTTGACGCTGTTGTGGATGATGTGGGAAGACGCCATTGGGAATAGGAGGAGAGGCAGATGGTGTTTGATGTCTGATATGTTGGAATGCGGCTTGGTTCTGGAATTGCGGAGGCATCATCTGAGGCTCGACTGAGCCGTGGTGGGATGGTCCAGATCCGTCATCATCGTCATCATCATCGTCCATCTTTCCCTTCCCACTGAAGTCCGCCGGGCCCTTGTGTTCACTGGCTCCTCCATACTGGTAGCTGTTAGTTCCCATCCGAGCAATTCTAGAGGGCGACGTACATAATTGTATCTCGTCAAGATTTCTCCGATATCACTACTCGAATACTCGTACAGCTTCTTATTGTTCCCAAAGATTATGACCGCGACATCGACGGAGCAGAGGACGGAAAGCTCATGCGCCTTCTTGAACAAACCACCTTTGCGCTTTAGGAAAGTTCTGCGAAGATTCTGATCAGCAGATGTTTCGAAAGCAGAGCGGAGTAGACCAGCAGCAGATAAACTTACACTGAGCGATTCCGATCATCCTTGATTGCCTTGATCTCAATCTTTCTTCTCCCCATCGCGGCGACGCGCCGATCTTGCGGAAGATATGAAGTTTCTGTGAATTGATCCAGCTCCTCGGACGGTGGTGGATGCACAGGTGGTGGTGGTGGGTGGTGGAGGAGGAATGAAACAGCCTGATGTAGCTATCGGCTGGTCGTTGGCTTAATGCTGGCGCACGATCGCACACATGAAAGCGAGGCAGAGTCTGCGACAACTAGGAAACTAGAATACAGGCGACCGTCGATGTGCGCGGTGTGATGTTGATAGAATCAAGAACAGGAGAGCTTGCTGTTGAAGGAGAGACTGGATGCGCCCGAGGCAAGACTTCTCGAGGCAGACTTTCAGAGATGCAGATGCGATGCAGCAGTAATGAAATGGGAGTGAAAAGGGCCTGAAACAGCTTGAATCGTGATACAGCGGGGATGGCGTCGGATCTGGATCTCCTGGACGGGGCGCGCGCGTTGGTGTTATAGAGAGTTGATGCTGTACGCGGGACGGTACCTAGATGCAGCTCTAGGGACTTTTTTCTGGTGTTGATATTGACTTGTGCCGGGCTGATAGACGATAGAGGTTCGCGATGCTAAATATAGAGATGGTGGTGGTCGGAGAGTTGGAGGGGAGGGGAAGAGAAGGGAGCGAGGGGGTCGAGTGGGAAGTGTGGGAGAAAGACAACTGGCTGGGCAGAAGGCTTGGGAGATGGTGGACTTGGCGGGAGAAGAGAAGTAGTGGTGGCCGGGCGTGGGTGTGGGCGTTTTGCGGTGTTAGAAGATCCAGGTGACCGTATACTACGCAGATAAGACAGGACAGGACAGGACAGGACAGGAGACGGGACAGGATGGAATGACAGCTCCAGGTCGAGGGTTGAACCCAAGCTTTGAGCCTTCGATCTGCTGTGCAATGTTTTGTTTGCTACATACAGGGCAGGTAGTGAAATGGGGTGAGGCTTCAGGTGAGCCGAAGGGAAAGGAAGTATTTGTAGGTATCCGAATATAAGGTTGAAGATAATTTGGTCGAAGGTTGAAAGAGAAATATATATGGAAAATAGAGTGAAGTTGAATTACATCATACATCATACATCATACCTAGGAATAGTTGTGAATCATCAAGGCCGAATATCAAAATCAAAGAAGAACCAAAATTCGAGCGGGATATAAGTCACTCCTGTCCCGAACCGTGAATCCTACCTGGCTCTCACCCATCTGGAGACTCCTGGGCATTTGCAACCATTCACGAAGCAGAGTCCGAGAGAAATCCCACCATGTTTCCCATCTCCGCCAGCCATATCCTTCTCCGCCTCCAATGGCCGTTCCAAGCTTGAGCGACGTATCACCTGTCACAACGGCTTCTCCATCGGCTTCTCCATCGGCTTCTCCATAATTTGCGGCTGCCTTTAGGGCGACCTATGACAGCTCAAGAAGCCCTCTTCATTTCCTTCGACTCGTCCAATCAACTGCTACAAACGGACTCCATATTCTCTTCTGTCTGATTGTGCTTTTGTATCTTTATCTCCCTTGAATGTATCGAGAAGAGCGAAATGTACGCGCAGGATTACCTACTCCTTACGGACTTCTCTCATGACGCCAAGCCATCAAGCCCCCATCGTCGCCTGTTCGCAGACACCATCTCAAAGTCAATTTCTCCCATCAAACTTCTGTATGATCGTCTTCTCTCCATTCTTTCCATCACCAAAAGATTACGGCAGCCCAAACAAACAACACCTCCCAAAATCCATCGCTTCCCAGCACCAATCTTTCGCACATCTCCCTAAGCGCCCAGCGTTGCCAGCCCTCAAGCTCTCACTGGCTGCACAAGCCGTACCCGACGTCCGGCGCTGTCAGCAGTATTCTCCTATTGGTGAAACGAGCGACCCCCTTGCCATTTGCTGCATCAGAAAGGTCCCAAAATAGCCCTCTTCAAGCTCTATTTGTCCATATTACCGACAAGGGGACCAAGGCAGCAAATTAGCTGCAGATATCCTTCCCCATGTCCTTCAACTCGAACATATTCCGTGCCTCTCCTGTGTCACACACAAATTGAGGAATCGAGATGCGTTTCCCTCGTCCGGGCAAATCAGACGCATTGAAACCAACCCCCGTGTTCTTCCAGAAGACGTTCTGTCATGGTCGCTTGCAGTGTTACCGGAATTGACAGCCCTGTTTACTTACGATGCATGGGCATGCCAGAGGGATGTTCCGTTTTCAGGGACAGGACGTTCGTCAAAAGAGAAAGCTACTATTCCTGTCGATTCGTACAGGAAACATATGCAGGTACTGTCACTTGCAGCACATGGAGACCATACAGAGACCAGGATACCAGATTGTTTCGTTTCATTGAACTTGATACCGAGTACCGACCCTGTCCCTCCATTACTACAATCATAATGGAACATACGCTCTACGGATTGCTCGGCTGGGGAGAAGAGACCTGAAGGTGAGATTTGGAATACTTTCTTCGAAAACGGGCAGACTTCTATCTTTGCACTCCCCATCTAAGTTATGAGAAGATGAACAATGGAGGGGGAAATCTGCCTCGGTCTTTCTCCAACAGAACATGAAACACAACCGTTGTGATCAACACTAAGGGATGTTTCTTTCAGCTTGCTTCACCAGCCTGACCTGGTATTTCTGTCCAACAAGGCCATGGATCTGCGACCATATCACATCATATCATGGCTATCAACCTTTTCAAAGACCCGGCTTCCATCCTCCCGGACATCGTCGTCATTATAACAGGATTTCTGGACTTCAAATTATTCCGAGGTTGATGTTGTGCAGGCGAGGCTCTGTGGGCAGCCTGTGTAAGCGATTGACGACTTCATTCACGCAAGGCAGACCATACGATCCGGAGATCAGAAGTACCGAAACACAGTAAGAAAATTATTATTTCTTTACACTTTCACTCTCCAAGCGGGTAAACCAAAGTCTGAATCAGATTCCACCATCCATCATCCCACATTCCAAGACTCTGCACGTATCTCGTGGTTTATCTCTGCCAAGCCAACGATGATCTTCTGCAGCAATATCAAAACCATCACAATGCCTCTCATCTTCTCTGGCCAACCAAAAAAACCCAAACAAAATCTACCTCTCCCTGTACCATCCCGTCTTACATACCCTCTCCCTCTTTCCAAACACCTCCCCCAACCACATCACAAATCCAGACTCCACATCCCTGCACCCACACAAATGAGGCTCCAGCCACCCGCACGCTAGTAACGCACGTCCGTTTCTGCATCTTTCTAAAAAATAGTTCTATTTTTAACAACAACCTCACATCACATCACTGCCAAACGACAACCCCTCCCCCACCAAACATCAAACATCAAATTACCAACCATGTAGATGATCGAGATGCGGATGCAACTGCCACCTTCCCTGCAGTCAGAATATGCGAGGACATGACGGACATACGATGGTATGCATGCATGCAGATGTGAACAGATGCAGATGTCAATGTCATCTTGAAGAGGCTGGCTGAGGAATGAAGAAGTCTGCTGCATCGAGGAAAGTGCGGAAAGAAAAGAGGACTCTGTTTACTGTTGCTGTTGGACGCAGCAAAGTCGACTACCAGGAACCAGGCTTGAGTAAACCAACATTTCAACACCCAACTAACTACATCGCAAGCAGGTAAGTCTCCGGCACGTAAGTACTAACCTCACCTCTCTTTCAAGCTTAGCCCTTCAACTTCCCTCCATTTCGGTACCCATTTGCCCTCAGTCTTTCTGTCTGTACAATCTTGGTATCGCCTCGCTCATTCAGCCCATGCCAATTCACCAAAATGTTACTTCCAAGTTCGTCATCGTACAAACAGATGGTATTCCATCACACAAACGAAAACAAACTTTTCTCATCTCCTATTCTCCCTTTCGCACCCTGGCTCGCTCTTACGTCACCACACCACAAGATCTCCTACATCTCCTCCATCCCTCTTCGCTAAACCCCTCCCCTCCCCCTTTCTCCCCTCTCAAGAAACGCATGCACAGCGGCTCCATCTCCGGCCCCAGCAGCGGCAGCGGCAGTACCTGTCATCCGCGCATATTCAATATATTGCTGGATACACGCGCTACAATTAGCTACAATTGACTTCCTCCGTTATCTCCCCGCATTTTCTGCTCCTTCCAAGCAAGTGAATATGCAGGTAATCTATTTCCCCTCCGTATGGATATTCAAGGTTCTCTGGACCTGATCTACATCTACTTCTGCACTTACCGTACATTTGGCTACCTGCTAGGGAATTGCCAAAATGGTGAGATCCGTACTTGAAATGTACATATATTGGCGCTTGATTCTCCCCTGGAAGTGCGGCTGTGGTTGTCAGCCCGTATGACATGCATTGACATGCGTGGATGCAGGTACCATCCATCTCTTTACTCAACACCATAGCATGTCAGTCTATTATGTTTTAAGAAGGAATGATGAGATGACGAGTGTCAATGGATGGGCCTGCCGGCTCATCCGCACCAGGATCCAAGGAACCAGAACCAGACCCAGCATCTTTAAACGAAAAAAGGACACAAATCCAGGAACCAAAGTGCACAACCTCCCAGACTTCGATGCAAGCTCCACCCCAGCTTCCAGCTTTGAAGCGGGAGTCCATATCCATATCCACCCGCCCCGCAGAAACACCGCAGTACCGTAGCCACAATCGCAGGGCTATGCATGCTCATATTCCTTCGCATCTGATATTTCACAATCAGGAGAGCAGCCAGAAAAAGGTTCAGGGCCTCAATCAAACCTCACCCTTGCGTACCTGCATCAAAATCAAGCACAACATACACCACCTCCTTCCTCCATAGCTCCACCTTCCCATGTCCCTACCAGCACAGCACATCACCGTGGGACATACACAGGCACTGCAACGTGCCAATACCTCCGAGACAGTCGGACAGCACCAAAGAACGGACGAGTTAGTCTCCCGCCTCCATCAAAGCCTCGATCAAAGTCAAGTCCCACAAAATCTTCCACGGCCCTTCTTCGAATCTTCTGTTCCACAGCATAACACCAGCCCTAACATTCTCTAAGTTGAGCTTGTCCTGCCTTGTGCTACGCTACCACGCGGCATGGTACTACATGATACACGGCACGAACTCCCATCATCCAGCCCTCCCCTCCCCTCTCCTCGCCAAACTATCTTCAACAGCATCCCAGTCAACGGCAGCACAAAATCACAGCTTCAGAAATTGAGGCTCAGCGAGCTGTCTTTGACAAGGACTCTGATCCTTCAATTAGAATCGCAACGGTACTGACTGCATAGTACTTTGCCTTGTACCTGCGCCACGCACATAGCATAGCATCTTTCCTAGTAGGCACTACCCCGCGGTGTCGTTCTCGGGGATGACGACACAACACAACATTACGTTGCACGGCACACAAGATAGCTGGCTCTACTGAGCATCAGCGACTCAGCCTTATCCGGCCTTGATTTCACAGTCTGTATGAAGGTTTTGGCTTTGTGGTAGAAGTCCCAGCTTCATGTCGATTGAGCAAAGGTAAGGCTCAAAACTCAAGCATCATGCATCACATTTTATCGGATGCTTGGTATGTGACAGAATAGAGAGAGCATTCTTTCAGAAGTATGATACAGGGATGATCTCCGATAGAATTTTCCCACTGTAATGCTCATCGGGACGTACGGCCAACCATACCCGTGCATCTGTGATCCACAGCCAGTGACTTTCTGCTCTTCTAAGAGATTAAGAGTGGTGGATGAGGCCACAGTTGACCGACCGCGAATTATCGTACTGCAAAGCTGGAAGTCCATCTGAGAAACGTGCGAGCGTCGCTTTCTGAGATGTCTTTACGAGCGTGATGATAGATTGCTCTCCCTATTCCATTGATAACGGGACCGAGCGATTCACCACTGCACAAATTTCAGACTTAGGGGTCATTTTAACTTGTAGTAAACTCAGGTGATGCGAAGAGTGAGAATTCTCGCTTAAACCCCTTTTTTGTGGCTTCGGCAAATAATAACAACAAAGCACATCTAGGTAGACCAGACAGTCAAGAGAAATAGTTTTTGAGTTGTGATCTATGCGTGGAATGTTTGTATAGGTGATTCTTTATTCTCTGGACTGCGTATCTTGACAGCTATGCACGTTTACTGGGAGCGGAATGCCGGGGGAGCTTGAGATTGAGTCCCCCGAACCATTGAAAAAGTTTAACAAGCCCAAACTCTGTTTTGGGTTTCCAAAAGCTTAGCCATCACCTCAAATATCTTACTAACTTCACAAATCCTGCTGAATTCCTTCCAATCTCACGGCATCAATGTGGAAAGAAATTTTCGGTGAGACCGACTCCAAAATTTATTCCCTTCTGTAATTACCGGAATTCTCCTAAACTCTCATTATGCTCCAATACCCCAATTTCCCATGATGCTGATGCTGTGCCAAAACCTAGCTCCTGGTTTCCCGATGAAGGAAAATAAAAGAATACAAAGTGCTCCCAAGCGATTCCAAGGAAGGAGGCGTCAATGAGCGCATCAGACGCCGAGTTGCGTATATTCAGAGCAACCAAATTTACCACTTCGTACCCTCAGGAAGCTTCAGCTCAGATCCCTGGACATCCCAGTACGCAACCACAGTCTTCGTCTCAACCTCTCCCAACTCCTTCTCCCCCTCCCATTTCCCCATCTTCCCCTTCTTCTCCTCTATCACCATCCCAGCTCGCGCATACAAGAAATATCTCCTATGGTACGTCTCCCACGGCATTCTCGCGCTAATCCCCTCATTAGCATTCTCCTCCCATCTCTCATTAACCGCACCCATGATCTCCCGCACAATATCCTCGCCCAATTCCCCTCTCACCAAAGCATGTTTCATATTGCTTTTTCGAAACGAGGTTGCCAGCAAATCAACAACCACATCCCTCAACGGCGTTTCCGGATACGTTCTCTCCCAGATATCCCGCATCTTCTCAAGCGGTAATTTGCCTTCGCTAGCAATATACAGCTCTCCGAAAGCCCGAACAATACAACTCATAACCCTATCCATGAACCCGAATGGAGCTTGGATGTAATCGCCTAGGATATAACTCTCAATCAGGAGCTCCAATTTCGCCATTCTCAATTCCTGTTCGCCTTTCTCTCCTGTTCGGATATCACGTTCATTCCCAATAGGATCAGAGGTCTCCGTCCGAGATAAAGCATCTGATCCTAGTGAAATGACTCTTTCAACATCCACCTCACCGCTCTCCAGCCACATCTTATAAACACCAAAAGCATCCGTACCAATCTCTTCCATGTTGAGATACGCATTTGGGTTTCGATCCAGGGCGCGGAGGGGTGAAGGAGCATGGTAGAGAAGTAGGCGGAGTTTTGGGTAAGGAGATAGGTTGGGATGAGGAAGTGGTGGTTGGAGTTGGTGGTTATTGTTGTGGTAAGTAGGGCTCTGTGGGTTTTTAGTGCAGGCTTTGATGTGAGAAAGGGGAGGAGAAAATGAGGGGAGAGGGGGAGAGGGGGAGAGGATGGGATGAGATGGGATGGGATGGGATGGGATGGGAGGGGAGGGGATGGGATGGGATGGGATGGGATGGGATGGGATGGGATGGGATGGAATGTACCTTTGTTTGTGAGAATGGAAGTTGGAGAGGAAGTTTAGGAGGCATTTAAGGAGGGAGAGGAGTTCCTGGATGTAGTTCTTGAGGATTTCAGTCCGAAAAATCTGAAGTTTGGAGATGAGATTTCGTTGAGGAAGCGTATGTTGTTGGTGGTTGGTTCCACGAGCTTGGGTCTGGCTCAAGCCGATGATCGGGGGGGTTGGTGTAGTGATATTGCTGCTACAGATAATTGGGTCGCTGAAAGAGCAGGTAGTATCTTGGGCTTGGTAACGAAAGGATGTTGGAGGGATATTCGTAGGTTCGTCTCCTGCTGAAGCGTCGGTTGCCTCGCCGGTAGGAATCGCCATCTTGGGATCAAGTCGTAGCTTTAAGACCTATCAGCTAGCAGATCTCATGAATATCCATCAACTAAACTTACTAACTTCTTCTACCAGCAATACAGAACCGACAACCTGCGCTCGCAGAAACAAGAATGTCCCAGCTGGCGTTCCAGTCGTCCTGCAACCAAGAAAGACCTCGAACTTCCCAGTAGACAACGCGAACAAACCATGCCAGCCTCGTGAGTCTTACCATGCGACATAATTCGCCTAGCTGAAAGACATGACTGTTAAGCATTGGGCCCGTGAGCCAAAAATAGGTCTGGATTTGGGAGGCAAAGCGTCGGCTCGCTTATGATTGGACGCCGGCCAATATTGATTCGACACTTGACGTTTATGAATGTTCGGATGTATTTGCATATGTGAAAGATACCTGAGTGTGGATTTTTGTTTCTACGGTTCATGATTTTATATTGATAAAGTCTCACGAGCAATGAATAGCAGATGAATGCTTAGATCGCGTCTCAGATGACCTGGATCCTGGCCTTGAGAAGTTGTGAGCGAGGAGTTACTTTTCAGAATTGCACTCCTGGATGCTAGAATGTTACAGTCAAGCTTAAGAAGTAAAATGGCTGAAAGCAAGATGTCCGATTCGGCTCGACTAGTAACTTCTACCTTATATTCCGTCCTTGGTACACATAGAAACTCTACAGAGTCCGGTCTGGCGGCTCCTTTCTTCTCCTCTTTGAGGCGCCTTATAGCCTGCCCTACTGGTTCTTCTTCAAGGCCTTTAACAAAGATCATATATTAAGCTTTAAAATATTTACCCTAGGAGTTTCTACTCGCTTCCGTCAGTCTATACGCCCGAAACTTTTGAGGGTTCAGATAGATTATTTTCTCATATGTCACGTGCTTAGGAGACGTTCTATAAAAATGAAGTGGAGATGGCTCAGCCAAAGGCAAGATGTTTCTTCATAATCAAGAGTGTGTAAATGCACCGTCTTTATTGTTGATATAGCATTCAGAGTTCGTACTGACAGTGACATCAGATCTTGTCTTCACATTGGTACCAAAGCCTGCCACTTCTCCAGTTCCACGTTGCAAGACTGACAAAATATTACACAAAGCGTATGATTGACTTCTACTGCCTAGGTTGGTGCAAAAGAGTTGATGCCTGCAACTGATGAACGATTAGATAGAGTAAATGGAATTCCCTTCATCAATTTCTCTGAATAGCGGAAGAGGTACATCATAATCACTATTCACAGTCCTCACGCTCACTGGAAGCAGAACTAGGAATGAATATCCAAACCATATTCCTTTGAAACATCTTTAGTAGAGAAAAGACATGAGCTTTGTCCGACTTCCACCGAACAAACGTCGAAACTGTGGTTACTATGCCTTGCAATCAAGGAAGAAGTCCGTCCCTGGCTTCAAAGGCAGACAGACGATTTAGGATTAAACGCAGAAACAGCTTATCGAGTGAGGAGCCGCGAGCTCTCTTCTCTTTGGACGCTGTAATTCTGATCCAACCCAAACTCTGTCTTCCATGATGATAAGATGACATCTTGTGAGGTAATTAGGTCTTGCTGCTGTTGAGACGAGTAATTTGGGCATTGGCTACTCCCTGCGCCGCGATGATGGCAATGAAAATTTTAGGAATGAACACAGAATCATTAGAGCACGAGCGTCACCCTCAGGGCCACAAGGCTTGTCGACAAAAGGGTTCTGATAGACTGGATAGAGTTTCCTTAATTGGCGTCGTACTGATACAACATTGAGAGGAGAAGCAGTTTTCTCATAGGATGTATTATTTAACGCACGCTCTTCATGGCAGACTGTGAAACTAGTGTCCATGCTTGTACGTTCACACTCACGCAAAGACCGCAACGCTCTTACTCAACCTCCCACCACCATGCATTAAAATAGCATCCAGCCAGACCTGATCACTCTCCTTATCCCAACCGCGCTCCTCGCCCCAAGCGACAATCTTCTCATGCTTCGATACCACGGCGCCCAGTCCAGACATCATATCTCCAGTCCTGGAAACCGAGGTATATGCATCAAATTCCACGACCTTGATACTGGGCACCTCCTTTAGAATTGACTCCAGCAGATTCGCAGAGAAGCGCTCGTAGAATCCCTCACTCTTCCGGAACCCAGCAAATATGACATCACTAGGATCGCACTCCACGAAGACCTTGAGTGTCCTAACACTTGTACAGTCCTTCAGCCCCAGCGCATCATTGACAACCCATCCTTGAGGCGGGTTATTCCAACCGGGACCAACGCGCAACTGCAACGATGTGATAGACTCACGAGAGTGTGCCGGCAGACGCGCAAGTAATGGTCTCTTGGTCTTGAAGTATTTGCCTGGGTAGGTAGGGAAGATACGGAAGGTATGTGTACTGAAGAAATGGTGCTTGGTTTCGCGGTAAATCTGCTGGGAGACTCGGAAGAGTGCAAAAAGCTGCGTGCGGTGGTAGATTCTGTGGGTAGAGGGGTCGAGGTCGATTACAGCAGGCGCAACGGAGAATACCATGTAGTATATCTTGTTTCGAAGCTCGGAGGGAAGGGAGAGAAAGGGGAAGGGTTTTGTCTTTGAGGTGGCGTCTTCATCTTCGGCTTCGGAAGGATATGCTGAGTTGACCGCAGAAGTCACAGCGGAAGATGCTGGAGTCGTGAACCGTGAGGCCTGTGGAGTTGGAAAGGCACTCTTTGGCCGTAGAGCAAGTCTGTTGTTCGCGCGTCCCTTCATCTTGGTTGGGGTGGTTGCAGGAAGTCTGGGAGAGTTCTCGAGCGGGGTAGAGTAAAGGTTTGTCAAAGAATTCAGTAGGACACGAGGTGATTCGCAATCGTAGGACACAGTCTGAATGTAGGTATGATAAATTGATGGTTTGATTGACTCTTGTGACTATTGGAACAAGACCGTCTTGGTAGAAGAGGGTTCGAGGTTTGTAGTAGGTTTGTAGAGGTGCAACGGGATCGAATTACTCTTGACGGCTGGTGCTAAGCACCAGCCGTCTAGTATCCAATTCTTGAGCATGCCATTTCTTCTTGTCTACCTTTTTCAGCTCGAGATCCATAGAAGGGAAGAACGAATCAATTTCTGAAAGGCGACTGTCAACTTTGGTGAGAAAAAGAAGGTTCAAGGAAGATTTGCAGATTTATACTTCTGTCGCGAGCTCGGAGCTAGGATCTCGAGCTAACCACATCGGCTCTAGGCACATCTGCCCATAAAGATTTCTAGATGGGATGGCCTCACCCAGCTCGAGTATCCCACTGTCAACCTACACAACGCGCCAGCCTATCTTCTTAATTGAACATAGCTGTGTATTATAATTTCGTTTGTCTTTCAACATGTTGGCCAGAGCAGCTCTTCGTTCGTTGCAAACCCCCGGCTTGAGGGCGACGGCAGCAACATACAGGATAGCCTCATCAACAGTATGGAGTCGATCTATGGCACGCAACAATCGACCGCCCAATATTGCACCAAAGAAGCCGACAGACTACTCGAAAACTGCGAATGCTCCCATAGGAAAGCCAGTCGGTTCAGCCCCAACTTCGAGTCAACAGCCACCCAAGAGTATTGACAGGAGACCTGAATTTTCGAAGAAGCAACCAGAATTCGGCAAAGGCGCTGCAGGAGCTGTAGGAGCAGGATCGGGAGCTGTCAATGCTGCTTCAAAAAAAGGAGAAGAGAAGGATTTCTCTGAGAAGCAAAGTGAGTTTGAAACTGGAGCTTCCTCGTCAGAAAACACAGCTCCCCAAGCATCCTCCGAGTCCGCCGTAGACCCAGCAGAAGCCCAAGCCCCAAGTCAGCCATTACCGGATCTGACAAGAGGAATTCCATCTACTCTGGAATACGAGACTACAGGCAGCACATCAAAATCGCCACTGAAGTTGAACTTGACAGAAGCGGAGGAACCAGAAGCACCAGGTGGAGGCGGACGAGGTCGCGGAGAGCTACCAGCCTCAGCATATGTCTCTTCATCCGAGAAGAAGCGGTTACGATTTGCAAACTACATGTACGCCATGTTTGCTGTCCTATCAGTGACTGGAACAGTTTTCCTGGGACGGAATTGGGAGACAGAAGAAGAGGAGAAGGCACACCCAGATGCGCCGTCAGGATGGGCAGTAGGATTGATGTGGGCCCGTGCAAAGGCTCGATTGGGAGATCAATTGAATTATTACAACGAGCCAGCTTTCCGAAAACTTTTGCCAGATCCAGATCCAATTTTCGAGCGCCCATATACCTTGGTTTTGAGCATGGAGGATCTTCTGATTCACAGCGAATGGACAAGAGAGCACGGATGGAGAATGGCGAAGCGCCCCGGAGTTGATTACTTCTTGCGGTACTTGAGTCAATACTACGAGCTGGTCATTTTCACCAGTCAACCTTGGGCAGTTGCGGAACCCATTATTCGGAAATTAGATCCATACCATATCGTCACCTGGCCCCTGTTCCGCGAGGCGACTCGCTATGAGAATGGAGAGTACATCAAGGTATGCTACTTGCTGAGAGAATTAGAGCTTCACTAACAAATGCAGGATCTCGAATACCTCAACCGCGACCTCTCAAAAGTGATTATACTCGACACCAAAGCCTCCCACGTCCAAAAACAACCTGAGAACGCCATCGTCCTTAAGCCATGGGAAGGCAACGTACAAGACAAGGAACTCGTCTCTCTCATCCCATTTCTAGAATACATCCACACAATGGCCTACTCCGACGTACGGAAAGCTATCTCGTCCTTCGACGGACAGCACATCCCCACCGAGTTCGCCCGCCGTGAAGCCATCGCCCGCAAGAAGTTCCAGGAACAAGTAGAAGAGGAGAAGAAGAAGCGCCCCAAGCACTCCGGTATGGGATTCCTGGGTAACGCGCTAGGTATCAAGCACCAGAGCATGATGATGGACCCGGCAGACCAGACACCAGCCGAGGCTTTTGCACAAGGGAAGATGCTGCAAGATCAGGCTCGGGAGAGAGGACAGCGGAACTATGAGGCGCTAGAGAAGGAGATTCGTGAGAATGGCGAGAAATGGTTGAAGGAAGAAGCGGCGCTTGAAGAGAGAGCTAAGGAGGAAGCGACCAAGGCCATGAAGTCAGGCTTCTCGGGATGGTTCGGCGGCTCGAAATAAGATGCCGAAGAAGCGGTCTAAAGGAAAGAAGGGGTTGGTGTTAGTGTAATGAGATTGGAAGTGCAGATGATGGGGTTGCACTTGTGTATGAATTTTCGACGGACGGTGCTGGTCTCATGAGCACCAGCTCGCATCTCTTCTCTAGAAACGGTTTGGTCGTCGCATAGCGGGTGTGAGCGTGTGTATGAGGGTACGCATATCAGGCGACGGGGTCGGGATTGGTTGGGATGCCACACTCGATTGATGTTCTTTCCATTTGCTCGTCCGCCGATCTATCTGTCTGCTGTCGTCGTTAGGCAGCATAGTTGTACAATAGTGTCATGAATACAGTCGAATGAACGAATGAGAGAAAACCAGGTGTTCCTCCGGACTTTTCCTATGTTTACTCTCTATTATCCATCATGGGGAAGCACAACCATTTCACAAGGCCGACAAAGTGATGATGGGGCTCAGGGGCACCGTTCAACCTCCGATGAGGGGTCTTTACATATCGATACGGCTCCTTGCAGGATGATGACCCCGTGGCTGTAGTCGGCCTTAGAATGTTCCCGGGTAGCTACAGTGCATGCATTTCTGTTTTGGCGGTTCAACCTCATCACCTACAATTTGTAAGGTCTTATCTTCGCTAGCACTGAAAGCATCATCAAATGACCAGTGTCATCTCTATCCCTCTGCATCATCTATCACTGCGTTGTCAATTCCAAACCTTACCCCTCAGCGTATAAAACATGGATATCATAAACAATATATTAGCGAGGCTATTTCTTGTTTTGTTTTGAGTGTAGTGCCAACCGAGGAAGAGCCAACTTCTCGACATCGTTACTCTTCCCACCTCGCCTTCAGATCCGACGCTTCACACATTTTCCAACTCACCAAAATGCAGATCAACATCCTATCTCCCCTCCTCTCCCTCTCCCTCTCCCTCCTCCTCACCACGACCCTCACATCTCCAACGCCACTTGATCGCAACATGGACATCATCACCATCGAACACAGCACCACAACGAGCTGTCAATGCGTGAGGGCCTGCTATAACAATCTGAAGGCATATTGTGATAGTTGCGCGTCTATCACGGATCAGTTCCTGTGAGTTTTCCGTCTTATCATTGTCACTTTTTACTCTACTGTCATAGATTTTTGGTCTTGGGTTGTTGAGGTGTGAGTTAGTAGAGATTGGATAATGCGTGGCTGATAACTGGGGGTGTGTGTGTATGAATAGGCAGTTCCAGTGCTCCACGAATGTTTGCTGCGAGTGTGTTCCTTGTTCTTAGACGACGTCTCATGCAGCTTCTGCTTCGCGGCATAGAACTCCTGTGTGGGAAAGTAGGCGATTGGGGATGAGAGTGGGGATGGGACTATACATTACGCTTTCAAAAATCATGGCAATATTCAAAGGGTTAAGGATGGACTGGGCTACACATGGAGTTGGGAGGGAAGGCATTCTGTTTGGGTCCGATACTGGAATTGGAATCGGAGAAGTAAATGGGTTGGCGCAAAAGCTCACAAAAACATGTGTTAGATGAGGAAAATGCAATGGGGATGGACAATGCATCTAACGATAATGAAATGAAATCTTGATTCAAACGAGGAATCTTTTTCTAACGCTATCTCAAAGCCCCTCTGATTCGGTCTCGCATCTGGTAGGCTAGCCCACAGCACCCAGGTAATGATGAAATCTAGGTCATCTGCTTCATATCGCCTGCTTCAATTTCGCCGAATTGTTCAAAGGTGAGTCCAACAAACTTTCGTTAAGGCGTTTTTGCCGAGTATCTCGAAAGCCAAGTACCCGTATCCACGATCATATCCAAGATCTGTATCTCCAAGCGCAACATACTCGACAGCCCTACGATATCTCCCCACCCCTCACCTCCACTTCACATTTCACAAAGTACCCTCGTGGCGTGGATTGACTTTCACTCGCCTCGCCTCGTCGGCAACAGACGGCTTCAGCCTTTCACACTTGACCTCTTCTTGCAGCCAAGCGACTACAGTACAGCGCACCGCCATCTCTGTAATCACTCGGTCCGAAGTACAGGGATCTTGGTATTGACACACAGGTATTGACGTGTACTCACACAGAAAGAAGGCAAAGGCGAAGTTTTCGATCACCAAAAATCGTCAAATGATTATCACAATTCCCGATCTCGCTCGGAAACTCTTTAGCCGTATAAACGATCTAGCGACGACTTTAGCCAAGGCAAAGTCGAGGCACAGGCACAGGTACAGTACACCACGCCAAACCATACCATACCATACCAGCTAGATAAAGTGTACCGCAGACCAGATGATCTCTGTATCTGCATACAGCAAACAACATACGTGTGGCGAAGAGTCCGAGAGCATCTGATAGGTCCTGCTGACGTCCAACAAACTCGAATTTAGCCAAAGTAAAGCTAGCACTACAGGCGAGGTGAGATTGAAGAGCATATAGCGGGGTCATTGTACCCATACATATATTTGTTCTTCACACTCATCACTTTTCACCAGATCTCTCTTGTACTGAACCATTTCAAAGCGACATAATCTCAAAATCCAAAACCAAAATCAAAACCATACCCACAAACAAAATGCCACGCATCGTCCTCCTCTCACCTCTCCAATCACTCATCATCCTTGCCTCATCGTTCTTATACATGACCCTCGCCATCGCCGTCGCCGTCGCCGTCCCATCGACCACACATCTCAACATCGAAGCCGCTGCCCTCCCACCCTCGGTCTCAGGAACGTCCTGGACCAACAGCCAAGTCTGCTCAGAAGGATGTCGAAAGCCATGTTTCGACTACGGGTACTGCAGTAGTTGTGATTCACTGACTGGCCATGAGTAAGTCGAGTCCATATGCCTTCGTTCATGGTGCACTGCACGATTGGAAAATACTGCTTGCGAGAATAAACATGAGAGAGGAAGTGAAGAAAGATGAGTGATAGTATTTGGGTGACGAGGATTGCGAGGATGGGGTTAGGAAAGGAGTCGACGATGATGATGATATAAGTTGAGGCTGAGAATAGTGAGCGAGATATTGCGAGGTTGTCTCGAGTGAGGGATTGTGGAGTGTGACAGTGGGAAGATGAGTCTGAGTTGACGCTTCACTGTGATTGAGGCTGAGATCGAGCTATCCATCCAAGTCATACCAAGGATCTAACGAGAGCAGACAAGCTAATGATTTGGTGCCTACAGACAATTCAAGTGCGACACAAACTGGTGCTGCGAGTGTCTGTGCTAGACCTCGAAGTTTCCCGATCGAGGGGGAGAAGAGGGTCTGGTGAAGAGTGAAGATGTGGAACTAGACGAGCAATGAGCGACAAGCAAGGAGAAATGGTGCTAGAAATTTTGGATTGAGTGATCGTTTGATCGTTACGTGTTGGCTATTTAGGAATTTAAGTGAGAATGGCGGATTGTCATGGAGAAAGCGAACGACTTTTGCAAGACTGGATGGAAGGAAAGAAGTAAGCGGAGACGTGACCCTTGGGATCGCAAATCCTCCATATCTTTGTGATAGAGCAACATGAACAACAACACAATGAACGTAATGAATGTTGACAGCAAAACCACTCGCTCATACATAATCCAACGCCATGGTATCTTTCTCTCGTCCTTGAGTCCCATGCTCCCTACTATACAAAGCGCTCCCCTCTGCTAACGCCGATCCCAATTATATCCATCGCTAAATCTAAATGAACAAAAGCAGAAAAGATAGAAGAAATTATATGAAATACAAAAAAGAATTTTTCCGACCCTGTCTATGTTTTCATGATTCGTGGCTCATTTCGCGTTCGCTTGGCTCATCCGATGGACTCCTCTGCCGTTCAGTCTCTTTGCCTTTCCCCTTGTCCCTCTTGTCTTTGCTTGTACTACTCGGTCTTTTCGTAAACCTAGGGGTACTGTGGTGACGAGCTGCTCCTTCTTTGAACTGCCCGGACCTCGCAAAGTCAAACAACGTACTCCTGAGACCCTGGGCGACGCGTTCGTAGTCCTGATCATCATCGACGTACAGCTCCATTTGCGTTGGTCCAACTGGCACTGAGCTCAACGTCATCTCAATATCATGTGAGTCTGAAGATCCAGCGCCGTGGTGGCATATACCTCTGACCCTGTCGGTATTCGGAGCTTGTCTTTTGCGAACTCGGGATTTGGTATCCACTTTCGTATTTGACTTTGAAGTTGGGAGAGATGGTAGGGGACGCTTGGTGTAGTGAGACACGAGCTTGGGATCGCTAGGCGTATATAAATTGGCTGCAGGTGCTGGCGGAGTTTGAGCAGCCGACGCGGAGGGGATGACTACCCAACTGTCGTCTGAGGGAGTCGCTGGCTCCGTTGGATCCTCTGGTTTGAGCTCCGGTGATATAGGGAGCTCTAATATCCAATCTCTGATGCATTTCTGAATTTGTTGGAGCCTGTACTGGATCAGTAAGAGTCTACAGAGTGAATGGTGTAGTGACTCACGTAACTTGGAACTTGTACTTCTCGTAGAGGTGCTGAATAATTTCTACATCCGTCTTCTTGTCTTCCAGATAGAGGCGAGTAATGTAGTACCGATGAAAATTCAGAAGATCTTCACCAGTCAGCTCGATTTGTTGAACCTCCATAATCGACGTTGAAAGAAGGACCAAAAAGTAAGCTTGTTTTGTACAAGAAAGTTAAACCGGGGGACAGAGACGAATTGGTGGCGATTTGGGTTTGATATATGGCTACCGATGGTCCCAGCGTCTGAACAGCAAGGGTCTGTAGCGGAACCTTGTAGCGCTTCAGGAACAGACCAGATCTTGGGTTGATGTCGGGGAAAAGAGACTTGACCAGATACAAAAGAACGTGCATAAGACGGGACAAAAGCGGCAAGGAATCTATCAAGGAAAGGAGGGGTAAGAGACGAAACATCAGATTGCCTGCCAATTGCGAGCAACCTGGTTGGATGGCGTTACGAAAGATAAACCTTCGAGGTAGGACTCGTCTGCATGTGGAATGGTCACCAACAGATGAAGATCCCGACCCAGCGACGTGGGAATCCTGCAGCAACCAAAATGCGACCCGAGGGAGTGGGTGGCCCACCCTCAGAGAAGTCGAGGCCGGCATATAGTTTTCAAGAAATAAGAAACTTCAATTAGATGATAAGCGATCGAGGTGCGGAAAACTGAAGCGGTGAACTTTCCCCAGGCTTCGCTGGAAAGCTTCAACAATTCAACATTCGACGCTGAGTCTATCGACGATGCACCTCTGAACTTCAGAAGACTCGAAGAGTATGTCAGGCTGTAGCATGCATGAACGGGGGAAATGTAAGGCTGGGACATACGGAGCAGAAGCCCCTATCTGATGTCGTCCCAGCTTTTGAACCTCGAGACAGGGACATTGAGAGAGCTTTCGCCATGGATGTTCTGCCCGTGCCATCAATCAATCGCAAGCAATGCCAGCTGGAGGGATCATCGATATGCAGGGATATGATTATGTGTGATGACTACTCACCAGGCACGCCAAACTGTTGGGTGGTGGCTTATGAATTAATTCGGGTCGTCCCAAAAGGCCGCATATCAAGTTGTCAACCGGACGTGTCCCTGTTACGCGATACGACGAACCGACGCAACCGCTGGAGATAAAAAGCAAGCCCGTGCCATTCTGGCGGGACGAGGATCTTTGGAGCCGGAAAGCAGGAGGGATGGTGCGGAGACAAAAGATAAAAAGCAAACATACACGGTGTTGGTTCCCAACAAGGACTCTGTCCGAGCCCTCCGACTTGGCTTCATATGTGCCCTTGTTTGCGGTGAATAGTCGGTAAAGCTACATCATAAATGAACAACAAATATGATAACGTACAGAAATCAGGAGATCTGCCTTGCAGGACACTTCGACAGCAACCCTGTCCTGCGCACCTTATCCCCCTAGAACCTTGAATGAGACAATAGGGGAACGATACATAGAATGTGACTCGCCATTTGAACGAAAGGCGTTCATATCCCTAAGTGTCAAATTCGAGTATTGTCTGAAGCCGGTTCGGCAACTGCTTACTTCGGGACTTTGAAGGAATTTTCGATTTCCGACTCACCTACAGTACTTGGCTGGTGGTCACTGTATACTGATGGTACTACAGCGCTAAAAGTATCAGGTCTTGACAGCCAACAAATTATCCCTCCATTTGTTCATCTAACCGACCCCGAAGTCAAAGGAGGAACAGACAGTGTGTGAGTACAAGTCAATTCTCCAATGGTTGATGGCGGCTTGAAGGTGTTGTCCAATGATTGAGCCAAAGCCCACGTGGGCATCCACAGTTACCAGACGATTGGGTTTGTTGGAAAAAGATATCCATGAAATTGGCAGAGGTGTGGCTGGGGTATCAAGACCGATGAGAGCGGGCGCTGGGCTGCAAATCGTATCGATGCGAATTGAATCCTTCCCGCCTTCCGCTCTGAGCTGTCACTCAATAACTGGTAATGTTTGTCCGACGCACCAGACGAGATCGAGCTTGTCCTGCCTTGAGCACCATGGAGGAGGAAGAATGCCATGATTAGTTGATGACATTGCCTGTAGTCGCAGCTTGATGTTGCTCGAGCCTATCAACGAGTTTCAACAATGCTTGAATGAGACATTCAGATCCCGATCGTTGATACGTGGTCGATATTGGGGCGGATCTTTGAGCGCTGACCCAGGAGACCGGATGAGAATTCCGGGACAAGGATGATGGAACATTCGAACCGCCTTCTATCCCAAAGCTCGTCCCAAGCGAAACGCCCATGCTCTTAAGACTCGAGTCAACCTCAACCCGAAATTGATGCAGGAGTGCTTGCTGCAGTCAGCAACATTTCATCTCCCTCCGCCCATCCAGAGAAAGAAACCGCGCGCATCGAAATGGTGTTTTATCTTGCTGCAGCTGAAATAGGAGACTCCATGGAAGGTTGCATGGAAGCAATTTGGAAGGCACAACTCGGCCCTGCAGTCAGCCAAACCCTTGTTCTCGCATCAAAGTCCCGACTTGGCTCCAATCGTCTTGAGGATGGTAATGAATTGCAGACTGTCAGGACAGGGGAATAGAGATGCAAGCTCTCGGACATTCTCAACGTCGGCCTTGACAGCTCTCGTTCAGATGTTCGTGTCCCATGAGCCCGAGGCTAGCATCGTTGCAGCCGCTGTCGAATGGTGCATGTGGCTTTCCAGACGGCTGCAAGAAGGCTGCACACAAAGAATGAAGTTTCAAGTGTGTCGTCTTCGACCTCGAGGCTGGGTGCAAAAGTGCATTTGTTCGAATCGACATTGAGTTTGGATGATTTAAGCCCGAACTAGATGACGAGGTGGGAAAAGTGCAAAACCTCGCAGAGTCCATGATCAGTTTCAAACAGGCTTGTCACCGTCTATGCAGGCTGTCTCCCACTACTAGATTCAAACCAGCTGCTGCAGATGACTTGTGAATATCATTCGTCTGCAAGTCAAATGAAGCAGGAGGTCTGAACGCCAAGCACCGTCTTCTTCCATGGTATCCACCACGCCTATCACACGAGTTCCCAATTCATTGCATTCCTTGGAAACATCAAGACCCAATAGAGCGAGGCTGCTGCGGAAGCACACATACGTCGGAGGCATCTCTTCATGAAGAAGCTGGTTTGTCCACAGGTGATCGGTGCGCGTCATGGCTTGCTAGTAAACAACAGAAGGCTTTCGGGACTTTCTCATGAGGACGACTACCGTTGTCAAAGTGCAATTGCCCCCATGTCGCGGTCCTGTCAGCGGTCGATGCAGGTGTGCGATCAAGATTTTCCCTCCATAGCAACAGCAAGACCAAGTCCGACGAGTAGAGGCTCTGCTTTTGAAAAAGCTGTGTGCAAGACTGTTCTTCCGAAACGTCGTTGTCGGGGGGTAGAAAGCGAGAGATCTGCCCTGAGCGGAGGAGAGCATGAGGTCTTAGAGGAAGCTGTCGATGAGACTGCAAACTTGGGTCATGTCACCGTCCTAACCAAGGTCATCACTTGCCTATCTCGCGACGAGGAAGGGATACCAGCTGTACCTGACTTGTAAAGAGCATTGCAGATGCGCTACGCACTGCACTTATCCTTCAGGGATGGACTGTAAAGAAATGGAAGTAGACGTTGTCAGTTGACAAAAGCGTCCCGGAAGGTGTACGTGAAGGCCGTCTTGACTTGTACAATGTGATGACTTTGCCCACAAACATGGAAGGCTGAGACTGAAGTCAAGGTGCTTGTGGCAGACATCGAGATTCCCCTCCTTGAACGGGAGTAGTGAGTAGCGGTTGTGATAGATTCAAGGTTAAGGTTAAGGTTGAAGCAAAGTTGACGTTGAAATAAGACTCAACTTGACGTGAGGTTAGACAAATTGAGTTTCGGCAAGTGGTCCTGTTGTCAAACGAGGAAGGAGTGACCCAAGCCTTTTGATGCCCAACCTCGCCCACATATTCTGCAAATCAGAGCCATAATTAAAGTACTCTTGAACGCTGGTGGAGACACGATCGGCCATTCTCTGCCTCCTTTTGCTTGCGATGGCAGAATACATATAAATAGTGCAGATAAAAGAACGGCGTGAAACCAAGAAATATGATGCAAAAGCAGTGAGAAACGGCACGCAGCGCAGACTCGCAAAAGCTCATCGTGACAGTAAAAGCCACACATACTCAGAATTCCGCAAACTCCTAATATTGACTCTAGCACCTGACGAACCACGCCTTGCATAGAGTTCTACCTGATGCGAAGAACCAAACGCCTATAGTACAGTACAGTGTAATGCAGATATCATTATAGCTCCTCCTCCACATCCATGGCATCGCCGTTTGCATGCCCATTCGCATCAGATTTCTCCTTTGGTGCCGAAGCCTCTTTATCGATCATCTGTCTCGAGACGGACACGATGTTGTCTTCGATGAGCTGTTGTCCGACGTCCTCCAAGTGCTTCTTCGGGTCCACCTTTCCTACGTATCTCGTCTTCAGTTGGTCTTTGGTCAACTCTGTCTCTTCCTTAACTCGCTTCTCGTAACCGTCTGCAAGTCCGACCAGCTTCTTTAAGCGCTCGTTGTTTCTGCCGCCCTCAACGCGGAAGTCGTCCATTTGCAGACCCTCGGTCCAAACATGCTTGTGTAGATTCATCAGCATGTTCTCCTCCAACGCGGTCTTCCGATAGTTGATGCCAATGCTGTAGTAGTGTCTGTTTAATCCGTGGATAAGTGCTTGAATGGAAGGCTTGTTGAGGTGTCCCAAGTTAGATGTGCTTTGGCGGGGTTCTTGGCCGAGCATAAGTGATTGTGGGTTGATAAGACGGAAAGCATCAATGACGACCTTGCCCTTGACGGATTGGATGGGATCAACAACAACTGCGACGGCTCGGGGTGTCAACTGCTCGAAGGATTGTTGGGTGTTGATATCGACCGAAGAGAGCCAGCAGCCAAATCCAGGATGCGAATGGTACCATCCGACAACAGTCTCTGGTCTGCAGGTCATGTCAGAATGGTCTTCGGAAGTTTGTTACGATCATTATTCTTACCGTCCTGTTTGCCTTAACATGTCCATCATCTTCGTCTGGAAAACTGGATCGACAGCCTCGACACTGACACCCGTACCACTCTGCGGCATAGCAAATACATCGACCACCCGTACTGTGAAGTCGTCCACGAACTCTCCTAACATCAGACCCATGACTTCCATAGGTACTCCAGCCCTGCCGTGTCGCAGCATCTTCAGGAGCGCAAGGGAGGAAATGTAGACGGTTTCGGAGTTATCGATCAGTGTGGTATTATCCTAGTGGGGGTATATATCAGTTTCTACACTTTGACAAGCTTCATAGAAGCTGTAATGCAGGTTGCATAGCTTACAGATCCGGGTGCAGCGCTGTTGAGACCGCCCATATTCCCAGCCGAAGCCAACATGCGATTTAACCTGTCCATCTTGACGGCAGTGTGTGACTATGCAGGTTGAGATGTTGGTCGAGAAGATAATTGTTCGTGAGTCGTCAAATGTCGTTGCCACAACTTCTCGCTGGTTCTGTTGATGCTGAGTTGGAGCTCTCCAGCCAGGCAGTCCAGAGACGCGAGTTGCTGCGAATCAATTTGGAGTTTAGCGCGAAGCTAGCTTGTCACATGACTCAGCCTTGAACTTTCAGCCTCGCCTGTTGTTCAATTGTTTTTGCGCCGACGTGATGATTGCATCCGATATTCTGATAGAAGAACTAGAGAAACGAAGGACAATGGTAAGTTCTCAGCTTTGAGAAGAGTCTATGAAGATTTTCTCCTTCGTATATAGCTGTGAAAAAGTGAACTGCTCAAGTGAATTAGAGGCATTAATCCCCATTCGGTAAAGGCCGGCCCAAGCTCATGCACTCCAAAGAGGCCGGGGGATCTGATATCTCCCAGAGCTCCTCCATCTTCCTCCTTCCCCTCCTCGTTCCATTCTCACACCAACAATACCACATTCTTCTGGAGCTTGACCACGATCAACTCCGCCCTCGTTTTCTCTTCCAGAATAATTTCTACACCGTCAAAACTTCTTCCAGCATTGGTTACACCTCCAGCAGTTCCTCACCATGACTTCCTCGTTCGCGCCCCTCGATGCGCCGAACTTCAAGAGCGGAGACGACAAGAAGAGGGTTGCATACTTCTACGACTCCGATGTTGGAAACTACGCCTACGTCGCTGGCCATCCCATGAAGCCGCACAGAATCAGGTTGGCCCACAGCTTGATCATGAACTATGGCACTTATAAGCACATGGAAATCTACGTACGTTACAAAGCTCAGTACCTTTCAAGCTTTTTCAGTATCTGCTCTATCAGTAACATGCACATTCTCTCCGCTCTCGGTTCTCTTTTCTTCAATGGCACACTCGTGGCTGGCTCCTCAGAAGTTTCGTCCTTCCTTTCGGTCGCATTTCCTCCCCTTCTGGCTTCTCTACCATCACCGTTGGACGCGTCGCAGGCAATGGGGAATGATATTGGCTCACATTCTGCGTATCATTTTGGAATCAACCTTGTTTTACTGGCATTTGAAGTTGGGTGGGCTGGTGGTTCTGTGGAGTTCACTTTTATGGAAAATTCCGCTTTTCTGTCATTTTGCTTTTGAAGCTCCTGCGCTGCGTTATGTTTAGAACATCATGCTAACTATGTTCTCAGCGAGCGAAGCCTGCAACTCGACATGAAATGACCCAGTTCCACACCGACGAGTACATCGACTTCCTTCAGAAGGTCACTCCGGATAACATGGATACCTTCTCCAAGGAGCAGGGAAAATATAACGTTGGAGATGATTGCCCGGTTTTCGACGGGCTTTTCGAGTTCTGCGGAATCAGCGCTGGTGGTAGTATGGAAGGTGCTGCGCGCCTCAACCGTGGCAAGTGCGATATTGCGATCAACTGGGCTGGCGGTCTTCATCACGCAAAGAAGAGCGAGGCGAGCGGTTTCTGCTACGTCAACGGTATGTGAGGTTTCAAGGCAAATCTGAGCGTGTACTGACTTTCCAAGACATCGTTCTCGGCATCATCGAGCTCTTGCGGTTCAAGAAGCGAGTCCTCTACATTGATATTGATGTTCACCACGGTGATGGCGTTGAGGAGGCTTTCTATACCACCGACCGTGTCATGACCGTCTCCTTCCACAAGTACGGCGAGTACTTCCCAGGAACTGGTGAGCTCCGTGATATTGGTGTTGGCCAGGGCAAGAATTACGCCGTCAACTTCCCTCTTCGTGATGGCATCGATGACACCACCTACAAGTCCATCTTCGAGCCAGTTATCAAGGCTGTCATGGATTACTACCAACCAGAGGCTGTTGTTCTTCAATGTGGTGGTGACAGCTTGTCTGGCGATCGTCTTGGATGCTTCAACCTCAGCATGAGAGGTCATGCCAACTGCGTCAAGTTCGTCAAGAGCTTCAATCTCCCTACCCTTGTCCTTGGCGGTGGTGGATATACCATGCGCAATGTCGCTCGTACTTGGGCCTATGAGACCGGTATTCTCGTTGGCGAGGAGCTCGACTCAACTCTTCCTTACAATGAGTACTACGAGGTAAGTGCAACTTTGAAGCTTTACTGCACTTATCTAACACCTCTCAGTACTATGGCCCTGACTATGAGCTGGATGTTCGTGCCTCAAACATGGACAATGCCAACTCCAAGGACTACCTCGAGAAGATCAAGATCCAGGTCATTGAGAATCTCAAGAGGACTGCTCATGCCCCATCCGTCCAGATGACCGATGTTCCCCGTACCACCATGACCGGAGGTGTTGATGAGGACGAGGACATTCTTGACGACATGGACGAGGACGAGAATATCGACACACGTTCTTCCAAGCGACGCAACGACCAACGCATCACTAGAGATGATGAGCTTGATGAGAGTGAAGACGAGGAGGAGAATTACAAGAACGGTGTTCGCCCACAGGATGGTCCAAGCAAGCGACGCAATATCATGGACTACCAGAACGAGAACACCGCTGCGTCTGATGTCGATATGGACAGTGGCGTCGTCACACCCGCTCCTCCAACACCCCCGTCTCCCCCTCCAGCACAATTGACCACCACCGTATCTGGCGAAGTTGGCTCCAACGCACCATCGCGAGCTGACACCCCAAAACCCGTCGTTGATACCGAAGGAGATATTGATATGACTGATGGCCCAGCCCAGCCAGCTCAATCACCTCCAGCTCCATCACCTCCAGCTCCATCACCTGTCCCAACCGCAGCCCCTGCCGTTGAGACCGCCACCAAGTCTGCTGAGCCAGAATCCGCTCAAGTAAAGCAGGAAGGAGATGCTGAGCCTGCAGAAGCCGATATTCCAGCTGATGCAGCCCCCAAGACCAGCGAGGCACCCGAATCGATCGCAGCGGCAGTCACGGAGGCAAATGCTGAGGTCAATGCCGAGATCATGGAGCGAAAGGCCAGCGTGGCGGAAGCTCAACCGTGAGAAGAGACATCTGTATCACGGTGATTATCATGGATTGAAGGGCCAGCGACATGGAGCATAGCCGATTCGCGTGTATTTGTACCTTTGTGAGCAAGGCGCATGGAGTTTGGAGTCGTGACCAAAAGGTAGGTCAGGAGGCGACCAGGATAGCTACAATGTTCATACCAGGTATCTTTGAACTTTGAGTAGTTTGTTTATGTAGACTTTACATCAATTGCAATTGCATGATCAAATAGAAGTACCGCTCTCCTTGTACTTGTCGTGCTTATAAGTCGGTTTGGATAATCTCTCTTCAAACTTCAGCACAAATCATTGCACCATCCCACAAACATAGACACAGGACCTGAGACTCAAGCATTTCTTGAGCCAGTACCACATACAATTATTCTCCCGGATCTGAAATTCTGATGCAAATTCAATTCTCATCATTTCCTTCATACACTTTCCTGTCTTTCGCCCCAAGGAGCTTAAATTTTTAGTGGGCTCGCTTAAGCGATTAGGGCTTTCCACAGTCCGGAAATTCCATCAACCCCGACGAATTTCGCGACGACGAACCCTCGAACTTTTTGTCCCCTCCGCAACGACAACACCACATCTTTGACTTTCTAGCAAATTTCGAAGATCTACCGATAAGATGGCAAAGATCTCGTACGTGCGCCCCAATTTCACGCTTTCCCCATGGTGTTGGCATCTGCGCTCTCACTGTGATGTGATTGCGAGGTGATGGAAAGAATTAATGGATTGATTATCATGGATGGAGGGGAAATTGAACTGGCGCTGAAGGACCTGACTGACGTGTAATAGACGTGGTGCCCCTGGTGGCAAGCTTAAGATGACTCTCGGTCTCCCAGTGTACGTTGAACCTCGAAATCCCTCTACCCGTACCCCCTCTGGAGCGAGCTTGGAACTTTAGCTGGAATCGGATTGGGAGCTGGACTGGAAGACGACGATGGCATGGCGCATTGCTTCAGGCATCGAATTCGGCACATCACATTGAAGCAAATACGGAACAGGAAAGGGAAGGATATGGGGAGAAAGTTAGCTAACGGAGGAATAGTGGTGCCGTCATGAACTGCTGCGACAACTCCGGAGCACGCAACCTGTACATCATCTCAGTCAAGGGTATCGGCGCGCGTCTCAACAGACTGCCAGCCGGTGGTGTCGGAGATATGGTTATGGCCACAGTCAAGAAGGGAAAGCCTGAGTTGAGAAAGAAGGTCATGCCTGCTGTTATCGTCAGACAGAGCAAGCCATGGAGACGAACCGATGGTGTCTTCTTGTACTTCGAGGACAACGCTGGTGTGGTGAGTGCTGGATTTCATTCGTACCTATACTTGAAGGATTGGCGCCGGCTGGGTTTTGGGCTGAAAGACTTGGCGGGAAATTGCGGGACCGGTGCGGGAGTTGGAAGAGAGGATTTTGACTGACGGAATTTCTATAGATCGTCAACCCAAAGGGAGAGATGAAGGGATCTGCTATTACAGGACCAGTCGGAAAGGAGGCTGCTGAGCTCTGGCCAGTAAGTTTTCCCCTTTCTATCACATCGCAAATATACCTGCAGGCAAGCAAGCACGAAACTAACACATTCCCCAGCGTATTGCCAGCAACTCCGGTGTCGTCATGTAAAGGGTTGTTTCTTTCGGGGTTTGGGCATGGAAATGGGTTTGCTGTTGCATGGTTCTCACGATAGCGATCACAACAACAAAAATTTGACGCATTCCACATGGAAACTTGAAGACATCCTACAGATCTACCACCGACTCGAGCTGTGACATGGGACCAACCGATGATTGCGCTCTGGGGTTTTGCAAGGCAGGCCGAAAAATTGGGCAAGGGGATTAGGCTCCGGGAATTGGCTCGGGCAGACTTGATGCTTCTCTTCGGCAAGTGTCGAGGGATGGAGACAAGATTCAAAGGCCCATTCACCGCCAAGAAAGCCATCAATGGCCAGTCTCGAACACTTCAGCATTTGCAAAGCTAGCCCAACGAACCCCGGGCATTTTGGGAAGATGAAGTTCACTTCTGAGCTACTACATGCCGAGATGGCCCTCTCACAAGCCTTTCCAACAGCGTCACCTATGCCATAGAGCCATTTCTACCATTACCTCCTCTCGCTCTACAAACGCCTTGATTTTACGCCGCCCAGGCAACTCTTTCCGTATCAATTTTCTGCTTTTGACTTCTGCTTGCTCTCTTCCAAGGCCTTCATCTTTTTTTTTAAAAAAAAAAAAAAAAAAAAAACAGTTTGGCTAGTTGTGTTTTTAAGGTAAAGCTAACACATTAGAAAGGCACTTTAGCAAAGCATTTGGACAAACCTCTCTCCTTCTCAGACACAAGCTATGATTGCCATATCTTCACGTTTGCTGACTACTCTCTCGTGTCTGTAACTTGCTCCACCCATCATGATTGTGCTTGTCTTCCATCTACAACCCAAGTCAAACAACCCTCTAAAACTCTCAATCATACCTACAAGTACATAGACATCCCACCATCTCTCTCCCACCACCTCAGTTCTCGACTTCATCTTTCCCAGTTATATTGTTCACCAGCGTATATCTAGTCAATTTATCACTCATGGCATTCACCAGCATCTTCACCAAGATGATCCTTCCTTACACCCCAACAAGGCCAGCGGTCTTTAGGTGAAAGAAACTAAACTCGAACAGATGGACAGCCTCGCTTACCTCTTGGTGAGAGGAATTGCATTCAATTCGAGGGTTGTCTTTTCTTGTTCTCCTTTCCTTTTCCTTTCTTTTAGAAACAGTTGAGGATTTCGATACGTCAAGACACTCTCTCACCGATCCTCGTTTTACATCTCCACTCTAAGCAACAGCAATAGCAACAGCAATAGCAACAGCAATAGCAACAGCAACAGCAATCACCCTCCTCTCTTCAATACCACACCATACCACTACACCAATATCCTTCCTCTCACCACCCACCCACAATGACACGCAGTGCCAACCGCGCCGCCAACAGACGAAGAGCCGCCACCGCCGCCGCTCTCGCCGCCCTCACCCCCGCCCAACAGCACGACCTCGAGCAGAAACTCGGTCACGTCTTCGCCGACCGCACCATCCTCCTCGAGGCACTCCAAGCCGCCGGCAACGGAGTATTGCAGCTCGGCGAGCGGAAGATCGAGGACGGGAATAAGAGGCTGGCGATGGTGGGAGATGCCATCTTGCAGCTTGCTATATTGATGGATTGGTTTAAGGACGGTGAGAGTAGGCGTGAGTTCTTTTTTTGAATGCCCAGGTACAAAAGCCTTGCCGGTCGAAACTAATCTGATTCGTTGGTGTAGGATCTGGACATTTCACCCTCGTCTCTATCGCCAGCAATCGCAATCTTGATGACTGCGGCAGAGCGAACGGTCTTTCGAATTATATCAGCGGGGGCAAACATTTTGCTAACCGAGAGATCCCTCCGCGGACTATGTCCGCGACTGTTGAGGCGTTGATTGGAGCGGTCTTTATGGACTCGGGGGAAAGTTTGGAGGCTGTTAAGGAAGCGATGAGAGGATTGGGGTTGCTGTGAAGCTCAATTTTGGGGAAATTCTTGGACCTTTGAATTGCGAAATTGGACTGAGGCGCCATTGGATCGAAGGCAGCGTCGTACCTGGACCTTCCTGACGATTGCAAAGCATTCTGGAAAATACTTGGGCACCCGGATTCGGATTTGGGTATCGAGCTCGTTTTGGGTGACTTCTTGGCTATAGCATCGGCGTTTTGAGTATGAGATGACCAGGCAAGAGCTTGACGGCAGGATCCAAGATAGTATATAATCTGACTCGAGGCTTGGTAGAGGAATAAACTGAATCTTCAGACTACCATTCAACTTCCACTTGACATTTTATTATGATGCCCTGTCTTTGATTACTAGATATATTCCTCAATGCATGAGAATCGGCCAGACCCAGGGAATGTGAGATGACCTATTCTCATTTGTTGACTTTCAAAGCCTGTCGATCGAAAGTCGGCCAGAACGAGAATGGGACATCGTGCAACCACCTGTGGGGAAACTGAGCAAACCTGCTGATAGACACCGTCGTCGCTCAGTCCACATCAATGTATAAAGACAAGCTCTCCAAGGAGGTGCGATTCCTCTTCGAGCCGCCAAGCGTGGTGAAGCTTGTCTACCGCTACCTCGAAAGTGGCATTTTGTATCAAGGCTTGCTCCACGAGGGTGATATGTCTCTTCTTTAAATCGTACTTCTCATTGAGGGTAGAACCTCTTCCACCGACTTCACGCGTCCCCGACTCAAGTGGTAATTGCCGTAGAACGAAGCAGCTCCAGTCCCTACCACTAAGTGGAAGCGCATAGATGACATCCTGACTTAGAGCACTCTGTGGGACTACGCACATGCCATTCTCACGCGTCGCAATCCTCCTTCCTAGCAGAAACGATAATGGATAAGTACCATGGTCAATGACAATGGGAAACTGCTTTTGTGCCTCTTCAAGCATAGTTTGTGTTTGTGGATCGACATTGGCGTCCATCTCCTTTATGATTTTTTCGATCTGGGATAATCCTCCAGCCCTGAAGAATCGAGCAATCAACACGCTTGGTTGGAGCGAATCACCATGCGGTACATGAAAGGCATCTAGTTCAAAATATCGAGAAACGTTTAGGATCTGGGCAGGGGCGGTCGCCGGTGGAAGAAGTGTTTGACGAGCCGTCATAGGCAACGACCAGTCGGGAACCCAGGATGGAAGTTCCTTGAGAGCATGAGAGGAGCTTTGAGCCACTCCAGCTAGACTCAAAATATCATGAAAAGCGCGCAGGTCAATGTAATTAATATTGTGCTTAACTCTTATGGCAGTTTGCGCTATGAATCTAGCGGCGTCCATGAAAACATTGAGCACAGAACATTGATAATCGATCTTTGGACAAGGGGGATCGTTCGTAGCGGATGGCAGATTAGCAGCAGCTAGGTGGCCAAAGATGATATCGCGCAGATCAGGAACTCCATAACATTTTCTAGACTTGAGTATTGATAGCACGGATGGAGAGCCCTTCTTCTTATCTCGGGCTGCGTGCATATCGGAGAACATCCGGACTGCTTCATTCATACCAGAATGAGCAGGCACTGCTTTGTTCTCAGGCTGTAATTTCCTTATCGATCGGTACCCAAGATAGTCTTCATCTTCATTCGGTTCAGAGGCAATTCCTGTCGATGTATATACACTCAGCCCTTCGATATATCCTCGCGCCATTATCTCAGCAGTATGCTGGAAAAAGAGATTGTACAGGCCGTCCCATCTGACACGGTATCGGCCACATTGTACCAGGGAGGTTCGGGACAGTACAAGCTCTTAATAGACCCAGACTCGAGTAAACCAAGGTCGTGTGAGGATCTGGGTTTCGATGGTTCGACGTAGCGTAGCATTGAGTTTCGTCCTAGCCAAGGCATTCATCGCCTCGTCGCACTCTCCGTTCGACTTCCCCAAGCAGATGACAGTAAACGCAGCGAATGAATAAACCTGTCTCATCAACCCCACCTGTGAACTTCGCTCCTCCAAATTCTACTAATTGATACAGATCGCATCGGCCCAAAGCCTCAACCGCTCCTTCTGATGGCGTAGATCATGAAGCGCATCGAAAAGATTGCTCGTGACTTCAAACGGTAGAGAGTTGACGAAAACCGTACGCTTCTGTGTTGCGTCTCCCTAAACATACGACAGAGCGGTGTAATGCTTGTAGATATCATCGTGGCATTCGGACAAGGCTAAATGGTCTAGGCGGCAATGAATGTATCTGGGAGGCCAGGCTCGATGATGAGGAGCCGGATTGCATCGGTCCTTATGAGAGCGGAGTATTGGAATTTAGGCGATTCTGGTTCCGTCATCATTGCGATTCCTGATTCCGTGTCCATCTTTGAGACAGTTGTATGAATTTCTGGAGAAATGGTGTTGAGAAGTGAGGATGAAGAGATGACGAGGCTGTGGAGGGAAGATGAATTGGCTCGCTTATGCACCTTTCAGCTCACCGAATCTGGAAGCCAATTGTTGCTGTCGCTTGGAGCTCAGGGCCACACCTCTCACAAAAAAGGTCCCCTATTGGCAGGAAATTTAGGATTAATCTATACCCCGGAAAGTTCTGGGACCAGCGCAGACTCCATTCTCTAATCGATTTCAACAAGTTCATATCAAAACAAATCCCCAACCACAAGGTAAAGCAAGAACCCGAGTGACAGAGTTCGAAACAGCGAGCTCCAATATTCCGGAATTATTCTCATTGTCAAGGTCCTCTTGACAGGTCAAATGGCCACAGTGCCGAGAAAATGGCTTCCGCCCGGGCTCGAATTGAGGAGGCTTCGACTAGATCATACTCATTCAGGTGGGTGTTTGTGACTCATAAGCTCTCGTAATGCCACGTCCATAACTTGATCAAGATTGATTTCAATATCATCCATATCATCATCATAACAGTCGGGTTCCGTCTTGACTTCGACCTTAGTCTCTTCAATAAAGGGTCTCACCGTGGGGCGACCCATACTTATAATCAGAGGCGTAGGGACCGAACGTTTGGGCATTTGAGGATTTGGACAACCTGGAGGCGTGAACGGAACTCTGATATGGCCGGCGGTGGAGCTGACGCTAAATTAGGCATGTTGAAGGACGCGATTTGTATATGTCAGGTTTGACGTTGCAGGTTGATATTGAAAGCTTCAGATTATCTTGGAGGCCGAGGTCATTCAGGAGTTACTAGGCCCAGGCGGGTTAGTGGCTCCACCACTAAACACCCCAGTTGCTGTCGTTCTCGTTTAAACTATGAGATCCACCCCTTGTAAACAAATTTTCAGACGCAAAAGCTTAAGGTTCCAAAGAGTTGTGGAGGAACATTCGCCCAGATCTCATAGTCGTGAGTAAGATCTGCAGCCTCCCCATACCACGTCATAACTCCTACCTCGCAACCTCCCTGAACCTAATCCACAACGCTGGCTTCTCCCACAACATCCTCATCGTAACTTTCTCTTCCCAGTCCAACTCCATCGTCCCATGAATACCTTCCATGTCAAACTCCCAAGCCAGCCTTGCAAGAATAATCCTCATCTCCAACTCGGCCAGTCCAAGTCCAATACAAGCCCTGGGACCGATCGAGAACGGCCTAGAAGCATCCTTCACATCATCTGCGAATCTGTCTTCCCAATATGGATGGTCATGATCCAGCCAACGCTCAGGATAGAAAAGTCTCGGTGATGCGAAGTATGAGGATGACCGTGTGGTCGTCCAGAAAGAAGTTGAGACGCTAGTCCCAGCTGGGACAGCGTATCCGGAAATGGTGTCGCCGGAACTGACACGCGGAAGACCTGCGGGAACAGGTGGGAAGATGCGGAGACCTTCTGAGATTACGGCGTTGAGGTAAGAAAGAGACTGAGTAGAGCCTCCATTGATGTCCTTGGAGCTAGCGAAATAGGACCTGACTTCTTGTGTCAAGCGATCGAGAGCACGAGGTGTATGGATGAGGTAGTAGGTTGTTCCTGTGGTGATCAGCATGACATATTTGAAGGCAAAATGATTGGATATTCACCAGCAAGCGCTGTGGCGACGGTCTCAGACCCAGCGATGACCAGCATATTCGCCTGTCCAGTCAGATATGCCAAGCTTAAATCCAGCTCCTTGTTCTTGATGATATGAGAAAAGAAATCCGCCCTTTCGCTACCGCTCCTCAGACGCTTCTCGACGAGGTCTTTCGAACGCTTGCTGTTCGCGAGCCGATGAGCAGGTTTTCTTTGACCTCTGACAAGGGAAGGAAAATATCTCAAGAGCGGAACTCGTCGAAAGACGTCGATGAGTTGGCCTTCCGCGATACCTCGCTTGATGGCAGGAACCCATTCATGGCCTTTGGCATTTTCCACCGCGCCGAAAGACTCGCCAAATGCGAGATCGCCGATGATGTCAAAAGTGAGCCAATTGAACCACTACCCCGTTAGTTTTTCGATCATCGATGACATGGGTGCAGTGGAGTATGTACCTCTTCAATGTTGATTCCCTCATCGGTATTGCCATGTTTCTTGATCTGCTCAGTCCACATATCAACATATTTCAACACGAAGACAGTTTGCGCACGAAGCGCATTCGAACTGAATGCTGGAGCAAGTAATTTCCTAGCTTCGCGATGCTTGGCGGGATCTCGCTCATTCGACATCACAAGGGATCTTGTACCTCCAGGCCCTTGATTGTACCATTCGCCTTTCAGAAGTTGCTTGCGGCCTTTGGTGGCAATACCGTAGATGTCTTGGTAGCTGTCCGCTGTTGAGAAGTCCCTTTGAATGTGAACATGCAGATCGCTATGTAGACTTATTGGTCCTTACAGGTCATTTGGCGCAAATCTGACGACTGGTCCATACTTCTCATGGAGGTCTTCGACGATGAAAGCCCATCGTCCTCCCGTCCTACGAGATCGTCAGACGGATTTATTTGACCCAGGACTTCAGTGACCAACCTACCATCCGAATACATAAAATAAATTTGAAGCCACAGCCCACTTGGGACCTGGGAACCTTGACAAGGGATGAAAGTAGATGTTGTAGATGACCTTGGAGAATATGCACAGTAGTCCCTTGTCACTTGGTCAAAAAAGGGTAAGAGCGAGGTAGGGCAGCCTTACAAGTATGATGGCAGCTGTGAAAGCACGAAAGATATTGACTATGAGGTCGTGCATGTTGATACTGAGGTACTGAAACATTACTTCTAGGATCTGTTGAATTGAGGGGAACGAGGATGTGAAAGTGATGGGGTCTAGACTTAGAGTTTTACCCGAGTCATGCTTGCATATCGCTTCAGATCGCCACCTCATGAGTATCTGCATGATCAGCATTTGTAACCAATGGGACGAACGCTATAGCAAGCGATCTCATTTTCAATTGAGCAGGGTGGAAAAGCAATGTTATGATGAGGGGTAAATAAAAAGTAGTTCCATAATTGCAGAACAAGAAGTCTGGACAGTATGGAATCTCGTGAAAAGACACATTTCATGCGAGTTGTCGTTTGGCTCAAGACCAGCCAACGACGATTCTAAGCTCAGGATCTGTACCACAGAATCTTGAAGTCGACTGGTGAGGACAATAGTAAGAGTAAGTGTGGAGTACAGCAACACGCTCACATTGCTCTCCCAGAACATTGACCGTTCTGGGGCAAGGAAACAGACGAAACTAACAACATGTTATCGCTTATATTCCACAATCTGTCGAGAAGGACAGGGGCCAAACAGCACTTGTTTCCTTTGATTTTGGGGGGTACGCAGTACACGTGATTATAATCAGCTGACTATCCCTACCACGGAAATGTCTTAGGCAAATGAGGAGTAGGAATGTGCGGAAAGAGCAGAGAATGCACCAGGAAAGACTTTTCCGGGTTGGCTGGAAGTCGCTCTAGACCAAAACGGCAACGGAGAAATGGCAGAAGCGCGACTTTCCAACAAATAGAAGGCCAACATGTCCAATAGGAAGAGTCCAGTAGTTTCGCTAACAGACACCTTTCATTTGATGGTTGCGAAACGAAATGATACTCCGTGAATAGCAAGACGAAAAGTTGTCTTCTAAGAAGTCCAAGACATTTTGGCAAGTCCACAAAGATGTGATAGGATGAATCCAGTGTTGCTTTTTCAGAAATCCCATCGGCCATCTGTGAAGTGGACGGGAGTCTGTATTTATCTTAGTCAGCTTCGGCTAACCTTATTTAGACGAAGCCTGTTGACTTGCAGGTGGCCGCTTGATCCGTCGAGCTTTTGCACCAACCAAATCCAAACTTCTATTTGTATGGACGAGCATCAGCGATCCGATTCTAGACCATATCCGAGGATACGGGAACGGATAGTGAGAGCTACTAGTAGTGTGAGCAGAGAGCTCTATCCACTAAGCTTAGTGACCTTGGAGCATCTTTCAGAGCAGCAGTTTTCACGATTTATCGCGCGACACTGAATCCCAAGCTGGGTGTCCCTTCGGTGTACTATGTTTCCTCTAATGCCAAGTTCTCCTTTTCTGGAAGTAGAGGACACTCTGTTTTGAGCTGCCAAAGGCTGACAGTCTATCATTTTGACATACGAGTTGTCGCATCAGTGCACGCGATGGCTGAACAATAGTTCGCTGAACCACCCAAAGGAGAAAAGAGGGAGCACAGGGCGTTGATAAGCTTTGCCAAGCCTTTCGCCAAAAAGCTTAAGATCCAACAGGGTGGTCAATGCATCTCGAAATGCATGCTGACGCGTCCCTCCGAGTGGCAGGGTTTGAGATATCAAAATCTCGGGGATTGGTGCATCTGAATGGAGGATGAATTGCCGTTGTTGGTACAACAAGGAGAGCGTTGGGTGATACTTTCTCCGTGGTAGCTGAACAGCTGAGCATCAAAGTTGAAATCTCGAGAGGTTTCGGGTGTGCAAGGATAACGGCAGCGGATATGAATCGTCCGGACTTCTGACGCGTTGGCAACCGTCATGATCGTCTGCAGTTTCATGAATTTTTAGACTTCATCTGATCGGAAAATGAGTTCGTCTTGCGAGAGCCTTCGCTCATGGTGTCAAAAAGATTAATAGTTTTGAGGATTTCCCCTGCTTTTGAAGTCTCAGCCGCAAAATCAAGCCGCGCGCGATGGCATGCTGGAGGAATCCCCCTTGCATCCCCAGCACTAGACAGACAGGTTCGGTATCTGGTCGCGCGACTAATTCAAGGGGCTTTTGGCAGCCAAGCAGATCAGCCAGATGACAGTTCTCAGCCATTCCCTCTGTGGACAGATTTTATTGGGTGACACCTGAATCAACAAGACATCCGGATACAACTCATTTTCTGAAAGGAATTAATTCTTGACTCGGGGCAAGGCGTTCTTTCCACAATCGTCGATGGCCTCGTCATCTCACATTTCGTTGGTCGCGTGCCCTGTGATTGTCTATGCAGGGATACTTTAGCTCAAGCACACGAGCAACGGGGAGGTCCTGGACCAGTCCACAGACTGCTTTGAAGTATCCACACCAAGCTCCACTGGCGACGAATACCTGGACTGGGCGAGGAGTACAAGACTTTTCGATGTGCCAGTAGTGATAAGAGCTTGCCGCTCCTCCTTCTCATTCCTCTCTTTGGCGAATCTTTGATTTTAGTCTTTTTGAAGTCCAATCAACAATTCAATTCTCACAATTCAACAATCTTCTTTGCTTTCAGCCTTCCTCAGGATCAAGCTTCAGGGCTTACGGAAACGAGCTCCTAGTTGTGCCAAGACAGTGCATCATCCGCCATCTGCCAAGAGTGGTGAATACCATCGTCCCGCTTCCCAGCCGACAATCTTTTATTGTTCAACACCATGCGGCTATCATGGCTTCTCTCACTTCCCGCTGTGCTTTCAACAGTTTCGGCACTCGCTATACAGAAGCGAGATGCGGACTTTTACAGTGTCCGGACGCACATGCACAAAGACATGAGTGGAAAGAAGGGTGATCCGACGGAGAAATATTTTCGTGAGTGTCGCGTGCTCCCTTGATTTAGACGCCTGCTAATTGCCCGCTTCAACAGATGAAAGCGTGTATGTATCTCAATCTAACCGGATACCGCCGGATGAATGATGCAAGCTTCAATAAATGCTAACTCGATCCATTTAGGTTCCATCCGCATTACGATGGCCGGTATGTCCCAGCATTTTGGTTGTGCCGGATGGAAGTACTAATTGTTCCACGATAGATTCGCGGACCATCAATTGGGCTACCGAGAACGAAAACAAGCCCTATCAAACCTCATCCAAACATACCTAGCGACCTTTTCGGATATTGGCGTAGAGACATGGCTTATGCACGGAACACTGTTGGGTTGGTGGTGGAATCGAAAGGTACGAGCGGACACCTCCCTCGAACGTACCGCAGCTGACGATGTGGTGGTAGATTCTCCCCTGGGATTCCGATTCCGATGTGCAAGTTTCCGAAGCTTCGATGCACTACCTCGCGTCGTACTACAACATGTCGGTCTTCCACTACAAGACCCCGCGAATTCCGGAAGGGAGGGACTACATGCTGGAGGTCAATCCGCATTATGTGAATAGACTACAGACGGACAAGCTGAATGTGATTGATGCGAGATGGGTGGATACTACGAGTGGATTGTTCATTGATATCACGACTGCACGGTACAATCTTACACATCCAGCAGGACCTGGGATGTTGGTCTGCAAGGACGGCCATGAATACAGAGTACGATTTTGTGGTGGAATGTACAGAACGATGCTGATTGTTGCTTCTAGGACTCGTATATCTTCCCGCTGCGAGATACCTATTTCGAGGGAACGCCAGCAAAGATCCCGTTCGCCTACAAGGAGGTATTGGAAGCAGAATACAAGCAAAAGGCACTGACGAACACGGAATACGAAGGGTATGTACCTTCGGTGATATATAGAACCTAGTACTGACAAATCCCCAGTCATCATTTTGACGACCAAAAGTACGAGTGGATCCCAGTGCCCGAAAAAGTCGAACCGAAGAGAGATGAGCCGAAGAAGGAAGTTAAGAAGGACGAGCCTAAGCAGGAAGTGAAGAAGAATGAACCTGTCAAACAAGCAGCACCAGTTGCCCAAGCACAGCAGCAGACCAGGAACGAAGCGAAACCGTCCGAACAACAAGCTGTGGCCAAGAAGGACGAATCTACCCCTCCGGTCAGCGCAAAGCCGGCTGAAGCATCGCCAGAGATAGCCGCGGTAACGAAACGAGCAGAACCCCAGATACCTGCCGCACAGCGAGCTGCTGAGGAGAAACTCGCGAAGAAAGAAGAGAAGAGAGAACAGCTCATAAAGAAGACGGAGGAGAAGCGCAAGGCTGCGGAGATCAAGGCTTTGGCGAAGGAAGAGAAGCGACTTGCTAGTCAGAAGAAGGCGGATGAGAAGAGAGCTGCTGCTACAGGGAAATCCGATTGGTGAACTCACTAATTGCCTAGTGGTTTATTCCACCAGGGAAGCTGTACTGCAAGCCTGCGTAAGCATGGCTTCTGAAGACTTGCGGGGAACTGGCCCTAAACGACGTCTATCAGTCGCTACCACCCGGATTTATACCAGAGCATCTCAAGATATCATTTATCGCAGTTGGCCAAACTCCGAGAATATTTACTGGGCCTTCGATCTAGATATGGAGCGATGTACAAATAAAGAAGGGCCTGAGCTTTCTTGGAGGGACAGAATTGAATAATGTCACGGCAAGGCGTCACGAGATGTTGACTATACCCAGGACGATTTGATAATGGATGGAATATTTTGCATGGCGTCCGGAAGTATCTATATGTATGAGGCGCATATTAGGATTTGGTATTTGTCCCGTGTCCAAAAAGGGTGTTGTATAATTCAAATATACATAGGAGAATAGATATGATATGTGGCTTAGTCTCTTTCTGGATTGGGAAGATCACTATTCACATTTGCAAGGAGCTACACGAGCTTCCCCAATTGGTCTCTCCTCCATCCTTCATTCCACGCAAAGTTACCTCCTGGCGTGAAAATGATCCACCACTCAACACTCCTGAGCTCCTGAAGCTCGGAGCTGCAGAGAAGGTGTGGCTCAGCACGTGACCGACCCCCTTTCGAAACCTCGCTTACCGCCGCTCAAACGTCGCATGCCATCTGATCGCCTGCACCTCACACACAACTCGTCTCCAAACCATCCCAAGAATCAGACACGCGCCTTCCCGCGAACACACTCTCCTCCTTCATCTCGCAAACCGGATCTTCTTGCTTCAACTGCCCCAGTCTTTCTTCTTGTTGCAAACAAGACCATTGGCTGTGTTTAAAGTTATGGTTAAAACTGCCTCGAACAGTGGATCTTCGAGGTTGAGATGAAGAATGGATGGGAGGGGATGAGACGAAGATGCTTGTTTTGATTTGTACCTAGGTATGGTTTGGTTTTCGGATGAGCGAGTTTGTGGTAACGGGTATAAGAAGAGGGGGATCGCCGTTCATTCTCTTGGGAAGCCATTGCATTCGTCTTGTGTTTTGATTCATTCGCTCATTTTTTCGGTTGATCTGTTTATTTCATTCTCTTCTTCCAGCTGTGCTGTTGTCTATCTTCCTCTTCTTCATACACTCACTCACTCAATCAACACATACTTCACATATCATCACTTCCTCAAAACCCGCTCTCAGCAAGCTACTCAAACAAGTCAATAATCATGCACTTCTCAACCCTCACCCTCCTCTTCGCCCTCACGGCAACCACCCTCTCAGCCCCAACCCCAGCTCACAGCGTGAAACGCGCCCTCACCGCAAAATCCTACAACGACTTCTCCGTCTCCTCGGGCGTCGCCGGCTCCGCATTGGCAGAAGTAAACGCCAACTTCCCCGTGCCCTCCGACCTCAGCACCGTCTCGGCATCCGACCTCACCATAATCTCCGACGCAGCTAAGGTCTCCGAACAAGCCGAAGTGGCTACGGGCGGCTTCAACGACGCGATTGAAGCTGCTGGCGGACAGGGCACGACGGAGGGCAAGGCGTTGCAGGTCGGCAAGATTAAGAATAAGGTGTTGAAGCTGCAGACGGATGTGTTGAGGTTGCAGATTCAGGCTGCGCAGGGGAAGGCGGGACTGGAGGACCAGATTGCGACGCAGCAGAAGAAATTGGATACTAATGTTGCGCTGGATGAGGCGGCGAAGGGGCAGACGGCTAAGGCGATTGATTTTGCGGGGTAGATGGGTGTGAGCCGGGATAGGGTGGTGTCGTTTGAGTGAAGTGTGGAGAGTGGATGTTTAGGAGACGAAGGTAATCTAATTTGTATATATTAGATTTGTATCCAGATCTGCATATATTCTCAGCTACTGCGTGTAGTCACTTGCAACCTCTGAGCCCTTTAGTAATTGAGTAACACGTGAAATGAAAAATAGTAGTTGATCTAAGTTGCTGCTGATTTTGATGATGTACCAAGGCATGATAGAAAATGATGCATAAGGATGAGTTTGTGGTCTTATGAAGATATCATCAAGTGATTGACTGATGCCGTAATGAAAGTAAGTTACAAAATCGAGAACGGCACTGTATATACAGCTCTTCTTGTCAGGCTCGCATGACTGGATACAAATTTCAACTGGGATCAATAATGATAGAATCATCGTAGTACATACTTCTGTGAATAGTTACTCGAGATAGCTTCTCTTTCAAATTCAATCGACGAGGAAGATTAACAGCGGATCAGATCGCACAGACTGCAACCTGGAGGATACGCAGCAGTTGTTGTCGTCGACTTGGGTATCGAGGATGGCAGATGTAATGTAAGATTATTTATATGAGACATGAAGTCTGCAGCTGTTTCTCTGTCCTCGCTCAAAAATATCATGAAGTTACATTCACTCAACCGATCCATCGAAGTTTTCAGATGTATTTCCATTTCTCTATAAAAGTCCTCGATCCTTTTCGTGATATCGTAGCGCGTAAAAAGCGCCCTATAAACAAGCGCTCACTTTTTGAGACCGGTATCCTGCCTGCAGAACAGGGTCTATATGTACATGTGATAGCTTTTGCCTCAATCCCCTTGCTCCTTCCCAAATTACTCTCCCACCCCTCCATCGTACCTTCCCTCACTCGAAAAAGTCGTCCTCGTCATCATCTCTCATGGCGGAGAGATCATAGATGGACTTCCGCTTGCGCTTTCCCAATGTCAAAGGACTACGGGGTGAAGTAAGAGCCTGGTAGCGCTCGTACTCGCTGCGGAACTGGTGTGGCGACTCCTCATCGTCAGCAGCGCCATCCATGCCCATTGCAAGACGTGTGGGCTTGCGGACGCGAGTGCTGCCTCGGGTAGGTGCTGGGGTTGTGGTGGATGTAGATCCTGATGCGGATGTATTTGTGTTCGTGGTAGATGTAGCTGTGCTGGAGGCTGGTTGTTGAGAAGAGGTTTGTTGCGAAGAGGATGCCGTGGCGGTGGTATCGTTCGAGTTAGAAGCCTGTGCGGCGGTTTTCCTCTTCTTTGCTGGTGCTCTTGGCTTGCGTGGTGCTGGATTCGAGGGAGCGACGGTGACAGGAACGAACGTTGTAGTTGCAGCAGGAGGAGGGTGAGGTGCACCATGGTAAGAAATGGCATCTAGAGAAGCGAACATATCCGCATTGTTGGCTGCTGGATTGCTGAATGGGTTTTGTGGTGCAGCGACGAAGCTCGGTGGGTTATCGAATGTCATCGGTTGAGTAGGATTGGGAGGTGCGGAGAAGAATGGGTTGGGAGTGAAGGATGAGGCTGGGACACCACCATTTGGCACACCACCTTTGGCAGCATCCTTTGCGGCCTTCTTGGCAGCATTCGTAGCAGCTCTCTTCTCCATAGGTCCCTTCATCAAGCCCTTGGCCCATCGCTCTCTTGTGGCTTCGGCGAGCTTGCGGCTCTTCTGTGCCTTCTTCTTCGCCTCCTCTGACAAACCGCCGTCTTCTCCATCTCCATCATGACCTGATTGCTCTGCTCCACTCTCAAGATTTGGTGTGTAACTTCCTGCTTTGCTCTTTCCTCTCTTAGCAGCTGACTTGGAGTTCATACTGAAACCATCAGTCTCCTCACCAGTCTGGAAACCACTTGGGATCTCGGAGCCTTGAAGAGGTGTTGCACTGCCATTGGCAGCTGATGAATTGCCCGCATCCTCAGACGTGTACTGTTCGACCTCCTTTCCTTTGCTCTTGGCTTTAGAAGCACGTGGCTGGCTGGACTCGGGGGCAGATTGATCAGAGATCTCGAAGCCGGCTTGGAATTCCTCAGTCATAGGTCTGATGCCTTTTCTTTGTGGGCCAAAGCGAATCATATGCTTCTTCGGTTGTGGTGGAGCATCTTCTGCTGCCTCGCTGAAGTACTCGGACTCGGTAGCTTCTTGCTTGACAGCCTTCGCCTTCCTAGCAGGACGAGCTGTCTTGCCGCCCTTGCGTCGCTTCTGAGGTGGAGGCTCACTCTCGTCGTCTTGAGCGAAGTCGTCTCCATCACCAGGGAGAGCGACATAAATAGAATCTGTTAGTGTGGCAGCCCTCTTTCGCCTTGGGCGCCCACTGGCAGTGACGGAACCCTCAGCAACTGCCTCACCAGTGGCCTCTGGAGTTACTGGCTGTTGCTCAAGGACCTCAGGAATAGTCTCTTGCTTCTTTGCAGCAGTCTTGCGCTTCTTGGTGACAGGAGCAGCTGGTTGACCGTTTGCGGGCGCTCCATTCTCCACGTTACGCTTGCGTTTGCCACCTTTGCCTTTGGCAGTAGAAGCACCGAGCTGTGCAGACATCTCGCGAGTGGCAGCTCTGGACGCAGCTCTCGAAGGACGACCTGTAGATGCAGTCATGGCAGACGACGACGTGGTAGGTCGAGAAGTAGATGCAGACGCGAAACGAGACTCATCGTCTTGTTCAGTAGACTGAATGACATCGTTCTCCTCACCAAGCTGGACTGGCTCGATCGGAGGTTCTACTTCCTTCTTGGCACGTCCACCCCTAGCGGCCTTGGGCTTTGCAGCTGCACGACCACCCTTCTTTGGGCTTGCATTGACCTCTGGGGCCTCATCACCACTCTTGACATTGAGGATGATTTTCTTTGGTCGTCCTCCTGCATGCTTGGGCTTGGCAGGGCCAACAGCTGCTGCTTGGGTTTGTTGAACGAGAGCCTCAGCTGCCTCCTGAAGTTGTGCCTCTTCAATTGGCTCGAGTTCTCTTGGTGTTTGTGGGTTGGCAAGTTCATCTTCTGAATCGGAGCTCTGTGCGGGTTCAGAGACAGGTGGGAGGTGAGATTGCTGAAGCTTGGATTTGGAGGCGGATTTTGGAACTGGTGGTAGGACCTCACCCTTGGCCTTTGGTGGGCGACCAATTCTTTTTCCAGATTTGGGGAATACCGAGACCTTCGGACTGCCTTCACGAGTTGCTGTTCGGCGACGAGCGGGTGAGGTGGGCAGGTCCTGAACGACTCTTGCAGTGCGTCTGCGTTTGCCGAGGGGAGCTTCTTCTGAGTCCGAACCACCTGGAGTGTTGGTTTGCTCAGTATCGTAAGCACGTTTACCTCTGCTTCTCTTTGGTCGGCCGTTCTCATCCTTCTCCTCGGTGGCAACAACAGCGCGACGATCCTTGAGGACCTGGTAGCCAATGGCATCCTTGTGCTTGCTGTAATCAGCCATGTATACATCAGCGGTCTTTCGATCTTCAAAGACAACTGGGTCAACTAGGATATTGCGTCTCTTGCGGACCTCCTCATCACCCTTTCTCAAAGCAGGTAGTGGAGTATCCTCGAGGTGTTGAGTAGGCTTGGCTTCTTGCTTCTCTAGCTGTCTACGTCGCTTGTGGACTTTGGACATCACCTCGGGGTTCTTAATCTGCTTCATGTAGTCCCAATGTCCCGGTGGGGTAGTCTCGGGATTGGAAGCAGCTTGAAGTTGATCCAACCAGACGTTGTAGTCTCTCAATGGCTGCTTGACCTCTTCCCGGTACTGAGTATGAAGTCGGAGAAGGATGGCATCATTCTCTGCAGCTTCCTTGTCATCTTGCTCCTTCTTTGCTTCAGCTGCCATCTTTGCCTGGAACTTCTTCGAAGCTTCGTAGTCGTCAGTTTTCTTGTCCAACGTATCGTATTCTTCTTGAAGTAAGAACAGAGCGTTTGCGACTACAGAAGTTCTGTGGTAGAGCTGCTCGTATGTCATCTCTTCAGATTTTGCAAGATAATCTTCAAATGCCTCGATAGGAGTCAACTTGAGAAATCCTTGCTTGGCTGGTGCTGTCTTCTTCTTTCGGCGCATTGGTGTGACCTGTGGGACGGATCCAGATCGAGCAGACCTAGGTACAGAACCTGAACGGCCAGATCTGGGGACTGAGCCGGACCGAGCTGATCGGGACATTGAGCCAGAACGATGAGGCCTAGATCTAGACGTTGAACGTGATCGAGCAGGCTTTTGACTCTGACCATTTGGGTTCTTCAAGATGGATTTCCAGACCTTTGGGGTTTCTGAATTGGCGAACACCTCGGTGACAACTACATCGGGGAGTTCCGAGTTTTGTGATGGCTGTGGTTGATCGACATCCGTGGGGGTGGGTGAGGATCTGGATTTATTGCTGCTTCGCCGGAAGCTTTTAACACCATTGGGACCAAGAATCTCCTCGGCGTCTGAGAAAGTCAAAGAGGACTTTCTTGAGGATTTGGCAGAGCTTCTGGCAGAGTTTCTCCTGGAGCTTCGTCTTGAGCTCTTCCTTGAGACCGACGACCTCCTACTGACAGCTTCGACGGCGGATGCTTCTTCGTCCTCATCAGAATCGTAGAAGACTTTTTCATCCCAGATATATGGAGAGATAGAGCTGGTCGCGCTAACCTCATCGTCCTCGATAGCTGAGTCCTCATCTGGATGGACGTGATGGCCGGCATCAGCAAGCTCAGAATCAGGTTGATCTGACAAGTCCTGTGGCTCATTCGATACATCCTCGGCGTCGGCAGGTAAGTCCTTGGGGACAACGTCGACTTGCTCAACATCATGAGTAGGGGTATCGTTGGCACTGGGACCGGCGGGAGACTTAGGCGGGGGAGAGAGGCTACTTGTCTGGGTGCCACTGTGAGGAGTAATGGTAAACTCAGTGATGGCAGAGCAAGTAGACACGTGACCGTCGAAGTCCTGTAACAGGGTTAGAAGTGAACTCCAAGAGGTAAAAAGTCGATCTGTAAGACCACCAACCTCAATTGACATGTTGTCCATGATTCGATTGCAATGCTGACAGATTCTATTCTCTGCGCTGGCTACAACAGGTTCGGAATTAGCAGGAGTTTGAATTGGATCTGACTGCGCAACGGCTGGTAGCTGAGCTGGCGGCGGCGAAGCGCGTGTGTCAGTGACACTGGTTTTAGTTCTCGCCATGATGGACGATCTTGATGTCGATATTCTCGATCAGATTGGAGATGCTGAGAGAGAAAGAATGGTGGTTGTAGAGTGCGCAAATGATTGCAAGAACAGTTTTCGGGGGTGCGGTTGTCTCACGACAGAATGCGCTGGACGAAAAAGAGTTGATGTATTGGAAAGAATCGTGGTGTAGAAATTCGGAAGACCAAGAAGTTTCTGATGTCGACGATGCAGAAAGAGAGCAGAATCCGAGTCGCTGCAACAATAGCAAAGTCGAAGTTCTGCCAGTCGAAGGATGGTTGGTATTGTCGGTCACTTGCTCTTCAGGTCTGGTCGGGTTCAAGTCTGATTCTGGTTCAGTCAAGTCTTGGCTGGGCAAGTGGGTTTGCAGTGAGGTGCAGGGAGGTGTGGCTGACCTACAGGTAGTGCGTAGTGCCCCGGCTATAACCCGCCAATCAAGAGACGAGCTAGGCCCGGAACGAACTGGCCTTGCTGGGGCGGGTGGATAACCACAGCAAGTAAGGTGAGGTAAGTATCAACAGCCTCATGCAACTGTCACCTTCGTTTGTTCGGTGTCTATTGTGTTACTTGCTGCCAACTTCATACCACCACCCAATACCACATTCTTGAAGCTGCAAATGGCTACGAAAAAGTCCAAGGCCGCCGCGCCAACTGATGATGAGTTGAACAAGCTGCTTGAAGGCATCGGAGAGGAGGAATCTACAGCTCCTGCTCCAACATCCAAAGCTTCCAAACCAACAAAGCCAGCTGCCCAGTCTCAGTCCGAGCAAGACCTACTAGCTGAGCTGGACAACCTGGAGAATCTAGGAGCACAACCACCCTCAAGACCGCATACTCCTCGCATCCAATCCATCAAACGGACTGCAACTGGAACCCCTCCACCACAATCATCACGAACAAGCGAGGAGAAGGCAGCTGGTCCTCGGCCGTCGGGTGATAGCACACGATCGTTCCACACATCGTTTACGCCTTCTGCCACAAGCAGTGATTTACAGGAAGCAGAGAAGAAAGCTCCAATTGCCCAACCAGCTGAGGAGGTTCCTGCTGCTACCGGTGGTGGATGGTGGGGAAGTGTCTTTGCGACCGCAAGTGCTGCTGTCAAGACTGCCGAAGCTGCCGTGAAGGAGATCCAACAGAATGAAGAAGCAAAGCGATGGGCAGAGCAAGTTAAGGGCAATGTTGGTGTATTGAGGGGATTCGGTAAGGCTACCTTCTGGTTTATTCGTTCCATGCTCTATCTACATTTTTGAATCGCTAGGTTGCTTCATTGTCCTTTCTTTCATGCCATTTCAACCACTTCCGTAACAGGTATCAACACATCACTAACACCCACCACCAGGTGGTGAACTCCGCTCCCGCGCCCTCCCAACCTTCACCAACATCCTCCACACCCTCGCTCCCCCCATCTCCTCCCACGAACGCCTCCAAATCCACATCACCCACGACTTCATCGGCTACCCCTCCCTCGACCCCCTCATATACTCGACCTTCTCCCGTGTAATGGCACAAGTCGAAGGCGGCGACCTCCTCGTCATCCAACGCGGCCACGAATCTACCGCCCGCCGCAACTCAGAAGCTGGCTACTCAGGCGGCAGCGCAGGCTGGAGCGACGGTCCCTGGTGGCGCCAAAGCAACGAACATCGAGACCTAGGCGCCGTCAAGGGTCTCGTCGAAGGAACGAAGCTTGTCCGAGTCAGTGCCGAGGCTTACGCGAATGAATATTTTACCTCGCACGGCGGTCTGGAAGCTGCAGCTCAGCGAGCAACCGAGAATCTCAGCGAGTCCAATCCCGTGCGAAGCAGTGATATCTTCCTCGCTGTACAAGCCATATCGCATGACGCTCCAGAGGAACTGTTCCAGGGCCCAAAGAAGGAGAAAGATGAATCTGGCGCGGTTGTAGAAGATAAAGAGAAAGCAGATGAACTTATCTCCTTTGCGCTATATCTCCACGATCCCGTACACAGCATCACTTTCTACACGGTCTCGCAATCTGTGCCTGCGAAATGGATGAGATGGCTCGATGCCCCTTCGCCCATGACTCCTGCCTCACCAACTTCACCTAACGATAGCGAGAAGAAAGCGGCCTTTTTCGCCAACGAAGCAGAGGGATACCAGTCAAATCTGCCAGAGGATATTGCGGAGATCATTGAGAGTGGAGGTGTTGATCCGAGAGAGTGGGTTGCCGAGTGGGTTGAGGAGATCCTGACGTTGGGGACAGGAGTGGTAGCACAGAGATATGTAGCGAGGAGGATGGGTGTTGGTGAAGGAGGTATTGGGAAGGGTAAGGCAAGACAGGAGGAGATCATGAGTGATGGCGGTGGAGAGGCCGCTAGAGCGGGATTGTTTTGATCGTATCGAGGAGGTACTGTTGTTTCAGCGAGTTTTGTAATACGGAGGAATGGCGTTCTTCTGTCTGCTTGTATCAGGATGCATGCATACTTTTCTTCTTACTCTCTTTAGGAGAGCCTTATTCCTGCTTGTGTAGTTCTCCCCTTGGTCTTGGAAGGAACCATACCAGAATACAATACGATATATCCCACAGTCTCTCATCTCACATCCTCATTGCATCCTTCTCGCACTGTAGCCGAGCCTGCCCATGTTCCCATTTGTGTAGAAGACAGAGACGATGGCTTCGAGGGCAAGAGACATATCGGTCGAGCTGATCCCTATCCACCATTAAGATTTCCCATTCCAAGTTGCCTAGAACACCATGTGTTGGAGCTAGCCATATGTTCATGAAGGCACAAGGAGCAGTCTCTCCTCCAAGGTAAACGACTCGATACACCATGTCCACAAATTAAACCTGTACGTAGGGCATATAAACACCTCCAACATATATATATAGAGATAGATATCAGCAAGCAAGCCTCAATTTCGCTCCCCTTCGCTCCCCCTTCACTTCGTTCGCTAGACATTTCCTCCTTGTCAAATCTTATAATATACTGCCTTGTATGTACCTACTTCAAAACATCACTATCACTGCACTGCCTTGCCCGCAGACAGACAGGAAGGACATAAACGACTGACTGCAGTTGAATTCGGGTCGGCAAGATAAGACAAGCCATGTTCTGTCATGTCCTGTCACGAAATATTAGAGGATGGATATGTAATGTAGACCCCGAGCCGAGCCGAGCCGAACACCTTTGAAACAAACAACAAAGCTCATGAATATGGTGGTGGAGAGTAGAGAAAGAGAAAAGTGCACAGGAAAGGAAAGGAGAGGAAAGGAAAAGAAAGCAAACGAAGGGAAGGGTATGATGATCAAATCATCAAAGCCATGTCATGGGGAGGCACCTATTCTACCAGCCTTGCTCGCATCACATCACAGTCTCACAATCTCACATAGCGAAGGTCCACACCGTATTATAAAAATAGAAATTGTTTAAAAAAAAAATCGAAGTGGAAGACGAGATCATGTAATGTATTGTGATGCATTCCATTCCATTCCATTCCATCTGGCGTATCCATTCATCCATCCCCTTATTCCTTATTCCATGAACCATGCAAAGTTCAAACGACTCAACTCAACTCTCTCAGCCGGAATCCGCTCCCTCCTCTGCGTGCGAACCGGACCACAAAATCTTGCCTGCCAGCCAGCCATGATCATGATCTCCTCTCCTCTAAGCTTTAAGAATCAAGAATCAAGATCAACCACGCGAAGGAAGAGAGAAAAGAAAGGAAAGAGAAAAAAGTAGAAGAAAAGTTCCACCGCACGCACGCAAGCAATGATATCTTATCTCCATCCAACTGCAGGCAGAAAGTCAAGCAATGGGACGGAAAAGTAATCGATCAATCAGTGAAAGCACTAACAAAAACAAAAGAACGTGCGTGCAATCGTTTAATTTCCATTCCATTCCTGAACGCCTGCCTGACTGGACCTTTCCTCATCGATGTCGAAAGAAAAATATTCGTTCTTATGTATGCACGCATCAAGCACACCAACTGCCCCTCAGCCACCTAATGAGCTAACACTCCACATCCTACTCGTCTTCGGCTTCGGTTTCGACTCCACCACAGCAGAATCTCATTCAGCCATAGTCGACTCCCTCAAGCCACTAGGTCCCTTATTGCCTCTCCTACCCAGCAACGTCGCATTATCGAGACTCAGCTCAAAGTTGCCCTTTCTGGCACGTACCTGCTGTTTAGCAGCCGCCGTGACCGCCGCACTATGCTGACCATATCCTTTCTGCTGCGCAGGAGGAGCTCGTGCCGCAGCTGCAGCATTAAGGTTGGTATTCCTCAGCCCTTGCTCGACTTGGTGGACATCGGCGTCACGGGCTTTGGGGACTTTGGAAGGAATGCCGTTGTCTTCTTGGTACTCTTCTTCCTCGTCGAATTCGTCGTCGTCGATGGGGTTGAGACCGTTCATGGCTGCGGCATTGCGGTATCCGGGCTTGAAGTTCTTGCGGCGCTTGCCCTCCTCTTCTTGTCTGTGGACGGCATAACTGACATCGAAGACTTCGCGGAGATTGACTTGGCCTGGGCTGCGGAAATCCATACGCTTTCCGGCACCAGGTGACTCGAGAAGTGCAGGGTTGATTCCTAACTGCTTTTGGCGCTCGAAAGCTGGTGTTGCGAGAGGTGGTGCATCGTGGGCGGCATATGTTGGTTCTCTGGTGTTCTTGATCCATGGGTGCTCTAGGAACTCTTTAATGGTGTAACGCTTTGCTGGATCGACGGTAAGAAGGTGAGAAACGAGATCCTGGGCAGGCTTGGAAATATCGTCCCACCATGGAGACAAGAAGGTATATTGACCTCGGGCGACTTTCTCGGTAAGCACCTGGATACTCTCGTCGTAGAATGGCGGGAATCCACAGAGTAATGTGTACAGTACACAACCCATAGCCCACATATCAACACTCTTCGAATAACGCTCGTCCTTCACAATCTCAGGTGCGGTGTATCCAACAGTTCCACATGGCGTCATTGTTTGGTTGTCCCACACGATCTTGCTAAGGCCGAAATCCGCGATCTTGATTTTGCCAATTCCACCAGCACCAACCCCTGGAATGAACTCTCCCTCATCGACCTTGTCTTCATCTTCGGGTCCTTTGGGCCTTGGATTCTTTGTTGGTACGTGTGGAATGGGCGAAAATAATAAGTTCTCTGGCTTAATATCTCTGTCATGACGTCAGCGAGGAGCCTATGGAGGCTTTGAACCAACGCACCTGTGAACAACACCACACTCCTCATGCAGATACTCGAGTGCTTGTGCAACTTGTGTAATGACGTGTCTTGACAAGTCCTCACTGAAATATGTCAGGCGAACAATCTGATGAAATAATTCTCCTCCTGGCGCCAGTTCCAGCACAATGTAGTAATATTGCTTTGATTCGGAGAAGTCGACCAATTTCACGATGTTGGGATGATCCAGCTGGCGCATAATTTGAACCTCCTTGAGGATGTTGGCTCTCTGTACAGAACATATTAGTCTCGGTTCTTCGAAGAACAAATGAGAAGCCAGAGGCCCGACAAAAAGTGGAAAGTTTGCGCACCTCCACAGTCTTGGGCTGCTTCTTGAAATCCGGATGGAGGTGAGCTTCTCCCTAGACCGCCACACATGTTGGCAAGTATTCCCAAAAGATTCCAATAGAAGATTAAACACGCTCGAGCAAGAGAAGAGACGCATTGTAGTCCCTACTTACCTGACCAGAGTTCATCTCGAACTTGCGAACGACTTTGATAGCGACCTCTCCTGCTTGTCCTTCCAAATCGCGTGCCCGGTAGACATTGCTGAAAGCGCCATCGCCCATCTTCTCGATGAGCTGCCATCTTTGTAGGTCGGGGTATCTGGGCAGCTTTCCCTTGCTCTCGTTCTCTTCCGCGACGATCCGTGCCAACTCTTCGTGATCTACCTTCTTTCCCTTCTTCTGCTTGTGTTCCGCGGCATGTGCTGCAACATTTCCTGCCTGCGCTCCGCGATTACGGTTGTCGAGGTCTGCGGTCGAGTATGCTTCAGCGCCGGCATGCGGCTGGTGGTGTTGCTGGTTCATGGTCGGATCGCTATTGGCGTAGTGGTTATTCGGATGTTGTGGCGGGGCATGTTCTTGATGCCGACTGTTGTGGACGTTGACGGGCGAGACGTGAGTGGTAGGGTCGTCTTGAGGTTGCGATCGGCCTCCTTTTCCTATATTAGATTTGAGTCCTGTGTTCTGATGACGGTGTTGACGATTGAAGTGCTACCCTTGGCGGGGTAGGATTGGAATGGAATGGGGGAAAGGAAGAGACTGCTTACCGTGACGGATTAAGTTTTTGATCGACTGCGAGATGCTCGACATGATTAGAAATAGGACGACCTGCGGCGTGAATGCGAGTGCTCTTGAAGGATGGCCAGAACAGCAGCAGCGTGAGACGGGGCAAAGTATTGAATCGTGCAGAAAGAGCGAGGAGAGTCGGCGGGAGGACGAGGATGAGGGACGAGGGACGAGGATTAGAGTGGATGGGGTGGATGGAGTGCAGGAAAGCGTAAGCGAGAATGGAGGGGAAGGAAGGGATTGCCTGTGAAAGAACAAGACCGGGATTGTCGAGAGCAAATATCAGGAAGATCGACCAATGCTGCAATCGACGATGTCTTCAAGTAGAAGAGATGTGCAGTACAGGTATGGTATGTGTGATATGAAGGAGTGTTGTGTATGGTTCCTCAAAGATTTTGAGATAATAGATTCCGCAGGTAAACACTTCGTAGCAAGCAGAACGAAGCGCGGCACAGCGTAGTAGCAATAGAGCAGTAGTCAATAATAGTCTGTCCTGTGACGGGATCCCTGGGGACTATTCTTTTTAGATGCACTCGACCATTATCAAGCAGGATCAGACCTAATCAGAAGCAGGGAGAGATGTTGACTGGCCCAGCGAGGGGCTGTGGCTGCACGCGGCCCGCTGTATCAACGTCATCGACCGATGACGCTGCTAAAGCGTCAGGACCAGGACCCTTCACGCTGCGCTACGCTGGGCTCGCTCGGTGCAGGTGGGCTGGGGACTTTGCTCGCTTTGCCGGGATTATTGACATGAGACGACTCAGAGAGCGCCTCAATTACAATCATCGACCATCCAGACCGACGACATCTCATCATCGAATCTCCGCAACAAGCAAGTATTCTTCCAGTTAAGCCCGTCCCCGCGCATCCTATTCCGACTGTGCCGAAAGCACATCTTGGTTGACCCAATTCAGCAAACAAGTAGATATCTCTGTTTAGAGATATCTGGTGGGTTTGGCATAGGGGGAAAGATGCATGTTGATGACTGATGCTCAGAAGCATTCTAGACCACAAAGTATTGGCTATGCAACTAGGGGATCAGTGACTGACTTGACTACTACTGTATACATTAATCCATGCATCTGCGAGATGCAGCATGGTCTACAACCACAACGGCGGAATGCGGAATGACTTCATGAGCAGGCCTGGGCAAGCACGAGAGGTATGCAGTGCAATGCAAACAAGGCGAGCCAGGACCCTTGGACAGGGCAGCAATTCTAACAACAAACAAGGAAACGTCAAATTCAAAAGTCAAAAAGGGGTGGGATAGTCATACACACAACCTCCGCTGCTCAAAATAGACTTTCGAGGTCTTTCTATGTCTTTCTTCATTTCTTCTCTCTTTCTTCTTCCCTGATTTCTCTACTTGTTGACGCTGTGCTTGTCAGGTGAAGTACAGAGGTTCCCTGCTCGGCTAGGTGTTCTCTTGCTTTCTTGATACACCGGCACGGCTGCTAGACAGAGCCTCTCGGATGTGTACCGGTTTTGTATCCTTGATTTGTACTTAAAGCTGGACCTTTTCTTCCGACCGGGTAATACCCTCTTTTCTGTATCTGCCAAGAAGTGGATCTGAGGAATTGGGCATACGATCTTCGAGATACTGCTGGATCTTTGGGTTGATCAATGTGAAGCTGCATCCGAGACCAACGAGATGTTTTCTTCACTTTTAGAATTGACCGCATTGCCGAAGGACGAGAGACTTGAGTTAATGAACAATCACACATACACAAATACATCGAGAGAAGCTGAGCGAGGGATGTAAATGTCCTCTTCATCTAGCTTCCACATAATTTTTCCAACCAATTCCCCCAAATGAGAAAAACGAGACCCATCCTATCGTCCACAATCATCCAAAGTAATTTCGTACAGCTACATACCTTCAGCCTTGCCCAGGCCAGCTTCCCCAGATATCTTCTCTGCAGATCGCTCATCAACTACGTTTCAGAACCACTGATCTACATGCCGTCGCATCATATCTCATCAGCCACACCATCACATCACTTGACCCTCACTCACTCCTGCTCCACATCCGACATCATAGTTCGTTTCTTCTCATTCTTGTGAGGTTGATGCAGGCACTAGACATGGAAACATCCGAGATAATGTAAATGTGATATCACAATACTTGTACTTTATCTTCTACCTCGGATTGACTTCCAGTTGTGTCCAACTCCGCAACAAGCAGCTCAGAGAGACAATTGATGGCTCGACAAACTTGACGTTCACATTATCAGGAAAAGAAAAAGATAAAACACATGTGCGTATCAAATCACCATCATATCCTTCCCCTGCATCAACCTGCATCCCCTCGGAACACAACCGGTACTGTACTGTACTACAAGGTAAACTTGGACAGTCCAAGTTGGACTCATCCCTCCCCCATCTCACATGGAATATTCAGCCTCGAAATCCTCGCTTAACATACGTCACTTTCTCCGGCCCTCAACGGCGCGCCCCTTGACTCCCGTTCAAGCACGGCAGCTAAGCCTGGCTGGCAAGAAGACGGTATGACGCCAACGGCGTCACTTTTCTGCATGGCCGTTGAAATGGTGGAGGATATTCTCCGAAATGAAGTGCATCTTGGGTTTAGCAGCCGGACTTTGATACCTGAGAAGGATTTGGCCAGAAAATACCAAGTTAGAAGCAAGGAGCTGTGTTGTGGAGATAGATGGCTCATCGAATATTTTGCTTGTAGAAAGGAAAGATTGACCTGTGGCAGGGGTAGAGTTGATATACTTGGATCTATCAGAGTTGGTGTAACGATCTTTCGTTCAGCCAATTTCTGCTGCTTCTAAGACCAGTAGGGTAACGATTTCCACCGCACGTACAAATCGACTTCTTGGAGACAAGAAAGTCCAATCCCCTTCCCCTTTACCCTCAAAATTTCCGACAAGAAACAGAACACACTACAAAAACATTGTCGTCATCACCAGAACTCGCCCAGACTGATAGACAGCAAACCTTCAAAATCTCATCAGCTGCACATTCTCTACTTCCTCTCACCTTTCCCCTCCAAAGCCAAACAAGACAGGAGCGGGTACCTTGCAGTAGTTTCACACGGATTGACGAAACTAGAAACTTTGGTAACCAAGTATCAAAAAACACTTCGCCATGCACATACACATTACCTCTCCACGCCTGCCTGTTCAAGAAGAAAAAAAACAGATTCGATCACGCAACGAACAGCGAATCAACGGATCGCCATCAACGACAACGACAACAATGCCAGGAAGAGCTTCCACATACTGTAACTAACCAACTAACCTCCATAGCCACAAATATCATCGTCTGATCGTCGCCAGGACTCAACTCAACCAGAGAACAAAGCGCGTGAAGCGCTTCATTTTCGTCTACATTAACTTGCAGGTACTGGACCCTCCGATTAAGACAGAAGACCTCTACACCGTGCGATACGCGATCAACCGTCTCAGTTTAGCGTGCGAGACACCAGCCACTCGATCCAAACAAATAAGATATCTCAGACCTGTCCACATGTCGTAGAAGAGACCCTTCCACAGGCTTAGAAACAGGAGGCGGCGGCGGCGGTGGTGTGCAGAACAGCACAGTTCGTTTCCATTTTCCTATGCTAGTATATTCCTGTATAAAGTAGCAGAGGGTCTCGATAATAGGAAGAGAAAAAATGTGGCTGGGAATAGTGAAAGCTATAGAAAAAAACGCATCGTAGTGTTTCGTTCTTACACTTGTGGTGATTTGGCGTACAATGGCAAGGGAGCAAGCAGGCACTGCTGCTGAAAGAAAGAGACGCGTTTATGATGCGGCCGGGCTACAGTATATGAATCTTGAATAAGTGCTTTTGTGGAGAAAGTGATGTTGTCGAAATGCTGGGATGGGTAGGCAAGACAGGCAAGGCAGTGTCTGTTGGTATTGATTTTGGAAAGCATGCAGGGATGAAACATACATATATTGCTAAAAAACCCATATCTATGATTCGACAGTACGAGAAGTCAGACAGAGACAGGGGAAAGCCCCCTAGGAGTCAAAAACAAGAAGTTCGAAATGGTAAAGAACGCCATTCCCTGCTTACTATACCGCACACACCCTTTTCCCTTGGCTACCTTCCACTTCCAAAGCAGCTGTAACACAAATCCCTACGAGCACTTGAGCAACAGGAAGCAAGATTCTGGAAGGTCAAGCATGAATTTGGATGGACAACGTGCAATAGCTTTGGAAATAGGAATGGTTGACAGAAACAGCAGGCGGAACAGCGGGAACAGCAGTGGAACTACTATTTCCCAATTTGGAGATGTCCCAAGGATCGCTGAGATCAATCAGAAGTTATTCTGACGGACTGCTTGAGCCTTGCGACATGCAATCCAGATCTTTCATGATATTTCTTCAGTAAGTGCTCACTTCCGTACATATCTCTGAAAAGATACTGCACAGTATAAGTCCAAGAAAGCTGCACTTAATCTGACTTTCGGTTTGCGTGTGGCTAGACCTCGATGGTAACAAAACGATGGAGAGAAGCTTCTGAAGGTCGTCGTGTGTGCCTCGTCGTGTGTGCGTGTAGCTAATCGGATTTCGTTCTTCCTGTCTGGATGTCTCCATGCTAAAGAGGTCAAGGCTGATGCAGACTGATGAACGTTTTACTGTCCGAAAAGGTGTCAATTAGTGTCGGCAAAGCGGGATAAGAGAAGAAATTAATAGCAGAGGAGAATGTAATTGTAGAGCTGGCGGCTGGGTTTCATCGCCAAGAGCAGACTTGAATCTTTATAGATTCGGTCTCAATGGAGGGTATTGTGGAATGAATTTTGAACGTATTTCTGAATCAAAAGGACACACCACGAGCTCGGGCTTCGTAGAATCTTGGTGCCTCCCGTCGTAGACCTCGGTTTTTCGGATCCGGCGCAGAGTATATCCCACCAGCAGACATATACTCTCCAAGCAGTAAGCAAAGTAAACATCAGACCATCAAGGCAAGGACAAGAATACGGAGGACAGCTGCATAAGGGTCGAATGCGTGACTTCCGCTTGGCAGCCAAGAGCTGACTATCTCTAACCAGCTGTATACATCAGGATAGAATATTGAACATTCGAGCAAGGACGCGAGCACAGCAACCAGAATAGGAAATGGACATGAGCCGGGCTCTTTTGAACATACACAATTGTCCACGTCCGAAACCAATTTCTGCTTGGCTGCCAAGAATCGGGTGTTTTCATCCAGTGCGTTCTTCACGATAGAAGGATTGGCATTTAGACTCGTCAGCAAAACAAGAACAATTACCATGAATCAGTCACTCATTTCAATTCCCAGAATTCGCATCCTGTCCGAAGATTGGCTTCCTTCAGCCAGTCTCAAGGAATGGCTTGGCCAAATGTTGTGTTCAAAGTTTCGATTTTCGCTTTCAGAGGTCTTGGATGAAGCATCGAAGAAGCTTGGGAGGCAGATAAGCGATCTTGGAGGGTTTCGATCGGGGGAAATTCTTGTTGGGTGTGCAGGAAGGTCCGATGTGTGGACTTCTTGGCTGGCAGGTGGCAGGTGGCAGGTAGCAGCTGCCAGAATGATGGGATATGAGCACGGTCGTCCCAATGGTTTGGATGATTTGAAGGTCTGCAAAACGGACGGTTCAACGACTCTCTTCAGAGTCTGGAAAGAAACAATTACTGCCAAGAAAGACATTGTAGGCAAGAGACTCAAACAAAGCTTCCACAGATGTCGCTTTCAAATCTTCCAAATCTGAAAATAATATTTCCTTGGCTGAGTCGGAGCAGGCGAAATGAAGATATAAAAGTCTTGGAAAACTCTTCTTTTTTCAATACGATGGGAAGAGCGCGTTGTCTGAAAATGCAGCCAAGGCATTTTCACAAGGAGAACACATTGTCCTTGGCGCAGGAATTCGCATGAAGCAATTTAAATGAGGATATAAAAAAAAGTTCTTGAAAACTTCCTCCGTAAACAGCAGACAACAAGTGGAGACTTCCATGCATCGAACTCAAATGCTTCGGCCGATCGGCCTGGTCTTCACACGTGGGTGTCCAGAGTATCTGTCAGGACAGAACAAGATGTCTTGGAACTCTCGTTTTCGGAAAGCTTGGAAACGTTGCGTGGAAGACTTGGCTGGTCGTGATATGGGTGGGGTGGTGTTGAGGGGTTGTTTCAATACACGGGGTCGTCAATGGGAGGAAAGCTTGGTACGAATTTTGGTGAGAGCCTTTCCGTTCTTGCCGTGAAGAAAAGCAATCGATGGATCGATCTTCTGTTCCGATTTACAGAATTGTGCTGTGAGATGGATGTTGACATCATTCGGCGAATTGAACATGGAAGTTCGAGCCGCGCCGAAAGCATTCAATGTAAACAGTCGAAGCGCCCCCGACCTGTCATTCGAACTTCGAAGACCATATGGATGGTCTTTGGATCGTACTTCGAGGCTTCAGAAACAAGCTCTGCCAGGAATCCCAAGCAATAAGAACAAAATCACCCCATACCAAGACCTGAACAATCCGGTCTGGATGCATCGCTCAAGCTATTTCTCCACGATAGGGCAAGTATCCGCGGAGGCTTGACTTCCTTATGCCTGAAACCAGCGCTGACGAGTCCAGGCCTGTCGTCTGAACATGCAACTCCCAAGACTTTTTCGCTGTGAAGCCGAAACGCCGCCCAGGAAATAGGGGTCGTCAGGGAGGCGGGGTGAGCGTCTCAGGCTGTTCCTCGGCTGACAACGGACGATGAGACGCCTTGGTAAAAAGAGAAGAGTTTGCAAGACCGAGGAGTCGGTAGGGCAGAGCATAGGGCGAGAAAGGGAGGGACCAGAGGTTCGTCCTCTGTTGAAAATCCGAGTTGCTGTTTCGGATGGAAAGGGGTGGCCCAGATGGGGAATGGGGAATCCCAGGGCACTGAATGCTTAGGCTCATTAGACTTTGGTTAGCAACAACCACAACAACCACAACAAAAGAAGAGAAGGAGAGGGACAACGACAATAAAATAACTCGACGACTGTATGATGGGTTGTGAGCTCTCTGTATATCACCAGCTAGATCATCCTGCCAAATTACACTGCAGTTTCCAAGTCGGATGCGGCCAGCTTGGAGAAGCCCCCTAAGGACACCAAGCAATCTTGAGTTTCTTGAAATTCTTGGCTGCAGCTGTCAACGACAGGCTCTGGACCCCGCCTGTTTTTTCCCGTGGACGAGCGAGCGCGCGAGCGCGACATCACTTCAAAAGATCTCAACCAAAAATTATCACAACACATAAGAAAAAAGTCCCACGAGTGCGCAAGAACAGGAGCTTTCGGTGCAATAATATGTCGGAGGGTGTACGAGTTTATTTGGTGTCTGTATCTGAATTTTACCGCGTTACCGCGCTTGCATTACTTTGCTTCGGGGTGGCTTGCATCGTCGCTCTGATTGTGGCCTGTTTTTCTTCCATGGGTAGGCCTTGGCTTCTTCAAATGGATGATTTGGCCCGCAACGGCGGCGATGAATGTCGATACGCCACTTGAACTCCTTCCCTCAGTTTTGCCTGTCTCACCGCGGCGTAGAGGTCTGACTGGGCAGGAGTCTGCAATTTCTTATCCTTTCCACGCCAGTGCTTCTCTGCGCTCGCCTCCACATTCAGACCATCTCGTCCCTGCTTCTTTGAATTTGACAGCATCCACTTCTCCTTGGAAAACACTGCATTCGGCTTTTCGGAGATTCTGGTCCTCCATGGGCATCCTCACTGGATGTAGCCAAGCTCGGCGAATAACCTCTCTGTTCTTTGCCCGCGTCTATTCATCAAGTAATCCCCGTCAGCCACTCCTTCTTTGGAAGTGTTTTGGACTATTTCGAGAGGCAAGATGGCATTTTGGCTTGTCAGATTGAAAGGCTAAAACTATAACGGGACAACCGCGTCTACGGTTGGCTTACACTTCACCGGCATGCCGCAACCCCCGTAAGCCACACCCGGGGGCGTTGGCGGTAGATGGGACAGACACACCTCCTTCACCCCCTTCCAAGATATCTCTTCTCTTGGTATTCCTGCCAAAGCAACAAGAGAGGCCCAGTTACCCATGGAGAAGTCCAGCTCCCAAGATATTTGGCAGTTACAAGCGTTACAAGACTCCAAGCCTCATGATTCAGAACGGGCCAAATGCAACACGGACATTAACACGGAGCTTAGTATTCTGGGGATCGGTCAAGCTGACTTGGCCTGCTCGGCCAAAGAGAAAGGATGGTAGCCAAGAGACACGCACGGGTGCCAGATGCGGCGCTCATTTATATATCGTCACCTCTTTCCTCCATCAGACCATTTTGTTTCTTGTCCATCATCATCTCTCGTTCTCTTTCGTCCGTATCCATTTAGTTTCTATTCCGTTTTCTTTCATTCTTTCATCCGTCGATCGGTATTATTCTACAGGGCCCGGCGCTCATTTGGTCTTCATTACATTCTATTATTCAATCTTATTCCAATCTTTCTAATCTTTCACCGACGCAATATACCCAGCAAACCAAACTCTCTTTAGACCAATATGAGATCTTCAACATCAACCCTCGCCCTTCTCTTCGCTACTCTGTTCCTCGATAGCGCATCTGCATCATGTGGTCACGGTACCAGTCTATTGAAGCGTAAAGTCAACTACAAGAGACAAGAAGGCGGAGAGGCAGTCAAGGTTGTCGAGGTTGGACAATTCGGATACATTGGATCTGTTGGCCCGTATGTTCTCCAACTTCCCACCAACGTCAAATACTAACATCCCCAAGTACCAATTGGGCCGCCCTCGCTGCCGAGAATGGCGACTGTGCTGTCAGCAAGCAACAATCACCTATCGACGTGACCAACACCTCAACAACACTTGTGGCTCCAGGTACCCTAGATATCAAGATCCCCAACGTTGAAGCCGCAGAATTCGAGAACATCGGTACCACAATCGAGGTAGTGATGGAAGGAAAGGGTGCTGAGACTGTCGTCGGCGGAAAGGCGTAAGCTTTAGCCAAGGGATGCTTAATACACGAGCACTGACTGACATCTGAACAACAGTTTCGAACTCAAGCAATTCCACTTCCACTCACCTAGTGAGCATACTGTTAATGGCGAATACTTCCCCTTGGAAATGCACATGGTGCACGAAGCTGCTGGTATGCCCTCTCTTTTCTCGCTTACCATACAAATCTCCTCTAGTTTCACAAGTTCCTGATTAACACGATTACAACAGATGGAACAATCGCCGTCATCGCAGCACAATTCCAACTTTCTGAGACTGGCGAGACCACGTCCCTCCTGACATCCGTCGTCGAGAACATCGGCGCCATCTCCGCCCCTGGCTCCGTCACAGAAACTGGTGCTCTTGACTTCGCTCCCCTTGTCGACATCCTTTCCAAGCAATCACTCTCCACGTACGCCGGATCCCTCACCACTCCTCCCTGCGCAGAAGGTCTCACATTCTTCATCACCACCGAGCAACTGCCATTGAACGTCGCAACTTTCAACCAGATCAAGGCTGTCGTAGGATTCAACGCCCGCTTCACCCAGAACATCGTTGGAGAGGACAATCTCCTTGCTGCGAGCGCAAAGGTTGTTGCGCAGGTAGAGGCCGCGGTAGCCGGTGGAGCAGAGGCCGTCGTCGCTGCTCCTGTTGCTGAAGCTGCTGCTCCCGCTGCTGAAGTCGCTGCACCTGCTGCTGAAGTCGCCCAGCCTGTTGTCGCTGAAGGTGCTGCATCTGTAAATACCCCCTCTTCATCTTCATCCCTCTCACATTCCCCTCGTTCAATGTCTGTCATTTCAGCGAGAGATCCAGATGTATCTAAGCTTGAGCGTGTCCCTCCTTCATTATCTTTCTGGCGTAGACTAGAGTCGCTAACTTGTATCTCCTGTTTAGACAGCTGGTGGCTCCAATGTCATCAGTGCGGGTAGCTTAGGCGAGGCGAGTGAGATCGTCAAGGGTCTTACTGGATTGGATCTTGGCGCTCTTTTGGGCAACTAAGATGCCAATTCGGATACTCATATGTTTGTGATTTTCTGTGTTTAATGTTTTGATCTTAGGTGGGTTGGGGCTCTTTGATTTTGTACTGGAGTGAGGAGAAGGGGTAGAGAAAGGATTGGTTGGGTATAAGGTTGAATGAATGATAAGATACATAAAGTCCATTCGAATAGATGCATAGATGATGGTGGAGTAACAAAAGCCATGTTGATACCCAGTACCTTTCCTTGCGTCTGATGTATGCTATATTTGTTGTTAATGGTAACCCTGATCCCTCTGCTTCGGCATCGCTGTTTTCACACCAAATTCGCTTCCCGTTCTCTCATATCGGTTTCGCGTGCCTTCATCAATCTCATCAGTTATCGGCGAAGTATCTTCAGAGCAATTCTATTAACTCATGGTTCCTCAACAGCTCTTGTGCTATACTGCTTTTAGTCCTTGATTGCATTTTTCGGTGTCTCTTGTACTGCAAGCTTTCTCCGTGCGAGAGAATTTTCTCGCTTCCTCTATCTTGCTGCTAGCTAAGAAACTTATATTCTCAAGCACCAAGTCATCTAACCACTATACCCTCACCCAGATCACCCCCTGCCCTTCGACACCAAGCCAGCACTCCGCGAACGGCTCTGTGCGTACACACATTAGCGGGCATTAAGAAAGCGACAAAGAGTCTTTGCACCATCTGTACTGCTGCCCAACTTTACACCAATTCGTTCTACAAGTCCCCAGATTCGTCAAAAGCTCCGTCTCGCCGCGAGTACGAACACCTGGAGCCCTCTTTCGAACCTTGTTCGGGGCTAGAACAAGTGCTTCGCGTCCCGTCAAACATCGAAACAAGTCTTTCGGGTTCAATGTGTGTATATGACGAAGAAGCGGGTGCGGGGTTAGGGGAATAATAAGTAAGTTTGCTTAGATCGCTTGGTCTTGGACCGCCTCGGATGTCGTTTGGACATGATGTGCGAGCGAACGGGATTTTATTAGAATCCATGCGAGGATCATCCTTCACTTCATCGGGTAGAAGCTTTGAGGAAGTTCTTATTGAGAAGTCCAGATCTATTGTGTCTTACAGAGTCCGTTAGATAAGAGTTTTTAAGAGAAGATGATCAGTGGATTGTCTGAGTCTGCTATTGAGGCCAGTTCTCGCTCATTCGACATGATCAACAAGCGCTCATACATTACACAGTATTAAATTCATCTGAATAGACTTCAACATCAAGCTATAAGACGAATCACAAGTCTTCATTTGATGACGGAGCTCTTTCCGCTCATGCAAGGAGCTTCACGAACGAAACAAAACACAGAGCATCCTCTTCTCATTCTTACGAGGATCTATCACCAATGCACAGCACCAGAGCTCTATTCCACTTCAACACCAGTCCAAACAGCGCATGCATTCAATTGGGCTGGTTTCATACCTGCACGTTCATACACTCTGTCCTACATTGAGTTTAGCATGTGCTGGTCTGCACCAATAGCTTCCTCGCTTGGCTGCCGAACTTTGAGTTTATTTCGACGTCGCTACCCGAGCTCGAGCCCTCTTCTCTTCTCCATGCTTCACTTAGTCCAATCAGCAATGCTCGGCCAGTTTTAGAGGCTGATATCCGAAATGTTGATTCTGTTAGCGTATGTGATGGACTGAGCTGCCTACAAGCGATTTGGTCTGGTTCTCGCATCATATCATGCAAACGGCTGGCCATGCCTGACAGCTACCACAAAGTTCATGGAGATCACTCGCCTCGCCCGTTCGAATATGCTTTCACGGTGCGCGGCTTCATATTGCGTCCTCCCGAAGTCTCTCTGAACTTTACTGGGATCTTCTCCTGCATCTTCGGTCTGATCCGCGGGGTCTTTGGCGGTATTCCTAACCTTCGAAGGTTAGAATGTGTCAATGCCTTCGCCTCACCGAACTCAGGGTATAAAAGTTCCGAGCGAAAAAAATCTTCAATCCAGTAAAGTAGAGAAGTAGTAAAGTAAGGCTGTTCGTCCCACTACGATGAACTGAAAACGAGGTAGGAAAGCGCCGCTCTGAGAGTATCTTAGCCACCATCAGTATATAAACTTACAAGAAGAAGGTCATTAAAAGCGAAGACCTCAGCCATGCTGGAGCAGTGAGGTTGAGCTGAGCAGGAGTAGAACATGCGTCCAAAGGAACTCAGAAGTATCCATCTAACATCACGATGTCTCGCTACTCGTTTGTTGACCACAACACATCTCCATCTGGGCCAAAGGTGAGGCCCTCGATAGATTGTTTACACCGACGACCATCCACACAACGTCACCACGAGCCAGGGAAGCGATTCACCACCGCCCACACCAACGAAGCGATGGTCCCGCCTCTAGAATTCGCCAAAATGAATCTCGCGTTCTACGTCGACCTCATCTCAGCTCTCGAGAACGACGAAGATCCGCAATCAGCAACCTCTCCCATCGCAACCGCCAAACGCATCACCTCCTTCAACATGTCGCGGAACGGGTCATGGAGTCAGATCTCGAGCTCGAGTGGCATACCCAAGGCGTTCAATGCCCCTGGTATGAAGACAGATGTGCGGATTAGAGTGTTTGAGAGAGAATTCCACGTTCATTCTGTGGTTCTGCGTTTGTACTCTGCCTTTTTCAGAACTTTCCTCGATTCGGCGGATAAGGGAACCGTGACTGGAGAGGGACACTTTCGATACGACTACGTCTCGGTGCTTGACCCAGATGGCGGTTGGGGACTCGAAGTTGCTAAGCCAGTATGTTTCCTTCCATTTGATTCAATTCAACAATGAGAGCAAGCTTGCTCATTTTCTTTCTTCAGGGCATGCAATCCCCCACAGTCCTCAGCCCCCTCAAAGAAGGCATGGAAACCAGCAACGACGAGGTTGCCTTCGAAAAGCTTCTCTGCGCCATGTACCACAAGAAATACAGCATCAGCGGCCTCCGCGAACTCTCCGACATGACCCGTCTCGCAGACTTCTACTGCTGTCTCCCCACCTTCTCTTCCTCCCTCTACTCTGCACTCTGGCACAGCCCTGCACTCATCTCCGAGATCTCTTCAAATTGCAACTCGACGCTCATCCTCGCCCAGAAACTACGCCATCCGCTCCTCTTCCGCGAAGCTCTTGTACATGTCGTCTGTCAGTGGAAAGGCTACAGTCATTTCCTGGAGGGTCATTATGGTCTTGTTTGTGCTGTCACCTCGGCGTACAACAGAGTGTGCGAGAGATTGCTGGCTGCTAATCAGGAAATTTTCATTGCTATGCAATTGGGTGGTCAGGTTAAGGTGGATATTAGTGCTGCTACGAGTGGGCTGGAGAGAGAGGAGACTCCGACACAGAATGCCCATTTCTATCGACACCTGTACAATCAGTGGGAAGGAGAGCAGGAGGATGGTATGCAGAATGTTATGGAAGCTTTGAGGGTGCTGCTGGAGAACAACTTGGTGTTGGATCGGAAAGGTGGTATGGCTGGAGAAGATGAGTATAGGCATGGGTTCCTCTGTGCAGAGATTTCGGATTCGGAGTTGCCATGGAATTCGGAGGAAGAGGATTGGTGAAGTGCAGTGGAGTGGTATTTTGTTGCCATTCTGTTGTACGGAGAGAGGCAAAAATGTTGGATTTGGACTTGGGTGTTCAAGAGGAGTACCCGGAAGGCGTTCTTGTTTGGTATTGATGTCAGTCATTTCTGTTTAAGTGCGAGAGATATCCAGGCGTGCGAATATTGGCAATGTCATTAATCCGAGAATGAAGGCATGTCAGATAGCTCCTAGTTCTGGTCTTCGGCGAGACTTTATGAGTAATGAAGCGATGAGATCAACGACAAATTCTCTTGTTCATTCTATAACCTCTGATAATAGCCATCAAAAGAGCCCATGCACATAATTATGTATTTTCAAGTGACACAGTCCAACAGCTGGAGGGGCAAATACAAGGACGTCTTCCAATGAACGTTAGCATTCGAGGGATGGGAGTCTTATCTTTTCCATCTTCCGTTCCAAATAATGAGGCCTGATATTTAGCTATTGAACTGATTGCTTCTCTGAGTAAGGTAGATTCTTCACCGTCGTGGCATTTCTAGACCAGTATTGACATCCGGATCTTCAGCTCTCCACAGCCCTTGAAGACCCCGCGATAAGCATGGACCAGCTCGCTAATCTGGCAATCTGGCGCTAAACCGTCCCCTGCATTAGCCCCAGTCAATGACGTTCACGACTCCCTTGAAGTTCGCGTCAATCTCGATCTCCAAAGACAACATTAGAGATTCCCGTGTCTAGACCGAGCAGTTAACTCTTTCGCATCACCGGGTTGCTTTTGGATGTTTACATTGCGTCTGCTGCCTACGAGGACATTCCGAACATATCTTCAATCCGCAGTGAACGCGAAGACTCTCTACATACCTGCAGCATTTCGCATCAACACCTTCACGACCTCTCCAAATTACAAAATGCCACCCAAGAAGGCAGCGACAAACGGCAAGCGCAAAGCCTCATCGCCCCCAGAGCCCGCTGCAAAGAAGTCCAAGATCAGCAATGACTCTTCCGATCCATTGCGCCAACCTCACGATTCGGCGCAAGAAGCAGAAGACAACGGCATCGTCCTCCGCGAATTCTACCCGCACGAGATGAACAATGTGCGCGCGGCGGCATACAATGCGGATGAATTGCCTCGGCCGATCGAACTGCTCAACAATGCGCTCAAGGAGACCAAGGCGGACCGAGAGAAAATAAATGTCAAGGACGCGGTTGTGCATTGGTTTAAGTGCGATCTGAGGACGAAGGACAACAAAAGCTTGCATTTGGCTAGTGAGAAGGCGAAGGAGAAGGGTGTACCACTCATTGCCATATATATTGTTAGTCCGCAGGACTTCCAGGCCCACTTAACAGCGCCGGTGAGAGTGGATTTCATTCTGCGAACCCTGGAGGTTATGAAGCAAGATCTAGCGAAGCTGGATATTCCACTGTATGTCGAGACTGTGGAGAAGAGGAAGAATATTCAAGGAAGGATATTGGAGTTATTGGAGGAATGGGGAGCGAGTCATCTGTTTGCGAATGTGGAATATGAGGTCGATGAGTTGAGACGTGAGGCCAGGATGGTGAGGGCATGTCTGGATAAGGGCATTGCTATGGATGTCGTGCCAGATACGTGTGTGGTCAGTCCCGGAGAATTGAGGAGTGGAACTGGCAAGCAATATTCGGTTTACTCCCCTTGGTACCGTGCTTGGATGGCCTATATTCACGATAACCCAAAGGTTCTAGACCTATTCGATGCGCCTGGCAAGAACCCCGGAAGCGCCAGAGAGAAGTTTAAGAAGCTGTTTGATAGTTCTATACCCGATGCACCAGCCAACAAGAAATTGACGGACGAAGAGAAGAAGAGATTCAGATCTATGTGGCCTGCTGGAGAAGCAGAGGCTCATGAGAGACTGACAAAGTTCTGCGACGAACGCATTAACAAATACGGAGATGTGAGGAATTTCCCCTCCCTTGCCGCAACTTCCTCACTCAGCGTCCATTTCGCCAGCGGAACCCTCAGCGCCAGAACCGCCATTCGTACAGCACGCGACTACAACACGAGCAAGAAACTCAACGCCGGAAACAGTGGCATCCAAACCTGGATCAGCGAGGTAGCATGGCGCGATTTCTACAAACACGTCCTAGCACATTGGCCATATGTCTGCATGAACAAACCATTCAAGCCGGAATACACCAACATCACTTGGGAATACAGCCAAGAGCACTTCAAAGCCTGGTGCGAAGGCAAGACCGGATATCCTATTGTTGATGCAGCTATGCGGCAACTCAACCACTGCGGATATATGCACAACCGATGCCGTATGATAGTCGGCTCTTTCCTCGCTAAACACCTCCTGCTCGACTGGCGGATGGGCGAGCGCTATTTCATGGAGCATCTCATCGATGGTGACTTTGCATCGAACAATGGAGGATGGGGATTCAGTGCCTCGACAGGTGTCGATCCACAGCCCTATTTCCGTATTTTCAATCCATTGCTTCAGAGCGAGAAGTTTGATGAGGAGGGCGGTTACATTCGGAAGTGGGTGAAGGAGCTGGAAGGTGTGAAAGGAAAGGCGATTCATGATCCTTACGGAAGGGGTGAGGGCGCGAAGGTGAAGAAATTGGGATACCCCGAGAGGATCGTTGATCATAAGGAGTGCAGGGAGAGGGCGTTGTCGAGGTATAAGGAGGGTTTGGGAAGAGACACGGCTTGAAGTAGCTGTATGTACTGTATCCTGTGATATATCGATAGAGCATGCTGTAGTCTTTCTTTACATCTCTACATTGGGTTGAGCGCCCGACCCAGACTCTGAAACCCCCACCATATCCCTTCCGTGACCATTGTCCAGACACCAACTAGCTCTACGCGCTCCCCCTTATGCTCATCCCCCTCAAGCTCAACATGTTTCCCCGTATCCTCTCCTCCGTTCCCTCTATTACGCTCCATCTCTTCTCGTCTCTTACTCTCCCTTTCCCTCGCTCTTTCCGCCTCCCACCTCCCAATCCACTCCCCCAGTTCGCCCATCCTGCCCCTCCTCTTCATCCTCACCCGAATCTCATCACCAATCCCATCCACCAACCCCTCTAAGATATTCATCTGTACCTCCCACTTCTCATCCACTCTCAAATACTTATCTCCTCTTCCCGGCAAGCGCGTGATCAAGAGCTCGGACTGGTCGTTCCGGTTCTTGCAAAGCTGTAGTTGAAGTGGGTAGCGTTTCTTGGGAGTCGGTGAGATGGGGAGGTAAGTTCCAGGTGATTTTGGGTGGGACATTATCTATTGGGGAGTTAGACGAGGGAAGTTAAGGGAGGGCAGATATAAAAAACGTACAGCCATGATCTCAACATAGTCCTTCCAGCCCTTCACTGTGTCGAGCACGAGGACTAGATTCGACCTGATGCGCGAAGGAATGGTGGTTATTCCGTCTTCAACAATACCGAGCTCTAAGCAGGTAGACTGAGGTTTGAAGCGATAGATGCGGCCTTGGACTTCGTGTTTATGTACCATGATTATAGTCTGTTTGGCGTGCGTTCGGGAGGTGAAATGGAGACCAAGAGATGAGTGGGAAGAACGCGTTTTATATTAGGAGATTAAATCCCAAAAAAATATGAAACTTTCGGAAAAATAGAATCAATGGATGGTGATGTTTCGAGAGGTCAAAGCGTATTGAAGAGGCTCCGTTTGGTGTTTAAACAAAGTCTCGGCTAATTGCAGTCACAAGGAATCTACTGGAATCGTTTCCTCTTTACTCTGGGCGGCTTCTGAAGACTTGCGCTTCTCCTCAAGACAATAAAATGATGTTTCGCCGATGCTGCGAGATCCGTAGCTTGCTTTCCAGCCTCGAATGCTGCAGCAGCGCTGCGAATTGTCAGCGGATTAGTGACGCAGGTTACTAAGCGATATCCCCCAGATCTTCATCAAAACACTTCAATGTTGTACGACACTTTGGAAGTCAGACGGTCTTCTATTCACGGAGGTACTTATTCACTGACGTCCTATTCATCGAGTTCCTACTCGCAATCATATGTTTCCTATCTGCTACTACTGCTACTGCTACTGGCACCTGACAAGTGATAACCTTTGATTCCTTTCGGTACGCATTTTTAGACTTACTTCGGGGCGTATCTGAATACATCTAAAGTCGGGGCTTTCTCAGATGAATATTCACTAGAGACTATCTGGGACTATGTGAGGGACAATTCTGTTAAGTAGTATCGGTAGTAGTAGCGCCAGTGGATGGTATTATCATAAGTGTTTCGGAATTAAACCCACATCTCTTGGGATAAACTTCTCAAATGAGGGAGTCCGCAGAAGCAGTCTTATATGAACAGGAACATATAAGCTTGATGAGCGAGGCATCATGTACTGAAGCAAGTAAACGGCCTGCTGGCCTCCGCCGATTAGTCACGTGATATATATATTTCCCCGATTGGTATATCACGGGATCGCACGATGACTGCGCTTGCTTGATGTCTGCTCTAGACCGTGGCTAAAGTACCTGATGTCAGAAGTATGGGGCGGCTGAATTACTCCAGCTTCTTTCTCTTTACATTAGATAGGAAAAACAGTCGTCTTGTAGAGCCGCTTGAGAGCCAAAAGACTTCTCATACGAAGAGGGCACGGAGAGCTCTTACTTTTGATTTATTTTACATGCTTCTGAACGTGCTATCCTTGTGCATATTGAACAAATACCCTACTATTCCCATAGAATCTAAATAACAATTTATAGTATAGTTTATTCGCGAAGAACTTACAATCTGCCTCCTTGCGATGCCTCGTTGACTTTAGGCAGGCTCTGAGCTCGGTTAGCGATACAGAAATCTGGGTATACTAAACACAATGCTTGTGACCCCGAAGTCGTAAAGCAAACTTGAAACAAAAAGGTATACGTACAAATTAAATTCAAGGCTGTATGGTAATACGGCATACTAAGCCTGTTACTGTAGCACAAACATCTGGTAATGTATAACAAAGTACTAATCTATAATATCCTTCGATATTCTTTTACCTTGTGGCTATCTTAAATTGGTACTTCTACTGTACTAAGCTGAACTTGAACCGAAATTTACTTATTTTTGAATTAATCAACAATCTGTTTCATGGTCAATAACATTTCATCAGCAGAACACAAGGAACCATGTTATACAATGACTGCTCTGACTTATTTAATCGATCATGCAAAAGATACCTCGCGAGGAAAACGGGAGCAAGTCTCGCGTTGTCAAGTCTGTTGGCCTACTGTATCGCAAAACCACAAAAAGTTCTAGGCTTTCCAGCTCGTCGATTCAGGAGCACGCGTTCTGGACGAGCTTCGAGTATGCCAGGAAATGGCTTCAGACATCTACATCTTCTCATCCCAAGTGTCGAGTCGACACCACAAAACATCCTACCAGACTCCTGGAGCTCAGCAAGACGAACTCCGGACTCGTTCGACTCCGGGACACGCAAGATCTTCCGTCAACCATTCATATATGATTTTGAGTCATTGCTGGGGAAATGCAAAATTCTTCAAGTTGACACCAGCTTGGCACGGGCGGCTGTCAAATGGGGTCCCGAATTCTCTGTTGGCAAACACCTTTCAAGATGCAATGTATGTGGCTGAGCAATCCGGCGCCTCATACATCTGGATCGACTCTCTGTGCATCATTCAAGACTCGTTGGAAGACTGGCATCAGGAATCGGTGACTATGTGCGATTTCTACAAGGGATCTTTATGTACCATCGCGGCCGCAGCTTCCAGCAGCAGCGAAGAGGGGGGGATTCTGCGAACGAGACCCGCAGTTTATCAGCCCGTGCCTCGTCACGACTATGTTCATCAATAGGGCAAATGGTGACTATTTGTTGGAAAGTCCATCCGAACAGGGGGTACCGCATGACCAGCAACAACCCCTTTACCGCCGGGCCTGGATGATACAGGAGCGCTTTCTGGCTCCGCGGGTACTCAATTTTGGAAGTCAGTACTTGTTCTGGGAATGCAGGACCTGCAAAGCATCGGAGATTTATCCAGGTGGAATCTCGGCTGTTTTGGGCGATCTCTCTCCCTTGAGTGGCATCAAAGCGGATGTTTCTGGGCACGCTGACACGTACAGTGCAACTTACCACTGGAATCAGATTGTCATGGAATATTACAAGTGCGCTCTCACCCAAAGAAGTGACAAGCTGATAGCAATATCGGGCATTACACGAGAGTTCAAGGTGCTGGGAGGTCCTGAAGACTGACTACCTTGCAGGCATGTGGCGCGATACTGTCATGGCGAATACATTCGTGTCACTGGATGCTTAGAGAACTGCATTTTACAAATCATTCGCGTGGGTCTGATCAAGCTGACTATCTGATAAATAACGTAAAGCTGAGAAGTCGTGATCGGACTCATTATTTCTTCGGCAAGACCTGCATTCACATGGACCAGATCGGGGAGGTGCTTCGAACTCAAGATAGACCACATCTGTTTCTCCTACGGAGAAGTTTCATAGTGAAGAGACCGCCTCGCTCGCGCTTCGAGGGTTTGGTATTGATATCAACTGGAGTCATACGTGGTCAGTTCCAGCGCTGTAAAACTTTCGAGATGACTTCCTTGGTCAGCAATACGGGTTGGGCCAGCGGAGAAGGGAATTCATTTGGGCCGAGACCATGGTTCAAGGAAAGCAGGTCTGATGTTGTTGCCTCACTAGAGTATGAGTTTTTGGAGACAGAGGTTATACAATCTCAATCGTGTAGGTTATGGAGATGATTTATAATCTGGTTTAGCTCGGGTTTGTCACTTTGGCAAGCATCAAACTGGGTCTCTTCCATAACATGGTCTCGCTTAGCGAATGTTTATGGTGCAAAATGATAAAAAGAAAAACACTTTCCATCCAGAGCACATTCTAACACAAAGCAACAGCTCCCCTAAGTACAATTCTTCAATAACACGAATAGATTGAGCATGGTTCAAAAAAGCAAAACTCACAGACCCGATCACGATGAGGCGGACGTATCTGACCGAGAAGCAACAGGGTCTGTTGGAAATCATAAGCTAGCTATGGTTTGAAGAGGCATCACCGTGACGTAAAGACGTGGGTGCTTGGTTTAAAAAGTGTTTATTTTATTATTTATATGGAATAAGAATTTCCTCGCCGAGGTTGTTGAAGGTGTGCATTCACATTTGAACCTTTTTCCAGCAATCACCTAAACCAATCTTTGATTACATCAGGCAACATCTGGAATATAATGAGCACCTTTACTATAGATCATCAATCCTTGATGCCCACAAATAGTATTCAGCTTAAGCCAGAGTTGGAAGACAGATGTTGTTCAAGGGTTGTCAATGTTTACTTGCGGATACATATGCCATTTAGGATTTATTGTTTCACATGTTAACGGAATGTAAAGTCAATTGATAAAGTGAGGGGTAAACATAATATTATTAAGTGCCTGTGGTTCATGTAATCATCAGATATATACATCATAAACTCCATTGATCATTCCCATCATGTTGACAATCTCTCCCACATCTTACAAGACTTTGTCCGTCCTTCACCGAAACCAATTCTCCAAGCAGCTCTTTACTCACCAATTTCGACCAAATATTCACACCAGCTCTAGCCGAACAGATTCCTTAGCTTAAATCCCCTCGATTCCCTCTTCGACTCCCCACCCAAAGAATTCCACGACTCCGTCCGAGCCCGCATATCATCACGCGGCGACCGAGGCTGCTGCTGAACAGTCTGCTGTGTCGTCGGCCTCTCACTATCAACACTCAATCTCGAGAATGAGACATCGGGCTCTCCTTTCATAGCTCTTTCAACACCCTGGTACTGGCGGCGATAATCATCGTGCTTAGTCTTGGCACCCATGTATTGCTTCTCGGCTTCTCGTTTGCGTTCTTGAAGTGCGGCCATTTCGGCATCGAGCTGATCCATCTGTTGATTTGATTAGCTTGGCTGGGTACCGAAAAATGGACCGCCTCCATGACTGTCGGGTGCCGGACCAACAGCCCTTGGAATTGGCTGGCTTGAACAATCTCTTGGCGCCGAAGTCGACAGAATTGCAGATTGACTTACCAGATTCTGTGCATCGTTCATCTGCGAATTGTATTCCTGAATCTTGCCATGCAGAGGCTGTAAGACGCTGGACATGACGCTTGGGCTGTTCAAGCGAGGGATAGCATTTCCCACTGCATGACCGCCTTCCTTCCCGCGGGAAAACCTTTGCTCAGGCTCCGTCGCCCTCGTTGGACTATGCTGGGAAGGAACAGGATCAGCTCTACTTCTGGTGTTCGGAAGCGATTGCTTGTATGCTGTTGAGTTGGATTGAGAAGGCACAACAGCCTCAGCTCTACTAGACTGCGGTGGGGAAGGCCGAGTAGGAGATTGATCATCCTCATCGGTTCGTCTATATCCACGACGTCTGGGCTGCTGCTGTTGTTGCTGTTGCTGCTCTTGACGTCTTCTCATAGCCTCATTTGTCTTGTTCAGTAGTTCTTCATGAGGACCTCCTGAGTAAGACGGAGGTCGTGGCCTGTCTGCTGCGACACCCCGCCGTGAAGACGTGTTGTTCGCGACTGGCGGTCCAGGCTCAATTGGGACCATATGTTGCTGCTTCTAGGTTAGAACACCGCACAATAGATTTCCAAGAACGACTTACCTGATGTTGAGGAATCTGAGAAGCATTTTCTCTTGTCGGCGAGCGTTGAACAACTGGCTGTTCCATCTGATCGTAAACATCGGCATAAAAGTGTGAGCTTCCCCGCCTACGATCATCAGCTTCCCTGGGCTGTGATCTGTTCTGAGATGACTGCATTTTTGGTAAGATTCAGCCAAAATCGATAGAAGCGGTAATATGAATGAATGAGGAAGGAATGCAAATCCTGACACAGGGGTTGATAAAGGGTGAGGGAAATGGGTGTGTGTTGGCTGTCCCAACCACCCGTTCGCTATTCCAGGTGGCGGGCGACCCGGCCCGCATAAAGTTCCGAACTAAGCGAGACTAGCCACCCGAGACATCAACAGAGAGGCTGGGCTTGATACAGAGTTTGGTAGCGTCGATGTGGCTAGTTGTGCTTTGATCAACTTAACTTAAATACATCGTGGCCCTTTCGTGAGATACTCAAAGTGTCCCCACGTGCGAAATAATACATATGACATTACTTCCGCTCGCCTGGCCCGCACTGTGGCAAACAGGTCGAGTATCGAGCTGGCTTTAAGTGTACCAAGTTACCTTCGAGCATCTACTGCCTGCAGCGCGTATTGGCCTACTACATTATTACGTGCTGACTGATTAGAAAACGATCATTTCCAAACAACTGTATTACCACTTCACTAAAATGCACAACACATCAGAGCAAGATTTTGGCATATTCAGAAACATCTTTACATCATCAACGTCAGTGAATATATCCGATAATGCTGGTCTGATTATTTTAATCATCTATTTCGTGATAAGGATTGAAATTTCTATCGGCTATTTCTAGATTTAGAGGCAAAAACGATTAGGACTGCGACTTCACGGATCAACAGTTCCTAACCCCAGCAACCGAACCCCTGAAAAGTGGGATATCCCATCCGCGATAAGGACTTCAGATCCCGATAACGAACGTACCCCTCGATTTCCCCTCAATAAGCAATTACCTATTCCATCATTACATCCTGTGTACAATATGATCATTAAAACTACTCATCGTAATAATCCCGAACATTTACGTCTCTTTAAACACAAGTCTTTTCATCACGATGTCTAACGAGCCTCTCATTCTCGGTCCTCCAACCAACAAGTGGACTTACGACCACCCCACCAAAACGTGGGATCTCTCTAATTCCTCCAAATCGAAAGTCACGTTCCCTACGACAGAAGGGCTACCAGATACATTCGTGACGATAGACCCAGGGAAATCGGCTCTTGTGGTAGTCGATATGCAGAATTTCTTCCTCGATGCAAGCTGTATGGCTCACCCAAATGGATTGAAAGCTGTGGAGCCAACGGCGAAGATTGTAGAATGGTGCAGGAAGGTGGGGATACAAGTAAGTAAACACTACCAAATTCTCCTCTGAGCCCAGAATCAAGACTTGAGTTGGATTCATCGTACACATGAGTCGACTATATACTAGCACTCCAAACCAAGAGTTCCTCGAAAGTATTTTATACTTATTCGATTACGCTTTACATTCCCTACTTTAAAGCTACATCTGTATGTTTCTCAGCTCTCATAGTAACCATATCATCTATACAGGTTATTTGGCTCAACTGGGGCCTCACCGACACCGACATGTCCACCATGCCCCCCAGCGTCCTTCGCGGCTTTGCACGAAACCTCATCGTCGCCCCCTCACCAGACAAACCAGCCAGTTACACCGGTCTCGGCAGCCTCCTCTCTCCACCATCAAAAGGCCGCACACTCTTTGCCTCGACCTGGAACGCAGCTATCTACCCTCCTCTCGCGGCTCACGTCTCTTCAGACGACATCCATGTCCCGAAGAATAGGATGAGTGGATTGTGGAATGAGGAGCAGCCGTTGTATAGGATGCTGGTGAAGAAGGGGGTGAGTACGTTGTTGTTTGCGGGTGTTAATACAGATCAGTGTGTGCTTGGGACGCTGGTGGATGCGTATAATCGCGGGTGGGGATGTGTTTTGGTGGATGATTGTTGTGGGACGACGACGAAGGGTGGGAAGGAAGTGAGCTTGTGGAATGTTGCTGTGAGTAATAGTCTTAATATTCGCTACGGTTCTGTTTGTTTGTACTTGCTCTACATCATTCTCTTCTACTCTGGTTCGAGGGTTTGTTTCTGGATTCAGCTCCTGTCACTCATCTTTTCTCTATTGCCCGCCCAATCAATTTCCCTTGCTCTCCCATCAAGTCGCAGTAGCTATCTGAATTGTTGTATTCCCGCATATCTTTTGTGGATGTTGAAGTGAGCAGAAACCCCCTGGTAGCGTCTTATGCCATGCGGAGAATTAGTGTTCCTCGTACAAATAAGCGAGGAAGTTGGTCTGCTGCTCGATGGATTTGAAAGACCCTCTGCTGTTGTCGGAAAGACAGGCGGTATAAGGATTTGCATGTGCTTACTGACCCGCCAAAAACAGTCATCCTACGGATTCGTTACTACAAGCGACGAGCTGCTTGCTGCGAAGGTGGGGTAAGTATGTATGTACAGTACCCATCGCTCGGCAGGAAGGGTATATCAGTCAAGAATCCAAGATTCAATACGATGCAGCTACAGATGTAGGGCGACTAAGGTTGTTTGGACGGATAGCCTACTCCGAATACGAGACCAAGATATGTCATGATGGGGTGTGATGCGGGAACTATTTTATCGTATCCTATCATAGGTTTTTGCTAGGAATGTGGAAAAGAAGCAGCTCTAAAGTAGAATGAACGATAGAATTATTCGAGAAGGATCTTTCTTGATTTTTGATTTCATTCGACCTGTATGGTATGTGCATGCGTCTGTCTCGTGAGCTCGTGTGACCAACCAGCTACGGCTGACAGAGTGATTTCACGGACTCCCCCAACGCCTCGCTTCCTCATCCTCCTCTCTCATATGTACAAACTATCCGCCAAGTGCCTCTTTCTCTGATGCATGCAGCCCTATTGACTCTGTATGGCTTCAGCCCTGCCTACCCCACCTTAAAAGCAATGCGCGCCTCGACGAGTATCCAAAATCCCAAAGCCGAAAACAAAATCCAACCAGTATCCATCCCATGCGTGTCGGTCAGCCTTCGACGAGCACGCCGTAAACCGTGCTATCCCATGCCGTGTAAAAACGCCCGCCTCGTAAACCCACCGAAGGATCAAGCCAGATCCGATCCATTCCCAGTGCTCCAAAAAAATTGTACTGCGCCGCCGTTGCTTTTGCAAGTGTAGTGTTATAACGCCATTCCCGCTGCCGATGCTATGTATGTTTGTAGGTATGTACGATGTTCAAAATTGATCGTGCTGGCAGTCGAGTCTTATGCGCCTTGGATGTTGACGTCTCCTTTGCACACTCCGTAGCTGCAGCAGGCGCTGGGATCGAGTTGGCCCATGAGGACTTGGTCTCTTATTCTCTATTTGGGTTGTTAGTACATGCTTGCGGTGTGGAGATCGTGCGACGAAGATGGAAGACATACGTCTGTGCAAGGTACTTTGGAGTTGCTGCTACCATCGAGGACATTCCCAGCAGCGCAATAGCGAGAGTGACGATTTGCCTTGTGAAAAGCATTGTGAATATGTGTATTGTCCGTTCGAGTAAATGCGTAGAGTGGAAGTGATTAGAGTTTTCGCAGACAAGAGGTTGCGATGACAGGCGTCTGATGTATTGTAGAGATAAATAGAGTGTTCCGAGGGACGGATAGCCGATTACGTTGCCGTCTCGGATGTGATACGATAAATGCTTTGGTTGGATGTTTTCCCGGTTCGAGGATTTGTGTTTCCTTGATGCAAGAACGACAAGGCTGTGTGTTTGCGTGCTTCCTTCTTCTTTACTTCCTTCTTCGGCAAGCGAGTGCGTGTATTTGTTGATGAGGGAACGAGAGGTATGGTGAAATGATCTGATTATGAACTGAAGAAATTGTACCAAGAGGAAAGGAGGGGTGGGTGAAACTAGTTATATCTGAGGCCTTACCTCACCTCAACTGACTTTACCTGTACCGTCATGTCTCGGTGGTGGACTAAGACAAATGCATGCAAGCAGACGGACTCTTGACCCTTCCCAGCCACCCGTATCGCAAGCCCCGCTGCAAACGAGGATAGGCCGAATACCAACCAGGAAAACGAAGCCGCTCCCATGCTGCTGATGAAGTAATCTCGAAGTCATACCTGTCAATCGTGTCTTGTCGTCGGGCCACTGCTTCGTATTGACAGGTTCCGGCGAAGGGAGAAATGCGGAAGAAAGCACTGGTGTTTGATGGTCGGAAGATCCTGGATCGTTCAGCTTAGCCGCACGCTTACGGATTGGAGCCGAGCGAAGGTGACGCATTGTGGTTGGTGCGCGCCACAGAGGTGGAGCAGTCCAATTGGCGAGTTCTAAGAATAAAGTCGAGTGGCTGTCAGTGGCTGTGCGGATACTTTTCGCTGAGAGTTTTTTGCCCATGGCTGAAGATGACAATAGAACGGGACGGTCATGGCCGATGGGCGACGTTACGTGACATTTGAGTTTCACGGAGGCGAACATAGGACGAGAAATCGCCGTAGGTATTTTCAGATGTCTTTGACTCACGGTACGAGCGCTGTTTTTGGAATCGCGGCCTCACTCGAATTACATTTTCAAGGTCATGTACCTCTGTACTGTCAGCACACCACATGCCATGCCTTGCGCTGAATGATCATCGTTCACTACCCGCATCAAGAAGCTGTTTCCTCCTTTCCTCATTAATATGCGGTGGAGCCCAGTCCTTCCTCTATCCGTCCGTTTTCTTCTTCTCCCCTCGCTTCATTTATTTTACCTTTTCTTCAAACCTATATTCGCGATTGGATATCATAGCATTCACTTCCCCTGACGATCTGTCCGTCAATCATCAATTCGAGGAAACGAGTCTTGGGTTTCATTGGATGACAATTAATCTTCTGCGGCTCTGCTCAGACGATCACCGGGCGATTTGATGCGTGCATATCCGTGACACACCGGGTATTTAGAGTTCGTTTCGGATTTGTTTGGAGCATCTGAGTCCCGGCCGATCTTTTGTTTCTTTTTGATAGATGGGATGGGTTATCTCCATCTCCTTTTCTGATCCGACCCACTTTCAGATGGCACCCTTAAGAGCCATGAGAACTTGAGTACAGTCTCGCGAACAGGAGCACTTTTCCGTTTAGCAAATCATCCATCACGTGACCCTCTCATATCTGGAAGTGCTCCTTGCTTTGCTTCCCTTTCTTCATCCCTACGGTACACTTTGTCCGCTCTTTGGATGTTTTTGGTGTTCTGAAATTATTTCCTTACATGTGGCTCTATAATGACAGGGCATCAAGGAGGACCGAAAGAGCCTATTGATTCTGAATGCTTTTTCGCACGACATCTCCTACTTCGAGGAAAGTCTCCTTACAGCAACGAACAACATGGCGGATACTGGACTTGCAACTTTTCACCGCATCTAGCAAGGGGTTACCTATCCTGCCCTCAAATTCTGCTTGCTATAATTCATGTATTTCGTATGTCAATAGATCCTCTGATCGACTTCTTCATTTCAATGCATCCTAAACTCCTCTGGGAAATACTTCCCCTTAGCAGCTTCATCCATAGCTCTCCCTTCCATATACCCATCCACATACCCCTCGCCCACGAACACCACATCTCCTCCCTCCGCACTCCCTCCCCCTTTCCTCCTCAATACAACAGGGAAATCACAACCCACCAAAACACAAACCCCATCCCCTTTCTTCGCATTAGCGCTCACCAAACAGAAATTTCCACTTTCCGTAACAGCGAACTTCCTGCCCCTCGCATGCCGTAGAAAGCTCTGCTCCCACGCCTTCTCTTGCGGTCCAGCAGAACGCATGTCTTCTTCCCAGTACTGCATGATTGCTTTCGTATTGCCTCTACGCAGCCATCGCAGACATTGTTCTCTGAAGTACGGCATCTGCCGACTCTGAAGTCCGCGATTGCAGCAAAGAGTCCGCCAGAATTTATCGACTTGTTCTCCATCCCCGATACCTACGAGACTGGGACCAAAAGCGATTTTTGCCCATAAGAAGAAAGTCTCGTAAGCGTGCAAGATGAGATATGTGTGGTGCCTACCCGGGACCATCGATTCCCATGATTCAACTTTGGTGATGTTGGCGCCGAGTGCTGTGTTTGATACTGTAGCCAGGGTGTCGAATCGGACCCCAGAAGCAACGAGTACATCGCGTTCGATTTGAACGGTCATACTCTTATCATAAGCCCCACTGGCAAAGACATTGCTCTGCCGAAGACCGTGATAAATGCCCTGCAAAGCCATCATATCAGGCCAGTACGTCCAATCCGGCACCCACGAGGGCAGTGATCGATTCCCCGCCCACGGCGTACTCAAACATATCACCGTCAGCGGTCCATATCCCTGACCAGTATATTTCCCACACAACTTCACACTCTCAATAAACACCTGTCTCAAATCCAACTCATAATCAATCCTCTCACAAAGGCTCTCACTCGTCTCTCCTTCCACACCCGAAATCCCCAAGATAGAAAAAACCTTATCCCTCTCATCCGTACACCTATAATATCGGAAGAAACTCAGATTCGCCCACAAACTGCCATGTCTGCCCTCAGACTTCTTCATGTTATTCAGATTTGCAGGCAGCAGCCCATCACACACATTCATGAACCGCGTCACCATCTCCGGGCGTCTATGTTTCGACAACGCAGCAGGGTTCTCGTACACCAGATACATGAACTTGAGGACTTCGTCCCAGAATAGCTCGTCTCTGCCACAATACACGACGAGCTTCTTCGCAGTGACGATTTCCTGGACGATCCACATCCGTCGCCAGTACTCGCGGCGCGTGAAATCGAACAGCGCTTTCCACACCACGTCGTTAGAAGGGTCATTCATGAATCCTACCAGCCAATCCTCTTCGGCCTGGCGATTGGCAAATGGCATCAGTGCTACATTTCTGAGGAAATCAGCGCACATTTTGCTAGTGCTGTCAGATGGGCCGAGCCAGACAACGACCCGCGATGCGCGGTCGTAGATGTCGCGCATCATGCGGACTTGGGAGGTCTTTTCTGAAGTGGAGGATTGGTCGATGCATAGTGCATCTATCCAAACCACGCGTTCGCGATCGGGGAGACGCAAACGCTGGAGTGCGATGGAGAGGTTGGGGTTGACCGGGTGTGTGAGGTCGTGGAGCTGGATGTGGGATTTGGGGTTTGGAGGACCCCAGGTATAGGAGAGGGCTTCGTAGGTTGGTGGAGGAGTGGTGAAGAGCGGAACGTGATGGAGCGCTATGGAGAGGGGGGAGGATGGGGGACCAGGTGAGATGTGCGCGAGGCGGATGGATGGGGGTGTGGTGGGGAGAGGAGTGTATTGGTAGCCGGGTTTTGAGGAGATGGAATTGGAGGAGGTCTTGCTCTTATCTTTTATAGATTTGAGAATGTTCCAAGGCATGTTGAGAAAATACGGATGTGTTCCATTGCTTTGTAGTGAGGATATATTATCAAGTGACGGCGTCCAGTTGAAGTGTCGCTGTGGTGCGCCACCATGCAGCTTCCCTTGTCAGCTTGGCAGTGCAAGCAACCCGGTGATTGGGAGGAATTGCTGCCAACTGAACAGTCAAAACGCACTCTTTCTACCTTCTATTTCTAAAATGATGCAAATGCGCAAGTGAAACCATCCAACCATGATCCTTACTGGAAGAAAGTGCATCACAACAGTTCGATGAATCGACCAAAAACTCAGACTTGAGATGGGAGGAACCTTGTTTTATTACGTATGTAACAGATAATGTAACGAGCGCGTGCCGATATATCCTTCAGAGCCCCTGCACGACTTAGTTGGAAAGACGTGTAGCCATAGGAACCACCCTAGGCTCTGACATCACTTGCTGCCTGGTTGACCTTAAACCCTCTCACAATATTGCAACGATTCGATTCGATTATTGCAATAATTTGGGGATAATATTGAGAGAGAGTCTCAAGTGTGGTGTAAACGTATTTTGGGGCACGCCGGGACGTGTTGGTATCACGTGTTCCGAGCCTTCACTCAGAATGTAAAATGCAATTCGTAAACATCACATGTAACAAAAGAAATTCGTTGGCGTCCTTCGAGGACCATTGAAGACATTATTGTTGCTGAGCATGTCGGTGTTGGTTGGCGATGTGTCTTTTCTGGTTGTCTTTCCTTGTGAAGCCGTCTTTTGCACCACCAACTGCATATGAGCAATGAATGTAGGGGCAGTAGAAGCGGCGACCACTGTGCTGCGACTGGTGTCTGATTAGGTCTTGCTCGCGGGAGAACTTGACTCTTCTCGCAAGGCAGGATGGTTCGAGACAACGATGAAGCTTGTTGTGATACTTCTGATGTTTGCTAAGCATCGTTAGCTGTGATACATATAACAAGTGGTTTGGTTGAGAGGAAACATACTTAAGCCTGTATCGGTGTGTGAACGACCGACCACAATTCGGATGTTCGCACAGCCACTCTTGGGCGGGCGATGGGACTTCCAGGGCTTGGGGTGTCGGCACAGGCAGGCTTTGCAATTCATCTCGACAACTTTCTCCAGAACCAACACTCGACGACAGACTCGAACTATCATTTGGCGACGTCAAAAATGATCTCGAGGAGCTATTCGTAGGATCCTTGGTCCGGTCTTCGTCTTCCTCCGGTATTTCCAATTCTTGGAACCGCCACCACTCCACTCCGTCAAACATACTATCCCTCCACAATTCCTCCTCGGCACTGAGGATCTCGAATCCCAGCCCGCAGTGGTCGCGACTCTCAGCCGACCCCAAAGACGCTCCATCCTGGCTAGGAGACTCTGTCGTTCCCGGACAACAGAAGTCCTCAAGACTAGCATCAGGCCAGAGACACGCCTCGAGGCCATCTGATTGAACTTGATCACTGTAACATTCGCGCGAGATTGGGTGGCGAGCGGAGGGGTGCTCCGCTCAGGGACGATCGGGTAGTCCAAGGCTATGGTGTTGTTAGAACGTCATCTTGATTTGAAAATTAAAGGAAAATACTAACACTTTTGATGCAGCTCGGAAGCTGATGTCGAGAAGACTTGGGGAGGAAATGTGAGGCAGGAGACGAGCTGCGCTTAAGTATCGTTACGGTCGGCCTCTCGATTGATTTTGGATGGCCTCCCACGTGAAAGACTACTGTAGGTTTGAGACATTCTGGCCAGTAAATATTGAGGGGACGCAGCCACTTGCACCTTCGATGGGCTACATGGAAGCACAATTGGATGATTAGCGAAGGGGCATATGGGCGGCCTCTTCCTCATTCCTTCTGGGCGTATTGAGACTTGAGGTACGGCCTCCCGGGTGAGGCTGTCACGTGGGAACTTCAGCATTGATACTACATTTCTGTATGGTCTGCACCAGGCAGAAACAGCCCAAAGTTACAAAAGAAGTTCATGGAATTATCAAACAGAAACCCCACAAATACCTACACTACAAGTAAGAAATGAGAACTCAGATGATACACAGATAATTAACGACCATTTCTAATCTAAAATACGAATTCAAATAATCTAACTTAAATCAACTCACACCAAATATCATTTTGTGTAGCAAATAACAATAAATCATACATCATAATTTCGTATCACAAGAATGAAAAACATTCTTCACAAGAGGTATAAAACGCGAAATGCTTATGAGAAAGCACACTTGCGAAATCTCCACAGCGTGCATGGAATAGGTTGACGCTGAACTTCTTCTGCCCTTCGACATCATTCATCTCCAATCTCTTGTCCTAAGCAAGGGAGGGCATCTACGCGATTCTTGTAACATACCTACCCAACAATTGTAGGACTTCACTCACGTAACTACACCCAGTACGGCTGATTTAGCTGGCTAGCAAAAAAAAACAAAAAAACTGAAGCATCACAGAAACTTTTCTATGCTACTAGCGCATGTTCATCTGAAGTCACTGCAAATCGGAGAGAAAACAGATACAAGCCTATGGTTTGCTACCTCCCTTCTTCAGTACAAGCATCTCCGCAGACTTCGCACTAGCGAGGAAGAAGAGACGAAAGAAAAGCTACAAATTCAAAATGATGCAAGGGAGGAAGACTCCATATTAGAAGACTCTAAAAGACTCCAGATCGCTCGCTAATGTACAGTCATTACCCCAAAAGAAAGCAAGCCAAAATACCCAGAAGCTAACGCCGTAGCTATGCTATGCTATGCCATGCCATGCCCATCCATAACCGTGCACCATTTTCCGTCGCTCAAATGAAAAAATCGCTGGAAATAAACGCCCCTTGCCTAGCCAGGACTGCCTGTCTCATAACTCCATGAACCGACTGAAAAGAAAAATCTATCCCATGAAATCTGTCAAGCTCTGTCTCTCAATCTCACTCTTCTGGGCCGCGTTTCTGGATACACGGTAGTAGGATTCTGTGAAATCGGAGCACTTCATCTCCTTCAAGAACTCCTCGTCGTGGGTGATGATGATCAATTGAAAGTTCGGTTGGTGTCTACGACTCTCGATGATCTTGTGGAGTGACACTGCCAGAGCCTTGATGTTGTCTTGATCAAGATTGGTGGTGGGCTCGTCGAGAGCAATGACCTAGCCATGCGTTAGTGATGCCTTATAGCAAAAGGCGAAGGGTGACTTACTCCACAGTTGGCACCAAAGCACTCGGCAAGGGCAAGACGAATGATGATACAGGCCAGCACCTTCTGACCAGCACTGCATCGACCACGCATGTCCATCTCGGCATCCTGCTTGACCATAACCACACGGTAGTTGAAGTTTCGTCTGGTCGAAGTTGTGGCTGATGGATTGTCATTCTCGGACTTGATCATGATGGTGTCGACATCAGTCCCTTGATATGTCTTCTGCCAAAGGTCGGCGGCGATGCTATTGATCTCCTCCATCTTGACGCTATGGAATTGCATGATAGCATTGTCCAATGCCTTGGAACACTTCTGCATATCCTCAATGGCAGCCTTGGTGGTCTCGACTTCCACATGGGCCTTGCGGTAATTTGCGGCAGCGTCCTTGTAGTCGATCTCCCACTCAGTCATGACCTTTCCGAGGTCCTCGTCCTTGGCATGCATGGATCCGATGATAGGGCCTCTCTCGGCAGTCAACTTCGCAACACGCTTGTCAGCGGCTGTGGCCTCGCGAAGATATCGTTGGTAGTCCTCTGTGGCATTGTGAGTCTCCAATTCAGCAATCTCTCCGTTCACGAACTCGAGATCTCTGACCGACTTTCGAAATCGGATGTTATCCTGAATGCTTCTCTTGGTGTTGTCGCCATCTGCAAGTTGAGTCTTCAAGTCGTTGGACTTCTTGGTGACTTGCTGAACCTCCTTTTCGTATCGGTCCAATTCCTTCTTGAGAAGCTTGATGGAACGTCCACAAGCCTCAATCTTCCCAGGTCCATCATTGTCGATGTATGTATTAATTGCGTCTTCAATGAGCTTGAATCGATTGACGGTTTGGGAGAGCTTGTCCTTGTCGCCTTGAACCTCCTTTTGCTTGGCATTGCCTCGTCGCTGAACATCCTCGTGTTGAGCATTTGCCTTGGCGAATTGAGGCTCAAGCGACTCGAGTTCGGAATCGGCCGTGTCGATGACGTTACGTTGTTGATTGTTAGACTCACGAAGTTCCTCAATTGCAGCGGCAAGAGTTTGCTTCTTCTCCAGCAGATGCTTGGCACTGGCAAGTTGCTGAGAGAAGTTACCAACTTGCTTCTCTAAGGTGAGGATCTCGACTCTTGCGCTCTCCTTGTCTGCATCCATCTTGTCCGTCTTAGCCTTGAGAATTCTAATCTTGTCGTTGCAAGCATCAGACTGCTCCCGAATCTCTTCGATGGACATGGTGCTGGAGAAGGTTTCCTGAGAGGCCAATCGAGTGATCTCCTTCTCATGCTTGGAGATATCACGATGGTATGTTGTGATATCGCTGACAGTCTTGCTCTGGGCTACAATATCTCTCTTCGCGGACTCTTCCTCGTTGAACAAACGATCCTGGCGTTCAGTGGTTGAAACTCGGGAGCTCTTCTCAGCCTCAAGTCGTTTGATGTCCTTTTCAAGTGCAGGTAGTTCGGTGTCACGCAACTTGATACAGACATCATAGAGAGGACGGACACGGTCAGCTGCCTTGAAAAGCGCCTCGGCATCCTCCAAGTCCTTCTTCTTGTCGGCCTCGTTCTGCTTAGCCACCAGCTTCTCCAGCTTCGCAGCGGCGTGGAGGCGTTGCTTCTGGTCGACAAAAGATCGCTCGCATAGCTGGCAACAGTCTTTCGAATTCACCGTGGTGAGGAACTGGGTGTACATACTTAAGAGTGCACTGGTGCCGGCAAGACCGCTCTTGTGATTGGCATAATCCTGTTCCAAGGCCTCGTACTCTTCCTTGTATTGCTCCAGAGAAGTGATTGCATTGTCTTGGTCGTCAACGACGGAAGCCAATACTTTTGCCATGTTCTTTTCCAGCTCGGCCTTCTTCTTTGTAGCACTTGCTCGGGCCGTCTTGAGTTCGAACTCTGTCTGCTTGAGCTGCTGGACAGCGGAATCCTGCTGAGCCTTCAGATCCTTAAGTGTATGACTTCTTTGCTCCAGCACGGCCTCGAATTCCTCTTGGATGGTCTCTGGGGTCCAGTCTCCACCAATCAATTCATTGAGCTCCTCTTGGTGAGTAGCAAGCATTGTCTCAAGCGAGCTGCGGGCATTCTTTGCTTCCTTCTTTGCGTACTCAAGTGCAGCGCGGTCCTTGGCAAGCTTGTTGATCTGGAAAAGCTCTTCGCCCAAACGAGTTGATTCTTGTTCCAGTCCCTTGAGATTTGCCTTCTCGGCCTTCAAGTTCTGGTCCCAAGAAGCAGCATCCCAGTCACTATTAGCCTTGGCCAAACGCTCCTCTGCATCGCTGAGCGCAGCGTCAAGCTTAGCCTTGGCTCCTTCGTCCATATGGATGCTGGTCGTATCAGCCTGTCTTCGGCGGATGTTCTTGTCATTTGCGGTGATTGCCTGACTAGCATTGACCTTTTCCTGGTTGAGGGTAGCCTTGCGCTGATCGAGCTTCGTAAGATTGGCTTGAGTTTGGCGCAACTCATCAGCGGTGGCCTTCTTCACACTCTCTAGCTCGCGCTCCTTATCACGCGAAAGCTTGTGAACTCTCTGCACAAATTCACTGATCTGGCTGTCCTCTAGGTCACCATCATAACCGCGAAGGGAGTAATCCTGCGCAGTTGAATGGATTAGGGCAATTCGCTTAACCAGATTCTCCTCGTAAGCCTGCTTGGTAGCCTGGTGCTGTCCCTGCTCAATTTCCTTCTGAGAAATCTGATTCCGACACTCCTTGGAGTCGTCGAGAAGCTGTTGGTATTGTTCAGCGTACTCATTTGCCTGTTCTCGGTACTGAGCCATGCGTTCCTCGTATTGGCTGAGGGTCGCCTCGAGCCACTCATCAGACTCCTTGAGCTCTACCAAGTTTGTTCTCAGACTCTCCAAAGAACTTTCGAGAAATTCGGCATGATTTCGCTTCTGCTCCAACTTACCAGCGATGCTGTGAGCCTCAGTCTTGAGACGATGCTTCTCGGCAGACACCTTCTCTGCAGCAGCAATCTCCGCCTTAAGGGACTGTTGCTTGATCTCGAGGGCATCGATTTCCGCTTGGAGATCATAAGACTTCTGCTTCACACGCTCCGCCTTGTCCTTGAGTTCCTTGAAGTTTGCTTCGTGGATCTTGAGCTTGCCGAGTTCGATCTTTTGAAGCTTGCCAATCTTGATAATGTTCTCGATAGCCTTTGTGTACTTCTGAGCCTCGAAAATTTCATCAAATCGGACCTTGAGTTTGGATGGCTCGCTCATTGGCCAAAGAGATTCATCTTGATGACAGAATATGACAGCCTCCAAAATGGCTGGCGAGACTCCCAAATGTTGTGGTACAATCTTGTCCAGCTCGCTGACCTTTGTGGATATGGATGTCCGTTCGCCATTTCGGGCTTTGATGAGCAGGTTGCATTCGAGTGTCTTTTGCTTGACCGAGTTCTTCGCAACGGTGAGGGACAGGCTCCGACTAATGACGAGCTTCGCCTGGGATGCGTTATGGAAACCAAGCTTGACTTGTGCCAATACCTCCTTTACTCCATTGAGCTATCTCGCGTTAGCATTTGTGCCATAGTGTAGTATGCTGTGGAAGGGTTCTACTTTTGGATCATGGATGAAAGCGCCGTTCTTGGTATTCGGTGGAAGGATACCCGTCGTAGCATATTTGAGGCACTCGATGATGGACTGTACATGTTAGCACAAGCTCCTGGAAGTTTGGCACAAGGTCCACGTACAGTCTTGCCGGATCCATTAATTCCGACGATAAGGGTGAGGGGGGCGTGAAACTGGATTGTTTGGTGGTCCGCGGAATCGAAGGAGCGCACTCTATGATGAATGTCAGCTGTTACCCAAAGAGTGTTTTGGTGGATCATCTTACCCTCTAATGTCGAGTTTGGTAATGGAAGCTATAAACTTTTCAGTACTTTCCAGGCTGGATCCGTTTGTTGAACTTACACCTGTGATAGTTAGCTTGATGTCCCTTGAATAGGTTTGCGTTGACTTACATGTTGATGGATACTTCCTATCCTTGTTGGTGTGACAACTTCCTCGAGACCATAGAAGCTGGGGTTCGTCGAGATTTCTGGGGTGGTGGAAGTGGAGGAAAAGCTTGGTTTTGTAGAGATTTGGAGGTCGAAATCGAGCGGGACGCGACGGCTTGAACTCAGCGCGTCTGGCAGGCTGCCAGAACACGTGACTGCGCTAAAGTGGCATCTCTGACTCTCACTCTCCAGTCGCATGGCTGAGAGACTGTCCAGCCCAAAACATGACCACTTTGAGTAAAAAGACAGCCGAAAAGCTCAAATAGGAGATTTCATTGCCAAGTATAGTAATATCAGCCTTGTCATAATTCATATAATCAACCTTTTTGTCGCATCTTCCGCATCACTCATTCCCTCTGCCCTCCTATGCCCAAGGCTTGTTCCTCGCTAGAGCCCCACCAGACCAACCGGGCCATTCAATCTGCGATCCCGCCGGATCCTTGAGCGACTTGCCGACCTCACAGGCGCAACTTCACTCTTCGTAATGTTCAAAGTATACAGGTCCGCATAAGGCATCTTGGCCTTCCCAACCTTGAATGCGGTCTTGCTATAGAGTATGCCACTCTTGGATGGTCCCGCGATGAACCCAAACACCCTCAACATGGATGCGTCCATGTATTATACGAACCTGGCGGCGATGAACAGCCTTTCTAGGGGTCTGTCAGCCTCGCAGGTACGACATGCCATTCCATTTGCCACTGCGATATACTGATAATATCCTCTCCTAGGCACCTCCCAATGGAAACGATACATCTATGAGCGGTATGCTAGAAGACGGCATGCTTGACGATTACGATAACATCCCCGGCCAGCTCGACCTCACCGGAGTCGATGGTGGAAATGGACAGAAGGGCTATGCACAAATCAATTCGGGCGCCCAACAACAAATTGCCGATGGAGAGGAAGGAGGTGGTCTGATATCCAGCCCAGTGGACAATCCAATGACAGGTGCAGGTGCTGGACCATTACCTACCGGATTTGGAGCGCAATCAACCTTGACTGGTGGCAGCACATTGACAGAATTCACGAAGAGGAGGAACTGGTCACAAAGAGTAGTAGAGGAATTGAAGGACTTTTTGCACATCTTGACTCCGGATGGTCGGATTGTATACCTCTCCCCAAGCGGAGAGCAGTTGACGGGATATAATCGAGACGAGCTAGTGGGGAAGTTTATTGTCGACTTCATACATCCGGACGACAGTGGAATCTTCGTACGGGAATTCAATGAATCCATTGCAAGTGGGCACCCTCTTCGATTTTTCTACAGATTTCGGAGGAAGGACAATACATACACTATTTTCGAGTCTCATGGACATCCACATCTTACATCCGAGGCTGCGCAATATGGAGGGCCAGTCAATGCATCTGGATTCTGTCGAGGTTTCTTTATGATGGCTCGGCCATATCCGACCAAGAATGCAGCTCTACTGGACTCTTTCCTGGAACACAAGATCGAGAATGAGAGGTTAAGGAAGCGCATTGAGGACTTGAAGCGGGAAGAGGCCGAGGAAGCGGACGAATCTCACAAGAGCTGGCTCAAGAAACAGGAAGGCAGATCAGATCAGCCATCTGAAGAGACGGATACCATGGGATCCGTTAGCACATCGATACATACGACAAATCCAGACGCATTGGCCATGCCGCCTCCAGCCAAACCATCTATCAATCCTGCTCTTACCACCCAAAACTTGGCGGATGCCAATGCCGGAAGTAGACCAGATTCGATCAATGACAAGATGGCTCGCTACGAAGGCGCCACACATATAGAAACCATTGAAATGCTGACTGGTCTACGATACCAAGACGGCGAAAGGAGTCGAGGTATTAGCACTGGCGATCAAAGTCCAGCTCTCATTCGCGGAGATGCCGGAATTGCGATACCAGTAGACAAAGACGGAAGAGGATCAGACAAAAAGAAGAAGATCAAGCTGCCGGATGAGTATGTCTGTACAGACTGTGGTATGTAAATCCAGCGATTTGCCCGATTCCGGTGCTGACATGTTATCAAAGGTACACTCGATTCACCCGAATGGAGGAAAGGACCCACCGGACCCAAGACCCTCTGCAACGCGTGCGGTCTTCGTTGGGCGAAGAAAGAAAAGAAGAAAGGACCTCACATCTCACCCACACCACCGAACAACACTCCTGGACCGATGACTTAGAATATTGGCTGTTTTCGGCGTTTGCATTTGACATGCCTAGCGGGACTCGCATGCAATCATTGGGGAGGCCCATTTTATTCTCGTCTTGACTTTTCTAAGAACGGATGGCGTATCGGGCTGAGATGGCGGTTTGACTTCTTTTCGGAATACCATGGAAACAGGCAACGGAGCTTTTAGCTCATCAGGCGTTTTGACGGTAGGAGGAGGAGGTATTCTCACTGTTGCTTGACTTCGCTTCAAGATTTATTGATTAATGATTAAATTTGCTTACGAATACCAAAGAAAATACAAAATGAAAAACATACAAAATCAATTTATCTGCAACAACCCATGCCCACACGTGTACCGCAACGCCCATCAAGCAGACCTGGCGCAGAGATCTTTGAATCCGGCGATCTGAAGCGAGAAACCCCTTCATATCAAAACAATAACAGCATTCACTTCTCCGACACACCACACCACAACACCACAGAACATCAGCTCACCTAAATCACCAAATTCACAACATTCCTCAACGCCCCCTCAAAAGCACCTTCCAACCACCCTTTGAACTCATCAGCAATCCCCACCCCAATAGCCCTATCTACCACCCTACCCACCAACCCCGTCGCCACAATCGCCGCAACAACACTACTCGCCCTAACCGCATTCCTCGCTCCCCTCCCCACCAGTCCCTTCCAATCCTTCTCCTCCCTCTGCCTTTCATTAATCGCTATCCACTCCTCCAACCTTACATACCCATCATCATCCCCCCTCCTATATCCACTCCCACCCCCTTCCTCCCTCCCATAATACGCCACCACACCCGCTTTCGCAATCAGGAAGATCCGAAACCCATCTTTCTCATGAAGTGGTTGGTTCGGTTCTGAGTCTTCGGCGGCGGAACCGGGCGTGTAGCGGCGGATGACGGGCCAGACGGATAACTTGATTAGAGCGCGGTGAGTGCGTGATGGTGGGTTGGCGAGTTTATCGGCGTACATGGCGTCTAGTTTCTCAAAATTTGCTTTCGCGCGGCGATATGCCCTTGTCCCTCTCACCTCCCTCACTTCTCTCACCTCTTCATCCTGATCCTCGTCCTCATCATCGCTCTCCTCACTCCCATTCCAAGCATTTTCCTTCTTGGACTTCTGGGTATGAGGATGGAGATGGATGCTAGGCGGCGCAAGACTCTTCATATACTCCTCCGCTTCTGCTCTAGCAAACTTGATATTATGCCTCTCCCTCCTATAATCCTCCACAATAACCTCCTTACTACCTACGAACGCCGCTGCCTGTTCCAAACAATGCATATCATCCGGCTGCCAGATATCGCCCGGTCTCACATCATACATCTGTACAATACTCGGGGTCAATTTCACGCAAATAGATAAGTACCCTGCTTGCGAGACCAGATTGTGGAGGGATTGGTAGAGATCGGTGAGGAGAGGCGCGGGGGTGGAGGAAGGAGGCGGGAGCGAGTAGAGGTAGGATGTTAGGGGGGTGAGGAGGAGGAAGAGTTTGGCGGTTAGGTGGGCGACGGAGGGGTAGAAGAGGTCGGTTACGGGGGAGGAGCCGAGGATTGTACGGGTTTGGGAGGCGCGGAGAGCGTCGCGTTGGAACCCTATTAAAGAATATCGTCAGTTGATTCCCTCACTCCCTTCCTCCCGCCGTCCCATGCTGGTAAGTTTGGTGCAAACAAACCACTTGGCTCATCTCATTCTGACTCAAATCATGGCGAGCCAATCAGTAGACGAAGCGAGCCACAACAAAAGAAACAAACAAAGCAACACAAGAGGAAAATCAAAGAGAATCAACTCACCCTCCCTCCCCAAAAATGCCCTATCAACCTGATGCATCAAATCCCTCTGCTCCCCCGTCCCCCCAAAGATCTCCACCCCAAAAACCTTAACTCTCAATACCCTCACCACCACCGCCATAACAAACCACTTCCGCATCCCCGTATCCCTCAACAGTTCATCCCAACACCCCATCCTCGGTTCCGGCTCCGCCACCATCTCCGCCCATTTGATGAATTCCGGCGTCATTTTGCATTTTGACCAGGGTTCGTCGGTGAGCGGGATGGAGTGTAGGGAGTAGTAGGTTGAACAGAAGGTTTCGATTTGGCGGTAGAGAGAGGCGAAGTTGGAGGTGAACCAGGTGTCGGGACGGTCGGTTGAGGGGTGTGCTGGGTAGGTCATGCGGAGGGGGAGGGGACAGAGGGTGGTGATGTCAAGGGGTTGTTGGATTTGGAGGGAGGGGTTGGCGAAACGACGTGCTTTCTTGATCTGCTTCTTGTCGTCGACGTCTGGGTCCGAATGCCGTCGTTTTCTGCTTTCTGGCCTGTTGCTATTTCTGCCATTTAGTGGGCTACCACTTCCATCTTCACTGCTACTAGGTGTCCACGACTCTCCGTCATCCGCCTCTTCATCCTCATCGTCTACCATACCAACGAGCCCTTCTCTAATCCTCAGCGCCTTCTTAGCACGTGTGACGATCTCTCTCCTCTTCCTCTCCGCTTCCTTCCTTTCCTCCCTCGAATCGGCAGTCACTCCCTGAATAAGCGCCATATTCCTCGCGATGCCCAACTGATGCTCCGGACCAAAAGGACCAGACGGTAAAGGTTCCAATTGTCGAAGGACGTCGCTGGCTTGGAATTGGATGCGTGTTTGAGAGGACATGTTTGGGGTGTTTGTGAGGGGGTCAAAGGCTTGCCGTTGAGTTGGGGAGATGCGTGAGCGACGGAATCTATTATTCGCCGGCCGTCGGCGAGGATAGAGAAGGTCATTCGTGTGTGTGGATTTGGCTGCGTTGATATTAGTCTTTGGTTCGTTCTGAATTGGAAGAGGGTGGCTTGAGCAAGAGCTGAGAATAATTGGATAGTACTTACGAGCGACTTCTTCATCTTCGGTGCCATCGTCATCTGGGGACGTCAATTTCACGTTCTTTCTTTCCACAAAGTCAACCAATACATACCAACCGTTGGCTCCCTATAAGTCCTAGCAGTCCTAGGTACCACACGAGGCACAGGAGCCACAGGTCTCATATAATCACTCATGATCGCTTCCACCCAGCAACAACATATATCAAATCAGAAAGAAGTTTCCAAATATAACAGAATTTTCGATAAAACTCTTCGGGCACACCAGCTCAAACCACTCGAAAATTCAGGATCAATCCACAAGCACCGATGGCCGTATTTCAATGGCTTTGTGATCAAAAGCCTCTACAAAGCCTTGGGATAAGGCAGACAAATTCATTGTTTTCAACAAAGAAGCGAGCGCAAGCGAGCCGGAATGGGGTGTTTCTGACTAGCATTCCTAAAGGATTTCGTGAAAGGAAAAATCATCATAGATCGACGGAAACGACGAGAAGTCTTGAAACTAATTTGAGAGCGGGAAACGGCTTGGTCAATAATTGTTTGGCAAGACTGAAGTTTGAGGTACTGTATAGCGTAAGGGCAGATAAATGCATGTTCAGACCAGATAGACACTTGGCTGAGGAGAGTTGCTTGATGTTAGGAGATGGCTTCACGTGAAAGGAAATATGAGATCTCAGTGAAGAATAGTACTTGTAAGGTAGGCACATAGCGTCAATTGACAGGGTGATTTTTGTATTCAGCTTCGGGAGACAAACGTCTCTGACTTTCGCACGCAATGAATGCGCCCTCACAATTTCGCCTTCTCCTCGCCCCTACAACAAACAAATCAGTCTCAACTTCGAAAGCCCCATCATCACTCCACAAAATGCGATCCCAAGCTCCCCCTCTACTCCTCTCTCTATTCCCACAACCCAACCCCCCTCACCCCCCCAAAAACAGAAAAACAAGAGCATACAGTACTCACTCACAAATGCGCCGTCAACTCAATCTCGACATCCGTGCCCAGCGGCAACTGATGCACCGCAACACACGTCCTAACCGGCTTCGGATCCTTGCTGAAAACCTTCGCATATACCTCGTTCATAGCGGCGAAATCCTTCATGTCGGTCAGAAAGACGTTGACTTTGACGACGTTGTCGATGGATGAGCCGGCGGCGGTCAGGACGGCGGAGAGGTTCGTGAGGGCTTGTTCCTGTTTTTCGTTTGTTAGTAGGGATGCTCGAAGCGTTCTTTGAGACTTGTGCTTCGTCTCTTGATGCGTTATTTTGGAATTTTGTAAAGTTTGAGTTTGGGCGTGATATGTGAGATGGCAATTTGCGGATTTGAGGATGAAAGGAATGATAGATACGTACAGTTCTCTTCTCCACACCACCCTCCACAAGCTTCATAGACACGGGATCCATCCCAATAGATCCAGAGCAGTAGACCATCCCATTACACTTGATAGCCTGGGAGAAGAAGGGGAGTGGCGGTGGTGCCTTGTCGGTGACTACTGATTCTTTGGCTGCCATTTTGATGGATGGGTATGGTCGAAAGAATATGTGTGAGGTCAAGAAAGCTGGAAGATGAAAGATGATCTGTTTTTATCTTTGACTTTTGAGGGTGAAAGGGCTTGATGACAATTGTTTGCTTGGTCAGAATATAAGAAATTTATGTTGTTGTCAGTGGTGATTCTGAGTGAAGGGCGTGGAGTTTAATTTTGGTTGCGTCGAAAGTGGGGGATGCACAAGGTGGGGTGGGGTTGGCTTCCATGACAAACGGGATTTCCGAACCAGGCCAGTGAGCTTTACTTTGTACGTGATACCTTGATGTCCGGTTTTGGTTGCTACAATTGTTACGCTCCAAGAAGCATGAGATTCCTTACTCGGGATAACTTTTCTCTGGGAGGATAATCTGATTTTGGGTTATGTGATGTCAACATGGCGGGGTAATTGATGACCCCACTATGAGACTTTATAAGAGGCATTTGACGACCCAAATACGGATTTTTGCGTACACTTCTGAGACAGAGATTTATATAGATAGTTTTCATTTTATTAGACGGGAACTTGCATGCCCATCGGTCTTGAATCACTTGAAACTTTTCTTTGCGCCATACTGTCTTCGTTGCTCGTGAGCTCAGATCAAACATCATCTCCCGCTACGCTTGGGATAGAAGCACATCTGAAATCGTTTTCTCTATAGTCCCACGCATATATTGAACAAAATACTCTATCCTCCTCTTAAGCTCTCCCCTCCTCTCCCTACCTCACAGCTTCGACTTCTCCTTCCCCTCCTCTTTCCCCTCAACCTTTCCCTCCAGCGTCTTAACACCAACATCCACCTCCCTCCACCACGGCCAAACCATCGGCGCCCCCTCCATCGTCCCCCTAAACTCCGGCTCCCTCTTCTCCAGAAAGCTCCTCACCCCCTCCCTCTTATCCTCGCCCTCAAACAAGCCCAGCAAAACCTTACTATCAAGCAAATGCGCCTCCTCCGCGCTCCCCGGTCCCCTCCACATCAAATCCCTCATCAGCGTCGTACTCACCAAACTCGTATTCCTCGCCACATCCCCCGCAATCTTCAACGCCCTCCCAAGCACCTCCCCCTCCTCCAGCACCTCCGAAAACAGCCCATCCAGTAACCTATGACTCGCAGGCAAGACTTCACCAGTAGTAACGAGATGACTAGCCCTCGAATACCCAATCAGTCTTGGCAAGAAAAAACTCGACGCGGCTTCCATGACGATCCCACGTCGAGCAAACACGAATCCGATTTTCGCTTTCGAGCTGACGATGCGGATGGCCATGGGGAGCGTCATGGTTATGCCGACGCCGACGGCGTGCCCGTTGATGGCTGCGATGACGGGTTTGTTGCACCGGTGGATGGCGAGCGCGACTTGCCCGCCGCCGTCGCGGTGAGTCCGGAGCGTGTCGCTGGCGTAGCTGAGGCCGGTGGAGAGGTCGGCGCCGGCGCAGAACATTTTGCCGTGGCCGGTTACGACGATGGCTTTGACGCGGGGGTCGGAGGAGAGGAGAGGGATGACTCTGAACGGGCAGGAAAAGTTAGCGAATCCGTATCTTCAGGGAGGGGGTATGGGAGGGGCTGAGATATGTCTATAGAAAGGATATCTTGAAATGTTTGGAAAAGGAAAGGATGGGTTGTGATTTGATATGGTACTTACTGGGCAAGTTCCGTGTGCATTACATCTGTGAATGCATTGTTTTTGCCGGGTCGGTAGAGCGTGATGAGTATTACGGGTGTGGGTATTGGTGAGGAGGAGGGGACGTGTGAGACGCGGATGTCGCTGTAGGTGAGGTCGTTGTAGCTTGTTGGAAGGGTAGCCATTTTGGATGAGGTTGTAGTAAGTTTTCAGGAGAGCCCCTATACCTTTCTTGGTGTGTGATCGCTCAATTTGACAAGCTGAGGGAAGATTGTATCAAGGATATTGCAGATAGCTCAGGCCCTTGAGAATACGAGAGCTTGATACGAGAGCTTCTTTCCAAAATGCAATACCAGTCAGGACGTAGGAGATCAGATCTTGGAGAAATTCATACAAAAGCTACAGCTCACAACGAATAATCAAACCACAATTGGCAAAATCCAAATCACAAAATATGCAGAACAGAAAAGCTATAAAATGAGTCTGTAGAGTAGCTTGACGTTAAAGAAATCCGGGGCAGACGAGCTAAATCGGGAACAGTCAACCGAGGCCAACTATTATGCGGGGTAGCTCCCGAACCGAGAGCCAGGGCAGAACACCACCTGGAGAAAGCGGGATCTTGAGCATGAGCATGACCCTGATGAAGTAGCGGGACGGGATGGTTGCTGAAGATTTTCGTTCCTGGATTGATGTTTCGAGTTTTGTGCCGCTGATGACAGGCCGGGCAAGTGAAATGGACTTGATAATCTTCGAGTTCCGGATCTCCATTAGTCCAGACCGACGGCCAAATTTCCCACCTGTCTTCAAGCGCCAGCATCATGAAAATGAGACGTATAAGTCATGGTGGTAGGCAGAGCCCTGGGTTTATTAGAATCTCTCACATTTTCACCTACACAGACACCACACACTATGCTAGCTAGAATTCGCTTGCTCGCTCCACGAATGACAGCAGGCATTCAACACCTCCTATCCAACGGAACCCATTCACAAACAAGCAGAAAAAGGGCACAAAAGAAAAGGAATGGATCAACTCCTCAAACTCCATCTAATCTCTCCCACAACGCCATCCCGGGTATGAGAAGCCATCCCAGCCTTGATATGCCACGCTGGCCAAGGACATATGATTTTAAAAGAAAATATTGGAAGAATCCTTCGAAGAAACAGAAAAGAAAGGGGTCGTTGGTGTCGTCTCAGTATACATGGCCATGCATCTCACAGCCTTTCCTTTCCTTCCCAAATGCGCCATATCCGTATTGACAGTTTAATCGATGGTCATCCGACTCGATACTGGTCCATGGGCCCCGTGCTTGAGGTCTGGGAGTTCGGTCATGTTGTCCATCTTCTCTGCTGCCTCCTCTCCACCGATCTTCCTCTTCATGATATGAGGCTTCAACCCTTTGTCGAAGTTGGCCATGCAGACTGATGCATTGATAATTGTGAGGACAATCAGGACAATGGTGATGACTGCGAAACTTGTCAAACTCTTCCGTACTGGTAGGTAATCATCTTTGCGACTTGGCTGATACATTCTTGCAAGCTTGAAGATGAAGTATGCCATGGCGCAGAAGTAGAGGAAGATGATCGCAACCATTCCGATCTTGTTCTCTCGTCGAGTCCAGAAAGCGGCCATGAAGAGGATAAGAACCGTGACCGGGATAGCGGCAATTGTGAGACCGAATTCAGCATCTGCCAACCCTGTGACGATGACGAGGAACTGGACTGTGAAGCCAAGGAAGAAGAAGAAATCGAACTTGAGGAGCGCGATATAAATCTATTGGCTGTTAGCTGGAGATCCTCAAATGCCATGCGAATGCTTACCTGGAATGTTAAGAAGCGGCGCTTCATTCTGAGGTCGGCACTGATGTGCTTGTAAATTGTCCATGCAAATTCGTCGTACAGTTTCCATGCAATGACGGACATGACCACTGTGAAGAACCCGATGATGCAGGGCACTGTGACCAAGTATGGCTGGATATCAGGCCAGATCGGAATGCCCTCCTTAACCCATCCTTTCGCAGACAAAGCCTCGATGGCTTTGTTGATTTGGTCATATTGAATGGATGCATAGATCAGCATTCCCACATTATAGATGCATAATCCGATGACTTGAATAGTATTCTTCAGCCGCAGGGAGTCGTAGACGAGGACAAGTTGGTAGAGGAAACCGAAAATGAAGAGGGTAAGGTATGTCGGAATCGTCTTTGCTAATGGTTCGCTGGAGAGGCCATCTTTCAGACTCGTTTGGAACTTGGCGAACAGATATCTAGAGATGTTAGCCTTAGTATCGCATAATGGCTCTGATATGCTTACGCTTCAATGGCGAGGACAATCACTGCTTGTACAATTGTTGTAATCAAGAACGCCCAGGTCCAGGTGGTATTTGGTCTAGACAAATCAGCACCATCCATCGATCTATCATTTTCTCTTTTCCGTACCTGTACATCTTCCTTCTTCGAGGCACCGCGCCTGCAACTGGTGGTGTTAGGCCTTCTCGAGAATGATAACCGCCGACGTATGCGAAAGGATCTTGAGAGTCGCCGCGGATCAAAGAAGATCTTGATTCATGCCTGTAAGACATCCGTTGGTAGAGTTCAGCGCTCCACAAGGAGCTGGTTGGATGAGAACAAAGGGACGAGGAGTATGTACGTGTTGAAGGACGCAGTTGTGCCTAGACAAAGATTCGGATGACTGAAGTCTATTTGATGATGTGCTGGGAAGGTCTGTTTGGCGTTGATGGAAGTGATGTCGTTGTGCAAAAGGGTTGTTAGGTCTGCAACGAGCGTGAAACAGTGGCAAAGGGTTGCAGTTCGGGTTGGCGTTCGGCTTGTTTGGGTATGGCGGCACAGTCGGCACTTTAACAGGAGCGAATGCCGTGGGGGCTGTAGGAATAGGAGAACGACGGTCGGATGGAATGAAGAGAATGTAGGGAGGTGGAGGAGGAGGTCGAGAAAAGAATGGAGATGGAGATGCAGATTCCAGGTGGAGGTTGGAGGATGGATGAGGATCGAATTGGGTCGGGTCGTGGTGTGGTGAGGGCGGAGGTCAGAGATTATGGGGTCTCACCCAGCAGATTTTGCCAAGTCAAATAGGGCAGTCGCTAAGCCGACGAAAATAGGTTTGGACTGGAGCAGCGGGACGGGGACGGGGACGGGGACAGGATGGAGCAGAGGAGGAGAGAGAAGGCTGAGAATCAGTCAACGAACAGCAGGATATCAACAGTTAAAACAATTCTATGATTGGGGCTGAAGCGACGGTGAGGTCAGAGATGATGGCAGAGACAAGGGCAGATGGAGCCCTGGGCTTTGCGAGAGTTAAAATGCACCTTATCGCTGCTTTCCGTCACGAGGGGAGAAATGGGCGCAGAAGTCGGAGAGCCCTGCTCTTCATCCAAGTGAGGCTGAGCACGCGCTCTGCTACCGGTTGAGGGTCCTCCCGGGCTTCTGGGAAGTAAACATTGAATCATGGTGGGACCAAATTCGAGGCTGAGCCCATGAGGTCCGTGAAGTATATACTTTAATTTTGTTTGCATTTGCTTATTGATGTTTGTCCTTGTCCTGTTCTCTGTGTTCCTCGCGACTTCATTCCCTGCCAAGGCTCAGGATGTTTCGAGGGGCTCAGCTGAACGTGTTTCTCGTTGGCGCGTTCTAAGCTCACGTCAAACGCCGGCTCTTCTCCATACTAACGCTTAGCTCAGGAGAAGATCTAGACTTACACAATTGTAAAAGTCTGGTCATCCAGTCAAATGTCATCGGCAACTGATTTTTCAACGGCCCAGGGGAATCTGAGGGCAGAGCAGTTCGTTCGATACGATGTGCGCCAGTCGAACGCATTTCTTTACCAGCCTTGGGATGGTATGGAGATCGATACCCACATTGAAGACGAATCTGGTTATCAAACGATGAGAAGCGGGCGGAGGTCTTGGTAGGTTTCGGACACTGAATAGGGGGAATAATGAGGAGGCAGTAATCGCATTTCTGCAAGTGATAGGATTATGTACAGTAGGAACGATCTGATTGGATGGAGGCTATTCGAAGTCGTGATTGAGCTTGCTGAAAGGGACATCTCCAACACCAGAACAATAGAACAGCCATTATACAGGAGAAATTTTCCTTTTTTTTATTTTTTTTACTTGAATACCGCGTTACTACGACGTGATGCTCTTCCATTCCAGCATCACATCGTCGAAGTATATGTACCGGACTGCGATAACGTAACCTCAAGTCTCTTCTTCAAGCCCGGGCATAAAGCCCAGATCTCGATGAAAAGGAGTAAATTCTCAGTGAAGAGAGTGCAATCAAAAATTCCCCCGATATCGCCCCCGAAGGAGAGATAACGATTCTCAACGCCCCGATGTGCAATGGAGGTTTTGTATCGCAAGCGAAGCCATTCGTGAGCGGCCAGCTTTCAAGAAGGTAAGTATGAAGAAGGAAAGGGAGGGAGTGGGAGGAGACGGAGACTTTATAGTGTTCTGAGCAGGCGGCAGCCGCTAGGCAGAAGCGAAGTGTTTGCTGCGTTTGATTCAATCTCACGTGTGTGGTCTGTGCTTCTGCGGGATGTTTGCACTGTTTGCTTAGATAGATACTGTATTCACTGACGAAAGTGAAGAGAAGAGCTGGGAGAAGGCAGTATGAAAGGCACAGATGTCACACTTTTCCGTACTGTCTGGCAAATCGTCGATTTATGTAATATCTTCATCTTCGTTTTTCAAGTCCTCGCCAATTCAGTCAGATCCATAATCATAGTCTCCAGCCTCGTCAAGTTTTCCTGCCAAGCCAGGCAAGCTCCATCTCCACATCGCGTCAACCTCAGCCGAAATCTAATCGCGCCTCCATCCGAATCCTAAACCCAAATACCATCCTGTCGCAAACGTCAACAATGGATCTCGAAGCTGACGATGAAGTGTTGAGAGCACTTGCAGATGGCAAGTCTATGGATTAGTATGCTCACATCTCTTGCGCCCGTTCATAGCTAACATATCTAGTGAGCAATGGCCCAGCCTACTCACAAGATTGATTCCGCGATTAGAGAAAGCAAGTCTCCCGTCCCCTCGCAGCACTCACTCTAACGACCCGCAGATCATACAAGAAGACTTTCCACCACCCTCCTCCAAACCATCAGCATCCACGATAGCCTCATCGTCCAACCCACCCTCCTCCCCACCACCAGCCAGCGACTCCTCCCAAAATAAAGAGAACGCCCCTCCACAACCCACACCTACTGCCCTCCCAACCCCAATCCAAGACCTCCTCACCTCAATTATCAGCACGCTCACAACCCTCTTCACCAAGAACCCACCACACACCATCCAGCGTCTCGCTGAACTAATTCTTGAACCAAAACAACACTACCGCTCCCTCCCAGCCTACCTTCACGCTCTCGACCGCGTCGTACATGTCACATCAGGCGCACACACATTCCCACTCCCACCCGCAATCCCCGATCCTTCCTCTCTGAGCCTCCTCTCGAACGGCACATCTAGCAGTGTTGATCCCCTCAGCATCTCATGGGGAAACCCAGCAGCGTCGATAGCTCCAGCGCTAGGATCGGACGAGAGTCTAGGTGGCGCATTGTTGACACCCATATCATGGTTGAATCGCAATGGAGGGTCGAGTACGGGATCGCATTCACCTTTAGAAGGAGAAGTCAGGACAGAGAGCACAGAGATGATTGATGGGCCTAATGGAATGGGTGGCATTGAGACGGTTTCTGTATCTGTAAACGGTGTGTCGTCGGCTACGGCCCAGACAGGGAGTGAGAGTGAAGTCGCAAGTTTGAGGGCTGAGGGCGGCATTACGCAGGGCGAGTTGCTGAGACAGGAACAGAGAGCTGGCGTGGTACCAGCGACGCAGCTTGGTGGACGAGGGGATAGTGATGGCTTGGGAGAGGAAGATGAGCTACCACATGCCAGAGGACCAGAGGAGATTGGTATGGAGGATATGGGACCGCAGCATGCGGCAGGCAGTGGCACTGAGCGGGGTGCTGTCGGTATGCAGGGTATCGACATCGAAGCCGCTGTTGGCAGAAGATTAGACCCTAAGTCGGATGGCGAGGAGGAAGATGTCGAGAAAGAAGTCAAGGATGAAGAGGAGGCCACAGCTGAGAGTAAAGAGCCCAGCACACCTAAGCGTGATGCAGATGAGGAGCTGGGAGGAGAGGAGAAGAGGGTTAAGGCCGATGATGCGAAGAGTGAAGATGTGGATATTGTGGATGCCGATGGGAAGACAGCTGATGAGAAGAAGGTTGGGGAGGAGGGAGAGACGAAGGGACCTGATGCTGTGGATACCACGACTGTATGATTTAGTATGAGGAAGTTCTGGGACTTTTCGCAGCATGTGGCGCTAGACATGCAGATATCGAATGAACGAAGGCCTTTCCAAATGTCTAAGGGGTTTTAAAACGGAAAGCGATGTCTTCATTATACGCATAACAAACAGAGCCCTCGTCTTTGAGCCCTCGCCAACATTGACAAGGACCAGAACAATACTTCCTCACAGGCCATGAGACATACCGTTCAAATGCCTTTGGAGTAGTTGATGAAATCTTGGAGCGTGGGATATGGTTTCGGCACCTGAAATGTTTGACTCGACAAAATGAAGACCTCACACCGTCGCTCGCTCTGAACTATGGTGAAGTCCGCCTCCGTATGGCAATCGCCACACGATATGGCATGCTGTCCATGTTCACGGTAAATTGCCCAGGCTATTATTGCACACCTACATTACTTCCACCGTCTATTTGCGGCACATACTCTCACAAGACTCGAAATACCACTGGTACCAATATAACTACCAGTGCTCTGTGCTAACTGGCATTCAGTAATCTATTTATCTTATCTGACCTCCTTTCACTACCTGATAATGTTTCACTCATACATCATCATTTATGAATGTCATTCCGTACTCTTCCCTCTGCCCTCGCCCTCACCAAAATCAACATTACAGTATAATACCACTGCCATCACAATCTCTCCTCAGCCTCAGCCTCATCCTGAGTCCTGACCCATACAGTATCCCAACCATCCTCCACCATCCATCCACGCCAAGCTCCCCCCTCCTTGGCAAACCTCCATCCTCACCTCTTCCAAGGCCTTTCATAGGCTCTGCCAAGAGTGCCAAGCTCGAAATGTGCGACATGCGACAAAAAAGTCAGATGGGCGTCTTCGAGAGTCGTTCATTGGTCTTTCGGGCCGGGGTGGGGAGCTTTGTCATGTGGGAGGTGCAAGGGTTGAGACTGGGGTGCTTGGACGGTTTGGGATGTGGCTTGGCTGAGATGGGATGTTGGAGGGAGAGGGAACTCGAGATTTGTGGGTTTGAGGATCTGGAATATAAGTGGTGTCGTGCTGTAGACTGTTGGGAGAAGTGAGGGAGGGGAGTGATTGAGATCATGGAATGGATAGTATGGATTGGAGTAAGGGATTCGGTGGATGGATCGAGAGACTAGCTGGTTGTTGTTACAGGTTATGCGAGGAGATTTAAGAACATTCGTATGTGATTTGTATCTCGTGGGACTTATGCAAGAGAGAGTGTGTGTGCATATCTGGATATGATAGAAGACTATGTATTAGATCTGGATGGTGATTTCTTGCTTACTTGTTTGTCTATCGTTTTCATTTAACACGTATATTACAATATATATCTTACAGCCGGCTTGTCGTGATCTCAATACTCAATACTCGTACTTAATCAAACATCTCCTGCTTTCTTCCCTCCACCGACTTCCTCTTTATCAACATGCTCCACCTCTTCTTCCCCAATGGGATCCTCAACCTTCTCCTCCTGCAGCTTCAATTCTGAATCTAATCCCCTAACCACATCCCCCAACCCCAACTCCTTCGCCTTCCTCATCATAACCACAATATCCCTCTCCCTCGCCCTCCTCACCTCCGCCTTGACTTTTTCCCTCCTAATATTCTCACTTTCCTTCCTCCTCAGTTTCCCCTCCCTCCTCTCCTCCACCGGTCCTTTACCCCGACACTCAATCCCTTCAACCACCCCATCAACAGCAGCAGTCCCCTCCCTCCCAAGATTAACCACATTCCTCAAGCTCCCAAAAGCCAACACATCACTAATCCTCTTCGCGCCCCCAAACATCATCACAATCCTATCAATCCCCGCCCCCCAGCCTCCCGTAGGCGGCAATCCATACTCCAACGCCTCGATATAACTCTCATCCACACCAGCGCGATTCTCATCATCCTTCCACTTCAATTGCTGCACAAACTTCTCTCTTTGTTGTAAAGGAGAGTTCTCTTCCTCGTACATGTTTGCGATCTCGCGGTGCCCGATGAAGAGTTCGGCGCGGGCGGAGATGAATTGAGAGGTTTTGGGGCAGAGGAAGGATTTGGAGAGGGGGGCCATGCAGGACGGGTGGTGCGTTATGAATGTGGGTGTGGAGCAGGAGGGTTCGATGTACAGGGAGGAGAGCTTGTCGAGGAGGCGGGGGAGGGTGGGTGAGAGTGGGAGGGGGAGAGAATGTTTGTCGAAGAGGGCCGTGAGGTCTGCTTCAGCAGTTGGAGAAGAGAGGTCAGGTAGTGAGGTAGCGAGAGCGGTTTCGATGGTGGGTATGAATTCCAATCGTTGGAATGGCTTGATGAAGTCTTCTAACGGTGGACCGGCGGGTAGGTTGACGAGTGTTGTTTTGCGGAGTTCGGAGACTCGAGTTGCGATGCTGGAGAGCATACTCTCTGTTATTCTCATCAACTCCTCTAGATCTGTAAACGCTCTGTAGAACTCGCATGTTGTGAATTCAGGGTTGTGGGTAGCATCTAAGCCTTCGTTCCGGAAGGCAGGACCAATCTCGAAGACTCGATCCATGCCTCCGATGACTAGTCTCTTGAGCCATATCTCAGGCGCAATCCGTAGAGCGAGTTGCTTGTCCGAGAACTCTGTGGCGACAGTCGTGAAAGGTTTGGCGATTGCACCTCCAGCTTTATCGGCTATGAGTGGTGTCTGTACCTCCATGAAGTTATCTTTCAGAAGGAAGTCTCGCATGCTTTGAATGATGTGAGAGCGGAGCCGTAAGGTTTCCACTACATTGCTGTTGACCAACATGTCAACATGGCGGTTTCGGACGCGGGTTTCTCGGTCCTCCAGAGTACGTGGCAGACTTGCTAAGGAGGGTGAAAGGATCTGGGGGATCTCTATAGCATTGAGAGATAGTTCTCCTCGTTGAGTAACATAAGGATGGCCGTAAACAGCTTCATCAAATTAGTAGGCTGAGGGCACGAGAGGGCATGGAGGCATACAGATGATATCACCTCTCCTAATTAGACGGTAGAAGGCTTTGAAAGAGCGCTTGTTCTCACCCCCTATGAAATCAATGCGAGAAAGATCGGCGACTATTTGAACAGTGGTGCCATCTTGAACTATATCGAGAAATACGAGAGCTGAACTGGCAACACGGCATGAGAGCACACGACCTACATACCCATCAGCGCCAGCGCTCATTCCCGGGAGAACATCAATTTCCTTCCATACCTCGTAGCATCACATAGTCACTTTTCTTAAGCTCAGATGGATTCATGTCGTGGTACTTGAGAGTATAATCCAGCAGTGTCATTGCGTGTGGACTACTTGTTATCATCGGCCATTCCAGTCTCATTGCTTTCTGCAGCTCTTCTATTCTGCCTTGCACATCACTCTTGATCGCGACTTTGTTTCTCTTGATCCCTGGCTCGTCCTGAGCTTTCTTCTGCTTGGATGACAGACATGATCGCGTCGTCGAGAAGAATCGGAGATATGCTGCATGCCTAACGACAGGCAGATCCTGCTGCAGATATGGTCGCAGGAACCGCAGACCGGTAAGAGAACTCATCTGTGTCATCGCACACATTAGCATGCTGTCCAGCCAAGAGCGTTCCAAGCAAGAATGTGTAGCAGTGAGGGATATATCAGACAACGGATCGATGTGAGATCAACCACCGCGAAAGGTGTCAGTCGCAACGGTTCTAATGTTATATTGAAATCATCATTGGATCCCTCCGCACGCACAGATCGAGGAAAGAGAACGTATAGACTTACAGCAACAATTGGCGGCTTGAAGCAATTGCTCCAAGCTGTTTAAGAGAGAAGGACTCGGGTTTCGCAGTGCAGAAATAATTTATGGTCACAGCTGTTCGTGCTAGCGGCCGCTGCTGGTCTCCACTATTTTAGCTTGAGCCTTGAGCTTCCAGTTTTTGGACCCGGGAAGGAAAGACAACATCTGCATCATCGCCATTCAACCTCGAATCCGCAGCTCCAACACTTTCTCAAACACAACACCCTGATCTAATCCCTCGATAACCAACACAATCGCAATCATGTCAATGTTCGGACTCGGTAGACCACAGCCCTCGTCGGCGGAAAAGATTGCCGCTGCAGAGCAGGAGATGGACTTGGTGACGGATATGTTCAACAAGTATGTCTGCCATTGCTTCTAACATGGGACCCTATGCCCTCATTGCGTTCCAATGCTTCCTTCCCAGTCTTCTCTTTCAAGTCCCTTCGGAACGCTCCTCCTTATTAACCCTCTCCCCAATCCAACCTACCCAATCCCAAATTGAAAATCCAAAACTAACGCTCTCTTCCCCTACAGACTCCAACAAGCCTGCATGAAAAAATGCATACCGAAAGAGTACCGCGAAGGCGAGATCAACAAGGGCGAAGGCGTCTGCATCGACCGCTGCGCCTCGAAATTCTTCGACGTGCAGATGAAGATCTCGGAGTTGTTGCAGGCGGAGGCGCAGGCGAAGGGCGCGGGTGGTGGAGGCATGGGGTTTGGTGGGATGTAAAGGTTTTGAAATTTCGAGAATGATACTGGAGAGGGAGAAGAAGAGGATTGAGGGCGTGATGGGATGTATTGTGATGTGATGATATTGGGTGGAGAGACGAAATGATGGGAGGGAGATTTCTGATGTTGTATTACTGCTGAATATTGGGAATCATATCTCGGTCATGCTTTGTGTCATGGAATGATAGATTGGTATGGGTCTTATTTGATTCACGGTCATATCGAGGGCATGATATGGTCTGGATTTGGATATTCAAGATAAGCCCTTGGAAGGGCAAATGTATTATAGAACGTGTATGAAGAAAAACGGCGTTCATTATCCACTCAGATCTGGTTCTAGTCTGCACACACGCCACGCTCGCTATCATGCTGCCATGTAAATGCTCATGGGGTATCCCTAACGCCCGCTATATGCTTCCAATGCTCCGATATCCTGTATTTTTTGCTTGCTTGCTTGCTGTCCGCTTCTTTATTTATTGCTGTTGCTGATGCCGCCGAGGTGCCGTGATATTAGGTCCTGTTCCGATTCCTGTGATGCTTCTCACTAGCCAGTGAGGCCAACTCTCCGTACTCAACTGCTTCTCCAGCTCGTCTGCTCGGCCTTCTAAATCATCGACTTGTCTTTCAAATTGTAGGACTCCGTCCTCAACGTCTTGTACTTTGGATACCAGAGCATTGATCTCATACTCAAGCTTAGCTCCCAGCACTTCGATGTCCTTGATAGCTTCCATGACATGAGATCTTTCATCGCCGAGTACGTCCTGAGAGCTTTGCTTCACAGCCTGGTACTGCTCGGTCAATTGATAGTAGAGCGTCTGAAATTGCTCTTGGTCCGTCGAAGCTTGCTCGTCGAGTTTTTCAATCCCTTCCACCTTTTGCTCAACCCAAGGTCGAATCTTATCTTGAAGATCAACGATCTTCTCAAAGAGATTCTTATAATCTGTGGAGAGCATTTCTTGTCTTTGCAAAGCCGTCCAGGTATCAGCATCCTCGCCATCATCTGCGATAGCGCCAACAGGTTCCCAGCCCAAGATGGCATCTTCGGCATCGGTGAACGACATTTGGCGAGGCCACCATGCGTCGTTCCGTTGCTTAGGAATTACGGGAAAGGCTCCTGAGAAGCTGTGGCGACGATGTAGAAGTACTTGGAAATTGTTCGGCTCACGGAGAGCTTCTAGCAATGGGCCTTCGAGATCTCTTTCATCGTACACGGATCCAGCAACAGATAGATCATTTGCAACGACATCTCGGCGAATTTCCCTGACTTGCTCAGCCCATTTTGCTTCGGCTTCCATTGCATTTTGATCTTCCTCTGGAACGTTGACAATAGGCACATCCGATCGAACTTCCTCTATCATGGCCTCTGGCTCCCGTTGTATATTTCCAGAAGATAGGATTTCTGCCTTCGGAGCGCCATTTTGATATTGGGCCGGCGTATCTTTCCACGTGAATGCCTTGCCAACCATAACTGGACTGATTGGTGTACCGGTTGACCCTACTCCGAATGTACTCGAGCTGTTGTTCGGGTTGTTAAAATAGCCGACATCAACGCCTTCATCCTTCGAAGGTCTGCTAGTGTGGCCACGAAGACCAACAGCATCTTTGATCCTCCCAAAACCAGATCGAGCATCACTCATTTTTCCCGTCACACTCTTAAAAACAGTCTTCCGCAGCTGCGGATCTTTCTCGTTCGGGCTTTCGAGCATGCTTGTTGCTGACCCTGGTGGCTTGTTGTTATACACGGCTTGAGGACTCTCTTCCTTCTTTTGAGCCTCTTCCTCTGCTGGTGTTGACTCGGCTCTGCTGTGTGACCAAATATAGCCACCCTGGTCATCTTTCTGAAATTTTAGGTGCCCTGCATCATGATCTCCAGGCCTACCAAACTGCTCAGTCCCACCATTCCTGCGAGGCTTACCATACCAAAGCCATTTTGCCCTCTCGCCGTGGAGTAGGCTCACGAATCGATCATAGTCGAGGGTCTCAATATCTCCGATGCCAGGCTTATCTCTCCCAACCATTCCCATTACCATCTCCCCACCTTTTCCGCTCAGCTCAGCGACGGTTGATTTGACAGCTTTCGGTACCGCCCACCCTTCTCCTGCAGCAGCCTTCGCTGTCACTCTGTGGAGTCGATCAAGCGTATGTCGGTCCAGCTGTCTGTTGCGCTCCATCTTCTGTGACTTTTGGAAGTATGCCACTCCACGTTTCATGAGGACGAAATCAAAGGTGTCTTTGGGAACTGGTGCACCATACCAGCTAAGGCGATTGCGAGCTCCAATCAGCATTCCCAACATGGCTGCCACTGTGGTGGGCCCAAGTATCCCATCTGTAGGTTCAATATTGTAGTACTCGGATCCGATCTCAGTCCACCAGTCATTCACAGCCTTCTCTGTGACATCGCAGAGTATTCCATCTGCATATTCTTGTTCCAACTTCCCAAATATCGTCAGAGCGAACTGGCAGAGCTTAACCAGTTCAAGAACAGCCCCATAGAGCGGTATTCGATCGCTCGTCTTGTACAACTGGAAGAACTTGGCTTGCGTTGCTCCAGCGGGAGTAGCCAAGCTCATTCCAGACCGGCCAGAACATCCTAACCTCTTCAAATTCTCATTGACTATGAAGTCCTCCCTGTGTTTCGTGATATCGCCATCTGGAACAGGTATAACGGTAAGAGCTGAAGGGAAGCTGCTGAGATTCGTGACCATCAGCATTCCCTTTGGTGTGTCCTTTGGTCTAGCATGGAACTTGGCAACAGCAGCAAAGTATACCCGCATTCTCGGTGACCAAGTCTCTTCGTCCGCGGGCACACCCAGAACCCCCACCCAAGCTACATGATTCGGATCGCCAGTATATGTCGCTATCACGAAGGTCGGGTGTACTCTAGAACAGGCCCATTGTTCTACCAGGTAGAGTTCGTAGCCGACAATCTTGCCTCGTCGTTCTATTACCACAGCCAGAGGGTCCTCTTCGAGATATCTGTCCCGGTCAATTAAATGAAGCATTATTAGGGCCGGATTGCCTACCTGAAAGCTACAGGATCTGGAAACACAATATTCCTCCGTTGCAGAGTATGAGGGGGTTTCCTGGCGGAGGGGGGCGCATGTCTGGTCATTGGAGAGCCGGCTGTCCCATTCGCAAGAGTTCTTGTAGTTTGTTGCGAAGTTGTTCTTGAGAGAGTGAGGACCTCCTCTCGATGCATTTGTGGATCGTACACATTGGGGAAGCTAAACCTGGTTGCCATGCTTTACTTCGGAGTATCCTCTGCTCCTTTGGGAGCTTTGGCTGCTCTGTTTGACGGGGGTGTTTTGAGTGACGTCGCGATGGCTAAACCGCGGCATTCAAGAGAACGGCAGAAAGGGTAGTTTGAGAAGACTCATGGCTTTGCAGAATTCAGTGACTGGAGAGAGAAGGGCGAACGACTATATTGTCAGGTAGGTCGTTGTAATCAAGAATAAGAAAAGGATAGTATCCGGCTATTTCCTTCATCCAGTTCCTTGCATTGTCCCTTTCAAGCTCACGAAATGGCGGCGTACTGCATGTGATTTATTAGTAGTACTGAATAGCCCCTGCACACATGCCCCAAGGCCCTGAAGCGAACACTGCTATTGGACCCCAAACTCACTAATGCAAGGCCACTAATCGACTTTCCGGGGTACGACCAGCGACTGAGTGACTTACCTGACTTCTGGTTCCACCGCTTCCCAACTTCACGACGACGACAACAGCAACAATCTTCTAGATACACACCAGCTTTTCCACCTCTCGACGATCAGCTTTCACGAAACAAGCCCGGAGTACTATCACACATGTTTTCGACCTCAAGAACAAGAAGATAGCAGCGGGAGACAATACTTACAGCAAGGAGGATCATACCAGAATCGAAGGCGGGGTGGCTGAATGACCATGGATCATCTGCAGATAGAGCTGGCGAAGCTGCGGAGGGATGCCAACCTCAAGCAGAGTATGGAAGACGTGGACAAGATTATTGAGCAGCTGGAGAGAGCTCGAGAAACCATAATCGCAGGTACGAAGACTGAGAAAAATAATGCTGCGTTCCGGGAGCGAACTAATCCCTCTCTAGAACCGGATTCTGCTTCCATCACTCTGGCAAAACTACAAAATCCAGTTCAGCAAGGCTTCTGGAAAGTTAACGAGGATCTGAAGAAAATTCATAAGGGACATAATAGCTTTGGGAAAGCTCTGGACAAGGTATGTATTCAAATTAGATTTGGGGTTCCTCTGCTGATGCTGCACAGTACTTTCCAGTGAAAGCTCTGCCTACGGAATACGATGCTCTGGCATCACATCCTTCTCTAATAAATCGAGCTATTGCCATGCACCTTCTACGAGAGGGGCAATTCGACGTAGCATCTACCTTCCTCTCCGAAGCTCTCGACAATCCGCCCCAACCGCACGCGACTCCAGGAACTCCGAATCCAGCAAGCAACGACTCCAACGACCTGGCATCTCTCAAGTCCCAAGAACTCCAAGAGAAATTCTCGAATATGTACCAAATCCTCCACGAGCTCAAGATTCAGAACCTCCACCCCGCCATAGAATGGGCACGACAAAATAGCGCAGAGCTGGAAAACAGAGGCAGCAATCTAGAATTCGAACTCTGCAAATTACAATACATATGGCTATTCCAAGGACCGGAAATAAATGGGCTCCCAGATGACGAGAACAATGGTCTGAGTGGAGCAATCAAATATGCTCAAGAAACTTTCCCACGACACCAAATCCGCTTTACGAAAGACTGCCAGCAACTCCTAGCAGCAATCCTATACAAAACCAACTTGCGATCGAGCCCCTACTGGTACCTCTTCAACACCGAAACAGCCTGGTCCGAAGTCTCTCAATCCTTCACCCGAGAATTCTGCAGCTTACTTGGCCTATCTCCCTCCTCACCGCTCTACATAGCCTGCACAGCAGGCGCAATCGCTCTCCCCACCCTCCTCAAACTCGCCTCGATCGTCAAAGAGAAACGTACGGAATGGACGACTCAAGACGAATTACCCGTTGAGATTGCACTCCCGAGAAGCATGATCTTCCACGCCATCTTCGTGTGTCCCGTGTCGAAAGAGCAGACGACGGAAAGTAACCCGCCCATGATGATGCCCTGCGGACACGTGGTGGCGAAGGAGAGTCTGCAGAGGTTGAGCAAGGGAAGTCGATTCAAGTGTCCGTATTGTCCGAACGAGAGTTTGATGCGGGATGCTAGGCAGGTGGTTTTGTAGAGGGAGATGGTCATACCTCTCCACAGCTCTCTTTTTCATCCCCTGATCTCATCGCGGAGATTATGTGCGTGTAAGTATCTATTTGGATGGAGCAATGGTTTAACGTCGCATTGCGTGGCGTTTGTACTTATGGGCGGCTGGGCGTTTCATGGCGTGGGATTTGGATATTTCTTGAGGGTTCGGAAGGTGTGGGCGAAATGGGAGATTGTGCTATGCGGGAATGCATACGAAGGAAGGGATGCAGGACACAATGGCGGATGAATCTGTAAGCAAGTACTTAAGTACCTGCCTTGTAGCTCGACTCGATGATTAGAATACTCAAACAACTTCTCTCAAGTGCATTTTTTGCCGCTACCTCTCTCCACTGACATTCTGTGTACAAGTGATACTCAAAAGGCTTCGAGTAGCAGACTGCTGCGCTATGACAGCGCTGCAGACAATATATCTGTCCGCCTTTTGACACTTTGAATGGGGCTTTTTCTACCTGCGAAAGTCAAAAACACCCCAGAGTTCTCGCTTAGTATTATCGGATGATTGTTTGTCTTCCATTCGACGAGTCACATTCTCGGAATAAAGTACAATTATGCCTGTGTTCTCAAAAACACATGGATACAGAAACTAGCAACGCAATTTCCAACATGCTTATCAGTTGTACTGAGGTTACACTTCAGCATGGGGACCGAAACATTCTAATGACTAGCGTGGTAATTACAAGATAGCAATGGCGTTCGGAGGACTCGCTACTCCGCCTTGGATATTCAATGGGGCGCTGGTAAGCATGAAACTGTACTTGTTCTCGCGCTTGCATGCTTCAGCTAGCCCTTCCAAATTCCACAATTCGCCAATGGGCGTTCCCCAGAAGGCGAGGAAATGGTCGTGGAGTCCTGTTAATGTAGTCAGCACTTGACTCAATTTTGAGCAAGGCTCGGAAGACCAGAGAGATGTGACAAGTATATAAGGGACGGAGGATCTGTCATGCAAAAACAGGGAAAGGGACATACTATAAGGCGCCTTAGGAGGCCACGCCTCAAACGCAATCGCGTCCCCTGCAACCGCCGCAAAATGGTGATCCCAAAGCCACTCCACACTCTCTTCATTCCCCGCCAATCCAACAAACTCATGCCCATTCTTCGCCTTCGCAATCCTCCCCTCGTCATCCGCACCATTATACCACTTCACCCATCCACTCCTAATAATCAGGATATCCGCCGGCTTGAACTCCACGCCCTGATCCTTAGCTATAGCCTCGACATCCTTCACGGTGATCTCGTGTCTGCTCGTCGCTTCATACTGGATCCCTTTCTTCTCTGCCCAAGACGCATAGTCGATAAGTACGCCGCGACCGACGATACCGCCCCGTTCCGTCCAGTGGTGCTGGCTGTTGTCGGAGATGTGCTTTGGGTCGGGAATCTCTTCATGCTTGAGACCGTTGTAGTAGAGTCCCGTCTCTTGGTGGCCCCAGTGTCGGAAGCCGTCCCATTGCGAGCCGCTTTGCGTGTTGATGTGGATCAGATCGTCCCAGGCGAAGAAGCCGAGGGGTTTCAGATCTTTGAAGTGGTGCTGAGCTTTCTCGTGAAGCCTGGTTCGTGGACGTTTTCGAGTCCCCAGCTTGGTTTTCAGGTCAGCTTTTTGTTTATTTGTTCGTCAAGCGAGGATGAGAGAGAGAGAGAGAGAGAGAGAGAGAGAGAGAGAGAGAGATTGGAGAGGTGCTTACTTCAGGGCAACGCTTGTTCCGGATCGGATTTCTTTCTGAGCTTCTTTTGCGATTTCGGGGGTCAGGAGATTCAGTGTTCCGCAGTTGTCACGTTTGCCGTCTTTGTCGAAGAGTCCCCATGCTGCACCGTGAGGCATGCCTTTGACGGCTGGCATGTCCTTGAAGGAAGGGAGATCTTGGGCGCGCATTTTGAGGGCAGGATTGTGAGTGTACAGAAGAATGAAAGATATGTTTAAATCGAACTGAAGGATAGTATGCAAAAGAAAAGAAAAGAAAAATGAATGCTAGAGAAACATAGAATACTTGTACCAGATCAACGCGGAACTCATCGTCAGAGAGATACCCCGCATTGCGGGGTGGAAGAGCGGTGCAACGACAGCTTGTACTTAGACATTTCCTTGAGTTCCAGAATTCATCACTGGGGCATGGTTTGAGACTTAATGGAAAATGATAGGACAATGCTTGACGCTTGTAAAAATGGCTTGAAGTTGGGCGCTCTAGTGGTTCCATCGGATGCCTTCCCCCTCATTCAGTTGCCGTGCCGAGGACGCCGTCACTTGAGACTTTTTGCTACCCGTTCCACCGGAAGATGGCTCCATTTTGATCATACCTCGATTGGATGGAACTGAGAGGTAATCTTTATCTTCTCGTATGAGATCTGGAGAACTTTGGAATGTGACTTGGAAATTTCTCGCAATTCGAGTTCCGGGAGTCTGCGGCTGTATGCTAGAAGTCTCTCGGAGCCATGTCGAAACTAGGTTTATAGACTGCTCAAACACAGACGAAAAAGCGAAAAGAGTTCCGAAGCAATTAAATGCATGGGATATTCTTCAAGAGACGGATTTATACATGAGGAACCTGAAAGTCAGTCGTTGTCGTTCTCGATTCATGACGTCCTGAATTGTGCCCCTTTTCACCGCCCAACCCAAACTTCACTCGGCTTAGAGTAGACTTTAACGACATCAGTTCAACACTCGATCACCATCGACCGTAACGTCATTTGGTATTTGGAAACAGATGCTGCCAGAATGCTCATTCAATGCAAGAAAGTGGATATGTTTACTGAGACTTACCAAGGGGAGTATAGTTTCACCTCTAGAATAGCTTCTAGCTTAACGCCGAAGCATCGATGACGATGTTGCCTTCGCCCAAGCTCATAGCATGGCGAACTCAAGGTAGAAAGAGCTAAGTATATCTTCTAACATTTTCTCTGTTTTCTCATATAACATTGAAACATTACCTTAACCAAACAGTTATCATGCCTCGCGTCTTTTCAATCACTGGGACTTCCACGGGGTTTGGAAACAACCTGGTCTAGGAAGTTCTTGATAGAGGTGACATTGCAGTTGCGACTGCCCGGAAGACCGAATCTCTTAAGTTCAAAGGAACAAATGATAAGGTGAGATTCTGTGTAGCGGCCTATGACACCCTAGCCTAACCATTATTTAGAACTTCCTCGTTCTTAAACTCGATGTCACCTAGCTATCCGACATCGACTCAGCATTCAAATCCACCCTTGAGAAATTCGAGCGCGTGGACTTTATAATAAATAATGCTGGTTTCGGTCTTTCTGGCCCCTTCGAAGAATTGGCCGACGATCAAATCAGGAAGCAAATGGAAGTCAACCTCTTCGGCCTCATCAATGTCACGCGGAAAGCCATGGAAGCCATGCGCGAGCAGAAACCCTCAGGAGGACTGATCCAGCAAGTCACCAGCGTAGGAGGTCAAATTGGCGTCCCCACCTTCAGCGTTTAATGCGCCAGTAAGTGGGCTGTCGAGGCTTTCACGGAGACGACTAGCCAGGAGGTCAAGCCTGAGTGGGGAATCAAGTTCACACTGATTGAACTGGGTGGGTTCAGGACTGATTTCTCGGAAAGGTCGATGGACTCTCCGCGAAGAGACATCCCGCTTATGATCACATCGATACCAAGAGGAACAAGGAAGCGAGAAATGGTACTCAATCAGGCGACCCAGCCAAAGCTGCAAGAGCCATGTACGAGCTTGCTATTAACAATGATCCGCCCTTGAGGATCACTCTTGGCTCTGACGGGTTTACGAAAATCACGGAGAAGGTAGAGAAGTACAAGGAGAATTTGAAGAATTATGAGAAGATTTCGAAGAGAACGAATATTGAGGAATAGATGACAGCTAGAGCACACTAGATGTTAAAAGAAATATTGAAGAGTAGCCTTCCTCGCGGGATTAGCCGCAGCAAGTGCTCAGCGTTGTGTTATTCTACGAAACCTCAAGTTTTATTTTTCTATCTCCGTGTTGTTGTTTGCCTGACTCCAGTTTTCCAGTGGCATCTGCCCATCAAAGAGACGAATTTAGTCGTGGTTGAAAATAGGCGGAATGGAGTCCTGAAATAGGGATGGAAGAGGGGCAAATCATCAGGTGTAAGTGGACTGCCAAGTTTATGCTTACAAATTTCACCGAGACACACGATCTGTTCTTGAAAACAGATTCAATCCATGCTCAAGATCCAGTAGCTGTCGACTCTCGGAGGATGACTTCTCGGACAATCGCAGCCGATGATCCGACTCTCATTGAGGCATTGACAGACAACGAAACGATACTACAAGTTATCAGCAATAGTAGAACATTTCTGGAAGAAGCGCAGCTTCAATCCTGCGAGCCAGACCGATCCCAAATCACTGACTACCTGAAATATCTCACTGAAAACTTCTGGTGCGATAACTATCGTGCTCGAACGTGGGGCTACACCATTATCCGCACCGCCTACCGGGATGGCGACGATGAGAAGTTCAAGCACGGGATCGATAAAATTCACCGCTTTCTCAGGCTTTGGAGTGACACCGAGGTTCAGTCTGCTACTAAGCGAATATACGGCATAGGGGGCCTTAGGGGAAAGTATGAATTCAAATACTACTGGCCAGAGAGAATGCCAGAGATTGCGAGCTCGATTCCGAATGAATTGTTCTTGGGGCGGTTCGTCAATGATATCGTTGAAGATAAGGAGAAATTGAACGAAGCTACTGTGGCGCAGGTGAGCAATACCAGTTACTAACAGCAAACATCATTCATGTAGTTGAGACAGGTCAGTGAGTACTTCAAGCGCTGGGCCTACGCACACTGGGGAGGTAATCCGAAACACATTTCAGCCGCAAGTCCTCGACTCAAGTCCTGCATTCTACTCGATGCCGAGACAATGGATCACCTTCAGAACACTTCCAAATCCTTCCCGGACGCTCGATCTACGTCTGAAAGCTTCAAGCTTGGCGGACTCTTCTGGGTGAAGATTGTGGAGGCGTTCCCACAACCACGCTTTCTGGGCATGGCTGACTGTTATCGCCTGCGTCTTGGAGACCTTGCGGACTTCTGGTTCGGCAGAACGTGGTTGGACCCGGATAGATCGTCGTCGCCTGTGGTAGGTCAGCCAGAAGATGTGTACTACTACGTTTCGGGCGGGTATGGAGGCAGTATATATGATCCGCCAGGTTGCCAGCACTGTAAAGATCTACCTCGGTAAATTTTCAAGACTTTTTGACTTGTTTTGATTGCTTTTCCCGTTGTTGGGTATTCATGCGCTTTCATTCTCTGCCTATCGTACACCAAAGTCCCAAAGCACGAGCCACACAAAGTCATCCCTCCTATCCTCGTCTTCCACCATGACCTCGTCCACCTCGACCACGTCCTCCACGGCCACCGCGACCTCCACGAGGAGCAGGGCGAGCAATTGGGCGGTCGTTGGGAGGGGTACGATCGCGAATGCGACCGGCGTCGCACTGCATGCGGAGATTTGGATCGGAGAGGACGGCGAAGGCTTCCTTGACCTGGGCGAAGACCTTCGTGGTCTTTCTGACCTTGTTGACATTGCCAGACTGGAGTTTGGCGCGGCCGATAGCAGACTCTGGGCCGAACTCTGCCCCTGGAAAACAACACATTAGCTCTTTTCAATGTTCCTGCTACAATTGAGGACATACATTTGCCATTGTAGGCACGCAGGATGCCGTCCTGGGTAACTTTGGCTTGAACGCCCAGGTCCCGGTAGTAGTCGCGAGCGAAGTTTATGGCATCACGTGGGCCAGTTGGGGGTTCCAGCTCACCGAGAGCAGCGAGGGGGTCTGCGGCGGGCGCGGCGGGAACAGCGGCAGAAGATGGGGCAGCTTTGACGGGGTTTGGGAGCTATTATGCCATCAGTATCGAATGTCAATAACGCGTCAACATCTTTTAGACGGTGGATTGTTAAGTTTCCCGATTCAGAACATTTAGAAAGAGGTACCTACGAGGTGGGCGGGGATCTTGACGCGGGCATGGGTACCGGCCATGACCTGCTGAGAGAAGGTCACGATGCGCTCATACTCCGCTATCTCGGCCTCTTCCTCAGGAGTCAGAGGGACGGGGTCGGTGCTGGGAGGAGAAGGATTCATTTTGTTGTGTTGTGTTGTGTTGTGGTGTGGTGTGGTGTATCGTTGTTGTGTTGGGCTTGTGTTGCGTAGAAACGAGAACTTTTGAAGTTGCCGGACGAAAAGACGGTCGAACTTTCTGCACACGATCTCTGATATTCGCGTTGACGTTGGCGCTGACTTGTAAGCGAGGGTCATTATCGTGAGATGAAGACTTTAGCGTGTCAATAAAGTCGCAGAGCCATGGGTCGCTTAACCAACCGGAACCAGAAGTAAGTTAGTAGAATACAATGTCCTAAAAAAGCTCCCTCAAGAGCGAAGGAAAATTGGCGAGGCCCTTGAAATTGTTGGAATTAAAAACAATGTCTTCTGACAGAACAGCAAAAAGGAAATCAAAAAAGAAGTTTGTGGTCTTCACGGGGCTTATCCCTCTAAGGGGCACCCCCACAGGCCTGCCTACATGTCTACTGTCCAAATGGATCTTTCCACTGAGCCAGGCCTACTCAGATTGACAGAAAAGGTTGTATTTCGCTACAAGACCATGAAGAAAATTAAGCGAGAATCAACACTCCAGTCGCTGAATAGCTAAGCTTCGACCCCCTCACATCTTCACAGGTCCTACCGGCATAGATAATGATATGGCATTTAATGGAGATGCCCAAGCAGACTTGAGTGTATCTTGACTGTACTTTCAATTTACTGATGTCATAAATGGTGTTGCTTACATTCAACATTTTCACTCGAGTCGTTCTGGAAAGGCATCCATTACTGCATCAGTAATCAGTTATCAGACTACAGAAGCCTGGTACTACCAGCATATTCATTTAACAAGTCCTAATGTATGTATATCTGCTGTTGCTGCAGTTTCTTGGGCCGCAAGATCGGGATTCTGCAATACGTGGACACCTCCCAATACAGCTCGCCTGAGTCGGCCCCTCGTCAACATAAAAATAATTCCACGTGTCTCCGCAGCCTACAGTATTTGCTAAGCAGGCATCGATCTATGCTTGAGCCAGTTCAATGCCGTCGATATCTTGGGGAAGGGGTTTTCCTTTAACACGTTGCCTCGAAACCATCTAATTGGTTTTCTGTCGAGCCGAACAAAGGGATCGCCACATAGCACGTGCTTCCCACAAAGAGCCTTTCGGCAATGGCTTACGATTTCTTTGTCTCTACGATTCATCAGTGCCGAGCTGTTGCTTGGTTTGATAGCTATAGAGCTGGCGGATAGAACAAGACAGAGAGAGGTAGCGGCTGGGGCAGCTCCTGCCAGGCGATGTCCCTCGCCCAGGTCCCCGCCCATGTCTCCTCAGCAATTATATATGTATCGTAGGTCTACTCTAACCACAACATAAATTCATGCTTCGGCGCTGATTTCATCCACACATCTTTACCGATCAACATACGAGCCCCTCGAGATACCTTTACTGCTATCGCCATGGCACCCACCAAGAACTCCAAACAGAGCCACAAGCCTAAAGCTACATCACGCAGCAAGAAGCGGGCATGCGATCTATCCATGCCTCGATCAGCAGATACCATCAAGCCATCTTTTCAAGAAAAGAACCAGTCTTGGGATAGCCAGGCGAAGAAGAAAAAGAAAGCTCGCTCGAAAGCATGCGTGGAAGCTCGAGATACCAAAGCTGCTTCTGCTCTGAGAATCCTGGGCTGGTGAAAGTGATCTGGGATTGTCTCCCGTGTCGCTTCCAAAATGGCCTTCCACACCAAGGGAGCGTTCACCCCACTGTTGTCATGTTAGATGAAACGACAATCAAGGAAGGCAAATGTTCAAATTGAACACAAACACAAAAGAACGACGGACTGGTTCCCAAATCTCGGGCACTTGTTGCTCAAGTTTCCTTGCCTGATTCATTGCTGCATCATCTAGGACTGTGTTATCCTCCTAGAGATTTTCGGGCTTGGAGGTGGACTTGAGTCTTGACTGTACGGATGTGTCTATGTGCTGAGCAGATGTGACTGCTTTACTATGATCCAAGACTCCCTTCACACGTTATTCAGCCCACCACTTCCCCAAAAAGATACCCCAAAAGTTATCAAAACAGACCATTCCAGACTACGGCTCATGAATGTGATATTACTGTCCCCCCCTCCCCGCATCAACCGTGACTGCCCGCTCCACCTGACCACCCCGAGAAGCTAGTCACAATGTATAAGCCGATTGAAGATACCGCTCGTCTGAGGGACATAAAAGCTAGGGACGAATTTGTACAAACCTAGATCTTTCCTTTCTTCAAAAGACCTCGACGAATACCCAGTCCTCTCGAATGAATCGCTCATCATCTCTAACCCGTTCCGCTCTCTCGGCCGTCAGCGCCAACAGCTGGAACACAGACAGAACCATCCCCGCGCACGCCGAGAACACTCGGTCCAGCGCCATCATCCACGAAGTCCCCTCGTCCCAAATCCCGCAGATGGAATACACTCCTCAACACCACACTAACACAAGTACAACAACTAGTCCAGTCGCAGGGCATCCGGACCTTCAGACCATCAACTACTCCACGTTCGCCAATCAACCCTCCACCCCGCAACACACCAGCACATTTCCAGCGGCCCGACCAGAGTCCATTGCGTCAAAAGCAACGGCCAAACCCTCGTTTCAGGATTATCAGACTCTGGTACCAGAACAGCACTGGCCGCCGCATGCCTCTGGCGGGATCAGAACAGACCTCAAACTCCGTCGAGGAGTTCTGACACACTGTGCTCCTGGATCCAGCGGCCATTTCCAAGTCAACATCGAAAGGATCTTGCGATACACTTTCCAGAACGGTGATCTACTGGAAGAGGCGCTGGAGAGCCCCGGATCAGGAATGACCTGCGTGGGAAAGACATACCGGCGATGTGAAGAGGGCAACAAGCAACTTGCGAAGGTGGGAAAGAAAGTTCTAAAGCTAGTGATCCTGGATCAGTGCTATACTTTCAGGATCAGTAAGTCTGCCTTCCTCCTCCTTTACTGTGGGGAAGGCATAGCTGACGAGGCCCAGAAAATCAGAAACGTATCATCAATGACATGATCGGGAGAAGCAACCTTTTCAAAGTAGGCAAGAATACCAAAATCGAGAGCTGGGTACGGAATAAGATGCCAAAGCAAGAAGGGAAGACGAGGAATCCATTCAGACTTCTGGTGGACGATGCGAGAACAGAGGATGCAACCAGAACCATCGAGAGGGCTATGCAAGCCGTTATTGGAGCAGTGTACTTCGATGGAGGGTTCGAGACTGCGAGAAGAGTTATGGCTCAGCTGTGTTTGATGATCAAGGCTGGTAACGAGCAGAATCGGGGGACTCTGATAGATGTTGGATTCGGTTTGGACAAAGGAAAGAGATATCGAGATGATGATGGCTCTGGTGGCAGTGGGACGCCATTGCTCAAATAGCGTGAAATGTCAAAGACAAACTGTCTGGAAGGACCGGCCGTTCGTGAATGGGACTGGCTCGGGAGTTGGGTGAGTCTATGTGCCGAGATCAAGCGGTCACGTGGATGGCTTTGTTGACGCAACATTGTGTGAAGTCATGGGCAGCACTATGCACCATGGCTTCAATTTTTTCGAGCTCTCTAGATGCTCAGTGTATCGCTTGATATTTACACGGCTTAAGACCTTTGCTGTAGTGAGCCCATCGCTTCAACGGACCTTGTGTAGCTAGTGGGAACACGAAGACAGAGAAGGATCGAAGAACAAACCAGCCGCGGGTTGATCCCAATGTGTAGACGAAAGGGAGTTTCCTTCGAATTTATTTTATTTCCTTCATGCTCTGAACAAGTACTGAAAAGTCTCAACAACATTGCCGTAGAAGACAGAGCAGTGCGGGGCTGTTATGTAGGAGACAAATATGGGCACTAAGTACGCAAGATGTGAAAGACATTCGTGTAGAAGTGAAAGAAATCGACAGCTGATGCCCTGTGCCAATGTTTGTGAACTATTGCTCATCTTTTCCCCTTGCTAGCATGGGTGCAGATGCCGTGGGCACATCGGGCAGCCTCATATCAAATCCTTCGAGTGTGCACGGACCACATGAAAGGAGACGAAATAGTCCCAATGTGATTTGGAAAAGCTGGTGAAGATGGTGAATATTACCTGTTGACAGGTATTCCAGGAGCTGGCTCATGTTCCTGGTGTATGTGATGACATGTCGCTAAGCCTGTTGGGGAGGGAGAAGATATGCAGTGCCGCTGAAGGGGTGCTCGCTTCTCATTGGCTGCCCCCGAGAGTCCCGCACCATAAAAGCTGGCACTCCCCCCATTCCCACCATCTTTCTTCCACACTCTTTTGCATACCCGTCCCTCATCGGTATCATCATCCCAATCATCATCGAACTCATCCCGATTTATTTTAGGCTCATCGGACCCCTGTGAGGACTTCCACACGTGAACCATATCTGGTACCCTCGATCTCATCTCATCGCTTCACTCGGTGAACACAGTCGCCAAGGCACCCACCTGTCATCACTTTTTATCCACACCTCGTCGTCGAGGAAGCTTCCATCACTTCCATCCATCAACCACTATTGTTTCATCAACTTTGAGAATCAATATCAACTCTGAGACCCGTCAGCCATCCTTAGCGAGATTTTGGGCTCTCAACGTACTAGCCTGACGGCGTTCGTGAGGTTATCACCACCATCCCAGCATTGGGAAAGGCCGACCACAAACTTAGACACACAAAACGTCCACCAAGAACTATGCAGGCAGCTGTATTATCGAGTGAGAGACTCAGTGGACCATGGCCTGCCTCGCACTTCTTGGAAGACAGCCGTCAAAGCAGAAACCAAAAGAAAGTACGTTTCGATGCAACGGCAGTAGACAACGAGTACAAGATGAGACCCAGACAAAAGAGACCATCACCGATTGGGACTGCAGCTTTCTCGCGAGATTTTGAAATTTTGCCCTCGTCGTGGTCTTCAGCCGCAGACTCAGGCCCAAGCGTGTCAAGAAAAACCTACTCACCTGCTCCATGGCCCCTCTCGACCGAGTTTCGATCACAAGAGGCCAGGAAACTAGATCTGGCGGCCAATCCGCGGTACCCTGCTCAGGCAAGTTGGACTCTCTATCCCCTGACCCAAAATCGGGCTCGAACACCACTGCCTGGCCTTGAGCCAAGGATACCCACGATGACCAGCACATCGGGCTCCCGCACCTTTGCCAAAGGATCGGCCAACTCTGCTGTGAAGAGGGACAAGGCTTCACATGTGAGGAACGCTTCTCACGTGCCTCCAAGAGTTCCAGATGCTCCTTCTTGGCCAAATCAGAGACCACCACCAGCCCCTAGGCCATCGCGACTCCCAACTCCGGATTTAATGGATGTTGATGGTGAAATGTTCTGTCCTTGCGATTTGATCGTGTCTGGGAAAGACTTCATCTCCGTAGGGAAGAAACCCATAGCCAAAATGGATGCTCAGTGTATGGTGATCCCACTGTAGTGAAGGCTTTCGTTTGCTGACTGAAACAGTGGAAGCCGCAAGGGCCCATATGAAGCGCCAGGCGTGATTCTGCGAACGTAGGGTGAATGTTGTAAGACTGCATTGAGACATCTCAGACTGTTTCTATGATGAGGATATTTCTAGAGCAATGTATACCCAGTAATGAGGCGTTTGTTGTCTTTCGGCATGATTTTGCTTTGGTGCTGGACTGGGAGGATCTGGCATCCTTGGGAAGGATCGAGAGTTGTTTCTACCTTTCCGTGCTTTATGAGATATTCGACGAATGAACATGCGACGATCGATATAGTTTTGATGAGTCCTATGCCTTATGAAGCCTTTCGTAATCCATCACTGTGTGAGTATGAAAGTGGCAAGTTGTCGAGATCCAGTGCACTGGTGTTGCTAGGCAGATCTCCCTTGCCTGCAGCACTGAACGCTAGCAAATGCTGCTCCTTGAGGTTTCCAGGGCCAATTGCTATCTTCCGACCGGGCATTATGCGTTTGATTCTCGTCCAGATATCGTATCAGGGATCAAAATCCTTTTAGGTGTCGTGGTGGTGGATATCTGGCGCTTGGGTTAATGATATGTCGTTAGAATGGCTTCGTTAAAGTCATCCTTGCTTACTAATAAATCAACCCCGCCAAACAAAACAACCCCACCTTCATGTTCCGCGCCCTCTCGTCAAAGCTAGACTTCGCAATATCAACAGATCTTCAACCCACTGCAGTTCGCCCACTACTTCAATACGACAATTGATAATTTCTCAGAAATCAGATCACTACATCACAATGGCAGACATGAAGGTCGTTTACACAAAGGATGCTGCTTTCCGTACGTTTTTACCCCACCTTCCCAAGAAAGCAAACTGACCCCTCCATAGCTGCAGGACCATACGTACGTCTTCTTCAGCGCTGAATCTTACAAGATATCTTCGGTTATCCCAACAAACGTAACTGACAAACCTTCCAGTCCCAAGCAATTGCCACCCCTACCACAATCTACTGCTCCGGCCAAATCCCCTGCGATAGCGCCGGCACGATCCTTACCCTCGAATCCTCAAGCATCACCCAGATGACCGAACTCTGCATCAAGAACCTCTCCGCAGTCCTCAAGGAGGCCGGCTCTGATATCTCGAAGGTCGTCAAGGTCAATGTCTTCTTGACTAGCATGGACAACTTCGCGGAGATGAATGCCACATACGAGAAGTTCTTCACACACAAGCCGGCGAGAAGCTGCGTGGCTGTTTACCAGCTGCCAAAGGGTGTGCCAGTAGAAATTGAGTGCATCGCTCTCGCGTGAATACATGGTGGAATAATCGGGAGGGAAAGGCTTTGACGGTGGGCACCACATTTGGGTGGTACTGGTACATGGTCTCCAAAAATAGATCTCAGCTAGGAATGAAGTCTTCTTCTGCGGATATGGCTATGGAGGCCTTATGTGTTCCTCGGTACAGCGGATGAAGCTTTTGTGATGAGTATTTTGTAGGTCTCCAGACTCGTGCAGCTCTCAGGCTTCTATGGGAATCGCTGGCCCACAATGTCCGTCTTGCTTCCTGCCATCTACACGTCAAGCAAGGCTTTCTGCCAACTGTGCAAGAAATATAAACGAATGCAGGAGTGTAGCTTCGTTAAGCGCTGGAACCTCATGTCATGGAATTTGCACAGATGCTGAGAAAGACCAGTGTATGTTTCTCAGTATGACGGTATTTCAAAATAGGGTGCAACTTTTCGGACATCCACTTGCAAGCTTGATGACCCACAGGCTCAAAATCTCCGTTCCATCACCTCTTTCCCTGTCCGAGTTTCAATTACATTTCTACTCCTTGGCACTACCAGCTTGGCCATCTCCTCCCCCTTCTCAATGCCTCCGCGTCTCTCGGCCACCACCCGCGCGTCATCAACCTCGGCGGCGCCGGCGGTGAGGTCTCGAATCTTATACTCGACGATCTCGGTCTCAACAAGCCAGGGAACACTCGATGTGGTGTTCTATCGAATATATCGCTACGGCTATGACGCTCACGCTGTCTCGTGTAGCAGAGGAGAATCTAGATGTAATGTTTGTGTTTAATATGCCTGGCTTGGTGGCGACGGGGATTCCTAGGGGAGTTGGGTGGATAGTTGGTATGGGAGGATCTTGGTGGCGGTGATGGGGACGAGAGTTGAGGATGCGGGGGAGAATTGTGTGTCTTTGATGACGAGTGGGAGGGTCGGTGGGTGGGGAGTTGAGGGTGAGAAGGGTGAGGTGAGGGTGAAGAACATGAAGGGGACGGAGGGGACAGGGGCGTTGTTTTGTGTTAGAAGGAAGATGGTGGTATTACAGCAGGAGAAGATTATGGAGGATTTGGAAAGGTTGGATGCGCCGAGAAAGGTCTGGGAGAGGTTGATGGAAGTCATTAGACCTTACATGTGAGGAATGCTACCAGAGACAGAGAAATGGATATGTCCGCTGATCCCTGTTTAGCTTCATTGATCTTTGTCTACTATTAGATTTCCTAGAGGCAATCGGACTGCGAGTTCATGAGAATTTGGCCAGACGACGGAACATGGTCGTTGAGGTGATAGCCTTCGCTTACGACATAAAAAAGTGGAGAAAGGCATCAAAACAACCAAAATAAACATAACAAAAAGTCCCTGGATCCGAACTAGGACCACCCAAAAATGCGTACAGGCACAAAATGATGAAAGGAAGAAAAGAAAACGGAAAAAACTCAGAAGAGACCGGAGACTCAGTCCCAACTTAGAACAACCAGGCGAACTGATTTGTTTGAAGTTGGCCGTCGACGGGATTTTACCCTGCGCTCTCCCAACTAGCTTACGCCTCAGAAGGGTGCACTTACTCTCTTGGCGGTTAGACCAGAGGTGTACGTCGAGTATGTTATGGGCTTGCTTATTTCGCTAGATGGATGGCATGGATTCGTCGGTGTTTTTGTGGGTCTCGCTTGGATGGCGGGCTTCGTGGGCGGAAATTGAATTGCTATTTTGACGGCGGCGACGTCATGACGATGCTGTTTTGAGATGAGCGGATCCTTGGTGAGTTGGTGCAGGTCAATGTTATTCACAGGCTTCAGGTGGGCTACACTTGTGATTGAATCGGGTATGATCGGATTGTGCAGCATCCAAGTTTATAAATTCTATTCCTCTGCCTTCTTACGTTCCGCAGCCTCTACAGCTGCGGCTTTGTATTTTGAAGATCTCTTCGTATTGCTCAAGAAAGACACCAAGTTCCTCATACTGGCCATCGTGTCTGGATGGTCTTTTCCCAACACCCTCTCCTGCACAGCAACGGTCTCACGATACAGAAGCTCTACCTCCTTGGGCTTGTCCTGTAATTGCAGAACCACCGCAAGATTGTTGGCATTGACGAGAGTCTGCGGATGTTCTTTTCCCATAGTCTTCTGCCGGATCTCCAGCGCTTTGCGGTAAATGTGTTCAGCCTCGGTGAATTTGCCCTGCGCTTGGCAGACAGCTGCGACATTGCTCATGCTCGCGAGAGTCTCAGGGTGATGCTCGCCGTGTAATGTTTGCTTGGCAGTCTCAATGGTGCGATATATGGTTTCTGCTTCAGACAGTCGACCTTGAGTTCTTAGCAGAAAGGCATAATTGTTGTAGTATGTGAGAGTGTCAGGGTGATGGGATCCCAAGATAGGAGCGCTGAGGGCCGATATCTCTTCATAGATCGGCAGGGCTTCATCGAATTTGCGCTGCCGTCTCAGAATGGACCCTACTAGAGCTGTCAAATAAAGTACCTCTGAATCTCCATCCATAACGCTGGGCTTGAATCGTGTCATGGCCTCTTTCGCAATGGGTTCAGCTTCCGCGAACTTGCCCTGCTCGTATAGCAGGTTCGCAAGTTGCCGCATGCTTCGAAGCGTTTCGGTGTGGTTTTTGCTGAGGACCTGGGACTTACCCTCGAGCGCTTTCCGGCAATAGTGTTCTGCTTTTTCATACTGACTTCCGCGCCGCAGGTAGAATGAGAGATTGCTCATAGCTGTTAGCGCGTCCTGGTGGTGCTCTCCGTAAGTGTCGATGATCGAAGCAAGCTCTATCTGACAAAGTTCTGCTGCACGCTTATAATCACCCTGGGCGTCTAGATACCACACGATTTGTTGAGATGCACTGAACGGTGATTTAGCGTCCACGAATGTGGGGGCTGCCGTAACCATGCCATTATGGAGAAGACCATCGATGCATTGCTGAATGTGCTTCTTGTCTCTGGTACTGATTTCGACGTTCTTAGATCGTAGTGACAGAAGATAAGCTCCCAATATCACGGACCCTTCGATCCCACATTCTCGTTTGAGCATGGATGACGCAGTTGAGTGTGCCCATGACAGCACCTCCGCGCTTATCTGGATCACGACTTCATCTTCTTCAACTTGACACTCAATCAGGACCGACAAGTCTTGTAATTTTATGAGAACATCCCGAAAGGCCTCCGGATCCCATGATCCGTCTTTCTTTCGACAAGACGGCATCCAATCCTTGTTTGCTATGGCGTGTGCGTGAAGAAGCTTGTCAGAAAACTCTGATATAATTTGACTTGATGCAAAGGCACCGAGTATTCTCAGGAGACGAAGAATCTCGTTTGCATTCGCTGGAGTACGTCGGTGGAAGAATTTCTCGGGTGTCAACAGTTCGAACTCGTCATTCAGCTTAACAATCTTGACCTCTGAGAATTTGTTTGCTTCCGCTTCGGCGATCGAGGGAAGCGGCACGCCCGAGACAGGCATAACTTGGGACATCGACCTGATGTGCTCCTGTGCAAACGATTCCAGATGTCTTCGAAGCTTGATCTGTGTGGAGTCCTCTTCTGCAGTGAAAGACTTGTGTTGTGCTTCATGCTGAATCATGGGCATTGCTTGCTCCGGATTCGCGTCTGTGAAGCGGTTCCTAGACGTGACAAATGCTACTGGTTGGCATGCAGGGTGTTCTGGTAACATATTGTACACCGCGACTGGAATTGACAGTATCAGTACTGTCGAGTAGCTGCTGTACACTCCTTCGACTTTCACGTGTTTAGCTAGTCCAGGAAATCTACAGATCCAGCGGCGGCAAGCCTCTGCGTTTGGAAGTGCTTGATCCTCGTCAAGTGCAATCGACACAAGCATGTGTGGCACTTTCAAGTCGAAATTCGACTCTGAAGAGCCATCTTCTAGTCGAGGTGCAGATCCTAAGTTCGATTGTCCGCTGCTGGAACTTGATAGACCCTCCAGCTCTTCGCATCCAAGACTCATTAGGTCGAAATAGCTAGATGGTGTTAAGCAGTCCCGCGGCAAGATTCCCTCAGGCGAATTCGACGTTGCACCACTTGGTGATGTTTCAACTATGTCAATGAGCGTCTGCTTGCAGAGTCTGATACCCTCAACACGAGGATCTTTTGAGCCGTTGATGTATACAGGGGTACTGCGCCACTCTCTTCTCTGGCCATTTGAGCACCTCTCTTTCCGCCTTTGCATCAAGACCCTAAGGACTTCGCAGTGTAACATGGTGATTGAAAATGAGGGAACATCTTTCCAGTCCATAAGAACCTCGATCAGGGAAGTTGTGAAAGAATGCTCCCCAGGTGGCGGAGCAATGCCTTCGAATCCACAAGCTGCAAGGGTTTCCATTGCAGAGTTGGATGGTGCAGGGGCAGAGCTCGCAGCTGCACAACAGTCCAAGAGAACCAAGACATCTGACTTCGCTCTTTCGAATAAGCCTTGAATATGGGACCATTCGACGGTCGGACAGCCGGGTTGCTGGGAACTGAGATGATATTAGCGACTCTCTTCGCTTGAGCACTACAGATGCGAAAACGAGTAGACGAGTGTTACGGATAGCGATTACGGAATAGATGCAACAGGAGATTTCAGGACAGAAAATGCTAGACGATCACTCACAATGCCCAAGTCGACTGACGGTATCGATTGATAAGACCGTGCCCAGCATAATATAAGATGAACAAGTTATCTGAATTGTCAAAGTCTCGGATAAAGTTTAGAGCGTTGGACATGATGTCGTACTGCGAGCTCTCATTCGATGGAATGATCCACGTTGTGGTCTCGAAACAGTACTCCTCTTGAAAGACTCTACGAAGTGCATCGAGTTCCCTCTCGAATCCCCATTCGCCATTCTCCCAACGCATCAGAGCAACATGGATTGATTTATATCGTGAACCTCCATGGTTGGGGAACGATGAACTGACAGCCTAATACATGTTAGTTTGGTCCCTCCTCATTGGAAATGTTGACAACCTACTTTCTCTATGTTCTCTGCCAAGCTGCTCAGATCTTTTAGATGCCATCCCAGTCTTGACGTATCATGTGTTCTAGGTGGTGAGGTCAGAGCAGTACCATCCGACTGAATGCTGTCTAGATCGGTGTCTCTCTCGTGCACTGAATCTCCTCCGGCAATTGAAGAATCTCCATCGGACAGGATGAAGAACTCAGGCGATGCCATAGCGGGGTCGAGAAAGCTCGGGACCTTGAGCCCGCCGTGTCATTCTGGAATGCTGTGTCGGAAGTCCTCTAGCGAAGAGCTTCAAGTGACGCCTAACGATGACAACTCGAGATACTTGGAATCATTGACGTGCATGATGGACTATGCCTGATTCGTTTACCGAGTATATGAAGTTCTCGTTGCGGGGTTCATCTTGATAGGCTGACAGGACAATGACTTCGCCCCTAAATGTGCAGCACGGCTGCTTCCAAAGCTCAATTATTCATTGCAGCCAGAAAGATGAAGGAGAACTTGCTGCTGCCTATTTGGGGACCGTTATCTAGAATGAACCCAGAAGGTCTGGGCCAACGAACCCACGCAGAGTTCACACTTGGGAAAGGTTCGATGAAACGGGAGCTGAATCTTCAAAATAAATCCGGGAGAGGCATATTTACATTGGCGTATGGCAAAGGAGAAGAACTGTGCTGAAATGTGACATTGAAATGAGGCTTGCAAATGAAAGATGACGATAAAGTCCAGAATGGAAGGGAAGCACGGTTCAGCTGAGACGGACAAGCCTGCCAACGTGAACAAAACGTGACGAGGCCAAGGTGGTGTGCCTTGAAGCAATGTTATTGTTAGCGCCGGGTGTGTTAAATCGGAAAGAAGGCCAGTATATTTGATTGAAACGAGTAATTGCGAGGTTACAGGCAACCTCATCTGTCCCGAGGGCACTCACTCAAGTGCATGTGGAGGAGGAGGAAGCCCCGCTCTCAGCTGCGCTTGGCATGAAAACATCTTTGGAAACCCTCACCTGGACCTGCTGGATCATGGAAAAGAGCCAATCTCAAACTGGGATATGTATAGAAAAAGCCAGTCGACCACCGGAACCCCTATGAGAACATCTTCTCACATGCACATTGCTTCAAATATCAATTCACTTCTCTGTCGATGGAGCAGAGTTAATCGACTCGGAATCATGCCACGCTGTAAGAACGGGACATTCCCAGATGTCCAAGACATCTAGACAAGCCACTTCAGATCAACCGAGTCACAGATCACGAAGCGAGACCCAAACCAGTTTTAGGTTCATGATGTGGCTTGCCAAACCACCCCTCATTCGATTCCTTCGCCGGCCCTGGTCTCAGCTCCCAGCTCTCAACCGACAAAAGCAAACAATGGTCGTGCAGCCAGACCATCGATGGCCCACGTCTCCGGGTCTCCATATTTGCTGCAACCCCAAAGCCCAACCAACATCTGACGATATATCATCGTTAAGTCCGCATCGTTGCATGCGAAGGTAACAACGTCCAGATGCAGACCCTTGATACCGCGCCGCCACAGCGGCAGAGACGACGACCCCAGATCTCATGTACCGAATGTCGAAGGCGGAAACAAAAGGCATGCTTTTTCCTGGTCGTCACATAGCTATTTTGAGGACTTCACTGACTCAAGTTCCATGTAGTGTAACCCGAGAAAAGATGGCCCCTGTGCAAATTGTCTCCGGCGGTACCCACCAGTGCCTTGCTATGTACAGGAACTTGACGATCCGAATAATGGGCGTGGTGCTCCTCGGAAGGAAAGCATCCAAAGTGAGACTTCCTTGAGATTTGCCGATCACGTTACCAGCTCAGGAGGCTCAATCTCGCCGTCCATTGAAGAGCCACAGGTTCCGACATATCCAGGGATTCCGTTGAGTCGCATCTTACACCCAACCGAAGACCCTTACCCATACCATGAAGCTATTCTTGCTATAAAGCAGGAGATAAAACAGTCTATCGTTGATGATACTGAAGAAGTACAGCCAGGATTCGTCGAAGATGATTCGCCGTCGGATACTAAATTGGAACTAATACATAAGAGACTGAAGTTCATGGACCCTGGAATGCAAGACGCAATGCACAAGCAACTTGAGAGCCCGAGGGGGGTTGGTGGGGTTTTATCAATGCTAAATACCTTCAACACGATGCCAGTCAAAACCACTCTTCGGAACACGGAATTATTTCATTTCTGTGAGTAAATTCCCCGAAAAGTGTTGATTACCTTAATTGTACTAAGTAGCGATTTCTAGTTCACAATTACGTAGCGCCGACATTCTGCTCTGTGGATGGAGGCAGCATTCCACCACTCTTTGCAAGCGAGATCTTGCCTTGGATGATGAAATCACCCCTCATGCCAAATGTGGCCATTCTCATGGCATCAGCGGCTCAGAACCATGCTGGCATGGTAAAACATTCCGAGACTTTGCACATCAAATCTCATGTTCTGTCTCTTGTGAACAAGTTCATTCAGCAAGACTTCTTCCTCGTTGGAAATCAGGCGCTGAGAATCGTCATACACTTGGTCGTATTAGAGGTATGTAATGATTATTCCAAATTAATTGACTTTGACTGACTAAAATCCCATCAAAGCTGTTCTGGGGTAATGCAGAGAACATCTGGCCACACATGCAGGGCATCAAGCAGATGCTCAGACTTCGGGGTGGCTTGCAAGGAATGAATGATCCCCTAAACGCACATGTATTGATTGTGTGAGTCCTTTTACATTACATCTGATGATCACTGGACTAAACATCGTAGAACCGATTACGAGCTAGCATGCGCATTCGAGCGAGAACTGGATCTCCAGTCCATGGAAACAGCAATCGCAACCCCGCTTCCCATCCGAGAAAACTACCCTGCCAAAGCCCGATGCCCCGTCCTCCCATATCCAACAACCTTCCTAGACTGTAGAGAGACTCTGAATTTGAGTATCACAGCTGCGGAAATCTTGGATGATGTAAGATTCCTCACGACATCGATCACATCATGCTTTCTCTCGCCTGAGCTGGAGCCCACCAAGACGTCGAAGATACAGAGCACAGCAGCATGTAGGAAGAAACCTTCTACTTTTCCCCAAGAATGACAATGAGAAGATACTCACACTTTTAGGGCTTCACAAACGCATCAGCGCCATTCCCCCACTAGACATCGTATCCATCACCCCCACCAGCGACATAATAAACGACACAATCCGCCTCTCCGCACTCGTCTACACCTCCGCGATCCAGTCCCTCACACCACTCTCGCAGAAATTCCCACCTGATCTCCAAGAACGCATGTACTCGAACCTCTCTCTCGTCGGCCTTCAGAACTGGAAAGAAATTCCTGGGATCTTCCTCTGGATTCTGTTAGTGGCGGCGCCGTGTGCGAAGGATGATCACAGGGGAAGGTTTCTAAGGAAGCAGATGGCGTGTACGGGGATGGCGATTGGGCTGGAGGATTTCCTGCTGGGTACGGCGTGTTTGAGGGCGTTTTGGTTGGTGCAGAGGTGGATTGCTAGGGAGGGGGTGGAGGTGTGTTGTGAAAACGACGCGGAAGGAGAAGATGAAGCTGGACTTGGTGTTGCGATACAGTCTTAGGGACTTTATTCGATGTAGACCATCATCGCTCAAATGTATCTAGCGTTGCTAATCCATAATGAACTATACGGCAACTATGTTTGGCCCATCTCTCAAAACTTCCGCACTGCTTCACGCACTACTCAACCTTCCCGGCCCTATCAACTCACAGCCGTTATTCCTCGTTCAAGCCGGTCCTTGCATAACAATCTGATCGATCGTACACGTCGTCAAACCTCCAGAAGTCGCAACCTTCGGCGTAGTCATGGTGTATTTCGTCGCTGAATTGTAGTTTTGAGGCGCACTGAATGCCTCAGTCAGCACTTTAATTCATCTGAATTATTGAATTCAGAAGTCTATATTACGTACTTTGTGCACCAAGCTGTCTGCGTCGTGTTCATGACCTGTGATTTTAATTTCAGTTTACCGCGAGAGTGGCAGGGAATAAAATCAAGAACGCACCATAACAACATTGTTCCACGTCAGTGGTCCGAAATCCCACGTCACACCAGTAAGCTCAATGGCTAGCAATGCCTAACAATATCCATGTTAGCCATGCCAACGAGCCAGAAGCAGACTTGGGACGCACCTGATTGAAGTTCTTGTACCCCAAAGGAAACGAATCCTTCGTCGACGAAGATCCCATACTCATAGTCGCCGTCCAATTAACGCCATTTGAATCACGGGTATTGGAGATTGTGACTTTGCTGCCGACTGGTGCCTATTCATATATCAGTACAAGCTTCATACTGGTGTGCAGACTGCAGGCGGTAATACTTACCGAGAATCCTGAGCCCCAGGGAAGACTTGGGTTGCTACCAGATATCAGCATAATCTTCAAATTTGCATAAGAAAAGCGGTGGGACTACCTGCAGCACCACCCAGCACCAATCCACCATGCGCCCTTCCTTCCATCCAAGACCTCCTGGTAAACCCCTGTGTTACCGGTATCTTGAAGTCCAGGCCAGAGGTAATATGTTCCAGCTTGCTTGATTGGCGGGACGGTCATCACCATAGAGAACTGATCAAGTCAGAGATCAGAAGTTAATCAACTGAAAGAAGGAGCAAACTTTTTGTAGTTGAGCGGAAGAGCTTGGTGTATACCAGCGCAAGAAATACCTAGACGAATAATTAGACATAATGAGTGGGTGATGGGGGGGATGAGAATGTACCAAGTAGCAGCCTCGACATTCTGAAGCGCAGTGATGACGAGCAGGAGAGGGGCGAGGAACTTCATGATTGTGGTGGCAGAGGAAGCCTGTCTTTCTGTGTTCCGGATGTCAAAGAGAAGATGATATGAAATATAAACATGAGGGGGAGGAAACATGTTTCATTTATACTGCCCATATCTCCCCTCTGCTAAAGGCTGGGATCAGCACTTCGCTTGCAATCACATTGCTTCGCCAAAGCAGATCGTGGAAGACAATGTAACGTGCTCCTCGAGACCATGCAACATACCCCGCCTGCATCGGATCATAGCCTTCATTTAGCAGCTCAAAAAGGGTTTCTTTCCACGTCGTGAATGCAGGACAGTAGGATTGGTGGAAACATGAGATGATTGGAGGGCCAAGGTTGGGTGTGGGGTCGCGATTAGCCGAGGGGGTGAAGTGCCGGGCAAGGGTCCAAAGTTTGCATAACGTCCTGCCGGGTTGGGATATATGTGTGTGGAGACTCGGAGGAGAGGTACCAGATTCTGATAACTGATTGTAAATCGTGATATGAGCTTATCTCTGATTTTTGGCCTTGGACAATGAAGCTGTGTCAATTGATTTGAGGGCATGCTACATTCGGAAACCCAAAAGCGTAGAGACTGGGATCAAGGAACTCTCTACATTTCTTAGGTATCCTTAAGAAACAACCCCATTAAATCCTTCTTGCGGCACGCCTTCTCCAGGAACGGTAGTGTCAAGATCTCAGATATTGATCCCCTCGATTTGTAATCTACACAAAGCATGTAACTCAACATTGTCTTGAGTTCTTTGCTCCAAGATGCGGGACTTTTGAGTCTCGGGGTGCCATTTGTAGCTATCAGATACAAGGCTTTGAGGGGGTCTTCATTGAAGTAAGGGGGCTCGCCTTCCATCATCTCGATGACGGTTATGCCGAGTGACCAGGCGTCTACTTTGAAGCTGTAGGGCTTCTGTTTGATAACTTCGGGAGCCATCCAGTGTGGTGAGCCGACCATCATACTTGATTTTGTTTGGTTGCGTGAGCAGAGGCTGAATTCACCTGTTTGATCGTATCAGTATGAAGGCTCGGTGTAGATGCATTTAGAGGAAGGGGCATACAGAGTTTGACGTCTCCTTGACTGTTGAAAAGAATGTTATCACTTCGAACATCCCTGAACATAATCTGCTGCGAGTGAAGGAAGGCAAGTCCCTGTGCCACCTGCTAGTGGTTAGCATGTCTTACTTACGTACTAGTTGGTAGTCGGGCAATTACCTCGCGAGTTATCATCGCAATACATGGCTCGCTGAGCGCGAGGTTTTGCTGATATGAGATCCAATCTCTCAAAGATCTTTGATTCATGTATTCCATGGCAATCCACAGGTAACCGGATCCCTCTTTCCATGTGGTACTATAGTAGCTGACGATATTACTGTGGCTACAGTCTTTCAAGACCCGGATTTCGTCTAAGACAGAGAGCTGTTGATCTCCTACCATTCGTGGGCGCTTAACATCGACTTTCTTGAGGACGAGGAATTCAGTTTGGTGTGATCGATGTTGATACTGGCCTTTTGTGACAGCTTTGTATAAGACAGTCTCTGGTGAATGCGCGCCCATCCTCTTTGAGATCTTGAAGTTGGATTCTACAGATTCCTTGACGCAGAAGTTGAGGAGTTCAGTAATCTCCTCAGGTGTTAATTGACACGCTTCGTGCACTCTTTCATATTGTGCGGCCCATGCTGAAAGACGAGCGTAAACTAGAACTGCCTGCCGGAAAGACATTGTATGAGTCGACTCTGGAACATGTATCCTCCTAAATATCGCGACTTCTTCTTGCTCTCGCTTTCGGGCTTGCAATCTCGCTTGACGGAGACGTCGCTCGATCTTCTCATCTACGGGCGAAAGTGTTGTTTGGTCTGATACTGGCACAAGGCTGGTATGTCGAGAAGCAGGTGTAGGTCTATCCAGACTTTGGCCCTCAATCACCTTCGCAGTAATTCTAAGATTCAAGTTTCGCCGAGTGGGCCGATTGGACTCTTTGGTAGGTGTGAACTTGAGCCCACATTCCGAGCTGCCGATTCGACATTCAGCAATTTTACATCGAGTAGAAACAAGCATGCAAATAACATACCATTGAAACAAAAAGAGTGACCTAGAAAAGACCTTCCCGTCACCAGAGCAACTTGGTCGGGGGCATTTGTTTCCTCTAACTCTCAAGTTTCTCATGATCATAGACATTGCAACACTTGATCCTGGTACCGCGATCTTTTCCCAATTATCGTTGGTGACCAATTGACCATCAGCGCTCAAAATTTGGTAGAGCTTCTGCATGACTAAAGACGCCCCTGGCTCGTTCTTGAATTCGGCCTGGATCATGGTTTGGAATACCTTGTATCATTCAGTACGACATTGTGAGCATACAGTATGAACGCGGAACTCTATACCTCCCAGTGACGGAAATATGCAAAATCAAGACTCCGTCTCTGGCCAAGGCAGTCTTCAAATGATATATTCGTGCTCAGAAGTCGACTTGGCGCGCGAATGATACAATTTCCCGTCATCCTCAGGATCATTGCGAGCTGTGGAGCAACGAGTCTTCTCCTGATCAGCTGCTGGTGCACCCGTGTCGACTAAGAATTGAGAACTTACAGGAGATTGCCAAGTAGCCGGCTCAAGACGGATGCAATCACCAAGTATCTTTGTAATGTCAGCATCAACCGCGCGGATGCTTGAATTACTTACAGTATTGAGGCTTGGTTCTGGAGCCATACAAAATCAGCTTGTGGCAGATTGCGGATCGGGATCCCGAGAAATTTGGTGAATTGCAGAGAGAGGCTTGATCTCTGGGCAACTAAAGCATCTGTGATGAGGGCTAATCTCTCAACAGTACCTCGAAGAATTGCACTTGGAATTGATTGGTTGGCGTCTTGAGAATTCCGAGTATCATGAACGACATCGATCATTGTGATATCAGCTGAAGGAGGGACCGCAGGTCCAGTCAAACACTCTGAGTCCATAATTGACAGTCCTCGGTCTTCTGTGATGGATTCCGTGTCAGAGTAATCAAAGATTGTGTATCCAGAAAGTCGAACTGAACGGGAGCTTCTGCTGCTCTCCGCAACAATCGAGATAGGGGCATTCTGCGACAGATAATTTTCGATACGAGACAAGGTATTACTAAGGTTCTGCATCAACATTCCTTTGTTTGCACATATACAGGAAATCTCTCACATTTGTCCGATGCCTACAAGCATATTCATTTTCTCGACTTCTGAGCTAATTGTCGACTGCAGTTTCGAAACCTCGTTGGTAGCGGCAACGTTCCAATGAGTCTTTCTGGTGATTCCAAAAGACTTCAAGCCTCGCGATGAAGCCCCAAGTCGCTTCTCATATTTCGAGGTAGCCTTGAGGAAATCATCCAATGGTTTGAGTGAAGAGTGGGCTTGAGTCTGAATGGCTCCGATCAGAGTGCGGTTCGCTTCACTCGCCTCAAGCCCCTCAATATGCTGGAATATTAGTTGTAGTGCTTGCAGTTGATGCAGCAGTCGTTGCATCTCTGCCGAGGCTCCATTGTGGCTCTGTAAAGCCTTGCCTACTCGCTGAACCTGGCTGATCACGTCGACGAAGCCGTCATTTGGAGAGGCGAAGGGGAGAGGATCATGCTGCATCACCATCGTATCAACATTATATGATATCAACAACTGACCAGGAACAGTTCATGGCACGGGGATTGAAAAGAAGAAAGGCGCTGCATGGGCATGTTTACGAGGAGTGGAGCTTCTGCCCTCACCGAGGACGACTGAGCCTCGTAGCTGCAGGATGATGTGGCGCGGCTGGCAAGACGTACACGTGAACTGCACATGATCTTCTCGCATCCCCTAGCGATAGAGAGGGCACCAACACAAGAATAGAGATGCAAATCCCAAAAGTACCGATAGCCTTGCTGCCGGTATCTGCCAGCAAGCCTTGGCAGCCGTCATGACAGGGCTCGGGTTTCATATATCTGATCTGTCGAGGCTGAAACTCAAATTCTTGAAAATCGCGGAAAGCCTCGAGTGTCCGAAGTCCGCAAGAACTCCCTAGCACTGCTGGGAAGATCCAAAGACGTGGCCTGTAAGCGAACATTTAACCTTCAAAAACGCACACAGGCGGAGGCAGAAGAAACATGTGGCTGAGACTTTCCTCCGCGTCGGTGTAAAGATAGAGCAAGATCCGCTCCGATGCGTTCTGGGGAGAGAATTCGGGACCGACCAATCAATGCCAACTCATCTTCTGCGTATCAATAGAGTACTCATTTTCGTCATGAACTGGAAACGCCAATACCGTGAAGCATTTTCGAATTAAAATTACTGTAGGCTTTACGTCGTGGCGGTATTTTTGTTCCCCATGTTCGTGAGAAAACAGTTACAATTGGAAATATTAATAATCCGTACCTAGCAATCTGTGGCGCGAACCTTAGTCATCGGTGATTTCTGGAGTTAAGGATCGACCTGCGGGATATTGATCAAGCCGCTGTGGAATGTGTATGGCTACTTCATAGGGCTTTCACAATCAGATGTGTTTGTACGGTGGGTCATCAGATCTTCTCTATTATCAGTCATCTATCCTTGCTGAAGTCAGATTCGACGAGGCTAGACTCTATCTATCTCTCGGCGGCATATCCCATCCGCCCTCCGACTTTGACATCAAGCGATATACTCGTCCTCCCCCTTGGAACTCCTTTCATTCTCAACGCAACTGTCAGTTATCCGACGATTGGTGCATGAGCTTCATGATCTCCAACACGCCGACTGGCCAGCGAATTACCAGCGAAAGGAAAGAAGGAAAGGAGTAGACTGAAAGATGTTCTCACCAGCGCAAGGCGCTGCGCCGCCCAATCCAAAGTCGGAAACGTCAGCACCAGAACCCTCAAGCGCATCGAATCCGCAATCTGCTGAGCAAAGTCCGAACGAGAGGAGGTCATCTCACGAGATCCCACATGGTTTGAATGCGCGGTCTTGTGTCACCTGTAGGCGAAGGAAAGTCAAATGCGACAAGAAGAACCCTTGCACGAATTGTGCGAAGGCTGGTAGCGTTTGTGTCTTCCCAGCACCAGGACGAGCTCCTCGCAGACCAAGACAAGGCGGAAAAGTTGTCAGTGAACGTGAGGCAGAGTTGTTAAAGAGGCTGCGAAGATTGGAGGGGGTGGTCGAGGAATTAAGCGGGCAGGTAGAAATCGAAGCTGTGAAACACTCCCCGTCAAGCGACAACTCCTCGTTACCTAAAGATGGCGAATCGAGCGACACACACGGTGGAAAACCGACCACAGTTCGGGTTGTAGGAATGGACGAGGGGAATGGAAACAGAAAGACATGGCTGGCTAGGAGCTTCAGGATTGGGGCCGGTCCTCCCAAAACAGCATACAGCGTGGATGAGCTCCAGTCGGGCGTTGGACGACTGGTCGTGGATGAGGGCAAGAGTCATTATGTTGCGTCGCCATTCTGGGCCCAGATATCAGACGAGGTAGACGAGATTCGTGAGCTACTCGATGATCAAGAGTTCGATTCAGCGGACTCGGACGTACCAATTGTCCCCTCCGATACAGTCACCGAGCCAAATCACCAGAGTTTTATAATGGGATACAACAGCAGTGATGTGAATCTCAAAGGATTGCATCCACTACCATCTCAAATTCCTTTTTACTGGCAGACATTTCTCGAGAATGTTCATCCACTGGTGATGATATTGCATAAACCTACCATGAACAAAGTCATCAAGGAAGTTCAGAACAATTTGAACAGTCTAAGCAAGAGTACGGAAGCCTTAATGTTTTCAATATATTTCGCGACTATAACTTCAATGAATGGACAAGAGGTATGTTTCGACGCAAGTGGGTATACGAAGTAAGCATTGACTGATAGCGATAGGTCCGAACAAACCTCGGTCTCGACAAGGAGGTTTTGCTCCGACAATACCGTTTCGGTGTTGAGCAAGCTCTTGCGCGAGCTGGCTTCCTCAATACTAATGAGATTGTCACGGTCCAGGCACTCGTCATGTTTCTTGTTTGCGTTCGTCGGCATGATGATACTCGTTTTGTCTGGTCATTGACAGGCTTGACATTGAGGATCGCGCAATCTTTGGGACTTCACCGGGATGGATCACAGTTCGGACTGAGTCCTTTCGACACAGAAATGAGGCGGAGACTATGGTGGCAAGTGTGCGTTCTGGATACACGGGCATCTGAAGATCATGGATCAGATCCCTCGATCACAGAATTCTCTTACGATACAAGATTTCCATTATCCATCGACGACGATGACCTCGATCCAGCTGCGACGGAGCCACCAGTCGAGAGGAAAGGGGTTTCGGAAATGACATTCTGCCTCATTCGATACGAGATATGTAATCTTTCTAGGAAACTGACATACATACCTCCTGGACCGGTTCCTTGCAAGGTTTCTGGGCAGATGTTGACGCTTGAACAGAAGGAGAAGCTGGTTCGTGATTGCGCCGACCATCTTGAAGCTACGTATCTCCAGTATTGCGAAGATGCTGGTCCACTTTACTGGGTCGCTGCTACCGTTGCCCGATTAATTATTGCCAAAATGTCTCTGGTCATTTATCATCCACTCACATTACCTGGAAAGCCCAGCAGTCTGTCTGATGACATCAAAGACAGACTTTTCATTTCCTCCATCGAAATTATTGAATACTCTCGGATCCTGGAGTCGGAGGCCACGACGAAGAAATGGGGGTGGCTTTTCCACACTTACATTCAGTGGCATGCTATCGCCTTCATCCTGGGTGAGCTTTGTGTAAGGTCCAACTCGGCAGTCGTGGAGCGTGCATGGCGTGCTGTAGACCTTGTCTTCAGCGACTGGCCAGGAGTAGCTCCTCACGGGAAAACCGGCATGCTTTGGAAGCCCATGAGGAGACTGTTCGTTAAAGCACGACGGAAGCGACTGGAAAATGCAAGCACAGGAAACAATGATCATACAAACAATGGCCTAGGCATGTCGAGTGTCTACCTGGATCGACATCCACCTCCGCAGCCTTATTCTATGCCTGGCCCCTGCCCAATGACTATCGCTCGCGACCGTCAGCTATCACAGCAGGCCAACAATACTACAGGCGCTCCCTCGAATCCAGTACTGCCGAAAACTAGCGCACCAGAGATGTACACCAACGACGTTCCAATGTTAGGGCCCCAAGTAGTTGGAATGGGTATGCTTGCCCCCGCCCAGGTACAGATGCAGATGCAGCAGATGCAACAGCAGGATCAGTCTGTTCAGCAGCAGGCACCCTGGCTGTTGGACGACAATGCAATGCTTGATCTGGATATGACAGCTGTTGAAGGAGAAATCAACTGGGAGGGATGGGACGATCTCGTCCGGGACTTCCAATTGGAGGCAGATAATAGTCAACAACCAGATATGGTGAGAGGACCAACCTTAGGTGGCATGGGCCAATGGTGGTGATTATCCCCACATTTGATACTTCAAGTGAAGAGTGGTTGGAGTTTTAGCGACAAAATATCGGACGGAAATATACCATGAAACAGGACGGAATGTTAACGAGGATAGAACTGGCGTTGGTTATACCTAGGAGCGATCAATGCTAGGTTGAGTGTTGAGTTACTTGACAATTGAGCAAAGGATTGTTGTTTTCTGGTTACTGGAGCTTCCAGCATTGTTTGTTGTTGTATTATATGATTTCTACTCTCCAGCAGTTTTTGGTAGAAGGCAGCCAAACGAACATCCACTCTCCCTACAACAGCCAAATCACATTCCCATATAATACATGAGTAAGCAGTATTCTCCCGCAGCCATTGTCGCTCTGTGAAGCTACGAAAGGCAAGTAAGTAAGTTCAAGAGAACACGGTCTTCAAAGTTTGTCCGTACTCACGTGCCCTCGCCGAAGTTGATGACATTCGTCCCTTCAGCCACAGGGGGTACGGGTGGAAGCGGCCACTTTTCAGGATTACCAACCTCCAGATTCCACCCCGCGCAACGGACATAATTCCTCGAACCTTGATATTCCTATTTGGACCCGATCCGCACACACAGTTGTGATCTAGCACTGGCCAAGCTCTCATGCCTTCGGCCAAATACACTCATCGGTGATGCCATTGCGATGGCGAGCTTTACTGGGCATGTCCTGGAGCGCTCACTCTATGGGTAGCCCGCTGTCTAGATGGATACTATGGGGAGTTTTCACAGTATGGCTGGCTGTTGCCAGTGCCATGACGCCGGCCAGGATAGCGGAATTGCGACAGGAGACAGTGGACATGTTCTATCATGGATTCGATAACTACATGAATGTCGCATTCCCGGAGGACGAGGTCAGACTTCCCAAGCATGCGACCCGGCGTTTGTACTGACTTTTTTAAAGCTGCGACCAGTCTCGTGTGTTCCATTGACTCGAGACTCCCAAAATCCGCGAAATGTCGAACTCAATGACGTCCTGGGAAACTACTCCCTCACCCTAATCGACAGCCTCTCAACCCTCGCCATACTGGCGTCTGCACCTCCGGATCGAGCGGATACTGGGCCCAAGGCTCTGCGAGACTTCCAGAACGGGGTGGCTTCGTTGGTATCGCAATATGGGGATGGCACAAGCGGCACTGCAGGCCAAGGGCAGCGGGCGCGGGGGTTTGACGTTGACAGTAAAGTCCAAGTTTTCGAAACAGTCATCAGAGGAGTCGGCGGGCTGCTGAGCGCACATCTATTTGCTGCTGGAGAGCTGCCAATTACCGGCTACAAGCCTCGGCGAGCTTCGGGGACAAAACGAAAGCTGCAGAAGGGGGAGATACCTGCGATTGCGTGGCCGAATGGGTTCAAATACAATGGGCAGCTACTTCGACTAGCTTTGGATCTTGCGCAGCGACTTCTGCCAGCTTTCTACACTGCTACTGGAATGCCGTACCCTCGTGTCAATCTACGCCATGGTATACCGTTTTATGCGAACTCCCCTTTGAATCAAGATTCCGATCAAGACGAACATGTCCAAGAAGGCGCCCCGGAGATAACAGAGACTTGTAGCGCAGGAGCTGGCAGTCTGGTTTTGGAATTTACAGTCCTGAGTCGTCTCACTGGAGATCCAAGATTCGAGCAACTTGGCAAGCGAGCATTTTGGGCAGTCTGGGCTAGGAGGAGCAATATTGGACTCATTGGAGCTGGTGTTGATGCCGAGAACGGCCATTGGATTGGGCCATATGCTGGCATTGGCGCTGGAGCAGACAGCTTTTTCGAGTATGCGCTGAAAACGCATATTCTACTTTCTGGACATGAACAGCCGAATTTGACGGTACCATTTAAGGAACCACATCAGTCATGGTTGGATCCCAACACCATCTACAACCCTTTGAGTGTGGAAGAAAACTCATCAGAAGCATTCCTAGTAGCATGGCAGGAGGCACATGCTGCAATCAAGAGGCATTTGTATAGTGGGACCCATCATCCTCATTATGTTAATGCTCATCTTACCACGGGATCACCACAAGCATATTGGATTGATAGTCTTGGCGCATACTATCCTGGTTTATTGACACTCGCTGGAGAAGTGGAAGAGGCTATCGAGACCAATCTCTTGTACACAGCGTTGTGGACTCGATACTCAGCTTTGCCAGAGAGGTGGTCTGTCAGAGATGGCCAAGTCGAAGGTGGTTTGGGCTGGTGGCCGGGCCGACCCGAATTCATCGAGTCAAATTATCATCTTTACAGAGCCACTCGCGATCCCTGGTATCTGCATGTTGGAGAGATGGTTCTTGAGGACATTAAGCGACGATGCTGGACTAAATGCGGTTGGTCTGGGCTTCAGGACGTTCGAACAGGAGAAATGAGTGACCGTATGGAAAGCTTCTTCCTTGGCGAGACTGCCAAATACCTCTACCTTCTGTTTGATACAGATCATCCTCTCAACGCCCTCGATGCGGCCTATGTCTTCACTACTGAAGGCCACCCTTTACTCATTCCCAAAGCCAGGAGTCCTAGAGTCGTCAGGCGCAAAATTCCTTCGACCAAAGCTGTACAGACATATGATGGAATAGAAGTGAGAGATACTTGTCCAGTGGCTCCAGCGACTGTGCCTCTGACAATCTCAGCGACTGCGGTAAGAAACGATATCTTCCACGCTGCCAGTTTGATAGGCTTGCATATGATACCAAACACGCATGCGATAGAAGGCAGAATAAGCTCAGAGTTAGTCGATGACACACAAAAAATGGGCTCGCATGCTACGAATTACACCTATTATCCCTGGACACTACCAGATACACTCATGCCAACAAACGGGACGTGTGCCAGGCTGCCTTTGAAGCAAACTTTTAGCATTGAGTTTCCAGTCAGCACTCCTCTGACGACTGCATCTGGAGCATCGAACTACTTAGTCCTCGGCCCCCAAGGACTTATCCGTTTAAACGAGGGAATACTCGTCAAAAGTCTATCAGGCATCAAGCTAGGTATGATTTACGAATCACCGTCTCCTTTCCGGACAATGGATGGGCCGCTCATGGAGTCATACCGCGTATCGAGCATAGCCAACATGCCTCTTGGAAGAGATGAGCAAATCTTCATTCCACGCGACGTGATCGGTGATATGATAGACCCGTCATTCACGCGAATTCGTGAAACAATCATGGCGGATATTGTACTTCAACTTGAGAACCCAATTGTAGTCAACACTACAGCTACCGGCAGTGTTGAAGAATTCTATGAATCCGAGACAGACCAGAACAGTCTTGAAGAGAGCCCGAAGATTTCTTTCGGTGACTCAAGCACTGGCATTGCCGCCGAGTATAGGACCATGATCTCGTCGCTCCTTCGCCAGGTCACATCAGCTCTTCGTGACCCTGCGGCGACTCTTCTCCCAGAGCCCGAAATCCCAGTGACGTATCATTTCACTACTCTACCAGCAATATCTCCTACAGGCATGGGTGCCGCGCCTATTATCGATGTAGCAGATGCACCAGATCCAAACTTGGGCCCTCAATCCGAGCCCCTCACCTGGTCGAGTATTTACTTCGCCGGCGAGTCATGCCAAGGCAAGCTCCCCGATGATGCTGCAAAGAAGCACAATATCATCGTGATTCGTCGCGGCGGTTGTACATTTTCTCAGAAGCTCGCCAACATCCCAAGTTTCGTACCATCGTCTAAGAGCTTGAAACTCGTCATTGTCATTTCAGGCTCGGAGGATGACGACAATGCAGACGGTATGCCAAAGGGGAGCGGAGAACACTTGATCAGGCCGCTCTTGGACAAGGCGCAGGTCACGCCTAGTGGATTAGTAAGACACCATCAGATCTCCATGGTCATGGTAGGCGGCGGAGATGCCACTGAGGAATTACTCAGACGGACGAGGAGTGTGGGCTTGCGAAGGAGATATCACGTCGAGAGTCAGGGTATGGTGATTGGAAATATCATCGTGGTGTGAATAGACAACGTGTGGATATGGTTTTGGAAATGATAGACATACTTGCATATAGCTGGGATACGGCGTTTGGGGGTTTGTGCTCTCGGTGAGTAGATACCATGTGTTATGAATGGAACGAATGGCCGAGACACTCGCTTTCTTTGGATTCTGTGGACTGAGATGTGTGTCTTAAATTTTGGAATGACCTATGCAGTACTCCCCTCCAGCTGTCCCATTAGGTCTCGTCTCTCCGAACTGGTGGCATCCTAAGTACTTTCTCTCTATTCTTGTCCTCTCATTTCATCCAAGCTCTCCTTTCATCTCTTAGGTGATGCTCCCATAATCTCTCTCGCTCTTTCTCCCAAATCCATTTTCATCAGACAGGTCCAGACCTCAACCCCTCCAGCACTTCCTGCTCTCCTTGCCACTACTCAAGAGTTAGCATTCTCCTCTTTTCTTTAACCTCCACCATAAAAAGGCGAAACCATTTCGAACTTACCAACCACAATCCTCATACTTAACAGGCACCAGCACATACTTCGGGCAGTCTCTGACCGTCAGGCCCGCCATGGTCGAGCTGAAGCTCGTGTTGGATTTCGTCTCACTCCTCTTCTCAGATTCGGCGTACAAAGCTGCCTTGTGAGCTTTACAGATGATGATCATGGTCCCCATCATCCCATGGTTGTGAGATGCGATGTCTTGCTCGATGCACATGTTCGCTCCTGGAAGTTGATATATGGGGATGTTTGACCCGTAACTCGAGTAGCGAGGGTGGATATAGATCTCGTGGACTTTGATACGCTTGAGGTGGACAAGTAGTTCGCTTTCTTGCTTGCTTTTACTTGATCCTGGTGTTGTTTGGAGTTGAGGGAGGGTGGAAGGACGATTCGTTTGTAGGGTGGTGTTTGTAAGTGCTGATGGCGGGTTCCTGCATGTGATAGGTGACTGGGAAGCTGAGATTGAGGATGGGATGGAATGGTTCTATAAAGTGGTGAGTAAAGTTTTGAAATCTGAGGACAACTAGCATGCTCGAAAAGAGAAGACATCCAGTGATCGAGAGCTCTCTCGCTTCAGCACTTTGAATCCGGTCATCCTCAGATTCAGGATCACGATTTTGCTCTTTGGCTGCCTTCTTGCATCTTCAACTTCCTCTTGTTTCTATGTTTTTGTTTACACTATATTGATTTTCTGTTGCATAGTAGAAGCAAGTCTATCGATCGATACTTGCTCGCTTCATCCCCTAATCGCTTCGACACATTTGTCTACATGCCGACACAACCACCTTTCTCTTCCTTCTCTCCCTCGCCTGCCGCATCTGGTTCCTCTTCTCTCCATTCTTCTCCTCGTCCTTCGTGCTATCGGTCATGCCATAACGTCTCATCCTCTCTCTGAACTCTGCGGGATAGTCATGTTCCCCATCAAAAGCATCGACATCCACCCCAACCTCCTTCAGATCTCCACAGTCTTTGTAATTGTATCCTTTGACTTTGGGGAGAGAGTTTTGCTTGGCTTTGTAAGTATCGCATAAGGTGATATGCTGGCGAGTGTGTGTGCAGTGCTTGCACTTTGTGCTGGTGGAGGTGCACATGTTTGCTCTAATTTGCTGTCAGGGGTTTGTGTTGCGGTGATGGGGTTGGGGGTGAGAAAAGAGAAGGGATGGCAAGATTGTGTTTAGATATAAACGGTGCGAAGAGAAAGGGATGGCTATGAATTACTTTGGAAGTATGGAAGATTTGGGAAGGTTGCGTTAATTATCTAGTTTGAACAATCCTCAAATAAAGGCTCTGAGTCCTCGGAGTAATGTTTGGCTCGAGGAACATGCGAGTCAAATGCGGGTATATAAGGCCAACGTCCGATTTTCGCCTCTTGTGGCCATCAGGTTTCACGTCAAAACTCGACCTCCAAACGTCCAATCTGTCTCTGATGTCTCCACCATAGAAGTTGTTAGAAATTACGGGTTGCATAGTTCAGCGTAAGGCTGGCGCTAGACGTCTCGATGGCAACGAAGAAGAGGAAGAAACATAGTGTCTCGAGATAGCCTCGCTATTCATATCTTTGTGCTTGGTTGCTTCCATGCTGACTTCTGTAAATGATCAGCCTGCATCCGAACTTGACCGAATCATAAAGCAATCAATATCTGTGAAGATGCTGTTCTTGGGCAAATTTCTCGATGCCCCATTAATTCAAGCAACTATCTACTTTCGAACGATTTGATTCCACTTGGGTCACATGAACGTGTCGCATTTCATATTAGGTGCGTAAGACATCGCGAAGTTTTGAATCGCAAGCTAAACAAATTCCAGTGGCTCGCGTCACCAGTTTCTATCCATAAAGGTCTCTGACGGCAAATCAGAGGAGATCTTCAGAGTGCCTGATAATCTTATCTGCGGGTATATGGATTACTTCGCCGAAAAGTATCAGAAAATTGACAAGCAAAACTACTTCAAATTTCGGTACACCGAATTGCTCGATACAAGTCCGTTGACTTTCCGAATCTTTCTGGACTGGATGCTTCATGGTGTATTGCGTACAGACAGAAGCCACAACATTATGAACACTTGGATCGAGATTTACCACCTAGGAGGAAGGCTTGAGGCCGCTGGTCTACGAAACGATGCTCTTCGAGAGATTAATAAGCTCCCTGTCAGGGGTATTTCGTTGCGCGTGAGCTTTTGGAAGGCCTGGAGAAAGGCTGAGCGCGGAGCTTTGTAAAGAAAGTTTTTGTCGGTACATTTGGGACTGGAAAGATTTGAAACTTTGAATCAGCAAATGTTTGGGCATGTGAGAGGTAAATTTTCGGTGTCATGCAACAGTAAGCTGAAAGGCGGTGGAGCACCGCTCGCTTAAAAAAGGAGGCAGGGTAAACAGTAAATAGAGGGGTAGCAAAGCCCACTTTGCCTCCCATGCCTTGTCTCGTACGTTCACAATGATAAATTAGCTGCGAACACGTCACCAGAGAGGGCAATAATTAAGGACCCAGTGGCTGTAATATTTCGCGAGAACTCGCGAACCAATGCATGTCTGGCAACATTTTCGCGAATTCTCGCGAAAGCACTTCATGGAAAGACGATGTCATCTTCTTAAGAGAGCCGAATCTGCCCTTTCCTCTCTTCAATTGCAATTCACTTTCGACAAAAGATTCTGCCTAGTGAACCTATTTACCTGCCAACTCAATTCTATATATCATTTCAGAGATGACAGCCATCACCATCCATCTCGCGAATAGAAACAGTAGTAGTAATGGAGACCCGGAGCCTGTCATCCAGCCGACTGACCCCGGTATGAAAGTCCCTTCCAGATCCCTCTACGTTTCTCATGTTCAAAGGGTACGGTGGATTGAGACTCGAGGCTTAAGACGATGAACTTTCACAATCGACGCCTGGTAACCTTGTTCTTCTCTCCTCCACCTCCAGAATGAATTGATGTTGATGTAATCCAGCCATTTCCTTCTCCACGGCCGACGACTGGGCCTACGGCTGTTTGAGGTGGGAGCGCAATGGCTGCTTGTATTGGACACCTAGAGATACTGGAGTGTTCCAACGGGAGTTGCGACGGGCGCGACCCCATGTGGCCTTGGGAAAATCTGGAGGCTGCATTTTGTACACTAGACGGAGTGTAGATTTTCAGCATAAGCCAGAGAAACAACCCTTCGATGATCCACCAATCAAAGCAGAGATAAGACCGAACATGAGCTGCTTCAGCACGGTTTTTGAGAACGGTAAACCTGTTGCAATCGCTGTGTACTGTAGTTCAACCCAGAACTTGATGTTCAACTTTCGGTATGTTTCAGATTCAGAAGCTCATCAAGCTCAGCAACAGATAGTTGATGATCCTCACTACTAAAGTAATACTCTCGAGCTGTAGAATTTGCAAGTAATTGTGGGTAGCCACTACCAAGGGGAGATGACGACCTAGGGAAATCGGGTACCTCCCTAGTCAGACTATCATTAGAGACAGAAGATATGAATCGATCAGTACGTGGGTGGAGACTAGGATCGCCGATCATTTCCATCAATTCGCCTGGCCGATATTTCTTGCATAGAGGTGCTGACAGTAAGGTCGCATTTGGGTCAAAGAGCGTGTTGAACGGCCACATCTGAGGATTGTGAGACACAGAGGTTACGGAATTTTCTACTCCAGGCTTAGGAGAAGTTTCTGGTGGGCTGAACTCTTGTTCGGAAGTTTTCAATCGTTTCTCAGACCGAGGCGTGACATCGGCTGATCCAGTCCTGTGCATTTGGTAGTTTTGCGAGCAATCTGAGGTTCCAAAGGAGGTCGTCGGAGATTTCCGGACTGTTGCGGAAGTAGTCTGCTCCGTCCACTGAAGTTCAGGCTCCGGCATTGTGCCCAACTGATCTTCGATCGCGAGGCTCGAGATTTGTTTCAAGCATATGTCATATGATTCTCGTATTGAATTCTCGTGGATTCGCTCCGTATTACTATTCTGTACCAGTATACCTTGCTTAATCTTCCACGTAGTGAGTTGCTTGTATGTTGCAATGAACGCCTCGATATTAGCGAGAAAGGGTAGTGGGCGGGAGGGCATTTCTACCCCTGAGCAATAATTAGCTGGCTGCACCATCTAGCTGTCGGTTTCACTCACATGGGTTGAATGGTCGCTGCATATCCGGAAACAGCACATCCCAGATCTTTTCCCACATGCTTATTTCGTGATTCTTTTTTTCGGAGCCCTTTAGGCCCCTCTCTTTGAGCAGGTCAACGATAGCTCTCCACTGAGTGCTTGATATTCCATCTTCAAGATGCAGCAACGGCTCTATGCTGTATTGACATCGTTTTGATTCGCTATTGTGTTTGCGTAGTTCGGACTCTTTTAGAAAGGGCTCGGCGCACTTATCGCAATACAAGGGGCCATGTGCCGTAAGCAAGTGTTCTCTGTTTATTCGTTAGCTTTGAATGCAGCAAAATGCGTGGAGGTTGATTTACTTCAAGCGACGAAGCTCATACACCGGAACACTCGGAACGAGACAAGTGCGATACTTCTTGCAGACTCTAGGGTCGTATTTGTATGGGTCTCGTTTATTATAGGGGCACGCAAAGGTTTGCGTCGCTTGATGGACATCTAATCCCGAAGTCTTCAACCTTACTTTTTCCTTTCGATTGGCATCGGTGGGCACTTGAGAGCCTTTCTCAGAACTGATACTGTCCGAAGATTAGCAGAGGCTTGCGCAGAATGCAGGATTTGGTTGCCTACCCAGACTCATTCTCGGAGCAAGATTTCGCTATCTTCACAGCCACGGTAGTCAGGTCTTCAGCTGGCGCTACCAAGCCTGTGGTGTCCAATTTCTGGGAAACGCGCAGTTGGGATAGATCCAGGTCTGTTTGCTGTGTGACGGACGCTAGGTTCGAACCCTTCGCATTGCTAGACTCCCTGGTATTCGTTTGACATATTTCGATCTGTTGCTGAATCGGATCTTCAATGGCCACACTACCTGTACGAACTGGATTGTCTTTCAAGGTAGAAACTTCTGAAGGAGCTGGGATTGAAGGATGTGCTCTTCGTTTGACCGTCTCATAAGCGCAATTCTCGCATCGATACACTCCACATTCGGGGCACGCCAGCGTACTGTCCACGGACATAGCAGCCTGTCCACCGCAGTAACAGCAACCCCACAGCCATTCATATACGTACTTGCTGGAGCTAGATCCAGTGCTATCCATCTTGGATTTGGAGGCATCGGCCCTTTTCAGAGCCACTCAAAAACGCCCCTGGCCACTAATCAGCTTCCGAGAGCACTACATATTTGCTTTATTTCACTCAGCATGACATTTGACTTACGGGGATATAATATTTCCCTGATTACAACCTGCCGGAGAATGGGAGGAAGCAATTTATCTCTCTTGGCCAATGCTCCAGTTATGTCTGTTGACGTCCAATACCACTCATTGCCGAGAACGGGGGAAATGATGGTTGCTGATTGGTGAAAGAGCCATGAATATCGGCACAGGACCGACAGGGTAGAGGAAGAAGCGGCAATCCCGAAAGTGGTAGCCGGCTATCTCGAGTGATGTTGACTGCGGAGCCTTGTCATGAGATCCGATGTGTGAAAGCCCCTCGAGTTTCGAAGTCAAGTTTGTAAATTGAGCTGTAAAGGGCCTTAGCCAAGCAATCTCGCGGACACCCGCGAGACCGCAAGACGTGCATGAGATGAACGCCGAGTACACGTATGGATTGGTGAAGCGATCCAATAGGGGAGCTGATCACGTGTGTATGGCGGACACGTGAGGTAAACAACAAGGAGTGGCAACTCTTCGCTGCTTCCATTAATGCATGAGGTGTCGGGCCACAGTCTTAATAAGAAGAGAGAGGAGCTAATAAAGACGTCAGGATAGAGTTTGGGTGGACTCACAAGATTCAGTATAGTTAAGGGTATCTATTGTGCATAAATCTAATCCTGACGCCTCCAGAATGGCTGGCTAGTATCCGTCGTCGCCAAATTTTGAAATCCTGCCAACACATCCTTATCGACGTTGACTGCCCAGTCTCGCTGAAATGCTTCATCTCCGCCGCATACAGCAACCACACTGCTAAGTCTCTCCTTGACAAACTCAAATGTATGAATGGTGTGCACTGGATCCTCAGCACTATGAAGACGTCTCCGCACATCCTCAGGTCCTTCGTACTCGCTACCCTCCGAGGCCAGCCATATCAAGTTGTCTCCTCCATCGTCACGACCTCCAATCATCTCATTGATGACTGATGTCCACATGGCGAAGTAGTCTTGCAGACGCATAAGAATGACAGGTGTCATGGGAGGTGGAAGCTCAAGGAGACGGGTGAGAGCTAGGCAAGAAAGCTTTTGGCGGTCGATATTGGCCATACTGTCAAAATGGCGAAACCACTCTGTGCTGAGCCATTCCCAGACCTCGTTTGCATTCCCGACAGAGCTCATGATGGTAACGAACACGGAAGGATCAGCTAAAGCAATTCGAGCGAGGACTGTGAAATAGTCTGTCTCCACGACATCGTCAAGCTTCGGATACTTGCGACCAGGCCCAGTGGTTTGGTGAGCTTCCCAGGCGTCACGAAGGCCCGCAAAGACTTGTTCGGTGTATCCACTCTCGTGGAGATCCCTTGCGATTTGGACTACTCCATTGGTACCTCCAAGCTTCTCAGCAGCTCGAACCATATTCTCAACAATGGTAGTGACAAGACCTGCCAACTCTCTCTTGGTTACACCCAGTAAATTGGTCATGTATGCTATGATACGCAGTCTTGCTTGATCTCCAAGCATTGCCTCTGGTGCCAGAATGATATATGCATCGATGATGTTGAGAACACTTCGCAGGTTATCTGAGCCAATCTCAAGTAGTGGGAATGCAGAATCGGCCAAGGCGAGCACATCTGGTGTGGCAGGAGACGGTGTTTGAGCCAAGATGACGACCCATAGATCAAGAGCTTCTTCCATAAGGTAGACCTGCATTTCCGAGCCAGGTTCGACAGCTCGTTGGATCAATGGCAGTATCATGGAATGATATCGCTGAGCTGCCTCTTTCATAGCAGTCACGAGCGTTGACATAAGAGTAAGAATTGCCTGTTTCAACAGATGTTCCTCGCCTGAAGCTTCCCACAGACCTGGAAGCATCGATACGATCTGGTCGGCAAATGGTGAAATGTGGCTCTCCATACGTACAGCAATCATTCTGATCGTGTCCAGAATAGCCATTTTTGTCTCGGTATTTCCCACTTCCTGAATCAATGCCATGGATCTCCCCAGAATATCAGGAGCATATGGAAGGAACTTTTCTCCATCAAAGCTAAAGTCATCCACGACAGCCTTGAACTGCCTTGCAGCTGTGATGCGGACAACATGATCATTTGTCTCATCCTCAGCTTTCAAAAGGTGTTGGAAGATTTGGTAAACAAGTGGTCGATTTGCGTCCGAAATCTTGATTGTAATCCATTGGCCGAGCAAAATGGCTATTCTTCGGCGGAGAACCTTGTATCCAGGTCCTGTCTGCTGTATATCGTTGACCAGAGTTGATGTCAAGAATGAGTCGAAGTCAAAGCTTTGATGAACAACCGGAGCAGACAGTCCCATAGCTGTATAGACCGCATCCTTGGTGACGACAGTACTTTGACTCGTACCTGCTACAGACTGGAAGAATGAAAGTAGAGGTTCCACCAAAAGGTGTTTGAAATTGATGACGAGATCCATGAAGAGCTTTTCGGAGCATGGCCGAACCTCAAACTCCCAAGTGTCGCCACCGCCCTCTTCTCTAATCTCCCACTCGTCCTCGTCCTCTTCCCAGGCCTCTAGGTCCACCTGACGAAAGACGAAGAACTTCGTGACTATGACACTCGCCATCTGACTGACCAGTTCGTCAGTGAGCAGCCGAGACTTTATTAGCGCTACACCTTCCTGTTGCTCTTGCTTGATCTCGGGGGTGCGGTACTTGAAAGACTGTGCAGGGCTGAAGACCATCTTACAGCAGGCTCGGAGAATGTTCAGTCCCTTCAGGCACAGCTTCTCCATAACGGGTCTCTGGTCCTTCATTTGCTCATCTGTCCGCAATGCTTTCGCACTGAAGTCTTGCGTCTCCGACCCATAAGAGTCTCCAAACTTAGCGACAAGACCCCAGTATGCCTGGACTAACTCGATGGAGCTGGGGAGGAGAGCAAACGCAGCAGGATGTTGGGTAGACATCTGGGTATGTAGCTTCGAAAACTGTACTAGATGCCTCTCAACCAAGTCCTTCGCAGGAGACACTATGACTGGTGGATCTTGAGAGATCATGCCAAGAAATTGCCCGAACTGTATTTGAGAATGCTCCCATAATTGCTGGACTTCAGTTGAGTGATTAGGATATTCATAGCCAGAGATCAGCAGCCGTCTAAGGATCTTGATCGCATATAAGCTATTTTCCATGGCATCCATAGCTCCACCTTCATCCTCGCCGCTACCATTCAGGAAGGATGTCCACATTGTGACCTTTTCCGTGTATGTTTCGCTCAATAAGAAGACAATTTCCGGCGTCGCGGACTGAAGTCGAGTCTGTGAAGTTCGTAGTCGCGCTGTAGATAATTCCTTCACCACCTGAAGCAATATCAACAGACCTCTCCGTAGATGCAAAGGATTCGACTGGCTCGCGTTCCGTAGGATCTTAATCAGGCTCGTGAGAACATCCGGCCAGTCCTGAGGATAGTCTATTCGTACGACTTTCGCAACGACCAATGCATTTTGTAGCGCAAGACTATTCTCCGCCTCCCCAATGCCTCCTTCAAGTAAGTTCGATCGTATTTGTGCCTTTTCCTCCGCCAAAATTGCATTTGTTGCTGTCTTTCGCCAGTACTTGTCTATGCCATTTTTCAGTTGTATAATCGCAAGATATCGTATTTCGGAAGGAAGCGACTTGTCAAGATATACTGCCTGTCATAGACCTGTTAGCTGGGTGTTAACGAGAGGCTGTACAAAGAACCTTGCCTGCAGTAGAGAGTAGTAGCCTCGTTGTGTTTCCCAGGCCTGGAGCTGTTGGGTACCGGTCTGTATGCTGAGCTGTTGCGAAGATCCTGCAGATTGCAGAGCCAAGTAAACTTGCTGTGGGGAAAGGGGTACAGCTTCTCCAGGTACTTCGATAGCAAATGCCATGACTGAGGGTATTCCCAGGTCTAAGTATGGGGTGGGATGTATGTGAGTTGGTGGTTGTTGGAAAGCAAAGCAAGGCTGTGGAAAAAGGTCCCGCGTTTCGCTTGCTGGCGGGCGGGACCGCTCATGACGGCGCGATTGGGCAGGGGTGTTGAGGAGGGGAAGCGAATGCCAGCCACCTCGTCAAAACACCTCCAAACAAAACACCGGAAAAGAGCCACAGGAGAACTTACACCGAGACTGCTCAGGGAGATGGCTTACCCAGAAACGACTAAATGCCTCCGCTTTGAAGGTCTACCAGGCTCAGAGCCTGCTATTGTGGAAAAGGATGTCTTGCCCCTACCAACTAATGAAATCCTCGTCAAAGTCCATGCTGCTTCAATCAATCCATGTGATATTCAATTGTGGAGATCCGGACTAGTAGCCGTAGTGGCAGGTGACAAGGGAATGGGAAAGGACTTCTCTGGTACTGTAGTAGCAGTTGGAGAGAAAGTGACGGGATGGGCGGAAGGAGACGAGATATTCGGCTTATTATTTCACATTGTAAGTCTCCTCTGTCAAAGTCCCAATGTCACTGACACATGGTAGTTTGGTCAAGCTACATTCAGTGAATATATCACTGTGGATCCAGCTACTGATCCCGTTGCCAAAAAGCCAAGTGCTCTGTCCCACGAGCAAGCAGCGGCCATTCCCTTGGTTGCTCTAACAGCATATGCTTGCCTCGAATGGTTGCCAGCTCCCTCCTCTTCTCAAAGACGGGTCATCATTCGTGGCGCATCCGGTGGGACTGGATCATGGCTTGTTCAAAGTACGTGCTGCTCCTTCAATTGTCGTCTTCGATGACATCCTCCTCACGATTGCAGTGTGTTTCGCTTACTGATCACTATCTCGCAGTCGCCAAAATTGTTTATGACTGTCATGTAACAGCGATCTGTTCCGAGAAGAACGTCCCATATGTGAATTCTCTCAGTGCTGATTCGATAGTTGATTATACTACTCAAAGCGTTCCTCAGTCACTTCTCTCAAGTCTGAAAGATGACGCAAAATATGACTTGATAGTCGACTGTGTCGGCGGCACAGAGCTTATACCCTTCTACGTGCGTATTCAGACCATCATATTTGTCCTCCAAATTCAAACAATATGCTGAAAATGTCCTCACAGCAACAACTCCTACACCCCCGTGGTGCCTACCTCAGCATAGTCGGTGATAAAACTGACGTCCGCATGATCGGTGGCCCAATAACCTACTTCACCAATCCGGCTCAAGTACTACGCTACATCAAAGGCTACATATGGGGTCCCCGATATGCCTGCGTATCTTTCGTTGAGAAAAGCGAGTATCTTCAGCAGATTGCTAGTCTTGCCGAGCGAGGCGAGTTAGCCGATGTTGAGATCGAGGTTCTGGAGGGTATCTTCGATGAGAGGGAAGCTTGGAGAAAGGCTATCGATGCTATACAGAGTATGCGGGTGAGGGGTAAAGTTGTACTGCCCATTCCGTAATGGTGCTATGGCTTGGAATTGCAGCTTCACCGGTGCGAAGTTGAGTGTTTTGGCGACCCCTGGCTCGGTTATCGTCAGTCACCTCAGGACTTTTCGACCGACGGACGTCAGAGAACCAGACACTCTGAATCTTTGTCTGGCCGCGTTCGGAGTTGCGGTGTGCAGTAGAAATTAGGGCTCGGACGTTTTCGCAGCATTGATTTTTGCGTACCACTGCAAATGTATCTCTGAAAATGTACCTCACTGTGCTCTCTGCTCAGTGCATCACTTCATGAACTTTACTTCAAGAATTTCCACATATTCAATCAGTTCTATCTGTCTTAGTTTCCAGCCAACCCCAAAGTGCATTCATAATCAACATCCGCTCCGAACCTTCCACTTCCTCCTCCTGCCTCCCGCACCTCCCAACACAGCAAACGGACCCTGGCCATTTCCCGGTTAGGTTCCCAATCACCCCTCACCACCTCTACTGCCGACAAATCACAATCCCTCCCTCGAAATATAAGTAGCACCACCGTCCCTAGACCCTCAATTTGATGGCGGGTACTGGACTCGGGTATGTATTAGCTCGGAGCTGACGCTCTGTCGTTTCTTAGGACCAATGAGGAGAGAGTGATTTTATCGCTAGACCCTGACTTAGTGTACGGCAAAGATGGTAGAGTGGACGGGGAGGATGATGCTGAGTGGAAAGATTTTGTCTTGGTCGCCGATTACTGAATATGGTAATCAAGGCATTTCCAATACTTATATCTGAGGTTTTCCATGGCTTTAGGATTTGAGGAGTCATTCTCAGTGAAGTTTCCTTTATATGACTTCACCTCGGCTATTTCTTCCACCAAAAGCGGCCTTTCTGTTAAGATAATTACTGTTGCATGGTTTCTCTCTTCGTCAAATCTATCTTGCATTCTATCTACTGCCAAAGCAACAAGCTGAATAACAAGAGACCCAGTCGGCTTTTTTTCCAGCTCCCAACACCAATCATATCGCCCATGCGTATATCTTGGAGGGGATCGGTCTCTCCTGACCTTTTATCGTCTCTCATGAACCATCATACATCAACCAACGATCAGAAGGCCACATCATCCATCAGCCCTCAAGTCAAGATACCAGTCATGTCCTGCTGTCTACCCGAGAAAGCATTCCAAGTCCCAAAATAATCAATCTCACTAAGCTCCTGCCACCCGACATCCATCGGTGTATGGTTCATCAAGCTCATCGATGAAGATGATGGTATCGCACTCGCATACCCAAACACAGGAGTACTACTCCTCGTGTTCTCCATCGTCACTGTCCCAGGCCTAGGCATGGCAAACACACTCCTAGCGATCAACTTCGTCTCTTTCTCGCTCTTGCGAGCAATGGCCCAGACCTCGCCCATGGTCTTCAAACTCCCGAGACCTAGACGTATTCTATCACGCGTTCGGTACCATTCCGGGCCTGTAAGGATGAATGCGCAGGCGCTGAGGTTGGCCAGAGTGGAGAATGCGAGGCCGCAAATACCGAGGGGTGAGTGCGAGATGATGGGGCAGGGGAGAGCGTAAATATTTATGGCTGCTTCGGCTGCTTCAAGCGTCTTCTTTGTGTGCAGCCAGTGTGTCCTGTCTTCCTCTCCCGTCGATTGGAGGGACAGAGGTGGGCGAGCACAGGAGGATATGTCCTCTAGCGGACAGTGTGTGAGGCGGGAGAGGGGTCGATGGATGAAGACGAGGAGTCTGGACAATATCAGCTTCGAAAATTTATGGGAACGGCAGGTAGTAGATACACTTGGAGCTGCTGTTGCGCGAAGAACAGAATCTCATCCAGTTCTTCGTTCTTGTCAACGACACCTTGCTTTTCCCGAGGCAAGTGCAATTTCCAGTTGACCAACATGGCGTCTGCGTTGTTGACTGCAATCTCCACATCGCTAGGTGGTAACCTGTCGAGGCCAAGGAGGGAGCCGGAGATTCGAGTCAAGTCTATCAGGTAAGTGAACGACGAGAAGACCGGTTCTTCATCAAGGAAGTCCCTATTGTCATATTCTCCCAAAGTTCTGGAGCGGGGAATAATCTGGAAGGCGTTAGTTTCGAGATAGGAAGGGATTTTGGTGGAACAACATACTCCATCGTAATCGCACTCTTCGCAGGGGAGCTCGACATTAGCTTCGATCGTATACAATCTGTCAATTGTCAGCGTAGCCACCAAGTCAGAAGTCTGGACCCAGCGTACATGAAGTGTGTGGCGTTTCTAAATGCTGCAAATTTTGCATCCGTCACGTACATGAACCAGTAGGTACGTCTCCAAGACTCTGCCAATACTGGATCTCTCTCCATATTCGCGAAGGTCCGAGAGTTCATCCGTATCTTCAGCGCGAGATAGATGGCCCTGTCTAGAATGGCCCGGGATCTGACCATGTCATCCTGTGAATGTAGAGCAATCGCAGCCAACAGCAACGCCTGAACGGTGAAGCCATTTGGTGGCAAATTTTCCATCTCTATTTGGCTCATGGCTATGTCACGTAACTCGGCCGAAATCATGTCGGAGGAATACATTGAGCCGATCCACTTCATAACGGGAGACAAGAATTTTAAGGATTCGGGATCGGATTGAAGCCGGTTGTGGAAGTAGTATCGTGGCAACAGGAATGGGTGCGCCTTGTGGAAGGAGCTGTACAGCGTAAGCATGCGACCGTCAGATTCCGAATTGCTGTGGTCATACCTGTAGTACAAGTCCAGCAAGCGCTTGGGTGTCGCTACTTTACCACTCAATTTTGACGATAAGCTCTCAGGGCTAGCAGAGCCATCAGACGATGGTCCGGTGTAGGAATCGTTTGAAGAATTCGCTCTCAGATATGAGAGAGAATTGATGCTTGGCCCACTCGAACTGGCTTGAACTGGACTCCCTCTTCCAGCTTCTCGCATCGAAGCCCTTTTTTTGGGTGCATTTCTGTCTCTCATTCCCCGTCTCGATTTGGCATAGAAGCAAGGTTTATCATCTTGAAGACAGCGACTGCAATTTGGCATTTCCGCTCCACATTTCACATGTCTGCTTCGACACTTAGAAGTATCAGCAGGAGATTTGAAAAACGGAGTGATGTTTGAACATACTGGTACACATGCTAGTGAAACTCTTATGCCCCCTCTTGGTGGGGGTTCTTGGCTCTTTCTTGTTGAAGATATCTGTACTGCTTCGACGTCCTGCTGTGGTGGTGATCCAATACCGAAATCGAAGAACATCGACAGTGGATCCTCAGAACTGTTCAAGTTTGGTGATTCTATGCCCATGGTACCTGTAGGGTAATTCATCTTGGCGAAGAGTTGTCCGTCGCTGAGAGAATTATTATGACTAGTCTCACTCGGCGGACTTCTGACTTTGACCAAGGCTTTTCTTTAGGAAAGATTGTTGAAAAGGGAGAGATGATATAGAAGAGAAAACCTATCGACGATAGAAACATATGGCAAGAGATGAGGGCTGGAGATATACCACAGCTGCATAGAGCTACGGACAATGTGGGTCGATGTCCTCGCTACCTCCCAATCAGGAACCCTGGTCCTGCTTGCGGTCAGCACAGCATCTGTCAGCACAAGGACTTGAGTCGAGACCAGCGCTGACTTTCAGAAATAACCTTCTTAGAAGCTACCCTACTTATCCTAGCGACCCGTTTCTCAGGGAAACAAGACTGGCATCAGTCCTTTTGTACCCTTGGCTCTCTTCAGCCTTAAACCGGCATCGATTCACGCTTGCTCTTCTAGACAACCCTGCATTATCCCTTACAGGGCTTGCATGATTTGAGATAGAAGAGAAGGCCCAGGTCTCAGCGACTTTCATGAAGCAGATTGCCTTACAGCTTCACCCCCGCTCGTAGTCGGTTCTTGACATTGACATTTGGACAGACTTGTTAAACACCTACGGTTAGTCCGACGGTCGGACTTTTGCACACTGAGCTATTCACGATATCCGTCAGAGTTCGCAGTTTGCGCGGCGTAATTTTGCCATCGAGGCAGTGAAACAATCAAATCCCGAGCAGCGGGATCTCGCATGTTCAAGATTGTAGATTGGTGAGGCAGAAGCCATGTGGGTGGACATCAAATGAATCCCTGCACCCCTAATGAGAGGGGCATTGTAAACCGGGAACTGCCCTGATCTTCAGGAAGCAGTCTTCCAGCCATACTGCGGATGCAGTACAGTATCTTCCATATTGACATACCCATCAAGCACCTCCGCGGGATGAGAGTAGTAGGGCCGCTGTGAACTTCCATTATTACTCGATGTACCTGCGTGCTGAGCGGATTTGTGAGAGTTGAGGTTGAAGATTCTCGCTAGCCATTCCTCAACCTCCTCTTCGTGACAACAAACTTTCAGATTAATGCCTAAGTTATTTCATCAAAAATTTACTAGCACGCATATTTTAAGATGAGTTTCACGTGGCCGCGCCAACCAACTCGGTACAGAGGTGTCCGATGAATGATCATAGTTCACACGCTGATGATAACAGCACTAACTTGCAGCCTTACTATTACTAGCAAATCTTATGACAAACTCCACCTCAGCCTCCCGTAGCCGCCAGCAATAGATATAATCTGACATTTCGGGAAAGACCCGAGTGAAACACTGACCTAATAGTCGGGCACTTGGACTGCTACAAGCGGATAAGCGCGCCAACAGCTCTGCGTATGGCTGGCATACGAGGTCTGGACACTATCCCAGCTAGGAAATTAGGTCCTGGAGACGTTTTGGGGTATGGGGTAGAATATGGGACTTGGTCCATCTTTTACGGTGGTTGAGATCACAGTAGCGGGTAGGGAAGCGTGTGCCTATAAACACTAGGCCCGGCTTCAGCGGCTTAAACAAACCGTGTCCGATCCGCTGCACGCCTCTCAAGTAAAAAACTGCACCGAAAACATTCAAACTATCTTAGATTCGAAAACTGCATGACGGGAAGCTGTAGATGCTGGTGTTATCCTCGAGCTACATGTGTTAAATACAAGGAACCGGCGTCTTGGATTTAGACATCACACATCTCTTGGCAGGTCCCGACAATGTGGAATGTCGAGATAGACTGCTGCCTTCATGGCATTTGAGGTAGTAAGATCTGGTACACATGGCAATTGAACTCGGTAGATATGAGGAGGCGGTCAGGCCGAACGTAGGCAGTGCTGGTTTGCTAGGAATGAAGTGGTTGCTGCTTAGTAAATCCGTACACCAAATGCAAAACTTCTAGGAATCCACACCGCACCAACAAACCAGTGCCAGAATCGAGAAGGCAATATGCCCATTTCGACGTCACTGTCTCTTAGAAGTCTCAGAAACTCAACGAATCAGAACATGCTCATCTGCCAATTAACACGAATAGCTCACGACCTGCTGCCATTTCCGGGGGGTCGGGCAGGACAATCCTTGTTCTTAGACGCAGAGGAGCAGCACTTAACGAATCAGGATGCTGCTGGCGGCCGACAGCTCGCGGACTTTCCAAGAGAACTACTCATGTCTACAAGCTTAATCAGCGCCATCATGTGAGCAAGAAGTAAGATCCTGCTCGAGAGGAGCTCACATTATCGCCGTCGGCGATAGTCAAGTACGATAGACGACGGACACAGAACGTGAGCGAGCATTCATCGCCCAAGTGAAAGGCATTGGCCAGAGGCTTGGTAGGGGTACATGAGCTTTAAAAGGGGACGACGCGGGATCGAAGCCCTAGTCGAGGAGGGTAGACGATATGCAGGAGGGTAGTGGAGATAGCTCGTAGCAGGGGAGGTATTTGGCATCATTTAATCTTGCGAAGCCACTCAAGTGTACAATAATTGCAGCCAAGCAGGAACTGAAGGCACAGAACGTTATGTTCGAATTGTGACAAAGCGCGAATCGCTCCGGCCAAGCAATTATTCCATAAACATTCCAGAAGACTTGGCTTCTTTAGGACTAGCGACAGACTCTCGGCTAGCAATTTCAACCTCGGCCCTGCCTGATGATACGGAACTCCGATATGATCCACATGCCAGTCGCCAGCCTCACCTCATGCCATTATTGAACGCGTGATGGGATAGGGACGGCCGTGATTGACTGCGAATATTCAGCAAGAAGCAACTTCTTCTCAATGCACCGACGATGGCATCCAATGACTTCGCCCTAGCCCAGCAACGGCTCGCTGCGAGACGGCAAGCAAGAGAGGCAGATGCTCAAGCTCGAGTAGTCGCGCAACAACAAGTCTCGCAGGCCTCAGATCAACTAAATCGACTCCCTTATCCCCTCAGTCGACTAGGGCACGCAGGCATATCGGTATGGGATAGCATAAACGGGCGAGAGGGTACCCGTCCAGCCTTCAGAGTTGGGCAGGTAGACGCCGAGCTCTTGGACGAGGAGCTCCTTGAACTATTAAAGGGACAAGTGGGGGATGCACTGAAATACTTTGGATCACATCTGCAGGATGACTGGTCAGCGGAGATCATGCTTGCCCTTCGAGCAGTGCTGTTCAAAGTTACAGTCTGGGACCACGACGCAACATACGGTGCTGCGCTACAGAACCTGAAGTTTACGGATGCGAGGCACAAAGGGCCAGTCTTGGTGACCCCCTCGAAATGGCAGAAGTCTCTGTATGGACTGTTTACAGTTGGAGGCAAATATGCTTGGACAAGGTGGGAGAACTGGCTTGTGGATAACGACAACGGCTATGATCAACCCAGTCCAACACTACGGAAATTGTCAAGGTTATCCGATTCTATATCAACAGTTCACTCGACAGCAGCATTCGCATCTTTTCTGGTATTTCTCGTGAACGGGAGATACCGAACATTGCTCGATAGAGTATTGAGACTACGTCTGGCTCCCCCTACCAGCCAGGTCAGTCGAGAGGTATCATTTGAGTACCTCAACCGACAATTAGTGTGGCACGCATTCACGGAGTTTCTGCTATTCGTGCTGCCTCTTGTCGGCATAAGTAGATGGAGGCGATGGCTTGCGCGAGCTTGGAGGAAAACCAAGTCCGTCATGCGCAGCGGCGGGGAGGATGATGTAGAGATCAAGAGCGGGGAGTTTGCTTTCTTGCCGGAAAGAACTTGCGCAATCTGCTACCAAGATCAGAATACAACGTCAACATCCGAGGCGGAAGTAATTGCTGCCTCCGGTGCATCAGGTGTGGTGGGCTCAGCTCAGACTGATATCACAAATCCCTATGAGACTATTCCATGCGGGTGCATATACTGCTTCGTCTGCTTAGCAGGTCGACTTGAGGCTGAAGACGGGGAAGGTTGGGTTTGTCTGAGATGTGGAGAAGAAGTCAAGGAGTGCAAGCCATGGAGTGGGGATGTAATTGAGGAGGTGGCTAAGCCCATAGGTGCTTCCAAGACAGTGGGATTCTCAGAACCGAGTGAGATGGCCAACATTGAGCCTCGTCCGGAGGATGACAATGCTCAAAGTCAAGATGTTGAAGACGGAGACTCTTCATCTGAAGCCTCGGCGTTGGGAGATTCGGAAGCGTTCGACGAGGAAGAAGATGGCGTGATTGACGATGATGAATGATTTCTATTTGTACATCAATTTTGGTCGCAAGGGCATCGCACCTTCTAAAAAGCATTGAGGGCGTTTAGGTTGTCGGCATTTAGATACCACTCTCGGCACTTTGGGCAAGGTGCTTGATTAATGCTTTCGGCTCATCTTGGCGACGCTACAACATTTAATCATTTTACTCACATCAAGCACCTTCCAAGTCATGCAATTCCTATGGATCGCACCGACATTTTGTTCTCTTCAGTCTTTACATTGAGAAAAAAGAGATCAAGGAAAAATAAGGTCATGTGACTAGTGACATCATGACAATTGCTTGACACTTTGGAAGGATCAGTTCGTGGGTCAGATCAAAACAAAACATTGTTGCATGCATCAAATTGCATGATATTAAGGCCGCAATTCCATCCTACAAAACGCTGAATAGATCGGAGGCAAGCGTGAGACTACGGAACAAACAATCTCGGCAGCACACGATACCCCATCATGTGGGATCAACTCGAACCTACACCCCCTCATGTGGCGTATCTCACCATCTCGACATTTCTGATCATCTATGCGCTCTTCTCTCTATTCATTCGAAATAAGCTCCATCTTTCAGGTCAGTAATCTCTGCACCTAGTACCATTTTATGCTGACACCACATAGAACCTCCTCTAGCAGTTCTCTATGGCATAATTTTGGGACCCCATGTCCTAAAAGTCATCGCGCCGCGAAAATGGGGTATGAACGATGAGATCTTACAGGAGATCACGCGAGTGATTGTTGGAATCCAATGCTTCGCAGTCGGCATAGAACTGCCCAAGTTCTATTTCAGACGGCACGGGTTATCGGTACTCTACTTTCTCGGGCCAGTCATGACCTTTTCGTGGGCCATTACAGGCTTATTCGCATATCTCATATTCAAGACTTCGGTACCTACTGCTTTGATCATTGGAGCCTGCTTGTCTCCAACCGATCCTGTGCTCGCAGCAAGTGTGCTCTCCAAGTCTCAATTTAGCCAGAGAGTTCCGAAACGACTGAAGCATGTGCTATCGGCAGAGTCTGCTTGTAACGATGGGATATCTTTCCCGTTCCTATATATCGGTCTCGTGGTGCTCAATTCCTCCAGCACTGGAGAAGCGATCAAGGAATGGTTTCTCATCACTGTTCTGTGGCAGTGTGTTTTTGGTGTTTCAATAGGTCTCGTCATCGGTAATGTCGCCAACAGAATTTTGAGATTTTCCGACACAAGAGGGTACATCTCACAGCCCTCATTCGTCGTATTCTACCTTCTGCTGGCCATTCTCAGCATCGGAGTCGGCTCCACACTCGGCAGCGACGACTTCCTCGTAGCATTCGGCGCTGGAGTAGGCTTTGCCCACGACGGATGGTTTGCTAAGAAAACCAATGAAGTACCATTCCCTACAATCATTGACCTCATGCTCAACAGCGGGATGTTTGTCTTCTTCGGCTCCATCATCCCTTGGAATCGATTTAGTCCTAGGGATGTCACGCCCGATTGTGGCATCTGGCAGCTCATCCTCTTCCTCGTTCTCGTTCTCCTGTTCCGCCGCATTCCAATCGTGCTCGCCATGAAGCGCTTTATCCCAGACATCAGAACCTATCGCGAAGCACTGTTCTGCGGACACTTTGGACCAATGGGTGTGGGCGCCCTATTTCTAGCCATGGAAGCAAGAGGTGAGCTGGAGGTCGGCACTTCCGTGCCACTCGGCAAGCCACGAAAGCTTGTTCCCCCATATAGCGACAAGGATAAGGCCATTGAGCTGCTGTGGCCGGTAGTTTGCTTTGTGGTATTGGGGAGTACGCTGGTGCATGGATTGAGTACGGTGGGAATCAGTATCATTGGGCACTTTGCAAGGAAGAAAGGGGAGAGAGCGCCGCTTTTGGGTCAGGAGACTGATGGACTAGAGGCGATGGACCATGAAGGTGGAAATGGGGAGAGTGAACCTGAGGTTAGTGGGAGTGAAATCGACTAGGTGCTTGAATATCAGCTCAGGTGGTTTTCGGGTTCGGTTTGGGTTGGGTCGGGTCGCATTGGATGCGAGGGCATTCAATATCAATATGGCTAAGACAAGGGAGTTTTTCGCGTAGTTGGACACGGTCGTACCGAGTCTGTGGAACCATAGCCATGTCGGTTTGTCAGACATCCCTTCGTCCTGAAGCTTACTTGCACGGCTGTCCGGCACATCGTTATCTCAGCTCATCTTGCTCATCCCGTTCCACTCCAAGTCGTCCCAGCATTCGGACAAAACCCAGCCGCGTAAGTGGCATACCAAAAAACTAACCAACCGCACAAGTAAAGACGCGACCCGTCATCATCAATACCAAGCTTTCAGCCCTCTCGTCCCTAACACAGCACTCTGACCCAGCCGTAAGAGTCGAAAAGACAGTCGACGGATGCATGACACCGTGGCGTACTTCGGTCTGTCAGACAGGCGACGCATGCTGTATTTACTAGACAAGTTACATCCCATAGATGTAGACCAAAGAAGATTAGATCAAGCTTTACACTCAAAATCTCACTCCCCATGCTCAGCAGCGGATCTAGCGGGGTTGACCTCCGCTTAATCTCCCTGTCCGGGGCATGCCAAGCATTACAGCTTCCATATCGAGAACATAACAATTTGACCGGCGGAAATCTGGAGGATGTGTAGATCCGCTGCTAAGGCCGTTAATTTGCGGTGTTCGCAAACCTAGTTCTAGGGGTGGTTGACGACAGTGGCTGTTTGGATGTGGCGAGCGCTAGCGCGTACTTACTCATCTTCATACATATTTGGGAGGCGATGACCTTGAGTCATTTCGGATAGAGACAATTCGTTTTCTAATTCCTATTTCCAATATCTGTTACTCTTACATTGCCAAACTATAAAGAAATTCACGATCACGAGATATGAATGTGTTGGTCGCTAAGTAGCGAATGTGTGTTTCCACATGTTTCTTCCTCTCCTCCTTTGAAGTGCTCGTCACTTGGCGATTCTCATCAGGTCGCGACATTCTTTCACAACTCATCAGCTGGCACATTGTATTTAGCAAGGTTCAGTATCTAGGATAGAAATTTCAGATTTTCGACCTTGTTGAACTCTTTCTCTGTGTTCATTTCATTGATCCTGTTGTAAAGTGCGCGTTAGCGTAGAAATTGTCCTCGGAGCGAGAGGATCTGAGAGACCTGATCGAGGAAGTCTTCTTGTCGTGTCTGGAAACTCATGAAAACTCGAATAATCATTCACAATAAAGTTCCTAACAGGTTTGCTTATAAAGCTGGACCTAGATCCAATCATTCGTTGAAGTGATGTGTGGAGTCTGACTGAAATCCAGCTGGCAAGCCTAACGTGACGAAGCTCTGGCTACAAAACTCCTTTTGATTGATCATACAAGTACCAATATTGTGAAGACCATGTTCTCGTCTCTTAAGCTATGGATATTGGAGTAGTCTTCGTTGCTTTGACTGATATTGCCATAGGTGAACACAATCTATGTGTCGTTCTTGACATCCTCGCCGGCACGTTTTCATATTCCATTATTTGGAAAACACAACTTTTGAGTTATTGGCATTTTCTCTTCACTTGATGATCCTCATCAGATACCAAGTAGGGTACCTTCGGTTTGCAATTTCAGGTCGGTTTCAAAGAGAGTTCAACAACGCAAATCACGGGTCCGAATCGTGACTGATGAATGGATATGTTCCAAATTTAGTTCCTGAGGAAAGGTAGATGTACGCAATGTATTGTTCGGTTTCTTCAACCTAGGATCATCAATACAGGTTTGGTTATTGAACGATAATCAGGTTTCGCGATGTTCTTCGTTCAGTGATCAGTCATCACTTCGTAGGTAATTTTCTCTTCCAAGGTTCTCCCCGCCATCCGCGCGAAATCAGGTCACGATGCCACGGTGCTTCTCTCGGGGTGATTGCAGTGGAGAGAAATCCACCTCCATGATATCCACCTCCATCATCCACCTTCCCCATCCGAAACTCATCCGCTGGACCGCCCGCCAAATTGTTCTTACCAGCTGTCAATAATCAGCAGCCATCGCCACCGGCAAGCCGGCTTGCTTTGTTTTAATATCCAGACTCCAGATAGCCCAGTACCAAGGAACAAGTCCCCTCAACCAATCTGTACCAACTATTCGACTTTGACACTTTCAAACGTGCTCCTAACAGCACAGACGGACCGCGTAGTCGGTCGTCGCCGAGATATGCCGAGGTACTCTAGCAGGACAAGAAATGCGGCTACGGGGCTAACAGCGCTAAGCTTTGGGGCTCGCCGGACCTGGTGGACCCTTGGAAAAGGCTTGCAGCCAACCTGGCAGCATTCTTTTGACGATCAAAGTTATACGCGGCCCTCTCACAGGCTCTCAAAGGACTTCCAGAGAAGCCCCATCCCATTGTGATCCAATGATATCTAACTACTCTTCGAAGCAGTTGCCATGCTCTGCGAAGCTTCTGTTCGTTCGGCGATGCTTGTCACACGAAAACGCTTCCGTTGGGCCTCTTCGAAGGGTGTGCTTTGATGCTCCTGGCGCCTCCACCACTGGTCACGAACACTTTCCAATTCGGGGAAACTTGGTTCTTCCAGGCTTTCAGCAAGAATCTCACTGTTGACTGGTTTCGTCTTGAGTCGAGTCTCGACCAAGTCCGGCATAGCTCGCCATGTGGTTTCCACACTCACGGTGATCTAATCTAGTTCGGCAGCATCTTACTCAAATCAGCGGAAGCCGCCTCAATCATCAGACTATGCGCACCAGTTAAAATGCATGCTCGTCCACCCTGTCACGAGCCTCATGCGGAATCCGACAGTTTGGATCCACAGTGATCACCTCAACCCTACAAGTGTCAAAAGTCAGTGATGGGGGACCCCGCACGTGCTTCTCCATGTCGCGTACACCCCCAGCTGGAGCAGATGAGCGAGCAAGGTGGCTCCGGGGTTTACAGTGGGACAGTGAGAAATACATAAAAGGAGACAAGTTGCCCAGTTGTTTCCCGATTCCAGACCTCCTCTTCTTCATCCTTCACTCGTCCTCTCTTTGTTTCATTTCCCTGAACAGGTGAAGAAGCTGCCAAAATGAGTGATCCTGTTACCGATTCCAAGACGGGCACTGGCCCAGACGCCGAGGTCGAAAAGGCATACTCCCAACACGAAAATGTCTACGATCTTGATGAGAAGGCGAAGATCGCCGATTTCAAGGCTGATGCCATCGAAGCTGAAAATACAGAACATAATATGGGCGTGTTGGAAGCCGTTCGAGCTTATCCCATGGCTTCATTCTGGGCCTTTGTCATGTCTTGCACTATTGTGAGTTGCATTTCCGATTCCCATTCAATTCCTGTTAAAATAGAAAATTTGACACTGACAATGACGATTCAGATTATGGAATCTTACGATGTTTTCCTCATGGGGAACTTTGTCGCTCTGCCTAAGTTCAAAGAAGATTTTGGTGTACCTCACGGTGATGGATGGGTGATTGAAACAAAGTGGCAATCAGCACTGCAAGTTTCTGGACAGGTAAGATCTTTCCATTACGACGCTTTGACTTTACTTCCTGGCAGTTCAGCAGAGCTGAGGCCCTCAGGCACTACGGTTGTGAAGTCAGTTAGACTAATTTCAGCATACAGTTGGGCGCCTTAATCGGTGTCTTCCTCGCTGGACCACTTACCAGCAAGATCGGTTACCGTTACGCAACCTTGACCGGTCTTATGGCATTGAACGCCTTCATCTTCGTCTTCTACTTCGCCAAGTCACTTCCCGTGATGTTCGCAGCCCAAATTCTCGAGGGCATGCCATGGGGTATCTTCATTGCGAATGCCCCCGCCTATTGCTCTGAAATCGTGCCTCTGAGACTGCGTGCTCCTGCTACCCAGATGCTGCAGATGTTCTGGGCTATTGGCAGTATCATTGTTGGTGGCGTTACCTACCACTACAACGGCAGCAACCACCAGGATGCCTACAGGTATGTACTTCCAGATGTTGGACTCGTACACGCTGACAATCTTTCGTCCAGAATCCCAATCGCTCTGCAGTGGCTTTTTCCTACCCCACTCGCCATTCTCATTTGGTGTGCCCCTGAGTCTCCATGGTGGCTCGTACGCAAGGGTCGCCTCGAAGAAGCTGCCCATTCCATCGGCCGTCTAGGACGCAGATCAAGACTGAAGCCTCAGGAAACTGTTGCCATGATGCGTCGTGTCGTCGACTTAGAGCTTTCAGAGAAGGAGCCCAACCACCTCGAGTTGTTCAAGGGCATTGATCTCTACCGTACTCTTATTGTCTGCGGTGTTTACGCTGCCCAGAATCTTACTGGTAACCTCATCGCTAACCAGGCCGTGTACTTCTTTGAGCGTGAGTAAATATCATCCCAAACAAAATTACAATACTGATCTAAATACAGAGGCTGGTGTATCGACAAACACAGCCTTCGCTCTCGGTCTCATCACCTCCGCACTTCAGATGATCTTCGTCATGCTCTCCTGGATCCTCACCACTTATGCCGGCAGACGAACAATCTATCTTTGGGGATCAGCAGTCAACACAGTTCTGCTCTTCGCCCTTGGTATCGCAGCTTGCTTTGGCATGTCAGATGCCGCGTCTCTGGCGCAAGCATCACTCGGTCTTATCGTCTCTGTGCTATTCACCCTGGGTCCTGCGCCTGCCTCGTGGGTTATCATTGGAGAGACGTCGGCTATCCGTCTAAGACCTCTCACTACGGGCATGGGCCGTGCTACCTACTATATCGTTGAGATACCTTGCATTTTCCTGGGAAGTTATATGTTGAACCCAACTGTAAGTCTCATTTCAATACCCAAAACACTTGTGACAAGTACTAATATATCCACAGGGTGGCAACCTCGGAGGTAAATGTGGGTTTGTCTGGGGTGGAACAGGTCTTTTCTGCCTGGTCGTCGCGTTCTTCTACCTACCAGAGATGAAGAATCGCTCATACCGTGAGATTGACATCCTGTTCAAGCGTCGCGTGCCTGCGCGCAAGTGGTCCAAGACCGAGGTCGATATCAACTCGGATGAGTAGATGGATTTATACTGTTGCTACATTGCCAGATGGTGGCTCGCGTTGTCCGATGCTGCTATCAGCAGAGAGCAAGCGAGTGGGACGGTCACAGCTGCCAAAATGGGGCAGATGACGTCCATTCCTAGAGTAATAGCTTCAAATTTAGCATCGAAAAGACGTGTTCACGCAAGCATACATCACCTCCAGTTTCCCGGTTCAATTACCAATGACACTGTACTGCTTAGCATTTATCAACAGTTGCCTCATGAACGAACAGAAAACCCCAAGAATGTCTGTGACAGGACAATAAGTGATTTCTACTAAGCTCAGTCTACTATCAGAGCCTCGTGTGGCAGCTCACTTACACGAGTCCTCACATTCCCAAGTCAGAAAAGTGAAATGCTCGGAACAATTCGACACCAGTATTGATCAGGCCGACCGAGACACACCGCTCTCCTTCCCCTAAGTTAACCTCAGATGTCCCATATCTATCGCAGGACAGAGCCGATCGCTCCGGTATTTTCAGATGGTCGATCGAAGAAAGAAAGTGGCCTGAGGACGTGATTGGCCGGGTAGTGTTGCCTCTCGCGCTTCAGCTCGGTGCTTTCGTGGGGGAATAGGGGTTCCAGACTAAGAGAGCGGTGAGAAAGGGGGGAGACTTGACTACGGAGTGCAACTATCAAGCTGCGGGGTAATGGTATAGTGACATAGGGATGCTTGTGCGGCTGGCGGCTAATTGTCTAGAGTAGAAGTGGGGAAAGCCTACTCGACATTGCAATCTTTCGGATCTAGACAATAGACCATCGTATACTATGCTCTAGTAGAAGTAAATACTAACATCTGCCTGAGTAGTAGTCTCAACTTACATGAAATAAAAAGCAGTACTGTCAACATATCTACCCATCCATTCTCAACTCTCCTTCCCCAAAGCCGACATGTCAGCATGAGTATTTAGGCCACGCATCTGAACGAGAGTGGTCGTCGAGGGGGGGCTTATACTGAGCTCGCGCCAGGCGTGCGCGATTGTAAGTCACGCAAATCATTACAACCCATCTTGCTGTTCTCATCGGTACCTATGTATGGTCAAGTCCCCAGTCGACCTACTCACACGGGACGGCCCGACAGGGGAAGTCCAAGAGACCAAGGCGATTGGGGAAAGCCAAAGGCAAGGGAATAAACGGCAGAAAGGGATTGATATTGCGCGGCAAGGGAATTGCTTTGGTTATAATTGGAAGCTGATATTAATTTGAAAGCGTTTAATTATACAGGAGATTACACTTCTTTCAACTTAGAAGGATAAATCCGCAGCCCTGGGTCGCACTTTCCACTCCTCCCAATCAACAAAGCTAACGTCATCCTCGCTAAAAATAACCTTAAATCCTCAGGCACCTGCAGGGCACTTACCCAACCTTCATTCGCACCTGCTTCCTGATACCGCGCTGATAGGCCAAAAAACCTCAACTTCCTTGCAATACCCTCTACAGCTCTGTAGCTTCACAGAAATCCCGAAAAATTACGCATTTCCTAGAGCAATAACGCACCGTAACTCACCAGAAACCGATCCCGAACATTCCGAAGCGAAGGTCAACATGACATCCGAACCGGGATCCTCAACACCACACATCAACACGAACAATTCACTTCAAAACTACTACACTTCTCTCGAATCGCGTCTCGGCTACCGTCTTGTCCTAGGTGGAACCCGCCACTTCGGCTTTTACTCAAAATCGACATCATGGCCATTCCCCATCAGCCGAGCTCTCCGGCGCATGGAAGACCACTTATTTGGCACCCTCCGCTTGGAGAGAGGTTCATCAGTGCTCGATGCCGGATGTGGAGTCGGCCACGTCGCTATTCATATGGCCTCGAAAGGACTGAAAGTCCACGGTATCGATGTTGTTGATCACCACATCGAGAAAGCCAAGCGCAACATCTCAATATCAGGAATGGATGATGTGGTCTCAGTGCGGAAGATGGATTACCACCATTTGGATGGCTTTGAGAATGAGACGTTTGATGGAGCCTACACGATGGAAACGTTCGTGCATGCTACGGATCCAGAACGGGCTCTTGCTGAGTTCTTCCGTGTGCTGAAACCGGGTGGGAGGTTGGGACTTTACGAGTATGATCATGAGAAATCGGAATCAGCGCCGAGATATCTGGGAACCCATCTTGATAAGATCAACAAATATGCTGCTATGCCGTCGAATGCACTTTTCGAGAAAGGTGTATTGCCGCAAATGCTTGAGGATGCGGGGTTCGAGGATGTGGTTGTGGAGGATTTGAGTAAGAATATCGAGCCGATGTTGAGATTGTTCTTTGTTCTTGGGGTAGTGCCGTACTTATTTGTGAGGCTGTTTGGGCTGGAGAGAAGGTTTGTAAATACAGTGGCGGGCGTAGAGGGGTATCTGGGACGGCGGTATTGGCGGTATGTCGTTTTGTCGGCACGAAAACCCCAAGAGAAAAATGGCACCGGTGCGGCGGCAGACGCGAGGAAGAGGGGAGCGTGAAAATCCTCTAAAGTAGTTGCTGTTCATATTTGCATATGATGTACCGAAAGGAAACAACAGTGGCAGCTATTAATCTGCTGAAAGTTAAGAGAGCCGAAAATATTGTGCCAATCGGCAGTTGTGACTTTCACTTCGCTCCCGATGGAAGCATGATTCGAGCCGCAGGCAGTACTTTGCTACCATGAATTCGTTTCCGACAGATTTTTTGAGGTCTATAGATGTCCAATGAAGTGTGTATTCTCTAGAGAGCTTGCATCACCTGCAAGCAATACTTGAAAGGTCCCAAGCCATCGGCCCTTCTCCATGCATGAGTGCTGCACAAGTGCACAGATCCACACTTGATTTGAAAGGGAAAAGGTGATCCTATCTACAACACGAGTATTACTCTATCAGCTCATGTGTACACCTATCTATATTTCCCTCAGACATAGTAAGATCACCTGACGCTTTTCTCCAGAATAGAAAACAGCCTAAAGTCTAAAAAGCAGAAACTTTCACTGGAATTGGGGCTGTGCATTTGTTTGTCGCACTCTCTTGATTGCTATAGGTCCTTTAGATCTTTTATAGGCAACGACGAGTGTGAGTAAAAGGTTGAGCTTAAGGGAACGAAAAAGTCAAAGATACACACCATGCCACGTCGAGAAATTTTTTGCGAGAGCTGAGAAAATCTCCCTCAAACCCCTTCAATCCTGATATAGATGTTATACCAAACCCTGTCATCGACATACACATCCTGTCCAGCCGCGGCGTTGCTTCTGAAAATGCGTCATCCCACATAGAAGGAACTGGTCCGATCGGGGGAGGAGTCACAGAATCCTAGAAAACAGACGACGTGGCAAGGCAGACTTTCTTTGCACTGTGCAGATCAGCGGCCACATAGATCGCCGTCTCCATTACAGCTCTGAGCGTCCCTGCAAAATGGTGTCCGCTAGGTCGCTGTTGTGGCCACATCCTCATCCCCGCTTAAATTCGGCTAGGCGGCCAGCTGCATGAGGAGGAGTAGGGGGGAGGATTGAAGCCTGCTCGAGGCTTGGCGGTGATCCAAAAGTGTAATGAATTAAGGAAAGGTAGACAAACACATGGATTGAACAGTATGTTATATCGTATGATGCGGTAGAGAGCTTGCCTGTGTAGGCACGCTGTGAGCATCGCTGCTAGACCTCTACATTGGCACTAAGGTCGGCAATCCCTCGATATAATTTGTCAAGTAATTTGAAAATAGAAGGATGGTCCCATACAAACGAATGATAGAAATTAAAGTCTCCAGTGCTCTTATGAGGCCAGTCAATACCCAGACCCAGGCGACTTTCTCGGACTTTTTTCGAGCATATATCTATGTGAACTACTCCAGCTTCCTGTATGATGATGGTGACACGTGGAGACGAGACTTTAAACAGAAGTGAATTCTCATACTGCGAGCATGTACGGCTTTAAATGATCCTTGAAACGAATTAACAGGCGTCTCAAATCCCACTTTGACGTCCCATCAATAATAATTCGATTGGAATTGCCGGAAATTGAAGATAACAATTCACTAAGTCTTCCTATGAGACAGTTGTGATGGAGTGTACGCTTGACTGTTGCTCAAATGATGTGCCCAGTTGATATTCGCAGGCCAGAGCCATGCCTGACAGCTTCGAGGAGTGGCTTAGAACACTATCATCCCGAGTATATTTATTGCAGCTCGTCCCACTTGGTCGTTGGCGCCTTACGTTCTCCGTACACAGGACGAATCTGGTGGACTATTGAAGTATACAACATGCTTGTTACTCCAAGGATCATCCTGCAGAGCCTGTATGGCTTCGTCGCTTTCGGGTGTGTCCACCTGCAATTCATGAACCCTGGGATGGTCTAATGCAATTTCCTCTGCAGCAAACATCCGAGCAGGCGGCCATACCTGTTAAACATGTGCGTTTTGTCTTCGGAATCTTTTCTCGGTACGTGCTGATCGTGATTGCGGGGAGTCTTCCAAAATGGGTGAGAATCAGCCCAACAGAGACTCCATGCCTTTTCAGACCTTCGTACTCCGGTCCGTAGCAATGCTCTGACCGCTTTTCGTGGTGTAGCAGTTCGCAGAGGAAGCCAGGAGAGGAAACAGGTAGATTGCATACAATGATGGACGTTGCAGTGGTCGAACGGTAGTGCTTCAAAGTCGGAGACTAGAAGTCAAATTCGACAGGACTGGGATCGATCGCAATTTTCGCACTGCCTTTTGCACATTGCTCCGTGTACGTCAGTCGCAGGTCACAATATACACAGAGATACTTGCATAAATCGAGACCAGATTTTGGTAATGAAGAGAAGGTTTTGGGAAAGTTTTCGCAAATAGGAAAAGGCGCCAGCGATGACGCCGGCTGAAACGTCGTAGAAACTCAACATCAACAAACCAATGCCCACCGTCAGGACTTCGCAATATCGTCTTAGCAACGTAAGCTACAGGAAATCAATCTCCAGTAGCAAGATAACAATTACCTAAAGATGTTTGATTTATGAGGATGCGTTTGTGTTGGGAGGTTTCATCCAACTTTGTCAGCTTTTGTTGGACCGAATATTCGGGAATTGGCTCTGTCCAAGAGAGGAACACGGAAGCGAGAATCAATAAATTTACACAAAAATAGCAACATAATCTTCCCAAGACCAAGGACTTTAATATTGACAATTAAATCACATGGTACTGAGAGTTGAACTCAATTATTGTCAAGTTTCAGCAGATTTACGGTGCCCGGCAATGGATGAGCGTATTGTTGACATTGAAACCAGTTTGCAGGTTCTCGCGACAGACAAGCGCGAAGAGCATCATTCTCCGATCGCAACATCCCACACTGCTTTCTTCTTCAATAATACAGGATCGGGCGAAACGCCATAGCCGCGAGAGGTCTCACCAACATTCACCACGAATTCACATTATGTATGAAATCCAACTTCAACATTTCGTTGGACCAACTGCCTCCACGATTAGACAACTCAAAGTCTCACAAAGTCTTCAACAGATTTCGGTCTAAGACATGCGTACCCCACTACTATTCCTGTTGGCATCTGCGATCTGATCTTTCCAGAATCTACAACAAACGTGGCGCTGCGAAGTCGTGAGACGGTCCAGATGTCAAGTTAATTGGACACAACCCCGATCGAAATCTGAGCCACTGTAATGACTGCTCTGATAGGTTCAGCTTCAAGGATTATATCGTACGCATGACAGGACATCTGCACTGGAACTCACACATCTCCAACCACGATCGAGCCCATGTGACAAGGCTAGACAGCTATCAAAACATCTGTCATTTCTATCAAATCTCCAATTCCCAAATCTCATCCCAATACCTCCATTGTCAGACCTCTTCCCACCTCCTCCCATGCCATATTCCACCTCCAGTTTTGCTTCTTCTCGAACTGAGCAGGAATGGAAGGATGCCCCGAAGCTGCAGTGCCAGACGTACAGCGAGGCGCACCTCCCATGTTTCCATGCACCCGCCATCCTCAAATCACTTCTTCAGAATCGCTGGATAGCTGCATTGGTGCATTCCTGGCACCAGATCAAGTCACAACTCACATTTTGAATTCGGCTTCATCACCAGATCGAGCATGTATTGGACTGGGGAAGAAAGATAAGAAAACCACCCTTGCGTGCCGCTGGGGATGCAATACAACGAAACGGAACGCAACGACGATACTCCCCACCGCTTGCCCTGAACCCTGAATTCCTCAAGCCACCAGGATCAAGATCTGGCCACTGATCGCATGTGTACGACACCCACATTTGCTCCGTATGGGCAGACTCATCGATGCGATCTCCCCGACGCGAAGAGGTTCTAGATCTGATGTTGTTTCTGTCCGCGATGCGATGTGATTTGCCAATCGTCTCGCATTTCCCTCAATCTAGTCCTGTAATATTATATTCTGCATGGGTTGTCTACCGGTATACAGTTGAGGATAGTCGCAGCGTCCACATGGTCAAGTGATTGTCGATCGGCATGGCTACCGAATGGTCGGTCGGTGCCTATCACAACACGGAGAAATCTAGAAACTATCTAGCTAGAAATAGAAAGTCGTTGAACGTCTTCACGGATGCCATCGGAAGATTTGGAATGGCCAGTAAGTAGGTGACTGGAAGAATGAAGGGCGCTTCGGTCATAGGAGTGGTCCATTCGTCACATTAGAGCAACAGAATACCCGACGGCAGTTCTGCGGTTCCAGAAGTAGCAAGACGAGTTTGAGTCAACGAGTAGATCAATTAGTAGGAGCGATTAAGCCTATTTCCAAGCTTAATAGAGGATGAATTGGAGGAAAGTAGGCTGTATAGCATCAGGTAGTCTGAAGTCAAAGCTATTGAACTACTAGTGTTTCGGGAATGACTAGCTTTGGGCTGTTCGGTAGGATGACTTCGATGTAACAGAGTATTCTTGGGAACAATTGAGGTGAGTCTGAATACTATAGGTACCTATGACTGTGTTGATAGGCATCCGTCCCTCATCCGTACCTTTTATCATGCGAAACAACTTGTCGTGCAGGTAGGCAGGAAGGCAGATGAAGGCTTGCCTGCCTACCATCCAGCCTCTCGATTCTTTTCCGCAGAAGGCACAGCGGCACGCAAGATAGCACATGCGGTAGCCAAGAATGGAAGCAGAGCAACTCAACCAAGATTTCGAACCAGGCACATGGGATCCAACATTCAGTGGCTTGCGTCGTTCGCGCATACTTCGATTCGCAGAAGTTCAAATGCCGAACCGCAACGTACGGTCAAGGTTGTGTATGGATGAAAAGATTTGAGGGATTTGAGGGATTGCCTCGGACGGAAAAAGTCCATCGGTCGGCGGTCTGCACACCCTCATCTCCGTTCAGAGTTTGTGCCGTACGGGTAGATTGAAGCCCTCCGAAAGCTAAAGCCAAAAAAGCTCTGCTCTGCTCAGCACATTGTCCCCTACCATCCCTCGCCACAGCGACACATGCGGCAGATATGGAGGCAGGATATATTAGGCCAATGAAGGAAAGTTCAGTCATAGCTTATGATGAACTTGTCTCCATGGTGGTCTTCAACAAGCTCTACCGGAGCACGATGCCGAACGACCGGCAGCAAGATAGGGCTCGGTCTAGCTTTGGTGTTGATGCTGTGATGGCACAAGGTGACTAGTGATGATGTACGCAGGGGTCTTGTATCGTTGACACAGGTTGATGCTTCCAGGTTCTAGTTCCCGTTCTACGCCACCATTCCTTTCTGCTTCCTCCACCGTTATCCTTCATCGTCTTTCATCCCTTGCTACACCATGCTGGCCGCATCCCTGCCACATGTTCATACAGGGCTATATGTTTGGAAAGACAGAGTAGACCGGAGGACCGCAAAAGAAATCCATGGACCCATCTAGATATCTCGGCATGCCCCGGAGAGAGACATGTCTTACCTTACCTGAAGATGCTTACTTTTCCTATCCAGTGCCGACACGCGAGTGGCCGCCCAGCGAGCAAGCCGTTGAATAAGTCTCACTTCAACACGGTTCCACACTGTAATTTTAGCAAGATATGACGAGTGATGCATGGGGAAGATAGCTCGAGCACAAGCTTGTGCTCGGGACCCACGGTGGTACAAGCGAGGACGGCGATTTAGAAAGAAGCATTGATCAATAGGCCAGCAGGGAGCTTTAGGGCTGGCATGGCAAAGGCATGGCATGGACATGTCTGTCTTGCCTCGCTCCTCTGGCAAATCATCCCGCTCTCGCACGTTCACCTGGCCTCCTCTCGCTTCCCCTTGTCTACCTTGCCTCCTCAAAACAGAACAAAAGAAATGATTTTCTGCCATTCTTGGCTTTGCAAATACCCCTCCCTCTTTTCCTCGATGGAATCGCGAGATAGGTTGATTGTCGTCTAATGCAATGCACTTCACCCGCTTTCCCTTCCTCCCTTGCATAGAGATCTCAAGAAGAACGCAAGTAGAAAAGGGATGGGCAGTCAATCGTGTTCTGGAAGGGGTATCACGCTGCGGTAGCGGCAGCTGCGCTACCCTGTCGACGCCACGCCAATGTTCTCCTAGGATAAGGTAACATCATGGAAGAGGAGAAATAAGCGCCTCCCAGATGTGACTAGATGTGACGAGAAAGATACCCATGTCAATGCCAGATTTTGTGTTCCATGCCACATGCCTTCAATTCCCGTGTGATGGGTGAAGTTGCGCATGACCGCGAATGTTGCGTGAACGGCTTGCTAGGGCTTGTTTTGGTGGTGTCTGCTGTTCTGTATGAAGGATTTCCGGGGTGCTGGCTGGAAGCCAAAAAAAATACAAACGAAATTCCTGAGCTGGATGTTGATAGTGACTTAATCTTGGAAGAGACGGAAGAGCTGACACTTTCACTATTGGATATCTTCAAAATCCTCTTTGTAGACGTTAGGCTCTAATCAATACAATTATATAGATTGATTGCTATTCATAACTGGTGCAATTTCTCGAGCTTCATCTGCAATCAGGTGAATATTGCTACAGTGAACTCAATAGTCAAAAGATATGTATGCATGCTTGCTGACTTGCGCGTTACCCATTGTGACCCTTTGATGACTGTCTGTTGCTGACCCAAAAGGAAATCTACTGTCTGCATTCTGTTAACCCCAACAATGCCCTATATCCATGTCCCCGTATCCACACTTGACCTAGACCAAGACCACCTCTGCCAACCTTCATGTCGTCGTATAGTTAAGCCAAATGATCCCAAATTCATATCAGAAGAAGTGAATACACACAAAACTTATCCAAAGAGCCAAAAGCACATGCAACGATGAAGAAAGTCTTGATGAAGAATTAAGCTCCTGGAGTCCAACTGCCATTTCGTGATTGTTGCTGCTGACCCTGATGATGTGGTTGTCGACCGTAATCCATCTGTTGTTGGACGTGTCGAAGGTGCTGCTGCTGGAGCTGTAGCTGAGCGCTGGCATCACTTGCTGTCCTGCTTCGTGTGTCGTCCATCGTCGCACTTGACAGAGCCGAGACCAGCTGCCCGGAATCATCGGCAAAGGGGCTATGATGAATGCTATTCGCTCCGTCAGACCATGCTTGCTGATCTACAGACAGTTGAGTGTAGTCGGAAGATGAGGTTCTTTGGCGTCTGTAGTCGCTCGTCTGAGCCATCTCGTAAGGTGAAAAACTGTCTTTGGGCCTCAACTCCTCCCATTGCTTTTGACAAGCCTCTGCCGACCATTTCGACTTCGCACCGCAGCTTTTCATGCTTCTAGACACGGCCACCCATTTCGTCCCATTCTTCTCGACAGATTTCTCGAGCGCCAACTTCTTTAGTCATGTCAGCTCTTTTCTCACTCTACGACGAAAAAGAACGAGTGCTAGACACCTTTCGTACCTCGGCTTCAGTCCAACCTTGGAGCTTCTCGATTAATCTCTTCTTCTTCATCTGCAAAGCTGCAGATTGCATATACTTTCCGGGGAAAATTGCATTGAACTTGTCCCTGAGTTCTATCCAAGGCAAATTATCGCGGACGGCGAATTGAAGAAGAACCCGCTCTTGGTCTGTGACTTCACAGAGATCAGCAGCAGCCATGAGCTTCTCGTAGAAGCCACTTGGTGTCTTGCTTCTTTTGGAGTTAGTCTTATGCACTTTCGATGAGTGGCAGTGACTGATGGGAGCGTAGTTCTGTTGAGTTGATTTCTGAAACGGACGGGACATTCGGTTCGAATCTGTTGAGTGTTGTCGACGTCCACCAGTATTGTATCTTGATGTTGCTGGCTTCAAAGTTGATGGAGTAGGCGCCTGCAAGATCGGAGGACTTGACGGGCTTGGTGCTATCTGAATGGGTGTAGCACTGCTCCTCCAGCTGCTAGCACTCAGTGCTGGAGTCTGATTCCGGGAGTAGTAATCATTGCTGCTGTATCCACCAGAAGACTGCATGTGTGGACTTTGGTGGAAGTTTGAAGAGGAGTCAGATGTTTTGGCTGATTGTGACGGGGCAGAGACTCCAAAATTGCCCCAATAAGGCGAGGAACAAACATAAGGAGAGCCAGGAGGAAAGAAGTTATCAGAAGTCGAGATGTGTAGCACACCCGACGATTCTTTGTGCTTCATCGGAGGATTGAATTTGGAGTCGAAGTCACTGTCTGGACTGTAGATGCCGTAAGTGGGTGAAAGTGATCCTGGAGACAACTTGATGTCCGGCTCGCTATTTGAAGGCATGGACTTGGTGGTAAGGGCAGGCGAGCTTGTCATGGAGACAGGTGTAACGAGGGTTGACCCGTAATTGACTGGCAAGTTGAAAGAAGATACCTAAGCAAGGGAGTTAGATATGCATCGACGTATTTTACGATGTTGGTGGAGACATACACCACTCCGTGCACTGTATGGAGCAAGGTCTTCAGCTTGTGTTCGTCCTAGATGATTGAGAAGATAGATGTTATCGTTTTGACAATATTCCTGCTTAGTCTTCGGCATTTTGAAGTGAGGTTGGCTATCGTGATTTGCAATTGAACAGGAGAATAGAACTGTTCAGAGAGGTTAAGAGATGCACAAAGTCAAGACTTCAGGTCGCACGGGAGGCAGGATATCTTACTCAAATCAAAATCAAGCCACCAAGATGCGTCGATAAAATTATATAAAGATTCATCCGGGAGTCTGCCTGGCGACTATGAGGTTCAAGGATGTGCTTGAAGAGAGCCTCGCTGCTAGGGCAATGTTTGAGCTGCAGTTTGGCCGGCAAAGGCCTATAAGTTTACCCAGGTCGAAGAGGCACAGCAGGCATGAGCCCTGTCTGGTCGCCAAACAGCAGGCCATCTGGGTGGCAGTAGCAAAAGGGTGGTGCGCCAATTGTGGGAAATGCAAGGTAGCCGCCCAGTGGACTGGGGGAAGCGATTGTGGACGCACGGCACTTCTATCTCCTGCCTACGCCAGCCTACTCGCTGGTTTAGTAGCAAGGAGGCAGCAACTCACTAAACTCCTCTGGCCATGCAGAATACTGTATGGATGATCTGGTTCCTGTTGTAAGTATGCGCTGCAGGCGCGTGTCTGTTGGTTAGAATCGCAGCGTAACGGGGGTAAAACCAGGGCATTGCCAGGTATAGACGACAAAAGGCAAGGGTCGAGCCGGACCGACGGCTGTATTGCCGCATATAATTGACGGTTGTGATTCGGCGAGAAGGAAAATTACGGGCAAGTCTCGACTTCGAAATTTTGGCCGAGTGGCAACGGTCGCAAAAGAGCGAGGAGCCATGTCGCAAGTGAAAGAATGACTAGCAAAGAATCTGACTGTCTACTCCCGGACCAGAAGGTGTGTGTGAGTTGATATCCATTACGGTACTGTCTGTACTTTCTCGCCGACCCCTCCATTGTAGACTGTCGCCTGCCTTGGAGCGGAAGATGCGGATCAGCCTCGGTGCTGGGGTCCATAGCGGATTATCTTGATCGGTAAACCAAAGGGGGGAGAAGAAGACAGACGAGACGAGATACGAAAACGGCTGAGGAGTGAAGAGGAAAAAGGGGGGGTGGGTTGATGAAGCACAGAGCGAAAACAGGTCGAATTAGTCCTTGCCCACCTCCTCCCTCCCTCTGCCTCCTGCCCCATGTAGCTAGGCCGCGTAAAGCGTATGGCGACTGAGAGCGGATATCTACCCCCGTAGTTCGCGTTTCGGCCGCTCCCTGCCCTGTTAGGCCCCCGTGGTCTGGTGCTCTGTCTCGTAACGTGATTTGGTCGATTGCCCGCCAAGGATACCGACCGTCTGGTTCAGTATGAGAGCAAGTGGAGTGCAAGTGGAGTTCAAAGTGACTTCAGATCCTAGCAGAACCAGACTGTCGGGACCAGCTAGCAAGGAATACAGCAGCCGCAGCGAATCAGCCCGTCTCGGTTGAGATGTGCAAGGTGCTGTATGGAGCGAGCGCAGACGAAGATGTCTCGTAACCGCGCGCCTTGGTGTGATTTCATGTGCGTGCGCGGCACAGCGCACTCTCGGCCAGCATTTTAGTCGCAGTCAACACAGCCAGCATCCCCACAATTAGCCTGCATACATCCATCTACATCTTTGACGCGAGAATAGATCGTTATTTCCTCTTCCAGCGAGGTGCCGTTACACTCCTGGGGTATATTCGGCAGTATTCGGCTGCTTTGGGACGGGTGTGCAGCACGGAAAGTATTTCAAGCGCCAGCTGAACATCAACAACTCGTTGGCGATGACTCGCCAGTCGCCTGTTGTAAACTGACGACAGACAAATGCCGGTACCTTGATCTCATGGCGCAGCCGGCCCCCAACCGAGGCCGAGATCCCTATCTCATATCCGACGGCCCCTCCCTATACCCCTCCCCAATCTTCATAGGAAGTTCAGGCTCCTCCGCCTCTCGCCTACCCCTGAAAAATTCGCCAAATAGTGCCCAAACCATCACTATCGTCTTTTAATTTTGCGGGTCAGGTCAGGTTAGTGTAGTGTGACAGGGTCCAGCATTTGTGATGTGTACTGCATGAGAGATCGGAGCAGTTTCTGAAAGTTGTTGCATGCACAGCGCTTGCTACGAGGTATTTGCTGTGCCAGAAAAGCCCATCAACGCTTTTGCATCTTGATGGAGATCGCTCCGGTTTCAAAAGGCGAAACATCCAGGGGACAGTGCCGAAATGCGGTGTCATGGCCCATGCCGCCCCCAAGCTGTCAGATTTCTCGAAGCGCAACGTGTGAACCGTGCTGCGTGCGGGGGAAACAACAAAACAGAAGCGCTCCTTGACGCCGATCTGATTTTTGTTGCAACACGGCGGCAATCGCATATCGTATATGGACTGCCATCGTTCATCTGAAGTGACACTGACTGGCACCTGCCTGCAAAGGCGAGATTTGATGCGGACCTCAATCTCGAGAAGTGGTGATTCGGCTAACGATATTCAAAATAGTTCCGCACCGTCACTAGCCCTCCATCACTGCCACCTGATCTTTTCATGCGTCTAGCTTGCACCCTCAAGAAGAATTTGCACGGAAGAAAAATCCAGAGAGGGTTACACTCACCCACGTCTGGACTTCTTAACCAATGATGTACACAGTCCGCAGCCGGCCGCCGTTGATCGAGACCATCAACGGCCACTAATGGAGCACGTATGCTGATTATGGCCCGTCTCTGGACCTAATTACAGATCCACATTGCCAATCAGGAGGCAATGGACATATTATCCCGCTCCCTGTCTGATAATTTTCAGGTGACAGGGCCCTCATTGGTGTCCGGGCTGAGTGAAAACGGGCGGGGGAGCGGGACATCCGAGATCTCTGGTTGAGAATCGGCAACGGATCCAGGACGCTGAGTCGAGTTGATCCCCAATCAATGATGGTCACCAGCCGAATATGCTCCGCCACCGCGGGGATCTTTGCAGCCTGGTCTGTTGGCAAAGATGAGCCTTTTGGATAAGAACATCGATCAAGAAGTCTCGCTCAGCGTGGAGAAATACCATGAAGGTTTTGTTACTTTGGAAGTCCAAGCTCAGCTGGATAAAATATGGTGGGTGGGATGCTCGTCTGGCCTGAAGATGTTGCCATGTCATTGACAGATACTGAGTCCAATGGGGACTTTTTCCGAACTCCTCGAAGCTGAGAACGTGCCCAAGGAAGCAAGGACGCCTTGCAGGATCGACACACACCTGCTTCAAGACCCCAAACCTGCGCCTAGGGTGAGAGGTGAGTGAACAACTTTCAGGTCGCACAGGCTCGGGAAATATGGACGTCGAGATGAAGTCCTCGACTATTCCCAGCATGATCCTCGCTTGCTTGTAAGCATCCCATCCAGAAACATGAAACCGCGAAGCTGCATCGAAGGAGCGAGGGATTTATGACCATCCCTGAGAGGGGAGTCGTAAGTTTTTTGTGTCCATATCCTCATTCATCCATGATCAACAGCAAGCACACGAGACCATGACGATGGCCAGTGACTCTGACCCGCACCTGCAACGACGAGTCCTGACCGGCATCTGGCCACGATAGTCAGGCTGATTCGCGCGATGGGTGGGGCATCAATGTTCAGGGAGGAAATCGGCGCTTAGCAAAGTATGAGTGAATACTCATCACAGCAGAAAGGTCTCCAAGGATACCTGGGTTGAACGCAGGCCTGGTACCGTCATGGTACCGTAGATATGGAGGTAGGACTGCGGCGTGACATGCCCGGATCCGTAAACTGGTTCGAATGTGCAGAGAAATCAGTATTTGGAAGAGTAACAGGAGGCGATAGAAACAAACCTTGGTAAATGCGCCAGGCCAAAGTTTCTGGGGTCTTTGTCCATCGCCGGAGGGTGATGGGGGATTCCGGGTCTCCCACTTCTTCGATCTAGCACTCGTTTCGAACCCAACCACCACAGAATCAGCAAACCACGGCCACTGACTTTGACATCATTTAATTTTCTTTTTGGGAGATGCGATAAAGTGGTCGACGCAATCTCATCGATGTCAAGGCGCATCACAATCTCTCTCTATTCGACATTACCCGCCAACAGCCTCCAGCTTTACGTCAACACCCCGGCGCCGGCGGCAATGTCAACAACCTTCTTCGCGCAAGGCCACGTTGGAGACGTACGAACCGCATTGCTGCCGGCAATAACATACGAAAGGCTTCTCGCGCTTCCACGTGGACACGAAGCGAAAGGTAGAATAGAAGTTCAGGGTGGACGTCTGCAAGTTTGGTCAACAACAAGATAGTCATGGACACCTCTCGAGATATAAGCTTGTAAGTAAACTGGCTGTGATCAGACCGTACAATGAGCCACGACTGACCGAATGACTGGTAGGATATGAGCCAGCTTGGTTACACGGACCGAAGTGGTTCTCTTATTGAAGAAGAATGGACAAAAACCCAGGAATCTTGTCGCCGAATCACGGTATCATTCAGACTGTAGTAGACGCTACAATCCTCTGTCGGGTCCTCAATGGTGCTCTAAGACATATGAGCATTCGAAACTCTCCAAGTATCCGAGCATACGCAGACGCTCCGAAGTACGTAACAGCCAGACCAGTCAATAAGGCGACGAAAGAATTCCACAGAGGGGGATGGGAATTGTATCTGCTACTAGAAGGCAGCGTCTTCATCAGTGGGACTTCGATATATATATACACACAATGCGAGACTGCATGGTTAGCAGGTACACACGTATCTCCGGCCCACACCCCGGCCGCAATCATAACAAGGCCATCTTTGGACCTTTGACCCACCTCGATTTCGGCCCAGAACGCGATCGACGGTAGACAATCGATGATCGCATAGCATTGGAGTATCAACAAAAGTCAATTGTGGACAATGCTGTCAAGAGAAAAGGAAATGAGACCTCCTCGGGATCTCGTGCTGATGGCTGGTTAGGAAAGAGCAATGAGCTTGGCTCGGACTTCAATGCAGTCGCACGTCACGACGACCCTTTGATAGTACCCGGGAAATCGTGAGATTGATAAGGAGAAGAGAGACCAAAATTCGAAAGAGAATGCTCAGACTGCGTGCAATTTCGAGGAGACCTTCTTGGAGGCCACCACCCCACTTCCACCCCGCACCTGGTGTCAACAACGCACCCAAAACAGAGCGAAGAAAACGCGGTCCGAATCAATACTGTACTGGGTCATAAAGTCATAGACAAAGTCTACGATGGGGGTCGTGGTCTCGACAGCTCATCGACGGTCGAGTCCGCATGATACATGCCGCGAAATTGTGCCAACCAACAGCCAGCAATGTAGCATTGGCTTGACAGCATGTCAGCGCGATGATGATCACCATCGAAGAAGAAAGATCATTAGAGCGATCTGAACAAGCTCAGAACTGCTGCGACGTTGTGTATTGACCACGCAGGTCATCCTCGCGACAGTCTGGTCTGAAGCAAGCGCCATTCGCCAAGCAGAGCACAACATGGTTGTGCCCATAACAAAGGTGTTCAAGGAATCGAATCGAATCGACTTCCGGAGCGCTTCAGATTGATAAAATATAAGTGAACTCTACAGCGATCAGCGACCGGAGCTTAGACTTCGAGGCAGGCCACAGCTCTCCAAGCCACCCCCGGACCTGCGCAAAGATTCCCCGACTATGGGTTGACAAGATGCAGGGCTTCAAGATCGAGTGTAAAGAGCTTCATGGCCATGCCATACGCTCTATTGGTCTTACGAGCCCATGGGAACTGCATAATGTCAGCTGGTAAGTCGCGCAAGGAGACGTGGGTGGAGTCCAGCTCAACCAGCCTCATCGCAGAGAGCGGAGACCCAGAAAAGTCTAGGAGTGAGTAAACATGTGATGAAGGTCTAGCACTGCTCCACATGTCCTCACCAACCTTCATCCTGTTTTCCTAGCTCTCTTCTCCTTCAGTCCCCAACACTCTGCGCGTTCAGCCATCTCATGGCGTGGTGGTGAAAGCTTCCGATACCCTTCACTCCCTCAACTCCCCAACAGACACGCGCGTATATCGCCGTACCATGCTGTTTCTTTTCTGCGCGCTCTCCAACTTGATCCTTTCTCCGAGGGAGAGCCTATGGCTGTCGTTGAGACACACATTCCCCAAGCACTAAATTAGTGCCAAAGCTAGCAAGTAGTCCGCTCACGGACCAACCTACTCAGTGCTTCTCTCACATCACCTCTTCAACACCTGCTTCTTCCATACTTCTTCCCAAATATGAGAGAACTTCTTCTCTTGATCTCTATTCCATTTAATGTAGGTTCGAGGGACCTGAAAAGGTCGTTCAGGCATCAAATCACCATCACTTCCTTCGTCTGTTCACAACCGCCACGACCAGCTCTGAGACACAAAGGAATGCTCGCCAGACTTTGGGAACTAGGAAGTCGCGCAGAGAGCTGCAGGGCGCGAGTTTCTTGATATATCTATTTTCTACATACCAGTATCTCGTAAGTAATATCATAAAAAGTACGTACTTCTCATCCATCGCGGCGCCACCTTCGAATCCAGCCACTTCCTACCTCTTCCTCCACTCCCCAACAGCCTCTTGCGCTGTCTCATCAGTATTCTCTGTACGGTTCTCGCATTCCTCTCGGCAAACTTTTCAATTGTATCATATCATGTATGCATTGTTCTTTTCTCACCGCCATCGTTCGAAACATAACATCCTGCCACTCTCACCCAGTACGTACAAATCCTACCAGCAACAACTAGAACCACCTTCACGAAAACTCTCTCCCTTCTTTCGTCTCCTCCATGCATCGACCAAATTACATCACGCTATAACTGCCACACCATACCTCATTTGTTCTCTCTGTCAACACATGTAAAAAGCTCATAAACGTCAATCTCACCTCATCTCATCTCATGTTACCACTCGGCCTCCAGAACTCCCTCAATAATCCTATCACAACCTCCTGCTACTTTCTCCTTCTCCTCCTCCTCCTCCTCCTCCTCCTCGCCTACCATCCTCTCTCCAACTTATCAAGCTGCGAACCTTCCCAACTCCCTTCCAAGGTTCTCGTCCCCCAAATCCCAATTATTTTCAAACCCCACGAACAGCACCCACACACACCACACCATCATCATCAGCAACTCCGTCTCTCAAATCATAGCCAAATTGCCAATTCCCATACCCAAACTATCCACAGTCTCAGTTTGGCGCTGTATTGTACTGCCCCAAGACACAGTCCTCCATCACTTAGGATTCTTGAGGCAATGAATTAAGGGACAAGTTTATTAGCAGAGGCGAAGAATAATGAGTGCAGGAGTACGTAGCAAGTTTTATTCATCTGTCCATCGACTTCCTAGCTACCTAGCTACCTAGCTGCTTGGTTATCAAAGCTCAAGCCAGTCAGTAGGAGATGATCTTCGCCATTCCTGTCTTTGCTAGCTAGCTACTCGCGTGCAACATCTGTCCGTCTTTCTTTCCTGTATCATTGTCTTCTCCCCATCGAATTGCCCTCATTGACACATTCATATGCCACTCAATTCCATCCATACATCGGTATATGTAGACAGACTCATCCTATCACATCCAAACCAATCAATCATTCTTCTAACGCATATCCACAACCATCACTCCATCCGTCAATCCATGCATTCGTATCCACAATAACCCTTCATTCAATCAGACCATTCACATCATCCAACACCTCATTTTTGGGAATCAAGAAACGAACAGAGAAATGAAAAAGAAGCAGGAAAATGACCATGCCGCCACCATTTCGATGATATTATGCAAATTATTTCGTTCAAGAACAATTTCGTGCCATCGTGATAGACCAGACCAGACCAGACCAGACCAGACCGTGATATGAACGCCCACTTGCCCAAGCCCGTGCGAGAATATGTAACAGAGAAGAAAAGCAGTGGACGGGATCGGGCGTATGGTGAGCTGAGCAAGTGTGGGAGGTGTAATTATGTGCTGGATATGAGATCTGCTCTTTGATGAAACATGCATGTCGTGGGTATCGAGCTGTTAAAAAGGATGCAAATGCCGCCACTCGCGCGCGAGATGCCTCGAAGCGCCGTAGGTGCGTTTAGGTAAATCGTGAAGACGGGCCATCAACCCATTCCATTCTGCTCAAGACCCTGAACAGCCGCATACGAGTACGGGAAGTCGACAAGACCATCCAGCATCCAATTGAGCGGATCAAAGACCTCGTAATTACTCTCTCCGTATCCGACCCCACCCATCATACCAGACGGCAGACCATGTGAGCCAGGCGTGACAGAGCCAGCAGCATTGAGGAGCTGATTCTGTAGTTGGTGAGACGGTGGCATAAGCGTCGAGTCCATGTGTGTAGAGGAAGCAGAGGATTCTGCTGCGCTATCCGGATTAGTGGGATTCTTCATGGCTGCTATGAGTTTGGCGTTAGTTTAAAGTGAATTGCGCACCATGGGAAAGGAAAGGAAAATGGGAGAGCTGACCTTCAAGGTTGCCGCGCCCTTGGGCTTGGAATTCTTCACGCCAGCGCCAGATGGAATCGAACATTAGCGACATGCTCATGCGACAACGAACTTTTAGTTGAAGACTATCATCAACGATGGCTCTTGGCTCGTGACCATTGCCGTTATTATTCATTTGTTGCTGGCTGCGTTGCTCAACTCGTGCACCATTCCACATTTGGACCATGAGCTCAGCAAGTCTCCATGGTAAGTCATTGTTGATGATGCTCATGCTTCGAATGACTTGGATCGTGCGATGGAAAAGTAATCGTCCTCTATCGAAGTCGATTGACGCTGAGAAGAAGGAACCAAGCAATTTGAGCAGGGTAAAGCAGGCGGCATCGATCATCTGCAATATATAATTAGTGGCATAGCGAAGGATGCTACCTCGAGGGGCGTCTGCTGAAGGCGCGTCGAGTTCGAGGACGTAATCCAAGAATTCGACAGTCGCTAACCACAATCCCATCAAGTCGCTGAGGTATCCAGGGGTAGAGCTAGAGTCGAAGAATGCCGAAAGACGGAGATGAAGGCCGGCGGCTTTGAGGTGTAGCTGGACAACTGGCGAAAGATCGGCTCTGGAGAGGATTGAGACTCGAAGTTCGCTGAATTCTCGCTTGTAGACGCGCGTCAACATGGCTCTCAGCTCATCACCTGCGACACCTCGAGGATCGCTTGCATTACTGTACATTTCCTTCGAGACTTTGTCGCAGAATCGCTCAATCTGAAGTCGAGCCTCAAGTTCTGTAGATAAGGTGAAAGGCCCATCTTCTCCAGGTCTGATAGCAAGTGTCCAGTCATATAGTGTGGAAGCTGGTTGTCCATAGCCAGTTCCTACACTTTGAGCTACAATATTGCAGACCGCCCAAGTGGTGACTCGGTCATGCAATTGCTCTCTGTTCAGGTCAACAGATACCCGAGAGAAGTCTTGTGTATGGTTGGGTCGGTGGAGACCGATGCCGGTTGCCGTCTTCATCATGACACCACACAGGATGTGGGTAGGATCTGTGGAAGTTGTGCTTGTCGGTAATGGCCAAGTACATATCAAGCATAGCGCCTTGACGACGTAGTGGTTGTTTGGAACTTCCCCAACAGTCTGCCAAAGAAGTCTTGACAAAGGTCCCGAGACCGAGGTCAACAAGCTAGGATCAGCCGTATATCTACGCGCAGCGACTGCAATAATAGCCCAAAAAAGCAAAGGATGTTGTTGATGGTATTGATCCGGCGACTGATGAGGATTCAAGAATGGGAGGTATGGGTGATAGCACAGCCAGAAATCCGTGAAGAGATCATTGATAGCTACCTCCGTCAATCCAACATTCTCAATTTCATGGACAATGCGTGGCAATTGGTATGCTCCGCCCTGTTTCAAGTGTAGTAGCGACGAGACAGCCTCTTCAGAGCCCATAAAGGATTGGTTGTTGCGGGAGTAGGAGCCGTTCGCAAGCGGTGATTCGATTTCCTCCTCATCTTCGACTATGAAGCCTTGTGCTTGCGCGCGGTGTAGGTTTCGTCTTAGGCGTTCAATCTGCTTTTCCATCTCGGCATGCTTGCTTCTCTTGCCCACGCGCTTGAAGTTCGATTCGATCTTGCATTCGAGCTTCAATCGATTGCACCGCGAGCAGACGGTGAAGGGATCTTGGACGACATCGCAGCGCAACTATCAGGACACAATGTTAGCCTTGCCCTTCAATTGGTATTATCCAGCCGCAGTGTAGAGTCGCATGCAATTCTTCTCTTCCTCTCCTCTCTCTTCCAAGTGACTCACTTTCTGCTGTCGGCATTCATTGCAAGCTCTCTTCACGCCCGGTTGTCTGCGTCTCTCTGCCTCTTCTTCATTTTCCTCTCCGCCGCTGCCAGGACTGCTCTCGAATTCAATGCCGCTTCTCTTTCTCTTGTAGCTACCTCCCGTACCTGGACGCACGCTCGTAGTTGGGCTGGATGCCCCACCACTCGCGCCAGCTCCTTGACCCCCTTCCATGCGGAGAAGAAAATGGAGCGAAAGGACTCGAAGTGTTTGCTTGCCGAGGATTGCTTTTGCCGCCGCCAAACGCTTCTCGAAGCCCCGGCTGGTTGAGTGTTTGCGCTGAGGGTGTCCGGTGTCGCTCGTCTGGTGTTTTGAGGAGCCCGATATCGTTCGTAGGCGGATGCTTTGGAGGCGGCGGGGTCACCAGTGGTTGAGAAAATCACAGGAGGCTGGCTGGTGATAACCGAGGGCGTGCGGGCATCAACCGGGGACGTGCGTGAGATGAGAAAATTGAGGTTCTACGACAGGCCTCGTCAAGAGACTGCCTTGATATCATAACCAATTCAGAGAATCATTCGAAGGAGAGGGTCAAATTCAAGTTTGTCAGAGATGCTATAACTGGCGAGTGACTCAGCTTCGCCATCTCTCTCCCATTCTGGCAGTTTCAACAATCATGGCTTCCGATTCCAGGCGTTCGCTCTTCAAGGGGCAACTTCTGCCTCCCAAACGGGAACCGTGGAGTCAATCCTACACAGTGAATCCTATATCAAAAGATCACATTGGAGTAAAGAGTAGAAGGAACGACAAAGTCTCAGGTAGGTCGTGGTCTGATGATACCCGGGTCGAGTTGCTCATATCAGGCACAGTGATCGAGTTCTCGTCGGGAGCTGTCCCGATGCCATTTTTGGACCCGGCTGTTCTTTCACGACGCATTCAAGAGGAGAAAGAGTGGAAAGAGAAGCAGGACAGAGAAAGCAAGATCGAAGGCTCGTCTCAGGAAGCTTGAAGGGGTATCATATCCAGACCATCACCAAATCACGTGACTATATTTTTATTTGCTCATTTATGGAGGCATCACCGAGTCGATCGCCTGATATGCTAAAGGAGATCCGGGTCCACTCTTAAGTTCGAATTAATTCCCGGAGGGCGGTGTAGCTTTTGTTGCAAGACCGTCAATTTTCTGTTTGAACGTCCTGAGGGAGCTAATGAGGAGCGTGACGGTGTCTTGGCAGTGGACCTGTTCCGGCACCTCCCTTTAAGGCGTCGAGCTGGGGCTGGCTGAGGTCAAAATCACCGTGAGCTTCAAAAGATCAGCAATATGTTTCGATGATTTTGTGGCGTCTGCAGAATTACATACTCTGACCATCACATGAGAGGCACCAGGAGGGGTACATGTTGATCAGATGTACCCCGCCTTTAGATCTGTCGATTCGCGTTCCACTCTTTTTCTAGTGTGGTATCATGGCGTTCTCGTGGCTGGCATTTGGAAAATGCCTTTATTCCGACGGTTCTGTTGTACAAATTCAATAATTCAAAAGCCGTTGAGGTTTGAGGGAACACTGCGAGACGTATGTGTAGCGATTATGTATCTCACCGCCAAGGCTACCTGGAAATATACTTATAGGTACTTGCTGACTCCAAATGACTCGTATCAGCTCAGTAATCGATCTCTTCTGTGCCAGCTGATGCCTTTTCGAAATATTCGTGGACTGTGTCAGATGCCGACCTCTCCCATCACGACTCATCCTCATCATCCATTCGGCTTTCATTCCGCGATGCAAGTGGAAAGTCATATGATGATGCCCATCTTTCTTCATCACGTCCCGGAGATAAAGCGAAATAAGGTATCGTCTAAAGATTTTAAGTTGTAAGATCGTCGTTTTTGACAAGCCCCTCGGTCTGGGGGAGCCCAGGGCGTATCCGAGACATGAGGGGAGTAGTGGAGATCCGATGCTTGTGCTTCGGAAACAAGAAGCTCATGTGTATCACATCTCATGTTCATCCAAAGTTCAAGCACCTGTAATACGAATGAAATTCGATCTATTCAAAAGTGGTCTTTCCAGACTGCGAATAAGAAGCTCCATTATGGGAACACATCTCACTGGATCAATGCTCGTGTTGCTATCGCTCGGGGATTTACAGATTCTGGCTTCATTTTCTCGATTTGGCGATTGGGATCCGAGTCTGACAAAGTGGGGCGAGTAGCTTTCCTTCTGCTGACTTGGCTCGGTCCGTTTCTTTCAGACTCAGCTATGGTGCAAACCGACTAGAACTTGGAAAGGCCCGAGGCTTCCATTCAGCAATCAGCCTCCCTGCCTGTGAATTTTGATGGACAAGTTCGAAGGAGGAAAATAGCGGTGGCTGGAATCCCCTTTCCCCGGAGCGTGAAATTAACCAATTCGAACAAGCAAGAAATAGTTATGACGCCGTTCTGTCGATCTTTCAATCTGTTGATATGGCGATTACATATCCGAGCACGGTCTAGCTTTCGGCAGGGATCAAGAACAAGGAGGACAACACAGCACAGCACAAGGATCACAGCGAGGGGTCTGGGATTCTTCCCCTCCTATCAACCCAAATGTTTACACAAACCCTCGTCTAGAGCATCGAATGAGCTGGCTGGATCATCCACAAAACACCACAAATCAAGAACAAGCACCCAATGACAACGCACGCGGCTGAATGGGCCTGCAGGAGATACACCGCGGTACCTTTCGATGAGCACATGTTCCGATGTAAGGTTGCAGGACTTGGGGCGATGCGGTACTGATGCCAACACCAGCGATGCACGCCTCACAGCAAGCCACGCGCAGCCACTTGGACCCTGGACGATGCCGGCGCTGGCATCAAAGAAGCATAAACATATCACCAAAGTGACCTTCGCTGGTGATCATCCGGCAAAGCTCCAGACCAGCCAGCCTCTCACAGCGCTCAATCAACCTCGGGAGCGCCAAGCCATATGATCCATATCCCTTTTGCAGGCACGATCAGCGGCATTGCTCCTCTGCACCATCCAGGGCACACAGCTCCGGCCCAATTTCTGAGCCTGCATGTGTGCTTTTGCGGGGGATGGGACTGCAAGGTAGGTGATCAGATCATGTAGGTTTACGTTTCTTGGTAGGTTGGGCTGTTTCTTGGTTCCCTACTTAAGCTTGTGGTTGCCCAGGTACCATCTCAAGCTCTTTCTCGGCCTCCTTTACGACTAACTGACTTCACTCTTCACTGAATGCTCTACCCATCTACAAATATCTTCTCGTCAAGGTACCTATCAACATGGTATTATTCAGAGCTTTAGCTATTGCAGCTACTTGTCTCTCGCTGGTGGATGCGAACCCATTGTAAGTGGTTCCTGGCTAGGAAAGCGCGAACTTCAAGCTAACATTCAGCAGACGAGAGCGAGCCCGTACGTCTACCCAGGCACATCTAAACCCTAAAATTGTTTGCAAAGCTTCAGAGAACTTGTACTGACTTACCTCAAGAAGGATTCAACTACAATGACAACAAAGTCCGTGGAGTAAACTTAGGAGGATGGCTCGTTCTCGAACCATGGATCACTCCATCGATTTTCGAGCAATGGGCAAATGGAGGTGGAGTCGTTGATGAGTACACTTTGACTGCAGCTCTTGGGAAAGAGGAAGCATCGAGACGCTTGAACGCACATTGGTCAAGCTGGGTCACAGAAGCAGACTTCGCAGAAATCGCTTCCTTTGGCTTGAACCATGTTCGAATTCCAGTCGGCTACTGGGCTCTAAACCCACTACCAGGAGATCCACACGTCCAAGGACAGTTACCTTACCTTGATCAGGCAATTGTCTGGGCTAGAAACCATGGACTCAAAGTCATGCTTGATTTGCATGGAGCACCTGGTTCTCAAAATGGGCAAGTCTACCCTTTCGCGTCAGTAACCAAGCCTGCTAACAGCCTGCAGTTTCGATAATAGTGGGAAGAAGGGTCCCATTCAATGGCAATCAGGAAACAATGTCCCAGAGACAGTCGAGGCGATCCGCAATCTAGCCTCGCGCTACGCCAGTCAATCCGACGTCGTTACGGCTATTCAGCTTCTCAACGAACCTGCAAACTGGGGCAATGACATGGGACAAGTTAAGAAGTTCTATTACGATGGATGGGGAACCGTGAGAGACTTCAACAAGGACACTGCTGTAGTGATTCACGATGCCTTCCTCGACCCACAGTCGTACTGGAATGGGTTCATGAACTTCGAGAGCGGTGTCAACGACGTGATCCTAGGTAAGTCGACATTCCGCTTCTCTTGTAATCCCCCAAGAATCTCAGAAAGCACTACTAACTTCTCCTCCACCAGACACGCACATCTACCAAATCTTTACCGACGACCTCATCTCCCTCAAGCCTTGCGCCCACGTCCAAAACGCCTGCTCCAACATCCCCAAACTAAGTGGCACCGACAAATGGACCATTGTAGGAGAGTGGACAGGCGCACAAACCGACTGCGCGAAATGGCTGAACGGGCTGGGCCGTGGTGCACGCTACGACGGCACATTCGAAGAAGGTAAAGGCTATTATGGCGACTGCCAGAAGAAGTATCAAGGTACTGTCGATGGCATGCTGGACGTCGATAAGGTCAATATGGAATATTACATCGAGGCACAGTTGGATGCCTATGAGAGCCATTCGGGCTGGATCTTCTGGGCGTGGAAAACGGAGAGTGCCCCGGAGTGGAACTTTAGGGATTTGACCCGCGCGGGTATCATTCCGCAGCCGTTGACTTCGAGGAAGCACCCAGGCCAGTGCCAGACTTCGCAGTGTATGATTCCAGGGAACTAGGCAGCCGTTGTTGGATATTGGAGCCAGATTGTTGATGTGGAGAGAGATGTGATGTGTACAGTACTCGCTTCGGGGCGAAGTTGAGGAGCAAAACATCGATTGTGGTGCGGCGGGTGAGAGACAGAATTTACGATTTTACGACAAACAAATACCCCTTCATTCGCTCAGGGCGTTCGACTGCCTGCGTTACTGGTTTGGCCCGGTTCGATTCTAGATGATACATGAAATACTTGGCAGCAAAAGCTGGATACTTAGTGTAGTGTTAAATAGCTAGCAAGCTTGTATGAATGAGGGATCTTGAGATCAGTCGACAATTTCCTGCAGCAGTACCAATTTGCTACATTCCCATTGAATGTGAACGGACAAACTCACCCCGACTGGATGCAGTGGCATGTTTCACTTCGCTTCTTTCTCCACATCTCGTCTCGCTGTCGCTACCCCTCTCTCATCACATCCGGTCGCCAAGCTCGAAAGTAAACAAACTTCACCTCATTTGCCGATCAAGACCGCTATTCTGCAGCACAGCTCTCATGCCGATCTCTTCCCTGGCCGGCCATGACCCGGGTATCGGAAGCAATTATATGCTATGTTGCACGAACATCAATCACATGGACAAAGCTTTGCTCTCCACAGCAGTCCAGTTTGGTATCGTTCAAGATCTGCATCTTTACGACATTGTGATTGTTGATGGGAAGCCTAAAGACGACTTGGCCAAGTTCTCCTATGTCACAATGATCTTTTACTAGAGATAGATATCTTGCTAGATGTAAGTTGTGGCACACATTTCTGGGAAGGGAGCTATTGACCTCTAAGGTTTACCGGCTCTTTACCTCTCACAGAGGCTACCCATCGGGAAATATGCTGGTGTAGCAATCGTAGTTTGGGGCGGCGTGACAATGTCTTCAGCAGCCGTCACAACTTACCAAGGTTTCCTGGCTCAAAGGTAAGCGTCCACGAAGCTGCTGTTACTTGCTACAAAGTTCTGATACATTTGCAGATTCTTCTTGGGATTCTGCGAGGCAGCCATATCCCCAGCATTTTCTCTGGTTACAGCAATGGGGTAAAAGAGAGAGGAGCAACCACTTCGCCTCGCCATCTGGTATGCTGCCACTGGTATGGGAGACCTGGTTGGTAATCTGTCTTCATGGGGAATCGGGCACATTCACGGAAATGTTTCCTCATGGCAATACCAATACCTCCTTTTGGGAGCTATCACATCGGTCTGGGGCGTTGTCGTGACGTGGCTATTTTCGGAAAATCCCACAAAAGCTCGCCTCCTCTCTGACGATGAAGAGGAGTATAGCCACTTCAAGGCTTATCAGGTGGTCGACGCTTTGACTGACCCGAAGACTTATTTCTTGCTGTTCATGACCTTTTGTATTCACATGGTGAATGGAGCTGTCTCGGGCTTCGGGTCGATCATTGTTAGTGCATTTGGCTTCAACGGTCTCCATGCGGTCTTGCTTCTCGGTGTTGTCGGTGCCATCGTCTTCACAACACTCATAATTTCCGGGTAGGTCTACTTCAGTTTTGACTTCTATCAAAGTGTCAACATGCACTAACTATAGCAGTATTTGGAGCGTATATGTCAAGAACCAACGCATCATCGTCATGGTCGTGGTAATCCTGCCCGTGATTGCAGGCTGCATCATCATCTGGAAAGCACCCTGAAAACCACTGGCAGCACCGATCGCCGGATTCTACCTGCCGGGCTTCTTCGCAGCCGGATATGTCATGATCCTTGCCCTCATGTCCGCGAATACTGCTGGCCATACAAAGGAGGCATTCACCGCTGGCCTCATGTGGGCTACGTATTGCAGTTCAAATGGTGTCTCTCCTCTGCTCGTTAAGACAACCGAAGTTGCAGAGCACTATCCTACCTTGTTCAAACCACTGGTTGCATTTCTGGTAGCCAATGTTGTCGCGGCAGTAGGGTACCGGTTTTATATGGAGAATGAAAACAAGAACCGCGATAGACAAAGTTCCGTTTCGGAGGAGAGTGCTGCTGAGACGGCTTTCAAAGACTTGACTGATCGGGAGAATCCCAATTTCAGATATACCTGGTAAAGACCAAAGTAAAAGAACAAGAAGACCACTAGAGAAACAAGAAATATGAGAATTTTGGGAATCGAACTACGTTCATCATCAATTATCGCTTGAACATACCGTAAATTTCGTTGCCCTTTTCCACCTCGCTTCGTTTGTTGTGGGGTGAAGTGACAGTTGACTTGGGTGTTCAACATTGTTGCTTCACAAAAGAAAATTGTTAGAACGTGCATCTGATCCATTTTATTGATTGCCCATTCGTCTTTGGAGTCTGGTGTTGAATACTCAGTAGTACCCCACGACTGGACCACCTAATCTGACGAGAGATGTGCCGTGGCCCGGATCCGTTCCTATCTGTTTCGATGGTACGGAATGAAATTAACGGAGTTCAACATCCACAATTAATAATCAGTCCCAGGAAAATCGAAACATTCCGCGTTACCGGTATCCCACAACCTGCAAGGCAGCAGATGAACCTATCAGCAGCCACCTATCCCGATGTACCCGCGGGGGGCCCCGCCTCCATGTCCCGACCCAGCTTGCCGGTTTTTCGAAGCGAGTCTGAATCGTGATGTCGGGATGTGGGGAAGGAAGTTACAATATCTCGGGGATGCGCGTACCGGTGGTACTTACATATGTACTGAAGTAATTTTTGCGAATTCTTATTAGGTCGACATCGATTCGAGTACATTTCTTGTCACCTATCAACGTGAATTCAACTCTCCTGTTTTTGGTAGACGTCATTGGAAATCCTTTGCCAAGATATCCACCTGACGGGATTCCCCCACTTACTTTCAGACGGCAAGACAAGCTTGAGGCGTCAAAGGCACAGCTTCCATTCAAATCTACCCCTCATTTAGCTCCAACTTAGTCAAGGGACTCCACTCCACTCATCACTTCATCAAAAATTCGAAATCAAGCTCAAGCTCAAATCTAACTTTATACCTCCTTCAACACATCCCCAAACTCTCAAACAACCGGCACAATGGCGCCAATAACCTACCCGCTCCTAATCAACAACAACACTCATTCTACCTCGGCCACGTTTCCCGTCTCCTCACCAGCAACTGGAGAAGTCATCCACAATTTCTCATCTGCCTCAAAATCTGATATCGATCTCGCTCTGAAAGCAGCTCAAGAATCATTCCCAGCATGGAAACGTCTACCACCACCAAAGAAACGCGATATTTTTCTTCGGGCAGCTGATCTGATGAGCGAAAGGACGGAGGATATGAAGAAGGCCATGGTCCAGGAAACTGGTGCTGCCGAAGCATGGGCGGAGTTCAACCTGAGTGAGTGCATTCTTTTTATACGAATCCCACAATTTCATTCATAGGGATGAGATAGGACAATCATGGTGAATTGACGTACTAACCAAGCAACAGATCTCACAGCCGACATGCTCCGTGATGTCGCCGGAAGGATATCCAGCATCCAAGGCTCCATCCCCACCACCTCCCAAGAAGGTGTCTCAGCCCTCGTCCTTAAAGAACCCTTCGGCGTGGCACTCGCAATCGCTCCCTGGAACGCCCCTTACATCCTCGGCATGCGCTCGATGCTCTTCCCCCTTGCAGCAGGCAACACCGTAGTTCTGAAAGCCCCTGAATCAAGTCCTCTCTGCTCAACTCACCTGGTTCAACTTCTTCACGATGCAGGACTACCGGCTGGTGTATTGAATCTCGTTGCGCACCGCGTCGAAGATGCGGCTAGCATCACGAAATATCTGATTGAAAGTCCTGTGATCAAGAAGATCAATTTCACAGGCTCGACAGGCGTAGGTCGCATTATCGCTGAGCTCGCGGGGAGGAATCTCAAGCCTGTACTTCTTGAACTCGGTGGGAAAGCACCAGCTATCGTGTGCGACGATGCGGATTTGGAGCTTGCGGCTAAGGAGTGTGCTGTTGGTGCTTTCTTGCATGCTGGTCAGATCTGTATGAGTACGGAGCGGATTATTGTCTTTGAAAAAGTGCTCGGGGAATTCGAAACTGCGTTCAAGAAAGCTGTTGCTGAGTTCGCGCCTGAGGGAGGTGACAAGCCGGTTTTGATCAATGCGGTGGGCGTGCAGAAGAACAAGAAATTATTGGATGATGCCGTTGGAAAGGGAGCGAGGATTCTACATGGAGATCCGAAGAATGGCAAAGATGCGATGATGATGCCTGTTGTGGTTGTGGGAACGAAGAAGGAGATGGATCTGTATTACACGGAGAGCTTTGGCCCGACAGTCAGTGTGATGCCCGTGAACAGTGAGGAGGAAGCTTTGGAGCTGGCGAACGACACCGAGTATGGATTGAGCTCTGCTGTTTTTACAAAGGATCTGGGAAGGGCTTTGAGAATTGCGAAGGGGATTGAGAGTGGTGCTGTCCACGTTAACGGAATGACAGTGCATGACGAGACGGCCTTGCCTCATGGTGGTAAGTCTTGGTCTTAATTTTCTTCCTGGATATGAGAAAGAATGCTGACTGCGTGAACGTAAAGGTGTCAAGTCGAGTGGTTATGGCCGTTTCGGAGCCAGCGGCCTCGAGGAATGGGTCCGAACCAAAACGGTGACCTTCAGAGATTGAGCCTTTTCCGCTCAACCATTAGCACAAGGGGGTATACTTCAAAATAAGAAGAAGCAATCCAACGAATATCATACCAAGACCATCATCATGCGCGGTGACCACGAAATACAATTCCCATGTTCTGGAAAAATTTCCGATGTTCCGGCCAGCCAACCATTTATTCAACTCTTGGTCGTGGCATAGCACAGAATTCAAAACCCCGAATGGGATTACAAGGTAATTTACGTGAAGAAGAAGCCAATAAATACAAGATCAATGGAAACCTTGCGACTTAACATCTGTGGTTATGCCTGTTGGTGCTGTATGCCAAGATCCCAGTCGGTACGAACCGGGAGTAAATGTAACGCCGGAAGATCTACTGACAAGACCTGGGGAAACCAGCCATGTCAACGCCACAACCTTATGCTACGGATATACCTTCCCTCTCCGATGACTATCAGTTGTCAGTCGTATGAGCTTCGTGATTGTTCATTCATTATTCCTGGTAAAGTAATCGTAAACAGGGAGACTCCTAGAATTCTGCCTGCGCGCTGCAGAGGCGTCCTCTCTTTCCGAGCTTTCATTTTGGAAACTCCAGATCTTTTATCCTGACAGTCGACAAACTTCAGATCAAGGAAGACAAAGAAGAAAACTCGCAATTTGCCTTTCCGTTGCAGTGAATAACAGATTAGCTACCTGACCAATCCGACCCAGTGCCGCAGTACCGCGGCGATGACATCAGAAATCCCAGCCCCATTCCTTTCAAATGATCTGTGCCTCACCCTAACGCTCAAATTTCGCGGGACATTTCTTTGTGGGTTCTTGATCGTCGTAGCCTTCCCCGTCTTGGAACCCAAATTCAGTATTCATTGGCTACCTCGTAGACTCCACATTTTAAAGGCTTGGCTCTCCCGCAATGTGACCCAATTTTTGTGGTTTGGCAGCTCAGCCTTGTTGATCTTGCACGTAAGGCTCGTGTTACGTAGCAGGGACAATTCGCGATGGCAGATCCATGGATTTACCTTCAAGGATTGTGGATAGGTACATAAAGCACGGGATTCTCCCAAGAGCCAGGGAAGCATGTTGATTTTGAGTTGCTGCATTGTTTACTCGCTTGTCAACTAAGAACGACTGGTAATAAATCCTGGATGATCGAAAGGATACGCATGAAATATTTAGAACAATTACTTGAAGGCTTTCACGATGAAACCCTCAGCAACATTCCCACTGCTTGCATCAGTCTCTCTTTTCGGGTTCTGTAGAGCACAATATGATGCCCAGTACCCAGCAGCCCAGTGTCGAGTAAGTACTTCAGAACAGATTACTATCTAGAATACTCTGACACAATTCAGGATGGAGTGAGAGACAACAGTTGGTTCCCTAACGGCACATACAACGCCTCAGGTTCAGTCTCCGTTCCCGGCTTCAGAGTAAACAACACCTATCCAGAATCAACATGGACATGGACCAGATACTTCAATTCATACGAGACATCACCAAACCGCACAGCAGTCGCACAAACCATTGGTCTCCAAACCGAGTAACAAAACCCCCTTCCATGCATCTCTAATTCAGCACACAACACTGACATACCCTCTCCAAACAGACCAGTCCAGAACCTAACCAACGCCTCCTCCCTCCCGTACACAGGCTGCGTCTTCGTCTTCAACAGCCTCGGCCGCGACTCCAACTACAAAAACCAAGGCAACTCCGAAAACGGCACCTGCAACACCATCCTCTCCTCCTCCTGCCGCGCCCACCTCCTCGATACCGTAACCAAGAACGCAGCCTCTCTCTCCGGCCAAGCAAGAGGAAGTCGCAGCGATTTCTCATGCCCGACTCTCTTCGGCGCAGGCGGAAGTCTAACCAGCGACGGACCCTGCGAGGATCAATGGTCAGGCACGGTATCAAGTCAGTTCCTCCCGAATAATTTCACCGATAGGAGGAATACGCTTGAGCCGGGATGTCCGTTGACGAATGTGGGGAATTCGACGATTGAGGATGAGCCGTTTTTCGCTTGGTTGCAGGAGAGTACGGATAGTGATAATTATACGCTGTATGATCGCGCCGTGTTGAATGCGTTGCCGGTGTTGACGGTGGCGTGGCTGAAGTCGACGAGTAATGAGACTGGGCAGCAGCCGATTGTTGTTAATGGTAATCAGGCTGGTGGGTGGTCGGATGCGAGGTTGATGTGTATTACTGCAAATGAAACGCTGCCGGGCAGTAGGAACTTGACGCAGGTTGAGCACGATGAGAATGGTGCGGTGAAAGTTGGTGGAAGCTGGGCTTTGATGGGTGCCGTTGCGTTGAGTGTTGCTGTTGGGTTGGTTTTGTAGGCCCATTGGAGCATGAGAACTATTCGCTGTCGCAACACCACCATCCATTTGAATACTGTTTTGATAAATTTGTGATGAACCATGATCCTCCTTCTCAGGACGAACCAAACTTTCAGTGCGCAGTTTTACAGGGTGCTTCATGACGAATGACCATATGCAACTCATTTCGTTTTTTTTCTCCGGTCGTAAATGTTAATGTTGATGTTGATTGTTGCTGTCCGAGCTGTCGGGGAAAGGCTAAGCGAGAAGTCAGTTTCTAGAAGGAAATGGTGAATATCAAGATGCAAGGGGATGCGAGGGGAAGCAATGCATAAATATCCTTCTGATCTCGAGTCGATCTTTGAGCTCTGGCCCTGAGATGTTGAGCTGCTTCTTTTTCCATCTCGAAAGAATCTCCATCGAAGCATATGCAGATTGCTATTCAGAGGATTCGTTTCATCTGTCAGGAATATTCGTCCTAATTTCAAGGTTCGAATCATACATAGATGAAGGTTTTTCATTGAAAGAATTCTATTATTGCAAGACCAAGCCATTTTGCGCCATCCTGATGAGTGTAACCACGGGTATCATATGAAAGCAATCCCTTGGCATGTAGCCACGCGCCGCTGAATCCAGATATGCCTTAGGCGCTATGATTGAGGCAGAAAATCGGGGAAATCGTGTTGCGCCAACTCCGAAATGAGAGATACCATACGAACCGCAAAATCGCTCCAGTACTGTGTTGCTCAATCGTCTGTGAGATCGATGACAACATTGCCATTGGCTGCGCGAGAAGCTTTGAGAGGTCGGCCACTACCGTTGCCGCTGCCACTGCCACTAGCGCTGGCTTCGCCTACCCAGCTTCTCTTCTGTCCCCGCGAGTTATCTTCTCCCTCGGCTTTGATCTCGGCGATCTCTTTCTAGAAAGTTGTCAGTTGGAGTAAAGCTTATATTATGATCGTAGGTACCTTTAGATGGGCTAGTCTTGCCTCTTTGCTGATCGTAGCATTATTACCATTGCTGTTGCGAGCCTGGAGAGAGGGTGCTACTGACTCCGGGGATGGCGAGCGAGGGATGATTAACTCTGACTGGAGGTCCTCTGTGATGGATTAGCCCAAGAATTACGAAAGCTCAGTCCATGAACACCGACCTCGAGAGCGGTACTTGAAAACAAAGACACCAACTGGGTTCTGAGGTCCATCAAGATCGACAGTCTCTTTGCTTGTCCGACTAATGATTTGTTGTTCCCCATACGACACCCCATGCGAGATAGCCTTGCCTTTCAAAGCTTTCTCTGCAACTTCCGCGGGGGGTTTGTGTTGTGCCAAATTGTAGTTTCCGACCGCAGGTATGTTCGAGTCTCTTTGGACAGCTCTGTGAACCGAAACAACGATCTCACCAATACCTGCCAGAGCCTTTGCATCCTTCTTGACACGATGAGAGTCGGGGTCGTCAACTGTGGAAAGAATCAGTATATGAAATCGAATTGAGAAGGTACTGGACCTACCCTTCTTGATGCTGCTGAATTTCAGGGTTCTGCTAGATAATTCGGTGGGACTAATGCGATCGAGTCTTGCAGTGATGAGTTCCATGTAATATCCAGAACATCTTGTGAACCAAGCTTCCGTGCATGTAGCCTGTGCGATTCCATGGCCATCGACGTTTGCCTTGAACGCAAGACTTTGGCAGTCCATCTTGTATGGATGCTTCACAACAAGTCGAATACGGAACTCAGCGTCCGTCTTGCACTCAACATACTTCTGCGATCGCTTTCCCTCTGGCAAATGTGCAAATTTGCTTTGGGTAAAATCTCCCTCATCGTCATACTCGGGCAAGTCTTCGTTGAAGGATTGAATCGTGACCTCGAGGCCAGGGACAGCTGGGAGGATCGCCATTATTTGCTGGTGAAGCTAAGGCTGAGGCAGTAGGACTGGGAAGTTGACAGGCTCGAAGGCTTGGTCGTGAAGTTTTCGAAGGCAGGAAGTTTACTGTGGTCAACTCGAAGAAAACGGGAAATAGTGCTCCTCGAGACGCGACAGAACACGGATCCTTTGTTTGCAGCGGATCGCTGAGGAACAAGAGTGAGTGTATTCAGATCGGGGACTGGTGGGGTCTTGTCTCCGCCTTGACGAGGCTGAAGATCAAACAGGCGCCCGCCAGGCCCGCTATCGATACCCGGATTTACGCTAAGCCAGCTTAGGAACTAGGGCAAGGCATAGCTCGACGTTGAAAATGCTGCTCGTCTAGAATACTTCATCTTCAATACCTCAACATACCCAGGTAGCTACAACTCAATACTATGGATTCTGGACGAAGAGCAATGATAGCAGGTCGGGACTCTCCTGCGAGAGACATCACATCACCACGGCGAGACCAGTCTGCGCGCGTCTCGAAGCCTTCGCGACCTACAGGAAATCGTCCACCAGACAATCGTTCTCGAACTAATCAGAGCTCCCTCGAAGACGAACAGTCGCGCAAGTGGGTTTCCGAGGAAGACAGCTTTGTTCTCAAGCAAGCCAAGAAGAAGGCCGACATTCGTGTCCGGGAGGGAAGAGCAAAGCCAATCGACTGGCTGGCAGTCATTTTACGAGTGATTGACCCTGATCGCGATCTACTGGATGACGATGAGGAGGAAGTTCAGCATGATGTGGTCGATCCCGAGGGCGTTTTTGAAGGTCTCAACGATGCGCAATTGATCGAATTGGACAAAGACATCGCATCATACCTGGCTTTGGAGAAGAACAAGAAGAATCTGGATTACTGGAAGACTATGCAGATCATCTGCAATGACCGCCGCCAGAAGTTGAAACCTCTCGGACCTGAGGAGCGTGCTGTTGGATCTGTTGCCTCGGATGTTGACAAGCTATTAGGACCCAAGACCTACGAGCAATTAGAATCTCTGGAGATTCAAATCAGGGCAAAGCTACGGTCAAACGAACCCATCGATGTGGATTACTGGGAACAATTGTTGCGCAGTCTGCTAATTTGGAAGGCAAAGGCGAAATTGAAGAAGGTCTACCAATCCGTTCTCGACAGCCGCCTCGAAAAATTGCGAAAAGAACAGCAAGAAGATGCGGAAGGCGTGCGGTCGAAGATGCGAGACCTACTTGGCGATCCAATTCCAGTCGTCGAAGAGGGTGCAGAGAACCCGGCTGCAGGTGCGGATGTCTCACAAATTGTCCGACGACAACCCACTTTCCAGTACTCGTCAAAGTACGATCCAGAACCTCTGTTGAAGCTACACTCCGAGGATAAGTCGAGCGAAGTCGTGGATGAGTCGGCATTCTTACAAAGAATTGCTGCAGAACGCCGCAAAGTACTGAAGCTAGGATACGTCCCAATGAGGCAGGCCACTAATGAGAAGGGTACGAGCTCAAGCAGTAAGGCAGTCACCACATCAACCGTTAAGGTACATCCTCCTGGAACCCAACGATTTTCGACCGCTGTCAACGAAGACTTTTCGCAAGCTACGAAGGCATTGTACGACAGAGAGGTTGCTCGAGGTGTCGATGAGGACGAGGAGATTTTCACGGGAGAGGAAACAGTCGCAACAACTTCACAACCACAGTGGGCCGATAAATACAGACCAAGAAAACCTCGATACTTCAACCGTGTGCAGATGGGATACGAGTGGAACAAATACAATCAAACTCATTACGACCATGACAACCCTCCACCAAAAGTTGTTCAGGGATACAAGTTCAATATCTTCTATCCAGACTTGATTGACAAAGCCAAGGCTCCGACCTTCAAGATCTTCAGAGAACATGGTAGAAAGCGTGGCGAGTCTTTCGCTCCAGCCGGTGAAGAAGATACCTGTCTAATACGATTTGTCGCGGGACCACCATATGAAGATATCGCATTTCGAATCGTGGACAGAGAGTGGGACTACAGCGCTAAGAGGGATCGTGGTTTCCGAAGCAGCTTCGACAAGGTACGCTTATTTCTTTGCTACAAACACTCATCAGGCGCGCGTGTCAGATGATTCCCCGAAGACCCCCATGCTGCTCCTACTCTTGACCTGGAAACTGATTATCCCATGCAGGGCATCCTCCAACTCCATTTCCAGTATAAAAAGGTGAGCATCAATCATGTGCATAATTCTGTACTTTATTTGCTGATAAGTCATCTAGATTTACTACAGAAAGTGATCGATTGTTCAGGAGATACCTCCGGTGGAAACGAATCCGGGATATGGAAACTGGGAAGTAGACTTGTCCAATAGGGTCAATAATACAGCTTCTCACTGAAACTTTTATCCCAGATGAAGCTACATAACATGTGTTACACAAACTTCCCCCTTGCACACTACCGTGGCCGTTGCGTTGCAAGTGTGTGCACCCTCAGTGCAGGCCAACAGAGAAACCGTGCGTAGACGGAAAGGAGGCAATGCCACCCCACGACGAGAGTCAACAACCTCCGCCCACGTTGTCAGACCATGGCCATGGTTTCCACATCTAATAGTTCGGCACTATTGACACTCTCCATACAATTACCCTGGTGTAGCTTGAGTGTCGTCAGCCTTCTCCCGCTTCACCCCCACTCTCCTGGATGATATCCCACCTTGGCTTACTTTCGGCATTCTTATTGCATTCATCCAATCATCACGAAGGTGTGCGCGGAAATGGACCAAGTTTCCGCACGGATAGGTGACGGCAGCCACTCACTTCTGCCGTTATTTCTAGAAGCACGTTCACTGGATTCCCCAATTAGGAATAGGAAGTATGTCTCTGATAGCATGGTCCCTTTGCACAAAACCTAAGCCTGCTAGATTTGAGGCTTACGGTGGAACCTGGTAGCTTCCCCCCAGCACACACTGACCATCATCTTGCCTTTCGTGAGAGTAGCGGGCATGCAAGCAACCATTTGCCGTGCCTTGGTCACAGCATATGCAGCTGCATTTCTGTGGCCTTATTGCCTCAGTGCAGCGTTTACTTCACTCACAGAAGTGTAACTGATTGCTTTCCAGAGCCTCTCAACGCACGGTAGGCCATTCCATTCAGTCCTTCTCTCATGTCACTCTCCGCTCAAACGGGGCTTGCACGACGGATCATGAGCTTGTACCCATGCGTTGTCACCGCGCTCCTGCATGGCATGGCTTCTCTATGGCCTTGTCATGTCACGACCCGCCGGGGTAGGTATGCTAAGTCGGTCTCCAAAGGTGACAGGCACACTAAGTCTCCTATTCCATTGATTCAATATCTACATCCGATCACCTTTGCCATTCCAAAAACTTCGAATTCTCCGACTCGGAACTCCATTCCCATTCCTTCCGTCTTCCCTCGTCGTACAATAAGAAGTAACAGCAATCCAATATTCTTTGAACAAGATACCACCTCATCCTTTCGCCACATCACAGGCGGGGAGATCTGTTGTTGTCTTCTTGTCGTTACAGTTCCACTCACTATGAATCCGGCTGCTTTCTACCAACGTCGAGCCCAGATGTCGTCCGGCTTGCCTGGAGACTTCCAGTATGACGACAGCCTTGATCTCTCAACCCAAACTTCTCATCCCATGTTCGCCTCCTGTGACGGTCTTCCTCGATCTCCGTCCCAGAATCTGATGAATTCGTCCTCTTTGACATCAAACCTTCTGGCTGAGACCAGCAGCTTCAATTTGCACCAGCCAATGCCAATGTCGATGTCAATGTCAATATCGAACTCCTCTATGGCGTGGGCAGATCCCAATCAACCTGCTGGATCCTTCGACAGCCAAAACAACAACAGTAACAGCTACGGTTATGGCTACTCACCATCAAACATGACCGGAAACGAGCACAATGGAAGCTTTCTCCGAGGCTTCCAGCAGCAGCAACAGCAACTTGAGCAGACCCCTCGATACATGCCAAACATCTTCAGTAACAATAACAATGGCATGTCTCTTGATGATAGCATCGAGCCTTCATCATATCTGCTCGACTCCAGCAAACCTGGAATTCAAAATGCGAATAGCGCCATGCTTTCTCCGTTCGACTACCAGAACATGTCCAACGCCCGCGATCTCCAACGCCTCAGCATCAGTCACAGTCCAGCTCCAAAGCTCGAACACGACGATGCTATGGATAGCGTCCTGTCTTTCGAGCGGCCTCCTCCATTCGGTATGCCATCAAGCGAGAGTTCAGAAGAAGGCAACAGCTCGCGCGAGATGACTGCAGTGGACGTTGAAGATCACAATATTGACAAGCCATACGCTAAGCTGATCTACCGAGCTCTGATGAGCCGCCCTGATCATTCCATGGTTTTACAGGAGATCTACCAGTGGTTCAGAGAGAATACGCAGAAGGGTAGTTCTGACACTAAAGGATGGATGAACAGCATCCGCCATAACTTGTCCATGAACGCTGTAAGTCTACCTGCTATCCTATGCATGTGTTTCGTCCACGAAACTGATGGGCTCCTCTACATCCAGGCGTTCAAGAAGACCGAGCGCAAGACAGCCGGCGATGACACCAAGAAATCCACCGAATGGGTCCTCGAAGAATTCGCCATCCGAGACGGCGTACAATCAACAACCCGCTACCGCAAAGGCACTGGCTCCAAGAAGTTCATCAGGCACGACACACCTGCCCCCTCTCGCGTGGTCTCCGGCCGCAAAGGAGGCATGAGAACCAAGCAAGTGCAAGCGCAAGCCAAGCTGCAGCACCAGCAGCGACAAAGAAGCGGTGTCATTATGAAAGGGGGTCACGATGACGAGCCACGAGAAAACGACCCCACGCGGGCAACCCAGCGCATTGACAATGCCAGGAGATCAGAGTTCCATCAGCAGACTCGATCGCAGATCTCGCAGCGTCAGAGATCCCCCTTGACGCCACCTAGTGCGAGCATCGTCGCCTCACCCGGTCATGGTCCTGGTCCGTATTTCTTTCCCAAGACCGAGCAATTCGACATGTCATACGAGGATCTGTATCGCTTCGAAGATGTGCAAGGAGTCTGCATCGATAACGGGAGCCCCCTCTTCAGCAACGGCTCCGATGCCCATTTCCAGAGCGGCTGCACCATGCCCAGTCATCGTTTTTGAGGAGGGTCGCATCCGGAAACCCGGTATGGGAGGCTGGCTCTTTGTGATGTATCGTGTATAGCGGGGGTTGACTACCTTTTCGGAACTAGACGCATATCTCGGCGGCTTCTTCATCAAACACGACTTCCTGCACAATGACATTGACAATGGTGAAGGATGGATTCGGCAGTTTTGCTTCAGCGTAATGGTTTTGTGTGTGATGGCTTGTCTTTTGCCGGTTATTCTTTGTATCGTTTCTGTCAGTGGTGCTTTGTTTCCGTCAAGTGGGAGTTCGGGTAGTCGGTAGACATATGGATATCCTCAGCAGGACTTGAAGCATGCGGGATGTAATTGCTCGATGCGTTCGAGGACGTGTCGGCCTAGTATTTGGAGGACCTCGAAAAGAAAATCTTGATGATAACGACGTTCAATCACAATGTAAATCTGATATGTCACTTCTGTGCCTAACCTGTCGAGGTGGCATGCTCCTCAGCTTTGTAGTTGAATGTAAGGAGTATCCTTAAGATGGTGGTTGCCTTCAAGCCCCTGTAAGCGTCTGGACCCGTTGGACCGAGCTCGTTTGTAATGACTCCAGCTCGTATGCAAGCCTACTTACTAGTAAGCCTGCGGCCTGCTTCAAGTTCTTCGAGACAACTGACCTTCCCGATTATTGGGAGGCGAGCACGAAAAATTCAGCCCATCAAGCCACCCTTGGTCTTGAGAGTTCCGACAAACTTGGGTGTGTTTGTTGAGAATGTTGAAGGTGAAGTTCGTGAACTTGCTCACTTGGTATTAGACCAACGGGACGTGAAGTAACACAAGCTGCTATGCAACGGAACGTTTTGGAAACCCCCGCTGCAAGAGTCCTGCACTTCAGTGTTGACACATTGGGCTACTGGTAGTGCTCCTACGGTCGATTCTTCAATAAATACTTGGCGCCAAAAGTTCCGGACCGATCCACGCGGGCTTGCAAGCCACTGCTCCCTATTTTGGAACACCATCAGAAGTCCGCATGGGGAACACCCTGGCTCCCCGCTCGTGCATTTCGCACAAGCTTATAGAATCGCTCCTGCTCATGTATCTTGACGTCGTTCTTCAAGATATCATCTTTCTCGTGTGGTCAGCTTCAGTCCTCGCAAATTTTGCCCCATATCGAAAGGATAACCGCCGAGTATAGACCAGGGCTCATGCAATAAGACCTGAGAATGCAGACAGGCCAGCGAAGCCCGCCGTCCCGAACCGTTTGGGAGACCGGTCATCGGATCTCAGCACTCAGTCCAAGCTGCCTGCGTCGCATGAGATTGAGATCGATCGATGAGATCTCGATACTGTGGTGCGACATGGCAATCACTGAGCCCAACAGACGGGCTCACCTATACGATCCCGGCGTATATTTGGGTTTCTGGGGAGCATAAACTTAAAAACAACGACTGGCGTCTCGCTAACACCAGCTACGCTGTTGTGCTGCACGAACATGTACCTCAATACTTCCAGCCAGCATGTGGAAGCCACGAGATACAAGGACCGGCCTAGACTCGTGCAGATAAGTGCTCTTGCTCTTTGCTATGTGTGATGATGTGTATGGTCAGATCGATGCGGAAAAGACTAGCAGTCACTTTCATGTCCTGTCTCTCTGTGGGGGTGTGCTGATAGGGCTTGCATATGAGGGTCAAGAGCAGCATCCGATCACCCATAGTTTCTAGAATTGTCCAAATAGGCTATTCATGCTGCATATCATGTCTTGACCGCATGGAACCAGCCGTTGGGTTGAGAACATGCCCCTGGTCTCCCGAGTCAATTCGGATCTCTGTAGTGGCAGACCCACGCACTCGGCAAGACGTTTGGTGTCTCATCAATCACGCATGTCGTCTCTCACAGCCCCTGTTGATTCCAACGATCTGGCTGGGATCTCCTTGGATGAGGTGCATATGTAAATGATAGAGTCGGCAACTTTGGATCCTGGCGCTGCAAGAAAAAACTTAATTCGATGACCTGCATAAATTCCATGGAGTAGCTACTAGCATTGGTCATGCTGAGCCGCTTCTTTAATCCACGGGGTGCTGGACGAGGGAAAGAGAACTCAATGGTAACAGATCAAAATAAAAAGCAGAAACACCAGCTTCTCACTACTCCAAGCCATCAAACAACAGAATGCGGGACAAGACGTGGGCCATGATCTTGTTGGATGGCAATCCTCGAGACTTGGCACATACACCTGTTCAGATATTCCATGCTTCGAATAATGTTTTCTTGGATTGACTGATGAAATTTGCAATGCGAGAGGAATTTGCGAGTGATTCTATGTACAGCATCCTTGTGCAAGTTGCAATTGCATCGATTGGTCAGAGATTCAGACGATTATATTCCTTGAGTTGACTGATATCAAACACAGAGAAATCTGAGTGGATTACGCGTACCAGGGCAGCATGGCTATGTGGGACCATTGATAGCAACAAGTCCGTCAAAGTGTTGGAATTCCTCCCCGTGGTTACACAACATGTGATAACGTGACAAGGAATACAACCCTCGAGCGGAGGATATATTGGCACTTGCGAGCAGCTTCAAAAATTCAGAATGAAAATAAATCGAGTAAAAAATTCCTGTAAAGTATCCGTGTAACGTGCAAGAAAGGTTGAATAAGATCAACTGATCACATGATCGTGATTGAAAGGGGCGGCGGAAGTCGGCTTCCTGAGCAAGTCTTGAGATTCTCCGTCCGAGGCTCTCAAAGATGGGTTTTCAGCCACCCGAACAACTTCATATCTCACAACTTTGCGGACTCGGTGCGATGTCTGCTGCCGTTCTTCTGCCGTCCCTTATCAAAGATTAGTCTCGAGGTCCAGCGGGTTGGAATTCGGCCGGATGTTTCTTGTGAAGTTCCACCAATCGTCTGAACTCCTGATATTGATCGACTAGGGTGCCACTTCGGGTACCTGAAGTGATTTCTCTCGGCGAATCATTCCAAGCAAAATCAAGCTTTTGATGGGGCTCTTATGCGGGGTTTGGGGAGAGCCATGAAGCTTGCATCAAAGCTTCAATGGAGAACCTGGGGGTCGTTGATTACCCCTCGCAGATTTGAAGGTGGTGGTTGGCTGAAGCTGAAAACAAATCCCAGCAGAGACTGGATATCGTCGTCATGTCTAGGAATGGCCTTGCAATCCGGAAAAATAGACAGCTTTTCATCCTAATGACCGCTCCACCGGGTCTGTAGCCCCATTATAATTTCAGATGAACTCAAAGAATAAATTCAAGACGATTCCCAGCTCAATTGTTCAGCAGCCATCGCCCTCTCTGCTGTTTCCTCTTGACAAGATTCTTTGATATCAGCTCAAGATGCGTCTTCAATTGCCAGCACTTCTCCTCCTTGCATCGACAACTCTGTCGAGTGCAAGTCCAACCTGGCAAGCTTTTCAAGCATGGGCAAAAAGCTCGAGAGGGAAGCAAGCTCCGCAACACACCTCTTCCCGGCCAAACATTCATTGCCATCCAAAGACTCCTCACCACCCACCGCCATCCCCTCCTTCACGAAACAGAGTCTGCTACGTTAAGAGTTACAATGATGGCGCCAGTGACGATTCGAAATATGTCATGGATGCTCTCCACTTTTGCAACAACGGCGGCCATGTAGTCTTCAAAGAAGGTGTCAAATACACCATCGGCACTGCCCTTGATCTAACCTTCTTGAACCACATTGACATTGGTATGAAGCTCCCAGCTCTTGTGAAAGTAAGATATCAGCTAACTTGGATCTCCAGACATCCAGTCATACATCCAGTTCACCAATGACACCACTTACTGGCAAGCCAACTCATTTCCATTCGTGTTCCAAAATGTCACTTCGTTCTTCAAACTCGGAGGAAATGATGTGAACATTTACGGAGGTGGAACAATCGATGGAAATGGACAAGTTTGGTATGATGCTTATGCCGCCGACATTTATACTCTTCGTCCTGTCTTGATTGGAATCGACGGACTTAAGAACTCGATTATCAGTGACTTGGTCTTGAGATACTCGCCCGAGTACTACTTCTTCGTTGCCAATTCGACCAACGTAGTCTTTGACACCATCGACATCGCAGGTGGAAGCAAGTCTGCCAACCCAGCAAAGAACACCGATGGTTGGGATACATACAGAAGCTCTGACATCGTTATCCAGAACTCAGTTGTCAATAACGGGGATGGTAAGAACTTCTCACAATGAATCCTAGACAACGGCTGACGAGTTAAGATTGCGTGTCATTCAAACCAAATAGCACCAATATTCTTGTCCAGAACATGTTCTGCAACGGTTCTCACGGCATTTCTGTCGGCTCCCTTGGCCAGTACGTCGGCGCATACGATATCGTCGAGAATATCTATGTCTACAACACCTCTCTTCATAATGCCACGGTACGAGAATTTCAAAAAAAAAAAAAATAGCAAATGCATTACTGACATGATCTAGGACGGAGCACGCATCAAAGTCTGGCCAAACTCCCCAACAGCCCTCAGCGGTGACTTGCAAGGAGGTGGTGGTGATGGCCGAGTGCACAACATCACATACGACGGAATGATCATCGACAACGTGGACTACGCCATCGAAGTTGACCAATGCTACGGACAGAAGAATCTGACGCTCTGCTTGGAGTTCCCATCGCCACTGACGATCACGGACATCGTGTTCAAGAACTTCAAGGGCAAGACAAGCAGCAAGTATCAGCCACAGATCGGAACCTTCGCTTGTTCTAGCGAGAATGTCTGCAACAATATCCTTGCCTCGAACATTGACGTCGTCAGTCCAAATGGTACTGACCAAGCCTACTGCTTGAATGTCGACCAGACTACGTTGGATGTGGAGTGCACAACGGTCTTCAAGGGATTCAACTGATTGGGTGTCGTGGATGGTACATGATGTAATCAGAGTAAAGTCAAAATGAAACTCGATCGCAAAACATCTCCTAGAATAGTGCATCAAGAATCGCAAGCTGTGTGAATCAACAAGCAAATCAATAACTGCATAATAAGAATGGTGAAGCAAGCTAGGTTTCGAAACGGCTTAGGCCTGACTAGATGCGAGATATGTGTTCGAAAGCCGTAGCATAGACTTCGCCACTGGACAGGATTCACGACTTGATGAACAGCTGTTGAGTTGATGGTCGATGTTAAAACATAAGAGTAAATATGAATTATGATGGACAGGTTAGACAGAATGAAAAAATGATGGGAGTTTGTTGCCTTTGATCCCGAATAGGAAGGAGAGTTTATATTTTGCATCATGTAGAGAAAAAGAAAGCAGCTGCATTGGACCTAATTGGCCTTCCGAGAAACTGCAAAACGCCCAGTCGATTTTAAGCGAAACCTCACCTCTGGATTTTGAAGTCAACAGAGACATTTCAGCGGTTTAGAGCATAGATCAAGAGCAGGAGTTTCGATTCGATTGCATTGCTATGGCTTCATTCAATCTGAATATCATCTTCGTATATCTTGATCGAACAACTTTTTCGATATTTCGGTGAGGTGCCAACCAGACTGTTACTCATGGTTATGCGAGGTCATCTATCCCACATGCGCGTTTCTATCACTCGCCCCAACGCTTTGATACCACGGAACTTAGAAGCATTTGACTTGTCAAGTTCTAGCCGTATGAATTCAATCGGACCTTTTACTAAATACTATTTAAAATGATGAGGTAGTAAGGAAAGGTCCCCAACACGTGATCAGCCTTGAAGCACGGTCCTTTGGCGGTACACAAGGCTGCAAAGATCCGCGGCTGCCTGTTAAACAACACACTACCATCACCAACGCATACCTGCCTTATCGTCCACGACATGTACAGATACATGTATCGCCCGCCTTGAGAATGCAATGCAGATGTACAATTAATTGAAGGTCTGTCGATACCCGCGCTCAAGACTCCTTTCGCAGAAGGGTCACGGCCAAATTGAGATTCTGCTCTTTCTGTTCCACAGCCTCGCCGGTGAAGCGACGCGTCAACAAGTCTACTTCCAGCAGCACAACAGCACTCCTTCCCCTCCGTCAACCAGACCAGTAACGGGTATCGACATGGTGTGGTACGCCCTACCATTATCAGCGAGTGCCGGCGCGCATCTGCCGCCTCTCCTCGTCTCAACGGCATTCACTGCTAGCTCGTTTGCAGTCCACCTCACAGACCTTACGCACATCTGGAGCGAGACTCTTAACCGGGCCGCGATTGTACAACGCAGCAGAGAGGAGGGAACAAGTATCGATCCCAGCGAGACGGGCCAATTGAAAATATTCCTGGAGAAGATCAAGCTCGGGCTTGCAGGTGGGAAAGGCACAACATTAGCTCTTACTATCAACGGCGATCCGGATCGGCCCTCTCTGGTACTCAGTTTATCGGTCAATCTCCCTGGGGGGCTTCTACCACTACATTGGCCCGTCCGGCTTTCTGCGGCACCGCAGACGCTGCTGACGACTCAGTTGACAATGCCACTGTTACAAACGCAGCATGCACATATGCAGGAGATGGCTGGGCTGATGGATGTACTCAAAGATAAGGATCACGTTATACAGAAGCTGCTGGACAAGTTGGAGGAACAGGGAACTGAGCTAGGACAGATTTTCCCGCAGGTCGCGGGGAAGGTTGGACGTAAAGTGGATCGCAAGAAGGCGGAGGACAAGGTGAGGGGTATTGCCAGATTTGATGTGGATACTTGGAAGCAAGGACTTAGTCACGAGGAGCCAGGAGATATCTCGAAATTGATTGGCGAGGTATTCTCAGCGCAAACAGACACTGCTAGTACTGAGATATCTTCCGCTCCTGAAGACCAGCAAATATTGTGGGAGGACATCAAGGGATTGACGGTCCAACTCGATTCCGGCAAGATATCAACTAAAGGCCCTCCAAAAGCCAATAAACCTAAGCCCCAGCCACCTGCTCTCAAGCAAGATGAGACACAACAAGAAGATGACGCCTTCCAAACCCAAGCGACGCCTCCCCCTGCTACCACAGCATCCAGAGTAACTTCAAAGTCTACCAAAATAGATGACTCCACTGACGAGGATGATGAGGATCTCGATGGTCCATCTCAACGGTCCACAGTCCCCAACAGCTTCCCAGCATCACCACCGCCTTTATCGCCGAAACCAACAAAGAAACTCGGAGGTCTAGGCAAGAAGAAAGCTACTCGTCAACCCTCCCCAGCACCAGTAGCCAACGACAGCGACGACGAAAATAGCACCGCAGACGACACCTCAACCCATAAATTGAGTGCCGCAAAACAAAAGACAAAATCTGCAACTCCCGACCCCGTACCAGTGCCTCGTCGGCCCCAGAAGAAACTCGGGAAACTAGGAGGGACCAAGAAAGGTGCCACTACGCCAAAGCCTGAAGCGGAAGTTGATCCTGAGCCACAGCACTCTTCAACCGAAGACGATGAAGAAGCAGCAGGAAAAGACAAAGAGAAAGAACCGTCCTTGTCTCTACCGCCCGCGCCTCATTCGAAAGCGAAGAAAGGCAAGCTCGGCTCTCTAGGCCGAAAAAAGAATACCGCGGCAGCCTCTGCCTCTGTGGAACCAGAACCACAACCTGCATCCTCACCACCGGCCAGCACGCCTCCAGAAACACAACCGGGCTCGAACAACACCACACCGAAGCGCAAGCTTGGCGGTCTCAGAGGAAACAAGAAAGGCAAGAAGGAAGATGGTGTGAAAGAGGAGGAAAATAGTCAGCGAGGGAGGGGGAGTTCGCCGCTTGATGCTGGGAAGGAGAAGACGAAGACGCCGGAGCCGAGGGAGACTTCATTGGAGAGAGCGGATAGGAAGAGAGAGGCGTTGAAGAGGGAATTGGAGGAGAAGGCTAAGGCCCCGGTTAAGAAGAAGAGGAAGTTCTAAGGGGGTGCGAGGGAGGTTGGCTGGACAGATACCGCGGACACGATTTGTAGATGCCGTGACGACGTTAAAACCATGAGAAATGAATACTGTTTACGAGATTGATCCGGTGTCATTCTCTGATACTATGGCACTCCTGCAAGCAAAAATGATCCAAATGCAAACCAAAACGCCACCCGCCATGCGGAATGAATCAATGTAAACACCATAGGGTATCATCATCTCTAACGCCAAAGACCATCCCCACCCATATATACTCCAATGCCATCTCAACACATCTCAGCCCTCTTCTCCCGGCGCAACAAGCTTAACACTCTTCTTCCTCTCCAAGCCCCCACCTCCACCCACACCCCTCTCATGACTCAACCCATTAACCCCCAAAGCAACCCTCACCCCTTCCACAGCCTGACTCTGCTTAACCTCTCTCCCATCCCTCCTAACCGGCGTGGCCACCCTCCCAGCACCACCTCTTCCCCCTTGCACTCTCGCATTTTCCCTGACCAACGCATCCATCTCTCTAGCCCTCGCAGCCTTCTTCTCTTCCACCCTCTGCTCCCTCCAAGATCCAGGCAAACACGGATGTAGACACCCCTCCAGCGGACAGCATCCACCAGAATATTTCTCCCCTTCTTCGTACTCAGCTCCTGCGTGCCATGCTTGCATACAAGTGCTATGACCGCCATGTCCGCAGCCGGGACATAACCACCACAGAGCAGCTTCGAGTTCGATGTCATCTTTCTCGTACTCCAAAGTGTCGGGGAGATCACGATGCTTGCAAATCGTACATGGATCTATGAAATTCCTACAGCGAGGACACTTCCACACAGAGCCTGGGATCAAGGGGTCGTTTTCGAGTGGTTTGTTGCAATCTGTGCAATAGAAGCCGATTTTGATATCTTCCTGGGCCGGTGCGAAGACGGCTGGGTATTGAGGCACGCAGAGATTACGTAGGAGGGCAGCTTCGGTGAAGAGTTTCATGCTCGTGAGACGAAGGTGGTATTGTCGTAGGATGGCACCGGCTTGAATGCCGTCTGTTGCGCTTGAGGGAAGAAGGGGACGGAGAAGAAGCACCATTACTGCGGCGTGCAAAGCGCTGGTCTGTGCCTCGAAATCAATGATTCGTTGGACTAGGACTGTGGGATCAATGGGCTTGATGAGAAGATCAGGATCGTTTGGCCAAGGTAGAAAATCGCTCTCGATAATGTTGGGATCTTCGGATGTTTTCTCGGATGTTGTGGGACTGATTGGCTCGTCTTCTAGATACCGACTCTTGACTGGGATAGATTCGATGCCCCTCGGAGCTGACGCCTCATGTAGTCTGAAAATGGGTGGCGAGGATGGATTACGCGGTAGTCCATTTCTAATTCCTTTGTCCTGATGGAACTCCGGCGTAAGATGTCCCGGAGAGCTTCCATCTGTTGGAGCTTCCGAATCGATACTTGGTCGATGCCTGGGACCGAGGAAATGATCATTCTCCCAATTTGAGACCCTTTCCCTAAGCAATTGACGGTCTTCCTGGTTCACGCTCCGGCGATCGCTGTCGGACGATCCCATAAACTTACTTCCATGCGAGTCAGCTGATGTTGAGAACATCTGGAAACTTTCGGCCGAATCATGACGCTGTGGTTGGATCCTGACAGGATGTTGAGGCTGCTCGTGATAGTCTAACCGCAGCGGAGCTTTCTTGACAGGTGCAGCAAAATCAATTGTGGGTGAGAAAGACTCCAATCCATAAAAATCATAGCCCTCGATGCTAGATGATGAGTGCTCAGGAGATTGTTTCGTACCGGGAACAGGGATAGGACTTGGAGTCTTGGGATGAACAGCCTCGGGGAGGACCAGATCATCGTCAATCGTCATCGGAGTGTGCATGGCCTCCCGTGTCTCATGAACGATTTGATCCCGTACAGGACGTACAAGAGGTGTAGCAACATTAGACGTGCTCTCAATGTCTTCCTGGATAATCGAAATTCCGTGCCGATGCAATGCATTATCGTGAGACTGCTGCGGGCGTGGGAGCCGTCTAGGTGTTTCTTCTCCCCTATCCGTCTCAGCTCTCGACCCAGGAGTTACATCCTTTTCTGGATCCTCCTGATGAGTGGGCTTGACAGCCAGCCGTGACTGACGATGGAATTCTGCGCGTCTACTAAGCAGCAGATTCATGGTGTATGATAACAATCGCCAAGTTTGAGCTAAGCGAAAATATCCAGCATTTTCGGCAGTTCGACCATATGATTCCATAATCATTGTCGCACGAATATTTGCTGGTCGCGAGTATATTTCAGGATAGCATTGTTTGTCAAGTCGCATAAGATATCGATTCGTGAAATACTGGTACATCGTGCGTTTGGCGGTTGAAGGTGCGTAGCCAATAGCCATGACTTGCTGAGGTTTATACGTCCCAGTTATCTTCATCGCATCATCAAGAGACATGACTTTATTATCAGCGAATCCGATGTTGGTAGGCGGAGTAGTACTAAGCAACTGGCCTCGCCCACTATGCCGTCTTCGATGGCCTTTCCTCAATCTAGGACCTAGAAAGCTGCCTACAACATCTTCTTCCGAGTCGCTTCGACTAACACTCAGAAGAGGACCACTGCCATTGTGTTTGAAGCCTGGAGACGGTTCAGGAGATGTAATTGAGGGCCGTGACCGCTTAGGAGCTTGCCGGGCCTCCAGCATCATGACGACATCTCCCATTGGAGAAATGGCAAAAGTGGAAAGACTTCGCCGGTCAATGAGCTGAGGAACGAAAGCAACGTCTGTTTGGGTGAAGTGGCCCTCTTTGTCAACACTCCAAAGAAGATCCCGAGAATTCCAGACAAGCGCGGTTGGAGCACTGGTCCACTGCTCAACCTCCTTAAAAGGTAAGGCAGATCTCGCAAGGTCCCAGATATGCACCATTGAAGTTTGGTTTCTTCCAGTATTTGAATCGTCATATGCGACAGTGACCTGGGCAGCGCGGTTCCCTTGGGCAGTTGCTGACCAACACGCGGGTCGCCATGAGACCCTAGAGATAGGCGCAGGTGTCATGAACGTGTATCTTGGCTTTTGGCTCCGCTCTCCCGTTTTTGAAAGATCCCATACATGGCAAGCTTGGTCTATGCCTGCACTAATCAGATGCCCGCCGTCTGGATGCCAGGATATCGAGAAGCAGGGGCTCGTATGCGCCGTCAACTTCAGGACAGGCGCCGTGACTTTACGGATATCCCATTTTTGGATGACGCCAGCATCTGTACAGCATGCAAACTCCATTCCATCTGTCGGCGACCACTTCACATCCCGTACTGCGTCCGCATTACACTTGAAAGTTGCCAGAGCCTTGAATGTCAGACCGTGTCGACCTTGCTGAAGAGTTTTGAGGTCCCAGCTCCGTACAGTTCCATCTTGACTGGCAGACAGGAGCCAATTATTCTTGAACGGACTGATATCGAGTTTGTGAACTTGTCGAACATGTTCGTGAATGCGCCCCACCTCCAGACCTTCTCCTCTTCGATTGAGATCGTATACAGTTATCCTTCCATTCCCGCAAGCTGTAATTATGTACGAGTCCAGATCGCCCCATGACCACTTGACTGCCCTTATGTTGAGTTGCTCTGGTGTTGCCGCAGATGGATCGTGGCTATTCGCATATGAGACGATGATCGCTCGAAGGTCCAGCTCCTCGGTGATTGTTGGTCCATCTATCCTTAAAATCTTGAAGATCTTCGAGCCAGCAATAACAGCCCTTAGTCCATCAGGAGATCTGTCTAGACAGGTTATCGGAACTCCTGCTGTATAGACTGTATGCTGCGATGCGCTCGGCCGTAGCTGTGGGGAATCTAGGGTACTCGTATCGATGCTCTCATTCGGGGTGGACGTCGCGGTTGGCTGTCGGAGCAGCTTTCTCATAATATTGGTCTTTGTATTCATCTTCACAGATGTGTGCCAGCTGTTCAAGGAGGCATGGTGTTGTTGTGAATGTCGTTTGCTGTTATCGTTCTAGAGGACCATGAAGCTCCCTCTGGACTTCGAATTCTGCCTCGCGACACCGCCTTGATTGGAAAAGGAGCTCCGTCATTGGCCTGTCAAGAATATTCACATCAACAGCTCTTCAAGATCATAAAATTATGCATTTCAAACTCTATACTGTGCTCCAGATGTACAGCCCCTCTCAAAACTCTCACCACAAATTGTAAACACTGCAGTTACCAGAACAGATTCGAGCCACCTCGCATAGACCGAAGCTCGCTATCCCTGTTATCAAGCTTCCGAGACCTCGATTTCCCTCAGCCTCTCAACAACCGGAAACTTATGATCAAAAGTATAGACACATTCCTCACATGCTCGCCGAGGTTCTCGCTGCCGGGTGTTGATAGCAGGAGGCCTATATCAGAGAATCCAGCAAGAGTGTAGACTCCCAGCAATATTCCCATAGACCTGCGCTCATCCAGGTAACGCAAGACAAGCGTGGCGATTCCGATTGCGGCATTTCTGCCCCCAAGTCCAGGAACGAACAGAGTGTTATTTGCATCAGCAAAAGGAATCCCATAGTGCAATCCCACTATAGCAAATCAGATAAGCTATTGTACAATAAGAAGGACATGCAAAACATACATTCGATTGGGGACAGAATTGCAAAGACACCGCCACCGATCAGCAGCCCACTTGCAACTACAGCCGCTTGATTTCATAAACGTTAGCATCGTCGACAAATTGATGCCAGTGATGGTCTTGTATTAGGAAACTTACCATCCATAGGTCGGTAAAAGGCAACAACGGCTGCGAGGAGAGGAGCGACATTGCCCATGATCTGTCCCAGAAAACTCATTGTCGCTGATAGTTTACGTTCTTCAAGGCAATAAAGGCGCTAGCTATTGGGAATTGGAGCTTATGGAAGGTAAGAACCGACACGAGAAGGCATGCTCAGAGAAAGCATTTTCACTATCTTCACTCGTCTGACTGTGCTTTTAGTACATCGCAAGAAGCCCTTATCTGGGGTCAGACTCGCTTATGGTCCAATATCATCAAACTCAGTTAGCACCTACTATAGAACGAGCATAGTAGTCGGGCTGTTGGAAGTAGACAGGCGAGAACAAAGTATCTTGAGCACACTTGATACCCATTTCACAGTGGCACTGATACCGACCCCGCTCCCAGATGGACAAAAGGAAGGATCAAATGATCAAATTCGAGCTACTAGTTCCGCGGTAAGTTTTGCTACTCCCACTGAAAGGTTGACAAGTCTTCTGTTGTTCTTATGAATGTTTTCTGTTGGTGTCTAGTTAGCAGGATGGAAACAGGATGGAAATCGAATCTGTAACACGGAAATAGGGGGTAAATTATTTGTGCATGCCAAACAGCAAATTGCTTGAAAAAGAGCTACCATGTAATAATGATGATTCTGATATCCCTGATAGAAGACCTCACTTTCTTTCTGAGGCCTGGCTTTGTTGCTTGGAATTCCAATCTTCGCTTAATACTCAACAAGAAATTCGTGAACAGGAAGTTCTTATTTAGCCACGATTCAGAGTAGCAAGGGGCGAAAGATTTCTGGCTCATCCACACGGAATGATTAGGATTTCGACTCTTCCGTCTAAAAGTTTCCGTCTAGGTTCTCACAAATGCCTATGGTCTTTCTTGTTGGTCTTCATCGCCTCGTTCCTGATCATTCACCTGTTCGCCTCTGATGCCAAGCGACGGCGAAGGCGGGGTCGGCCCGCCCCCCTGAGGTCAAGAGTTGGCGTTCTTCGACTTGACATTTTTTGATTATATATACACCAAGCTTTCCGCGACTATCAACTATTACTCTGGATGTGGCCATGACGATATCAAGGAAGTCGAAGCAATTACCCACAAGGACCAAGAAGCCTGAGGGAGCGGTGCAGTTCCTAGACCATGTAGCCCTAATCACCATGTGATGATGCAGCAACACATCATGAACCTTGAAGTTTGGCCTCACAGAGCCTCCTAGCCGAAGCAGTCAGATGAATACGATGACGCCGACGAAATCGCATCTCGGGACAAGCATGACGCGGGATGATGCCCTGGTAAAGATTCTCGAGGAGAAGACGCGGTGTTCTGGTCCTATCTCTTGGCGACATCAAAGAGAACTCTGACTGACGGCAACGCAGAACTCACGGATCGTCACGCTCTCAATGGCTGTGCTAGAATTGCGCCTGATCAGAGCATCAGATAGGGTTTCTGTATTGGCTTCGCCGGCTTCGCCACAGAATCCATCTTGTTTTCCTGTATCAGCCTGGAGTGCCAAGGTGGCACAGCAATGGGAGTCAATGTGGGCCTCCCCTGAAATTTAAACCTTATGTTTGACGATCTTCTCGAAATGCGCTGCATCTTTACATATCATTAATTACAGAGGTATTCGACAGCAGCATGGATAGGAATGGTGGCTCAAGAAGAGATGAGGCGAGTAGACCAATATTTTTATTTATGTTTATGAAGAGTCCTAATTGAGCGCAGTACGAGCAATTTGAGCTTGAACATGCACCGATGATGCAGCCCAGCGATGAGCCATTGAACAAGGGATTTCGATCCCATTCAGTTCGGCCTCCCTCACCCGAGGACGATGACTTCCGCAAGAAGCCCTCCTCCAAAAAGCCGATCACTCGTTGGGGTGTTCTGGGCAGGTCTTTGATTCTCGTTCCTCCGATGGCGATTTCTCTCGCGATCCTGGCTCTGAACTTTCGGAATGTCTTCTGGGGTTTACCGACAACCGAAACGAACACTATTCTCAGTGCCCTTCAATTCGCTGCACAAGTCCATGCAAGTCTTCTGGTGGCCTCGATCTCGATGATGGTATTGAACTTGATTCAACACGGACTCGTCAGTGGGAGTGGACTGCCTCTCGGCATAATCAGTGCAAACTTCTATGTTGACTCGCCCACTTGGCTTTTCCGAACGGAGTTCACCAGTCTGAGCTTGAAGTACACTTTGATCTTTCCTTGGATCGTGTTCTTGGCCGTACTCTCGGCGCCGTCCTCCGCCATTGTCATGCTACCACGGCTTCAATACTGGTCTGTGGACAATGTGTGGCTTGGCAAGGACAACATCAAGTTCGGCGTCTACATTGAGGCCAGTCCAGAAAAGCTGTACCCCGGGGTCCTGACCGCCGGAATGTCTGCTCCTCAATGCGCAGGACAAAATGCATCGATATTGCCCGAATGTCCTTCCTATGGTATGCGTCAATTTATGTTAGACCGAGAATTGTTCTCCTTCCCAGCCCCGTCTGCAATCAACATCACTATGCCAGCAAATTGGAACAGGTTCCTCATAGGACATGTTGGGGTGGTCATGCAAGGCTCAAGCAGCTCCTATGTGACTTCGTCACTATCGACTTTCCTTGGCGATGCAATGTTGGGCTATCATAATGTTCTATCCTCATTCAACCCCCAGGGCATAGGGAGTTACGCAGGGAAAGGGGCTATGCAGTACGAGGTCAGTAAAAATTATCAAGAGCCCCCTCCCCCCCAAACCGAAAAATTCTCCGGCATATGTTGAGCAATGGCTCTAGATATCTCCCTGGTCTCCACAAAACATTTTCAACGCCTTGTCAAGATAGGCATGCTGACTCAGATATTTATTCTACCAGTATAACGATCTCAGGGCTCGTTACGATCTTTCATTTCGAGCTGATGGCGAAAAGTTCCCTACTCGGAAACCTTTCGTTGAAAGTCAATGTAATGGTCAGTGAGATCCAGCTCCCTCATTTTTCACGTGGACCATATTGATCCTCTGATACTCTAGGCCTCCCCGCAAATTCATCCTCCTTGGCTTTGCCTCATAGCAGGATGGTGGCAGGTGGTTGGGGTTCGGAACCAGTCGCATCAACCACTTGGACTGTGCCTTTTTCAGCCTACTCCAATCTATCAGTCGACTTGAACTCCACGATTGTTAATTCAACTTTGATTGCCGGTGACTCTGAGTATTTCGGCGAGGTCAGACCATCCATGGGAGCAATATTCGCAACTCCTGAGATCTTGCACTCAGGCACATTCCAAGAATCGACAGAACCGTGGTCGTTCTTCGCCTGCACTTTCAATGCACGTTGGATGGAAACTGAGACCCATCTAGAGATTGCTCCGCCCGAGTCAACTGTCTACGACTCTTCTCCCGATCCGCAGGTGCCGGGTTATATTGACCCTGACCAGACAAAGGACTTGCCCGCGATTCCAGCATATATAGGAGAGTCGTGGGCAAATCTACTGAACGGACCTGTACGTATTCTCCCTCAACTTCTGAGCGCCGAAATTTAGATTGTGTGTGAAAGGCGACCTCGGACTCGGTGCCTTGGGAATACCAAATTTTGATCTCAACAGTGCTAACTTTTTCGGAGTGGATCGATTCTTTAGCAAATCCAGGTAGATCTTTTCTTTTATCCTATTCCCAACGTATTGACAGCCATCGCGATTTACTAAGAGAGGAAAATAGAAAATGGGAACAAACTTCAGAAGAATTATGCGCTAACAGTCCTGTTTAGAACCCGGCAATCGTACGATCTTGGATGCTGTTGGACAAGCGTGTCTTGAGAAACATGCATTTCTGAACGCAACTTACCTGCGACAGAAGACTGTCGATGATGGCAAACTCTACTATGTCAGTCTTGATCCGATGGCTCTGAGCACATGTCTACAGGTTTCTCTATCAGCATACCTCACGGATGCTCTTTCCCGAGCTCACAACACTGTGCCCATCTATATCGATGTTGAAGGCAGGATGGACGACCCTTACAGGGAAATTTATCCGAAAGACATTTCCATAAGTCAAAGTCTTTACGAAGACGCACAATTACTGTCTTCGACGTCCGATTGGGCGAAATGGCATGCGAACTTGACCGCAGCCGACTTCCAAGATGCGACTCGGTTCACGGAGGTACGGATGGACATGAGTCGATATGGTTATGGGTACGGCTTTCAGGACTCGATACTGATCTACGTCGGTGTTGTGGTCCTACTGATCCACGCGACAATGAGTGTAGTGTACATAATATGGGTAGTAAGCATAGCAAAGCTTCCGGCCACCGATGACAGGACCGTTGGGAAGCTTCTGGTCATGGGCATGCAGTCTGGGGATCTAGGAGCCTCAAGTGATTCTGTTGCCCTGGCTAGCGATGAGAAAGTGCCTAAGGCTACGTGGAGGACTAGATACGGACTCAAGTCTGCTGAGCGTGAACCCGAAAGTGAAAGTGGTGGTAACAGTGATACCAAGAAGATACAGACAGCTATTCTGCGGAGAATATAGCTTTCAAATTCCGAAGGGATATAGCACTTCGGAAACATGCAGAAGTATATAAATTTCAGCCTCCATCGTCTGCTCTATAGTCAATAATGTTCCGGGTAATGATGTTGTCAACTGAGGGGTGCCGCTTGGCCGTCAGGCGCACTGGGTTCGGCTTTCTTCCGCTGGCCGAAGGTGCAAGCCCCCAACCCGTAGCGAAGCACAGTAAACAAAGTACTTAAGCAGGATGCTGAATCAGGAGATTTGCATGAATAAGCAAGCATTTAGTCTCGATAGTTCAACCCTCGAAGGGACAAAATCTCTTCGCCGATATTCGATGGAATTGAAAATCTGTGTTGTGTCTCACACGAAGAAATGACGTTGACATTCCAACTCAGCTTCTCGCTTTCCCCTCGTTTACGGGAGGTCAGCGACGGAAGGATCGATCCGTGAAAATTGATCTCACCGCATCTCATCCAAACCCCAAAGGCAGTTGCAGAAAGTACACATCGGCGAGATCAAATCAGAACCCTTATTTTGTACCAGCCGCTTGGATGCAGAATGAGTATTTCCCGAGGCATCTGGCTAGATTTCCCACGGCGCATTGCTAATTTCCCCGTCGGCTGTTTTCCCGTCGGCCAGTGAGTCATTAGGCCAGGAAGGCTTGTTTGACAGCTCAAAGCTTGTTTCAACCATCCACACTCTTACGCTGGGGCACACAGTATGGATCGATTGAGCACTATATAAGTGCTGACGTTGGCCACAGGCTTCAGTAAAACATTCAAGAGAGTGCCCGAATTCCGTGTGGAAAATACGTCTTTCTCTCCATATCAATTCCAGCAAACTTACATTCCATTTCATCACCAAATCTCGACCTCCAAAATGTCGACCCCAACAGCTCAGCAGCCAGCGGTCTTGCAGGCATCTTTCAACTACTACTCAGACCCCGCTCCCCCCGAATTGAACGACATCTCCACGTTTCTAGGACAGTCGTCCAAATCAACTCCTCATATCCATCCCGTAATTGATCTCCGTAGCCTTCCTGCTCCTCTATCAAGCTACAAACACGAAACTCACGGCTTCCAAATCCTGGACCAGAAGCTCCCAATCGATGGCTCATACGAGTCCGTCCACAATGAGGAAGTCATCAACATGAAATATTTCCCCACGATTTGCTCTGTTCTCAAGGAGCAACTTGGCGTCCGAGCAACCGCTATTGTCAACCACACTCTTCGTGATGTCGCAGTAATCGACATCAAGGATGTGGATAAAACCAATCCTCGAGCAAAAGAGGAGGCGAGAGGCACACCTCCATTCTTCATTGCGCACTCTGACTATACCGCCGGCGGAGCAAGGAGCCACTTCCGAGCCATCACAGACGAATGGTCGGACTCAAGTCAGACTGCAGAAGATCGCGAGCTGTTCTTCCGTCTGAAAACTGAGGTCATCGCAGCCGAAGACGCCGCCATCGCAAAGGCTGGTCTAGGACCCGGAAATGGCGACATGCTGAATGGCAAAGGAGGCCATTGGGATTGGGATGGAAGTGGCTACGACGGCCCACGCTATGGCATATTCAGTATTTGGAGACCGTGGGAGACTGTGAAGCGCGATCCTCTCGGCCTCATCGCCACGCCAGAATCTGAGTTGCAATTCGCTGTTGTACCACGAACATACAAGGACCGGCCAGGGCATTTGAAGGAGTATTACAGCGACAATCCGATTGTGAGGGCTCCTCCTGTAGGAAAGTCCTACGAGTGGTACTATCTGAGTGATCAGAGACCGGACGAGATCTATGCCATCAAGTTCTATGATAGTGAAGCAGTGAGGCGTGGCGACGGGAGTGTCAGGTCGATGTGTCCTCATAGTGCGTTCCGGATTGAAGGCACGGAGGATGCACCACCTCGCCGGAGCAGTGAGTTGCGGGTTTGGTGTATCTGGTAATGAACGGGCAACATTCTCTGTCGCGGAATTGTACGATGATAATGAGATAGGAACCTCCCAATCAAGTCATAGGCTAGCGATCGAGTGCTTGTAAATCCCCAAATAATCCTGCAAGTAGGCGTGTTTACCATTCTTGAACAGAGCAAAAAAGCCCAAGAACCCATTGGCGATATCGGTATTCGAATGTGATATCACCAGCTCGTTCCCGCATGTAATCTCCTGGTCAAGATCAGATGTGCTGTCCATGCAGTTTTGCGCACGTTGGTGGAGGGTACCGACTTCATCCCCACTTTGGGTATCTAAGCGAACTCCACTCTCGACGGTGCCTATGCTGAGTGGACGAGATGTGGTCTGCAGGAAGTCAGATGCTATGTGGAACATCTTTTGAGCCTGCAGAAACAGTTAGCATCGCACGGCGTCGGATCGGATCTGTAACACATACCAATCCTTCACCATGAAGTTCTAACCCATTGATAGTGAAAGACTTGACGACTGCAAGAGCTTCACTAGCAAGCCAAACCGAAAAGCTGGGTCGAAGCTCGCGTGATGGACTATCGGGCGATACGTGGCCGTGGATGAGAGCCAAATGCCAAAGACGGTTGAGTACCCAAAGACAGGTCAATAACACGTCGCCACGTTCATTCTCGTCTGAGTCTGCCGAACTGTCCTTCTTCTGGGCCAATTTCTTCTCACGAAATTTGGCTAGCCTTAACCAATCTTGGTGGTCTGGTCCTGGAACTCTCCGCAGAAGACCGAGAATACGTTCCGACGAGAGCTTGTGGCATTTTCGACCATGCTGGATATCGCAGCTGCCATCCCAGCAATATACCAGATCTCCCTCGAGGCAATCGAAAGTTTTAGCCATCAAGTTCAGGACAGAAAGATTATTTCCTTCCGTTTCGTCCTCAAAGATGTCGTCCTGCAGAGAAAGCTGCGAGAACTTTTGAAGTATCCGTGGCGGCACGTTGGGAACCGAGATTCGTCGCCATTGTCCAAAGGTATATGCCCTACATGCGAATGTCAACAATGTAAGTGAAGGCTGTCATGAACACTGGGCCACATACCTTTCGATGATGACAAGACAAATATGAAGGCGAGACTTTCTCTCCCAACACTTGGAGTCATAGTCGTATCGATTGTTTGGATTTGTGAGGTCGAGAATCTCTGCAAGTGTGATGGCTTCCTGGAGCTTTAGCCAAGCGGCGTTCTTCTTCCCAAGGAGCTCAAGAGCACCAAAGATATGAATGTCAGCGACCACGCATTCGAGTGTTGGATTCTCGTCAACGTCTCTTGAGCGTCGTAGAGCAATGGTCTCCCGTAAGAAGTCCGAGGGTGTAAGATTATCATTCTGCAGGAGCATACTGTTGGGTTCTTGCCGTTGAACCAGTGTAAAAGTGCAAAGACCGAGAATCATTGCCCCGAATGGATGATCAGTTCGGTATCTGCCATTGTTCAAGCCATCCAGTATCTCAGAGGCATTATATAGCGGTATGGATGGGTGAATTTGACGGAGGTACAAGCTCGTAATCTTAACCAAATGGTGATGGTGGATCTGGCGGGGCCATGTTGTCTCTACAAACGGCCATGCTTTGATTGGGGCTCGATCAACCACACCACATAAATTATTATTAGATGGGGTGTTGCTTTGTATGGAGAGCTCTGATGAGCCCATGGAACCATTATTGAGCCATCCGAGCTCGCCTGAAAAGCTGGGAAAGTCGAAAGTGTCCGAGGCCGTACTGGTTGGCAAAGTGAACAAGTGGTCATGGCGAGCAAACGATGAAGTGACACTTGGATCGGCACACATGATTTCATCCATCAAGTTGCAATGAAAAGCAGTATTCCACTCCCAGATGGGCATTCCAGTAGATGTGCCATTGATTGGATTTGATGATGCCAAAGTCGGGGTTCGCATGCTGGAATCTGTGACCTGAGTACCCCCGTATGGTGACTCGCCACAATCTCTGGCCTCAGAGCGACTATCAAATAGTTCGTGGTGCTCATCGGATAAACCAGTCAAGCACTTGAAGGACGAAGTTTTGCTATCTTCTGCCCCGTACCGCTTTCTCTTCGATGAAGTCTTGGGCGCCAGAGAGTACGTGCATTCAAGATTCTTACGCTCACAATTAGAGCAAGGATGGCGACGGGTACACTTTGGAAGTGATCAGTCTATGCAGAGGGAAAGTTGGGGAATATGGTCCGAAACGAAGAGGGGGATACTGTTGCTGCCAAGCTTACCTTCAACTTCCGGATCTTGCAGTCATTGCATGAGGTAGCCTGCACTTCAGCGGCTGAGATCGCATCGAAAGTAATCTCGGCCATCGTCTTTGACGTTGAGACGATTGCCTGAGATTGCAGGGGAGAATGGAAGGAATGGAATATTGTCGGCTCTTCCCAAGTGCGGGTTTCTTGCGGGCCAAATGTGGCCCCGCCCCCTCCCCGGATTCAGTCCCAAAACAGCAAAATCCCGAAGGATATCACGAACTCGAATCTAGGCTCGGGAACGTTCAACACTCAAGGCTTTAATGCGATAAGTGGCATCGAGGAGGAATGAAATATTGCAATCGACTAAGGATTAGCAAAGTATAGATCACGACTCGCATCAACACCTGCCGCAGTTTCCCGCTGTCTGCAGACGTTGGAACCATCACATGTGGATACTTCCTTGGTCTACGACATATTTACTCAAAAAACTTATCGACTTGATACTTGTGCAGTCCTACTTGACGGTGCATCCCACCTCATTTCTGCAAGTGTTCCCGCGCAAGCGGTAACCACTCTTGAAAATCACTTCATCGAGCCAATAACCAAACATTCCGGCCACAGTCTCTCAGGTATCTTCAAAAATGGGTTCCATCGAGACTCCCGCTCTGTCTGAGCCCAAGCAACATTCTTTCGACCATGAAAAGCTTGGCCACATCGTTGGATGGACTCGTGGCACCGATATCGTCCAATTTCGTGGCATCCCCTTCGCCGCAATACCAGGACGCTTTCGACAAAGTGTTTTGGAAACTTCTCTACCCACTCAACCATTCCTAGCAACAAATGCAGGGTGAGATTATGAGCCCACAGATTTTTGACTGAGGTATCCTAACCTGTGAGTAGACCTTACTGCCCGCAACCATTCCAGCCATATTTTGAGTACTGGAAAGCCCCTCTGCCCATCGATTGGCCTATACTCGACCCACCGAAAGCCGAAGAGTTTGAGTGTCTGAATCTGAGCTTGACCGTTCCACGCAGCGCTTTGGACTCTACTGGCAGCAAGCTACCGGTTTTGGTTTTCATCCACGGAGGTGCATTCGTGGGTGGCAGCCAATGCATCCAACTTTCAGGACGGGAGGTCTTCGACGGAACAGGAATTGTGCGCCATAGCATCGAGATTGGAAAAGATATCATTGTTGCTACCATCAATTATCGGGTCGGTCCTTTGGGTTTCCTTGCCTCTCAGCAACTTTCGGAACTCAACAAAAAACACGGCGAAGCTGTCGGGAACTATGGACTGCATGACCAGGCTCGTGCCATCGAGTGGCTTTCAAATTTCGTTGCGGGATTTGGAGGAGACCCGAACAACATTACGATCCAGGGGACCAGTGCAGGCGCTGCATCTTGCCATCTCCAGTGCATATTTCCTGAACGGAAGTTCCAACGCGCAATTCTTGCGAGTGGGACTGCTCTCGGAATCGGACCAATGCCTTTGGACTTTCATCAAAACATCTACGATCATGCCATGAAAGCGATTGCTCCGGCCAGCAGCAGCGATGAATCTTTTCAGGAGTTACTGTCATGCGATACCAGCGTTTTGACGGACAACATTCCTTGGACAGTCTGCCATCCACTTATCGAGGACAAGTTTATTCGCAAAAGTTGGTGTACCGGGGCTCCTAGCGACGATGGCTCTCCTGATATCATGGTAGGAGCTGCGGCTTTCGAAGAAGATTTGTGCCAATTGCTCTTGACGGATTTCGAAAAGGGAACGATGAAGTCCGACGAAGACATCTTGAAGCAACTTCAATCGACGATCGAAACCAACCATACATTTGCCGACCACAAAGCATTCCCAGAGCACTTCTCCAACGTCTTGGAGGCCTATCGTCTTCAAGATGTGATCAAAAGTCCTTCCAAGCATATCGGAGGCATCGCTTCTCTCCTCGGAAACATACTCTTTGATTTCCCCACGTTGTACCTTCCCCTCGCCATGTACAAAAGCGGGAGTTCTTCACAAGTGTGGCTGTACAGATACAGCATCACAAACACATATCCAGCGAGCCACTCATACCGAAAAGCTCACCATGGAGTGAATGACCTCCTTCTTTTCAACCCTGCTCCTGAGATGATCCCCGAGGTTGATCGAGCTTCCTGGGATGCGGGTGTGCTACAGACACAGCGATCGTGGATTGAATTCGCGAACGGTGAGAGTCCTTGGACGCCAGTACGGCACGACGTAGCCGTTGACTCGGTGTCAACTTTGGGTCCAATCTTTCATTTTGCAGATCATGGCAAGAGTCGAGAATTTAATACATTGAGAGAATGTGTTGGCGAGGATTTGGCGGAAAGATACAACGCTGTCCTCAGAATTAGCAGGCTAGCCATGTGATCCGAATTCATGTAATTGGAAAAAGTATTTTTAGTGGTTCTAGCATCATATTTTCGGAGTTGCTGTCTTTTTTAATCTGTGTCTACGTCGTAGCATCATCTCCTCCTTCAATTTGCCGTAGAAATCGTCCCAAATCACCTCGAGATAGTACTGGCAGAGACAAACCAATGAAAAAGAGAAAATGAATTTGACAAATTCCTCTTTCTTCCCTATCCACTTGTGACAGGAAGCACATCCCCAACTCTTCACTTGGAGCCAATAGCCTCGTACTGAAAGCGGGGTCATCGATGTCGTCAGAAATCACCCCGCTGTCGATCAAACAGACAACAGTAGCCCAAAGGTCTGAGCGCAATATACAGCTATGGCAAATTGCATATATTGCTAGTCGTGTTATTTGTATAGATCCTGTCTCATTGCGAACGCCGCCAAATTGGCCCCCATGTTTGACACATACAAGATAAAACATTGACCAATTGAAAGTACAACGCCACTCAAGATAACACCCCTTCTTCTTCTTCCTGATCCAACATTACTGATCTTAACAGTACCACGCAGGAATGTCGGCTTACCCCCTCTCTCGCGTCGATCAGTCCTTGTGTGCTGCAGTTTCCTCGTGATAAACATTGGCTCCAGACTTGGCAGTAGTAGCAGCGATGAAGTTGCTTGTTGCAGTACGACAGACGTAAGCTACAGGATGATTAGCAGCTGATGTGAGATTGGGTACTATTCAAGACTTACTTCTGAACTTCCGTGCAGGGACTTTGGCTGCAAACATCTCATCCAACTCAGCTGGAGAGCGACCTTTGGTCTCTGGCAGGCAGAAATATATAGTCACGATAGTGATGAGCATCCAGCCAGAGAAAATTAAGTAGACTTTGGCACCCAGATTGGCACTGCCGACATGTTAGTTGAAACCAGAAGATGGGAAGGAGTGGAAACTACGAACCCATTGGATTGGGACAGATACGGAAGTGCGTATTGACAAGCCGTGGCGAACGAAATCAACGTAAAGAACGTGAAAGATGTAGTCTTGTTTCGCAGGCGACCTGTAGGCATCTCGCCAGCCACGACATATGTGAGGGGTCCGAAGCCAGCGGCGAAGAAAAAGCCGAACATCAAACTGAAAGCCGCAATAGCCTTGCCAACCGTAGGGTGAGTAGTGGTGTTGACGAATCCCAAACCTCCAATGACTGTGTTGATGAAAAACAGTGGAATGAATGTTCCCAGGGCGAGTGTCCGTCGACCGATTCTGTCGACTAGTAGCAACCCAGTAACAGCGCCACCCAAAGCCAGTATCGCGAGCCCAATGACTAGAACGAAAGGATCCTGGCCGGGGGCAACTTGCATAAGGAAAATTGTGGCATAGTTTGTCGCGAAAGCAATGCCTGAAAGTTGTTGGAAGTTGGCTATCGACAGGGAGAGGAGAGTCCGGCGGCGATTGGTGCCTTTGAAAAGCTCGTTCCAAGCAACATCTGCCTCTGCTTGGCGCAGAGATGTTTGTGCTCTGAGTGCGTCCAACTCGGCATAGATTTCTGTGTCGCTGTATCCACCACGAATGGATCGAAGACTCTCTTCAGCCATGTCATCTTTACCCTTGATCAAGAAGAATGTTGGGCTATCGTGGACAAAGAATGCACCAAGAGAAATCATCAATGGCCACACGAGCTGAAGCCCAATTGGAATTCGATATGATGTGGACCCAGGCAGATCTTTGGTCCCTCGGCTGATGCACGCCGTGACCACGGCAGCGAAATCGATGACTGTGATTGAAAGACTTGCAAAACTGCCACGAAGTTCCGGGGGCGCGACCTCTGCAAGCCATCCAGTACCCAAAGTAAGGAACAGGAAAATAGACATAGCTTGAAATTGTCAGTCCGTGAATCTTGCACTGTTTCCATTGGCTGAGTAAATGACTTACATCCTAAAGTGCGACCTATCACCAACATGACCTTCTCGTAGGCAGCCGTTTGGAGCACGGCACCAATCAAGCTCACAGCGCACGCGACGTGAACCATCTTCTTTCGCCCAAGTCGGTCTGCGCCGATAGCAGTAAATGGGATGGCGAGAAGGTTTCCAACCTGCGGGACAGCTGTAATGACAGAGATATCGGTTGGCGTGAGGACGTGGTCTCCGGTTGGGAGTTTCTGGCTTCCGAATGTATTGCCAAAAGGTACCATAGCGAGGAAGCCTGAGACAATGCCTCCATCGTAGCCGAAGTTCCAGTAAATCAAAGACAGAAGAAATGCTGTATCGAGATGTCAGTCATGGCTGGAGAATTAAATGAAGATAGGTGAGGGTAGGGAGGACCTACTAGCTCCAACCAGCTTTTGATTATTTCGCAATTGCCAACTGATACCACGCGAAGGCGCAACGACTGTCGTCAAGTCCTCCATGGCTGTGTCTGAAGGTACCTCTCACGAGTGAAAAATCCAAGTGTGATGAGCTGCTGTATAGGTTGAATCGTCACGCTTAGTCGATTTCAGGGTCTCAAGGGGGCAACGCTGCTTGGTGCTTCTCGGTGCTGATCTGAAGCTGGGATGTTCTTCAACGAAGATATATACTTTTTCGTCCCTCGATTCTGGAAGCACGCGGTCGAAGAGCAGTGGCGTCCCCTAATCTCCAGATTTTTTTGGATTGGAGAACCCCAGCAACCCCGCAACGCGGGCGTAGCTCCAGCCCCCACAGAGACGCAATGCAAGCTCGTCTCGAAGCAGGGCGAAAGGCAACTCCCGGTCCTCCTTCATCCATAACTATGGCATGAGCAAGCCAGTCGCGGGCTGTTTCGAGCCAGAATTGGCCTCATGTCGGAAATATCACAGATTCGGAATGAAATGTTGCTGCCGAGACATTTCGGAAATTTCACCAATGCGGAATAGCTTCATTGAGGGGGAAGTGGGGTCCTACCGAGCAATCATGTGGATGGTAAACATTGAGCCGGTAGGACCAACCGGCTCTATTTGACTGTAGAAACAAAGTGTACAATCTCAAAAAGTAGACATTGGTAAGAATCATGCCATAGAGCTAGGCAAATAATTTTAACATTCAATACTTTTAGATGCCAAATCGAATACCAGTAACCTAGTGCTTCCCGATAGTTCCCACTTGGAAAAATTCATCGATGGTCATGCCAATGCTCTCTTCCAGCTCCACTTTCTTTCGAAAAGCCCTACTGCGATCTGGTTCCGTAACGGGGTAACCCGTCTGATTTACAATCTGGTCGCAAGCTCCAAACTCGTCCCAGATAGCTCCTAGTTCATTGTCTGCTGTGGAAGTTGTCAACAATCCGTTCGAGGATGGCAGATTTGCATTTGTGGACTGTTGGGACTTGACTTACAAATCACGACAGGCATATTGGAGCAAGATAGCTGCTGCAATTCTCCTTCTATGACCGATATAACTTCGTGGAAGAGTACCTCATAGCCTTTCGCAGAAAGATGAAGTCCATCGGTGAGCAAGCTTGCCAGAGCATCGTTCTTGCCAAGTCGCTTGTCACCGGGCAGAATGGATTCCTCGAGACTTCCATTCCAGCCTGAGAACTTCAAGAAAGCCTTCGAGCAGTCCACAAGTGGCAGCTCATGTTCAGCTGCTACCTTGCGTGTTGCAGTGGCGTACGCAGCGATCCGTTCAGAAGTGAGTCCAGTGTGAGGAAGGCTGTACTCGTCAACGGCCGGAGGCGTAATGAGAACCACCTTCATTTCTTTAGAAATAGATAGAAGATACTCAACAATCTTGCTAATATTGCTTAAAAAATCTTCCAAGTGGACTCGAGGCCTTCCTGGAGTTTGGGGCGGCTGAAATGCATCATTTGCTCCAAAGAATACGAAGCAAAGTTTGATCTCGGGAGAGGTGTCGGGATGTAGCGAAGGGATGATCTTTGGAAGAAGTGAGAGGCCTTGTTGTGAAGTGTATCCGCCGAAACCGCGGTTGATAATATCAGCGCGTCGAGAGTATCGTGTCTGAAGCCAGGCTTGAATGTTTGTGGTCATGCATTGGGTGACGCTGTCACCGAACAGAATTATTTGTGGGTACATGTTTGGTGTTGGCTGTACAAGAAGTATGAAGTGGTGATAGTATCTTTCTCTGATATGATCGACGAGACTGGACATGTTCATTTTTCTGTACGAATTGGGTCCAATATGCATGTTTTTCCTTGACCCATAGCACGCTGCAATGACCTGAGGCAAAGCCTATCCTTGAGCGTGATTTGGCGGGTCCTTCTGTAATTCAGGAGAGTCCGCGTCAATTTCAGCGCTCGTGCGTACCCCGCAGTCCATGTGGCTTACGAAGTGAGCCCCCACAGCCACTAAACTTGATGATTGCCTGCTATATGTGCCGAGATGTAAATTCCTCACTTCAGAAAGAACTATTACTGGTACAACTCGATTCCTGGGTTTAAGGGAGGAACGGCCGTGTGGGTGAAGTCTCAACCCGGCAATCGTGACGGGAAATACTCACTCGTGACTAGGGGTCTTTGGGTTTAACCGGCAATTTTACAGAAAGGGTAGAAAGCCGAGCACCACTAATCCCGGACAACAGAGTCAAATGATGGCACCACATAGCACATGAAGATTTGATGCCGCGAGCCAGGCTCATGGAATCGATTCGAAATGTTGGCGTGCATGATATCAGGCTGACTATCGAAAAGCTACCATTTCATCGCTCAATCATACTCAATTTTCTCCATGTTGCGTCAACTTCTCTATCCGGGAGTTATTTTGCAACATCCGCAGCTCACACACCTCTGCAGCAATGGGAGAGTACTGCCCAGACGAAGTTTTCGAACTGGTGGACGAATTTCGACGCTGGCGACCAAGATATCATGTGCAAGCGAGGAGAGGTTGGATGAATGACCCATGCGCTCCTTCATACGATTCCAGGACAAAGCTCTACCATCTTGGATTTCAATGGAATCCCAACGGAAATGATTGGGGAGATATTGCGTGGGGTCACGCAACATCTAATGACCTGGTTTCCTGGACAGTTTGTCCAGACACATGGCTGAGTCCTGACAAACCATATGACCAACTCGGGGTCTTCACTGGCTGCATGACGGACCTCAATCTCAAAGGCGAGAGGGATGGAACACTTACATGTTTCTACACTTCGGTCAACCATCTTCCTATAAGTTGGGATATAGACTACACTTACGGGTCCGAAACACTAAGCGTGGCGACTTCGCAAGATGCGGGGAGGACGTGGCAGAAGCACGACTGCAATCCAATCCTTCCAGGGCCTCCCAAGCAATATGAAGTCACAGCGTGGCGAGATCCTTTTGTTTCTCGTTGGCCATCGTTGGCTGAACATTTCAATCTCCCAAATCAAAATACACTTTTCGGCATAATTTCTGGCGGCATCAGGAACCGGACGCCAACGTCTTTTGTTTATGCGCTCGACTCGAAAAATCTGACCAAGTGGCAGTTTCTGGGTATTTTGGCAGATGTTGGGTTGAATACACGTCGATCTCGATGGAGTGGTGATATGGGCCAGAACTGGGAGGTCAGCACTTTTGCCACGATCACAGAAGCCGACCAGAAACCGATGGATGTTCTCATCATGAGCAGTCAAGGACTAAGATCCCCATCGACTACCACGACCATTGCAAAGCCAAATCTATGCCATTCTACCACCAGGCAATCTCGAGTTCAATTATGGATGTCTGGTACATTCCAAACGCCAAAAGACGATATCATCGGGAGAAGGGTTCTGATGTCCCACGAATTTGGTGGGATCCTGGATCATGGTTGTTGCTACGCAGCAAACACATTTTGGGACCCGACGATTGAGAAGCATGTTGTACTTGGCTGGTCGGCTGAGGATGATCTTTCGGACAAACTCCGGCAGCTGCAAGACTGGTCAGGCATGCTCACACTTCCTCGGGTCCTCGGCATACAGACACTCACCAATGTTTCAGAGGCTCGAAATGTGACTCTCTCTGAAATGACTTCGTTTGAGAGGATATTGCAGGCCGGAGGACTAAGCACCATGAGAACTTTAAGCATCGCGCCACATCCAAACCTCGAGTTGTTGCGAGCGAGAAGCAAGAAGGAAGGTCTGGTTGATGTTACTTTGATGACAGGCGTTTTACATAATCTGGCTTTGCTTCATCCATCTTCGCAATGGGAAATGAAATGCGAAGTCAGTCTGGCGAAGAGCTGTTCCAAGTTCGAGATTCGAGTAGCACATCTTGAAGGTAAATCATTCCCATTGAAGACTGTGATGTGATGCTAATCAGAACAGACTCTTCTCATTACACCAGTCTTACTTACAACACAACACAATCAGAATTTGTGATAGACCGAAGTCATATTCCAACAGTCGAAGATTCTGTCATCATTGCGCCAGAAGTGGCGCCGTTCGCCTTGTTCACGCAGTACAGTCCCTCGGAGCAAACTTTCGAGGAGGAGACCCTAAGAATACGAGCGTTCTTCGACCAGAGCATCTTGGAAGTATTTGTGAACGAACGTGTTACTATCACTACCAGGATTTATTCTCGATTCGAGACTTGCACGGGCTTCTCGTTCACGGCATCTTCTGATAAGAAGACGAACGATGCAGCCGCGGCCGATATACGCGAGGTGTCGATTTGGAGTGGCCTTGGAAATTGAATTGGAAGAAAGTCTGCGATGAAACCTTCTAAAAATTGCCCAAATGTCTTTGATGAGAAACCTCAAGAAGACTGAGCCTGGTTCACTGTAGCGTTGTTAAACTGTACCTAGTCTCCGACCAGCTCCTCGCTTAACGGGTCTCAAATTACTCCGCTAAAAGTAAACAAACCTATCAACCAAAAATAAAACTTCATGATGACTGGCGCAACATGGAAAAATTCGAGACGTCACGAGTGTAAAATTGAATCTTAGTGGCAGAGTCCAAAGTTCTTGTCATTCAGCGTAATCTGCCCCAAAGACGAGCAAGAATCTCAAGTCTACGCCAGAATCGCCCCTACCCACGCCCACCAAAGCAAACCCAGCAGAGAGAGCACATACGCAACCACACCCCAAAACATCCCCAAAACCTTCCTCCAAGCCCAGCATCTAACAGTTTGCCGCAACGTTGTCCCGGCGATATGCCTGCTCGATCTTCTCAAAGTACTGCTTGACCACCAGAAGATGATCGTTGGTTATGTGAATTGGTTCGTTCTTGATGGCTAATCCAGGACAATTAGTTAGCATAAGATACAAAGTGAATGTTGGTAAGATACATGAAGGTTATTGCTCACTGTCAACGACATCAACAAGCTTATCCCACAACTGCTGGGTGGCAGGGTTGAGGAAGGCGGCGTGCTTGGAGTCGGCAACCAAGGGAGATTGGCGGCACTTCTCGCAGGCCAAGTTGGTGATGAGGAGAGCCTTGAGAGACTCAAATTGGTCCTCGACGTTCTTGGTGATGGCGTCGAGTTTGATGGTGCGCTCCGCGGAGGTCAGGCCGACGTCGTAGCGGTATTGGCATTGGAGCTTGTCGATCGGCTCGAAGTTGATCAAATACCCCAAGAGGTGCAGGGACATGTTGTTGGTCGGAGGAAGAGGGGCAGATGCTGTGACCGTGACTGTGGCTGTGGCAGGGGCAGTGGGCGCTGGCGCGGCTGGAGCCGCAGCGATGGCTTGAGAGGCGGCATTTGCTTGAGTGTTTGGTTGAGACATTGTGTTTGAGCAGCGTGGTATCAGATTGTTTGATGAAGATGTTTGTTGTTGTTTGTATTGTGTTGTGTTCGAGAAATGGAAGAGCGCAGCAGGTACAGTAGAAAGTATGGTCTTCTCTGGAGGAGAAAGCTATCTCGAGGAGAAACAGGTGGGGTTTATATAGGAATTCGAAGGACGATAAGCGAGAGCGGGAGCTGAAAGAAGGCTGAAGAATTTTCGAATGAATTTGGTCGTATGCAACTGATTGAAAGAAATTTCTCATTGAATAGCTGCTCAAAATTGTCTAATAAGCTTGTTTGAATTTGCTCAGGAAATTAAAATTGCTTTGGACGCTAGAAAGACCCCGGCTCTAAATCTTAGCGAGTCCATCTATTGGGAGACAGATGGAATTCACGAATGCAATTACGCATTCAGACCTAGACTTCTCCTTGAACCAGTCGAAACCAGGAACGCCATTAGCCATTTGATTACCGCATCGGTATTGAACTCTTTCAATCACTCATTTAGAGGAGAATCCCTGTCACAGGGATGCAGCCATTTGTTTCCTTTCACACAAGAATTCTATGACACAGTAAAGGAAAAATTGAACTGCGCACACCCATGTCTCTGAGGAGCGGAGAAGCTCTCTATATACCACAGCAAGGAGTTTGCTCTGCACGCAAGTCTTAAGTCATCACCTAAGCCCGGATACAATCAATTGCTAACTTGCCACGATCACCATTATCAATTGACCATAAGTAAATCAGATTGTGGTCACGGAAAGCAAATAGAAGCGTTCGAACACAAGTCCCGTCTTCACAGACCCATGTAAACATCAAACCCCTGGCTAAGCGAGAGCCACAAATGCCGGTAAGACCTCGGATAAACATGATATATCTGCGGCTGAGATTGGCAGATTACTATCCAAGAGAGTGCATGCCAAGGTCTTGTGTCTGACATGTGTCGACCCCTTACCAATATTTTTTCCTTTGCATTCTTGGTCTTCTACTTCTGTCTTTCTTCCCTTCTTTACCTCGTGTTTGATTATTTTGAGCCTCATCAAACAACCCACCAGTCTCGTATCCCAAGTTGATATGAAGCAAATGATACTCCGAAAAGCTTAATTTTTGACCCTAGCCCTACAATGGGTCCATTCCGGTTCCGAGCTTTCATGCTCAGACATCTGCAACGCGTCCCCGAGCAGCCCTCCCGGCAAATACAGCTCGAAATGTGCTCAAGTTTACAATACCAAGCTTTCTCGCCGCCGACGACACCCCGGAACAAGCATTATTTCGTCACATAGATCCCCGCATCGCTGCGCAGCGGGCGAGCACGGATTGTCTCGATGGCCTGCGAGGGGTAGCGGCATTCGTCGTTATGATCTTCCACTACACGCAGTACGCCTATCCACGACTCCGACAAGTCTACGGCTTCAACAACCGATATTACCTCACCCAGCTGCCAATCATAAAACTATGCTTCAGTGGCGGCTTCATGGTGTTCCTGTTCTTTGTCATATCGGGATATGTGCTCTCGGCTCGAATCGTTCGATTGATGGTCCAGGAGAAGCGAGGGGGAATACTGAAAGTGTTGACTAGTATGACTTTCCGCAGAGTAGTGCGGTTGGGTCTGCCGAGTTTAGTAGCATCGTTTATTGGATTCATATTCCACCGACTTGGATTGAGAGGGCAGCCATATAACGATTATCAGCCTGGATTTGTGAACGATACGGTATTCTACCTTCGTTCTCTTCGCGACCTCTTTACATTTTACAAATGGAGCCCATACATGATCTGGCATCTGGATCCTCTTTGGTCCATCGCAGTCGAGTTTCGCTGCTCGATGGTTTTGTTTCTTGTTCTGCTCGGCGTTGCGAATGTTCGTTGGATTCCACGCTTGGTAGTCGAAGGGCTTATACTGGTCGACAACATTGCGCATGATCGCTGGGACATGGCATGTTTTCTGTTCGGCCTTATCATTGCCGAAATGCACATATACTCGCAGGAGAAGGCAAATCTGGAGGAAGAAAAACAGAACTCGGTCCTTGATATCGACGAACTCGCCATTTGGCTGGCTCCGAACACGAAGCTAATCAGCTTGAGTCTGTGGGCCACCTTTGTAGTAGGACTCTACCTAGGCTCCGTCCCAACAGAAGGGACATGCGAAACTCCCGGCTACAGGACGTTGTGTACCATCACACGAAGCTTTCCCGAACCGTGGCGATACATCGCCCTACCAGGAAGTTTCCTGGTCATATTCTCCGTCGTGTTCCTGCCCACGCTCCAAAGACTGCTAGCTTCACCACTAGCGCGATACATGGGTCGCTTAGGATATGCAGTGTACTTGGTACACGAACTCGTCATTATGACGCTCGGCAATCGCATTAGGGAATTTGGCTGGGGAATCTTTGGGAAAGAGGGAATGGGATACCATGTAGGTTTTGTGCTCGGATTGTGCATTTTCGTGGCGTTTTGTGTGTGGTTGGCGGATATGTTCATGAGGGCGGTGGACGTACCGGCTGTAAGTTTTGCTAGGTGGCTAGAAGGGCAGTGTTTTGTACGATCTGGTGATAGTTTGAATGTACCAATATGAAGCGAATTCTTCAACCTCGGGGTCTCGAGGGCTTCGACTACATTTTGCTTCTACGTCCTTGAATCCCAAAGCATTTGACATCCATCGACCGCATAGGGCATTAGCCCACTCTGATCTCATCAACAAAGACAGATCGGTACAGTAAAAGGCGAATTGCGCGTCGCTAGAATTTTAGTTCAAGTGAATTAACAATGTGGGGCACGTTGGCATGTGGCTGTTGTGGCTTGTACTAAGGGAGTGGTTTTGCCTACCTCAGCGCCATTCACCGCCTACCACATGCCGCCATTACTGTATGCATGATACCGGAGTCGAGAATGAGGCTGATCAATCTTGGCCTTATCCCAACATCTCCACCACTGCGAGCAGTCCCGACCTGAGTTGAATCAAAACATACTCAATAGTAAGTTGCAAGGTGTCTAAGCGCCCGCTGATGATATACTGATGATCACACAGCCATTCTCGCATACTAGGAGAAATCTTGGAATCTGCCAGGCTGAACCCTTTGCTCCTCGATCCAAGCTCACGCATGACGCTTCAGCATGTCTCAAAGAGACCAGCTAGGTAGAGGGGATTTGGAAATGGTATTCCCTGCTGCGAAGAGAAGAAAGGTTGCATATAAGGAGTGTGAAATGGTGATGGGGTGCGGACACCGGCATCGGCTGCTGAAACAGACAGCTCTAACTGAAGTAAATCGAGGGCATGATAGGATCTAGCGTATTTGGTAACTGATACCGTGTATTAGATCGTCCCAGCAGAGAAAGTCGTGGCGCTGAATGCAGACTACAGCGGAGTGCGCAAACTCGGGTCGAGTCTCGAGAATCGAGATACCTTCGAGCAGTCTCGAGACGAAATCAAAGACCCACACAAGAATGATTGGAATGAGGTTCTTTGCGAGCGGTGTGAGGCACTAGACATCGATGACATGTTTGCACCGATGGAGCGGCATTCTAGTAAAGGAAAGGAAGTCGCTGCACTTGGCTATATCAGCGAAATACCAGCAACAGCTTGTTCCTTATGTCGCCTTTTTGCTGCTGTTCATATCAAAGACGCCACGCTGCTGCAAAATCGCGATTACCGCCTGCAACGCTTGTCTTTCCTCGAGTCTACTCCCGATGTGTCTCGTAGCACAGTGTCTCGGAAAATACAAGTTCTAGACTGCATCTGCCTCGCTGTAATCCCTAGGAGCATGCAGGCAGGACGAGAGCTTTTTTTCCCTCTTGAGAAAACTGGGCTGATCTGCCTAATTCGCCCCGAGGCACAGGAGACAGTCATGTTCAATGCACGCGCTTTGCAGCCCAACATTGTCAATTTCCAGCTACTAAAAGGCTGGATTGCTCTTTGTAAGCGGCTACACCCTACAAAGTGCATGATTGATAAGAAGATACAATTCTCGCGACTGAAGGTTATCGATTGCAGGACGCGATCTGTTATAAAAGCCCCGCCGAACTGCGAGTACGCAGCGCTGAGCTATGTATGGGGCCCTAGGCATGAAATGTCTAATCAACATACGGGCAATGATCGCCTACCCAGTGTAGTTCCTGGAACTATCGATGATGCTATCTCCCTAGTTCAGCATCTAGGTTGGAATTATTTGTGGATCGACAGGTACTGTATCGACCAAAACGATGACGATGACAAAAGTGAACAAATAGGGAGGATGGGAGACATATACGGAGCATCTACTATCACAATCATTGCTGCTGCAGGAGATGACGACGATTTTGGCCTACCGGGTCTTGGTTCTCGATGTAGGAAGCCCCAGCCACATGCTTATATTCGGGGAAGGCTACTTGTATCATCACTTCCTCGTCCAGAACATGCGATACATACTTCCAAATGGGCGAGTCGAGGTTGGACGTATCAAGAAGCTGCATTATCAACCCGTCGTTTGGTTTTTACACACGAACAAGTGTATTTTGAATGCAAAGGTATGAATTGCTGTGAGTCAATAGATAAGCCGCTATCTATACTCCACAGGAAGAAGGGAGGAGAAGGGTTTCTGGCTAATGTGAAACGTGGCTACTTTGAGTCCTACACTGGTGGTACAGTAATTCGAGATTATGGCTCTAAAAAGTCTAGTATTGATGAGTTGAGAAGCCACATCGAATTATTCAGCGCCCGCGAGTTTTCTCATATATCGGATTCCATGAATGCCTTTTTGGGGATACTCAAGCACTACGAGAAATGTCAGACTCCGACTTACCATTTTTGGGGTTTGCCATCAAGCTACCCTACGAAGGAAAGCATCGGGCACCCGTTTATTGCCAGCCTGCTCTGGACTCACAAACACCAGAGAGTCATGCCAGTACGAAATCCTTTGTTCCCATCTTTTTCTTGGTTCGGTTGGCGAGGGGTTGCGATACTGCCTGCGAATTCTGTATACGAATCCCACAGCTCTCGTTTGCTCTTCTCTAGTCAGCACAATCTAGATCCAGAGCCACTACATTCGCTAGCAAAAGACAGCCCATGGATCCTAGATTCCTCACGTATGAAGTGCCTTTTCGTTACGACAGAATTAATTAGATTCCCCATTGGATATTTCAATGGAAAGGATCTACCGAATCGTTCGGGGTTTTATGTGGTTGAACCTGATCAGCCTTTGACGGACCGAACAAGTTTAGGACGCGTACATTTCTCAAGGGTACCTTCGACAAATGCAAGACTTGTTAATGGGCGGCAGTTACATATTTGTGAGGGCTTTGTTGTTGCGGAAGCGGAAGATTACTCGATTGCAGAAGGGAGAAAAAAGATCCTATTCATTTTACTTATCGAGAGGTACGAGCAAACAGCGGAGCGTATTGGAGTTATAAAAGGCGTGCATAGCAATATCTCCAGTTTTGTTGAGCGCTCCCGGAAAGAACAGGTTTCTGTTATGTTAAAATAATATAAGAATAAGTCATTAGGCATGAACATCGTCTATAGATCCGAGATCTGGAATCTGATGGTTGTAGATGTTTAGATATCCTGCTCCACAGAACTGTACTACCTTTTGTCAACAGAAGTGCCATATGAAATGTATGTCAAAATAAATAATCTTTGAGAGTTAGCGACCGCAAACAGGCAGGAATCGGCTCTGCTCTGCCATGATAAGTAGCAAGCGGTACCAGTGGAGTACAACTTGGTAGGGTTTGCACAGCCATAAGGGTCAGAAGTAGAGCTGGCTTAGAAAAGTTATCTAAAAAGCTCGCGACGCGAAATTCGCCTTTTACTGTACTTCAATGAAGCAAATTCTTCTTTCTTCCAAATGCTAGCTGTGCTTGTTGTTCAGGCTCTTACCGAAACAAAAGAAGTCAACAATGGCCCTTTGTTCCGTTAGACCACATCGCACAAAGTCCAAGATTCAACAAGGGCGTACCAATGCCTCAAGCACTCACTCATTTAGATATCCGGTACGAAAGCTGTTCGAGACACAACAATTCCAAAGACTCATTCAAAATGAAGCGGTTCGCTCTTCAAACATCCCTTCCCACTCGTTCCATACCCCTCACACCCCTCACCATGCTCCCCCACACCATACCCCCCACCCTCAGCATCTTCTGTACCGGAAACTTTCTCTCCTGGTGGCCCCCTCAACGCTCTCGAACACTGTACACCTAGAAACTATCTCACTCTCTCACAATCTGCCGGTTCACCCGCGTCCTCTGGACCGCCTGCACCTGCATCTACATAACGCGCGACAAGCACACATCCTACTGCAGCACCAGCCGGCGCTCCGGGATCCGTCGCCCAAACGGCTGCGTCATTCTCCTGTCCACCTGCGCGAAGATCTCGTATACTTATGAGATCAGGGAACGCGATTTAGGCGTGTGCGAGCGATGCGCGGAGTTGACAGCAGTTAATGCGCCGCGTCCACTGCCGGCTTGGGCGGAGTGGAGGTGGTTGTTTGAGAGGGAGGAGGGGGAGCATGATGTTTCGAAGAGGTTGGTGAGGGAGGCTGGGGATACTGAGGGTATGGTTAGGAAGAGGATTGAGAGACAGAGTGAGTTGAGGAGGGAGGAGGTGCTGGATCGTGAGTCTGAGGTTGCGAATGCGTGGTATGATTTCATCTAGCTGCATGGCACACCCGAGGAAATAGCTACCCAGGACGTGGAGTTCGGTGTCATTGAAGATGATCAGTTACATGTTTTTCGGATCCCGAAAGGCTGGACTATCTACTCAGATGACTTACCTAAGTACGGGACGGGTACAGCCGGGTGATCCAGCCTGGACGCATCTTGAGGGCGTGCCGTATAGTGGGTTCTGCCATGAGTTTGGAGCGCCACATTTGACTCCAGGAGCAAGAAGGAGTGGTGAAGAGGTGAGTCGTGACCAAGAAAGCCGGTGGGTGTTTCGATTTCCTCGTCTATGAGAGAGAGCGTAGACTCACAAGAATATGTCTCCAGACCGCTGTTTCCTTTCCATGCCAAAGAAAATGGACATATTATTCTGTGGCATGAAAGGATATACGAATGCCGCGAGCTAGGTCTACTTGACAGAAGGCCAGAGGCGTTGTTGTCACGAGTAGTCTTTCCGGAATCCGCGAGTATGAAAAAACCAATACAAATGACAGGTCCGAATGAAAGCTTCATCCCCTGAGAAAGAATAATATAAGACAATTACGTGAGTTACTCATTTTCCATTTCTATATCTATCAATATGATACAATGCCATATACCCAGATCCCCAAGCGCCAGTCCCTCCTACTCCCCTCCCCTCTAACAATAACTCGAGTTCACATTAGGCGTAACAACCCCTGATCAACCAGTCTCGTCCAACTCCAATAATCACTCGTAACGCCCTCTTCATACACCGGATCCGTATCATCCAGCATATTATAATTCCAAAACGCGCTCCCACTTGTATACTTCGAGTACGCATAAACCTGCGTATCACAAATCGTCTTCCTCCCCTCCAACGTATTATTATACAAAGTCTGAAGAGACCATTCGCCAATGAAGACGGGGAATTTGGCATCGCCGGCTGTGTATTGCGCTTGGCCGCAGATGGCGGGACTGACGTATTGGACGTAGATTCCCGAGGCCGCGAAGAAGTAGATGTGGCTGTCGATTACCATGTTGGTGCTGGAGGCGTAGAAGGGTGACCAGAAGGGTTCGCCGAGGAAGAAGTCTTGGAGCATGAGGGGGATTTTCTTGTTTGTCTTGGCGATTCGAGACAAAACGCCGTTGATATACGTGTTAACCCAGTTAGTGCCGTTTGCGGTAAGTCCATCCGCGGTAGCGAATGCGGGCGAAGTTGTCGGATGCTTCGTTGATGGGGGCGATGGTGAAGCCTTGAGGGACGCCGGACTTTTGGATGAAAGAGATGATGCTGTCGATGGCTTTGAAGGAGTAGTCTAGGTTGGTGGAGTTGAAGAACCAGGCGTTGTGGCCGAAGGCTTCAATGGGTAGGTAGTTGACACCGCCGGGGAGTGAGTGCAGGCCGATGATGACGTGCATATTGTACTTCTTGATGGCGTAAAGAGAAACTTGGCGGAGATAGTTCTGCTGGTTTCCACTGTAGAGCTCGGAACCAGGAACTTTGACCCAGGCAGCATAAGTAGTGGGAATGCGGAGGGTGTTGATGTTCTGTTTGGCCATCTTGTCGATGTCGGCAGTGGTTGGTGATGAAAGCTGCATAGCGAGCCTCCAAAACAGGACCACATCTGGATCCTAGTTCTTTGCAGAAGTTCCACTCATCAAAGGTGGTGGGAGAGTACTTGTTCCACCAGGCATAATCGTAATCCTTCTCCTGCTCCAACCAAGCTCCAAGGTTTACACCATTGGCTTTGTAGGTCTTCCAGTCAATATACTGAGCAGAGTTCTGCTTCGACCATGGAATGCTATGGGCGAAGCGGCTGAGCGAAAGCTTAATTGCATCAACAACAAAGGTTGTCCTGGTTCCACACAGAGCCATGCTTTGAAGCATCTGTTGATAACTTGACACCAAGCTTGGCAAGGGCAGCAGAAAGTGTCTGGGCATCAGTCACGGCGGACTTGAGCGCCGTGGTGATGGCGGTAGTGATTCCAGGTTCAGCTTTGAGTAGGTTGCTGATGAAACTTGGCGTTGGAGCAGCTAGTGCCAAGGGCTCAAAGCTGCGAGGAGAAGGGTTGAGAAACGCATGATGATAGAGAGCGAGAGGAGTTAAACGAGAGGTTATTGACTTGAGATACTACTGAAGATGGGAAGATATGTACACGGGAGAGTCCCCTCTTCTTATACCTACTGAACTTTGCAAATCATATTTTCTCATATCATGGCTTCTGTTCCAACAGCTGAGGATCCAGCCGCAACATTGCAAAATTCCAAAGGCACTATTGACATGAGAATCAGCCACAACGTGGACTTCATCGGGATTTGATGATAGTGTTTGCCCTACGATCTGAACTAAAGGCTTAGTAGCGCACTATCTGCGTCTGGCGGCATCGATGCAGAATTCTAGCGCGCTGGCTAACACATGGCTCGGCCCTGACGATGGAGGCTGAAGAAGCGTCCACTTCTTAGTATCATGAGCTCTTTTCTGCGGCTGTGGTTTGGAAATAGCGTAATGAATTTGCCGCTTAATGCATTTCTGCAGCGGAATCGTCCACTACTTAGTTCAACGAATCCGCTGCAGATTATTGTAGATTTGCCGCGTTTGCGGGGATTGGACCAATCATAGTAAATGTTTGCCGCAGTATTAGACGGTGCCATGGAGTGTTCCGTCCTGGAATCGTCGAGGAAACTAGAAGCTGTGAGCTCCTTTCCCGATATCGTCCACTTGAAAGCTTATTGGAGCCGCTACAGGTACTTCTTAAGCTGTACTCCACAGGGATGAACAACCCACCACCGCAAGACACCGCAGTATGGGCTTGAGCAATGGAGAACTCTGGCCCTGGATTCATCTAGAAGATGTGCTAAGGAGTGGATACTATCATCCCCATCGCGCGCCCCGTCTAAGAGAGCAAAGCGAACTATGTCAGGGGTAAACTCTTGCCACATGTAACTACCGATACCTTTATAGTTCAAAATCTTCAACATTTCACTGCATCTTCAAATTTCAGCACGAGTCAGTAAATCATCCCGTTACCAGAAAACTTGCTCCGTCGACATTGAGCGGAGGCCTAGACCTGTACCTTTGCTTCCAGCCATCATACCGGAAGAAGTAGATCAATGATCGTATTAATGCCCTGATTTACCGAGTATCTAGTTTGATGCAGTAACCCCCCCGGCTCCAAACTTATTCAGTTGGCTACCTTTCCTCAGCTGCTTGTGCTTTTATGGTGGCAAATATACATCCTCTCACGATTGCTCGATCAACATACCCAGACCTGTTTGACGTCAAACCCTGGCTCAGAATAAAACAGTATAACTTCTTGCCAAATCGAGTTTAAAGAATTATCAGAGCGTCTGCACTGAGTAATATTGGAGCCGTGGGGATAGTGTATGTTCATCATGGTGCATGACATACAGTATAAGTGTTAACCGAGAAGCAAGGATATATGGTTCCTGCATACTTCCAGATTGCAAATCAACCTTCTAGATCTTTGTAATACCATGTGAACCATCGAATTCTTCCATTCAGTATGTTCTGTATTCCCTTGAGGCCCGTTAAACCATCATCAGGCACATTGTCCCTTGTGCAACCCAAGCTGAACCACTCTAGTCCACACGCCAGACCAAGCGAATAATGCAAATGGAACAACAAATAGATGGTGGTAAAAAGTATACAGATTTCCAGCCGGCCGGTTTTCCGTCTCCCATTCATTTCAATTCGTAGATACATACGTAGATACATAGAAGTCATAATTCAGATGGCGTGCTTGCTCGCTCGCTTCCACGCCCGTTTCGCCTCGCTTGATAGCATCAAGATCAATATCAATATCCGCCGTCAATGCCACGAGATCGCTTCCTGCCCCTGATATGCTGCTGTAATATCGTCCAGCACATTCACATACACCTCTTTCTCGTTCAAAACCTGAAGCTCCAAAATCAAAGCTCACACCTCGAAACTTTATTCTCGTCCTCACCTCAAACTCCCACTCCCCTTCTTCGTCTCGAAAACCAATCCCTTCCGCCCATACATCCTCCTACTCCTCTCCTCACCCCCGGCATCAAGCCACTTCTGCAAATTCTTACACTGCGAGACATCAAACGTCTCTAGGATCGTGCAGCCCTCAACCACAGCTTCGACGCCCACGCCCGTGACGCGCACGCAGCCGCGAACAGACAACTCTTTGAGCTCGAGGAGGTGCAGGCCGATGGAGCGGAGAGAGGAGTCAGAGACGGCGGAGCCGCAGAAGGCGAGCTTGAGGGAGCGAAGTTGGGGACAGCCGAGGGAGAGGACTTCGGTGGCGGTGTCGGAGAGTGCACAGCAGAAGGACTGGAGGAGAAGTGTCAGCATTGTTGCAGTAAAGGAGCGAAATGTATATGCAGGATTTCGGACTCACCAAATCCAGCTCCTTCAACCCTTTCGCAGCATTCGTCAGATACACAATAGCATTATCCGTCAAATACGTGCAATCCGCCAGAATGAGCTTCTCCAACTTCGCAAACTTGTAGATACTCCAATGCTGGAAGCCACCATCAGTGATTGTCGTGCAGCGCGTGAGATCCATGCTCTGAAGTCTCTGATGAGCGTGAACTGCAAGATGGGCCATTGATCGATCAGTCACGTGCTTGCAATAGCTCAGTGTCAGCCTCTTGAGTTTCGGACAGCCAACCACCGTACCGACGGGCGGGATCGTTATATTCTGTTGCTTGTATCTTGCGGCATTTTGCTGCTGAGCTGCTGTTGGTTCTGTGACAACCCAGCCGACGATACGTGCGAGGAGGTTGTCGCTGACTTTGCGGCAGTTGGACAGATCGATTTCTTCGAGCTCTTTGGCGTTGTTGGCCATTTCAAGAACAGCATTTGCAGTGATATCCCATACGCTCTTCATCTTCCAAGCATGCACACCGGCGCCACATACCGATGAGAGCGCCGAGAAGCCTTCATCTGTTATGTGGAAACAGTTGCTGATATCGATAGTGAGTGCTCTTTTGCCGACAAACGGACAAATGACATCAACAAGAGCTTTGTTGGTGACCATCCGATTGTATATGGAGAGATCAAGATTCTTGCAAACTTTCGGGGACGTGGTAAGAAGTTTGGACCAGTGTAGAGACACCAGCCGTAAGCGCATAAGCTGGTAAACATCCAAGTATGAGAAGATTATGATCAAGACGCCATCAGGAAGTATTCCTCTATTGTACTGACTCGGCCGCCTCTGTACAGTTTTTGGTCGCTTTGGACGGAAATGAGAATCTGGCGGCGTGGTGGTATGGCTGGATTTTGAAGGAGTTGGATTCTGTGTCCGTGATCTCGTTTTGGGACCCGGTTGTGTATTTGCTTCTTCGGCAGGAGTAGTTTCTGGGTTTGGCGGGGCGTAAGATCCTCTTCTTGATCTTGCTCTCATGTTATCCATATCAACACTCAAGAAAGGGTCTGGATCTAATGGCTCCATGATGTCCTTATCTTCGGCACGACTTGGCTTATGCGGACTGGCGGGTTTTGATGGTGTGAACGTGACTTTGGGTAGGGAACCTCGAGCAGGTGTTGAAGGGCGATCCCCGATCTCCAGATTGTTCATCGAAGGACCATCCGCATCAGTCATGTGAACATCCTCATCTTCACCGGACTTTCCAATTCTTGTCTTTGCTGTCTCTTCCACTTGCCTCCGTATATCTGGTGGACATCTTCTCCATAGTTCCTCTAAGACCTCGCCACTGATCTGTAGACACTCCACCGTCGTAATAGATCTAACTGTAGCAGTCCTCCTCGGCGCCAATGCTAGACTAGCAACCTCACCAAAATATTGACCTTGCTTTAGTCTAGGCCGTATGTATGAACCTCTCAAAGCCTGGTTGATCATTTGCCCGTTAGTCGTCTCGTGAATAACTTCCGCCTCGCCGCGTACGATGAAATAGATCTCGTTTCCAGGAGATCCTTGTAAGATGATATCTGTAAATGGTGGATATGTTTTCGGCTGAGCGCTCAATCCAAGGAAATGTAAAATCTCCGGAGGTAATGTTGAAAATAGTGGTAGATCCTTGAGAGTCTTCCTGACATTGACAAAACCACTTCCTAGCGCACTGCCAGCAGCTGGATCCTCAATTGTCTGGGGACTAGGCGATTTCCTCTTCTTGGAATTGAAAACAACTCCTTCTTTGATCACGCCTACATCTCCAGTCGAGACCTCGCCAGGCGCAGCTTCACGCGCAAGCTTGCCACCCCTCGAAGGGAGCGAAGTCGAGACCAGCTTCGGACCGAATCCACTCTCCCTCCTCTTCTTATTTAAAATCGTGAGTCTTTCTTGTGCTTCCTCCATGATAGCCTGTTCCATTTCAGGGTAATTAGGCAATTCCGTCCTCAGATCCTCCTTCTTCAACACCACCAGTAGGCATTTCGTTCTCGCCAATATGGTAGCCGTGCGCGGGACATCCATTAGAATCCCGATTTCTCCAAAGAAAGCCCCCGGTCTCAACTCGGCATATGTAGCTTCGCCATCTCGGGATGTAACTGCCACAGCACCCCTCACTAGCCAGTACATAGCCTTCGCCTCATCACCTTCTGTCAATATTATGTCGTGTGGCGAATGGACTTGAGGTCGCAAATGCTTTCCGATAGCGGCGAGGAAGGAGTCTGGCGCGGAAAGGAAGAGGGGGAACGAGCGTATGCGATCCACGAGATCAAGTGGCATATCTGGGATCGTTGAGGCTGTTAGAGGAGATGGCCGTACCGGACGAGTCGGATTCGTCTCGATATTGAACGACCTGATCAGGGACAATGAGTCTGGAATAGGTGCGCCATTGGTCCTGAATGGAGAGCTGGGCCCTCCTCGATTTCGCCTCATGGTGACTGTAATTATGTTTCCAAAGTATGTTCCCCTCCAACCTTCTTATTCAGCTCACGGCCTACGGCCGTCGTGCCGTTTGGCCTGCCAGCTGAAGGGCCAGGTCTGCAGTGAGGGTCCAGGTATGGGGGTTATGTTGATATGCGATTTGGTTATGCCCGTATGCAGTCTCGAAGGATTTCTAGCTCGCAACAGATGGGTTTCTTAACGTCCTAATTATTCTGCAAGAGTATGTCGATAATTATACTTGGGAGATGTCGTCTTTGTCCTTCGTGTTTCCAACGCGTTGAGGGGGTCGTGCGCGGTGACTGCGAGACCGTGTTAGCTGGCTATCAAATTGGAAGCATCTGCGGGGTCCCTACTGAAAGCTTGTCGTCGAGATTGGGTCGCGCAAGAAGTGAGTCGCTCCCAAGATACGGTCGAGGGGCAAATTCGTGTTACGGTAGAGCAGCGAAGGATCTGTGGAAGGGTCGTCTCACTTGGATTCTGGTTACATTACAGTAGCTCGAGTAGCAGGAGAGGTCGGAGCAGTAGCAGACGGTGAAAGAAGTGGAGAGGAAAGTAGTCTGGTCTTAGAGTAGGTAGAGAGTGGAGAGTGGGCATAGAATAAGGATGCACGGAGCACCGTCAGATCCAGCACGAGACGGACCGCTCTTCGTGCCCAATTGAAGTCCAGCGCAGGGAGACAGACAGGGAGACAGGGAGACAGGGAGACAGGCTCAGGGCTGAGAGGTTACTTAGGCGGCGGGAGGGGTCTTGGACTAAGATTATGACGAAGCGATGAACATGTTTCGGGAAGATGCAGCTCAGCACAGCAAAAAGCAGACAATTAACGAACGATAAAGATAGATAGAGAAAGATGGAACAATGGATGAAGTGCACGGAAGTCTTGAAGATATATTATTGTTGACCGCCAGAGCAAGAGCCAGGTCAAGTGTGGAGGCTGTTCGCACCGTACCGCAGTACTGTATGCCGGTAGGATCAGTCAGGCATTTGGGGGTGGCAGTCCCAGCCCCAGTCCCCCCGTCTTTTTTTTTCTCCTTTTGCGCCCCATTTATGCATGCGACCGAAGCCGTTTTCTGTGTTCTTCAGCCCTTCCATTTCTTCATCAGTACGCTATATAGCACGCTGTTGGCCCTGCACATGCTATGCCATGCCTCTCCCATGCATCTCGTCGCTGTGTGCCGCTCGGGACCCAGGTAAGATGTCGATATCTTCAGGGGTGCTCGGCTCGCCTACGCAGCGCATAAGATTGGCTTCTTCCATCCAGCTTCCATCACCCTTCCAGAAGTCCTGAAGAAGCCAGATGTTCGATGCAAGCATGTCGCCCGCTCTTCAGCCTCGAACCTACAATCTGTAATCAGCTGCACACCACTTGCCCTTTCTCATCACAGATTGGTGGACGATGGTTTACACCTACTACTCGCGGCACCTCTACTCTATTGAGTTTAGCTGGCTCGCGTTTGAGGAGCTCGCATTGACTTGAGAGGACAGAGAGAGCTTCCTTTGGCGTGCTCATTGGCTCAAGTAGTATTCACGACTCGAGCCTGAATTGCATCACCACTGATGGCCGTTTGAACTCGACGGCAAGGTACTCCCATGCCATGCTACCTATGGCGGGCAACTAAGCTTAAAGAGCTCACACGAGAGTGCTTACTACAGCACAACTCCATCGAACACCCAGAGAAAATCAACAGCTAGTCTTAGAATGTCGTCATGACGATTGCCATTCAAAAATCGCCTTACGAGATCGCTTTGCAATCTGTGTAACCCAACATCTATATTTGGCCACAAAAAGTCTACTGCGAGATAAGGAAAGTCGACTCACCTGCTCGTTTCAGCCACCTTATCTCAACGGCATCACCGACATTGGAAAGGAAGCCAAAAAGGAGCTATGACACATCAGGAACGGAACAATTCAAGTGCTTGATCACATGCTATACGTGAGCTCTTAAAGTAAAGCTCCAAGATTTACGCGGCTTTGCGGCAAGAACTGCCCGAAAGCTTAAGGTTAATTCGGGGCTCCAAAATGCTTACTGGAGAAGCGGTCTGCCAGACTTTATTTCTCCTCAGGCATTTTTGAGAACTTTGAGGATTAGATGTGAAAGACCAAAGAGAGATATCAACTCACAAGAAGAGTTTTCAGCCTGCTCTTTTCATAAGAATGATTCTAGACACCTTCAGCGAGCAGTGCCCGAATAGAAGGAGATCTTACTAGAAGCCCTACATGTCCTAAAGAGATCCAGAGATATGCTCTTTGAACTCTGAAACCGCGAACAACGCCGAGAATCCTGACAGTTTTGATTCTGATCTGTGATATCTTGACTGCACTACAACATAGCCAATGCAACCCGCCGGATACCCGTCGGGAAACAACCTTTCTGCACGAAGTTGAGGTGAAACGGAATGTCTTCAATCTGGACGAGCTCGCAGAGTCTACCAAAAGAAAAGTAACGATTGAGACGGTCAAAGATCCAACACTAATGAAGACTTCTCCTATCTGATCTCGAATACTAAAGAGACATGCGCTGTACGAACGCGATGCGATGCGAAGCCAGCCAAAGTCAACAAACTATCAAAACACACGTGACTGTTCAGCGTCATAAGTCACATGAGCAAGCTCTTCGAACCAAGAGCTTCACGACGTTCCGCTTTTGCGCTCAAGTCCTTCGATCCTCATCCTCTCGAGATGCTTGAGCCATCGGAATACTGCACGTCTACGTCACAACTCCATCAAACCACCCAAAAACGTGGCGCAAGGCTGGCTGGTGACACTGCGTCAGAGGCTGAGTAACGAATGCAGTTGAGGTTTGGGGGCCAAAAATCATATTCTAGAATGAATACCAATCCAGCGAGATACAGAGAGGCGCAGCGTTCGCTGTCCGAATGTTGAGCATGTTTTCTACGATTAGAAATCCGCCGAAATATGCTTCCTTAACTGGCACTCGGCATCACTTGCCCTGCTCATAGCCAAGGTCAGTCGAATCCAAAAACAGCATACCTGCAGAGAAAATGGAGCTGCCGTATGTATGGAGCTGCGTTAAAACTCCTAATCACACAAGCCAGCGTTGCCAATATTATCATCTTCTCCGCTCTTTCTCTTCCGCATCGATAAGTTGTTTTGGTCTCGAGGTGCCAACCCTACCCAAGCCTAGTGGCGGCCATTTGTTTACTTCACGTTGACCCTGCCGAACTTCCATCCTCCTAAATCCACCAATTCTCCACATCACCGCCGGTCCAATTCCTCAAAAAACCCAGTCAATCCTCAGCAGAATACAAATTCTCTTCCTCCAACTCTTCGGGTCCCCAAACTCTCACAGCAGGAACCCCCCTCACTCGCCCCTCTACCTTCCGCTCTCGAGGCACAGCCAGCCGAAAGCTCACCCCTCTCTCCTCCCAGCTCGCCACGCCAGCACTCAACAACCTCTCCACCGCCTCCCTCACCACCACCTTACCCATCCCCAACTCCTCCGCCACAATCCTAACACAGACAGCCTTCGTCCCCTTAAGCGTAGCATCCTGAAGGAAATACTGCACCTTCGCTACCGGCGAAGGCCAGGACTCAATGGGCGGGATAAGCGACATAGGGCACACAACGTGAATCTGCGACTCATTCGAATTCTCGCAAATCGATTTTGATGTTGACGTTGTATGTAAATGGAATTCACACGAGTACTCCTCCCACGGCACTTCCTCCGCCTTCCTCGGTACGAAAGCTTGCACTCTCATAAGCGCAAACAGATCTTTCGTCAAATCCGGGATATCGTTCGCCAAGGCGTGGAGTTTATCGATTGAGTATCCCCCCTCTCTTTTCTTTCCTCCCTCTTCCCTTTCTCCTTCCAGATTCCGGTCCTCATTATCTATCCTATGATCTGGATTTGGACTCGAGCATCTTATCGCGTACTGAAAAACCCTCGCCATGAACTTCCTCAACGGTGATCCCTCCCCAGTATGCTCATACACATACTTACACCACCCCTTAAAAACCTTCCACTCCAATTTCATCCTCATCCCTCCCCTCTCCCTTCCCTCTCTCTTCACCACCCCATCACGCAACCACGCCCCCACCGAATCAACCGCCAAATCCTCAATAGCACCAACCCCCACTTCTCCGCCGTACAGCACAACCTCAACCTCACAGAGCAGAATTTCGTAACTTGCGCGTTAAATGCCGGATCTGCAGTTGTGCGTGTTAAGGGAGGGAGTTTGCCTGTGTAGCACCAGTGGATTAGGAGGTCCCAGGCGGTAGGGTCGTCGTTTGGGATGGTGACTGTTGTGATTGACGGGGAGTTGAATAGGAGGGTGAAGGAGTGGACGGCTTGGAAGAGCATGGTGGAGGGGATGTGGAAGAGGCGGGTGTTGGGGTGGGTGCCTATGTGAAGGGTGAGGATTGTGGAGTTGAGTTTTCTGGATGAGGAGGGTGGTTAGAGTTGATTATTGAACTGGTATGGAATTGGCAGGAGATAGACGGGGTAGGAGAAGGGGGTAGAGACTGGATTTGAGTAAAGGTGTGTACGCACTCTAAATAGCAAGGAGGTCCAGGTTTATCAGCAGGCCAGTAACATGGTCCGTTGTATGGTAGCGTGCTGGCCCAAGAACCAGCGCTCTCGTTCCCATCTCTGGCTTGAGGTCCTTGTTGACGCTGTCGCTTAGGATATGGACCGCCTCGATGCATGTTCCCATCATCTTCGTCCCTCGCGTGTCCTGATGCTTGATATCGCCTCAACGAATGACTTGGTAATCTCTGAGTCTCATAATTCGGGGGTTGTCCATATGCCCAATCTCCGTTTGCGACTTGACCACAACGGGATGATTGGGTGTAGGATGACGAAGAGCCGTAAGGCGTGGATAGTGATCCTTGCGGACGCAAATTGCTGTGGGAGGCAGATGGCGTTACTCTTTGGTAAGTGTTGTGAGGTATGTTGGTGGGGACTCGATAGCTTGATTGAACTGGTATCGATTGCTGCATTGCTGCACTGTTTCGCTATACAGGAGTTCTTGGTTTGAAATATACTTCGAACAGTAAGTAAGTCTGAACTAGGACGATTGAGAGAGTGCATTGGAATTTGAGGTTGGGAGACAGTGTCGAAGCACGATAGTTCAACATTTTTAAAAGCTATGAAGCACTGTGACACAGCCCATTAGACTCTGTCGGCGTAGCCGCAGGGGGAGATGTAATGAGTAGCACAGGATCACTTGATGGAGTCGCTGTGCAATTCAAATAAGCCTGCAAGTCTAGAAAGAAGAGTGCAATTGTGCAGAAAAGGCAAAAGTGGATGAAATTGTACATACACAGAGAACGATCTTGCGGAATTGAGGTGCCTAACTTTCACAGCAAATACTTGTTATGTAAGGAATGGTCGGAAAAGCGCGCAACCTTGGGCACCACAGCTCACTGTTGCTCAGGTTCCGCCACGTTCACAGTAAATAAACAAAATCTTTACTTATCATTGCTGTTTTCCAGGCCCGAACTTAATCATACAATATCATCATTCATCAGTTCCCTCGGCATCTGCCGATCTCTCTTCTCATCCTTCTCAATTTCCAATCATCCCTCTACAAAGCAGGAAAGTTCCTCAAAAAGTGACTCGGGCACTCATATCCACCCGGGTTATAATCCAAATACTTCTGATGATACGTCTCCGCATCCCACCACTCTCCCGCTGGCAGGATCTCCGTAACAACCTTTCCCTTCCACCACTTCTCATTAACCAACTTCGTTACTTCCCTCGCCACACTCTCCTGCTCAGAGTTATGATAGAAGATTCCACTGCGGTATTGGGAGCCTCTGTCTGGGCCTTGCTGGTTTGATGTCGTAGGATCGTGCATCTTGTAGAAAAATTCGAGGAGTTGGCGATATGTTACTTTTGCTGGGTCATATGAGACTTGGAGTGCTTCGGCATCTAATTATTCATCCAGTCAGTCATGAGTCCCAATCCAAAAACCCAACTTCATGTGGCAAAACGAAAAAAGAAAGGTATACATACGTCCCGTACTCCCCGAACACACAGCCCTGTAACTCGGACTCTTCATATCACCGCCAATATACCCAACTCTCGCATCATACAGTCCCTTTCCCTTGAACTCTTTGCGGAACATGTGCTCGACACCCCAGAAACATCCTGCTGCGATGGTGGCTAGTTGTGCGCCTTCGGGAGAGGTGATGGGTGCGCTTTCGCCGAGGCCGAGACTGGTGCTTGCGCTGAAGGGGCGGATGAGGCGGTTGAGGAAGCCGGGCATTGTGAAAGCCATTAGGAGGATTGCGAGGGAGAGGAGGATGGTGCGGGGTGTTGGGGGAGGCAGGTTGGTTTCTTTTTGTGGTGAGTTTGCTTCGTGGAGCTGGTATTGGTCTTGATCGTGGATTAGGCGTGAGTGCTGAGGTTGAGTGTTGTGGTGTTTGTAGATATGAGGAGTGTTTGAAGTGGAGGGGCGAGCTCGAGATATTTATGAAGCTCTATTTGCGCAGGGTCGCTTTCTCGGATGCATTGCATCAAGTCGTCATGGAGGGGTTGCAGGGATGGAGCGCACCGCTGACAAATGAGAGGCCGAGGTCATCCTCAGCCACATTCAATTGGATTTGATTCCACATCCGCGATTCCAAATTCTTTCCTTCCACATCCTTCACTCGGCTCCAATATCTCCAACATATCCAACACGGTACAAAGTTCGCCGACTTTTGTCAAAGACACAATTTGAAAATGCACAACTGCGATGTGACAGCATAGGACGCAACTCCTGATGATGCTGAGATAAAGCTGTTTGGAAACAGTTCTCCCCGGTCAGGTGACTTGCAACATTGCACTTGCAATCTTGAATCTGTTCCATCTCTAGAATGCTCCATTGAGTTGTGCTTTCAGTCCAACAGCTATCGTCTTATCACTTTCCTGGTTACTCCACAGTTGTTGTTGTTTTGCAGAGTCAATCACTGCTATCTGGATGTGTCCGGCATGTCAGTCTGCCCGAAAAAGATCGTCCGGAGAGTTCCCTCAGGATAATGGGCTCGTTTGCGCCCTTTTTTTTCTGTTCGCACTCTTACTCAGTAGAGATCATCTTGAAAAGAGCCTCTTTGTTTAAATGCAGCCTTGCTTCTTTCAGTTGCAAAGTATAGGTGGTGTTTGCTTGAAGCGAGGCAAGAAGGTGGTCAACGACTTGACTAACCAGCATTGGGGTCTTGAGCGCGAATTGAGCCAATCTTTCTCATTGCCTTCATCCTCACGTCTTAAACTTGTTGTGACTTGTTGTCACTAAGTTAGTGTCAAGCAGAGTTTGTTCAAGTGACCGGCTCGCATGCGACATCCACAAGGATAGTCAACAATTTGACAATAGACGACTTGGTCACAGAAGCTATTCACACGCAAACGCCAGCTACTTATTACAACTGGTATTTGCTTAATGGCTGCGTCTGATTGGTATATATATCGCTCCTATGCACCTAAAAGGGGGTCGTTCACGGCTGCGAGGGCAATCAATGTATCGGATTAGGAATATATATTCGATCAATCTTCGGGATGAATCATACTGGTCGCCGTGTTCATTCAACGACATGCGACACGCTCACTCTCGCTTACGGCGCGTCCTCGCGGTCTGTCATTGAGAAATATGTATATATACACGTTTGTTTCTGTCTTGGTCCTCGGCTCGTATTGCCATCCACATCTTCGAAGTGTCTGTCCTCGACAGCGACATTTGCCTTCCCTTCTACATACCCTGGTCTGCTCTCGAGCTTCTCTTCACTTCACAGCAACATCACAGCAAAACCACCCCCATCAACTTCACATCCTTTTACACTCAACATGGACTCTTCCCAGAGATCTGTTCGTTGCAACGAACACAACCGCAACGAAGTCTCTCAGGTCGAGGAGAGCGACACTAATTCCAACAATGAGCCAGCTGGCGCAAAGAATCCTCTTGGATTCCTTGACCTGCCCTACAGTAGGACTTGAAAAGACCCTAAGTATCACTTCATCTTGCTAACAAATCAGAGATGTCCGGTTTATTATTTACAAGATGTGTTTCGTTCGTCCGGTAGGCATTGCACCAGCTGTCAACCGATACAGACGTTGACTTTGCCGCAATGACAAGCCTTGACTAGGTGATGGCGAAGTTTGGCGCAAATACTCAGTCTACCGATACCAATGGGAGGGATGCCGCCAAAAGCTTCCTCAATGGAGTACACATGGTCTCCCTACTCGCAACGGTATGATCGATGAGATTGAGATACATGGAAGGGAGTCGCCATCACCTGAGCAACAAACCATGTCCTTATTGGACCGACGCTGGGCCGCGCTGCCGGAGACAGGTGTAGCAACAGCAGAACACAGCGCTGTCAAGAATTCAAGCTACCTGTGCGGCAATGGATTCTTTATGATCTGAACCACACAGGCCTTCTACGTCTCCGGCTTTACCGGAATTCGACAGCTCAGAACCTACAAACAAGTCCGAGACGAAGGAACGGACGTCTTGTACGACCACAACATCTTCTACTTTGACGCCGATGTTTGTCAGAGATACCGTGATATGCAGTGTGATACTGATGAGCTCCCTGGTGCTCCTTCCAGACGGCAAATTACCCAACGAGGAGCAGATCTCAGAGGCTATCGAGAATCTCTTCAACAAGAAGTTTCGACATTGCAAATCCGTTTGGTACGATGACTTTCTACGCTTCTGTGTTGCCATTGGCCCTTACAACGCTGCTCGACTGAAGTCCATCGACATCTCCGGAACTTTCGAAGTCGCAGGTACATGGTTCCGCCGCGTCAGCTTTGCCAAGATTCTCCCTGTCTACACCACGATCATGAGCCGTGTATGCAACAGCTTGACTAAGATCACTTTGCACAAGGAAGGTGGCGATGACACTTGGGGCTATGACTACAACGAGAACGACTACGATGAGAATGGCGACGAGATCGAAGGACTTGTCCACAAGACGGATGATGAACACATAAGCGATGCAGTAGAGAAGCTCATGAGGGAACTTACGCAGCTGAAGCAATTGCAACTCCGCGGTCCTGGGAACGGAAACCGACACACCATCAATGCTGTCGTGAACTCAGGTCTTTACATGAATGAGAGATGGGAATTGCAACGAAGTGGGTTCAGTTTGTAGAGGATCGAGCTGAGAGCAGCGAATCAGCGAGTCAAGATCTCACTGCCTTTGCAGAAACTGGACATGTGGAGGAACGTGACCTCATTTCTGCTGTGAACCCTGTGGAGACCGAGACCGATCAGGAGGTCAGCCATCTGGCCGATCAAGTAGCCTCCACTGACTTGTGATGGTTTCTCCATAGTCTCTGCCTCAAGTCGACAATGTGGCTTTGCTGAATGGATTTCGACTCACCTGTTCCTCAAATCTACGATCTCCTATCATGACACAAAGGCTCTTCTGCCTTTTCACGACATTAATTTCCAGTCCACGAATATCTTTCGACTTCCACGAGATCCGAAAACCAAGATGGAAACTCCTGGCAGATGGGCCGAATGGCAGCAATGGAGGATGACTCGGTCAATAACTTTCACCAAAGCGCCTTTTCACTTTTCGCTTTCTTCAATGCATGCTTGTCACCTTGCCCCTAGCCAGAGTTTTCTGCTCCGAGGCTGAGCTTGGTTGGACTTCTTGGGATTTGGTTATCTTGGCGACTTTGGTCCTCCTTCAGGACTAGATAGAGAACTCAATATGAACTTCATTGCGAATACAGAGCAAATTCAATAAGTCGTACTGTGAGACCCTACCGCTGTTCACGTACTACTTACACATCGATGACCTTAGGTTCTAGGCGATATATCTTCGTCACGTGGTGTTTACATCCCAAACTGAGATATTTTACGCCTCGAAAGGTCGCTAGACTGAGCCAGGAGTCAGCACCTCCGTGCCCGACAGGTTTCTCACTTATTTGTGGGCGCACTTCAACTTCATGGGAGTTATAGAATTAGTATATGCTTCCGTCTTGTCCACCGCATGCAAATTTAGAGCTTTTGGCTTTACTTCACTTCACAACTTGACCTTCACGGGACTTATTTCTGTATTCTCCTGTCCTAAACCAGATGTGCAGCAACTTGGCAAGCTTGACTCTCGGCCAGTCTTGGGGTGTAAAACAAGGAGACTTACACAAGAGCAAGAAGCCCTGAAGAACATCTTGTCAGCACGTTGGACTTGGGCAGTAGACGGCGTTGAATCGGGCGACGAGAGAATTTTGGCAATAGTGGAGGGCGTTGTGAACGGGCTGCCAAGTCTTCGCCGTCTACAATTGGGAGATTTTGAGGATCCGGTAAGAGACCCGACGGATGAATCTGATGAGGAGAGGAATGATGGATGGGGTGTGGTCGTCAAGTCGTCTTGGTTCGTTCGAGACCGAGAGAGGAAGAAAGCCTCGGAAGATGAGAAAAGAGTCAACGTTGGAGAGAAGGTCGAGGCGAAGTCCACTCCCGACAGACGATTCAGTCTCAGACCGGTACATGTTACAACTCGAATGGATGATTACTAAGACGGAGTGGATGGCTGATAGATTGACCTTCTAGGAAAGACTGGAGCTTTTGAAATCGGTACTGGGGAGTCTGCTGAACCAAAGAAGGGTATGAACTCGGACGCCTTTCTGATCTCGGATGTCCATAATTGTAGTGGAAATAAAGTCGAATGAAAATTTCCTAGCAATATCTCCAGAACTCGGAATATCATGATGTAACAAGCCTGGGACTCCATGCTAATCAAAACTGCCCGTGCATATCGTGTTTGGCCCGGTATCTTGTCTCCCGCGCTTAATAACATGCAACCATACACTTGAGTCAATACTTGACTTAGAGAACAGAAGGAAAGTATATCGTAATATCATGAGCGCAAAATCACCGAGATCATATGTGCCCTTACACAAAGACGGTGCGTGAAAATTATTCTTCTACCTCCACCTAAGCCAGCTTGCCTTCGCCGTGTTCTGATTTCTTCTCTCGCCAAGCAATCGACACAAGATTGAATGTTGCTCTCGCGATGTTATCATTCGAATAATTTCATCCACGCTCAGCCGCGATGTCAGGTTGCTGTCCTTGATTGAGTGGTCAAGAGGGGTCTCCAGATCAGCACCTGCCTGCACCAGGTACTTGAGGGCCAAGAATTTCTGCTCATCCACCTCTATCATTGTCCTGGGATCACTTTGGACTGACTGGGCAAGATGTATCAAGAACAATTTCCATGGCGTCGGTTTGGCATCCAAGTAATACCCATGGTCTGAAAGGTAATTTGGATCTGCGCCATGATCCAGAAACGCTTTCACCATGTTAGAGTTCACTTGAGCTTCAACTGGCGGAATCAATGTCGATTCAAGCAAATTCGCCATCTCAAGCGGCCCCGGCATCAGATTAGGACAGTGTTTGAACCGCCAACTGAGATACCCGACAAGCCGACACCGAATCATCAGCTCAAGGAACGTCGATGTCGTTTCGCCCTTCTCGACCGATCGTTTCTGCCACCACCAGAAGGTTCTACCCTTTCGTTGGCATACGACTTTTTCAAGCTCGTTAATATACATTCCAAGAACATCGTTCTTCGCAACTTCGTACAATCTGACTTCTTCAAGGAATTTCAGAACAAGATCATGAATTAAGCCACCTTCTTCCCAGAACGGACCCATCTGGTGAAATTTGATCCGAGCCAGGAGAATCTCGCAGATTGTCTTCTGTGGATTGAACGGACTTCTGAGCCGTTGAGTCAGGATTTCTCGTGCCTCCACTCCACAGACGTAATTCCGCATCGAGTTGTGAGAGAAGGTGACAAGCTCTTTTGATGAATTCTCGCCAGGGGGAACAACTTCCAGAATGCCCCTGCTTAGGGACAAAATTATCATTTTGGTCAATCGGCTCCGGCTTTCCACCTCTTTCTGGTCCATGGGCATTGCTGGTCTTCTCAGCACAAAGTCAGGATCTGATTCATCCAGAAATGAGAAGGCCAGAACATTCAGTGGTTCCTGAGCTTGGCTGGCAATTAACAATATCCTTGCCTGTCGATCTTGAAGCTCATCCTGTACGCCATTCAAGATGTGGAGAAAGAGTCTTGCTAAGTCGGTTGGGAACTCTTTCAGTCTTGCCAACAAATCTCCCAAGTCATCTGGAATCTTCATGCCGCTCAGCGCAGCAGATAAAGCTAGGTCTATCCATGTGAAACTCCCTCTCGATGCCATTCGAATATCGTCGAAGACTTTATCATGCCCAAATGGGTCAGCACATTGATGTTGCACTATCCAAGAGTTGTCAGCCAACTTCTTGCTGATGTGTTTATGGATGCTGGGGATGGTATAGTCAGGCGGGTGAAGTCTCCGACTTTGATCGAAGCCCGAGGCATTCGAATTCATGCTGTCGAGTCGACTGGTAATACAAAATTTGAGGCATGGCGATGTGGAAAGATGTTTTAAGAGCGCCAAAGTTCCCCTTTCATAGTCTTTATATTGATCCAGGCCATCAATGAAGAAGCAGAAGCTGGTATCGAAGTGGCCCAAAAGCGCAAGTGATTTAACCGCATAGGAGAGATCTTTCCGAGTGATTGAGTCTACACCCGGAGGTCTGCTCCACGTCCTCATCATATATACCCATTGATCAGGGAAAGCTACTGCTACCAACTCGAGATGTCGTTTCGATATCTGGCATGCAATGGTGTTGAGAAGATTGTTGATTGAGTATTGTGTCCTTGTATCCGGGTTCTGCGAGACGCAGAAAATATCAACGAGTGGCAAAATCCCCGACCATGTCAAGAGCCTGTCTTTGGCATTTTTACAGCTCGAGAGGTGTCTTATGAAGGTGGACTTGCCACAAACCAGGCCACCTGATATCCAAAAGATCCCCCCACCATTCTCGAGCCATTCGCTGAAGTGTTCCGGTACTGAACAAGTTTTGAAGGAGTTGCAAGTCGAGCCCGAGGCTGATGAATTTGAGTCCTTCCTCCCGCCTCTATAATCGTGCCCAGTAGGTACGAGACTCTTGATGATTTCGAAGTCTGCTACATAGCATATTGCCTGCAGCGCACTATCGGAAAAAGCAAGTACGATGTCGCCTGCCGTCATGCCCCCACTGACCGTGATTGAGCTACCCATCCATCCTCGAGAAGAGCACACGCCAGATTGAGCGCCTTGTGACTGAAAAGAAAGATTGTGGAAAGCGATCTCTGTGCTTGTAACGAGTTGCTGTAGCTCCTTGGATCGATTGATGTTTAACCGGCGCGAAGTTTCGGCGAGCTGCTGAACCCTTTCCCCGAACGCGATCTTCTGGGAACTTCGGATTCATCAATCAGCCAATGTTACGCAAAAGGAACATTACTATTACCAGATATATGATTCCAGATAATCGTCGATCTGACGCTCGAGCTCCTGCAGACGCTTCTCGAGCCCATGGTTTTCGCCATTCTCTCCACCAATATCCTTCGTCGCACAAAGAGCCTCGAGCTCCCTGGTCCCAGCATTCAATCGCGTTTTTTCGATGGATCCCTTGAAGTGCTTGTGTAACCAGAGACACTCCTCGCAAAACCTATTTATCACTCCATATTGTATCTTGGGACCGTGGTCGCGACCGAAGGACGAGGAATTTGCGAGTCGACTAGATCCATAGTTGGCAGATATCTCTTCGATGATTGCGTCAAGCTTAACGATATCATGGCATAGATCCGTTGAATCCTGGATAGTTTTGAGACCTGGAATTATGTCTCGTGCCGACATGACGAAACGAACGATGGATCCGGCGAGGACGAGACACTGCAAGATGTCCATTACTTTCCTCGTGCTGTCACTGTTGTGTCTAGGGTACGTACCACTGTCGAAGCACCCAAACAGCGAGATCGAAAGCCCATATTCGCAGCTAATTGATAGCCAGACGGGTTGGACGAGCCTTCAGGCTATTAGGCCATCTTTGGTGTGGCCCACCAAGTCAAATCTGGGTGGTTGAAGTGTATTTCGGCCATTTCTAACCAACGGGATCGGTCTCCGGTGTTCCTTTGCATATGTATATGCATGAACTTGATGTAGGTTGGACGAGATAGTTGGGACTTTTTCTCCAAGTTTCCTTTTGAAAGAAATAATCAAATCTCGCACATTCACAACGAGCTGCGAAGACAAGTCTGATTGCCAGTCAGCCGTCAAATTGGCCTCAGGTATCGTCAGAGATCATCAAACCCTGACTAGGCCGACGTAGCAGGATACAGTCTGACATGGATGGGACCTTCGTGCTGGGCTTGACATTGGCGATGACAGTGGACGGATATATCCAGTGAAAACCACAGTACAAACTTTCGAGAATGCGATCCTTGTGAATAATGGATATCAGCCAAAGTTCATTTCACTGTTTACCGCAGTATTTACGGGCTCTGAGGGAGCTGTTGCATAACTCGAGTGCATTTATCAACTACGCGACGACAGATTGCGTAACTTTATACAAACTACTCGGAAGAGATGCTAAGCATTCACTTGCCACTGGACATGATAGCAGCAGCGAATCCAGCTTCGAAACACCTGGTAAGAATAGAGTTCTCCAGGCTGCGGTAGTGACGTGATGGCAGATTTATACATGGTCTTGCATTCAAGAAATAGAATTATGCCGTCAACTCAAGCTAAAACACAGCCCTCGCGACCCGATCAAATACGAATCAAGATCAGATCAACGAGTTACTATTATCACTTTAAACAAATTCAAACAAATTGAGGTTCCGATGTACATATTAGGTTAACGCAGTGTTCCAACAAGATCCTTCTACCATCTTTATAAAACACTGCCAATTCTGAAGCATCATGAACTCCGGAGCGAATTCCCATTGGTGCTGCTGCACTACCATGCGATGATCAACAATCTATCGAGAGATAAAAGGAATCCAAAGCCATTGGACATTGATTGGGCATCAACGATGCCTGGCATCACAGTGTGGCGCGACGCCACAATCCAACAGCCCCTTTCTTCCTCAGAGGTCTCGCTTAAACCCCCGCCCCACTTTCAGCTCCGGCAAAGCCCCAAACAAAACAAGAAAGACAACAAAAAAATAAACCAGAAGTCCCAGAACCACCCGAAAAAAATTAAGACAAAAGCAGAAGATGAAGAAACATCAGAAAGTCAACATAGCAAAACTCCGGGGCCGCGCATCTACCCCCTAAGGATAGCCTTCTGCGGCTGTCCCATAGAAACCATGAGCCCAGGTCATGATTTTGAAGAAGCTCGCTCGCATCTACCTAAACCTTTCAAGAGCAGCGCTCTCGTAGAGAATGGGTGACTGATGCTATGACTAACATTTGCTTAATTGAATAATCGTAGTGTAAATGTATTTGCAAAAATCGGGTTGTGTCATCAATGGAATTTTTCGCGATAGCGTCAATGACGTTGGGAATTTTAGAGGTCGCGATCCAATAAGGTGGGGGAGCGAGGGCCTCACCTTTGGGACGCGATGGGATTGGAGGTGCTGATGTCGCATTCGTATGCACTGATTCATGATAACGAGATGCTTTCATGAGGGGAGTTCGCCCCGTCGATGCGTTGAGGGAGAACAAAATCTAGGACAATACCACAATTCCGCGCACCTTTCATGACTTTCACACAGGACAAACATCCGAAGCCATTTGAAATGTAATTATCGCCCATTCCACTGAAGAACTAATGCTATTCACAAACACCTCCCGTAGCCTATGATAGATATGATACTAAACAAACAAACAAACATCCTCCTCTCACGCCATCTGAAGCCTCGACCAATTACCGACGCCAGAACTCGCGACGCCACTACTTCTCCTTGCTGATTTTCAAGCACGAGGAAGAAGCCAGGAACAAGAACTAAACAGGATACAGAAAGGTCATTATCATAATACTTGCAAAACCAAACGCTCCAATGCAATGAATGCGAAACTCTCCTAAGTCCCTTTCTCAATATTCATACAACACCTCGACCGCACCACGACCATTCTCTGCTTTCAACACCAACAATCATCTCCATCCACCCTTCCCCACAATACCCGCAACGCTCTCTCTAGCCTTCGGTGTACTGCCAATCGTACCCGTAAGTCTAACCGCAGCACTCGCCATAGTGCCACTAACCTGTCTTCCTTCGCCAATAGTAGTGCGGCGCATGTGGTTCTTCACAACAGGTGCAGTTCTTGGGCTGAGAACACTAGCAGAGAACGAAGATTCCTTCTGGCTGTTGACCATTCGGCGGGCGTGGCTGGCGGTGAAGAGGTTGTTCTCGTTAGGTGGTGAGCCGGACATGGTAGCTGCTGTCGGACTTCTGGCGCGTCGGTGGGTGCGGGTTGCGGAGTCGTGGACGTTGGATGTGCGCGAGATGGAGCCGGAGCGTTTGAGGGCCTTGCTGATCTTGGCGCCTTCGATTTTGTCGACTTGCCAGTTGCTTTCTCCTTCTGAAGATGAGTTATTGCCGCTGTCTGTAGGAGTGATGTTGTTTTTGGCTGCTTGCATGATGTTGAGCGATGTGCGATTGAGGGCGCTGGAGGCTTTAATATCACGCAAGGGTGATTGATCATTGTCCGACGAAGAGAGGTTGGTGATGGTAGGAGGTGGAGGTGATCCTTCTGATTTCTTTGCTAAGAATCCAGCTTGGAATCGATTGACCTTGGGCTTGATCTCGAATGATGGCTCTGGAGCTTGCGGAATTGGTGATGAGCCTAGGGAGTCGTTTGAAACATCTTCGGAAAGGTATGATGGAAGCGCAGGCAGTGCAACATTCTGCTCTGCTGACGAGACCTCGGGAGTTGAGTTCTGCTTCTGTGGGGTCTTCTCAAATTCTGCGAGGGCACCAGAATCCGTATCATCGCGCCATCGAACGCTGCGCTTCTTGGGTGTGAAAGATATACCCTTCTTACCCGCGACAACCTTTCTTCGGCGAGGCGAGGACTTCATTGGTGACGAGAAGACTTGTGGTGCTACTGCAGCTAGGGGTGGCATGGCAATTGGTGCTGCTTGTGAAGGCGCATGAGCTGGCTTCTTGCGCTTTGGCGTACCACGTTTCGTGGGAGGGAATACTTCAACAACTTTCAACGATCCGTCTGGCTTGATAACATGCGAAGCTGCGGTAGTTCCTGCCTGAAGTAGTCGTCTGAGAACTGTCTTCGCATGCTGCACAGCGTCTTGTTCACTCATGCTGAGGATATCATTGAGAGAAGAGATCATGTCAAATTGGGCAGATAGTAGAATCTGCATGACCTCCGCGTCGCCGCCCTTGTCTTGCTCGATTACTTCTCTCAGAGCGTCTCTGACTGCATTGGCCTTCAAGAGCTCTGCTTCGCGTCCCAGGCTTGCAGCTTCAACTCCATCCGCCCCGTCAGCCTCAGCAAGGGACCGAACACTATTTTGGAGAGCTGAGTCAATTGAACGCTCCCAGTTGATCTTCTCCAGACGCTGGTGGTAGTGTTGTCTACTATTCTCAAGTTCGACCAAGATTCCACTGGCAGTCTTCCGCATTGCTACCAGACTTGGCGGCATATCTTCATCCTCTCGGGTTTCGCAGATGTTGTCAAAAGCGCCGATCCAGGATGACAACAAGCTAATCCGACGCTCGATTTGGCGGAGCTTCTTCATGTTTCCAACCTTTTCTTGGCGCTCTGGAGCTGAATGTTCGAATGCCGCACGAATTCTCATGATTCCGTCCCTTGCAATTCCGTCACGCTTCTCGCTCTGCTTCTTGAATTTGACAAACGCCGCACCTTCCGAGTCTTTTTGTTGTGCTCGCAACTCGTTGATCAAGGCCATTTGCTCGTCAATCTTCACTAAGAAGTCCTTGACGTGTCTGTTAACATTGTATACGTTCCTTGTAACCTTGGTCTGGATGTTCTTGGCTCGATTGGCATATCTCAGGGTGTTTTGTGTTTCGTCGAAGTGAGCGCTTGAAGGACTCACACAGACAATCATGACTGTTTTGCAGTTACCGCCAAGAGAGAATTTGAGGAGTCGTGTAAGCTTCGAATTTCGGTATGGAACGTGGTTCTTTTTCCTGGGATCACAAAGCGCGTTGATACAGCTACCGAGGGCCAGAAGAGACTTGTTGATATTGGCTCCTTCCAGCAATCTCTCCCCACGATTCTTTGTAGCACTCGCACGTTCGCTTCCTGCCAAATCGATAATGCTAAGTGTGGCCATAGTATGGGGTTCATTGACATCCGCATTTCTGTCTTTTTGAGCGAGATTGATCTGGAGTACGGCATGAGATCTTGAAGATGTCGCGTTTGCTTCTGTTGGCGAGATTGTTCGATATTCGTTGCCCTTGACAATCATATCCATTACCTCCTGGACATCCTTGGGGTGATGGCTGGATAGCCCAGCCACAGACACTGCTTGGTTGGCATCCTCCCGTAACATCAGTCCCTGCTTACTGCCTCCAGGTACCAGTAAATCGCGAATTGTTTCGTTGTAGATTTCGAGGTACGAGAGCGAAACTTCGGTGTGTTTCTCGTCGCTCTTCTCCGCAATCTTCTCGAATAACTCCTGCATGGTCAAGAAGATGATTCCAGGTTGCTGCGCTGTTCCAGTAATCGTGTGTGTTTTACCGCAACCAGTTGCTCCGTATGCAAAAACCGTGGCATTGTACCCTTCCATAACACTGTCCAGTAGACCTCTAGTTGTTGCTTCGTAAACCTCGCCTTGCGTTGTGTTATCGTCGAAGACTCGATCGAAACCGAAGGTTTGGTCCTTTGATCGTTTGCCCATATTTGAAACCATCGACCGGCCAAATTTCTGAATTGGATTATCCTCTGGAGGGTCAAATATTCTGGCAGGGTCAGTCTCATCCAGCTTTCCGTGTAAACAAAACATACAAGCATTTGTCGTCCAGAACTTTGATCACTGGTCGGATCCCCTTTCCTCCTAATCTTGGTGCTGGAGCTCCAGCAAGAGATCCATCTCCCAGAAACATCGTCCCATCTTCGCATTTTGTTCTACACACAGTCAGATCATGTCTTGCGATGCTTGGAAGTTGGAATGCCTACACTTGCGCAGCTTCTCGAATCGTGAAAGGTCGAACTCGTACTGTTCAATGTTAGCATTGAAAGGCATTTCAAGCCTGAGACACATACCTGCGACCGAAATCGACGACGCTCCTGGGTCTGCAAGAGACATTGTGTACTGTATTTAAGATTGCCGGTCTACTCCCATCGACAAACGGCTCATAAACAAAGTCGCGCAAGCCCTTAGTCCAGTGCAGAGTCAGAGCAGAAGTTTCGAAGGCGTGTAGAGTCAAATTTTCGAGAAAAGAATGAAAGCTCCGAAATGGTCGTCGGCGTTGTCGTGGTTGTCGTTATTTGCTTGCAGATTGATTGCAGATTGTCGGTGACGATGTTTTGGCATTATTTGCTTTCCGCATTGTTGCCGTGGAAACCGCGATCGTGCTAGCGCTCTTTGCGGAAAGTGGCCGTCTTGGCGAAACGGGGAGGTGAGACCTACCAAAACTCCCCTCCTCCGAGTAGGAGAATCTCAGATTCCTCAATTGAAGTATCAACGTTTTCATCCCTGAGCATCGCGAACCCTGAATTACATCTAAGAGATCATCAAGACTACAAGAATAGTTTGACGTTGATGCAATAATTTCTAGCTATACACTCATTTTACTTGATAATACAATGCCAGCCAGAACCTCCTTGACTCTCAATCATACCATTCCCAGTGTTACCACCCATTTTGCCCATCCATTACCTGTTATTAATTATAATTGTAATACATACAAAGGTCGCAACCGCCAGACACTGCCTTACAATCTCGCAACTGAACTCAATATGAAATCTTAGCGCTTGGGTATCAGGAAGGAACTTGGTCCTTGTGACGCCGCGCCACCAGCCAACCATCCATGATACGCCTTTGAGACCACTATTAAATATCCTCCAAAATAATGATAACATCTTGAAACTCCAATGCAAATTCACAAATGTGAACCCCAAACCAAGATAATTATCCGGATCCAGGACCCATTCCCTGTCCTGGCTCCAAGAAAGTACTCTGCGGCCAAGTATTGATTCCTCCATGCAGATGGCCCATCTGTGGATCGAATCCAAGAACAGGCTGTAAGCCATTCATATCAGGTATGGTAGTTTGAGCACCATTAATACCTGCAGCATTACCCCGAGCACCCAGTTGAATTAGAGCGCTTGCGCTGTATCGATCTTGAGGCTCGACTTGCCCAATGCTGTGAGTCCATTGCTGCCATGCCTGTGCACCTGGAGGGTTGATAGACATCGATCTTTGCCATTGATTGTTTTGCTGTGGTTGACTTGGCGTCATTTCAAACCCTCCCACGAGAGGTGCTTCAGTGTTGCCTGTTGGGTAGTTGGCGAAGGCGTTAGAGTTGTCGTGAGGCGCATAGGAGATGGCGGAGGGTGTCTCGGCATATGTCGAGTATACTGTTGCAGCTGGATATGGAGTCGTCTGGTGAGACATCTGTCCTTGAGAGTATTCTACTGACGTCACTCCATTCGAAGAAGGGTTCTGCTCGAGACCGTAACCTGGCAAGGTGCCGAACACCGTACCAGAATTTGATCGTTGAAGCTGCAATTTGGAATCCTCAGGAGATTTGGGATTCTGGATGTAGGCAGTATTAGGGGTTGTGACTCTTCTATCCAGCATGCCTAGAGTCCCCTCGATGACGCCACGTACGGCTTCCTTCAGACCATCGCCAGAGCCTTGTAGAATTAGAGCGGTTCGGAGCTCGAGGTATGGGGACTTACCGAGAAGACGTCCAACATCTCCCATCACTCCCAGCCACTTATCCATGTCCGTCCTCAGAGAAGCTATCTCGCCAGGACTGGTTGATTTCTTATCATGCGTGGCGAACAGGGTAGCGGTGATAGCCATCAAATATACGGCAGCGTTGTACCAAGTTGTGTCGAGGGTATTGTATTGTTGCAACTCAAGGACACATTTCAACATCTGACGAGAACAGTCATCACAAGCACGAATGCCTTCCGCCTTGAAAGCTTTGTCTTCCGTCATTTCCACAGATGGATGTCTGAGCAACAGTCGGAATTCTAGATACCACATCTCTGCGTATAGAGCAAAGGGTCGATTTTCGGTTCCGGCTGTTTTATTGGTCAGTTGGAGGTGAATCGGCAAATCATCCTTCCATTTTTGAACTCTGGCTTCCAGCGATTTGACCGTCTTGATGTAGTTCTCCGGGCAGCGACGAACAGCATAGATGGTACTGTAAAGCTCCATGAAGAGTGGCAATATTCGCATGGCTACCAAGCCGATTTCATGCGTACAAGTACCTGGACGTGACATGTCGAGACCGTCTTCGGAAAGCAATTCGTCGTCCATAACTTCTGGAAATTCTACATCTAAGTCCTCGTATCTCAGCCTCATTGGACGACCAAGTTTTCCGCTGAGAGTGACGTCGATAGCAAGAATGATCCAGAAGATCCGCTTTCGCATTTCGATATCCAGGAGGTTTGGCCTCGATTCAACAACCCACCGCTTTGCCGAGCGGTTAAGTCCAAGCTCAAGGGCGAGCGCCAGGGTAGTCTGGGTCAGAATCCAACTAGCACCTGGCTTCGGAAAATTTCGTAGGTGAAGGCAGATCAGAGTCATCGCTTGCACATCTTCGACTGTGTGGCTGCGAGACAATTGATAGAACATGCTGAGAGAGTAATGGTAGTGCATATTTGATTTGTAATTGTGATCATTCTTGACTCGCATATCATCGTTATTGCGAACGGAGAATTGGAAGAGCATGATGGCGAAGACCATATGCACCATGACAATTTCGGCGGCAGTTGGACGGAAGGCAGGATCGTCATAAACTCGCGTCAACTACAGGAATCAGCTATCATCACCGAGAATCAGGACAAACATACCAGTTTCATGAAGGTAGGTCTGTGGAGAAGAGGCGTGTATGGATTCAGGGCACGGAAATACCAACTGGCATATTCGAAGCCCAATGCACGTTCCGGGAGCTCAACGTTCTGGATTCTGGGGAGGCCGCTAGTATGGGCGTTCAATGCAGTCTGCAAGAACGATTGGTAAGACTTGTTGTACGGATTGTTCTTCATTTGATCATCCTTCGGATCATCCATGTCCCAAGAATCAAAATTGGCAACGTCAATCTCCATTCCGAGGATGGACAACGCCGTTCCTTTGATGGCACTCAGATTCGAATTTCCAGCAGATACTCCGAGATAAGTTGATCCATAAGTTTTTGCTGTAGGGGTTGGGAGCGGGCGGTAGGTGGTGGCTTCTTGTCGTGGACTGCCATTCAAATTTTGGGAAGGGTACGAGTTTGTAGCATTCCATGTTGGAGTGGGCTGCTGATAATTGTAGCTTGTCTCTCCATTCTGAAAGCCATTTGAAGACTTAATGTTCCCACCAAGCTCTAGTATTTGACGTTCCAGCTCCCGAATGCGGTTCTGCGAGTCTTCGTTCTGTCGTTCGAGTGCTTCAGTATATCCTCTCCTTGTGGCCTGGCCTGTAATTCTGTCTGTAGTGACGCATTCTGTCTGATTCTGCTCGCATGGTCCACATCCCGACTCGCGTGGGTCGCATCTGATCTTTCGTATCTACAATTGTAACTATTGTAAGCTTAGGTTTGAATTGAGCGTCGCAAGCCCTTGAGACTCACCTTGCATCTGTCGCAAGCCTGTCCGGTTCTGTTCGAGTCTTTCAATTTCTTTTGGACAGCCCTTGAGAATTGTTCAGGGTGCTCGCACCTGATCTGCTTCGAGGGCGAACCATTGCTTGCACCGTCGTCCTCAGAAGGTCGTTTTTGAGCCATTCTGGGGTTTGGAGTCGCAACTGCGGATGCAGCTGATGCGCCGGCAGAAACCGTGGAAGAAGCCGGTCGGTATTCCAGTGCTCGGATTTGAGTTTCAAAATAGGGGAGTCTGCCGCTGGAGTCTGCAACAACGTACGGCGAAGCGGACTGGGCATGCACTTGTGCTTGTAATTGTGCTTCGGAGTACTGATAATTGAAGGGTTCGTGGGTTTGACTGGCGTAGAAGTCGCCGGGAGGCCCAGCTGGAGGACCACCATCTGAACTCATTTTGACCACACACTGCTCGAGGAAACGCTAGTCCAATTCAGCGCTAGTTCGCTCGTAGCAAGTGGCACTGGAATGCTTTAATTAATGTCCAAGCAGAGAGTTGAAAGGTAGGTTACTGTACAGTATTGAGTCAAAATGTGTGAAGTTGTCTTGAACAGAATGACAATGTGCGATGTCTATTAAAGAGCAGAGAGACTGGGAAAGGACAGTGAGAGCCTTACAATCTTCAGCCAGAGATAGCGGCAGGCGCAACCAAGGTCACTTGAATTCCTCCCTCAACCACTAAGTCGGAGCCGGACTTTACAGTACGAGCGAACAATGATCTAGGCAATCCTTGGTACATTATTGCCTTATCTTCTCTTGGTCAAGAGCATCTCTTAACTTTGCTCGGTGCCAAGAGCCGTCACCTATCAATGGCTTGGTAGGCTTCATTGAGGGCAGCGCACCGCCATCAGGACGAGGCAGCCAAGGAAAGGTTGGGAATTAGAACAGCCACTTGCCATTTGAAGCACACATTTCACAGCCCACAGCTGCTACAGCTTCCACTTCCACAGCATCCGATCAACACGAGAACTTAAATGCAAACAAGTTCACACCGATCAACGCCACTCATGCAACAAAATGCAGAGCAACAAAGTTGTCCCAAACACGGAGTTGTCCCATGTCCCCTTTTCCAGCAAACAAAAACCAGTATTACATCCCAGCTACGATCCCTTCTTTGGGTGGTGCATCACAAAGCTAAAGCGCCACTCTGTTACGACACATCCTCCTGCAACACAAAGAAACTGAGGTTTCTTTGCCCTTGGCGTCTTCCTAATGCAGTTGACCAAATCTCGGACAATACCCATATCCCTTTGGCGTATCCCTCAGCTGGCCTGTCAACGGCGCCTTTTGATAGAAAGCTAGCGAAAGTCTTTACCACCTGGGCACCCAACCATATCAGGCCCTCACTTACTCACTGCTCAGCCGTCCAATCCTTTCGTAAGTACTATTTCCCGCCTCAAATAATTAGAAGAACATACTCTCAGTGATGTCACATTTTCGACCCTGGCCTGCGCTGCATTTGTTGCTCGGAATCTGGCAGCCAGATAAGCTTCATGCCTAAAGCCGGTAGTTGAGTCGCTACCATAGAAAAGAACCACTCGCTTCGTCTGAACTTCTCTTCTTCAACGTCACAACCGAATAAGATCGACTCCACACCCTAACAACTCAAAAACTATCAAGTTGCAAGGCAGATACACAGAAACCACGAAATTCTATTTCGGGCCTCATCGCTTCTGCTTCCCAGCCTCACTTGGAGTACACGTGAAAAACGTACTTCACTTCCCTCACTTCCCCCTTTTCGTGCTCTCCTGCAGCTGGACAGCACGCACTGCAATCCATCGGATATCTCGCCAGTCCTCGAAAACAAGCAAATACCCACATCCACTCACAGTCCAGGGTCCCCTTGAGCCCACAAGGCTGAACGAACACCCACTCCTTTCAAGACAGGCTATCGAAGCCAAATTCGTGACTACGCATCCAACTCATCGATAAACCTTGAAGTTGATAGCCTGACCGGTCCAGCCACTTTACTAGAGCCGATCAGCCCGTCTTAAACTTACCATCAATCAACGAAATATCGCTCAGCCCTACAGGCACCTGCACAAACCAAGATGTCGCATCTCCAAACGATCCACCTCGAACACCTCCCACCTAACTACGACCTCCACATCGCTCTCTACCGCAACGTCACCAACGCAGCTTTTCTGCACCAGCAGCTACTGGCCGGTAACACGAATTTTGAGTACGCATTGATAGATGCTAGTGTGGTTTGTCTCACCGCTTTCATTCAACTCAGGGCACACAGCTCGAAGCCCAGTCATGCTGATGCGCTGTGTTACCCCGCTGAAAATCTTGGACGGGTAATCACGTGACGTATACATCAATAACACCATGCATCCTAATTCATCTTGTCCACTCAATCATCAGAAAATTGTACAAGTGCGAAGACTAATAAGATCCAGATCCTCTCAAAGGTCCACATCCTAGCAGCAGCCTACCGGGCCGTCAACGATCTACTAGAGAACAGACTACGCAGTCGCAACGTCCACTCGGAAATTGTGTTCTCGCTCTCTCCCAACAACAATGTTCGTCGTATCCCCATTTTTCTTTCAACTTTCTCCCATCACGTACCCTCTTCTCTCTCTCGGCTCCCCTTATTATTCGAGCCAAAACGATCCTCCCTATCCTCTTGATATCAGCACTACCTCTCTTGCCCCACTTCACACCTCCCACTTCCCACTTTCATCAGCCCTAGCATCTCCTCAAACGTCAACCACTCTCTTCCTCTTCCCCTTCCTCTTTCCCCCTCCTTCCTCTCACAACCACCGATCCTCAACCACTCTCTTCCTCTTCCTCTTCCTCTTCCTCTTTCCCCCTCCTTCCTCTCACAACCACCAATCGCCAAACCTCAATCCACTAACCACCTCGCTCCCACACAGATCGCCGAATCCTTCCGCCGCTTCGGCATCACACCCACCACCAGCACCCTCCTAATCATCAAACTCTCCACCCCCACCTCACCCTTCTCCATCTCAGACATCACCGCCCATCTCTCTTCTTCAATCGAAGGCGAGAATATCCCATTTACGGATGAGAATCTAGCGGAGATGGTGGATGAGAAGAGGGTTGGGAAGATTTATAAGTTGAATGTTGCCGGTGGCGGGGGAGGGAGGAAGGCTGGTGGGAATGGAGAGGTGAATGGAGCTAGGGAGGGGAAGGGGGATGAGGAGGTGAGGAAGGAGTTGTTGGTTGGTGTGTTGGGGGCGATGGCGTTGAGGAGTGTGACGAATTAGGCTTCAACTGGGGAATTACAGAGCGGTGATTAGAGAAAGCACTGCAAAATTGGAAAACGATAGACATATAGACGAGACATGAATGCATGAAACTTCAACAGAAGCTGCTGTGTAGCCTCCTCTCGCACCAATGTTACTGCATGGCGTGGTAATGGGCACTTGCCTAATCCTTCTTGTCAAGAGCTGGGAGATCTGGAACTTAAAAATTACTTGCTGTGAAATTAGACCTTGGCAACAGTTCACTTCTTCTCGTTATTTGGTCCATATTCTTGCATGCATTTTCTCGATTTTATATTTGCTTCCGCATGCATCTGCTATTTCATCTTCCTGCTCGTAATTCTCTACAAACAGCCCATCAGATCCTCCAGGCTTCCTTGTCAAAAAAGAGACCAGAGCAAGCTTATCGTGAAGCGTTGCCTCGTCAGGACGACAGGGAAATGATGACGACCATGAGATCGCAACGCGAGAGTGGAAGCTGAAAGGGTGTTGGTAGCAAGGAGTTGGCCCCAACTCGGAATCTATGAGAGCAGGGTATAGCAGAGGCAAGAACATGGTTTAAGTTGAAAGTCAAGTCTTTTATTTTGATATCGATTCGAGACGTGGAGCGGTGTTGTGGAAGATGTCTTGCTGTATCCATCACGTAGCGACCAACCGTGGAGTTTGAGTCAAGAAAAAGCCAAGTCCGAATAGTTGTACACGGTGTCCAGATGTTGTACCTGAAATTCAAGTTTGTCGCGCTTCCGTTCATGAGTTCCAAGCGAATGCAGTTGGCTAAAATGGCTGGAGCTACCAAGTCTTGGTTGTTGTGATGCTCCGGAAATCTTCGTCTCAGATGGGGAAACTGAGCCTGGAGTTGACCTCTCCGGCTACCAGTCATCGACACTCATATCCCAAGGGTAACCATCGTCCTCATCGATTGTGGTGAAGAGAAAGTAGTCTTCGTAGATGCCCTTCCCAGCTGCTTCTGAGCTGCTAAGCCCGACTGTCAAGTCATTTCGCATGAGCTCCGCTAATTTCTCCAGTACGCCCCGTCCATCGACTCGTTCGTCTTCAACCATTCCACGGAACAGCCTGGGTAGACATAATGTGTAATCACTTCATTCTGTCTGCCTCTAAGATCATTCCGCGCTTGAACCAAACGGAAACAAGATCGCAGTACCAATCATCCTCTGCAGCTGAAGTGTCTCTGTGAGGTCTCTCTTGGATCAAAGCGTACAAAGTCCCTCCAAGATCTTCGATCTAAGTATATGGTAGTGACTTTGAGCCACTCTCTTGAGCTTCTCGTCGGTTATGTTCCTGAAGCTCGGGTTGGAGAGCGGACCAAGGCATTCAATCAAAGAGTCCTTGAACAAATCTTTGTGCCTAAGCTCGGCAGCTACTGGAAGCAGTTCTGGGCAAAAGTGCTTTAGCTGAGAACGAGACAGTTCATGGCTTCTTGCCATCGGTCCATCGAGGGTTCATGAAACCAGGGGAAGGCACATATAGAACCGAGCCAGACTCGTCATATCGAGCAGGTCTTGTACCTGGACAAGTACATAAGGCCGCATATACATGGCTTTAACAATGTTTTGAAATGAGTTTTGTTGAAGGAATTTCTTGCCATTGCTTCCTTTCCATTCGGATAGATTGAGTTCGCAGTCTAGAACCAGATTGTCAGTTCAAGTCTGTTCAACACGTCAAAGTCATCACAAGATTAGGACTCGGCATCTTCATATGGAGCAACGTGCATTTAGGCCAGCGGCGACCACATGCCAATCCTTTCCATCATCCACAATCTTGGTGATCCAGTCGTACTTGAAGTCTCCATGACCTGTGCCACCGACCTTGTCCGCCGAGTCAAGGAATTTGAAGAAGTATTGAGAGTGCATCTTCAGGACTGCGGTGCTGACTTGTAAGATGATGCCAAATACTCCCAGATGAGTGTCGATATCCATTCCTCGAGCTCTGAAGATAACTAGGAGGCAGTGTGGTATCGTTGGGGGTCGTCATGTTGAAGGTGAGATTCGACGTTCAGGAATTGTATTTGAAGATTGGAGAGGAAGGTCGCGCGTCGCTATGTGCACTCTTCGAGGATGAGATGTGCACTTGACTCCGTTGATACGATGGTTCGATATCAAATTCGAAGATCTCTTGTTTGATTGTACATGGCGTTGAGGAGATTTCGGAAAGCTGTTGTCTCTTTGTCTTGATCGATTCGGCTAGGCGCAACGCTGAGGTGGCCTGCCTGGAAATTTGGTTAGCAATAGCTCACTGTGGTCTCCTTTTGCTAGCCAAAGATTGCGGATCATGCTATGGGGACTGAGATTACCTTATTGCAAGCACACACTAGCTACCTGTCATTTCCACCTTCCAACACTTTGCTCATCCACCCGTACTCAAAGGCTCTGATTGTGCCAGAAGTAACCCCCGAAGCACTCTTCACTTTGTCCGCCGAGTCCATATAAGTTGCAAAATAGTGAGAGTAAAGTTTGAGAATGGTGGAGTGTACATGAAAGACCTTGCCAAAGACCTTCAGGCGTGTATCGACGACCAAGCCTCGAGCTCTAAAGATCTCGGGCTCAGCTGTACTTGCGGTGCTTGGAGAAGCTATGTTGCTGGTGCGAGTCTAGTGGCGTACGATGGTGAGGTGATTCGACCTAATATAATTTTGTGTTACAAGTTTCGCTTTGAGACGATGAGAATTTGTTTCCGAGGCCCGTAGGTATCAAAGAGGTGTTGTGTGGAAGTTACTCAGGTTGCTTGCTGGGCGTCCTGATTTCAAAAGCCAAATCAAGAGTAGATCTATGGTCAAGGACTTGGTTATTCTTCGCTGTCGGTCAAGTCAATTTGACATCGAAAGGCCAGATCAATGGAAGGCGGAAGGATAGAGGAGGTTGATCATGGACCGTATTCTGTTGTGCTCGACTACTGCCCACTAAGCGAAGTCAATACTGTCACCCTCTACGCAACCTCATTCACGCTAGAACTTCGCATCAAATGTCCGAGCGCGCTCCCCGTGTCTGCGACGTACTCCTTATTCTCCTCCTTTTGCTCGTCGTCAAAGTCGTGCAGTCCCCAATCTCGGCGGCACAACTTCAAGCTCCGTCCACCATGGCTGATCCTCCAGCTGCAAAGAAGCAAAAGGTCAGCAAGCCAATCGTTTTCGCCACACCAGGCTATCAGCCCGATGTGTGCCTCGTGTCTTCGATCAAGATTTCCACATCCATTCGATACTCCTAAAGCTCCGTTCAGCATACTTCAGAAAATGCCTCGACTCCCCAGACAAGGCTCCGAAAGTCACCAATACCGTTTCTACAGGCGCGACGAATGGAGATAGGTCAATGCCAGCTGATAGCTCACGTCTCTCCCTGAACGGACCACAGGGTTCATTCAAGTATCATTGGGTCACCGAGATCAATGGCGATGATAAGTCAAGCTGGTACCTGACAGCAGCGAAGTCCGATGTGAGGCACAGAAGCCCTTATGATGGATTATTGTTAATGATACAAATATAGACCTCTTCTTCAACCTCACCAGACTTCTCGGGAGATACATTTCGAAGATAAGAATGTTCGAGACAATGCTATGTGCAATCTACGTCAAGCCATACCACATCATATGCTACAACGACCTGTTCACCTTGACAAGACAGGCCGGCTTTTATTGTGCGTTACCAATCGTGTCCCGGACGCTCGATCTGGCACTCCATTCAAGCCAGGATTTCGTCGACAGAATTCCCGACAATCGATGCGGAGTGTTCAAGCTGGCGGCAAAGCTGAGAAACAAAGTGTTATTCAGAAAAGCACTGGTGTGGATCGTGGGTCCTTGGTCCATGCCCAATTACAAGCGTTTGAAAGATCCAAAATTACGGAAGATCGCTCATAGAGCATACACAGAGATTAAATCCAAAATAAATGCAATTCATCACCAGCTGTTGACAATTATATCGACTGAGATCAAGGAGTACAGCACATCCATGGAAAATATCGGACTTCACCTGGCAATGGATAAAGGGACAAAAAAGGCTAGCGAGCGATACATTGCATGTATACCCAGATACTTCAGAGAGTTGGATCAGGCACTGGAGGAACGCAACAAATACTGGAGTTATGAGTCCCTTGAGAATTCTATCAAAGACCCGCGCAAAAGCAACCTTGTCTTGAACAGAGCAAGTTTCGATTCCGGCGAGATAGGCCCCGTGGTTCGAGAACAAGAATACAATGAAGAAGGTGAAGAAGACTTGAGCTGGAACTCCAGGGATCCTTTCGATCTCGGTATGGAAGACTATTTCCTGTGTGCAGAGATTGAGGACGATGATCTTTCTTGTAGGTGTTGGGCAAACCCAATGTTTCCATTTGTGTCAGTCTCAATATGTCCTTCACACATGTATTTTATTCTTCCCTCCAAAGTATCCAATATGGAGCTATTGCTAACGAATACATTGCTTAGGGGATATTAATGAGACCGATTTCTAAATGAATCCAACTCAATTGCAAAAGTATCTACTTCTAGCATTGCGAGCACATCAAGAAGATCAAACCTCAGACCCGCTCAACGCCGCAACACTCTGGCTGGACCTATGTCGTCGGTTTTCGATAAAAGAAGAATCTTTTCGACCTATCACAAAGCTTTAGGATTGGTTTTCGGGCATCACCTGCTAGTGAGAGAGGGAGAGGCTCCTTCTGGTTCGAAATTCATTGGCTCTTCATCGCAAGACGACATATTCAAGTCAAATGATCAGAAGAGCGGAAAGAATCTCAACATTTGAATTTGATCGTCTCGATCATCATCCGTGAGCAAAAGTTCCATCCCTGTGTCTTATCTTCGGAGGAGAACCCCACCTTCATTTCAAAGTTTGCGTTGGCCTCGTGGAATTGGATGTATCAGTACTATACTTCATTTTCCAGTGAATTAATACCGTTATATTCGTTTGAGCTTAGACCCCATTGTTCTTGCACTTTTACCAGACTTGTTTGAATAATGACTTAACACGAGATTCGAAGTACAACTTTCTCCAGAGCCGATAGACAAAAGCGGTCAGTCAAAAACCAATTCAATGCCTGTCTCCCTCAAATACAAGATCTCCCAAAAGCTCTCTATCCCGCTGCATGACTCCTCGCTAGCAGCAGATGACTTTTGACAGTCTTCTTAGCAGCAAAGGCACTGAGTCTCCGTTAGCGGCAACATATCATCGATCATCGAGTCACCCAAACTTACAGACACTGTCCCAGAATCATGATCTCCTTCAAGTCCGGAAATTGTGCACCCCTCCACCGCCTCTTCTTGCGAGCCACAAGTGGTTTGATCTGCCAAGGAATGGCAAACAGAGGCGGGCGACTGCATCAATGACTTAGCGTTCGCCTTCGAAGGTGGCGTTTAGGACAAGTCTGTACTCACACACCCTGTTGTTCTTCGATGACAGCTCTGTGCTGCGACGAAGGAGCCAAAGAGCAAGAAAAGGGGTGTAATAGTGGCGTAACGCATTTTGGAAGCTTAGTTGTGACTGTGGGGTTGTTTTCTGAAGTGCTCGATAGGAGGTCGAGAAGATGGAGAATTGAGTGAGCAAGTTTGGTTTGGAGAAACCGTTTCTGGAGAGACAGTAGATCGGGTACGGGAGCTTCCTTAAAAGAAGTAGCAGGACGTACAGTATACTTTCTCTCTAAGCAGAGCTACGGTGAAGATAAAGAAGGCTACATCCGTGCATTTTGAGTTTCACGGAAAGTCTAGATGTCAACATGCGATCGGCGTAATAGAGATGCCGCGAGATATAAGCGAAGTGCTTCAATGCTGACCGAAGCTTGATTACAAATCTTTATATAAAAAAAAAGCAACAGATCCTAGTGTTGGCAAGACCTTGTTTCCACAGCGAAGTTCACACTAAAGTCTCGTATCAATCTTGTTTTTGATTTTTAGGATCTGACAAGAAAGGGACGAAGACGGAATGGGGTCAAACAGGGTTTAATGGGTCAGTCCGATTCAAGACATCGTTTCGCCCTTAACACGAAGAGTTTAATTACTTCTCTATAGTGGCCCTACATGGCCGAAGTGAGTCGGCACTGGAGTTCGGTCCCGAAAAGTAGTCAGTTTGCGTCAACGTTCGGACGAGAATATAAGGAGGAATGGTAGGGAACTATCTTTTGGACGGAAATGGTGACTAGACGAACAGGCAGCGTGTTTGACTCGACGATGAGATATGATAGATTCCCGAAAACTAGTGTTAGTGTCTTAATTCGAATGCTGGATCTGAACCTAGCAGATGATATGGGGCTTGATTTGAATGCAGGGACGGTCAAGGGACAGTATACTTTTGTCCACAACCCGGATGAGACAGCTCAGATGGCCCCTTCACGTGGGTCAAGTAGAGAATATCTGCTTCACAGTATTAGCCATTCAAAGTTATAGCTACAAGCTTCTGATAGGATTAGATTATTTTGCGAACAGATACGCTTAATTCTCATGTCCGGAGCCACTAGGACTCCTATTTGTATGAGCTGGGGATTTCTCTGAGGACACATACATGTTACGGGTCCTTCGGAAAACTGTTTATGTGAAAGGCCGATATCCAAAAGACGCGGAAACTGCAATGTCTATAGAATTGAATAATTCTCGGAAAAGCATGACCTCAGTCTTCTCTCCTGATTACTTTTTGATTCCTTCGTCTCCTGCATTTCCAGTTTAGTCTCCCTCTTGGTCCTACCTGCCCCACCACAACACACTCAGTGCTCTTGGAATATTCATGATAATCCATTTCCTGCTTGTAAAAGTCTAAGATAAACTAGAAATATAAGGATTTCAATAAAATTACGGCTCAAAATACCCGAATGAGTTTGGCTTTCCAGCTCAAGACCCGAAATGTCTCTGCCTGAAGACAAATGCGTTAAGACGAACAACGAAACGTGCTCTCTTGTAGATATTCTTAAAGTTTTAACGTGTTGCTTCTCACTGTATTGATGCACGCAAGGAATCTACTTGATTCCCGAAGTGGATGTTACCTTGGCCATGTTCTACTAGATCAAGCGAGCCTAGCGTGGCATCCAACACCAGTCTTCCCTATGGTTCCTGCCTCGATAATTTCGCAAGATAGTCTAGCGGCTTCTACTAACATATCCACAGCATCCTGGACTGACAAAATCAAAGCTTACCTACTTCCAACAAACTTCGAGTCCATATTCGCGCGCGCGACACAGAATGGCGCCGCCACCATCGAAGAAGCAGAAGACTGACCCCAATATGCTAATCGTCTTCGCTACCACTGGCGGCCTGAAGCCTGATGTTCGATTTGACGTTCTGGGAAAAGATTATCATGTTCATTCAGCACTGCTCAAGCTTCACTCGGCATTCTTTGCGAAGTTTCTAGACTCCGCAGACAAAAACACCATACCAACGAAAGCACCAATGCCCAGTTTCAATATCACTGGATCACGAAGGTGGACGATGATCCCTTGGAAAATGCCAAAGGCGGTTGGTTTCTGATTGCAGAGCCAAAAACATCGGTAATCCTTCACCTTGTCTCCACTCTGAAACAAAAGCAGCTAACTATACAATTGTCCAGAGCGACGAAGATATCCCTCACGCGTACGCAGGGGATGAAAACCATCAGCAAAGTTGCTTTGGGAAGTTGCTGTGTGCCATCTATAGTCATCCATACTCCTTGACCAGACTCAAACAGCTGGGAACTTTGGTGCCGCTGGCCGATTATTATCGCTGCCTCCCAATCCTATCTCAGTCGATCAACGACGCTCTGTTAAATCCATCTCCCAATCTTTATTTCATACCGGGCGGGCCCCGCGAGGTCACGGTTCTTGCTGCAAAGGTCAGACATAAGCTTCTCTTCACGGAAGCCTAATTTTTGTGGCTGGATCACTCGAAGGAGGTCAAGTTCCAGCATTCGAGAAAGTGGCAGATATCAAGATCAAGACAGCCGCCTGAACTGCCAGGAGTGCCTTAATGGCGAAAATCGTCTAAGTATAACAGTTCCTCTATGGTAAGTGATCTTTGCTTTGCCTATGCTGAAAATTCTATACATTTGAAAGAATACTGGTGGGCCAGTTGTGTCAGGCCATATCGGCAGCTTGATACGATAAATCATCTTCCGCGGCTATGATACTCTGGCTAATTGCATCTCTCAGAAGCAGTTTCGAATGATGACAACTTGGATACCCCTATGGACATGCGCAAGGCGCTACTCCAAAGCATGAATGAGAATATTACATCTGCACTGCCCCGCTATTTCAGAGGCATCCTCAAAGACGGTCCATGGAACAGGAGCGATCTCCAACTGAACTCCGAATTAGAAGATATTCTCAAGAGCAATCTCCATTTTTGCCGAGAGCTCCGGGCCGGTGTTGCAGACTTCGAAGAGAATTTCTTCTGTATTGAAATCCCAGACAAGGATCTTCCAGTAAGTAATTTTTCTGCCACCGGCGAGAAACCTCTTGCATAACTTAACAACAGGTACAGTGGGATGCTACGGAAACATGTTGGCAATAATTGGAACTGTAAATAGGTGTCTACGAAGCTCTAATACTGGGATAGGATGATGACCAGCCAGAATGGTGGTTGTGAAGTGATGGCTTCTGCCGCCCCGATCATTTTGCTCTGGTGCCAAATCAGCTAACTCAAACACATTTGTGTGCCAGATACGCGCCTTGAAAGGTAGATTCAAACGATGAGGCCTGCCAAAACAGAGCTTTCTACATTTTCAACACTGCCTCAAATAGTGTTCCTGTGCCTGGAATGTGAACTTCTGGCTTCCAAATTTTGATCAACGTGAACCCCGCAGCATCCAACAACTCCTCAAACTGCTTACTCGTTCTATCCAAAGATCCAAACGCAGCCATCATTTGAATGTCTCCCTGTGCCTCAAACAGAGAAGCCCTTACTTCCGGAGTTGCATTCTCATTGACTAGCAAGATCGAATTCTCATTCATCGCTTCCTTGATCCGGGCCAAGATCTCCAGTGCTTGCTTATCAGGCCAATCGTGAAGAATACTACGGAGGTAGTAGGCCTTCGCCCCTTTGATCTGTTGAGGTTGGAAGAAGTCCTGTGCAAGTGCCTCGATCTTGGTGGGGATGTCTTTGACCGATTCGATGACGATGGGAAGGTCTTGGAGAACGAGTTTGCCCTTCAGAGCGGGGTACTTGTCGTGGAAAGCAGATAGGTCATGACCAATGCCTCCGCCGATATCGACGAGAACGATATCAGAGTCAGACTCAACAATGAGCTTTTCTTCAACAGGGTAGAATTCGAACCCTGTACCATAGAACATTAGCATCTGCACCGCTGGTAAGGTAGAAAGCTCATCGCCATGGACTTCAACATGAACTTACAGTTGATGCCTCGAGTAGCTCGATTGAGACTCATCGTGATGTTGAAAGCTTCCTGATCCCTTGGCCTTGTCTTCAGCCAGTCCCAGTAAAGAAGATCGGTTCCCATGGTAAGCTGGAATGGACTATTGTAAGCATCTGTCGGGTTTCGATATCCTGTTTTCTCAAGGAATGTAGGGATCTTCGCAACCATCTCTCCAATTTGAGTTCTGTGAGGAAAGTTAGCCTTAATGGACTCAACAGTTGACTGACTGCATAACTAACATGTGGATAGTAACTGCACTGAGGGGAGACTGAGTAACGAATCCAGCGCCAATAGGGGTCAGTGCGTAGATCTCAGCATCAATCTGCTTGAACATATTGATAGCACCGAGCATTCTCAACAATCTCTCTGCCTCGAATCAGCATTTATTCGCAGAAACTGCTTCGGAGTCCATACTGGTGAGGAGAGCATCAGCACCAGCAGTTGAAGCTAATTGCTCAATTTTCACGCGGCCACCTTCTGCACTGGCCGCGATGTCGAATAGTTTGAGGTCTACCGCGACTCTCAAGACAGTAGCTGCATGTACCTAAGTATTATCGTGAGCTAGATTCCGGCTCGGTGCTCGAAGAGTTTGTGCTTACGCCAAGGAGAATTCGCAAAGCAACCTCGAATGGTCGTTCATATGCTGTTCTCAGCCTATCAGCAGCTGAGAGAATCTCAGATCTTTCCTTGTCGGTAAGCTCTGAGACAGGAGCATCTGCAGCTGCATTGATATCCGTGATAAGCTTTTGTAACGACATTGCTACTATCTGAACTACAATTGAGGGTGAATAAAATCACAGTAACACTGAGCTCGGTGCGTGGTTTGCAGTCTCGCTGAGACGGGAAATTCAATCGGAGATCTGAACACTTGTCTGGAAATTCTCGAGGGGTCTTGACGGCTTAAGTACAACTTGGAAGAAAGTGTTCATTGAATGGATGTGGTCCACTTCAGCAGCCATCATCCAATAGAGAGCTACACCTCGTCAAACTCTCCATACATTTGACCCAGGACAGCTTTCCTCCGTGGCCCACAATTATTAGTTGCATCATTCACGGGACCACGAGCCAATGGAAGCAGAACAATCTTCAGCTCGCTAAGCATGGATATTCTCCTTCAGGGGCATTTGGCCCCCAATCTCACCCAACAATTTCTCCCTCCTGCGGCGTAGCAAACTTGTTCGCAAACATTGTCAACCTAAGTCCACGCACACCTTCTCCGATACACTCCTTCAACAGAATTCCCTATTAATGTGCAGAAATATATAAGCCAATATGCAGCAGACTACCAGTCGATTTCCGCGACATCCCATGGAAACTTATCCTCAGAGATACAACCGAAAGGAAGTAATCATCAAATTTCCCGGCCTCACCTGGCACAATATGAAGACAGACCAAAGCCGAATTGTTCTTTAGTAACTTTGCAACGACATTCTCATGTGCTTCGCCCCGATACCCGAGTCTGAAAAAGCGTGGGAATGGAACTTGCGCCAGAGATGTTGACCAGGCTTTCTGAGCATCCATTCCCAGAGTCGAGTAGTAGTTGGAACCGGCGTGATTGATCGAAGAACAAAGAGCCTTCCCAATCTTGAGGTCGATCTCATCGAATACTTCTCTAGCAAGCGCTCGAAGACTTTGATCCTCAATGCCCACAATTCGCGATCCTTTCGAACTCCAGGGGTTGATCACAAAGATGGGACACTCCTTGAAAAGAACAGCATTTCTTAGCTTCGCAGCAATAGGTAGGATCATGTGTGCGTTGACATCGATAGACTCGAGGAGGGAAGGACTTGTAGAGTAGATCATCGGAAGAAGGCTAGACAGACATGGCAAGGCCTTGAATCGTTCGGCCAGCTCGGTGATCTTCGATACCTTGGTCCAGTTATCGGCGCCAAAAGGCTTGCCGTAGAAAACCATCAGAAGGTTATAGAATGCGAAAATGTCATCCTCATACGACGTCCAGGTTGCGTAATTTGGAGCGGAGTTCTGCGCAGAAGCTGATGTTAGCACCTCATTCATCTTCGATCTCACAAACCGCGAGGTCAGTGTAGTGAGTAGCAGATACTACAGCGATAGAACAGTGGATACTCACTGACTTGTCCTCAATTTGAAGAATCCAATCAGACTTGCTTGAGCCACGCGTAACCAAGTCGTACTTGTATGGAGCCTTGTCCAGCCAGTCCACGGAGCCAGGCCATTCGAAGATCTCATCGAAGAATCCTGACTTGCTTTTCAAGATGGCACTATGAACCATGAATTGCTGATCCATGACCGTGAGTCGTACATCAGGGACCGAAAGATGAGGAACTGCGAAAACGATGGGCTGCTTTCCATTGTTGACTTCGCCATTCTCCACCTTGACCTTCTTCGAATCAGGTTCTGCCATTGTGTTCGACGCGCGTTGAGTTGTTGTCGACCTTTTAGTTCTTGCCCGCTGCAATAGTGCGCGATGATGGGAAAGGAAAAGTTAAAGATTGCCGGAAGAGTTCGCCTTCTGACGCAGACGATGACCTCTGGGACTGATCACGAGATCTACCTCCGAACGCGCGGCACGTGCTAGAGGACGCACCCAGATCAGGTATACAAGCAGCAAATTGTATCGCGTTCTGATACTTCGCTACTCATGCCTTAGCGGGCAGGAATTCAGAAGTCCAAGAAGCTCTCCTAGCTGTAGTGTCACGTGAAAAGCAGAATGTCATCTGCAAAGTACCCACTCGCTGGCATGGTCCTAGAAGAAACCTGAAGTTTCAAGTTACACGGGACGGAGATTCTTCAATGTAAACAAAAAACTGCATGAATATGTGAGCAAGTTACGGCATGCCAAAGATACTGTTTGCATCATATTAAAGCCGAAGAAGCCATTACACTTCCTGCACGTTTAGCCTTTCCTGCCGGCCTCCAGGCCGGAGTTGTATTTGAGAAAAGCTTGATTGATGTATTTGAGGAGACTCAAAGAAGCTCTGATCAGCAGCCTTCATGCAACAATCATATGTGCTGTGTAAATCCATGCTGCGAATACCAAATAGCACGAGAACCAGTCTCCAAGTTAATCAGTGAGATTCATCGCAAGTCTACCGAAGTGCCCATGAGACTGAAGCAGCCCTCTGCCATCTTCCTGGGCTCTCCAGTGAGAGGGATTGCACGACCAGCGAATGCTGCTATGATGCAATGATGCCAGAGGAACTTCCCCAGACACCTGAATAGCAATGAGGATCGGCCCTTGGTCTATTGACAATCAGTAATGAAAGCGACAGATACTGCTAGGGATTCACCATTCCAATTACCACGTAACTTCCTTCACATCCCATGGAAGCATCCGATCTGGAACACAGAAGTGCAGAAAGTAATCCTCGAACTCCCCTCCACCAGACACAGCATCTTTCATCAGCACCAGTCTGTTCTGTAGAAGCTTTCCCATCATCTTCTCGACCTCATCGTGGGCCTCAGGGTGCTTCTTTGCAGCAGCCGTGAAGCACTTGCGAAGGAACTTTGGCATGATGATCCTTCCATCGTCATTCAGGCACTTTGGGGCCAAGCTCAGCGGATGTTGAACATGCTCGGTACCACTGGGAACAAAGAACTCAGCACCCAGAGGGCAGTTGGCTGCGAGTTGGAACAGATCCATATGGATCTTCATGATGTGTATTTCAGCTCTCTTGTATTGCGCATCCGCCAGCTTGAAGAGAGTCTCATCTGTGAGAGTTTTGTATTGTGGATCAGACCATGGACCAAGAACATGAATGAAGCACTCGCGGAACAGTGTCTTGTGGCGGAGCTTGAACGCAGCTATGAGAAGGTTGGTGGCATCGGCACCGGGGCAAAGCAGTCCAGCACTGGTGTAGAATGGTCCAGTGAGAGAGTTTGAGACAACTGGTAGAGCGCCGTAATATTCTGCCTGCCGGACCATAGAGTTTAGTTCTCCTGCGCTGCTGATCTTGTACTCTCTATTGAAGATTGCGCAGAGCACATTGTTGAAAGCTCTCTGTTCCTGAGAACGTTTGCCTTCAAAAGCAGTGAAGTCTTCATCCTTGTTGTAATTTGTACCGCATGTCAAGACCCATCCAACGTCTTTATCCAGAGTTGTAAACCAGTCACTCTTGAAAAGAGGTGAGCTTGAGGTCATCTTGATACCATTAGATGGGTGAAAAGCTTTCTCGAAGAATGCAGAGCTCATTCGTAGGGGCTCTGCAAATACATGAAATTCCTGGTTGAAGACGAACATGCGAGTATCGGGCTCATTCTTGACCGCGGTGAAGGTGAATGGAAATTCTGAAGACGGTGAGCTCATTGGCTATAATTTTTATCAAAGAGGAAGAAACGGGAGTCCCACGTACTGTGAGAAAGCTTCTGCTTCTTTGCAGGTGGGGGCGCCATTCTGAATATAGTTCAAGGGTCAGAAAAGCCTGAAATTTGTTGATGCTGTGCTTCTTTGCAATTTCAGAGGCTGATTGTCAGATTGGACATAAAAGGGAATGCCAAGAAGGAACGAAGACGGTATGGAAAAAGGCAGGCTCGAGTGTGAGAGATTTTTACGAAAATGGACGCACCTAAACCTTCTCATGAATCTGTAGATTTGTCCAAGCTACACGTTCAAGGAAGTGGGTCAGATCTACATGCCTCACAATCATATTTTAGCTGAACAGCTAGAGAGTAAGTACACTCCATAATTTCTGCTTCCTGAAAATTCATGGGCATACATGGAGGGAAATTAAAGTCATTGAATAACAATGAACCATCTACAGTAGAGGGCGAATTGAGTGTCGCTAATTTTATAGATAACTTTTTTAAGCGGGCTCCACTTCCTGACATTGTGGCTGTGCACCCTTGCCTGGTTGTACCCAAAGGTACCGCTAGCACGAACTACTAGGTTCGCCAAAATTGGCTGATACAATCATAAACATTCGATCTCGGGAAAGGCCGATCTGGTGACATTGCTAACGTTAAACGTAATTTATTAGGTTTAAGTTCTAGGTTTGGATAGGAGCTAGAATAATAGAATCATTGCCATCGTTCCCCATTACTACTAGCTCCATACCATCTTCAAACGCGCGTCGTCCCTCCCTTAATTTTCTTATTACAAAAGCGCAGTTCACGAGCTGTCCTGAAAGTGCTAGATCTTCTAGGATCGACAGAAAACAGTTCGAGAATCCCTCTGGACTAGCTAAGTTCTGGGTATATCCTGCGGCAATGATTCCATACCGAGCCCAATGGTATTCATTATCAGACAGATGAGTTATTGGTTCCTCCACATCATCCCTTGAAAACGCTTTCACGTAGCAATCGAGAACAAGTAAAACGTCTAACGTGAGGTTGGGAATCCCTATTACGGATTGTAGCCAATTGCTGTGGCCAGATATCTGGTCATCATATTGACGATTTGGAATTAGCTTGATAATTTTACTTGCGACGCAGATTCTTACGGGTTTCTCTGGAATGGAAAAGCTTGTATATCCATAAAACTACGCGGGTTGTCTACTTATCTAGTGCTACCAAGGTAGTACAGAATCTGAAGATCCTTCTCATTAATATCAAAGTTGTCGATCCAAGGCTAGTGATAATCCCCTCTATGTTGCTCTTTGAGTGTAAGCACGATTTCGCGTACTTCGTAGTGATACAGTTTCCGGAAGACGTTGGATATTCTCTGAACTTATATAATTTGAGCGCGTGGCAGAAACGATGTAGAGCATGCAAACTTACAGCTATCTCCAGCTGATCAAACTCCCAGTATATGATTAACACAATTACTTTGCGATAATTCCTTCTTATTGGATGCGGGTTTAGAATGGGATTTCTCGAAAGATCTGGCAACTGTTCATTGGCTCGCCGGTCGAGTTCTAATTGAAGCCGACTGAGCGCATTGATCATTCTTTCGCCGTAGATTAGCGGCATGTAGATGCCGAAAATGCTAAGCAGAGAATATGCCCTGTCTTCTGGACGCTTCGTCTCACGATCCTGGGCCTATGACATCCGTTCATTGACGTCAAAATCAGACAGAGCAGCTCCTTGAAGTGCTGGAACAGCGATTCCGGTTATCTCATGAAGCTGTTGCTCTAATGATTTCTTGTCACCAAGTCGCTGGCCATTTGAGCAGAAGAACTCGACTAATGTCGGCGCGATAAGCTCTTGAAGTGTCCAACCACGGGTAAATCATCGACTATTCCCAAATGCTGCTTCCCACAGCTGTAACAATAGATCGATTCGATCATTAGTCACAACATCTGTCAGATATACATAGCACTTTGCCGCATTACGATACCAGCGAAACATAAAGTTAATAGCCTCTGATACCTCATTGTTGTTCGATTTGTCGATGCAATAAGTGTTTACCCAAAAGTACTGCAGGCCATCGCGAGCGGCTTGTTGTCCACAAAACCGAAGCTTTTTATATCCGTCTTTCGTCTTCCCAGAGCTATCCTTCAGATCTTCAAAGGCGACCTCTTCATTATCTTCTCCCCAGGTGTGTGAAAGTATCGCATAGGGTGTTATAGGGTTGGTGATGTCGTTCGTGAGGCTGAATTTGCCATTTGCTTCTAGCTTGAGAAGCCGCATTTGGGCCTGAGCGTTGAACGATCTGCGCGTCTGCCGTTCGATATGACGAGGGTATAGGTGGAAGTGCTTAGATTGCGATCCGCGTAATCTAGCCGGGGGCTAAAATGGTGGAGATGGGTCTGAAATGAAGAGGTTGATAAAAGGTTTGAGGCTGAGGCTCCAGCTGAGAGCTTCGAGGTGATCGCCGGCGCGTAGAGTAGCGACGAATGGCGTTGCGCTAGTGAAGCCATCAAATGGCCACCCCCCATTTTTAATAAATGGCATATCAATTGCGCTGTACGATATATACATCTTAGCATTCTCTATCAAGAGAGAACATTTGGAGATTTTTTGGGTGGTTCTAGTCATGTCACATAATTCACAAATGGAGGGACTCTTATAGAAACCTGTAAAAACCTGTAAAAGCTCCGAGGAAGTGGCCACTTGTCCTCAATATGAACACGCGAGAAGGGTATAGGGTAACGATCTTTCCCTTTTGCCTCCACGATTGTCGACTCAAGAGACATGCCAAATGGAAAACGCCGACTTTGACTGGCTAGACAGCAATTGGGCTTCAAATTTCGAGTTTTCGACATCTGACAGCCCCAGACCCGGCATAGCTGCCGAACCAGCCAGCCAAGCTAGTGAACGAGTCGATCAAACAAGTGGTGAACATGCATTACCACTTCTTCGACTAAGTGGCTAGGAAATGGACAAGCTATATGACAAGAATAACCTTGTATGTATCCATTATGACTTTCGGTGGAAGATCTCCTAGCGTAAAAATATCAAAGCTAGGCATGTTTGTTTAAACACAAATCCCGATCTTATCCTGGCTCTGAGCGATTTTTGGGAGGTTGACTTTTAAGTACAACTTGAAATACTTTTACAAGACGAAGATAAGTTTCTTGGAGATACTTATACATGCGAAGAAATGATTATTGAGATATTGGTTAAGCGAAGCTGTTAGCGCGGCTTATCAAAATGATACAAGAAGCTGGGGATCGATTAGTAGATAATTAACAAGCATTTGGAAGGTTTTGGTGACTTGTTTAGCAAGGGAAGGAAGATAATTTTCAGCATCAAGTTTGTTTATAAGGAAGTTATTGGTGATTCTAGAATAGCTAAAGGCAAGAAAAAGAAGAAAAGCGCTATAGAGGCTTAAAAGCAGTAGAGAGCTGCCAATGCTGGTCTTTAGAGCTAACTTTATGAGCTTTATAATTGCAAAAGTAAACACTGTAAGCAAAGACCCCATTGCTTGCCGGACGAATGAGGAAACTATTATAAATTGCTGCTAACTTAGCTGGAGGAAATTATTTATCATATTAAAGCTAACATGAAGGAAGGGAAGACAAAGAAAACCATCAAAATTAACATTAAGATCCCACCCCACATTTTCCAATATATATTAAATAATAGTCGTAAGCGGAAGGTAAACGACTCTTTTAACTGTTATTATTGTAAAGTCTATAACTTAGAGACTATATCTGGTAAAGACTTTGGGGACGTAGAAGGAAATAGATAGGCTAAACTTAAGAAGTATTGTAATTGTGGCTTGACACAAGTTGATAGCGACAGATGGAGAAATGCGTTACAAATTACAAATCGGGTTGCAATAAATCAATTCCTAAAATTGAACATTATTTTGCAGCATCTAAAGGTTGTCGCTAATTTGATAGTAAAACTTAAGATATCACCAGGCATTGCACTGCAATTTGTAAGCAATATCAAAAAAATTTTGCAAGAGGGAAAGGAGATTTGAAGCACGAGAACATTTCTAAACTCTATTTGTTTATTTTTATTAGATTTATTTGGGAGGCTGTGTAATGGATATTCCTGCATGACGAAAGTGATTTCCCGCAATATGTATATCATTACTCATCACATCAACGCACTACTTTAGAAACATTTTGAATTCCCTTGAAATGAAATTCTCATTTTTGTGCTATTGTTTTTTAATAAATTTCTTGAGTACTCCAAAATGCTTCTCAATAGGGTTGAAATCAGGCGAGTATAGTGATAGGAACTTCAATATTATTTTTGCGTTTCGGCACATTTGTATAACTTTTTCTGAATGGTGCCAGGAAGCGTTGTCCATAACAATTACAGATTTTGGCTTTAGGTATTTATTATAGTGATGTAGCAATTGGGTAATAAGATCCTTAAAATAATCATTGTTTGTTTTGTTGATCCTTGGTATACCCTCCGTAATATAATGCCATCTTGTGCGTATGCTGGGAGAATGTGCTATCGTTTTCCGCGACCGAATTTTGTGATTTGGATTGGGGAAGAATCCTTTGGAGACTACCCCTAGCGCTTGTACCTAGCTCTTTTATTGCAGCCCGACTTATTAGCAAAGACAAGTTGGTAAGACTTGTATTGCGATATCTTATGTAAATAATGATCTCGAAAGTCGGCATCACGTTGTTGAGCGATTCGATGAATCGTGGTTCTTGTTTACCCAGTTGATCGTAAAATCCGACCGATCGAACGTTCCGAAATTTTTCTGCGATATCGATGATAGAGGAGGTCTGCCATCTCGCATCGATATAGGTAGGGCTGTTCAGTTAGTGTATCAAAGAATGTTTTTTTTCATAGGGGATGTAATGCAGCTACGACGGCCGCGCTTCGTTCTTGGGGTAGGCATTTCGGGCTGCTGTCTCTTTCGACGGATTCTTTCAACGGCGCGTTTGGAGCACTTGGCTTTTGAGGCTATAAGCTTGTTCTCAAACCCTTGTGTTAGCAAAGTTTCGATCAAAATATGCGTTGCAGCATCTAGTGGCAGCGCCATAATTGTGATGACACGCTGACTCTGGTGGGTGTACGGATGGTAGAAGGAAGAAGAAATGTGAGGTCAGCAAATTTCTAGCTTTTCAAAAGGCTGGTACCTTTGTGTACAAGCCACACCAGCCACAGGGCCTACTCCGCAACCCCTTAAAAAAGTTATCTATAAAATTAGCGACACTCAATTCGCCTTCTACTGTAGCTCGCTTTTGATTTGAGATTTTTTCCAATGAAAAGTCTTAACCTCTCTTTGAATGAGTTTCATTGTCACCCACTTGTATTTTTCAGATCCTGCTAGGAACATTACCACCTGCATGAAAGGAGAAGTTGAAAAGCCGCCAGGTAACTGGACAAAGCGTCTTCAGACAAAGCATCTCCAGACAAAGGGACTCAGTACAAAGAGTCTCGGAGCAATGGAATGCTGGGCTTTGTTGACATTCTCGCTTGGGTTGCGGAGTAGTTCCCAGGCTCGCTTAGAAGCTGAGGCGGTAGTGCAGCGAGTTTCTCCACCCACAACGTCGACTACAACCAAATTTCAGAAGTATTTGACAGATATAAGGTTTAAGAAAACTTGTGGTACATAACAATACAAAGCAGCTTCTTGTTATAAGGTAAAGTTCAGTTAGAATAATTGCAGTCATCAAAAAAGGTACAGTACACAAGTACCTAAAATTCTGAGTGTCGGAAAATTAAAAAGAAAAAAAAAAATTAAACTATTTTGACGACTGTGGGACTCGAACCCACGCTCTTTCGAACTAGTAATATAGATTTCAAGTGAGAAGCCTGAAACTAGCGCTGTTTGGAAGTTAGAATTAAGTTGTTCTGGCCCTTGGCAAAGGTTGGAAAGGATTGGGAATGATGGAACGTACCCATAACCACTCGGCCAAGTCGCCGAAGTCTTTTTATTGGCTCAATTCCTGCTATTTCATAACTTACGAGCATCAGAAGAGTGTGAAAATTCTCACCCAATCGCCCCACTGTATTTCTGACAGATCATGTGTCACCCCACTTTGGTATAAGCAACGGAGGAAGGTCAAGAAGTCTTGGAGGGTTTTTACCGACTGCCGCTTGAAGAACATGGAACATATATTCTCAAGTAACTTCATGAGTAGCAGAAGAGTATACCTCAAATGGTGTCACTTGTGACATTATAAGTTGCTGGTGTTCGAGTCGTCACCATGATGATGCTTGGCTAGTTTCGCACCGGGCCAAAAGAGTTCGCACCCACAGTACATCTGAGAACGTCTATCTCACTGACTGCGGGGGCGTGAAGGAGTCCTTGAAAACGGTTCAAAACGAGGATCTGATGTCTTGATATTGCCTGCTCAATGTAATTTATGATTTGGATCCTTGAAGAGTCTACACGAACAAAAGCATGAAATTCTTCGCACTGGGTCTTGACATTTCATCTTCACTGCCCCGACCACAAAGGAGTTTGTTCTTTTGTGGCTCAAAACTCTTTCAGAAGTAGCCGTACAATCTCAACTTATGCTCACGCTGTCATCCACCACTGACCATCCATCAAAGGGTCTGGTCAGACAAAGGACTGTGTCTGACTTCCAGCCGTCGAAAGGTGGCTTGGCTGGAAGCGAAAGTCATCTTGGGGCCAAAACGAGGCTCCCGCCAGTACATCAATACCTCAATACGCACCAGAATTTTCGGGAACATTTTGCCGCTACAATCAAATAGGATATCAGGCCTTAAACCATCTTCTATGTGTACCTACTGGATCAAGAGCGCAAATGTACGATAGGCGGAGACCAAATATGCTTTGGCTTGGTACAAAACCGTACCACCACACCCAAGACGCTGAGTCACAAGAAGCACGTTACCCAAGTAGATTTGCTACTCTGGAAGCCACATCTCGATTTCGGTTATTGTAGATTTCCTGGAGAACTACCCCCGCTCTCTCAGGAAGATCACTAATCTAGTTGCGCGGAACATAAAGCTGCCCAATTACTGTATCGTACCAGAATCGTTCTACAAGCCACTTAATAATTCTATCTCAGAGACGCACAGCACGAAACGCTGTCAGAAATCCATCGAAAGCAGTGATAGCGCGATTTTCACAATATGGGAGTAAGCAGCTAGCAATTGTTGGCCACGATGGATGCATGGCCTGAGAGAGAGGTTTGTTTACACACCCCCCAAAACCAGGAAAATCTTGATCCACAGGCAGCAACCTCAAACGCCTGTAAGTCAACTCGTTCAAGTCTAGCGCGACCAAATCACATTTTCGACTTGAGAAAAACTTGAAGTCAAACATCTCAGCCAGATGACGATTTCACGACACAAATTACCAGAGATGATCCGTATGTGATCTACAGCTGATGAGGATCGAATACTTGGGCTTGAAGGAGGCATTGAGAACTCACCAAGCTCAGGCATACTATAGAAAAGAGACGCTTGATCCTGACAGCAAGTTCGAAGCTTTAACCTACACTTCCTTCCCACCATCACGAAATGGCCTCAGCATGGCCTCGATCTGGCCTTACCTCACTCCAACTGATGATATATGCCGGGAAGGCGGTGCATCTTCCCGGCCAGAGTCACGGAACCGGGCAGTGGGCTTCACACAGATACCTCACTCCCAGAAGAGGCATTTAAGCTGCAGGATGTCAAGCAAGTCTTGGTATCCGCATGATGCTACGACTTGGATCCCAGCGAGCAATAATCAAGAAAGGACTTTGAGACCAGCTGAATGTGGAATCGACAGAACGACATTGACCATAGGTCTACCGCCTGTACGAAGAGGACTCAGCTAAATGCTCTTGGATACCGTTTGATGCTTAGATATTTGCATATCCATAAGTCTCAGTTCCTGTTCGGGGTATTGAAATCAATACCAAGGTGAAATCCTAAGATCGGGCCCTAGGACATCCAGAATGCAGGAGCGGGAAGTACTGGAGCTATCCGACTTTTAGGGGCTAGAATTATATGATTGTTTCTTAGGACTGATCACACAGGCCCTCAGCTATCATCCTTGACCTGACGACGTGTGGCATCCGACAATCCAGCCCGAATCCAATGGATTGCTAGACAAAAATGAAACTCCGTCCTGGCAGTGGCCAAGAGAGCGCAGTCTTTCATTGCCGGACGAATGCTGCCGGCCAAGGTGACACACATAACTACAATATGCAGACGGCATGCTCAGATTTTGTCTACAAAATCTGGAAAACACGATGAGTTCTCAAAGCGATCAAGCAGAGGAGACTTGTGAGAAAATCTGTGCTCGAATACGCGTTGTCATGACAAGACCGGCAGTCAACGGAGGGTAGCCATGACTTGTCCCTAGTTATGTTCCAAAGAATTTATAGGACATTTCGTCCCATTTTCGCAAATCTTTGCGACTGCCGGAACATTTGAAAAGAATCATTTAACTTCTGTCCAGCTCACGGGGATACTAGAGGTATCCGTGTATGGGATAAAGGTCGATTCAGAGCTGTCGAGATGTTTATTTGAGGGTCGTCGAGGGGTTTATTCTCAAGCACTCTTTAGAGGATGCCATTATTACCTTGTAAGGGACTTCTGCAATTGATTATGGGCCTGAATGATCGATATCAACGTGCTCTAATCTACAGGCCTGGTTCAAGTCTTGATTGTCTATTCCCGGAGCAGACGCGTTCTGTGAGCAGGCCACGGAACGTGCTTCGCCGCCGCGAGAGAAGCGACCTCATCCCCGACTAGTCCTTTCAGCATCGTGAACGCATTGACTGCAGATTTGCATAGAAATCGGCGGCCGATTATTGGACTTGTTTACGAGATTGCGGCTTGTCGTAGCTGTGCCGCTCCGGTGTACCTTGCATGTATTGCAGGTAGTTCAAATCCTGCGTGGAAGCTGAGCAATCTGCTAGCGCTTACGCGGAGCTGCTGTTCCCTTTACTTCGCTCAGCTCTTGAGCTCGACCTGAGTTGATATCATCTTGCGTTGTAGACAAGGTCTGAGCATCATAGCTGCCCGAACCTCCTCGATAGATGGGCCATGTCTTTACAAAATGATCCTGCTCTCTTCCAGACCACATCTCTGCTGAGATGGACAAACGTCGCGTGCGCTGTTGGCCTTTGTATAATTTACCACACCTGGAAAGTTTTTTATCGTCTGTATCTGAGCCCTCTATCCCATATCCCAGGACGGAAACTTGCTGGTATGTCAAACAACATTCAACCTGCTCCTCTCGTCAAACTCAAGTTGTCTGAACCTCAATTTCCTGCACCCTTCCTATTTTCTTCTTCAACTGAACCTGAATCTCGTTAGCCGCGTCGAACCTTTACGCTTTTTATCATGACACGGTTCGTGGTGGGCAATATATCTGGGAGATTGAAGAGATGCATAAACAGTTTGGTAAGTCTACTTGAACCAAATCGACGAACCGCAGCTAATTCATCTACAGGTCCCATTGTCAGGATAAGCCCTACTGAGGTACATGTGAATGATCCGGAGTTCATAGACCAGTTATTTGCCGGATCGGGAAAGAGGCGTGAGAAGGGCCAGTTGACATTGAATGGACTAGGCACGACGCCAACAGCTATTGGAACACGAGACCATAGTCTTCATAAAAGCCGTCGAGCAGCTCTCAATCCATTCTTCTCAACGGCAAAGATCCGACGCCTCGAGCCAATGGTTCACGAGGTACTTAACCAGATCTTCCAGAGGCTAGATGAACACCGCAGGGCAGATATGCCAGTCAATTTGAACCTTCTGTACCGCGCTGCCACGCACGATCTCATTGCCGATTATGCTTTTGGACAAGGCTCTGTCTGTTTTAGCAGATCAGACCTCAACCAACCTTACTTTGACGCATATCACCAAATGGTGATGAATTGGCACTTTGGGACTTACTTTCCATGGGTTGGTCGTCTATTCAGAAGACTTCCACCTTCCATTGTTAAGAAAGTGATGCCGACGGTCCTTCCATTTATCAACATGATCGAGGTTTGTTCTCACCATGATTCCTTGTACCACTGTGCTAATCATGCTCTAGGCCGCAATAGAAAGGATTAACCGAATCAGATCGACTGCAGCGCTTTCCGAAGAAACAACTATATTTCACGGTCTCCTCCAGAGCAATCTTCCGGAATCAGAAAAGACCTCTGAACGATTGGCAGAAGAGGCAGCCGTCTTGTTATCGGCAGGCACAGACAGCTCCGCCAATACTCTATCCGCCATCACATATCACCTCCTTGCGAACCCTAGTAAGCTGCAAAGACTGCGGGCCGAGCTGAAGATTGCTGTCCCCGCAGGACGTCTTCCAGCATTTGCCCAAGTCGAGACCCTACCATATCTCAGCGCTGTCATCCAAGAGGGTCTCCGCCTCCATCCTGCTGTCTCGTCTCGGCAACAACGTGTGGCACCTGACGAAGATATAATGTACACGAATCGCAGTACAAGCACTGCTTGCAAGATCCCTGCCGGTACTTGCATCTCCATGACTCCAGTGCTGCTTTCACGGCTCCCTGATATCTATCCATGCCCGGGAGAGTTTCGACCCGAGCGCTTTCTAGACAATCCAAAGCTCAAACAGTACCAATTGACATTCTCACGCGGGACCAGGATGTGTCTCGGGATCAATCTGGCGTATCAAGAGATGTACATCATTCTTGCAGGCCTCTTCGGCAAATTTGACGTCTGGGATGGGACTGGAGAGCAGAAGTCGATGACACTGGAACTTTTCAATACAACACGAGAGGATGTGGATATAGTACGAGATCTTGTGACTGAGAATGTGAACAACGACAGTTTGGGGGTGAGAGTATTGGTAAAAGCACCATAGACTTCTGGGCAGTTTTCTTGATAGGAAGCTGGAGGTGCGCAATTTGAGGCAGTTGCCGTGGCGCCAACTCTTCTGGCAATGACAAAGGCAGAGTCATCTGCTGTGCAGTCCGAGTAGATTAAGGGGCGAATTTTGCATCTGCAGAAGGAATATACACTAGGCCATCCTATATTGAAGTCCAAAGCGAAGGACCGGTGGTGGGGATGGGATGAAGTAGCTAAGGCATGGCGAAATGCTACTGTGAGGTTGTGACTTTCAGAGGAATGACCAAGGGATGTCGATGCTACAGCAAGTACAACGCATGCGGCCTTTCGTGGTAATACTCTTTTTTCAGGCAGTTTCCTATGAGTGTCTTGTTTGGACATACCTGAGGGAGTCTCGTATAGTAATGGAGGTCAGAGAGGGGGTGTGTGCCACTGAGCATCTTGAAACACTGTAGAGATGATGTGCGACCAACTGGACAACCACACAAATCGATGGGCTTCTGTTCTCGTAATGTGAGACATTCGAGAATCGAGCCTCAATCCGTAGTGAGATTATACTAGCATTGGATTCCTACTTGCTTCCAATATCTCCCGGTAGAGTCACAACTCGCCGGATGTACTGTAAGAATTAGGAATCAAATTTTTGATTTCTTGGCTCTTCAGAAATGTTAGTCTAGTCCATCTATGCCAATTTGTTATTTGCAAACATACCATTAAGGCCATCTCTCACACGCCGATATGCCTCTTAAATTGGACACATCGGCCAAGCAGGCGCTGTAACTTTTCGAAATGCAGGTATCTTCGCCATCCCTTCACTCAATAACCTCATCCCTGACACCCGGGCTGCGACTCCGACTCCTAGCTCTTCCCTTCGCAGGTGGTCGTCCTCCTCTGCCCTTGCCTGGTGGTGGTCGTACGAAAGCGAAATCAACCTCAATTGTCTGGTCCAACAGCTTGGAATTGTGCGCGCCATCAATCGCCTTGCGTGCCTCGTCCAGAGTTGGGTATTCGATCAGCGCATAGCCCTATTCCGTTCTTCATTAGCTAGTCCCCTTGCTAGCCTTGTATATTATTCGCACCTTCACATAACCAGTTCTGCGATCCAGATTCAAGTGTAGGTTCTTGATCTCTCCGAAGTCTGCGAACAAGTCGTTCAAATCCTCCTCACTGGCCTCCTCGTGTACGTTGGTGACGATAACGATCCAGCCTTCGATGGAGCGAACGGCGGTCGCATTTGTATGGGTGGCCATTGAGGCGTTTTTGGTGTCTTGCTTTGGCTCCGGGGAGAGCGGCGCATCGACATCCATCTCGGTGTCTGCCATGATTGCGGTTTTGTGTGTTGTGGGAAGGAGAGAGAGAGTTTGTTGTTTCGAGGGAAGGTGTTGCTGGAGGTGAGTGGATTTCGAGGTTCGCGATGGGCTTGAAGTGGCCTGGCGCGAACTTTTCGCGACGGGCAGCCTTTCAGCCTCACCTCCAATGGTACCAGAAACGCCAAACTATGTGCAAACAAGCACGGCGAAAACCATCTGATTTTCACTGGTCCTTAGTTTGCATCTAAGAAAATTAGATTGGTACCACTCGAGATTTTACCCTTCTAGAGCTCGGAGATCCGTATTGGCCAGTGAGTTGATTGCCTCAGTTGGAGAGTCTCATTATCCATGGAATCCCGCGAATCAAGTACTTTACGTCAAAGCTTCTACATGAGAAGGGCACAGCTCTTGCTTACTATACGGCACGAAATCGTACTGCCAACCTATCAGAGAGCCTGTTACGGGTCTATCCGACAATTAATTGGATGCACAGATAGAGCTGATGTGAGCAAGATCTGGCAAGGGTCCGAAAACGAAGTTAAATCGTCATTAACCATGGTCGCAACGTTTTGTTTGCCCTTGATATAAAAAGGTTCCTGTTTTCTTGCATTCCATTCCGATTTTCGTATAATAGGTTCGCCTTGTCTGTCCCTCAATGACTTCCTCCAAACCCTCCAAGCACCATGATGTAGTCATCATAGGCGCTGGCCACAATGGCATCGTAGCAGCAAAGACATATCTTCAGTTCAACCCCTCGATAGATATCCTCATCATAGATGGAGGGAAGTCCATTGGCGGGGTTTGGTCAGCAGAGCGAATTTACCCAGGCCTGATCTTCGAAATGCCCGCTCCCATGACCAATTTCACAGACTTCGATATGACGAGAGAAGTAGGAGCTGAGCTCTGGGGCGATGTTACGGGAGATCAGGTCAACGAATTCCTAGTGAGTTTACTGAGTACATCGAAAGGATTTTCTAATAAGGTTAGAACAAATATGCTCGGAAGTACGACATACCCAAACGCTGTCAATTCAACACCGAGGCGGTGCGAGTAGAAAGAAACGGCCCTGGCTGGAAGGTCATCACTCGCCGAGCTGGGTCATCAACAAGCGCCATCGAGGAAATTACCTGCACCAAACTCATCGTAGCAACTGGCATTACATCGAAACCAAAACCAGTACCTTGGGATTTAAGCAGATTCGAAGGCACTTCTTTCCACGCCATCGAAGTAGGCCAACGTCAACACGAGCTGCTCAATGACAAAGTTCAGCATGTGACTGTCGTCGGTGGGCACAAATCAGCCCTCGAAGCTGTGGGAGCTTGCGCCCAAGCTGGGAAGAAGGTCGAGTGGCTTATCAGACAGGAAGGTGGCGGACCGACGTGGATGATGCCAGCCCGGAACCCAGATGGGTCATCCTTAGCCAAACTCTCCACGAAGCGCTTCATGGGCTTCCTATCAAGCAGTATTTATAATTCTGAAAGATGGTTGAATCGGTTCTTCCACAGTGGCAGGTGGTGGTTCGGAACATGGTTCTTGAACTGGTTTTGGGGGTTCATGACGGCCCAGGTTAAAAAAGACGCGATCACAAAGAAGAATCGATACCACGCAAGTGAGAATGGGAGGAAGCTGGAACCGAGTCCCTCAAGGCATGTGCGGATCTATAAAGAACTCCGGAGACTTGTCATCGTATCTACTGCTAACGTGTTTCCCAGCCTGTTTTGGTTTGTACCTGGGGGCACTATGTTACACGGGCGAGATCTCGAAACATTCAAATTAGTAGACGAAGGAAACCTTGTCAATGTCACTCGAGACAAGATGGTATCAGCAATTGGGAAATCAATCAACTTGTCCAACGGCGACAAGATCTTAACAGACGCAATCGTTTACTGTACCGGCTGGGAGCTGGCTTTTCCTCCGCTCTTCTCACCGGAGCTAGCCAACGAGCTCGGTATCCCCGTCGATCCATCCCTCCTCTCTCCAAAAGATAGAGAATACTGGAAAGCTCTCGACGCCAGAGCCGAAGCACAAATCGACAACGATAATCCGATGCTCAAGAACCCACCAAGTAATATTCATATCCCCAAGTCGACCAAGACTCCTTTCCGGCTATTTCGTGCCATCGTGCCCTCTAGTCTGGCGGCACAAGGTGACAGGTCACTCGTGATCTTAGGAAACTACGCAGGCGGGCGCATACAGCAGACTTCTGAGATCAACTCCCTTTGGGCCATTGCCTACCTCGAAGACCTCATGCCGCCCGCGACGAAATCCATACTCTCTGATCGAGAAGCCATGAACAGAGATATCGCGCACGTCGAAGCATTTAGGAAGAAAAGATACCTCAACGCATACCCCTACCGCCTAGCTATATTCGAAGCTCCTGAATACGAGGATATGGTGATGCGAGACCTGGAGTTGAGAGCGGATAGGAAGACCATGCGGATCCCGAGTGGGTGGCGAGGTTGGTTTGGATGGAAGGCTTGGTGTGAGGAGTGGTTTGGAAGTTATTTGGCGAGTGACTACGAGGGGATCGTGGAGGAGTTTCTGGAGAGTGTTGAGAAGAGGAAGGGTTCTGGAGGGCAAGTGTCTTTGCTTAATGGACATACATAGCTGTGATGCTAAGAGAAGTTTTCTAGCATTCAAATGTCCTAGATTTCCGATAATGTCTTTACCTAGAACTGGTTGGTATCGCATACACGATATAACGTTTCATTGTCCTACCGTAAAATATACACCTTCTACCAGGGCACCTTTCTTTACCAGTTCTCGTGGTCATCCCCAGATTCGGGAATCTGCCAAGGCTGGCCCATGTAACCAAGAGCTGTCTCTACGACGACCACGTCCTTCGATCTGAAGACGAAGTATTAGTCAGTCAGCACAGCATTGTAGTAGCTTGACTAGAGAGCGAATGTGCAATGTTAATCGTGTTGCTGTTGCGTCTCGCTTAATTCATGGAAGAAGACACGAGCTGACGCTGAGTAGGTCGCGGAGATTGCGAGTTCTACATGGAAACACAATGACTTCAGATGAGAAGGCTGTGAACATAGTGTATCTTTTAGTACTTAATGCATTATTTGAGAGATTGACATGGCCAGATAATTGAAATCAATGCTTCGCAATTCGCGATATTATTCTGGTGGGAAATTCCACGCACAAAGGTCACCCATACTTTTCTCCAGAGTTATGGGAGCTAGAACGGGAGTCTTGACATCTCGACGAAGTTCTCGTGATATATTGTATACTACCTCTGTGTTGCCCGTACGTGGGACAATATAGGATGATAAATTGAAATGTTCGGGAATGATGTCAGAAGAAGCCCGGCGTGCTCATCCCCATCTCCTTCCGTACTACCAAAGGGATATATGATCTCGCTCGACCTCAGAAACATTATGCTCCTGGTCCTTCATCAAGACGGTTCGGAAACCCCACAACTCCTGACTTTCTGAGCACAATGCACTTGCCCCAAGCAACCTACTTGGCCATTATGGCCGGTCTCCTAGCAGCAGCAAAAGCCGCTCCAGCCCCGTCACACATCGATATCTCAGTTGAAGCCATCGAAAAACCCTTTAACAACAAGGCCTTTGACGATGAAATTAGTAGATAGCACTCCCGCGGGGCCAATCACCCTATCTATTTCTCACAAGGAAAACCAATGGATGACAATCGGGTAACTTCAACAACGGAAAGCTGTGCCCATGCTGAATTCCCCTATTCATGCCCCCGCGGCAAAGGTTATCGAGCTGATCCCGATTGTCCAGCTGGCTGGAGGCCCAAGAATGTCGGTAGGTGCGGTGGTGATTGCTGGACTTGCTGCAGAGGGACCAAGGCAAGCGACAGCAGGTTTACTGCAGATAAGACAGACGAGAAGAACGAAGTGGAGGAAAATGTAAAGAGCTCTGTCTTCGAGGAGCAGTGTATCTCTGCCAACTTTCCTTTCCGTTGTCCATTCGGCCAGCAAAGTAAGACACCGGTATGTCCCGACGGCTGGAAATCGAAGAACGTTGGCGAAGACGGCATTGACTGCTGGACCTGCTGTCGCAGAAAATGAGCAAAGTGTCACGCAAGATGAACCCACGATGAGCCAGAGGACCAATGCCTACCATGGGCATTGCCGTTGCATTGCCCACTCGGCACGCAACATGGGAAACCAGAATGCTTCGATGGTTGGTACGCAGAGGATATGGATTTCGGCGATTATCCATGCTGGACTTGTTGTCCTGAAGAAGAGCCTGTCACCACGAGAAGGGAACTTGACACTACAGACAAGGCAACGTGCGTAACGGTAGACTTTCCAATGAGGTGTCCTTTCGGCCATCAAGCAAAAGAACCGCAATGTCCAAAGAACTGGTATTCAAAGAGTGTTGGCATGTCGAGAAATTATTGCTGGACTTGTTGCCAAGAGAGTGAGCATGACATGCACTTGAAATTGCTGTAAAGGAGAGGAGCGGGAGGGCCTTCGGCTTGATTCGCTGGGGCTAAAGGGTTTCAAGGGTTCCGAGGGCTGGAAAGGGACGAGGCGGAGCTGATATGATCTGGTCTGGTTCTTTCTGCGCCAACGCACCCTCTTTGCAAACCAGACCTAGCACAGCTAAGAAACAATGTCAAGCGAGGCTGTTCCGTATACTGCATTTGGATTGTGAAATCTTGAGTTTCCACCGAACCCGAATTCAAGACGACCCGATAGCAAGGATCATCGAGGAAGCAGTTCGCACGTGGCGGCATACAAATTCTCGCGCCAGAACAAAATGATCATTCTGTTGCATGTCGTACTTTTATGTCAACGTGGCCAGAAGCATCGAATGATTGAGTCATGTCTTCAAGAGGAAATCATGACTCGGCAGCCTCGAAGACAAGCTGTCTCAAGCTCCCCTCGCTAAGTTTAGGGGCAATTCGAGTTGATGGGCTGCTGCGTACTGGTCAAGTTCCATCTTGAAAAAGTAAACTGAGTAAGGCTGCCAAAATACCTATCAAGGTGTGTTTCAGACAAATAATTGCCGGATCATGTATGGTATATTGATTGTGTTATAATTGAGTAGAGATTATGATGAGAGATAGGTAATTGCCCCGGCAGCGAGCTAGGCCATATCCATCCAGGAATCCAAGTCAAGACTCACTTAGAAACCAGTCGCGTAGCCTCCAACGCAACATATGGCTTAGAAGAGGATGATCTCCCTACCTGCCGAAATGCTTCAGCTCCCAGTATCTGAGCGGCGGGTAGACAAGTAGCGCCCAACCAAAGCCGACGTAGTTGCCCATATCAGCGCCGTAATCTCCTACCAAGGCAGCGAGGGGCCCTATGAAGTAGTATTGAGCCATACAGAGCACAGAACCCACCCAGCCGACACAGAACGCAAAGAATGCTGCAATTCCGATCGGAAGTTTCTCTGGGGTGTTCCAGTTGCTCCAGGCAAAGCTAGGATTGCGTCTCCGGCGGAAAATGAATTCTTCTTCGAGAGTGATGGCGATCCATATTACGACCCCTAGGGTCAATTAGCACAAGAATTTCGTCGAGGCATGGCCAACTTACAGTAGCCCATCAAAGCCAAGAAGTTCGTAAAGATTGCGGAAAGACTGTTTCTCCCCGCGAGGGCACAAACAGCAAATACAACCACTGCAAACGTATTCCAAATGAATCTCGGAACCATGGCAAAGCCCCTCCCAAGAATCTGAAAATCGATACCGGAGATGTAGGTAGGAGCGACCATGTTAGGAATGAGGCCAAGAGCTGATACAACTGCGCAGAATCTGCCAAATCCACCAAGACCAGTGTATCCAGCTACTACGAGAGCACCGGTTCCAGCACCAGCAGCTTCCCAGGCTGGGTCGTTCTGCAGCCCAGAAGCAAGACCTGCACCAAGCGTGAAGGTAAATGTAAATGACAATGAGAGCCCTACCAGGGTGGCAGCAAACACCTTCCAGCGTGAAGCAATTTTGGGATCGCAGTAGACGAGGAAATCGGCAGCTCCTGGTGCGTAAGTAATAGCTGCACTCAAGCAGATAGAGAAGAAGCTCAGTCGGTTGCCTGCAAGTGTGGCTCCTTCGACGGTTGAGGGAGACTGCGTATCAAACTTTGGACCTGCCGTTCCAGCCAGGATCAGAAGGACTATTGTTTGTGGAATGAACGCGTATCTGCAGAATGTCAGATGAGGCTGACTTAGGTGTATGGGAGATTCTTACCTTTCGAAGTAATGGAACAGCTTAATCCCAAAGGTGGTGATTACCCACGTAATGATAGCAGTGATAATGATACCAACTTGTACTGTCAGACTGCCATTACGTGAAACAGCAGAAAGCATTTGGCCTGCTACAACAGCATCTATCATGGCATAGCCAATCAAGACCACCAGATTGAGCAGGACACAGATTTTCACAGGCCACCATCCCATTGTGAATCTGGCGCAAATCTGAGATCTAGTTAGGTTGATCCAAAATTAAGGAGAATCGGACTTGTATGAACCATTGTTCGATTACCACTCCATGGTCCCCAGCCAGCGGTGTATGCAACCGGAATGGATCCGACTATTCCTCCCATCACACTGCATAGCACAGCATCGCGAAAGCCCAGGCCATACACTTCTCGGCCAATGCTCCCAAGAGTAATGTTTTGTGGTGCCGTGTTGATCGAAAACCACATCATAACAATCTGGGAGAAACTGAGGGTTGCCCTTGCCGTCTGCTCATTATGTTTGACTCGATGAATGCCGCGGGCCTCTACACCAAGCATACGTTCAATCCGCTGAGTCCATTGTAGTACTTTATTATCAGATGAGGCAATTGGATCGTCGATATGAAGAGTCGGGTCTAGTTCGACTGAGGGGTCCTTCTCGGCGGGAAGTTGCAGTTGAGATTGTGTTTGGGAAGTATCATTTCCTCGTCCCTTCTCTATATCTGTCATCGGTTCGTCACTGGAAGCAATCCTGTACAACAATTAGTATATCCGGCCATGCGCAGCAGAGTATGGGGAGCAAGGGGAGGCGGATTGCATGATTCTTTCGCTGGCATTATCCAGGATCAAGTAGTAACCGTATGTTCTCAGACCGTAGCCCAACCCGGGTACCATCTCCTACTCTGCTCGTCTATTACGAGAAAGAAGGGTGGATGGTACAGAGAGTTGGGCATTGGACACCGGTTCATTCGCCTGGTTACATTACCTGGATGATCGGAGTAAGCTGTCGTGCGACTTGAATGCTGCATATTCCCATCGAATTGCTGAATTTGTTCGTACATATTTGATATCTGAGCCCAGTTGTCGCTGGTTATGTTGGAGCAATTGGGAGCTTGCTGTTATCGTACCGTTGTGAAGTCTTCCGTTAGGGGTTTCTGGAGCTTCTGAAGCTTGGGAAAAATCTGAGAGTGGGGTGAGATGGTGGGATGATCGACAGCGTGGGGTTCTGATCCCCAGCCTGGCGGGCAAAGCCAAATGCCGACTTGGCTTGACTGGACTTGACAACTTTTGGGGAAGAAGTCCTAGGAACGAGTATACCAAGAACAGCGACGACATTTGAACTAAAGGGTAAATGGCTTACCCTCTTGGTTCCAGTCGATGGTCTGTTGTAGGCAATATAAATGGACGAGTCTCCCTTTTCGGAATGCCTCCGTTATGTCTGTGCCGTGTGACTGCAGTCACCCACTCTCCATACCTTTTCTTAGTATCTCTTTGATGGCTTCATTAAATGTCAACCTCTTAATTGTTCCCTAATTGCACATAGAACCACCAGTCTTGCAAATTATCGAGTTCAATTTGTTCCCAACCCATATTCGGAGTCAGACAGAAAAAGAGGCGTTTATTAACTTACCCCACCATGTCTTCCCCGCCGGAAATCTCCCTCTCGCTGGTAGAGTCCGAGGATGACTTCCTCGAAATAGCAACACTCTACGCCCTTGCCTTCATGAAATCCCCTCTCATGGATTTGGTCGTGGGTCCTCCAAATCTCGAAGCTTCAGCTGCCCATCTTTGCCATGTTTGTGAGTTTTCCCTCCCAAGACCTTTTCCTCTTACTAATTCAACATTATCATATAGGGAAGACAGATCCAGAAACTCGTTTCATGAAAGCTACTTTGCCCTCTGGTCGTATTGTTGGCTTTGCCAAATGGAATTTCTTCTCCAATTCCGGCCCCCAGAATCCTTTCCCCACCGAGTTCCCGCCAGAGGGGAATCCCGAGCTTGGCAAATGGCTTTTCGGGGAGTTTGCTCGAGTTATGAACGAGAAGATGCTGGGCAAGAAATATGTGTACATGCATATTCTGGTCATCGATCCGGAGTTTCAGAGGCAAGGTCTTGGGAAGCAGATGCTCGAGTGGGGGTTGAAGCTTGTGGATGACGAGGGATTGGAGACTTACATTGATGCTAGTCCAGAGGGAAAAGGACTTTATGAGAGACTTGGATGGAAGACAATCAACGTGCTGGATGTGGATTTGAATAAATGGGGTGGGAAAGACGAAATATCTACAGCTTACAGCATGATCAGGCCAGTCGGGGGTAAGAATATGTAATTGGGAAGTAATGTGGAGGGCAAAATATTTTCATTTTAGATTTGCTCACGAGGCAGAGGTTGCTCCCAAAACTCCAAGAATCCCGCCTCCGCAATTCCAAAGCAGAAATTGTGCCCTCATCAATCCATTTTCAGCAGCAAATGTCAATGCCGAGCTTGAGATTCAGCAAAGACCAGCGGCAGCAACGTTTTCACTGAGGTAAGCCGTCTCCAGTTGCTCAAACTTCTTCTTCATGTCGAGCAAGTCGTCGTTGACGATCTCGAAGGGATTGTTCTTCATATCTAAGACATGAAAACACAATTAGCATGGGCCCAAGCAACCAAAAAGTGTATCCGGAAGAACAAGAGATATGAACTTATTATTGACTTTATCAACCAGCTCGTCCCAGATCGCCTAGGTAGCGGTATTTGAGAAGTTTTGGTGAACAGATCCAGCGACGAAAGGGGACTTTCTACACTTCTCGCACTTCGCATTTTCGATGAAGATTGACTTCAACGAGGCGAATTGCTTGTCGACATGTTCAATGATTGCATTCTGCACGCTAATCTGTTGTGCTTGCGTCGGATTATAATAGCGGAACTGGTGCTGATAGTCTCTGATCTTTTGAAAATTGACCAGATATCCACACAACATCAAGGACATGTTGGTGGTTTCAGGGAAGAGAGCACCATTGGAAGCCATGATGTATGAGGTTTTGATAAAGTGTTGTGGTTGTATTGTGTTGTATTGTGTTGTGGATAGAAGGGAGAGAAGGTGCTAAATGTCGCTGGGAGGGGCAAGTTGTGTTTGTTGTGTTGCTTGAAGGAAAGAAAGCGTGTCTCGAGGTGGAAGGAGGCCTTTCTTATATAGACTCGAGAAGAATCCCACAAGCGAAAAACTCAGAAATTCGCTGGTTTGTTTGCCTGAAGTTTGCTTCTACTGAATTCATTTGTCCCCGTTTGGACTCAATTTAACAATGAATGGCCGGAAAAAATAAATTGCAGTCCCAAATGGTCAGTCAATCAGCCCAGCTTCAGCCAGTCTAGACTCAAATGGGTACTAGCGAGGCAAAATCTAATTTTCAAATAAGGCATCGGAGGCAAAGCATTCCTATTCACGGTTTTGATATTTTTGGCTGACCTGCAGAGGAGCGTAATTTCCTGCCTGAAAATCATTTTCACTGACAAACGGGAATGAACAACACGATACAACGACAAATTCATTTTGTGAACGCCTAGATGGAGTTTGGTCGCTTTTTCAGGTGTGAATTATCTTGTCTTGGTGGTCAATGATAAATTGGATTCACTCTTGGACAGATGGACTAGCAAATAAGATACTTGAAAAACATCCGTGATTGTTGGAATATTAATAGATTAATTCAGCTCCAGATGTGAAACTCTGAATCTGATCGGTCAAAATTGAGAATAGCATAAGCACCAGATTTGCCAGAAATAGATGTGACTTCAAACAAGACGCATGAGAAGAATCCTTAAGAAAAATCTTGATCGAAACTGAATATCCTCAACTTCAGATACTAGACTTCGGAGTTTAGGTGATCAGTAATAAGACAGAATCTAAAGTATAGTACATCTTCATACATATTTGTTACATGATAGAAGCTCGAAACATGATGGAGACCTCAAATAATAACGAAGGAACTCGGGTATCAATAAAAACACCACGTGACCATCCCGATCTGGCTGCATGGTCCGGACATTGCCCATAGGAAATTCTTTGACTTAGGTTCTGGAGCCAGGTGGATATTGGGCAGTATTATATACATTTATCGCTTATGCATGGCGACCACTTGACATCTTTTGCAAGGCTGCAAACTCTGACTTTCGCTTTCGCTTGTGAAAGTTTGACAAGCATTAATAGATCTCACTTGCTTGTAGACAACTTTCGGTGGGAAAACAACGCCCCGCGGTGAATAAAATAGGAAAGTTTGTGCCTCCACTCGATAGGTCAGCTCATCCGCTTCACATCATGGAAGACGTTCGGCATCTCGAGGCTAGTTCCAAGCAATAAGTTCTAAGTATGGACGAAGGGCGCAAGTCCTAAAGTGGAAAACCTCAAAGCCGAAGCGTGTAGAGCAGAGGAAATGTTTTCTTTGGATCGGATGAATGGTTTCCGGAAACCTTCTGCTTTTGTGACTTGCTCGATTGTCAGTAATGTCTACCGCATCGCCAAACGTAGCCTTGGTGCAGCGAATGTGTGCGTTCGTAAATCGGCGATTTATGATGATGAGCTTGGAAATTTGAGATGATAGAAATGTTTCCAAAAATGGTATTGGCAGCGTAGGTCACAGGGCACTTGGGACTTTGCGCAACAAGTTCTTGGAACCTGCGATTTGTCAAGCTGACTCGATGTAATGTCCTGGATTCGGCGGAGTTGTAGATGAAGGTATTCGTGTGATATGGAGTTCTTTTCTGACTGCCATAATACTTCGAACCTGAGCCGGCCCGATGTTGCGTGTTGCCCGTTCACTCGTGGCCAGCCAAGGTTTCGACTTCATCTGAATTGTGATTCTCGCTCGTCTCGAAGGCTCAAACTGCAAGAGGAGGTCCTTCCGATTTTATTTTTAAAGCTACAGCATATGCTGCAACTCTTAGATTCGCTTACTCCATCCCATTCGAATAGCTCGGCACAGTCGAGGTTTTCAGAACATCACCAATATTTGAACATCGATAGTCAGAAAGTGGATAAACAACTAAGGAATTAAGCGACAAGTATGTATTGTTTGCTGAATACATCCACAACACCTAATAATATGCATCAGAGGTACAAGACCCCAGATTGTGGAGATAACTTTAAACTTATGCACTAGAAGCTTTAAGTGGAGAGATGAGCAACAGAGAAGTTTCATAATTCAACAGCTTCGAAGTTTTGAGGTTCTGTTTGATGATCCCGGTTGGTTTCAACCCTCAGACGAAAGTATCATAAGGCTGACGAGTGCTCGGGAGTCGCACAGACAACAAGCTATCGGAACTTTTTACGACTTCTGTCTGCTGGATTTGAGCTGCTTGTTCTGTCTCAAGTGCATCTGATCCTTGACGAAAATCGTGCAGCACCTTGGATGTACACGCACACCTGTTAAAACAGAAGTATTGAACTTGCGCAGCCAGTTGTCTGTGTTCAAGACATAATTACGTACGACGTCGTTTTGATATCTTCACAGATATTTTCTGGAAGCTTGGAGGCCCGGGTTACAAAAATGCTGAAGCTTAGCGTACGTGCAATCCGGTTGGCGAAGAAGTTTTCGGCCAAAGTATCACGGAGCGAACACGCAGTGGAGAGGCTATGAAGTATATAATCTTTGCCAATTCTCTCCTTTGATCACTCCTCATCATCAACATTCTCATAATTTCCTCTTCACTTTTCAATCATCCATCAGCTGGTCTGTAACATTTTTCCTATAATCCTCTTGTCTACTACCCTCAAAACTATTTCGATATCTGCCAAGCCGGTCTCACATCCCTTTGACTATCACAATGCAGCTCACTACCAGAACCGCCTCTCTCATTCTGCTTTTCTTCGCTGGCATGGCATCCACAATGCCAACACCAATGCCCGATTCGGTTGTTGGGCTTGAAATCCGAGAACCTCAGCGTGGCGGTCCTCCCCGTCCTCCTAATAACGGCAACAACAATAACAATAATGCTCCTCCTGCAAACAACAATAATGCCGCCACAGCAAACAATAACAATGCGGCTGCTGCGAATAACAACAATGCCGCTAACGTCAATACCAACAACAACGCCAATAACGGAGCTCCTCCACCCAACAGGAACAACATCATTGACCTCACCGCTCGTGAGCCTCAACGCGGTGGTCGTCCTCCACCACCTAACAATGGAAATGGCAACAACAACAATGCACCAGCTGGACCGCCACCAAGAAACAACGCCGTCGATACCACTAAGCGGGCAGATACACCTCCTCCACCACCCAAAGATCAGACCCCGCCGCCTCCGCCTCCGAAGAACAACATTGTGGAGATTGGCGAAGAAGCTTCTCTCAGCGAGCGCGCTGATGCACCTCCTCCACCACCAAAAGATCAGACACCCCCACCTCCCCCAAAGAACAATGCCGCTGTTGTCAATGCACGAGCGGATACACCTCCCCCGCCACCGAAAGATCAAACTCCTCCACCACCTCCCAAGAACAATGTCGTGGAGGTTGGAGAGGATGCGACACTTGATGAGCGAGCTGATGCTCCACCACCACCTCCCAAGGAGCAGACTCCTCCACCACCACCAAAGAACAACTAGATAGAACGCGGAACAATTATAACCGTTGGAGCTGGATCTTTGAGATTGGTCAGAGTATTAGGATCCATTCTGCCGTCTGGGATTGTGGCCCGAGGCATGGATGATCGTCCACTGGTACAGCGAAGGTCAATTGGTGTTGTCAGGCTACAGCAATACTGGATTGTGTCAAGACGTCCAATAAAACCATGTTCTGAATACCATCCCACCCCGTGAACAAGTGAAAATGTCTGCGAATAGATGTAGCTAGAGTCGCTGAGGACTTCGGATGAGTATCTATTGAAGGTGACCATCTCGACCCCCGAAATCATCAATGAACCCATTCCTCCCTTCTTCACTCAGTATCTCTTTTGTCTATATTTTCGATGAAGTCCAAAAACGAAAGAAACAAACAAATATAGATTATTACAACCTAACTTCCCAACTTGTTACTGCTCCCAGAACAGCCTAGTCCGTCCCAAACAAAGCTAACCGAGGCCCCTTTTCCCCAATTTCAGGGGTCACATCCCCTGCACTCGAAACACGGCCGAGGATTGCACGCCGCGTCTCCTATCCCAACGCCCATCGAAAAGAAAAGCAAAGTCTCTTTCCTCCCCTCATAATGCGCCATGATACGGCAACACGAGGATGGCCGTGTCGCGCTTCCACAACCAGGGCCGACAATCCGACGTAGACGATCGCGCCGGCTTCTTTACATCATCATCGCCCTCATCCTCCTCTACCTCCTCATCTCATACGAGCCTATCCCTCTCCCAATCCTGGCGCATTCGCCCAAGAAGATCACCTTTGATACATATCCGACATACGAATATGTTTCTTTGTACAGACAGAAAGCCGACCATGCGTTCGAAGCAACATTAGATGCGAAATTGCGAGCGCTGGAGCGCAAAACGATCGAGAAGATCCCAGCAGACAAGAATGGCTTCGCGACGAACCTGACGATATGGCAGATTGCGACGCAGGAAGCTGCTGATGCACTGCCACTTTGGACGGCGCAGTGGAGAGACAATAACAAGGATTGGTTTTACAACCTGTTTACTTCGCCGCCTGCGGAATTGTATGGTCATTTCAAGGGCATTGGGGAGATTGCGGATATGACTACAAATATCACGGATACGGTGGTGCAGAATGACTTGATGCGATATCTGTTGCTTTGGTACCATGGAGGATTTTGGACGGAGATCGAGACGTGGGATAGGGTTGCGTTGAGGGATTGTCCGCCTATTGCTGCTGTGCTGGCGAATCAGAAGGATGTCAGTCTGATGTTGGGCATCGATGCCGACGAGTCGTTCCTGAGCGATGCTACGCTGAAGGAGTGGAAGTGGGCGAGAGGTGTCGGGTTCGGACAGGCTGTTATGTGGGCGCCGATGAGATTTGATCCCATACTCAGGAAGGCGATCGTGAGAACCATCAGCCATGCGAGGATACATGCTGCATTCGAGCAGGAGACGTGGAGGGAAAAGTACACTGCCAGAGTGGATTATACCGGGGAGATCAGTGGGAATGGGATGTTCACTGATGTGGTGCTTGAGACATTAAGTGCTGCATTGGCCGAGGAACATGAAATGAGGGACAGAGATGCGGGCTTGGAGAGGAGGGTTACTTGGAAGAAGTTCAGAGGGCTGAAGGAGGTCTTGTGGATGGAGGGAGAGCAGATTAAAGAAGGGTCCGAGGATGATTTGAGGGGACTTTCCGTTCTCCCAATTAATGTGTGGGGAAATGGGAAAAGCCATAGCAAATCGGGAACATCAGAACACCCCATGGCATGTGTAAATCATATGCCTGGCTTCAGGCCAAAGCAAGATTTGAAGAGGAAGGTCTTTGGGTAGCGTCTTGTATGTCAGCCTCTCTTCTGTCACTTGTAACAAGAAACTACTGTCAAGTTCTTCATTGTGCTGAGGACTTTCTATGAATTCGAAGTCATGGCTGAAAGAAAAACATGGAAAGCAATGACAAACGCCACCATGCAAATTCTTCCAGTACATGCAGACTCTGGCTGATCGAAGTAACAGAACTTCAAAACAACATAGTCATATCCACCGTCCCTTCCTATCCTAGGCCACGTAGGCGTAACTTCCTCCAAGAGACGACGTTTGCAAGCATTGGAGCGTTGACATGCATGCTGCTGATCCAAACTATGTTCCAATCATGGTCTCTCTAGACCAGCAAACATGTGCCCAGCAAAGCTAACAACGCAGTCAGTCATGTATAGCCGTCTTCAAATCCAACGGATGAATACATGGATCCTTCGAGAACGTGGTCTGCAGACCCTTCCAAACAATGGACTCTGCACACTGGGCTCCGTTGTGACTGGCATTTGCTCTCTTATCCAGCACTTTCTTGACCTTGATAGCACTCTCCACGTCTGCAAACACGACTGTCGCATTTCCACCATTGTAAAGCCAGACCAGTTGCACATTATCCTGTCCGGCAATCTTGCAGCACAAGTCTGTCAACTGGCGCTCGCCAAACATAAAGAAGAATTTGCCTTTGACGATGGTGAGTCGTCGAGTTGCCCAGGGGTGGTCGTTCATCGATCTAATGATGTCGTCTGCTGCCAAAGGTTCACCACGTACGACATCGACGATGAAGCGAAAGCGCTCTGGTCGGGATCTCTCGCGCTCCTTCATCAAGACATTGTAGAATTCATTGGCGTGAGTGGCATATTGGAAGATGATGCCAACGAAACGGGCTTGATTATCATTGTCGAAGCCAAACTGGATTCTGACTAGGGGACCTTCGTTCACAGCATTTGTGATTTCCTGTAAGCCGATGTTGTTCGGAAGATTCAGGAGGAAAATCAGGCGTTGCTGCTCTTCAACAGGTTCTTCCATGACGTTGACTACCTTGGGGATGCGGCCGGTTGGATTGAGACGTGGTGCGGCATTGCTGCTCTTGTGCTCTGGGTGAAGATCGATGATACGAGTGTCTGGATCTGAGGCGCTGGCAATGTTTGCCCACGACGAAGTATGGGTGGTGATTTGCTCTGCAGCAATCTTTATTGCAGATGATTTTCCCTTATCGGCGGCATCTTCAGAAGAGTGCTTCGTAATCTCTTTCGAGTCTGCGATTTCTGGGATCGAACTGGTTGTAGTTGCTTCATGCGATGGAGGTCCAATTGGCTGCTGTGCTGTGGAACGTGCGGCAGGGTGCGCGACAGCGGGGACTGCGACTCTTGGAATCGGAGGCAACAAAAGTTTAGATGACTGGAGATCAGGTGGAGAGGGATGTCGATGGCCGTTGATGCCATTCTGAATTGGGCTCTCTCGAGACAGCCGAATGCCTTTTGGCAGCTCCTTTCCCAGCAACCCAAACACCACACCAGGCTTCAAACCCATGCTGATGAACAATTGGCTGCCACTCTCATGCGTGCTTCCATGCAAAGCTCTCTTCGCATCCTGAGCATCATCGGCATGCTTCATAACAACCCATCTGAAGGTTTCCTGGCTGCCCACTGAGATGAGGACGGGCGACTTGATGACCCTTCCGAACGGCATAAAAATGTCTCTGAAGACACTGGATTTGATACCGAATGGTACACCTCTGACGTAGAGCACCAGACCAGCGCGCTCTTCAGCAGAATACGCCGCAGGAACACCGGGAATGTGCTTCAACACCTTGAGATCTCCCTCCGTGATCCAGACGTCGTCACCCTCAACATGCTTTCCACCAAAGAGTTCGTTGTATCGGGCAGCAGGAGGCGAAGGTGAGACCTTGAATTTCCAAATGTAATCCATCTTTTGAATCGGCTATTCTTGTCCGAGAAGCAATTTGTTCAAGAAGCAATAGTCTGATCTGCACGGTAGCAGTTTGGTCTGTTGTTCTGAGTTTCTTCCTCAATGTTCTTTCGATGTTCACTGCGTGTCGGTAGAGGTTAAAGGAGAACTCTTGGGAAGAGCGTGGGCGCGTCGTAATAAGCGCGTTCGGGAGGGAAGTCTAGACTTCGAATGACGCTAGCAGGTCAACATCAACAAACGACGTCGAAGCCATATTTATAAGTGCTCACATCTCTGCGACGCTTCGCTTTCTTACTAAGGAGACTGTTTCGTTGGTTGAAGTTTGCAATGGAAATACGATGTACCACAACTAACCCAATTGTTGAGGATGTTGTGGTAGTCACTCGGGACCGGAAATTCACTCTCAAGCTGAGACAATCATGTTTCCTTCTGCCTTGGAATGGTTTACTGCATGATTCTCATGTCTTTGATTGGATGGCAGCAGTTCCATAAGGTACTTTGAAAACATGTCATTCTTTCATTGTTTGCTGCCCCTCTTCACAATCGCCAAAGCAGAATCTTTGACGATCTACTTGATCCCTATCTAAGCATAAAGGTTATGTGCAAAGAACTTCTGACAAGTGGAGAGCCCTTGCAAACCCCTTTTGCCCTCTCTTTTTCAGCGATGTTCCATCCCTATGAATACTTAGCCCTCGAAATGCTCCGTATTTTGAGTTATGCTTATCCCCAAGTCTCAATCCTTCGCTTCCTTCGCACCCAGCAAGGTATCTCTGCAGGTTCATCAGCAGAGATGCTCATGACCTTCTAGACACAACGGTCAAAATCTGGAAGCTGGGTTTGCTTCACACAGCCAGTACATTTAACCTCATCTCTCAAATTTGGAGAAACAACCTCCAAGTCATTGCAAAACGCGGTCCAAATCTTTCCAGCACGCCGGTATTTGGACGTCTTGAAAATTCTAGATCCCAGTATTCACATCAATCGTCCCAGCAATCCAGTCCTCCTGAGTCTTGTCATACACAACCAAGAAATTTATCGTCAGATCGTGGCATGGATGCTGGCTGGTTGCGTCTCATTACTCCACGGGCATGGGATGAAAGCGAGATCAAGCGGTATAAGGCCTTTGAAGTAAGTGAGACATAGCTTCAAGAGAGGCGCGGTGGTATGGCACTGCTTCATGCGTTTGGAAAGGTGGACGAAGATGGTATCGCCGTTCGGCGGGATATCACGTGATGTATACTTCGGCTGTGGCATTTCTTGCACAGCATCACTTGAGACATTTGACAACGGCACCACATCCTAGTACTCGAAACAACAATCCTCAGCTTGAATACTCCCCTTTTCTGTAGATCATAGGAGAAAGAATCAAATGTCCAAAAGGTTATTTCCAGAAACCTATTTTTATTGAAGTCCAGGTTCCAAGTCTACACATTTCAATACTTACGGGAGCTCCTAGTCTTACTTTCACCACAGATTTGAAGACTCTACCAATCTCTTACTCCCAGAACCTATTCGGAGTCTCTCCTAGAGGTCTCTGCAGTACGCGTGGATCGCCTTCCAAAGCTCTTACAAGCCTCCTCAAATACCCCTCACAATCTCCCGGCAACGGAACCACATCCCTAACGACATGAGGAGGCAAAACGACTGATCCAACCCTCCTACACTCATACTCCCTCTTAGTATCCAAACCTCTCATCTCAATCGTCCCCTCCCACTCCTCCACACTCTCCCTGATCTTGGGTACAACAACCAGGTACGCGTTATACCTCGTCTCATACCCCCACCCATCGTCCGGATCCCCGCCCTCCTCAACAACCCACTCATCCGTATGAGCCCACAGGAAGCTACTGTACCGGTACAGCGTATGCGTTTCATTACTCCAGTCATTTTGGACCTTCACATCATCCACCAACAATGCCTGTTGAATCCTCGGATACCGCTTAACATCAACCGGCAGCTCCAAAACCACCACATCAAGCTTCGGGTTCACATAGACCTGACTATGGGCGCTCCCATCGTCGTAGTAATTCGTAAATGCCACTTTATAAATCTTCAATCAGTAATCTCGCGTCTCTCGAGAGATATGTAATAGTTTCGGAGAGAGTGTTGACTGCTTTGAAATAGAGCTTGTAGTTCGGCGAGTTTCTGGAGTGGTCGCTGATGAGCCAGACGTGGACGACTCGTGGAGTGAAGGGGGAGTCCGTGTAAGAGTAGATCTGGTGGCGGATCTCGAGGGGTAGGCGGAGGAAGGTTGGCGGGAGGGGCTCTGCGAGGGCCTTTAGGTGGCGGGATGGTGCGATGGAAGGCTTTTGGGAGCGGGGGCTTGGTGGGCTGAGGAAGGTGGCTAGGCTGTTCATTAGGTATGCTTCGTACTTTACCCGCTCGGAATCGGACAAGTACTGGATCGTGTGCCTGTTGACGTCTGTGAAGCGCGAAGGTGGAGATGAGCGCTGGTATAGACCGTGGTTCCTGGATGGATAGTATGGTCTGAGACGCTTGTCACTTTCGTGAGGTAGCATCTGGCCCTGATTGGTATTGCCAGATGTTTGAGGTCTCTGGTTGATGGGTCGAAGATTCAGAGTAGAGAAATCCGTACTTGTCGGTCTTGGCTTAGATTCTTCATCCCCAAGATCCCAATATGTGGACTTGATGGATTCTGGTGATGCAATTGTTGTAGAGATAGGAGATGTTATCTTGAGCCAGATTGGAAGTGTATGTGGTCTTGATTAACCCTGGTGGAAAGGAACTGGCTCGAGGTTGTAGATTTTGGCGGCTCTTTTTTGAGGTCAGATGGAATCGAAGGTAAGTAGGAAGAGAATATTGCTATTTTCAAGAGCGCGCACCGATAAATTATTTGCTTTCGTCAGACGCTAGACGTCGGAAGACGGGTGTAAAATAAACAATTTCAATTCTGATTCGCTGCGGCCTATTTTCATTTGTTCTTGTTCAGCTGTTCAGCTTCGAGGATGACGAACTGGTAAGTCCACGAATGGGTTTCATTGTGTTGATTGTCTATACTATATAGATCATAGGGTGCGAAATTTGACGTTTGAAAAGAAACACAAAAGTGAACGCGTCAAGCGTCAACTCACAGGGACAACAAAATACTGGTACTATACAGTTCAATGCGATTTGATCATTTAATCACTTTAACATAACAAATTGAAAAGCATTTTTATTGCAGTATGCATCCCTCCCAAATTCAGACCGGGTATAACGCGCCATCCCATGCTATCAGACTTTAATGTCATGAGTCAGTGAAAACAAACTCGCAGACCACCCATTTATTCTTTAATCCCACAGATCATCGATACCAACATCCTTTCCCTTCAGCTCCAAAGCATCCATAAGCCTCAACCACATCGCATCCCAATATCCCACAGGAACACCCACCAACCGATGCTCAAGCTTCCATCCCTTAGCATTCTTCTTTCCTCCCAAAGCATCCTCAACATCAACATCAAATCTATCTTCAATCTCACACATCTTGAATGCCAAAACACTCCTTCCTTCCTTCTTGCCTCCTCTCAGCCAATTTCTCTGCTTCAGAATCACACCAGCGCCCTTCAGAATCCTGCCATCGCTCCGAAGATGCATGTTAGCCGTAGTGTGGTACACGCAGACAAAGTTTGGTGGCATGAGCTCCATTGGTGGAAGTGCCCACTTGTTGATCATTGGACAGAGACCGTTGAACAGGAATTCAAGGAAGATCTCAGAACCGAAGGGGAATGTGACGGTGAGAATGTCATTGTGGAGCAAAAATGACATCGGGATGATTTTGGTAATCGTACTGGCATTGAGGGAGTTTGGGAGAGGAATTGATGGCTTGTGAGGGTAGTGTTTGAAGGCCAGAGTACGAGCTCGAGTGCTCATCAGGTATGCGGCAGGTGGTGGAGCGCTGTGGGGGTCGTGAACAACAGAAATGGCGAACTTGCGGGTGACATCCTCGTTCTCGTTATTCTTCTTGCTGATCTTGGACTTGATCCTGAACCAGAAGGACTCGTTGGTGAGAGGTATGAGAACAATACTATAATAAAAAAGATCAGAACTTTTCTAAAGTCAGAGGCCATGCGAACAAGAATAGAATAAGGGAGACTTACTGGATGTGGACATCTCTTGATGGAATACCACGAACTTCTTCAAGAACAAACTGCTCCCAAACCTTATCCTGCAATTCAACCGGCAACTCAGTGAATTTGACAAACTCTCCCATCTCATTAAGCTGCAAGATGTTCAAGCCTTCGGTGGAAACAGCTTGGCCACGGAGCGAAGTATTGCGATAAGCCATTGTGAAGGTAGGAGAAGCGAGACTAGTCCTGTGATTGCTGAGAAAGGCGCGCAATGCGTTGTGTCGTTGTTGTTTGTTAGTGTACTTGAAGAGAGAGATCGGCTCGAAAGAGGTTGCTTTTATGCTGTGGTGACGTTCGAGGGCGAGCTCGTTTGTTGACATCTCGCTTAGCGTGGCGCTAGCGTGAAATGTTTGCTCTCGAGCCACGTGGGAGTTTGTTTGCTTTGGAGGTGGACGAGGCGCCTAGACCATCATGAATGTCCTGAAAGATCTCTGGGACTTTGCAACAAGGTATCTGCACAAATCGTCAGCATAGATGCGTGGGGGACCATCGCAGGGGTCTGCTTGTCTCTGACTCAAGACAATATGCCTCCCAATACAAAGCCCCCCACGAGGGAAGCGCTAGGCCTCGCATACTCTGGGAAAGGTAAGCTAATCTTGTTCATAATTGTCTTGAGCGAGCTTTGCGCATTTCTCCGGGACCCAATGCTCGGCAAGGACAGGTCTTTTAGTTGCGGTAGGTGCCGCTTCGCCTTGAGGTCAGAGGCGCGCTGTAAGTTGTCTGGATGCACGGCATTGATGAAATCAAAGCTCTCTGCTGGATCTGGATCTGAAAATTCCCTGAAGATGTGTCCATCTTGGGGAGTTTGGAGAGGACGCCGTTGTGTGGTGGGGGGGATTGTTTGAGATCGACGTGTTTTTCGTCGGTGGATGAGGACTCGCTGTGAGCTCGTCCGTCGAATGATGCCATCACCCGTGAGGATCGCAAAGATGTAATCCACTTCTCAGCCGATCAGTTGGCCTTTCACCACATGTTTGTCTCTAGGCTTACTCTTCAAAATCCGGTGGAATCTTCCAACAAATGGACCAATCCGAGAGCTCATCGTGCAAGAATTGTTGAGAAATTGTAATGTGAGGTTGCATTTGCTTTTCCCAGGGTAAGTTGGAGGCCGTCCTTAATTGCTAATATTCTTCAGTTCCAATCTTGAACATGTCATTGGAAGACGGCTGAAAAGTTGCGTGTCCCCGAATCACGACTTGGCCGCTCCCCGAAAGTGCCGAAATTACTATCAGAGTGTCTGCGATATTTCGCTGATTGAGTACGAATCGAGGAATATAAAATTCTTGAAGGCGGGTGCGAGAAAAGCATACTCTGATAGTGGTAATTGCCCAAAGCTTGTAGAGAAGAGGAGAGGGAGGAGAGGCCCCCTTTATACCTGTGTGTCTGAAGCACAGACCTTGCCGTCTATCCTTCACTAACTCGTGTTCACGTAGCCAACGAGATCAACAGCTTTTGCAAGTGTTGGAAAGTATAGACACCCTTCGAGAGAAGCACCAGGTCTAGTTCTAGTATCTTGGCGGTGCAGAAGACCTTCACAACCAGGTGGAGCTTGCCAAACCCGTTCAGCCTGTGGTGCATGAGAGAACGGGGAGCTTCAATCTCATGTCAGCTTTGATTGATCTGATGAACAGAGATTAGCAGCGCCCTACGGCAGTAAACGAATAGAAATGAGTCAAGCGAACCTCAAGAGAAGAACAGCGGAATGATACTCCCCGGAATCCTCAGAACCGGGCCCAGGATCGAAGAGGGGCACCTATTCTCGTGAAAAGAAGCAGAGCGAAGTTGATGTGAAATCTCTTGGGAAAGGAGTGGAACGGTAGCGCTTGAGTTGGCTATCATCTCTGGACTTCCTTTACCGAACCCTTTGTTATCTTTGGATATCGTCCAGAGCAGGGAGGAACAAAGCTTTGACCCTGATATTGTTGAAGAGCACAAGAGAGGAGCCGTGCGAAAAATCAATAGATCGGAAGAAAGGACAGCGCAGAGCGCGCACGCGGAGTGATGTTTGGTGAGAAGATGCCTTTCGCTGCTTCGGCCAAGTGTCAGCTCTCATTTATATCTGCTAAACAGGTATTGAGGATGTTGGAAAAGTAGCAATGTGTCCAACAAACCTCAAGAGGAGAAAGCTTGACATATCTAAGTGAGAAATTCAAGAAGTGATGGAGAACCACACCGTGAATGAAAGCGAGAGCGAGGCGTGACCGGACGGTGTCCATCCGCACCCCTGAATATCCCAAATAGAACCGGAGATATGCACTTACACTTTGATGGTGTGAAACAACGACTTTGCCCTCCTACCTCTACATTGCTCAAGAACGGATAGTAAATTCCAGTACGGCAAGGAAGAAAGATCCCTCCAGCAGTGAAAGGCAGCCATGGAATGTATGTCTTTTGAGGCAATCGAGTAATGGACGCTCGAGCTGCTCAAATCCAGATATGACACATTTGGAATGCCAGAGCAAGCGCCAAAAGGAAAAGCACTCGGGGAATCGATAAAGTAATTGAAGAAAATGATTTCAGGCGAAGAAACTCTATGACCAAAGGTTTCATGACTTCCTCAGTGTAGAAGGTCCAGGAAAGAATATATCTCGAGAGTGTAAATTTTAATGCAAATGGAAAGTTTTAGCTCACCTCAAACTTTAAGGACTTCGTGCCGTCTGTTTTCGGACCATGGAGTCTGCCTTCCATGCTCGCTCTTATAATTCATAAGATGTATGCATAGACTGAGTCAAAATGAAACAATTCTCTTAAAGTTGTCTAATCCGAAAGAAGATCGAGGTCCTGCTGGACTGAATAGGTTAGCTGGATGTCTGGAGATAAAGGACACAGAGAATGAGACTGTATATTAATCATCCTTAGAGTCTTCCGATCATGATACTGACGTTCAGAAAGAATACCAGTCGTTCTTGATGTGAGATTGGTAGGGAAGCAGAAGTAGAAGTAGAAGCGGAAGCTTAAGATCGCCTAGTATCCTGCTTGTCTAGTGGTATGTGGTGAATATGAAAGAAGTGAATAATAAGAACAAGACGAAAATGGAGGGGTTAGTGTGGAAAGTCTTGCATTTATACGTCTCGCAAATATGTACTCCCTGAATCTCTCTATACTCGCTATGCAAAATCATAAAATCATAAGTCATTGCGTTGCACGCCATGAGGTATTGACCATCCCTCGAAACTCCGTTCCAAATGCCCGAATACCCCAAGCCAGAAGCTCGAATCTCACGCGCTCGCACCAATGCTCGTCTTGAATCTCCTCCACAGCTCCCCAGCCATCGCGTCTCTCCCCTCCCTCGTCCTCTGCACCGCATCCTTATTTTCCTGCGCTCTCCTGAATAGATACTTCATACACTCGCCCGTGGTACCCCATACCAGATACTTGTAAGCTTTCGGCACATCGACACTCTTCTCCGCTCCGGATTTAGCCAGAGCCTGCTTGGCAGCAACTACTAACTCGCAGCTGACTTCATCAGCCATACCCTGCAATTGCGCGTAGATGACATCAGGTGCCTTGTTCCCGAGACGGATCTCTTGCGTGCAGAGGGCTTGGACTTTCCGGACGGAGTGGATATTGTGACCTGCTAGGACGAGAGCAATATTCGGGAATGGCGCATTGGTACTTGTTTTTGAGGAAGGCTGGAGAACCGAGTTGTAGGATTTGAGAACCAGTGCTGAAGCGATACCATCGTATGCAGCGTCCGTGTCTGCCTTGGTGTCATGGATCAAGTGTCTCGGATCCGATCCCAGATATGCGCCTCGCACCAACTTAACACCTAAAGTAAAGCCTCCTTTCTGAGCTGCCTCGAGATGACTAGCAACGACTGCTGGAGTAGCCTTCAAATACGCCTGGTATGTGCCATATATGACCGCCTCTCCAGTTGCCGTCTTGTTATACCTCTCCATGTATTTCAAGGTCCAAGCATCAATACCCGGCTGCAAAGCAGCTTGCTCCGCATCAAACAACAACTTGACGCCCTTTTCCGCAGCGAGATCACACACCGAATCAATTGCCTGCTTCAGCGCCGGCGAAGGATCCGCTTGTCGCGATAAATCGTACAAAGCTTGTGACCCAGCACCCGTGAACTTCAGCGCGACATAATCTCCTGGTCTCGTCATCCGTACAGTTTCCAGCGTCCCGTTTGCCCACGGTATGATTTCATTCCGTATACAAGCTTCTGCAGCCTCATTGTTACCACAAGATGCCAAAGCGTCTGTTTGTTTCTTGTCGAGCACGACTTCCTTCGCGTATGCGAGAATGACGCCGCTGAATCCTAGGTGTCGTAGACCGTCGACTGTTTGCTTTACTTCGAGGGCGTTTTCGCCGGCGCAGAATTGTTTGTAGAAGGTTCGTTTGAGGAAGAAGCGGAGGAGGGGGTTGGAATCGGGGGAGAGGAGGGCGGATTGTGAGTGTGCGAGTCTGGCCATGATTGCTAGAGAGGGGCGGAGGAGGAGCTGGGGATGGTTAGATTGAGCCATCTGGGGAGTAAAGAATGTCTTACTGGTGATGAGGAGATTGACATTGTTGCCAATGACCGCAGTATAGAACTTAATGGGAGAATTGATAAGGGTGTTGGTTTGGACATCTTTGGTGGCGGTTCGACTGTGATTGCCTGTGATAGAGGAAATTTGTCTGAAGTTGTATGATTTGAGGCAATGGATGATCGTCGAGGTAATGTTTGGGAAGAAATAGATCTGGTGGAAAGTAGTGAAGCATTCTTGCTCTTCAATGCCTTTGTTATCGCCATGATGAGTGATAGTCCGCAGCTACCGATAACAAGGAGCTGGGCGAAGTAGAGAGAAATGACAAGTGAATTGATTGATAGGTGAATTGTGTGACAGGAGACTCAAGGGAAGGAGGAATTGATATTTGAATAAAGGAAACTCCGAACTCGGTCCCAAAGATCACTCATACCATACCATACTTATCTGCATATGGAGGGGTATCGCCATGTATCGCGATGATGTCGCTAATCAGCCCGACGATAGCCGACCTTTGTTAGGTCAGGGGTCGAGACAGGCGGAGAAAGTGGGGTGTGGCGGGAATGACGATTGGGTAATTGGGCGCTGTGGTTGGACAACACTGCATCAGAAAGAGCTTGAACCAGAGAGCTGCGGCGGCATAACAATCATGCTATTTGTGATGTCCCGGCATTCGTACGGATACTCTGACTATCGGCGGCGGCTGTTGCTTCTTTTCGTCTTCCCCCTCGGCGTATGAACTCCACCCACCCTAATGGTCTACCTCTTGCTGCTCCTATTGCATCCTGCGCAAGTCCATATGCCAATCCAATAGCCAATGAAGTCTTTGCCGTTCTCGCAGCTGTAGTGATAGGGAATCGGTCTATGGCAATTAGCTCCGTACATGATACAGCAGAAGAGAGTGGTGAAATGGCAGCATACTCCACAGCGAGAACCCTCCAGCAATAGACAAACTTGCAATAACCGTATTCAAGAAATCCTTCGTCCCTCTATACCGATCAAACATCTCCTCGATGCTGAAGAACCCTGCCGTCCAAAAGCTAACTTTTGCACCCATCTTCAATCCCTCCTTGACACCCCCAAGGGCCATATTATAATTCTTGCTCTTGTGATAGAGATACCAACCCGTAGGCGTCGTAGGTAGTCTATGCGCATTCTCTGCTCTGAATCGGAAGCCTGCCATCTGGCTACCGTGTGACATGCCTAGGACGAGGCCCGAGACGAAGGATATGGATGTTGCGATGGGGAGACGCATGCCGAAGGGAAAGGAAAAGCGGGAGTCGATTCGCAGCTGGCGGATTTGTTCGGCGCGCCACTCTGCTCGCTTTTTGGCTTCTTCTTCTTCTATTGGAGTGGACATTATGAGGTGTTGTTGTATAGACGTTGATGGTTGCGCGAGGCTGAAGGATTGCTTTCTCGTGCCTTGCCTTGTCCCAATTTCGAATCCTTGTTCTGTATCACGTGAAGCGTACCTTTTTCGCGATTGCTCTTTGTCTCTGCCTGTGAGGGGCACTCTTTCATCTCTCCTCATGCTCGAATGTCAGAACAACCACCTCGAATCACCGCGCAGTGACCAGTCCGACAAGATGGTGCGCAACCCATGTTTCTACTTTTCTATACAAAGCTGATTAAATCACAGACGTCCGCAGAAGAAATCAAGTCTACCGCCTACACCCTGCGCTTCAAGCACGGCAAAACCACCATCCTCCTCTTCATCGAACCCCTCACACCCTTTCCCGCTATCCTTAAAAAACTACTCGCCACCCTCCACGAGCGATACCCAGAAGGCCTTCCATCCAGCAACTCTCCCTTACCCCTCACGATCCCCAAATCCGGAATCGATGTAGTGCTTGGTGTCCCGAAGGATACTTATGATTTGGAGAAGGGATGGGATGAGTTGGCGCTTAGTGCTGCGGGACTGAAGGAGACACCCAAGAGTCTTGGGATCAAGGACGGTGCGATGTTGGCGTTTGCGTTTGCGGACGAGGAGTGCTGGGCAGAGAAGGGAGAGTTTGATGTGCAGTTCAGTAATGTGGATGAGCTTTATCCGGAGGAGGAGTGAGGTACAGGACCTTGAGATAAGGGGAGGGACTGATTTGCATGGCGTTGGAGTCTGGCGTATCGAGATGGTTAGGCATCACAGGGTGGAATCTGGTCGAACGCATGGAAGGTTTCTGCACGAAACTTTAGTGGCTATAACAAGAATTACAACTGTCGACTTCTATAATCGAATGTCTCCCGGGCTTTCTGTTACTGGGATTTCTTCCTCTTGTCTCCAGCCAAATCTCCAGCCATCTTCCTTCCATCAGGTCCAACCTTCTCGATCTTCCTCACGTACGCAAAGGCAAACGGATAAATCGCATCAGCCACGAGAGCAGTAGCCCAAAGGAAGACCGAGAAGGAGTTCATGAAATATTCATGTCCTTCCCTCCAATGATACCACATCCATCCATAATTAGCATGCAGACCTAATAGCGAGCCTAGCGCTCTTGTAGCCCTATCCGGTCCGTCAGCTACCCAGATCCCAGCGCCTCTTGTAGTATAAAGAGTAATGCCCAAGGGGAACAACGCAGGAACTTACCAAATGCTATAAGTCACACCACCAGTATGTCTCCGAATCGCCAACTGCACCAAACTAGCCACGGACAAGTACACCTGGCTTACGACAGCAGTCCCTGGGGAAAATCAGAAAATTAGAAACCGCCCCTCCATACACGGAGAATACAATACTGCAACTCACAATACCCCAACTCCGTCGTATCAACCTCCCCCTTGACCCCTCTATAAACCTTCCCAATCCTCCCTCCACCCACCCTCTCCTCAATCCACCACCTACAAAACGCCCACATCCCCATCGTACACCAAGCCGTCGCACTCCAGAACACAGACCCAAGCCACCTCCCCACCCACGGCCTATCCTTCCACTCTTCCCTCCCATACTTCAACATACCATATACGAGCCCTAGATCGATGAGAAGCCAGATTGAAAAGACGCTTTTCTCGAGGAGAGTCTCGGAGACGTAGAGAGAGAAGATGAACTCCCAGGCGATGTTGAGGGAGAGCGCGGGAAGGGGCATGCCATAGGTGCGGTCTTGGAGAGAGGCTTGGGTGAAGAGGATGTAGCAGAGCGTCCAGAGGGTGCCGCCGAAAAGAAGGAGGAGGTTAGATACTGGCAGGTAGTGGGATGGGACGTGTGAGGGGGGAATGTCGTTGGATCCCATTTTGAGATGGGATGGGGTTTGAGACGTGGTTGTATTAATTCTTGGACGAGGGTGAGGAGGATCCGAGATGGAATGGAATTTGAGAGATGGTACAGGAATACAGAGAGGGAGAGAAGATAGGGTCAAAAGTTGATGGAACGCATTCACTTCTCGCAATGCAGAGCCGGCTCTGATTATGTGTGCATCTCCTGGACGTGAGAATTTAGCCAGGGGCACAGTCGCTCACTCAGAACCCCTGTCAATCAGATATATATGACAGGCATCTTTCTTACCATTCACTTTCATCCCTCAACCTTACAGAAACTGTCCAGAAGAGAACCCCCGCTGCAAAACAACAAGGCATGTGAAGAAGCTCGGTAGCGCAATGGCACAAGTCAACAAACTCGCCAAAGTCAGGGGCCAAATCCCAGCTCGAGCGGACCTCGGCTCCCCAGATTTCGGCAAAGCTTCCCCCGCAGCGACGACATCCCATGACAAAATCACCATCATGGATGCACCACGCTCAGCGACGGAACTCAATGAATACTTATCGCGCGAGAGTATTGTCTGTACGACCAGCTTTACCATCACCAGCCATATTCAAGGGGAATCATAAAGCACCTGAAGCTCGACGCGTACTTTCAACATTTACATTCCAGACTAGGATTTATACCCCGCGATTGGCGAGTAAAACTCGTATACTGGGATCGAACGCGAGATTGGGACTATCTTCGACGGGCCCTATTGGAAGGAACAGGATAGACATCATGACACCTCCAAGACCGGACCTCGAGAAGCAATACATGTCCACGAAAGCCGAGAAGAAAGTCGCGGAGCCACGACCAAGCGCCAGGTTTGTCACCAGCGTTCTCTCTACATGAGGAAAAGCGTAAAGGCTAACTTATATGAACAGTATCCTCCTCATCTCCCCCCAAAATCAAATCCTCCTCCTCCACCGCGTCCGCACATCATCCTCCTTCCCCAGCGCACACGTCTTCCCAGGCGGTAACCTCTCGTCCAGTGATGGCCATATCCCAGCTCCAGAAGACAAGGATAGACATGTAGATGGGAGGAGCTATAGAGTTGGCGCTATAAGAGAATGTTTTGAGGAGAGTGGGATCTTACTTGCTAGGAGGAAGGGAGGAGAGGGTTTACTGGAAGTGGAGGATAGTGTGAGGGAGAAAGGGAGGAGAGATGTACATGAAGGAAAGATTGGCTTTGAGAAGTGGGTTGAGGGTGTTGGTGGGGTGGTTGATGTTGGTGAGTAACAACTTTCTTCCTCTGGAAATCTGTAATTCTGTTTTTGCTGCCATTGTCTTGCTGGTATATCGCTACCCCTTTTCCTTTCGAGCATATTAGCGAAGTAAACACCCTTACTAATGATGAACACAGACTCACTCCATCCCTTCACACGCTGGATCACGCCTCCAAATCTCCCCAAACGCTTCACTACGCAAATGTACATCTATTTCCTACCTCTCACCCAGAATCCAACCCCAGCATCAACATCAACATCAAGTAGCATCACCCAATCTGTGGTCCCGGCCCCAACATCCGACGGCGGCCTAGAACACACAGCCGCCCTCTTCGCCCCCTGCTCAACCTGGCTCTCCCAAGCCCGCGCCAACGAAATAATTCTCTTCCCCCCACAATTCTACCTTATGTACCTCCTCGCACCATTCCTCACTCCACTTTCTTCACCCTCCCAATCTCAACTCCAATCCCAGCGAGACGCCGTCCTCGAGTTCCTGAAAGGAGATGGCGGAGATGGTAAAGGTATTAAATGGGCGGACAAAGTCATGAGTCCGATCGGCCTGCTGATGCGGAAGAGTGATGGGAGGAGTGTGTTGGCGCTGGATAAGCCCGGGCCGGAGTTGAAGGGGAGTGGGAGGGGTGGGGATGAGGGGAGGGTTGTGCTGGTGAGGTTCAGGAAGGAGGGGCCGAGGGATGTGGAGGTTAGGGGGAGGGGGGAGGTTTTGGCTGAGGAGAGGGAGGTTGGGGAGGCGAAGTTATAGAGTGAGATTCGTGGGATAGATCTAGACGAGATGCCTCTGTGCAGCCAACATTAATGGATAATATTCCAGTCAGGATCCCCAAATCTTCAGAGTGACTCTTGCATCTTCTATAACTTGCATAGGTCGCAAAGCTTGGTGGCACTCAATCCCTCCAGATACTCTTTCGTGGCATTGGGTGCGATATCCGGCACGTGAACTTGTATGCATACAACGACCTAATATCAGGCTGCGGCTGAGAAAGCGGGACGACATGATCTCGAATACCCTCCTCCAGAGTCGCAAGAAAAGCTGCGAGAGACCAATTCGCTACCGAAATTCTTCGAGTATCAATCCCAGGAATCTAGAAAGCCATGGACTCGCTCAGGAAACTACGTTCGCGCCTACCACAAGGATCGAAAAGCTCTGCTTCCTCCTCCACTGCCGGGCTTGAAGAGGCAAGTGCATGGGATCCTTGGAGCCCCATAAATACAGTGTTCACTAATGAATTTAGTCTTTCGACCGAGAGGGTTCATCTAGTTCTACGCCAAAAGCATAGTTGAGTGGGCGGCCGAAAGGCATTATTGTTCTCACAGACTTCACCGATTCAGACGAGCAGTAGCAAGGCTGAGTACATAAACCTTCAAAATATCTGGACAGTAATCAAGATAACAGCCTCCCAGCATCATTGCGTTACATGGCCTGAACGGACATGCTCTCAACACATGGAAAGACGGCGACACGATCTGGGTCCGAGATTTGCTTCCCGGCCTCGTTCCAAGCGCCTCCCTGCGCATATCTACCTATGGCTACTCCTCAGAGATAGTCTCATCGGGAGTAAAAGGCCAGATGTTGGACTTCGTACTCAGCCTGCTGAGTGCCCTCGAGACTCTTCGGCTATCAACAGAGACTACGAAGATCCCGATGTTCTTCATCTGTCACAGTCTTGGCGGTATTCTGTTCAAGAAGTGTCTTTTGATGGCCAATGAACGGAAAGAATTGTATGGTTCTATCGTCCAGTCTATTCGCGGTGTGGCCTTCTTTGGGACCCCTCATAGAGGCTCTGGCAGTGCAAGCCTGTCGAAGACCTAGCTGGACATTAGCCATGTCTTCTATCCATCCCTGCGCTCTGACTTGGTTCAGAACTTGAAGCGGACTGCAGAGGAGCTCGCAGATATTGGCCAATTAGTACCAGAGCTACTACAGCCATTGGCGATTATTACCGTCTATGAAACACGGCCGTTGGATTCTGCGAAAATAGCGGGAATCATTGTCGGTAGGGAGTCTGTACTATTGAATCTGCCCAACGAAATGGCCATTCCTGTCGATACCGATCATCGAGCTGTCTGTCGCGTCTCCAGTCCAGACGATACGCGATTCCGACCTGTGATTTTGGCGATCGCGGCATGATTCAAAAATTGATTGTTTCGAAATCGTCAAAGAGAATATATCAAGAATGTTTAAAGGTTCTGTACTTTGACGAGTTCCAACAACGGCGTCTGCTTCTGTCAAAGGCGTGTGACGGCACCTTTAAATGGATCTGGACAAATGACAGGTTCGTTGAGTGGTATGACGGTGGATCAAAGATGCTCTGGATTCATTGGAAGCCTGCTAGTGCGAAGTCGACCATGATGAAATTTATACGCCAAGGCCTGATACATCGTCCCCATCCTGCCGGCGAGAAGTACATTGTCGTAGACTTCTTCTACAGCGTCCGTGGCAACACCGTCGAACAAGAGCATATCTGGATGCTCAGATCTATTCTCTGGCAGATCCTTGCCCAATGTCCATATTTATGGCCAGATGCCGTACTCCAGCTTTTCACTCTGGAATCTCGCTCGAAGGCTTCCGACGAACCGGAGAAAATAGCAAATTGGTTCTCTAGTTGGCTCTCCGATGAGAACTTACAATGGCTGCTGCAATCAGTAAGCCAGTGTGACAGTACACGCTCAGCCATCACGATCTACGTACTTGTTGATGCCATGGACGAATCCGAGCTTCTCAACCGGCGACGTATTGCAATGTCTCTACTAGAGCTTACGACACACCAGCCTAAGATTTCTGACCGGCCTATCATATTCAAGGTTCTTGTTGCAAGTCGCCCGACCCTACAACCGACGCTATCAGTAACAAAAGCATCCGGATGAATTTTGAGTCTCAAACAGACCAGGATATCAGAATTTATATCGAAAAGGAGTTGACTTCACTATCTGAGCAGCTCCCCTCACTTCGACATGATGATTTGTCAATCATACAAGAGACTTTGCAGAGAAAGTGCCAAGGCATTTTTCTCTGGGTCAAACTGGTTATGTTGGAATTGCAATGGAAGTATCACGACGAAGGATGTAGCTTGCGTGAGATGGAGGAGATTCTTATCAGCATACCCGCAGATCTAGCGACGTTGTATGATCGTATGTTTCTGAAAATTGAATCACAGACACCACGACAAAGGAAGGAAACAGAAGCAATACTTGCCTGGATAGCGAAGGGCACAGTGTACCACGACTTGATGAATGACATCATCGCAATAGCGGCGTGCGATCACTCTGAGCTTACTGCATCGACACTGACCAGGAATCGGCTAGGAGGACACGCAGAAATAGAGAAGAGAGTCTTCAGCCGGTGTGTTAACTTCTTGGAATGGACACCAAAATATAATGGGTCACTCTGCCGTGGGTTTCTCAATACTTCTTTATCTTTTCATTGGCATGTATATTGCTTCAGTTCCTTATATGCCGTCACTTCTGCTGCTCTAAACCACGTTAATCATTGCACTGACTCTTCACTAGAGTTTATCCATGCCACTGCGCGAGAGTTTATTACCACACGACTACGGGCAGTCGACAGAGAGCAGCTTGTGGAAGATCAAACGACGAAGGTTGCCCATTTTGTAGCTACCTTTGATCCGAGCTGGTCGTTGCTCGTCAAATCGTGGCCAAAGCTCCAAACAGAACAATTGAAGACTGCCAACCTAAATTCTGCAGTTCGTCTTTTCGATGACTTAAAAGTGCCGATGTTTCCTTCGAAATTAGACGTATGCTTGCATCGGTACTTCTTCCAGGACGCCACCAATCCCACTCATGAACAAGAGTTGGGACCAACGATAATAGCTGCGAGAATATATTTTACATTGTTGCTATCAGCTGTTGTGTAATCCGATCACAATACATTGTTGGCTATACTCAGCGAAAGCGGGTCATTCTGGTTACAAAATGATTTTTATTTCACACCATCATCCAATGCATCCGGACAACTCCCCGCATCCTTACAGCCAGTAAGAAAGAAGACGTGGTTTTCCAAGGATTATCTGAAAACGCCTTCGACTGCTTTCGATCGAAAAACAACGTTCTGTGATCTGATCAGTATTATGACGATGTTCTGGGGATCGGAAAAGCTCGACTGCCTCATTGCCACTGTAAGGGGAATTGGCTGGTATATGCAGGACCCTCGGAAACAGGAAGACTTGTTATATTTTCACTCAGCTGCTAGACAAGGAAATACCACACTAGCACATCTCTATTTCTCACTCGGAGAGACGATATCCAAAAGAGTGGTGCAAGAGCGCGACAGTTTTCAATTTCCTATAGAGTGAGGGGCGTAACGACCCCTCGTCTAAAAGAAAGTCTTCTTCTAGAAGAAAGTAACATCATCTCTATCGCATTGGACTACGACCAAGTTCCATTCGCCACTGTGATGTTCGAGGAAGACTACGTCAACGACATGGAATATGTCGACACACCCGATGATAAAGGATGGACGGCTTTGGACAGAGCTTGCGAGCAGAATCTGGTGAATATTGCAAAAGGGATATATCCACGATACACTAGTCCGGATTTGGACCGAGTTGGGATTGAGAAATTGACTGAGAAGGCGAGAGAGAATGGCTTTATTGAGATCGTCAGGATATTCGAAGAAGAAGGAAGTCGAGAAGTAGAAGAGATTGAGTGAGATCAGGCTGGTAGTGGGGAGCTGTTGAGTGGGAATCTGTGTTCGTCTACACCTTGCTCTGAACCTCTCTGATTCTCGCAGATTTCGTTGAGACGTTGACTGAGGGATCGAACGAGTCAGTACTTGTCTCAATTGTCATCTTCCAGCAAGGAACTATTCCTTTGTAGTCGATTTACAGGCTTGTAAAACTTGGACAATTATTGTCGGCAGGCGCTTGGTGTTTTAGGGCTCTAGTAGCAAGGGCATGAATGTTGCTGAGATGCGAGGTAGTTGACCAGATTCATTATGGTATCGATCTAGGAAGTAGAAAACAATCTAGCAATGTTGAAGGTCGTGCCGAGACACTCGTCGCAGTGGTTTGAGTACACCTTCTCTGAAACAATCTCCTTCACTCTGTAGCTCGCGGATCCTATGTTATAATCTAATTATTGTTGAATACATTGCCTGTGTTTTCCTTGCCCAGATTTGGATTGGCTTGATTTGCCGTACCGTGAATCATGTGTAATAAATCTGTGCTGGGCGTTACATGTTTGGTCGAAAGCTATTTTCATCTGCTACAATTGTCAATAGACTCTGGGGTCTCCAGGGGATGATAGACTGGTGTAGCTCAAGAAGACAGCCTTTTTCAGCCACTTAAGGCTTCTTCTACTGGTGGATGTTCAAACCCATTTCGGACGCTGCAAGTGAAGAACGGTATTGGGAAGTCATTGTCTAGGAGCTCGCATGATTTTCAGCGATAGACTCGCCAGTTTAATTGAGGAATCAACCAGAGTGAACAGCAAGTTTTGTGTGCAGTCCTTTCACGGACACTGCACATTGGTTGTATCAGCTTGAAAGGATCAGAACATGGACTTCTGTGCTATCTCAAATTTTCCTAAAGTCGCAAGGTGAGTCAACAAACAAGATTGGGTAAGATGGCCAATTAAGGGGAGGATGTTTGAAGTACGCACGGAGACCTGAAAGGCATGTGACAACATCTCCGAAGCTGTGAGAAGTTTTGACGGAGATACTGCGAGTTTTGTCAAGATCCCGATCCCGAGCTGCTGCATGGACAACAGAACCTGTGATTCTGATGCTTCTGCTCCATCTCAAGAATTTGGTTTGTGAAACATATAGCCACATTCCACCCCTGCTCAAATCTCGGCAAACTTTACTTGTAAACAAGCCTTATCAACCACAACCCATGGTCACTTATCAAACAATAATGACTGTCCAAAATGTCATACACAAAAGGAAGCCGATTTTTTGACCTATAAGAATGGCATGCAGCTCTCACCAAGTAGCCAATCGCCACAGTCAGTGGCGTCGATCCTTGCATCGTAACACCAAACAGGCTTCTCGCAAGGCTGAGCCAAGCCACAATCCCTACGACAAGCACACCATCATGTCTCCTCATTCCCTTCCCCTCTCTTCTCCTGTCTTCATCATCGTCTTTCAACCCATTTTTACCTCCCTAGTCATGGCGGAAACGCTCGGCGCTGTGGCCAGCGGCTTCGCAGTCGTCTCGCTTGCGATCCAAGTTGCCGAGACCATCAATAAGATGAGGAATTTCTACAGCCTGATGCAATCCGCCCCCGCCGATATCCTTTTCGCTATCAAGGAACTGGAAACGCTTAGTTTGATACTTGAGGATGTAGATCGGTCTGTGCAGGAGCAGGTGTTCCTGGATCCAAAGGCTAAGTTAGGTGTGATGCGGAGTTGGAGGTTGTGCAAGACGGCCACGCAGGGACTAGTTGCGCTGGTCGAGAAATTGGAGGACAATTTGGGTGGGGCGAGGGGGAAGATGAGAGCGAAAATAGGAGTAGCGATGAAGAAAGGGGAAATGGATGAGTAAATGCTTCGGCTCGGTTTTCTGCATGACAGTAGCTGACTCGCTCCGGTATTCAAAGCTTTCGGAGCAAAATTGAAAGCGCTAAGACGACTATGCAACTTGCGAACCAAATATACTACCAACCTGTCCAAAATCAGAGGTGGGAAAGCCTGGAGCAGGATGTTATGGGTTTGCGAAGGAGCCATGAGCGACACCATAGCATCATCGAGAGGGAGGTAGTGCAGATACGCTCTTTCGTGATGACAAGTCCGAGTGCGGATGGACACTGCCCACAAAGCCTGCTTGGAAGTATCAATGCCGTTGAACTTGATGAAAATGTTAACGAGGAAGACGATAACGAAGTGCGAAAAAAGCCATGTAGCTTTCCTCCACGTCAAGCTGTCCGCCAGCGCCACCAGCTCAAGACCTTCGCCGGCATGAATTTGATGTCCGGTTTGCTTTCATATGCCCTTGCCGCCGACGGACTTGTTACAGCAGCTTCCGTGTCTTTTGCCCTGCCGAAATGGATATGTGCCAGGAGATTCGAGTTGAGGATGATGAAGTCTCGGCAAAGATAGGACCAAAGCTTTCGCTCGTATCGAATGGTATCTTACGATGCGAAAGTTTTCGACTATTGTATGGAAGGGGATGTAGCTGGATTGCAAAAGTTGTTCGCAAGTGGACAAGCTTCGCCATTTGAGAAAGATCCGGAGGGAAGAACTCCTCTGCATGTAAGCTCATATGAGCCACCCCAAATCTTGACACATCATACTGACGATCGTGGCAGTACGCCGCTCTATACGCGCGTCCCGAGGTTTGCGAGTTCATGATTGGGCACGGAGCAGACGTCAATATGCGAACAGATTGGTACGGCAGCTTGAATCAGACGATCTGGGATACATTCGAGGGCGGGGGAGAATACTACGACAAGGATGACATATCAACTGGCAAGTTATTTCGCGGTTGGACCGCATACTCGTAAGTGTTATTATATCAATTACCTCTAATTTTCTGCGCTCATAACTCCAGAACACCCCTGCATCTACTAGTGAATATCGGACACGTCTTGACGACAGATGGAAGGAAGTCTTTGAATAGAGAAGATCGCCAGCTTGGCTGCTGTACCACGATTACCCAAGATCTCGAGAAGACCCTCGAGGTTCTTGTTACGAGTGGCGGTGACGTAGCGCTCGAAGACCAGTACTCTCGGACAGCGTTCCACGCTTATACGGAACCCGCCTCTTCTTTCAGCTGGCTTGCACAAGAAAGCGAATGGGATATAAAGTCACTGAGCTATGATGATTATATGAGCATACTTGCCTGCCAAAATTTCCACTATACAACGAATAGTGGTGAAGTATGTCGCCAATTAGCCACAACACAAACTCTACAGACTATTGCACATGCCAGATGGGGGAATCTATTTCTTCTTCATGCACTGATATTTGGATGGTTTTGGGATGCTCAAGACGAGCCTCCCTCCCGGATTAGCTGTGAAGATCTCATCATGGATACAATTTATGCCGGTGCAGATCTGCACTCGGTCGCGTACGGAGAGTGCACCCCGTTATTGTCCCTGCTAGACTTGATTGAGAAACAGCCTGTCGATATTGGTATTGTCCAAAAGTGGCTAGAGCTTCTCAACCGCGCAGGTGCAGATCTCGTGGAATACGGACGAATCGAAAACGAAATGCACGATACACAAGTAATAGAATGGACTTTCTGGTACGATGCTGAGAACAACGACAGACACAAGAATGAATGCTGCTTCGAACTCAAGGAGCTCCGTATAGGCGAAAATCCAGAGGACTTACACATCGAGTTCGAAGATCTCTATGTTTCAACGCCACTGGCAGCAGACTTCTGGGACTGGGTCGAGGCACCTTCCATTGAAGAAAAGATCAAAGCAATTCCTGGCAGCTGGAAAGATGATTGCGCAAAATAAAACCGAAAGTTCATAGCAATTGAGCTGGAAAGACGTCGAAGAGTAAGGTCAGAAGATGCTCTAGCAGTCAAAGTCGCCACCTCCTCCACGACTTAGACTTTTAAGCCTAGAAATGGGATGCAAGAAAGTGTGCCAATGTCACCGACAATTTGCTGACGATATTCCTACGTCATGTGGCGAACAAATTCGAACGCAATGCGGATGTCACTATCTCGCTATATAACTTTGATGTCCATACAGAGGTATGAGATCCAAGAAAGCGTGCCGGTGTCATTGACATTTGCTGATAACATCCAAGCACGGTACAACACGAGAACAGAACATGCAAGCAAACATTACAGAACCAAAATGAAGACAAAAATTAAACTGGGCGTGCCTTGCACAAATCGTACTGGCGCTTTTGGGAGCATTACTGAATCGGGGCGTGGGGTGGGCGAATTATATTTTGTATTCAAGACAGCGCAGCCCAAAGGTGGGTTATATCTATACATTCGAGGGAATCATTAATAACGACTCCTCGTGCCACCTCTCAAGTTCTCCTTCCACAAACAACAAATACTCTTACTCTCGCACCACTTCTTGACCTCTTTGGGATCCACTTCTCCATCCCAGCCAGCTTTCTCCAACGCACCAGTGTTCAGCCAGACAGTCAAGTCTTCCAGGATGATCGGATCGTACATAAGTATTTTCTCGTGCCAGCTAAGATTCGAGGCATCCTTGGCTGGTGATGCGTTAATCACCGCGGAACTTATATGCTTGAATAGAAGTCTTTGGGATGATGTTGCAGATAATTCGAGCCTGGCATCGCTAAGTGAGCTTGATATCTTCAAAGTGAGAGGTTTGGTCTTTTTGGAAGTTCCAACTCGCCGAGGTGGTGATGGTGTTAGAGCAGGATCAGGATCGAATATATCCTCAGCAGGTTCTTTCGACTTCTTATGCGATTTCGTCAGTGTTCGAAGCTGTGATAATGGCGTATCACTGTCCATTTCCAAGTATTCCACAGTATCCAGGGACTTCTTCCGATCTGTCTTTGCCTTAGGCTTTGCTGGCGATGGAGTCGCGCTGTCTTTCCTTGGGCGCCCGCGGGCTCGTTTTGGGGTTGCTTCCGTTTGACTCTGTGTTGGCGCGGCTGTTTTGGAGGTTTCCGCGCGTGGAATTAGGGCAGTGTTTGTGCCTAGAGCAGCCAGAGCAGCCCTGTCCTTTCCTTCCCAGCACTTCTCCAGGAGAAGAATCATCTGATCTCGGCTCTTGATAGGCTTGAAACGATAAGATGCGATTTCCTTTGCCAATTGAGCTGTTGTGTATGAAGAGAAATCTGGCTTCACAAGATCCTTGGTCTTTCTAGATTTTTTGGCAGCTTTAGGGGCTATTTGACTGCTTTTTGGCGGCTGTGTCGATGGAGGTAAGCTTGAGTCACGTGGAGAATGATCCAATGCCGGCCTTTTAGCAGGTCTTGGAGACGTTTTCTCCCCTTCAACCTCCGGAGGAGCAGATTGTGAAAGTGCGTTAGGTGGCTGCGGCTTCTGAGTCAATGACTGACTCAGCTTTTCAACATCTTGCCAGAGCCCGTCGTCGGTTTCGTCAAGCATTGATACAGGTGGATCCAGCATGGACTGTGGTTCTAAGGTCCGTGTATTCACAGGAGTGTCTATCAAATCCACCATTTCAACGCTTTGCAAATCCCCCGCAATGTCGCGTGAAGCAGCAGACCAAAGATTGCGTTTGGCAGATGTAGTTGACATTCCTCGACCGGATAGAGTTTGCGAAATCGACTCTGTCAATTGCTCCGCGAATGGGTCGTCGTCGGCCTCGTTCGAAGCTTGCATTGCCTCGTGTAAGTCACGAAGAAGAGTCGGCGAATCTTCTCTTGCCAGTTGACTCGATGTACCAAACACAAAGTCTTGCCTACCAACTTGTTTCATTGCCGATTCAGGGGAGAGAAGTATCGGAGCTTGTGCGGTGCCTTTCTTCCCTTTCTTTCCTCCCTTGACAGGACTTCTGGACCGTGGCTTAGGTGGAATCTTGAATCCATCGGAGGTAGTTTGGCCTGCGGTATGAAGAGAAAAGTATTGAAGTAGTGGTGCGGGATCTGCTGGCGGTGCTTGCACTTCCTCTGCGTAGGCAGACGTCGCCAAATCTGTAAGTGTCCTTGGTTTCTTCTTAGGTGCCTTCTCCGGCGATTTCGCAGCAGCTATAGCAACGCTTGTCTTTACCAATTCAATAAGCTTTCGCTTCCGGGCTCCATCCACTGCTAACGTCGGCTTCACTATATTGCTTTCTGGCTTTGTAAACCCATAATTGCCAAGTAGATCGGCAAACCCCTTAATCTTCTCTCCTGAAAATAACGAACCAGCAGACAGGCTTCCATCGAGAAGCCCAACATCTAATGGTGTTGTGACTGCTTGATTGGCCGACTGCGGAGGTGGAGTCCAAGTCGTCCTTCTTCGAACAGCTTCTACAAGTCCAATGTCTAAAGAGTCTTGAAAGGGATCCAGGATGGCCTTTGGAGCAGCATCTGCAAGTGGTGCAGTCGAAAACTTCGTGACTTTGCCCTTGGGAAGTTTGGTCTGAGACTCAGTGTCCTTTCTGGCTTTTGTCTTTCGTGCCGGCTTGTCTTTTGCAGTTTCATCGTCCATCTTCTTATCAGCCTTCTTTGGTCGAGGTTTCCGCGCAGCAATTGCTTTTGTGCTGATATCTCCGTTCTCAGCAGTATCACTGGGTTTTGTTCTTGGCTTTCGAGGCTTCTTCAATTCCTTCTCTCCGTTCAGTAGAGCTTTCTTCGCAGCAGCATTCTTTGGTTTTGCCACCTTCACTTCCCCCTTATTGACTGTCTTCGCGACGGCTTTGCGCCGTATAGGCTTCGATGATTTGACAGGCTCCTTGATGGTGTCTATATCAAGGTCCTTCGACAATGCGCTGTGTAGGAGAGTCGCCGCACTTGTGAATGTTGCTGCCGCATGTTGAGGGATCGGGGCTGCGCGACTGCCTGTGCGCAAGGTTTGAGGTTTCTTCTTCAGGATCTCACCGACCGATGGCAGCGGTGAGGATGAGGGCATGTCGAAGATTGATAAGTCCCGAGCTGGTGGAGAGGACGAAAGAACGTAGACGTTAACCATTTTGGTGGCAACGAAATAGGCTTTGCGCCGGGCGCAATTGGACTGGAAGAGAAGGCACGACAGGGTCAATATATTGGGCAGTCATATCCCAATGAAATCAAGGTTTCGGGACAATGAACCTCTTGATATGCAGCACTGGCAGTCGGGTTGTTCTTTCAAATCTGGTGATGATGTTGATACCCCGATAAACAATCGCGGGCCCATGGCACTTGCCGCTAAACGCCAAAAACACGCCAAAATCGTGACCTCCAGATCGCTCGCTTATCCGCCCTAAGTGGGGCTAGCTCAAGCACAGAATTTCCAACATTTGGATCTCGAAATTTCGCAACGCCAACGACAACCTCACACAACCTCCACCGATAACCTCACTTCCACAACTACCGCCAAAATGGAGAACGATAAGGGAGAGCTCGTAGATCTGTGAGTTTGCGCCCGATTCCGAGAGACATTGGATGGCTGTGCGAGGAATCGTACATTGGTGGGGTGACGACATTGGAGGAGAGAACTGCGACGAAGCGCAGAAGGAGAAATGGCACAAAATGGAGGAGAAAAATGATTTCGAGAGATTATACTGACTTTGTTTTTAGCTACGTTCCTCGCAAGTGCTCGGCCACCAACCGCATCATCAAGGCAAAGGATCACGCATCTGTCCAAATCTCGGTCGGAAAGGTTGACGAGAACGGCCGCTTCACCGGAGAGTCACAAGTGTACGCATTGTGCGGTTTCGTCCGCGCAATGGGCGAGAGCGACGATTCGTTGAACAGATTGGCACAACGCGACGGACTCCTCAAGAACGTCTGGAGTGGAAGCTCGCAAAGATAAATGCATCGTCGAGGCGTTTTGGTACGATACGACCGCAGCGCACACACGGACGGCAAGGTGCTAATGGGCCTACAGATTTGCGGATTTCGGGATGGGATGTCCTGGCATTGGAAGGATTTGCACCTGGGCGAAGGAATGGGCTGGAGGCATTTGCTGAGATAGTCACTCTTCTGGTGTGATCACAATACGATAACATTCCACAATTTCGACTGATGTTTCTGTGATACGATTGCGCGCGCGGATCGAAAACGGCTCTTCGAAACTCCTCCTACGCACTCCAGGGTGACCTTTTTGTTCGAGGAGTACGACTGCTATTACGATAGCAGTGAGCCGGAGATTGATACACTAGCCTTCTGAAGAGTTGTGACGTTAGAGCATCTCGTCGGAGCACAGATACGGGCCGGACATACTGGACATCGAAATAGGTTTCCCGGAAGGATCGTACTATGATGCCTGATTTCAGGGCTCAAGTGAGTCTATGGGTGGTTGTCAAGATCCATATTCCATGACCTCGATTTGGAACGTTTGTTGCCAAAAATACTTTCATTCATCGACCTTTAATTTAATTTACAGCTAGGAACCATTTTTGAGCTCTTTGACGCAGCATCAATTGCTACATACATACATCCTGAGTTGTCCAAGAACCAATGAGTTCTGGCGACTTATTTCTAGGGCATCAACGTCGACATGTGACGAAGACGAATACCTGGGTATGGGTTAGGCAGGTCGGAGGACATGGTGATCTGTAAGCTGAACTGGACTCTAATTCAACTTCAGAAAGAGCTCTGGCCTCCGACATATACGCGTTATACACCACTGGACACCCTCAAGATCTACGGACTCTGAACCATAGGGCCATGCCACATCGCTCTGTTTTGCAGCTTATTGGCAAATTCTAGGTTCTAGAATCGATTCATCGAATGCATCGTTTCTGTCAGTCCTGCAAAGTATCCACTTACAGTTGTTAAGAAGTTAAGTATCGTAATGGTGATTAACAAGGGTTGATCTGTGCCAGTATGTACCGGCAGAATACAGAGCAGACAGTAGTTTGCAAGGATATACATGATTGACTTCTACAATGAGCTTCTTCTCCTATTGTGTTCTAGCAGACCACTCACCCGTTCCAATTGGTACAAAATGAAGCCGAGATGCACGTCAGACTTGGTGGTGGCTGTGGCCTGCGGCTGAGTTCGGCATCTGCACCGAACCTGGAGCATCCTACAGTACTGCTCACATGAACAAACGAGAATAAAGGTCCTTCCAAGCCCTCCCCAAAACTAATGACAATCCTCACTTTCGATCAATGTACCATTCCCAAGGATGGACCCCTTCTCAATAGTCGTCGGCGCCGTCGCCCTCACAGAAGTCGCCAACAAACTCGCGAGCACCCTCACAGACCGTTATCAAGCTTTCCGTTCCGCACCAAAACAAATGATAGAGATCGCAGGCCAAGTCACACTCTGCGCTGGTCTTGTCGATGTTTTCGCAAAAAGCGTTGACGGTGCGGGGCAGATCTTCCCGAAGAAGTTTGAGCAGGACGCTGCAGCTCTGGTCTTACAGGTGATAGAATCAACATTTAGTTTTCAGAGTCCTGTTGACTTTGGTACAGTGTAAGAATATCCTCGAAGAGATTCATGACATGATCCCTCCTGGCTCAAAGATGCCTGATTATCAACAGCGGCTTAAATTTGCTTTTCGAGATGAGAAGAGGATCGTTAAACAGCAAGATCGGCTCAAGCAAGTCCAGCATATGTTCATGTTCATGACTACATGCTGGATGTATCAGCTTCCATCTCATCAAGCAGGTCAGGCAGCTCAAACAGTGCCGACCCCAAGACTACCTCCTTCTCTGCCGAGCTCCACCACTTCATCGGGTGCTTTTCAGACGCCGACGAGTCAAGCTCCAATGCAATTCAGCTTGAAGGGCTTTGGTGGAATGCACGGCAACCAGGATTACGAAGCTGTTCTGACTCTGAACCCAATCCGACAACCTGAAGGCATCAGTCGACCTCTAAAGGCAGAACGCGAGAGGACTTCTCAAAGGCGAGAGAAAGGCTCCATACCAAACACGCGAAAAGAGAGCCTAGAGAATATGCGAAGGAGTCCATATTTCTCTCTAGATCTGCTAAAGCGACCAGTGGAACCCCCAAGGCACTCGCGAACTGCAGACGATCCGGCTTTGGGGATGCAGGAAGAGAAAATCAGGATCTTGATTGAGGGAGAAGAGAGGAGGAGAGCGGAGATAGTGAGAATGGAAGAGCGGACTAGGATGGAGTATAGGGAAGATCTGAAATACAGTAGAGAGTCGGAGGTGAAAGATAGATTGGAAGTTGAAGAGAGGGAAGAAAGACGGGACTTTGAGCCGATATCGAAGAAGCAGGCTGAGCGGGATGTTGGGGATCTGATCTCAGAGGCACGTTCTATTCTTATCTCCAGGAATTATTTGCTGTGTCTATTTTGCTGACCGAAACAGTGGTTCTTCGATGACAATGTGGACGAGCTTACATACTCCGCATCCAGACGTCCGCCTTCCATAGAAGCAGAAGAGGAGTATCGACCATCGTCAACATACTCTTCTTCTCCACAACCCGACCCATTCTCGCCCATAATTAGGGAAGCCATGTATCCACGTCCATCTCCCAACGATCCGAAAAGAACAGTCTCGTCACTGTCTCCAAGCCCTCCGCCTGTAATCCGAAAAGTGGAAGATTGGGATTGGCGCTGCGACGGTTGTGACAAAAAGGTTTGCGTGTGTCCCGAATGTCAAAATTACTTTGCTGACTTGAGGAAGTTTTATTTCCATGATCTTCGATTCAAGTGCCAGGATTGCTCGAACTTTGATTTTTGTCCGAAATGTTTCCCCAATGTTTGGCATCAGCATCCGACGAGCAGTTTTGTGGAGCGCTCGGTATGATGTCCTTACAAGAGCTCAATCGGAGCCGGAGCCAGAACCACTTCTACTTAACGCAACAGAAGTTTTCCAAGCACAGCTTGTGGTCAGGAGAATTCCGGACATGTGTGTGTGTACTGGCTCAGAAGTGCAGAAGTTGGGCATGTCACATATATGAATTCTATGGCAGACCGCCTTGTCGATGAAGCTGGTTCGCATTTGCTCGATTTAATGTTATCAAACAATCTGACAATCAGGTCTGGTCTTGTACCAGAGCTAGTAGGTCCATGGTGACTCGAACCACAACCAGTTCATGCGACAGGAGATTTCCAAGCCACTATCAATCCTTCTCTCTTCAGTCAATGGAAGATCCTCGTCTAGGACCTGACCACAGAAAAGGAAGTCTCTAAACGGTCCCTCTCCAGCTTCATAGCCTTTGTTGAAAGTGAGTTGGTTTGCCATAACTTCATTGAGAGGCTTTCTGAATGGGTGCGGAGGCACAATTCCATCGTACTTGAAATCCCATAGCTTTCGATAGTAAGCGGGGAGGTAGGCCGCGGTCCTAGCTTCCTTGCGACACATAATTCCAGCATCTTCGAGGCGCGCCTGCATTTCGTTTCTCAACTTCGGATTGCTTTGTCGGTAGGGCTCCATGGTGTTGATGATCTCGATTTGAGCCTCCGCAGCCAGAAGTCCAACTTGCGCATTGGCATATTTGGCCAGCTTTTGGAGTTCTGGGTCCTCAATATTGTGTAATTTGGGCTTAGAGAATGGTCCGAGGGACAGGATTAGACACTCTCTGAATATTTTAACGTGTCTGAGTCTGGCAGCGACTTGCAGTATTTCGCATGGTTGTTTTTGGAGTTGGGAGAATGGAACGCCTCCGCGGCCAATGGTGGCATCCAGTGCAAAGGATTCAACCTTGAGTGCGCAGTAGTAATCCGCCAGCTCGGTCAATTGAAGAAGATTATCACAAGTTCCGATCTCGATTGGCTCGTTGTACATTGCCTGGAGTAGCATTGAGAAACGAAGACCTTGAGACGCGTTTCTGGGGTGAAGCCAGGTAAGGTGAACTCAACAACAGGTGACTCGGATTTCGTGTCGGACGCCATGAGGAAGACTCTCATTTGCTGATGCCTTCTCAACAACGATCTCCTGTTAGGTAGCCACTTTTGAGGAGATCGAAAGGTATGGGTCGCTTGATGATGACTCGCGACTTGTTAACCACTCAGCGCGACAAACTGGTAGTCAGGGACGTCAGTCGATGACGAGCGCAGTAAGTTGAGGAGATAAGGAAGATACACTACCAAAGTGATGATTTTACCTAGGCGAATATGACTGGGCCGAAACAACTTCAACAAACAAAAGTGAATAGCACCATCGTCGCCTTGACCCATACGAGACCAGATAGTCAGTAGTTCTAGTGTATCTACAAATGGTCAGTGGCTTACAGTGTGGGTAATGAGTCAAAGGCATCTCCTTGAACTCAAGAACAGTCTACTGCAAGCATCTGTAAAAGCCTCACTTCCTATTAAATCGTCTTAAGATGCATAGGTTCAGTGACAAGTTATTCTGTCCACTCCTCGGCTCTATAATTACATTCAGTATTCTTCCGAACCTTCTTAGACTCTGCTGATACGGAGAACCGGGACGGGAACCACCATAGCCACGGCTTCCGGTACAATTGGATCACCTTTGTCGATGAAACTGGAACTTGGGCACTGACCAGCTGTCCTACGGCAGTACGCGTCACCTTTTCCTGTGCACTGTTCTTAAGAAAGTTAACATGAACTCAGATGCAAGACGATGACGGCAAAAATTTGAACATTCTTATTGACGAATGAGAATTCCAGAAGAGAGCCTTCGGATCTTTCCTTCGAGCTATCTATAATCGTCTATATACCATCGATACCCACCACGAGCTACCTCTGCTTAACACCTTTTCCAACTACTAACAGGCACTGTGTGTTGTATCCAATACTGTCTTCTCGCCAGTCTTCAGAAGCGACGCCTCCAAGCGCGATCTCCCTGACCAGGTAACCTCAATTATCACCGCCGCCGCCAGATTGCGTAATGCTGAGCTCTTCAGAGAATGCATGATCCATGTTACCAATCCATGGATAGCTCCACGCTTCACGATGATTGAGGACGAAATCTACAAGAAGGCAGCTGAGAGAATTGACAACAAGCTGTGTGCCCTTGTTGCTAAGACTCAAGAGGACATTTTGATTGCGTCGAGTGAGGTCGGCTGGAATCAAGCTACACAAGGAATGTGGGATCAAGACTTCGCCAAGATTTTGTTCAGTGGCAGCGAACTTTTTGCGATCCGCGTGGGGGACACGCATAGACTGATGCTGCCAGCATTTTATCGAAAAGTCTATGCAAAGCTCTTGAATTTCCCTGCCAATATTGACCAGTTTAAGATCGTTTTTAACCGCTTGTTTCGAAACAACTTGGTACTCACTGATGTAATAGCAGTTCCAGGCAAAGGAGGCAACGCTGACTTCTTCCTATGTGTGGAGTTAGATGTTTCAGACTTTCGTGGAACGTGTTGCAGGGATCACGATATTAGAACAGCGGGCGAGCAGCTATAGGGTGGGCGCTAAACCGCGCTACCCCAAAAAATCGTTACTTCATACTGATAGCTGTATTTGATATGCCTTGGGGCTATTCATTTCAAAACTGGGCTCTAGACTCGATCCGCACGAGATCCATTAGTGGAATCTCCATTCAACTCTCCCATTCTCGTGCAACGGCCACATCGATTGCCCTCATTAAACTCCTACTCATGCCACGCATCCACCAGAAGATCTCCACCTGTCTCAAGAGCAAGCAATAACATGAAAATAACACCAAGGCTTCGAGCCTCCTGTCACCAACCATCTAGACGTACTCCTCGGGGACTCGGATGGCCTAGAGAATGACCTCCAACAGAATGTCGAGTTTCTGATCCGGTGACGAGCATAACAACCCGTATGCCTCGGTGAGGTACTCCAGCGACCTCTCAAGGACGTGAAAACCTGCATGGTTCGGCGACAGCGCTGCTATACTCCGAGGCATACTCAAGGCGACTATCTTGTCAATATCATCGGGGCTTGCTAGAGGTGAGAAAACGGTCGCCTCTCTTTTCCCATATAAACGCAACTTCAGCAGCTCACTGCTTAATCGCTTACAGTAAGATTTGGAATAATAAGAGGCGCCCCGGAGTAGTCCTAGCCACTCGATGGTGTCATCGATCACCGAGTGGAACTCTGGACCCGTGGAGAAGGAATCCAGCGAGGTGTTGAAGGACAGCCGTCTATAAGTGGCGATCGGAAATGACGCCGCAAAACACGCATCGCAATTTTGCGCCGTGACATCGGACATGGCTAGTTAGAAAGATACGTGTGCACCGTCAGCGTACGTAAGAGCGACTGCACGTTGTCTCTCCTATGACGCTGCAGCTGGGAAAGGTGAATGGCCGAGAGAGCAAAAGATGCTGCAGAGGAGGAAGTCGTGGGAGAATGCGATCTTTGGGACCACATACTGACAGATCCGCTGCCTTTTCTGGAGATTACTGACCGTGAATCGGTTCGACGCTGTGTAAAAGTATAACAGCCCCAAACTATTCAGGTTGCTGTCGCAATCGCTGACCGAACGGAGTGGTAAGATAGACGCACTTTGTAGAACTGAAGCTTTCGGTCTGGTAGCTCTTCCTGAGTATCGAGAGTCAAGCTCCAAGAGCCTAGACTTGGGCCTTCAACGTATTGTCTACAGTACTAGCCAACTGCTATTCGTGAATTAAGCGAGAAGCACAACAGCGGGTAACGTATGGTCAGATACTGCAATCAACGATCATAGCCCGATCTAGGGAACTTTTTCGAAACCATACTATCCCATTATCTCCGAGTGCTCTTTATCGCAACTTTGCCTTGTACAAAATCATCTGGTGGGGCGTTGGTTGGCGGCATTTCAAGAATCGAAGGCGGCCGCTAGTGGATGGGGGCACAACATCCTCCCCAATCGGGCTTAGACTACACGACTGATCGAGCTATTTTTGCGACTTCGGAAGATGATTATTGCAAACACGGCATTGCATCGATACCATGCCTCAGCATTGCGGTGGCTTTGCACTTAGCCTCGGCGACACAGGCAGGCTAAGTGCAGAGCTAATTGGAGGGCGGCGCAGACCTTTGACGATTCTCGTCAGACCCACATTCTGAATTCTCTCATCGTGGTCTCTCATCATGGTCTGAGTCTTCTGCTCACTTTTGCAGTATACTGACGACTTCCCACGGGCGTATAATAGAATCGTAATATGATCAAAGGAGACATCCTAAGTTGCCTGGTAGCCGGGGAATGTCAAACCGCTACGCATCGCCCATTGCACTCCCACGCTTTGCCAACACGGTTATGATTGGCCTTTCATAGGTCAGGATCCTTACTTACTACTTCCTTGCCAGAGGTTAGACGGCGTGAGGGCTAGCACGGACTACCCATGCTTAAAGATTATATAACAACAGACCCGGGAGAAGAAGCTCACTCGAGAAAATTCCTTGATACGAGTACAACATCGTACTCGGAGATAACTAAGGGGGGCCAAAGAAATAAGAAATATTACGAAGTTGAAAGATCAGTAGCACGGTTATGTTAGTATAAACCGGCGCAACTTATGCTATACTAAGGCGCTAAGTAATATAAGCGGACGGCGACGTGCTACCGAACGCAAAGATTGCTCGATACTGCTAGAGGTCAATAAAAGGGGAACCTATTATTGGAAGAGTCAGTGCGTAACAAACGATGCTGGGGGCAACAGCGGCCGCGGTGGTACTGGACGAGAGGGATCGCCTGAGGTCGGTACGGAGTGTGCACTCCCTCATCAGTCAAACGGCACGTGCCACAATGCTGGACTCGTCGCGCAGGATTCTGTGAGCTGGGTGAGAACGTCTTGTCGTCTGTAGGGCCCTCCTCCTAGAAAATGGGTGTGATCTGCGGAACAAGATCGTAGTGATTACGTGAGCGGCCTGTTGGTGACGCATCGCGAAACTTACTTAGTTCAGTGCTCGAAGAAACCCAGACCTGAAACCTGATATACTGTACCGCAGCTGAAATTGCTTAGCCCCTCGCACACATAGCATTCATTTCATAGATTATATATAGATCTGCATGTAGCGGTCTCTTTATATCAACGAACTGGACGCTGTTCATGGATCCATTCCCCTACTTTGTTCTCCATCTACTACCACTCTACTCCAGCTTCACCTTCCACCATGGCCGACATAAAATGCAAGCAGATTGGCCGTGACTGTCCGGCCGATGGTTCTCCCCTGGGATACCCCCCCAACAATATCGCGAGTATCGTCTTTGCCGCCGTATTCGCGGGCTTCTTTGCGTGCCACATAATTCAGAGTTGGAAGTTCAAAACATGGGGTTTCATGGTGGCAATGTGTCTGGGGTCCCAAACGGAGGTGTTAGGCTATATTGGGAGGATATTAATGCACAAGAATCCATACAAACTGGGAACGTAAGAATGACCTTTCTCGCGTAATACTGGACTCAATTGACACATGTTTTTCTTCTGGACTAGATTCCTCATAAATACAATCTGCCTGACCACTGGGCCAGCGTTCTATTCAGCGGGACTGTACCTTTGTCTCTCTAGAATGTAAGTACTCTCGAGTAGGAAGTAGAGGGCGCATTGGCTAAGCAAACTATTTAGTGTGATCGTCTACGGACACAAAATCTCGGCGATTCCCCCTGTGTGGTACACGCGTTTCTTTATCTTTTGCGACATGATTTCATTATCCCTACAAGGTGCCGGAGGTGGTCTGGCAGCATCCGCGAACAGGGACTCGACCATGGAAACCGGCAACAAGCTCATGCTTGCTGGTCTGATCTTTCAGATCGTGTCCCTGGTAATCTTTGCCGGTGCCTGTGGCCATTTCTTTTTCCGCGTGCGCAAGGTCCCGTCCTTGAAGGATCCGCTCTACCGCAGGCTTCGATCCACGGCGAAGTTTCGTGGATTCCTCTGGGCGATGGGCGTGTCGTTCATCACCATTTTCACGCGATGCGTGTACCGAGCTGTTGAATTGGGCGGCGGCTGGAACAACAAGCTGATGCGGGAGGAGCTCCCATTCATAATCCTGGAGTCCTGGTATGTTAGATGTGACGGACTCTCTCGGTGGACCTTACTGATTGCCTGATTTCGTAGCATGATTGTTATTGCGGTCGCGGCTTTGGTGCTGTACCACCCGGGCTCCAGTTTCCAGGGTTATTTTAACACCCTCGATTCTCGACTGAGGTACACCACCATCAACAACCTCAACGTCGAGGAGGGCATCGCACTCGCACCTGTCGATGATACAGCAAAGATGCCGCATCATCATCGCTTCTCTAGTGCATAATTCGACGGCGTATGAGCAATATCTGGCATGTATGTGAATATAACCTGAGCTGAGCCAAAGGTTGCGGATGGGTCGGTGGTCCTTGTGCTGGAAGGAACGTAGAGAGTGAACCGAAGGTTCAAATTTTCTTTCTTCCCTCGCAATTGAGTAATGGCATGCTGTAGGTGATAGAATAGAGAAGTTTGAGCGCCTTGAGCATCTCGAGCAAATACTGACTTGCTACCGTAATTTTCTTCCAACTGTTGGGCTGTGGACATGAGAAAACTATCGACCACACTGTGTTTATTTATAATATAAGTTCCCGCTACTCCCTAGCATACCTTCATCGCCAGACTTCTAACACTTTTATTGGCCATAGGATCTATAGGTCCGCAATGTCACTGGATGATGGTTTGAGATCTCAATACATATCATCTCCACTCCGCTTCCAGTATAGAGAGAGCCTCTTCAAGATTTGAGAATGCAATACGAGCAAGCCATCAGAACTGTCTAGATTGCACTTGAGGGGCTGCAGCAGCAGCAACAGCTGTCATACAAAATGGTGCTCAGATTAATGCCATTCACGAAATACAAACACATTGTTAAGTGCCATACATAATATCTGGGTCCTTCCACTGTGCTATCGATCAATACCGCGAGCATCACTTCTGCAGCCTCAATGCCTTGATATCAATCTCCGCCACGTCTGCCACGCAGTCCGGAGGGGATGACTCGTCGATTTCCAGCCCAGCGTCCTGATCCGTGAGGCGGTTCCCCGCCAGTTGAGCCTCCAGTAATTGTCCCGTTTGGCGCCAGCTCGTTGTAGTGCTCCAGAGTGAGCGCTTCCACCTTAGCGGTCATCAGGTAGCCGGCGCCGTGCAAGTAGGTGGCGACGAATTTGGCAATGTCCTTGTGTGCCTGTGTTCGAGTTTCGATGTTAGTTTCCTCGTCCTCGCGAACCACGATCCCAGGGGCGCTAAGGGCTGCGGCTAAGGGAGGAGACTCACGACTTGGCTGTTCTCCATGGAATTTCTGAACCTTAAGCTGAATCTGGGATTTTCCCTAATGGTACCTAGTGTGTCCGTGGCTGTTGAGGACGTGGGTGCTTATGTGGGCCTCTACTATACTTATACTTATATACTGATAGCCCTTGATCGACGCGAGCGGGTGCGGCCCACGCCGTGGCCATCGTTATTATAAAGCATGCGAGCTCTGTTTGTGAAAGCGACGAGTCACGACGTTTCTGTCTTCCGGGTTTCCCCCTTCGTGCCTCGTTGTGTCGTCACTCCTCCTAGACAGGGGAACGCAAGGGCGAGGTGTTTGCCGTCCCAGTTAGGCAATATTTGAGGCCCAATGAGAAGCAGGCGCGAACACGGACAAGCTTTCCAACCACGCCCACCCAGCGCGTGAACCATGGGCAATTTGGTATCACGATCGTATTGCTCGACGTCGCTGCCACCATATTGCTAAGCCCGACCCTAGATTTTCTCTTCGCGATTTACAAATCAACTGTGTCCCCCGGAATGTCGCACAAAGACCCCTTTTGTCGAACCCCATTTCGCAGGTATATAAGTCCTGAAGCACACTTGGCGAGAGGAAATGCACTCCCCTGCCCCAAAGCAGGTTTTATCTATTTCTCTCTTCTTCATCTGTCTCCCTCTTCCGTTGGTTTGTTTGGGTGACCTAGGCCGCTCACGATGGCGGCTTCCAACTCTGGCCCCGAGAAATATCCGGACCACAATGGCGCGACGAGCTCGGCCTTGAGTACATCACTCGAGCGCAATTCGGAGGGCGATCATGTAGATGACGCTGCGACGTCCATCACCGCCCGCGACAGTCTTCCCTCCGCCGGTGGAAACGGCCCCGATGAGTTCGAGGTCGTCTGGGAAGGGGCCGGGGACAAGTTTGACCCGCGGAATTTTGGCAAGGCGCGAAAATGGGTGATTGTGCTGGTTCTCTCGTTGAGCTCCACGTCTGTGTAAGTTGTCCCCCGGAAGGAGGCCTTGGAGGAGGGCGAGTGTGCTGAAGACGCCCGAATCAGCGCCTGCGACTCGGCCCTGTACACGACAATCTATGAGCAAATTATGAAGGAGTTCGAATGTTCGGAGCTCGTGGCTACGATTGGCCTCTCAATGTTCATCTTGGGCATGGGCATCTCTCCCTTGTTCTTGTCCCCCTTATCAGAGGTGGGTGCTGGCTCCGGCGTGGGCGCGTGCTGGTTCCGCTAACGGACCTCACCTCAGTTCTACGGCCGTCGACCTATCTACCTCATTTCCTTGACGTTCAGCATCATCTGGCTTGTCGTGTGCGCGGTGTCCAAAAATGTCGAGACCATGATCGTGGCCCGGTTCCTCGGAGGCTTGTCCGGGGCCGCCTTCTTGAGCGTGGCGGGCGGCAGCGTGGGCGATCTTTTCGACCACAGCGAGCTCCAATTCCCCATGATCATTTACTCCGGAACGCAGTTTATGGGCCCCGAGCTGGGACCCATCGTGGGAGGCTTCATCAACTATTACGCATCGTGGTTGGTTTTCCGATTCCCCCCCCCTCTCTCTCTCTCTATGTGTTGTTTTGTTTTCAGGCCCGTCTCGGCTCTCGCGTTGGTCCCCGGGCATGGCACCCTACTGACACATATTCCAGGCATTGGACTTTTTACTTCATGCTCATCTGGACCGGCTCAGCTCTCGTCGCCACGGTGCTCTTTGTCCCGGAAACCTACCGCCCTGTGCTCCTGACCAAGAAGGCCGCGAAGCTCCGGAAGCAGAAGAATGAGCTTCGCTACCACGTCTCCACCGGGCTCAAGCCCCAGGACGGGGTACTCCAGACCGTCATGTGGTCCCTGGTCCGCCCACTCCAGATGCTCGTACTGGAGCCCATGTGCTTGAATCTCTGCCTGCACTCCGCCGTCCTACTCGGCATCCTGTACCTCTTCTTCGGAGCCTTCCCGCTCGTCTTTGCCACCAACCACGGCCTCAACCTGTGGCAAATTGGCTTGACCTTCTTGAGCATGGCCATCGGGATCATCTGCGGCATATGCACCACCCCCATCTGGCAGGCGAACTATACGCGACTGATCAAACAGCGAGAGGCCAATGGGGGCGAGAAGGGGGGAAGCGAGCCTGAGTACCGCCTCCCTCAGGTCATGGTCGGATCGGTCTTCGTGCCCGTGGGCTTGTTCTGGTTCGCCTTCACTACGTACTCGCACATCCACTGGATTGTTCCCATCATCGGCAGCGGCTTCTTCGGCATGGGTGTCTTCTTCTCCTTCTCCGGGACCTGGACATTCTTGGTCGACGCCTACCCAGTATATGCAGCCAGCGCCCTCGCAGCCAACAGTTTTGCGAGGAGCACCTTCGGCGCTATCTTCCCTCTCTTTGGTATACAGAGTAAGCTAAACCCCTACAGGGTGTCTTGTGGCCTGCTAACGGAAACCAGTGTATGAGAAGCTTGGATACGATTGGGCGACTGCGCTGCTAGCTTTCATCACATTAGCTATGGTTCCATTCCCGTAAGCTTTCCACGCACGCCTCCTTCTTGCTTTGGATCCATCCTCACGTTAAATGCAGTTATATCTTCTTCAAGTACGGAAAGAAGATCCGAGGACAGAGTAGATTTGCGAAGTGAGCGTGATCACATACATGATCACACGTCTGGGGGTTGCTATTCATCATGGTCAAGGTGTTTGTTTCTAAACGGTGCATAGATAGACGTGGCGCATATTGTTCCACAAGCGATACGAATTGATGCACATGATAATCCTTGTATTTTTTATTGTGTTTTATTTGTTAGTAATGAAACGTGCTAGTCTCTTTCAAGTTACAAATACCTTCCATGCCGTACTGTGCACTCCACCTGCCCAAGACGGATCTCGCGCTTGCCACTTGCTCCTTGCAGGGACTGGAACACACCACTACCTTTAATGGGTGTACCAATCGAAACGGCCCTCCCGCATTGCACCATACGTTCTCACGCTCCACCGAGTCGACTGACGATAGAATGGACTCGGAGTGTTGGATGATCTCCTCTTCAAGAAACGCCCTTTGGCGCGTTACCGGTAATGATACTCGCGCCGCTGCTACCAAGATGCAGCTTGAGTCGTAAAGCGCAATTGTTTCGGCCATGAAAGGGTCATCAAATCTCCTCATATCGGTGGAGCTCTTGCAGAGAGAAGCGTCGCCGTGGTCCTGATTTAGTTCATAACGAGCCGCCCATTCACTTAGCTCCACAGAGTATCTCTCGAATGTGAGCCCAAGATTCTGAGTTCGAACCCCGTCAAGCTTTCTCTCTCCAGGAGCAACTTTGTCAACCATGGCTAGAAGTGTTGGGATCCTGAGCAAGATATCAACAAGCTCATCAAAGTATGTCTTTTCATTTTGACTGAATGGAATAGTAAGCCAATGTTGAGAGGAGAGGAAAGATGGCTGTCTGTTCTCTGTTGTGAGGTATACCTATATTGAATAAGTCAGATATTTCCAAGTTTGATGATAGAGGTCTAAACGCACCATTGCAAGCCGTACTGCACGAAATAGCTCGTGCGGTAAACTGCTCTTGAATGTTTCTGCTCCTCGGAGCTCGATGAACCTCGCTGAAGCACAAATATGATGCTTCCAAGCTGTGGACGTCGTGCCACACGTCATCTCGAAGAAGGAGAGCAGCATCGTACCACAGATTTTCGCATCGCTGATGTCTTCTAGACTTTGGTTCTTGTTAAATGTCACCAGTTGGGATGTCTGGTCCTGCAATCCCATCCCGTACCACCTATAGCCTTCCTGGCGAACGGCGCAATTCTTTGTGATGCTACCATACAGCACCATGGAAGCTGCGTAGGCCGCAAACTGAAGCGTCGGTGACGCATTCTGATATACTAAAAAGGGGACATGTGGGAGCCACTTTTTCAGCAATGGAGATCCAGGGGTTTCCGTAAGCGAGGAGATAAAGTTGCCGAGCAGGTGTTCCTTCAAGGCTGGTATCAGTGAAACCTCAGGTGGGATTCTCTCAGGGCGCCCTGGGTTCTTTTTGGGACTGGCCGACTTTTCCAACTCAGGAAACCTAGAAAATGCGAAAGGGAATGCTAATGTTGGTTTCCAGGGTGCTCGGGATACTGCATTGCTGCTGCCGGTGCTTAATGCAGGATCTGAACACCGACCTTCATTGCTTGTCTTAGAATTGGGCTTGTTCAGGTTACGGTGTTTTCGTCTTTTGGCAGTCTCTGATGGCTGGTCCAGAAACACGTTACCCACCAGAGCACCTGGACATATCAGTTTAGATGACAGGCACTGCGAACAGTGAGGGAGCTTCTCGTCGCACTGTAGAGAGGATGTAAGCAGCTGCGTGGAGGATGAAAGAAATTCCACTCCGAAAGTGCAACAACTTACTTTAATTCTCTTTTGGCGACATTTCGCACACCCTTTGCTACGTCCGCCATGTCGAGCCATTATAGTTATCTCTCAGCGTGTTGTGGGAACATGTTGAGGAAGGCAGGTATTAACGGGAGCAGAAGGGCAGTCTATCGGATGTTCGAGTAGACTTGAAGGATATAGACACAGACTAAAAGATGACTGGCGGTTGATTTATCAGCAATAGCAAAGGTGGATACTCGCTAGCACGTTAAAGGCATTGGGAGTCACGTCACGTGTTGTTTATCTACGGCTTCTCCGGTCAATTAGATCCTGCTTCTATTCGCAGAGGGCTTAAACCGAATCCAGGCGATGCTCGGAGAGTTCATTGCACCTTACTTGTGTTTGCGGTCTCACACTTCTTTCTAAATTCAACAAGCAAATCGAGCATGAGTTCATCCAGGGCGGTTGCCTTTTGTCTACTTAAGCTTAGCTTTTTACGAACCTTTTCTTTTTATGTCTTTTTTACGTTGTATTTGTCGGTGTAGTACCGGTATATAGTATCACAAAGTGTCGATATATCGAGTTTTTAATAATAAGTTGTAAAATCTGTATATTTTTTAAAAGAGTGTAAGGGAAGAGGTATTATATACCCTTTTCAAATAGTACCGGTTCGCTACTAGAAAAGGGTCCGGCCCCTTTTTTTGACCCGAAAACTCCTTAAAAGGGCCTGCGGACCAACAAAGATTACGATTACATCTTGTGTTTCATATTTTCTTGCTAAAATCTGTATTAAAATTAACATTACTAATAAACCATTTTAGCCAATAGGTTTTGCTGGCAACGATGGGTTTGAAAGTCAACCACCAGCGCCAATCGTTTTCCGACTGCCTTGAGTAGGAGATGTAAATACGCAATTCGATGCTTTCGGTGTGATATATCGTAAGTCCCCAGACATTCTGCCGACTCAAAAAGAAGTACTTCGCCGTCACGGACCATCCAGTAGTACCCTTCAGAACCTTTGCTAATCTTAAGTTCTATCAAAATCAGGTTGCTAGCCACAGGGGTTGAAGATGCAATCCGAGTTCTTCTATCGATTTCTAGATAATGTAAACAAGGAGCCGATCTGTGGCGGATCATTCCGTTACGAATAGGCAATTATGATTGATACTAACGGAGCATGATGAGCCTTCTTTTCCCCGAATTGCATATTAACGATTCTTTATTGCCACCCGCATTCCTTTTAAGCATCGAAGCTGATTAAGAGTGCGTTTCCTTAGGCGGATACTCGCAAGCTTGAAGCACACCTTGAGATTAACCCAGACAAAGTATTTAGCCACCGCTTCTTTGATACAGCATGGCAACTCACTCCAGATTTCACAACATAACCATGATAACAGATATTTACGAGTGTCTGCCGGCGCTATCTAGAACTCTCGATCGCGTACTCACTGAGTGGCAGATCGATCTGCAAATATCGGCTATGGACCCACTGTAGAGTTACCCTGCTATCTACGGAAGATGTGGGAGCTCGCCTATACTTAAATGACCAGTCACAGAACTGCAGGAGTACCTCTGTACGCGGATGCCGTTTTCCAGGTTACGAGGAATAATTTGAGTATCCCGGCTCCCATGAGTGGTCCGGGCTATCATATAGAACTTACAGCATGGGTTTCCTTGGTGCGGATGTGAAGGACGATGCCATTCCATGTGCATTCCACGGGTTTGGCTAGAGGTGACCATTAATCCACTCTAGTCCTTCTTGCTTACAGTTAGTAATTTAGAGGACACATCTGCGATTGACTTCTGATGAAAAGATGCGAGATATGAAGCCAAGGAATATTTCAAACAGGAGTAGAACCAAAGAGTGATCGAATTGAAAGGATCGAAACATTGAAATGTCCAAATTGCGTCGTGACTTACAAGTTCTCACCCACCAATCCCCAATGATACAACATTCAAACTCACATCCCTCTCCCCCTCAATGATTCCCAATATCCCAAAGACACCACACCGCATCCTCCGTACCACCCGTCCCATCAAGCCTATCCACCTTAATACTCACCCTCCAATTCCTCTCAATCAACGGATGCGCCACCCTCATCCCCACCTCACTCTCCACCTCCTCTGCTTCCACCAGTCTAAACCCACAATCCTGCACCCTCTTCGTCGTATAATTGACGAAGAACACCGGCTTCTCATCCTCCTCATCTCGGTAGCAGAAATCAGGTCTGAAAATTGTATTTGTGCCGCCTCCGGAAGATGAGGAGCCTGTTTTCGTGCAGGTCGAGCCGCAGACGTAGGTTACTTGGTAGCAGCTGGAGGTGTAACCGTGGATGACTCCGGATATGGGAGGAGAAATGGTGGTATTGGTAGATGTGAAGTATTGGCCTGCGGAGGGGCTGAAGCCCCAGCAGGGGTAGGCGTTAGAGCGTGTGAGCAAGGAGGAAGGGGCTGCGGTGCGCCAGAAGAAGGGCCATCTTCTGCGAGGTTTGGTGCGGGATGATCGTGGTAAGGCGGTGTATGGTGGGGGGTAGGAGGGCCATCGCTGTGGTGAGGGATGAGCTGGGAACCAGCGGCCCCAGAGGCGGAAGATGATTATTGCTCCGATGACGCCTGCGAGGACTGTCAAGATGATGACTGCTAGTTGATTACGGTAGGTTTGCTTCCTCCTGGTCAGAGCTTCGGCTTTGTATATCACGCCTAGAGCTTTGAGGCACTCCGCGGGATATCTGTCTGCCCCTGGAATGGTGAGTAATTACAAAAGAAGTCGGTCATGAACTTTGTGCCATATCCATTGGAGATCTCGTGGGACGAGGAAGCAGTGCTACACTTATAGTTCCACATCGAAGTTCCATTACAACTGATGCCAGGAACAATTGCTCGTGCTGTCTTCTCACAAGCATTATACGCAAAGCTCACATCATGGCAGTCGTCAGATCCATTACAACAAGCCCCATATCCATCATCTCTCGCCTTCTGTATCCACACAGCTGGATCTGAGCTGACTTGAGCATTGGCAATGAGGTGTTGAACATGCTTGACCAAAGCGTAGGTGGTTCCTGCTGTAATAGCAGAGCCCAACAGCAGTGCATGTGATAGTCGGAGTTTAGGAGCGAGAGACTCGAGATTGTACGACGAAGTGCTTCGTTGATTCGGTACTGGTGAAGTGGATCCTGTTCTCCGCTGTTCCTGAAGCTCGAAGGTTGTTGTAGCAAATTGGTTTCGAACTTCATCGTCCCTATTTCCTACCTCGCTAGAGGACAAGGCTGAGTGATTCTATCGATTGGAAAGAGTAGCGCTATGCACAACGAAGGCTGGGCTCGTCAACCTAATGCAAGAGCGATTGAGCGAATGAAAAACAATACCAGGAGATTCGAAGTCAAAGCTGAGAAAGCGAGACGAAAGCATGATCAAACGATAATCCAAGCCACCAGGCTGAGAGTCCAACATTACATATTTGCAAAGCACAAAGGAGAGGCCGGTTGACTCATCACGAGAACCGTTTTCCAATCCTCCTCGCTTAGCCCAGAATTCAGGAGGGCGGCCTCGCCAGTCAATCTGCGCCACAATATGTGTCGATGCTTGGCTGCATAGGGCTGAATTTGATACTCGGTCAAAGACTGGGAGCTTAAGCATAGGCGCTGCAGGTAATTGGAAAGCTTGGGGTCTCTAGGAAAAGTCCTTAGGTCAAGCAACAAGATAGATTCAGCAAGAACGAAGCATTGATCATATTGGTAGAAGCCGGGGTTTGTGATACTACCTGCTTCCCGAAGATTCAATCGTATGCCGCTCTTCAATTCGGAGAACTATCCACCCAGATATAACAATCGAATGACAAATTGCATTCAGCGGGTACCAGTTTAACAGCCCCACCTTATCTACCATGTAAAGGATTCTCGGAATGCCCTGTCTGTTGGCGAGGCTGACACCAGAGATCTCCGGTATCTCGAATATGTAACATTATGAATCCTCGTTTCTATATTTCCGAAGACGTGCCCAGTCAAAACCAGCACTTCTGTTCTCCCCATTGTCGTGACCGTACCGTACCGTCACGGCTCGCTTGCAATGGGCCAAGCAATGACAACCAGCAGATTTATCGATGCTTCTCCTGGCAGGTAGATTGCTTTGGCAGCAAAAGAATTGTCTGGTCTGTCTCTGACTATAGACCGCGATTCGCTTTATCTTCGCTCGTTCAAGTCTATTTCCATATTCGATGGTCTTTCGCATATTAACCCTTACCACCCTCTTACCAATCTTCCTCCTCCTCCTCAACATTTGGCGAAACCAACCCGGGCACCGTGACCAGAATAACAAACTCCTTCAGTTCAGGCATGAACCTCTTCGCCTTCTCACACTGCACCTTGATATCTTTGCGCATATAGTTGAAATGGTCTTCGTTGCCTGCAGAAATCTCGGTGGCTTGAGGCATGGGCATCGCGTCCTTGAACGTGAATTTTAGATGGCGTGGAGGGTGAGGAGGAGATTGTCGGCTTTGGCTCGCAAACCACGAAAAGAACTCGGTGGTGTTGATTTTGGGTCGAAGGACGGATTTGTCGAAGGGGATGCTGAATTTGCCAGTTCCATCGACTTGGACGCGGATTTTGATATCGACGTTGGAACTGCTTGACATGCGCTCTTGTCTTTGCAAATTTTGCAGATAATGAGGGTGTGGAGAGAGAGGAGGTGGCGGTGGGCGATCATCACGGAAGGCAGCATTACGCAATCCTTGATCGTTTGACGAGCTGGGAGGACGTCCATCTTTTGCGTATCGATCGTTTGATTCGGCAGTAGGCATGATCGGTCGGGACGTCGGAGGTGGAGGAATATTCAAACGCCTGAAGTATAGTACGACAGCACCACCATGAAGCATACATGTCTGTTTCGGCTGTATTATGACTTTTTTGAAATGTTCATCTGGCTCATTAGGCCCGGTAGGAATGGCGAGAGTCACATATCCTTTGCCGCTCACAGTGACTTGGCCTTTGCCACTCCTCTTGTCAACCACAACAGCGCAGACTTCGGAACCTGTTTTATAAGGCAACTTGTCTTTGACAGTCGATTCCTCGGGCAAGAGTTCGGCATTGGGCAAATTCTTATGCAGTCAGTATTGGATTGTAAATACCTTCAAGTCTTGATAAGTTACGCTTACCAAGGAGAGAGCATACTCTCGGAGTAACTGCTGATCATAAATTGACCTCCTGTACTCTACTGGGCTATAAAGTGATTGCTGTTGTTGAGACTTTATGCCGACATCCCTAATTTCAGCATTGTTTTTGGGGGGAGGGGAAAAGGGATCTCCGGAATAGGGACCGTGTTGATACGTTGATTGATCGGGCGACGGGAATTTGGCTGGTAAATTCGGAGGAGATGGCCGAGGGAGGTGGTATGCGGAGGCTTGGGAGTCGCTATGGGGGGAGACTTGATGCGTCGAAGTCGATGGTGGAGGCGGAGGCGGAGGCGGAGGCGAAAACATGAATTCCTGGCTTGGAGGCGAAGATTGAGGCTGGGCCTGAAACTTCTTGGGAACTCCCGTGGGAACAACCAAAATTCTCTGCGCAGGGGGTGCCGAGACATAATTTGCCGCTCCTTTGCCAGAGTTCACAGCCTTCCATTCGTGAGCAGCAGCAGCTTCACCTTCAGGGAGTGGTGGATATGGTGATATGGTAACCCTAAATCGACCCAGAGACTTGTTCATATCCATCGCGATCCAATACAAGTCCCAGATGTGCTGCTTAAGAGCTCGAAATCGAAGAAGATCCCCCTCGGGGACGACTATTGAGTTATCCTGCAACCAGTGGACATCAATCAACTCAAATTTCAAAGTTCCGACCTCTGCCATGCCAGTAGTGTCCAAGTACCACCTCAAGAACCAAGGCATGGGTTCAAACATGATCACATCGATCTCATGGACGCTATTGGGGTTATTGATACGGGTGACAATAGCTCTGGCGTTGCGCTTGAATTTGTCCACACAGGATTGGAAGTCACTAGGTGACAGGTCGCTTTGCGCTTCATTATTGATTGTGAACTCTATGGCAGGAGGTCGATAGGTTCCCGAAGGGTGAGCCGAAGGCCTCGGAGGAGGCGTCAGAGTAGGCCTCGGTGGCAACTTTGTCTGATAAAAGCCATGGGAAACCGAAATTGCGGGTAATCCACTCTGTGCAGATATAGTTTCGTGGTTTGTTTGTGAAGTATTAGATGCTTCTCTTAGCCTGGCATATTCATGTGCAACACCCGCTGATCTGTCAACGGCCGGCTCTGAAACTGGCTGCTCAACATTCTGATTTGCTGGTTTTCTCCCACGCTTCTTTCCAGACTTTGCTTGAAATTTTTGCTGTACAGACTCAGTCGTGAGTACCGAGAAGCTGGAAGGAAAGGTACTAAAAGGCCCAGAATCGCGCGAAGGCATGTTACTTGGCACCGTACATGCCATATTGTAGCCAGTGTTGGCAGCTGGAGAGCCAATTACATTCGGGAGGTCATCTGATTGAGGAGCTTGAGGCTCGGGACCTCGATGTCCATACGTCCAGCTTGGTCTCTGGCTGTTCAGCTCTTGTGATTCTCGCATGCTACTCGACACGCCCCATGAGTTCAGAGAAATCTCTTGCGAATTACCGTCAGCGCCAGAGACCTGTGATTCATCTGTTTGCTGTTGGTCCATTGGAGCCAGATACTGTTCAGAAATAGAAGGCGGAGGTTGTGAGAGTTCAGTCGATGGACGCGCCATTGCACCGAAGGGGCTAGTAGTGCCGTTATGCGATGGGCTCTGCTCTCGTCGAGATGGCAAGGGAGTACGCTGTTGACCAGTCGATGGTGACATGGTACAAGGCTGGTGGTGCGCATAATCCTGAGCTTGAGGAGTGGAGCGTTGGGAGGAAGGAATTGGATCTGCATGACTTTCGGAGCCTGGCGTTCTGACGGCAACTGTCTTTGCATGACCACCGCCATGAAGAGAAGACCACTCTGAAGCTGGGGCAGCAAACCCTACTAAGCCTCTTGGACTTGTAGCAGAGACTCGTCGACACGGTATTACTTCAACCGAGGAAGACTCTTCACTGGGCGAAGGCGAGCAAAAATCCTTCTCTCGAGAGATATCCGACCAAGAAGTATAAGGTCGTGCCGCTTCGTTGGTTCTTGGAGATGATTGCAGCGAATTCCAAACATCCTCAGCTTTCTGCGCTTCCTCTTTAGATACCTCGCAGTCCGGATGCATCCTCCCAATTGGCGACCTGGAACCATCATGAGTCGATGTTGACATTGCATTCTCGTCCTCTATGCTGACATCAACGGAGGCCCTCTTTTTGCGATCGGCCGAAGACACTATGATGAAGTCTCCAGCATCATCCTGTACAAAGCGCGAAGAGCTCCGTCGTGCGCGCTTTGATGGCTCCCCGGACTTGCGTTCCTCTTCTGCAGTTCTCTACACAATGGTCAGCAAATGACGGATGTAAACCTTGTGACTTAACCTTTGCAGATATGTTATCCTCCAAGAGGCCTCGATTGATTGAAGCAGAATTGCGCCTTGACATCCCCAAAGATTCTCCAAGATCGAGGTCAGATGATGTTTGCTCAACAAATGCTTTTGAACGTTCCAATTTCGCAACTTCGGCATCCCAGAGCGTTTGAAACTGTGCGTTTTTTCTCCACGCGCAAGCTTTCCGCTCAATCACGCCCTCTTCAGCCCAAGCTTTACTTGATTCGTTGACCAGAGACTGACACTTTGCAGCAAGTATTTGTCGAGCCGCATTTGATTTAGGCAGGCTTGAGGCGGCGATGAAGAGATCCACAAGCTTTGAGAACCCTGTCTCCTCGGATTGGGTGACCTCGTAAAGATCTGTCGTGTGCATATAGCGATGTAATCGTCTCGAAACACCTAGTGGCCAGTTCGAATTCTGTGTTCAGATTCAGTATCGTATGACCACGGGATACGTTAGAGTAACTGTGCACCTGGTACAGCCAGGATTCGTCCAGCGTCTTGAACGCTTTGAGTCCCCCTCGTGGTAAGCCGAGAAGAGAGATATGTTCCTGCCAGACTACAGGTATTCCGGATTCGGACAGCGGCGGGGAAGATTCTTCGATGGAAGTAAAGACAGATCGAGGACTGTTCATGCGTTAATGACAAGTCTTGAAAGTACAAGAATCAATCGAACATTGTTGAACGCTGCATTGCCTCTTAACACATGTCAAACCTGCCCACTGACTAAAGACGGGCCGCAGCGCCACACAAGTGGCTCTGGTCGTGGAAGTCCACGGTTAGTACAACTGAAAAGCGAGTTTAGAGTTTGTTAGAAGACATGGTGACAAGAGATGACCATCAAATGTGGCCTGGCGGACGAAACGGTGACCTTTCTACATCGGAAGGACACCGTTCTGTCGGATCGCACACCCACGTTGGTCATTCGGTGCGTAAATTCGAGCTATCGATAGGTATGATCGTGACTGGGGAACCAATGAAATTGGATAAAGAGGGTCAATTTGTTGGTTCCAAATGCGAATGTTGGTGGCGCCACAGGTCGGAGATGATATGCGAATGACAGAGGACATGGAGCAGGAAACTCGACTTGCTGATTGGCAGATCATGAGAGATATTGGATGATAGGCCCGGTGTAACCAGACTGTCGGGACGAACTCCATATATTGTTGCAGCGCCCTCGCTCTCGTTCCAATTACGGCGGCGTATGAACCGAAAAGCGCCCCTGAAAGGGACGTAACTTACTGGGAGCGGCCGAGCATGCGGAAGAGAGGACTTGGTCACATAGAGCCGAGAAGACGAAGATGCCGATGCGGAATTATGCAGACATCCGGCCATCCAATTGACAGGTCATCTGTATCGCACTGCTTATCGCTCTCTACTGTTGCACAGCATCGTACAAAGACTCACCACTCACGGGTGACTGCCGTCTGTATTCGGTTCTTGTCCTCGATGGCCGAGTCGCATTTAATGAAGATACAGAATGTAGCTTTTCTGATCAATATTTGCATCGTGAGTCTGCTCCAGCTTGGAGCACCATGACAAGACCAGCCAAATAACGATGGTGACGAACTTGGCAAATGCCTCAGTGAACGATACAGAGACGAGGGAATGGGAAAGCTTTGTATTGTGTCTGCGACAGCAAAACCATCTTGAGCTTCAAGAAGAACATTTGCATTGTAGTAATAGAAAGTTACTAATAGAAGTCCAACAGAAAGCAGAGTGGGTGTGTGAAGGACAGGGGATGGGAAGGCGAAAGAAGAATCGAAGCTTATGTAATCGACCTTCGGCAATTCTGCTGCGGTTCACCGCCCTGGCTATCAGCTGCCGGCGGATCCCATGATGTCAACACAAAGTCAAATCCCCGGTCCATACAGTAGTGCATACCGCTGCATCACAAGTCCATGGCTGCAGACCGTTGATAGGTCTTATCTCCTATTCGATCTGGCTACCCCATAGCTGGGTCAGCTCTTATGTCCGGCGAGAGTATTTCCCAATCCGGTTGCCAGCTTTCTTGGTCCCCGCAGTTATAAATGTTAATTCCGATGCGCCCCCTCACCAACTTCAGCCACGACTCGATGCTTCGGACATAAAGCGTAAACGCTTACCAAAACGGAAAACACACTACCGCAAAGGGCTTGGTGAGCTTTGGAAGCGAATGAAGCTAAGTCAGATGGATTGGAGGGGTTGAAGAGAGGGGCTTCATTCGGAGAATCGGACTCGGACTACACCCAACTACTACTGCAGGGCAGCCAATGAGAGTTCTCTGATCATGAATGTAAGGTGCTTTCCTTGGTACATTCCTACGTAGTCGACAGCTATGCCTTCAAGCATGCGGCACTGACGTGGGGTCTTCGAGACGAAAATATAAAGGTAGGTCTCCCACCAAGAACTAACTTCAATCTGCCAGCAATTCCTCACTTCCAAATAACCCAGTTAATCACAATACAATCACAAACGTCTTCTCCTACGACAACAAAATCTACAGAAGCTTCGGACGTCAATTGCAGCCATGCCGTCGCTCCCAAAAACCTACAAAGTTGCCTCCTTCGAAAAAGTCAACGACCCCCTCACGATTAAAGACGTTCCCCTCCAACACCCATCTGCAGGACAAGTCCTCGTCAAGGTCCTTGCATCTGGCGTCTGTGGGAGTGATGGTCATGTACAAGCTGGCGCGTTTGGCAATGCGTTTCCTATAGTTCCAGGTCATGAAATCATTGGAGATGTTGTGGCAGTCGGGGACGGCGAGAAGAAATGGCAAGTGGGGGACAGAGTCGGAGGCCCATGGCACGGGGGACACGATGGCACATGCAAGCAATGTAACAGAGGACAATTCCAGATGTGCCAGAATGGTGCTATCAACGGCGTAACAAAGGATGGAGGATTCGCAGAATACGTTCTCTTGAGAACCGAGGCTACCGTCAGAGTCCCAAAAGAGGTCGACCCAGCTGAATATGCCCCAATCCTCTGCGCAGGCGTCACAGTCTTCAATGCTATTCGAAAGTTACAGATCACCCCTGGCGACATTGTTGCCGTTCAAGGACTCGGAGGTCTCGGCCATCTAGCACTTCAATATGCGAACAAGATGGGCTACAAGGTCGTTGCCCTCTCCACCAGCGACAGCAAGCGCGACTTCGCAAAGAAGCTCGGTGCTCACGAGTACATCAACACATCCAAGGACGACGCAGCCAAGAAACTCATGGAAATGGGAGGAGCAAGCCTCATCGTCTGCACGGGCCCAGATCCTAAAGCCATTAGTCCTTTGACTGGTGGTCTCGAGCCCGGCGGAAAGGTTCTGATTCTCTCCCCTTGCGGAGGGGTCGAGGTCAACTCAGTCGATTTGATCATGAAAGCTGCTTCTGTCTGTGGTTTCCCAAGTGGTCATGCTCTTGACTCCGAGGAGGCTATCGCGTTTACGCAGCTCCACGGTATCAAGTGCATGATCGAGAAGTTCCCCTTGAAGGACGCCCAGAAAGCACTGGAGCATATGGCTTCTGGGAAGGTTAGATTCAGGGCTGTTCTGGTTGCCGAGTAGATGCTTCCCCAAGGCGAAATTCCGTCGGCTTTGAGATAGCTAGCTATTTAGCTCTTCCCCAGACATGCAAAATTTACAAAGTTCCATAAACTAATGCATGCTTCCGTTCCCGCGTGTATGCCCGTCGATCTTGACTTACCCAAAACTCGTCTTGCCCAAGTGGGTCTGTCAGTCAGGCTGATTCTCCCGTCCCTGTAAGATTTTAGCAAGACCCGTAAACTCCGAGGCAACGACGTGCCACATTCATGCTTCGCCATAAACATATGGACGAGTTAAACCCTCTTCAGTGGCTGTCCTTCTACTTCCTCAGCAAGTTACTCGGTCTCTGCCCCGTGTAGATCAGCAACAAATCTATAAGTGTACACTTGCTACTATCCTCCTGGTGTCTGAAGACCAGCCTGCTACTCGTCAGCTACAAAACAGATGTCACAGACCCCCAACAGGCCATCTGGAATAGTGAGTTAAGCTTTCACCCAGAGCCTTCATAAATCAACCAACCGGGGAAATCCAGCATGACGATCATCTCGTCAGGTGTCACACCGCGGAAGGCAAAGATAAGTAGCCTAACTTCCGATCTCCCACCCATCACCCTTCGATTTTGTTTCGAGTCCTTTGCCACTGTAGCATATTTTGACCCATATCTACTGTCCTGGATATCCCTCGCATTATTCGATCTACCAAAGTCAAAATCGTGAGAAATAGAAGCTAGAAAGTAGGTCTCCATGCCGACGGGAAGTATACTTCACTTCCTAACTTTGGGCTACTGATACTATCAATCTTCATCGCCAAAAAGATAGCTTGTCTAGGTCTAGGTTTAAAATAATGTTTTGCAGTTATGAATGCCTGATACGGACAGGGACCGCTGGCCTGCAAAGCACGTTCTCTTCTACAGTACGTTTGGTTGACGTGCGTGATCATGAAGACTGCTATAGCCTGAGGCCGTCGAGTGGGAAGTCGACACTGCTACTTTGTTCACTCGATATTTGCGACAGTTATGGATGATGTTAGTGATGCTAGAACCGTGAATACGTTCCTTGAAGTCATGGTTGATACCCTATGGATAGACATGAAATGAGCGGTGCGAGAATGAAATAGGCACTCGTTACTTGATGTACTGCACATCTCATTTCACAGCGAGCACAAGGTCCAGAAGTAGGGATGAAACGACTGCGCGAATGCTGCCTTCCACTGCTACCTACGACTGCCAAAGTGCTCGCATCTATGTTGAAGACTCCCCGATGCACCGACCAGAAATGACTCCAAGAACAAGACATGGCATGATCTCAATCTCTTCTGACGCCAGCCACAAAGTAAAACAGCAAATGCAAAACAGACTGGCAATTATGAATACTCCAATCCAATCTGGGGTATAAAGGGACACCCCCACGGCATGGGCTTGATCACCTGGCTGTTGGGGGACGACAAGTGAATGGACAAGTCAGTGGAGCGCCCACGCACAGGAAAGGTTGTGGTTCCGTCCTTCATAAATGTTGTTCAGACTCGGGCAGTGAGTCATCTGTCCATAGAATAGTAGCAGCCTACAATGCTGCGGTGATCATCCATCAGACAAAGACTCGTATAGTGTCTAGCGTGGAAGCAACAACAATAAGTGCGAGGAGGCACTTTCCATCCATGGCTTGAGGATAGGAACATCCTCAGCAATATCCAAAGTGGAATCCGAGTATCAGTCCATCCATCCTCATCAGGGGATGAGGGTCGGCAGGTGCCATCCATGTTACACATCCAACCTCTAGCGAGGTTCTGCTGGCTGGTACCAGGACATCGGATCCGTAATCCACTCGCTCAAAAGCAATTCGCAAAACAAGCAAGCAAGAAATCAAAGATCAGGCGACCCATCCTAGTACCCAGAATTTCTCTGACCATACCCACTCCTCTTCTCGAACCTTCTCTTGCCACCACCATGATACCTCGAGCTAGAACTCACCCTACCTCTCCCGTCATTTGTCGGATACGGGTTGCGTCTACTACTCGACGGAGCTCGCGCATGTCTTCCTTGAGAATAACTTCTTTGCATACCAACAGCTTGAGGCGGAGGTGGAGGTCTCAGCGGTGCGAGACGTTCACGTTCCCGGGGTGGTTGACCTTGACCATATCGTTCAGGACTCGGCAGACGATCCGATGGTCCTGAGGCTGACCAGCGAGGTTGTTGGTCATAAACGGGCATCGGAGGTTGGAGATATGAGGGAGGAAGATGCTGTTCTGAGAGGAGAGGAGGCTGATATCCTGGGCTGTATTGAGCTCGATAATCGTATTCATAGGAAGCGGCAGGGTCGAAATCCATTCTATGATCCGGTCTCCCCTGGTATTGTGGATGTGGCATCACTGAGGCAGGACTCCGTGGTACATAGAAGGGTGCGTTACTTGATAGCGGTGGCGAGGGCTCCGGTCTTTCTGATGGGGATAAGGTGCTGCTGCTTACTCGTCCGGGCAGATATTCGTTCTCGTAGTGATCATCGTTTGGAACCCAGCGTGGAGGATGGTTCTGCGTGTCTTGCCACTGCGAGTCGAGCCTCTGTGCATTACTGCGGACTGCAGCTTCGACATCCGCGAGAGCTGGCCCACGAAAGCGTGGACTCCGCTCTGGGTAGCTGGAGGGAGGATGGGCAGGAGGGAGGAACGAAGCACGGTGGGGTGATGGATACCTATCTGGTAATGCCATATTGAACAAAACAGATGATAAACAAATATGAGTTCTAGGGCTCTGAGATGTGTTGGGCTGAGAAGTGGGATATCTTGAACTTGCGGTGAAGACTGCACTGCAGAAGCACCCGACGTGAAATGGCATAGAACTTCTAAATAGGAAAGTCGAAGGAATAATCAGAGAGATGACAGCAGGCTGTCCTCGACATATGAGAAACACAGCGCCGAGTCTCGGGTTGGGAATCTGCCTATCTGTTTCATGCGAACCTAGAAGGCCAACGTAGTTGTAGCCCTTACCTGAAAGTAATTTACCCACTGATTGGCACACTGAATGCCCTTTCATGCCCAATGCACCCTACAGCTAGTAAGATTAACTTCAGCCCCGCGTCAGGAACAAATCGGATACAGCACGTCAAACTCACAGGAAGATGTCGTTGCGGCCCAACGTATATTGATTGGGCTGGGTGGAGGCTGCTTTGGGCATGCAGCCACAGCCGAAAGAGCGACGCCGCTGATTGGTTTGATGCGTTGGCTGTTGTCGCTTGTCTGTGACAGAACAACTTGTGAGGAGCCTTCGGTGCCCAATGAGGGAAGGTTGTTTCCATATATTCCTGCTTGGATCACGATGATGCTTCCTTCGTTACCGGACTGACAACTCAATAATAATGTCAGCATCCTTCGTGGATATCAAATATGATGAGTGTCTGAATTATCCTAGGACTTGGGGATATCCTGTGAGCAAAGACCGGCAAGCATTCAGCACAAATATCTGTCAAGGCTTCTATAATGCAAGGCCACGGTGATATTGGTTGTAGTTCGGAGGCATGTAACGAGGCTGTGATGAATGATATCAGCGCTGCCTTTTTTCTATGCACCGAGGGACCTTACCCCATTGCTCGCACTCATTCGTGGATGTATGACTACTCTATCTTCCAACTTTGGATTGACACAATAATGTGCTTTAGACGGCCTCGGCCAGAGGGCGTGTAGGTGACTTCGGCATGGTGACAAATCTGTAGGCCAGAGGCTTTCGCATCTGACGACAGTAAAGAACGAAAATTAGCGGCCAAAACTCTCAGGCTGATGCAATTCTCGAGGCCATGGGTTTTGGCGAAGCTAGACGTGTCAGTCAGATGGAAAGACAGTGCCAGCTACGAGAGGAGGCACTCACTACGAGCCGCGACTCGGAAAGCCACCAACATCGGAAGTTAGAAGCCAGTAGCCGGCATCTGGCACGAAAACATTAATGAAGCTCCGAGCTCAGAAGGACTACCACCATTCCTTGTCTTTGAAGTTGAGACGAGGATCTAGCTGTAGTGCTGGGGAACAGCGGGCGAAGCTGGAGGGCCAAAATGACATGGTGAGAACCTGAGCAAACAAACCGTGAGAACTCCGTGCAACGCCCCGTGAGACAAATTCCTGAGTACTGCTACCTTAGCTGGACTTGGATTCTTCTCGGACAGCAAAGATAGTTTGAGGTGTTCGGAGAAAGAAGGAGAAAGAAGGACATCTGGCAGGAATTTCTGCCCTCTTGCCATGTTCTTGAACGGTCGCGACTTCCTCGACGATGACTGAAGTTCTTGAGGACTGCTCAGACAGACAGCTTTGCACATTGCAAGTATAGAGAAGGAATGAATGAAATGGAGGTTGAATGGCCATTCAGGTTCGCAATGAAGCTTCCGGTTGGGACAGGATACTTTAGAGGCAGTGCCTCCCACATGGACCCCAGACAGTCAATAAGAAGATGTGGTGGTGTCTCTACATCTCCTGTCAGTACTGCTCATATTCAAAGGAGGTAAACCAAATACCCTAGGAGAGTCTTATCGGAGTTGCACACAGGACATGTGATGAGCCAGGTAGGCTCGAGGGCCGTATGACGGCGTAAAGTTTACATACTCATGTACTAGTGGTAGTGATTGGGAGGTACACCATAATCGAGAAACTACTGTTAATCTATGCTGCAACGAAACATTCTGACGATATCAGCACATCCAGATAAGTAGAGGTAAAGAGTTGAGATTAAGCCCGTGGGAAAGACGATAGAAGATGGCTTCAACTGCCTCGCTCGTATAGAGCTCGCGAACAGGAGAACAGGAAGGGCCCGCCAAGCCAGGGGCAACTTTCTTCCCCTGAAAATCTGGGGAACTCAAGCTTGACCACTTTTGTCTCCACCATTTCCTTGCTTCCAATCCTCGACCCGCTCTAAAATAACTATCCAGCATGGAAACCCATCTCTTGACCATGCCATTCTCCCTCCTTTCCAAACCGCATATGCCAGACTGACAATGGAGCTTCCAGCAGGCGTCAATCGCAGATATGCGTCCATCGCCATCTTCGTCCTCGCAATTGTCTGGATCTGGGTAGCTTTCGATCGTCCCTACACATTTCCGACCCATATTCCATGGAACATATACTCGAATGCGCCTCAAAGCGATCGCGCGACCGATATCTTCGATTACCCTCCTCTCCACGCGCCTTCAATCAAGAAGCTATGCGCAGAAACGCAGTGGAATACCAGCGTCGTGTTTACCTGCCAGGAACCGACTGGTACCTTCGCAGAGGTGCGAACGTCCCTCTTGGGATGCGTGAGACTGGCAATGGCTGCTGGTGGGAGTTTGGTAGTACCCAGGATTGTGGTGAGGGACGATCATGGAGGGATACTTGCTGGAAATACGACGGATTTGGCATATATGTTTGATCGGGAGCATTTTGTCACGTCGATGGGACTGTCTTGTCCACAGATGCGCATCTATAAGACTGGGTTTGGCATTGAGGATGGAGAGAATGCCAATGAGCCTGTAACTCTGCAGCCAGAAGCCATTATCAAGACTGTGGAAGTTGGGGACCGTTTCGCGGGAGACTGGAGAGCTGCTTTCTACAAATGGCTATCGCAACAGGGACTTGAGCGCAAAGGACCAACGATCGTACGGCTGGGCGACTCATACCTCAAATACCCGACAGCGACTGACGGAGAAGCATTTCAACAGCACTTCGGCAAGATACTCAAAGCTCGCACTGATGCGAGGAGGTTTGCTACTATGGTTCTGCAGAATCTAGCTGAGATGTATCACGAGCCACTCAATCTAAAGGACCTCATGCTGCAGAACGTCCTTCTGGGTGTATACCTAAGTACTGAGATCAAGCTGGACATACTATCTGAGGAAGACCGCCAGAATGCCAACTACGAGGCACAGTCGAAACTCTACCTAGGGCATGCCATGCGGAAGAACATCTCCCTCATTTATGTGGCTTCTGCCCATGGTTCGGAGATTTCACGATTCATTTTGGATGCCAACGCGGACGAGATTGATGCAACATCCAAAGTCGATCTCCTCAAAGGCAAAGACCTAGAGGGCCTACTGGAACTGACGGTCGACCAGCAAGCTATGGTTGATCTCCTCGTCATGACGAAGGTTTCAGAATTCATCGGTATGGGCTATGACAGCTTCGCTTGGAGTGTGGCGTTGAGGAGACATGAATATCTCAAGAAAAGTACTGGTGCAACGTGGTTGAGTGGGCATTATGTCGCGAAGGATCCGTTCAGTACGCTCATTGGAGCTACTGGTGCGCACAAGGAGTTTGCAGCTTCGATGTGGCCATGAGGTGCTGATGTTCTGGAATTTCCTGGATATATGGCTTGATCGAATCGGCGAACATCGGAGTGACGAAGTCTAGACAACGCAGAGGCTGGCCATGCGGCCACGATATCTCGGCATCAACAGGCTCTGAGGAACATGTTCTCCGCGCATGAATGGGATCCAAGGTGGAGTGGAACAAGCATCACGCCTGCCATAGTAGAAGTCGTTGCGGTCACCGCGAGGCTGACTGTCGAATGCTCGAAGCGAGCTGTTTACGCTTCATCTGTAAAAAGTGGGAGGAAGTTATCCCAAGAAGTATTCAGACACTCTCTTGGTCTCGATCTAGATTTGGAATAGCCATCATACTTTATATAAATAACATTTGTTCTCTCACAATATCTCCAAGCCATGTTGCGATCAAATTCTGGCTTCCTTCAGCCTTCCGTTGCATGTTCAGAGATCACATCTTCTGGACAGACTTTTGAGGCCCTGTGTGAGCAACAAAGCTTTACAACTATTCACCGTCTATCTTTTTCCAAGGCATCATAGTGAACAACATCAAAAAACCATGAATCTGACCCAACCAGAGCTCACGTTACACAAGAAACCCCACGCTGACCCCAGCATTGTCACAAAAACCCACCCACCACCTTATCTGCAAACAACCATAACGAGCAATCGCCACACATCCAAGAGCAATCAACATCGCCCAACTCAGCTGTGATATCCGGCCCGTCCCCAAAACTACGGGATCTAGGTCTTCCAAGAACAATCTAAACTCGGCGTCGCGAACGATTGGGCGCTGCGCTGCAACCCCTCACTTTACGGTGTTGCCACTGGCATCCTGAAGCGAAGAAGAACCGTGGACAGTGGACAGTGATGAGAGGGGAGCAGAAGAGATGAGGATCTCATCGCTGTCGCTGTTCGCGAACAGATTCAATTTCAGGTTTAAAGACGGCAATATTTACAAGATGTTGGCTGCGAAAGACATCCAGACCGTTGAGACTGAGAATGAAATTGGCAATGAGCATGCAGAGGTGGAAGATGGGAGTGGCACGAGGACGAGGCTGAAGAAGCTCGCCAGTCGACAAACGTAAGCTTCGAGTCGCATGAGCCTCAAAGTCGTGCTGACAGAATCCAGATACTATGGCTCACTGCTCTTCAACTTCGGAGCATACATGCTCCCAGCTCTGTACGGAACATTGAGCAAGCTCTGGGTCGCGAACATTGACTCAAGCAAAGTGGTCACCACAGACGTCTACACTTACATTGGTGTTGTCGTCGAGGTTCTCAACGAAGGACTTCCCCGCACGGCATATACGGTCATCGGGGACAAGACAACACGAACGATTCGCTCGCGTCTGAGTTTGTCATCCACGCTCATCGCAGTCCAAGCTATCTTGGGACTCATCTTGACTTTTGTCTTTATCGGAAGTTCAAAGGAACTCGCAGCTGCTTTTGTCCCAAGAGAAGTCAGAGAGACGAGTCTGGATTATGTGCGGATCTCGTCTGTACAGGCGTTGTCATCTGCTCTTGAAGTTGCGGTGGCATCAGCAACTAGAGCGCTGGATCATCCTGATGTTCCGCTTGTGATCAGCTCGGTCAAGTTCATCGTGAATATCGTCCTGGACTTACTCATCATCTCGAAATTTCACGTGGGCAGCAGAGTGCCCACAGTCAATGGGCAGGCACTGATACGGATGGCTTGTGACTTGACATCAGCGGTGACTGGACTGGTGTACTTTGTCTTCATTGCTCTCAAGTTGCAGCGATCCTCTCGTGGAGAAGAGGAGAGAGTCAAGCCGAGTTACAAAGCGCTGAAGACGTTGGTCAGACCAGGTATTCCGACATTTCTGGAGTCGGCGATGAGGAATGCCATATATCTTTGGTTGATTCATGGGATCGTAGATATGGGTTCGGATTATGCCACTGCTTGGGGTGTGTTCAACACCATCAGGTGGGGGATCGTGATGGTTCCGGTACAGGTATGTTGTGAGATATGATCGTGAATTGGATACAACTGACATGTCCTGAAGGCCCTTGAAGCATCGACCTTGACCTTCGTAGGACATTCCTGGGGGAAGTGGAGAGCACAAGTTGGACCAGAACGAAAGAGAGCCAAAGCAACAAGAAGAGACCTCAGCAGTACGACTCACATTCGGGTTAACAAAGCGAACATTTGCTAACAAGAAACAGTCATCACCCGCCCCGCGTGGATATCTTGCATCATCGCACTCGCCATCGAGATCCCATTCTGTATCTTCCTCTCCATCTGGGGTATCGACGGCTTTGCCTTCTACCTCTCTCAATCCAAACCAGTTGCCAATATTACACAAAAGATGTGGCGCGTAAGTCAAAGCCCGACTTGAACTCAAATGGCGATATCCGCTAACACTTGTCAACAGACTATTGACTGGTGTTACATCTTCTACGCTCTGAACTATCAGATCTCCGCCATCCTGCTAGCCACAACAACGAACTGGTATCTGATCCAAGCGCTTGGCTCCAACCTTCTTTGGATGCTTCCATGGGCCATCGCCGTCACTAGAATCGGTATGACCCCTTCGAACGCATGGAGATACCACTCGGTTATTTTCGGCGGCTCTTTAGTCTTCTCTTTCTTCAACGTTTGCGCCATTCTTGCACTTTGGGCATGGCTTTTGACGAAAGGTAGAGTCAGCTTGGCTCCGGTACGCAGCTCTCTTTGAGGAAGGTAGCGACTTTCCACCTTCCTGTAGTACAGGAAGTAGAGCCTACAGTGCTGGGCGAGCGGCATATGTAGACGCTGGAGGAGGATTGCCTTTGCTAGCCGTCAGGAACACAGGTTGGAGGCAACGAAAAAGGAAAGTCAAAAGATGCGGGTGGACTTGATATCTTGGGGATCTAGAGACACATGCAATGGAAGCACGGCACATTGAACTAGAAGCCTTGTGCAGAGCAAGGCTGCACGGAAAGAGGGAGTATTATCAGAAATAGGAAAGCCGATACGTGCCTTGTTGGAGGATTCCTTGGGGGACTAGACCTGTCTGTGTGCTGCAGCATGCATCCAGTACACCTACCTTGTCAGCATTTGTAGCTGTGGAAAGGCAAGAGCAAGAGAGCTGTGAGAAACTCGGAATCATATGCCCAGGTTTTCATGGCGGTCATTGTTTGCTTTGATTTGGCTACTAGGTTGAAGTAGGTCTCCTGACATAGCACACAGCAAGCCTATCTGGCATCTGAGTCAGTGAATACTTTGTATCGAAGAAGACCCCTTTGACTGAGTCAAGCAACCTAGCCCATAAGCCTAGAAAGCTACGGGATATACCACACAGCCAATAGCAGCGACTTGAGAACGGCAGCGTCTAAAGCATGGACACTTACAGAAAAAGGCAGCTAGGAAAGGTAGAAATGATCTGCAGATACCTCAAGCCATCAGTCAATCCTAAGTCAGTTACAAGTGCAGGCACAAGTGGCTTCAACGAACCCCTTTATGGAAGGAGGAAACTTAGATAATGCGGATGCCATCGCGATCGTGTGATGGATTGCTGAGGATATGTGGAGGTCGGGGCATCGGCACTTGGACGGCTGTGCCATATCACGGCATGCCATATCACCTGAATCTCTGGTGTCTCAAGCGGGAGCGCACATGAAAATGGGTCCTGGACGGAGACAAAGCCCAACTTTAAAGATTAAAAAGAGGAGACAGATCAAGCGAGCGAGTCCAGTAACAACAAGCGAATGATATCTGCACGAAATAATTATTCCGTATCTGAAATGACTCGCCAGACATACATTAAATCAACAATACTACTTATACTCAATTATTTAGGCCTGCGCAACTCTGCTACGGTTGTTCTTACTAATATGCACCAGCTCCTTCATGTCATCGCTGACCCCTACAATCTCCTTCATGCCGCGGAGTCCACTTGACGACATTTCCATTTCGTCCTAGCTTTCTCCGGCTGTCGAATCATGCGACTGAAGTTTCTCCTTGGCAACAAGCCTTCATCCGAACTGCTCGCGAATGGAACTTCTTGAATGGTCTGTCCAGCAGATGCCAAGTCAACGGTCATGATAAGCAACCACGATAATGCACGCGACTATCATAGCTCCGTGACACAAGGAGCGGGGCTGGAAGGAAAGTAGTGCAATCAGAGCTCAGAAGCCGAGGACAACATCAACATCGGATGAGCATTTCAGGGGGCGGTCTATCCATAATCCACAATTGCACGTCGGAGCACGGCATTTTACAGTGCCATTCCGAAATTTGAGCCCCTCGCATGCACCTGCCAAGCATGTACCTCGACCAAAACCTCAGCACAATAATGTGAGCTGCTTTCGGAGGCAGCCTTGTTCGGGAAGGTTGATGTTGAGTCGAATCGATGGCGAGATTCTACCCCAGGACTTTGTCTGCATCCTTATCGATGTGCGAGGGGTAGCACTTGCAGTGCCGTCAAGTTTGATTGCTTGGTTCGAAGCCTTGTCAATCCAAACATCTCGCCAACCAGGTATTTTCTCATGTATCAAAGTCTTGTCACTTGCCTCTTTCGCTCTCAAGATGCCACACTAGCGATGGTGTGCAGTGACCAGGCACATCGAAGCTTAAAGGTTATCTGATGTTTCTGTTGGCTCGGCACTTATGTAGGGTTGCGATCGGCAGGCTTGATCTAGCTCCCTGTTACCGTGCCTTGTCCGGACTTGTGGCTTAGGGCAGCCTCTTGCGAGACCCCATCTCCGTCAACAATCCTATCACAAGCGAGTAGCGACTCTAGCCCCTGAGTTGTCCGACGAGGCCAAGTTGACGGCGAACGCCTCCCCCACTGCCAGCGCGTGTGGCGTTCTAGAGCTTCCTCTTCAACAATCGCTCCCCTTCAGATCATCGATGATGATGACTATTCGAGAAGGTGTTCAAGGGCTTCTACGGAATCCAGGGTTCAGATTGGTAAGTGTCACAGATTGCAGGTGTCTTGGCTGTCTGTCGGCTCTCTTGACTTTGAAAGAAGTGATACTACACTGCCTACCTGCCAAAAAGGATAGCTTCAACAAGTATAAATACAAGATGATATCCCATGGAGTTTCAGTTCTTCATCCCTAAGCTCAACCTTCTCAGCTTCATTCGATCAGACTCCTCTCGTCTTTGTCTCCACGGTACTTCTTTAGCCCGTCATGGTCTCATATCTTGGTCGCCTCGCGGCTTTGGCTGCTCTCGTTGCACCAGCTGTCTTTGCTGCTCCTGCCCCTGCAAACCTCAAGATCCGCAACCTTGATGCCCGCGATGTTGTCAAAGACTCCTACATTGTTGTCTACCAGAAGGACGTCTCCAAAGAGGTCCTTGCAAGCCACATTGAGGAAGTCAACTCTTTGATTGCCAAGCGTGAAGTCGGTGGTATCGGAGCCACTTATGACATTGGCACCTTCAAGGGGTACCAGATAACCACTGATGCTGCTACTCTTGGTCAGATTGCTGCATCACCAGATGTAAGTTCTCCTACTTGATACACGAGACCCAACTAACAATTTTCAGGTCGCCTACATTGAGAAGGACCAGAAGGTTTACGCCTCTGCTCTCACTTCCCAATCCAGTGCTACATGGGGTCTCGGCCGCATTTCTCACCGAAACCAGGACTCTACCACATACATCTACGATTCCACGGCCGGCTCTGGCACCACTGTTTTCGTTGTTGACACCGGTATCCTGATCTCGCACTCTCAATTCGGTGGACGTGCTACTTGGGGAGCAAACTTTGTTGACAGCTCGGTAAGTCACTCGCTCGCTTGACGATGAGCTTCGCTGACACTTTTAGAACACTGATGGCAACGGACACGGTACTCACTGCGCCGGTACCGTTGCAGGCTCCACCTACGGTGTCGCTAAGGCCGCAAAGCTCGTCGCTGTCAAGGTCCTTGGAGCTGATGGAGGTGGAACCACTTCAGGTGTCATCTCCGGTATTCAATGGGTTGGTACCAACGCCCCAGCCAAGTCTGTTCTCTCTATGTCTCTTGGAGGAGGTGCCTCATCAGCCTTGAACACTGCCGTCCGCAACACCATTGCCAAGGGTGTCACCGTCGTCGTCGCAGCCGGCAATGACGGAGCCAACGCCGCCAACTACTCGCCAGCATCTGAGCCTCTCGCTATCACCGTCGGTGCCATTGACATCAACGACAACCGTGCTTCTTTCTCCAACTACGGATCTGTTGTCGATATCTTCGCTCCAGGTGTCAACGTTCTCTCTTCTTGGATCGGGTCCAACTCTGCTACCCGCACCATCAGCGGAACCTCCATGGCTTGCCCTCACGTTGCTGGTCTTGCTGCTTACTTGATCGCTCTTGAGGGTCTCTCCACCCCAGCTGCTGTTCAATCCCGCATCAAGGCTCTTGGTACGTCTGGAAAGGTCATCAGCCCAGGCAGTGGATCCCCCAACTTGATCGCCTACAACGGAAACGGTGCTTAAGCGAACAATGAGGGTCAGAGCCTGGATTGACGATCAAAGATGGAGATGATAAGGGGATGAGAGGAGAGAAGAGAAGAGTGGAGGAAATGATGAGAGTGGATTCCAGTACTTTTTTGCATTGGAGACGGATCATAAAAGAAGCTTAGCATTTTCTCATTATGTAGGGCTCGCATGTCCAAGAAGGGACGATCATAGAAGAAATACAGCACAGCATTTCAACCCCACCCATTCCTGCTCATCGACATGATCTTATCTCTGTGAAGTTCCATCACAGCGTGACTCCCTATTAGCCGGTAATTTATCTCGTCCATGTCGAGAAGAGTGTCGATGCGAAACCTCTTTGTTGCCAGTTGCAGCAGTCATTGAAGCCTAAGCGAGAATCTCGAAGCCCGGAAGGTCCCCGGAAAATGGCCCCTGCGACGCACCAAGCGAAGCGATGACAGCGTATTCGCACCCCGTAAGCGACCCTTTTCAGTGTAGGTCCTACCCGAGCACCAAACTCAAACGTCTCGGTAGTGCTTCCCTAGACCACGCGACTCTACAAACTTACCAATTCCAAATGCCGTAAACGGATTTCCACGATACTGGTTGATCTAAAGTTCCAAATCAACAAGCTTCAATCCCTAGTGCCGATTGAGCTATCTCACGCTATCGCGACACAATCGTGTTCGTCATGTCGCTAGATCTTGTCAAAAACATCCAAATCCGCCACCGTATATCGGGGACAGTCTATGACACTGACAACGTATTTGAACTAATCCTCGCACTTGATGCGGGTCCCAAGGAGGGATCAATAGGTATCATATGTATAGGTCAGTGTGCAAAGATTAAATTGTGAGTCCAGATCATGACTTTTGATATCTTGGCAACAGTGGAGTGCGAGTGTTAGAAGATCAACGTTGCTCGCCAAATTCGCGACTCAGCGCTAGGAATTATTGGCTACAGCTTCTCCAATACCCAAGACTAGTTCCACAGTTACCAGTGATTTCCTTTCCGGAGACCTGTGGCATTGACCGACGACCCCCGTTTCCACAGCATCATGATGGATTTTGATACATTACGCCGCCGCGACGCCTGCATCATGGATGTCAAGAAGCTTCTTCACCTTGGCCATGCACGCTTGAGTCACTGCCTCCTTTGTCTCTAGGATTTTTTGCTTCTCCTCGGGATCCTCTGGCAGCGGCGGCAGTATACCACGAAGCAAATCGAGTCGACATTGACGCAGCCAGGCAGCGGTCTTTGGCTCCGCTTGCCAGAGTGCACCATTCTCGAAATCTTTCAGTCTGATCTTGAGCCAATCAAAAGCTTGATTCGGGTGTGAGATTGGGCTACACAGCTGATTTCTTTTCTCGTCGTTGTCGTAAGCAGTCTCGACGTGGGCGATGAACGCGGCACTGAAAACTTGCTGACAGCTTCGGACTGCCTGGAGCGTCAGATGGTTCCCGTTGAATACTGGCTCTGGTGGGTAACTCTTGAGACCGTCAGCCGTACAATCAATGTAGATTGTGTCGGCTACAGGAGTGTATTTGCCGCCGTCCAGTAACACCTCGCTGGCACTGATCTGTTTCACACGACCCATACGGACTACGTTCTCGATCTTGCGAACCTGCTCAAGCTCTGCAAGCGATACAGTCGCACATCGATACATCGTGGGCCAGACGTGCTCCGAGAAGCGAAGCAGACTCCCTGCTGCGCCTAGTCGAGCCAACAGGTCGTCTGCTGACGTGGCCTCCATGATCGATTCGGCATCGCGCTTGAAGTTCGCCAGCGCACTATGTTGAGTTGACTCCTTGGGCTGGAGTTTGCTTCGATCCAAAAACCAAGAGTCACGGGGCATGATCCAAGTGATCTTTGTTGGCTTGATGCCCATGCTCAACATCCACAAGCAGGCATCAATACCAGTTTTGCCTGCACCAACGACGGTGTAATTGGCATAGGGTCGTGAAAGGCTGACGAGCGCGTTAGGTGTGATCAAGTTTACATCTTCAGCGACGCTGTATGCGGGTGGACCCATGGAAGGTACCTTGACGCGCATGAAGGTTGCATCAACGGTCCGAGTGTCCTTGCCAGCAGAGTACGCATCCCCGGTGACGATAGAGTGAAACCCGCCATTGTCGGTATATTCGCACAATGGATAGTACGACACCCGGCCTGATGGGAGGAACCGCTGAGTGAGGACTTTGGTGTAGTAGGCCAAAACTTCGTCACCAGTGGCGAGCTCATACATGCCCTTGTTCCAGCCCACCTCGTCAAGCCTGTCTTCGCCCAAGTCTTTTGAGTTGACTCCGTAGAATTTGGAAGGCTGATGAAGACGGACGAATGGATACGCCTTGTTCCAATGACCTCCGGGGCGGTTGTAGCGATCTACAAGTGCGAAGGTGGCGTTTGGGTTCTCGGTTAACAAAGTGTCGACGAAGGCCATTCCCATGGCACCGGCGCCAATCACGAGGTAGTCGACATTGATAATTTGCGACATCTTTGGCGAAAAAGCTTCTTGCCGTTAACATTCACCAGTAGTTATGAGTAATTCAGAATAAAGTAGTTGTCTCTGCTTGATCTGTGGTCAGTACTCGATACAGCTTGAAAGATTGTCAGGAGTCGTATGTTGACATACATTGGCTCAAGTGAGAGAAGCTGACTCGTGAGTAAATTTGGTGACTTGAACTCAAAAGTTGCTAAAGGTGAGTTTGTTTTCTTTGCTGATTTTCTCGGTGCCTTGATCAATTGCTTCCAGGGAGTTGCAGTGAAGTATGGATAATTGTAGCATAGAGAAGGGGCGTCCATGGAAAGCTTTATATTCTCTATTCAATATCGCTCAATCATGCGTCGGTGCTTCGGTCATCCAATCATGTCCGTGCAATGTTACGTGTTTTCAATTTATATCAATGCCATAGGCGTGCCCCTTTTGCTCGTCACTGTCGGTGGTCGGCACGGGCGTGCTATGTGGACTTTACTGCCTATTTCGAGCTGCTGTCCATGTTTACCCCGTTGATCTACAACGGACGGCTTTTGAAGCGCCGCTCCTACTCATACACTGCAGCTCAGCTAAAGGCCCGTTCAAAAGGCTGTGTCGAACTGGAAAAATAATTTGGCGACTTTACAGTTTGGCTTAGCAAGATGAAGAATTATTGCGGCTTTTGTTAATCACCAGCTGGCTACTACTTTTTTTTCCTATTTTAAAGTCATCAACTGATTCCATTTTCAACTGGAACTTAGATCTCCGTCGCCATTACTAGTCTATCAACAGAAGTCGGCATTCGGTTATCTTGGCGAATCAGACGTCGTGTTGACGTTGACGAGAAGTTCGGATATCAGAATCCTCGGTAGTCGGGGATTAGCAACACCTCCAGCCGACCTCCACTACACTACACTGCCTTCTTGCGGACAGAACTGAAGCCGATCATCCCGTTCCGTCGGCGTGTCTTATCGTTTTACGCTTGAAATGAGGTGCGATGCAGAGAAAGGGGCCTACAGGACGTCTTCTGTGTGGGGTAAAGAGTGGGGGTTCATGTTGGTCGTTTGAGAAGTGGTATAAAGGATACATATACAGTTCGTAGCGGAGAACATCTTCGCAGACTTTACGGCGCGCGGCGACGGCTGTCTTTGACCAGAAGTCCATACTCGATGAGTAAACATCCTGAACACTTCAAAACTCCTTTCCACCTTCAATTTACCACTCCCTAACCTTATTCTTCGAACAACCTCTAGATACTTCTGATCATGGCCCCCTTCGACTAGGTGAATCCGTCCCGTAAGCTTGGAGTTTTGGTCTGGCGATGATACAATGACATTATGTCTGCTGGCTGGGCAACAGTTCTGCGGGGTAGTAGGGCTTTTAGCTTTTCGTTTGATGACGATAGGTAAGAGTACAAGAAAGACCAGTCTTGCATCGAAATCTGTTGAAATCTATGCTATGCAGTTTCGAGGGATGGCTGGCCTCGAAAAAGAGGTCAGAAAGATACGTGATGACTCACTAGCCGAGAATCATCCGCTTTACAAAGAAAGTCAAGACCAACACATGCGAGGAGGTCTTCGATAACGAATTATTTAGGTGGCACTGCTTCTAATTACAAGTTTACAGCTCCTGTTTCCAGCGTTGATGCGCCATGAATTGAACCTGAAGAGGATGTAGATGCGTGGAAACCTCTGCCAGAATGGTCAGCATGTCCTGCTGGTACTTTGTCGTTGGGCAGCGGCGGAGTGATAAAGACATCTGGGTCATGCTTTACTCCAAGACTCCTTATGCTTAGCTGAAGTCACTTCAAAGTAATGGGACATGGCTCCGTGTCCTGGGCATGCTACAGCTTTGAAAGAGGCCTCCTATATCAGTGCCCAAGACCCGAGTCTAGGAGGAACTTACCAGAATTTCCCAAGCAGCACTGACAAGTAGGCTCTATCAGTCTCTAATTCAAGATTCTCTGTGAAGCTGTAAAGCTACTGATAAATGTTAGCTTTTGCGATAGTATCTCTCTGGGTCGACACGTTCAAGTGTGCTAAACTTTTTGCTACCGGTAAAAACGAAGCCTGGAAGCCAGGGCAGGTCACGTAAACCATCAATACGGATCATGGCTGTTTTACACAACCCAAACAATTGCCGTTTCTCCGTCCAAAGCTCAAAGACAGTGAATCTAGAAATGTGGTGAATTCCTGATCATGCCGCATCGATGTCAAGAGCCGGAAAGGATGATGATTACAACAACAATGAACGACATATGTTGACTCGAGACTTGCTTCATAAGATAAATATCTTCTTGTGGACTTGGCACATATGTTGGAGCCTCTGACCTCAAATGTGCGTCGGATAAGGAAGTCACGATCGACCCTCCGCAGCACAACGTCTTTTTGCTTTGTCTAAACATCCTTCCTATTGTCGCAAGTAGTTTCAGTCTTATCCCAACTTCAACTGCTACGAAAGCCTGGCTCGTTTCTGAGCTTTTGGAGATCGTATATTTCCATATCGCACCAACTCCGAGCTTCCACATCATGGCTACCTCGACGACTACCGGACCTTCTTCCTATATTCCGCAAACGGACAAAATGCGACATATGCTCAGTCAAGTAAAGTGCAACAATTCCAATGGGGAGAGAAGGTTGATGTTGGACTTGCAGAGATTCGACCTTGTCCGTGAACAACTTACAGACTTGATGAGCGAAGAAGAATTCTTTTCCGACTTCACGGAGGCACAAAAGTTGTGGTACATTGATGCTACATTATATGACGCTTATCGTGAGTTGATTTATAGCCTTGGCTTAGCAGAAGACTAACAGAATAATCAGTGTCTCCCTACGCAACAGCAAATGTCAAAAAGTTTCCATTTCCTTGCCCTTCAGCACCACTACAGCTCTCGACTCCACAAAAGCCCCCAGGAAGAAGCAGATGGGGAGCCAGTCCGACACAACCTATACTGAGCAGGCCCTTCCCTGATCACAATACAGGTTTCGGAGCTCCACAGCACAGCAACACACAACAAAGCTTCACAAGCACACATTCGCAGGGCCATGCTGCCCAGTCGGTTCCACAGGACTTTGGAGCCGTTTCTCCACCTTCAGATCAGTTCAGCCCGGCCGATATGTCTATTCGTCAACTCGCTTCTAGGAGATTTACCCAACCTTCTGATCCGCAAAACCAAATTTACCCTGGTGCTTCTAGTCACATACCTCCACCGTCTGATAGAATTCCAAATGAATGGCGACCAAGCCCTTTTCTTCAACTCTCTCCTCCTTCGAGATCAGCAAACGATAGGGATGGAAACGGTTGCTCACAGCAATGATTCTGTGACGGTTCTGCATTGACTCGAGGCAATGGCAAGTTGGTGCCACACCTCTACCGCCCGCGGACTTCGAGCCGAGAACGAGATCTGTGGATCTTGGACATTGGTCTATATGATAGATGGAGTATTATTCTGAGAGTGACTGGTGGGAAGACAGCTCGCCACAGCAGTGATTGGTCTTTACAGACATGATACTATGAAAGTGCCAAAACAAACCAGCAATTTCAGACATTGACAGTATCGAGTACCGATGGACACGCTCAGGGTCGTTGGCGCTACCAATAAAAGAAATCCAGGTTACCTGGGAATGATTTGTTTCTGAATAAGCCACACGGATCTGTTCAATGACACCGGTGCTTGGGTACTGCTTCTCAGCTTCGAGACTCTCAATGGTGAGAAAGGGACTTCACAAGGGCGATGTCACTAGACAACTACCAGCACATAAATGCATGACTGATGGCGTTCTCCTTCTCCGCAGTGTAGAAACATGTAAAAACCGGCTGACTCAACTTGTTCCTACGTTTGTAGTATTCGTCTCGCGGTTCGGGAGGGATGTCAGTCTATGACTAGCTTCTTGATGTATTAGCGTGTGCGCGAGCGACTGTCGCTATCTAGGTAAGTATCAATGTTTAGAGGTAGAGGTCCTTTTAATACCGGTCATGGGACCCCGCCAGATCTGAAGTCGTTGCTGCTCGCCAAAAGTGACTTCATATTCCACCCGACGAAGTCAACACAACACAATCTCGAGATTTTGCTTTAATCCACTCCAGTCTCGACAAACTCGACACAATACATCAAGAATGTCTCTGCAGTATACATCCACTAAGGCCATCCCTAACCAGCCCCTCTATGCCTCATGTATCGTCAATATCAAGCAGAAGGCTCGCAGCTGGGGCATCTCCAGCCAGAACTTCGATCTTGACTTCGCTCTGATCAACAGCCAAGTCAGAGTACATGGCGCGTACGGCGCGTATAATGAGCTGGAGAAGTTGTGGCATGTCGAGTTCTATACCTGGTCGAAGTACTGTACGTCTTTGGTCATTTGTTTACTTCGCGCAACGCTCTTCACCTCGAATTAACGGTCGAGATTGCGTCATGTCGTATCTGAGGGCGAAGCTGATAAACTTTCTAGTTGGCGATGAACCCTTCCCATTTCCCTTTCCATCAACCACAGCCCCAACGCTCATCTCGGCCTCCAACCCAGCACCAGCTCCCACCGGTCCACGAGCCATGAACAGCACGCCAGTCCCAAACCCATACCCACCAGTGTACATTCCAGGACCTTCTCGAACTCCATTTGTCAATACTGGTGGATCCAGCCCCGCTACGGGTTCGGGAACTCGCGCTCAACTCACACATCATCATCAAGGCTCCCCCCCCTGGCTCTGGACTTCGCAATGAATTCTCGATCCGTGGTATGGCTGGAAAGAACGCGAATGGTGGATCACCACGTTATATCAATATGGGACAGGCGTACAATAATCGACCTTCCAGAGGCAGAGGTATTGTAGATCGAGAACCAAGACAGAACCTGAATTCGGAGCCTGTTGGAAGTAGTGGACGGGGTCCGGAGCATGGAGGCAGCAATGGCAACGGTGGTGGCAGTGGAGGAGTTCAGAGAGGAAGAGGAGCTGTATATGCTGCAAGAAGACAATTGAAGATTGTGAGAAGGGCTCAGGGACGGAATTGATAAGTTCTGACAGATGCCATCGGGTATTGTCTTTCATGTAGGGCATATTTGCTATTGGGGCTCTTGCAACATGAGAACGATGATCGATGACGCGGAGCTACTTTACCGGCACATCTTACAGGGCGCATATGGAACTTCTGCCTGGGCAAAGGGTGGTGTGCGTAGAAATTGGCAATGGAAAAGACTCTCAGATAAAAGATTGAACAGAATGCAATAACAAGATTGCACCTTATCAACCCCCTCGCCGCAGCCCATCTCTCCTTCCACCCCCAGCCCTAAATCAATTCCACCTCCTTCCTCCGCTTTATCCCCTTTCCATCCCACTCTCCTTCCCGCCTACCACCCAAACATAAACCCCACATATTGCCCCTTCTATAACCAAATAACCTGATTTGGATTCTGGCTTCTGTTGTTGTGGTCTCTCCCGATTGAGCTTCGCTTAGCGGACGATCTTCGGTCATGGCGCAAGCCACTTCTCCACTTCCCAATTTCTTGTATTTTCTCTCATTCAAAACCATGTCAACATACTTCTTAGGTGGAGAGTGAGTAGTAGGCTCGATAACAGATATCATGAGCAATGTATCGAGAGGAAATGCGTCTATTCCAATGTCCTCCCTTCCGAGCGCTAACAAAGGGCGCGATTATGTACTAATGCTCTTCCGAAATCAAGTATAAAGTAAGATGCCTCCTCAGGCTTCCTATCCTCCTCTTACCTGGATCCGTCTACGACCTAAGAAATTGAAGAAGTGCCCCGCCCAGCAGGGCGGCAATTATAAAAAAAGAATCAGCGCCGAGATCGCCAAGCTGACCAACACGACCTCCGTCTCTGTCACCTCTCCTTGATTCCTTACCGCCCCGTCTGCGGTCTTTGTAGCCTCTGCTCCTCCGTTGACGACTGTGATTGTCACATCTGAAAAGCTTGTTGTTGGTGTGAGCGTGCCTAAACCAATGGAGCCAGAGCTGATGGTTGGAGTTGGCGTAGGTCCTGTCGCTGCTGATCCACCACTCTGCCCTCTTGAGCCAGATTCGGAAGCTCGAGTACCATTTGATCCACCAATGCCATTACTGCCAGACTCATTCGAACCATCTAATCCGTTATTGATCCCGCCTTGTCCGCCATTTGTCCCACCGCCATAAGTTGGCCTAGGCGGGACAAACGAAGTCATCACCTCATTCGGGATCCCATGCGTCCCACCCATCCCAGCATCTGGTATACGGCCTGTTGAAGTCGCTTGCACACTCGCTGGCGCATCTTTATCCACATCCCCCACACTGAGACAGAATCCTTCAAGATTCAACAGCGGGGCAAATGCTCCAGGCGCAGCAGTGCTGGCGAAGTCGGCGCATGTCTTGACTGCATCGTCGAGGACGTTCGGCACCCAGACTGTACTGGAATAACAGAGGCAATGTGCTTGCTGTGGTGGGAGGAGCGTGACAAAGCCTGGTGTGAGAACTGCGCAAATTGAGAGAGCTTGTGAGAGGAGTGAGCATGACGGATTCTGTGCGAGCTGTTGAGATGGCGGTGGAGTTGCTTCGGGAAAGGTCGGACCCCGGATTTTGATGGGAGGAGTTGGAAGAATGAGCGCCGAGGAACATGGGAGATGGAGGATGGTGAAGATGAGGTGGAGAAGAGGGTCGTGTAAGCGCATTGTGGCTGTAGCTGCGTACTCTATGCTTATCTTTGTTTCTTGGTGATGCTGAAATGGGCTGATCGTGATGCTTGCTGGATCTTGATGTCTGAAATGTGTTCGATGCAGTGGTGACTGGGAGACAGAGTTCAGCGGTAGGCATTTGAAGACATCGATAATCATTTAAGGCGGGAAGGTACTAGCCGACGGTCGCTCTTACTCCAAGAACTCACGAAAGGAATGAAAGCACTTGCCTCCCTAGAAGCGCACCTTCAAGCAAGTTAAAGTAGTAAAGGCATTCGATTCATCATGATATTTCTAGCAATATCCACTCCACGGCTCCATCCTGAATGAAACATATGTACACTCAACACCGTTTCCTCAAACCCCTTCTGATCCCTCTTCTCGCATGAAGCAACGCCATACCCATGCCGAATGCAAAACACCAAAAGGCTGCACAAACAGACCATCGCAACCCTATCCATCTGTCCGGTAGAATTTCTTGTACAACAAGTGCAAGAACAAATTAACATTAAGCCGCATACAACCCTCGAAAAGATCCATATATTGGTGATTGGCAAACTGAGCAGCCAGGAGCGAGTCCATTGGTACTTGGGCACTGGCTCCTGGGATTTGAATGCTGCCCTTACTACCTTCGATGAAGAAGACACCGACCTCATCACAAGATATGGTAAGATTGATCTTGTCCCATTCGCGATTGTCGTATCCTTTCCAGGAGACAAGAACACCCTTGTCGGACAAAGTTCGTGCGGAGTATTTGAAGGATCCAAACTTGGGCTTACGACCTGATCTTTCGAGCTCTCGTTCGTGGTTGTATTGTTTGGAGAAAGGCATGAGGAACCTCTTTTTACTGGAACATTGTTAGTGTGGATCGAACGAGTTGATAGTGAGACATACCCCTTCTTTTGCAATGTCATCATGGCTTGCTCAATGTAATTGTCATAACTCTTCCTTTGCGACTCAAGCCACTCCGCCTTTTCACTCAAGTTTGCTAGAGTTAGTCGAACACCTTCAAGTTCGCGTTGTCTCTGTACTCTTCTTCTGCTCTTCGTCCGAATATCCAAGGCTATGGCATTCAAGATGTCCTGGTAATAATTTGTCCGGGAGATTCGTCCCCACTGCTCCAATCTCATGATATTTTCGAGTGCTGTCCGCTTCAGCTCCTTGTAGGACATTGATTTGATATCGACGAGAGTATTGGCGTCGGAGTATGCTCCTCTTGTCTTGCTACCCTCAGCGAATTCTTCGCGGAGGAGAGAGTGCCACTTCATGTCGTCTTCGCGGCTGATTGGTCGGACAAGGATTTCCATGAGGTTAGGTCCTGATTGAACGCGAATGATGTACAGAACGCATCGCTTGGTTTCCATGAAAAGTGCCTTGACTTCCGCCTCGGGATCTTCAATGTCATGTAGCTTGGGGTTCAAGTTCATCTGAATTTCTGTGGAAGTCACACCCAACATCTCAGTCTCATTGTTCTTAGCACTTCCCAATTCCTGAACAATTTCTCGTAGCATGTCGTCGCGGTTGGGACAGATGTGAGGAAGATCGGCAGCAATAAGGTGATGTATTGAGAAAATGTCTGCCATCTTGATGTAAAGAGTTGGCTTTGTTCGTGCATAGAGGTCGTTGAATTCATCGATGTCAAAGGTATCCTCGGCATCTGGAACCGAAATGATGTTTGAGTAGATGTCGGTGATTCTCTCGATAGCATCTCCGACGTATGCATTCAACGGTTGAAGATAGATGTTCTCACCGCCAAAGAGTCTTCCGGATGCGACTTGGCCAAGGACTTTTGCAACCTCACCAAGATTTCGTTTCTGAAGTGGTGTCAACTGCTTTTCTACCACGCCCATGGACTCTGGCGCAGTCAAAGCCGGTTGGAGGTAGAATCTCCAAAGCCAGTGACCAACAATCTGAAGGAGATGCTTTTGAGGCTCCCGTGGGAAATGTTCGCAGAGCGACTCGAAGGTTTGCTGGCAGATGAAACGGATGCCGTATGGCATCTTGTGGAGAAGGGCTTCTAGCGCGAGCAGGAACTGATCAGAGATCTCTCGAAGATCACGCAGATGATCAATGAACATGTCGCGGGTCTCGGGATCCTTGATCGCAATCTCTCGAGGAATATCAAGTGGGCGTTGACTGGGTCGCCCTGTTCGAAGCTCTTCATTATTGATGGCTGAGCGGTAGATCTGCATGGGATCGCTCTCCAGGTCAAGCGCAGGATCTTCGATGATGTTGGCATGTATCAGAGGACCAAGGAGTTCTCGAAGGTATTTTCTGTCTCTTGGCGAGCGAGTGTAGTTGGCGAGAAGTTTGCACCAGAAGAAATTGCCTCTGAGATATTCCTGGATTGTGTGGACTCCGTCGACCTCTTCCTTGACGGAACGGGCGATGAGTTTGAGGAGATAGTATTCTTCTCGTCGTTTCTGGGCATATCCGAAAAGGCCCATCATCAGTGTCTCGATGCGCTTGGCATCACGCTCTGCGGTGCCTTGCTCACGAATGCGTTTGAAGAGTCGGGCGAGGTATTGAGGTTGGGTTTGAAGAGTGAAAAAGAGTTGCTGGTATGACTCCAGCTTTTTCCTCGAGTTCTTGTTCAATGCCTTGAGATCGAATTGATTTCCAGAAACCATAGAAGTGTTGACCAAGAGATTTCCTGAGTGGCCACCAAAATTCTTCTGATGCTTGACGACTTCATCCAGAGTAATCTTGTTCTTGACCAACAGTGCAATTTTGATATCCAGCTGATCAATGTACTGCTCAGCCATTTCGTTCTGTCGGACTTGCTGAACGACCGTCTTTCGCATACGCTCGAACTCGATTTCCTCATTGAAGTCAAAGTCACTGTCATTGAGCAGATGAACAAAGTTCTTGACTGTGTTGACAGGAGGATTCTTGCCGGTTGTGAGACTCTTGTATGCTTCTCCTTGCAGGCGACCTCTAACAAAGCTCTGGATCTTGACGACCTTTTCCATGTTCTCCTTGAAGAAACGCTGCTTCTCGCGAAATTTGGCACGAACAAGAGACGCTTTCGCAGCGGCTTGAATAGCGATGATCGACTCTTCCTCGTTGTCCAACTCGGCCAAGAGCATACCGATGTCATTACGGAGCAGAACCGCGCGGGACAGAGCTTGAAGTTCGATGATCTCGGCAGTATGGTTTTGAAGGCTGTCCAGGAGAGCACCAGTTTCTTGTCGCTGTAGACATCCACGAGCCAAGGCCTGAAGCTGGGTGATCTTGGAAGTCTGGGCAGAGAGTGCTTCATAATCAGCAGCAACTCTCATTCGAAGCAGCATTCCTCGGATGAGTGTCTGCACATCGATAATGGACGATTCTTCATTGTGTAACGCGGAGAGAGTTGCATCGACTTCTCCTCTCGCAGCAGCGGCTCTCGCGAATGCTTGGATGGTAGCGATTTGAGACGAGTGAGTCTTGAGTTCCTGATTCGTCGATGCTATCTGCTTGCGGAGTAATTGTCCTCTCGCACATGCTTGAAGAGCTCTCCAGATTGGCGTTGACGCTTGAAGTGCTTCTCTTTGGCGAGAAACCTGGTTTCTTGTCAGCATGGCTCTTGCGAAAGCCTGAATCGCACTGATTGAGCTTTCTTCGCGCCAAAGAGATTCGTGGTCATCGGCAACATGATTTCTCAACAACATCCCACGTATAGCAGCCTGCAAGTCCTTCACCGGTCCAGCCAAGGTCTTCGTCTCTTTCTCCTGAGCTGCCATAGATTTTCGAACAAGAAAACCTCGAATGCCAGCCTGCAATTCCTTGACAACAACGTCTTCCCGTTTCAACTCAGATCTTATCATGCGTACCTCATCTCGAGCTTTCTTTGCCCTTATCAGATTCTGCAACTTCAGTACATCTGCTTCTCGGCTTTTCCAGAATGATTCTTGATTGGATTGACGTCGACGGATGATAAACCCACGGGCATGACTTTGGAGGTTGACGGCGAATTTACGCATGTTGAGACGGTACTCAGCGATTTGTCGAGCAAAGTCGCCGCGGATAATCGATTGTAGGTCGATTAGCATTTCTTCCGAATCCCAAAGTCGTTGCATTGTGTCGCCAAGACGCATCCGAACTGCTGCTCCACGAATCTGTGCTTGTAAATCCAGAATTGCCATCTCATTCTCGCCCAGTTCTCTATCGATCCGGTCCTCTTCGCTTTCTACTGGTTCGGGCTCAGGCTCTGGCTCCGGTACTCCAAAGTCGGCTCCCATATTCCCAAAACTCGGCATGCTAACACCTGCTCTGTCCAGCCCCTTCTGCATTTCCTCCAACTCATGATGCTCAAACTCCAGTTGTCCAACGAGATTTCCAATACGAAAATCTACGATTCCTTTCCTAAACAATAGCCAACTCAAGGCATGTATACAGTATATAACCTTGGGGATATTTTTCTTTTCGTAGAGGTCGATCAACTCGAAGCGAAACAAGTCAGGTAATTCTACTTCTGCAAGAAACCTAAAGAAAGTAGCAATATTGTCGGAATGACGGAATTGTAGTTTTGGGTGCCGGAAGATGCGGATTTTCCTGTCGGGGTACAATGCTTCCACAATTTCCGCAAGGGTAACACCATCTCGAAGGGCCTCCTCGAGTTGAACAATTGGCGGAATAGGGCGCTGCAAGATATCCTCGATCCACTCCTTAGCTTCACCAATATGACAGAGGTATTCGTATGCTTGCAGGAACTGCCTCTGCTTGTCCATCCAGTTCCGGCCCTCCCACCCATACGCATTTCCTCTGCTCAATGCTACGTTATTGTTTGACCCTTTCGCTGCATCGTGCCGTTGTAGTCGTCTACGCCCATGCAAACCAACAACTTCTTGTGTGGGATTCGTGATCGTAAACTCATCCGGGTTGGCATCTTCGGCGAACTTCGACAGCGTCCGCAATTGGCTTGTAGAAGACCGCTGGAGCTGTTGCAGATCAGGGGCAGACAAGGGGCTATGTTGATGCTGCAATGTATTGCTTCGAATGCTAGTGGGACGACGATTTACGGAATCCGCACGACTGAGAATCATTGAATTAGGCCGGATAGCAGTGACGCGCGAGCTTGGAGTGGGCGTCTGCTCTCCGAATGAGCTCTTCAACACATCGACGCTTTGTGTTCGCGCATGAAGTCCGTTCCGTACATGGGATGGCGGGGTCGGCGCTGGAGGTTGAGGAAGAGGTCGCAGAGACTGTCGGACACTCTTGTATGCGCTGTCCGGGCTCGATTCAATACTTCGAGCCATCCTGCTTTCAATTGCAGATGGGGCCATGCCTGTTGCCTCGCTCACGCCTCGTTTGTGACTTGTGTATCCGCTCGACGCCGCTGATGAGATCGTACTTGTCCTGCTAAGGTCGTAAGCTCCGGAGGAGTTGGAATATGCTGACGACACCGTGGAAGCGTTGGAAGGCTGACGCTTCGTAGTAGAGTAGTAGTCGGCCGTCTGTGTTTGTCGAAGAGGGTGACGGGACGACATCACGGCGTTTGGGTGTGGTTCTTGTTGATGTCTTCGCCGGATGTCAAGTTAGAACGGCGCCTATGTCGTGTACATATGGTCGAGGCCGCCTGGCAGGCCGGGCAGATGCTCTGAGGGTTCGAAAACTTTGATGCGAGAGAAATGACGCGGAGAATATCTCGGGAAGATCCTCGATATCGATAGCGGATTCAAATAAGGCGCGCAGCGCAGGTTCAAACGGATGCTGAGACTGGACAGCGATTGATAGAGATTGAGGATGCGAATTCAGCCACGGTTATTATTATGATTAGAGAGGTCGGAAGAGAAGTGCGAGTGCAAGTGTGAGTGGTGGTGGTGGGACAAGAGGGGAGGGGTGTTGGGCAAGGATGGGTTTTGTTTATCTTTCCCGAAAGTCAACAAAAAATTGGCGTTGCACGGGTAGCGCGTGGAAGGAACATCCAAGCGGTAGGAAGTATCGACAACACAGAGTCACTCAACGTTGCAAATTTGATGAAAATGGATTTGTTACGAGTCTTGTTTTTTGTCGTGTTTCTGAAGTCGGTTACATATTTTTATTGATTGTGGTTGTCTTGGTGTAATTGTTCTCATTCCACTTCTCTGAGGTCCCAGCCTCACCTGCAAGTCCCAGCCCCGCTTTTCACCCGACTTTATGCATGCATGCGGCCGCCTCTAGTTCACTTTATGCAGGAATCGCGTTGACGAAACTTTGTTTGAATCCACAACTCATCCACTCCACAGAAGATGGTAGAATGATGCCAATACCAAGCTATGCGTGAGACTCCTCTTGTGCATACAGTCAGCGGCAAACGTTCTTGGATAGATTGGACGTTGGGCAGACATTTTGAACTTTGATAGACTGTAGGTATCACACGCCGAGCAGAACTCCATCATCATCTTTAAGACCTTCAGAGGATGGTTTTAAGTGGGTATAATTTCAGCAGAACGATCAAATACACAACTCTCCTGAAAGTCTTTGAAGGTAAAAGTGCAAGTCTTAAGTCTCTAAAATGAGACACAGAAGTAGAAGATACCTCCTGTCAGCGGAGATATAAGTCGTTTGACACATTTCAATCAAACCTGCCTAGCCTATCAGTTACAAATTCGTACCCTCAGCAGATCAAGATACTCTTCAACATAAGAGAGGGTGTAACGCATTATGAAGCATGCCTTGAACGGAGAGAAGAAATTCCAAACTCGCTAAGTGAAGAACAGGGGAAAAGTAAATAGTCTGCTTTTACTATTACGGATTCACGATCCATTGGGCAATACTTGCTATTCAATCATTCCTAGTGATTGTAAGGCCAATCAGGCTATTTCATTCATTTCAATTCAATGTAGAAATTAACGCTGCCACCTACACAGCGGAGCATCAAAAGCTTTACGTGAGAGGACGGCAGGACGGAAAGCTTGTGCTGCACCGAAGGAAGTTCGGCCGGAAGAACATTAGTCCCTAGCGCGAGAATCCCCACCGCCCACCGCCAAAAAATCAATTTTCTCGAATGCCTTCTTCCTTTTTTCTTCTTATTTGGGAGAAGGCAACTTCGACCCGTCGACTATACATTTCCACCTTGCTCAATACGCGTCGACTTTCTTACTTTGTCCATTCCATTCCTCTCCCAATCATCACTTTTCTCTTGTCAAGATGCCTCACACAAACGGCGTGAAGTCGCACTTTGGCCCCGCCAGCGAGATCCTCGATCACACCAAGGCGCTCGAGGTCCTCAAGCAGTATGAGGAGCGCGATGGTCTGGATATCGAGTCCCTCCTTGACTCAAAGAAGCATGGCGGTTTGACTTACAATGATTTCCTCGTCCTTCCAGGTTACATCGGCTTCGCTGCCTCAGAAGTCGTCCTCGATTCTCCCGTCACAAAGCGAATCTCGCTCAAAACACCCTTTGTCTCCTCACCTATGGATACCGTAACGGAACACGAGATGGCTACACATATGGCATTGCAAGGAGGTCTTGGTGTTATTCACCACAACTGCTCTGCAGATGCGCAGGCCGAGATGGTCCAGAAGGTCAAGCGTTTCGAGAACGGCTTTATCCTCGATCCTGTCGTCCTCAGCCGTAACACCACTGTCGGAGAGGTGAAGGCCTTGAAGGAGAAGTGGGGGTTCGGTGGTTTCCCAGTCACTGGTAAGACAACTCCCCTCCATTGCTGAAAACCGGACTTTCATGATTATTACAAAATACATATAACTTTCGTTCATCCGTATTGACCGCAAGGTCATGGGGAATAAACTATGCTCTTTATGACAAAGTCGCATCAAATCTTCAAATTCAAAGAACTGTTAGCAAGGCATATGCTGACCAGAAACAGAAAATGGTAAATTGGGTTCCAAGCTCGTCGGAATTGTTACGAACAGAGATATCCAATTTGAAGATGAAGACAGTCAACCAGTGTCCGCCGTCATGGTCACAGATCTGGTCACTGCTGCCTCTGGTACCACTCTTCTCGAAGCCAATAAGATCTTGGCCAAGTCCAAGAAAGGCAAGCTGCCAATTGTTGATACGCAAGGAAACCTCGTCTCTATGATCTCCCGATCAGATTTGACCAAGAACCTTCATTTCCCATTGGCCTCCAAGCTCCCGGACTCCAAGCAACTTATCTGCGCTGCTGCCATTGGCACCCGGCCAGAGGATAAGATCCGCCTTCAGAAGCTGGTCGATGCTGGATTGGATATTGTTATTTTGGATAGCAGTCAAGGAAACAGTATGTACCAGATCGAGATGATCAAGTACATCAAGGAGAAGTACCCAGGATTGGATGTTATTGGAGGCAACGTTGTCACCCGCGAGCAAGCTGCATCTCTCATCGCAGCCGGTGTTGATGGTCTCCGAATTGGAATGGGTAGTGGCAGTGCTTGCATCACGCAAGAAGTCATGGCTGTTGGTCGTCCTCAAGCCGCTGCCGTCTACAATGTCAGCTCTTTCGCTGCCAGGTTTGGCGTGCCTTGCATGGCCGACGGTGGTATTCAGAACGTAGGTCACATTGTCAAGGGATTGGCATTGGGTGCTACCACTATTATGATGGGTGGTCTTCTTGCCGGAACAACCGAGTCTCCAGGAACTTCCTTCGTCAGCCGCGAAGGTAAGCTTGTCAAGGCCTATCGTGGCATGGGCAGTATCGATGCCATGCAAGACAAGAAGGCTGGTGCCGGTGCCAAGGACAGCCAGAAGAGCAATGCCGGAACTGCTCGTTACTTCTCCGAGGGTGACAGCGTTCTCGTTGCTCAAGGTGTCTCTGGCGCTGTTGCCCACCGAGGCTCAGTCACCAAGTTCGTTCCTTATCTGGCCGCTGGATTGAAGCACTCTCTCCAGGACTGTGGAAGAAAGAGTCTGGCCGAGCTACACGAGAGTGTTGCAAATGGTACTACCAGATTCGAGTTGAGAACTGCCAGTGCTCAATTGGAGGGTGGTGTCAACATGGAGAGTTACGAGAAGAAGCTTTATGCATAGACGTTTCTCGCAAGAGGATTTTATCGGGTTGCGGGTCACAAAAATGGGTTTGGCAGGTCTGATTGGCAGAATGGAGTTGGCTGGATGGGTCTGATATTTACATAGGAGTAATCAAATTGATCTTTTCAGGCATACTATCTTGTCATTCATCCTTGCCACTACTTTCATGGTCCTTTCCTGACATCCTTGAGTCTACATCCTGCTGCTCTGGTTTCAATGATGGCAATACATTGTCTGGACAAGTCGTTTAGGAATGGAACCACTCAAGTGCTGGCTCTCCGACTGGCTCCGCCAGCTGGCCAGCAATTCTTCACTACCAGACCAGCTCCATCCACGAAAATCATATGATGCAGACCTTCAACACGACAACAAGAAGCAAGCGCTTAGCAGTGAAGAAGATGAGATATCAAAAGGCATTACACCATGAAGACTGTTTATTCCCAGTGGAGATGAACCTCTGGTTTCGGCTGTCGAGCCATACATGTCCAGACGTTGAAAGAATATCTTGACTCTTCATCCCAAGAGCAGACGGCAAATTGAAACAGTCCCACCCATGAGTCATCAATTAGAAGCTATACAGACATTACTCTCATCCTCGCTACTTCTTAGATCCCTCCATTACATTACACCTGTGTCTTATCCTCACTGTTCACTTCCATGGACATTCTAAACCATATTCACAGCACCCTTCCCATCAGCTCTATCCCAAGTACCCAAATACTGCCTCTCAGTATCAAGCGTATCCGTATGCCCAGCCACATACGGCGAGATCTGATCCGGATCAAGCCTCATCCCCTGAATCTCCGGCTGCGGCGGCGTCTGTGCACCCTTCACCGTAACACTTCCACTTCCCTCAGTCTTACTCTCACTCTCAACAGTTCCCACCCTCCCAATCGTAATAAAACTCCCCCATTTCTTCTGCGACGCAGCCGGTTTACTGGGAGGCGTTGGAGAAAGATTATCATTCTGCTCAGCTTGCATGGCTTCCAGCCCTCTCGGCGCGATTCCACCATTTGCAATCACGTCCTTGAATTGATTCAGGATAACGAATTCGAGTTGGAGTTTGAATGCGTAGACGAAAGAGTGGAGGACTGCTTTCAGAGTAAAGTATTCGCAGTAATCAAGCGTGATGACGATCACGTCTGCGAGGATGACGACGACTTGGATCAGGATGAGGAACATGATTGTGTTGCGGATCTTCTTGTTGAATGAGCCTTTTAGCATGCGGAGGGTTGCCCAGATGTAGATTGCGGAGATGAGGACTTCCTGGATGGAAAACCCGAGGACTTGGACTCGTTCCATGGGTGCCATGAATGGGAGATAGTAGGCGTGTGTTTTCTTATTTGCCGAGACGCCGTATTGGAAGACGATTGTGGGGACGTGGAATAGGAAGGCGTCTGTTATGACCATGATGAGAACGAATTTGAGGATTCGTTGAGAGCGGACGACGAGGTGGAGGCGTGAGTAGAGGACGACGGAGAAGCCCGTGACCATGGAGACCCAGCCAATTTCAGCGAGTGTGGTGCTGACAATCCAGTTGCATGATGGGACGCAGAATTTGAGGATGAAGCCGATGGCGTGGAGAGTTACGCCCCAGGTACAGATCAAGACGCTCCAAAAGTAGAGGCCGGACCAGCGACGGAAGACGTAGAAGACCCAGATGGTGAGTTCTACTGTCATCCAGAGTGGAACAGCTGTGAAGACAGCGAGGATAGACCTTAGATGTGTAAGTTTTTGCTTCTTTTCAGAGATCAGAGAACTTGCCAGACTGTTTGATTCCATGGCAATGGACCAGTTCGATTAAAACCCCAATCGAAGTCTTTCACGTCTACGTACGGAACTGTGATGTTGTGGACCGGCATGTTGACTATTTGCTACCGATATTGATGCTGGGCGATTGTCAAAGGAGCTGCTGTTGTCTGATACTCCATTTCGACAGGAATTCAGTCGAGGATATATACTTCGACATCTCACAGAGAAACACAGAATTCAGACTGACCCCAAAGCTGAGCCTTGAAACTGCCCCCATCGTCAATCCAAAACAACACAGTCAGCAACCACAATCGATAAAATCTCAACAATAGGACATCTCATGCAATGTTGCCAAACTTATGCAGCACAATAAGTCTGAGCCTTCTCATATGCTGACTCTGCATACCCGCGCTGCAAGCAAAGAAGAAAGAAGCTCTCTTCTGGAAGCTTGTCGGATTGGCTCTTGTGCTCTCCTCCCCCACGCTTATCCCATACGGGCCGCACCGGGGCTCATGAAGACCTTATCTTTCGCCTATAAATAAGCTGCACAGCCTGAGTTGTGCTTGTTTTTGTACCCCACAGCATGTGGTTGGCCCCCCTGCCAAGCGAGATGGGCTACTGCAGGTGTGCTGCATGGCGATGAATAACGTACAACTCCAGCCGCAACAGTTCATTGTCCAGTCGAGATGCTTGGAGCTTCTGTAGCCCCCAGTCTTGGAGTATTGAATGAAGGAGAATAGAAATTGCGAAAAAGTGTTGTGGGTGTTTGAGCTGGAATAGGAAAATGATTGTAGAAGTGCTCTGCATCTATTTGTGTAGCAATTGTATTCTGCTTGTGTGTATACTTGTGGCTGTACACTATTTGATTGAGAATTCTGCGAGAATCATGCATGTGAGTTGGTTGAAGCTGTCTTGATCGAGTATTGCTGGTCCGACTTTGTTGGCCTTGACAATAGTGCAAGAGAATAGCAGACCAGGAAGAAACATTGCATTTTCTTTCTCCTTCTAGTTTATCTTGGGCAAATGTCTAAGCATCGAAACAAATAGCTCATCGCTCTGGTCAAGATCTGGGAAGCTAACACTAAGTCATATCCCACAACTCAGTGATTAATCCAGCAGAAGCTTGGAAGGACAACCATTTCTGCCTCTCAGGAACCTCCTGCTGGATCTTTCTCACAAGATCTAAGCATTCGTGGAATCTGGAGAACCCGGGATACTTTTCCAAGAAGTATGTTATGCAACATGCATCGTCCAAGATGTGTGTGACAGCCAATACAGGAACTGGGGTTCGATGAACTGCGATATGATGAAGCAAGGCAATTCGACGAAAAACGGTTCCCATGCCCTCAACACCATCCGGTCTCCACCTATGCGCATTTAGCACTCCGTATTTGCTCATGGTAGTATACACGTCGCGTGATACTGCATCCTCTGCTACAACTAGGCTGTAGATGCTTGTTGCCCATTCCGGGAGCTCTGCCATGTTTGGATCTGTGATGCCGTGTTCTGAAAAAAAAAAAAAAAAAAAAAAAAAAAAAATCTGAACTATTTTCTCGTGCGAAATTGGAAAAGGCGGGTTCCAAAAGGGATGGAGTTGGAGTCATCAGTGTGTGAAGTAATCCAAATGGCAGCTTCGTAGGATAGATGTGATAATTGAAGGCGGGACCACCCAAGAGCTGAGATCCCGGTCTCTTGTAATCCAGTCTTTCTCAAAACCCAAGATTCAAAAATCGGTCAATGGAAACTCCAAGGTACGGTTTGACACATCAGTCCACCTTTTGTAATTGTGCCCTGGTAAGTTAATGTGTAAGCCTATCTTCTTCGCAGAAGTCCCGCCTTGTGAATGGCTCTCTGCTCCCTTTGTGACATATCCTTTAGACGGTATATCTGGCAAAAGAGCAGTCGATGTTGAATTTGCGCTGTCTTGAGCTGCGATCTGCGACAAAGGCCAATGGTTGGTCTCGTCATACGACTCCAGTTGGCATTGAGCGTTGCAACGCACCATATCTGCTGCTGTGAGTTTGTCCACGTTGTAGATCTTCTGGCAGCATTCCTGGGAACCATGGTTGGAAGTTGACTAATGACGTCGCGTTTGAGAACAGCCTCCACTGTGATCTCAGGAAAATCTTTTCGAAATCTAGACTTCTTTGAAAGGTGGCCTTCCTGCAGTAAAGCTGGCGGGACGTGCTGCAACCTCTCGGACGTCGTGAGTGGATGGCGGTGATATTGAGTAGCTGAGTATGCTTTGGAAAGAAATCCACTCGGTCAGCAAGAAGTGCCAAGTATGCAGACTACGGCGACTGATAAATAAATTTGATCTTACTTGTGATGATGTTTCCTATCTCTTCGGGAACTCTCTTCACCTGTGATAATACCTCGATAGAACAAGAAAATCAGAAGTCTCTCAAAATGAACATCCGACTTGGAGTGGGGCATCGTCACTCCTTTAACATCGTGGTTTGTACTGGCGAACATTTTCCTGCTCATTATCGATACCACTCTGTAGTCTTGGAGAATATGTCAATATGATCCCCGCTGCTTCAGTTTTGGACCGCTCGCGGTCTTTGAAGACTTTGGGGAGGTCAAACTTCGTACAGAGGGCGCAGGGGGCATCATTGAGAGAAAATTACACGACGGGCAGGGGCTGAAGCGCAGAACAGGAAGGTAAGATTAGCCTGATTATGTGAGTCCAGTTCAAGTTGGTTGCTGCACATAAATATTACTGCCGTCAAATCCAGATCTCAAAAATTCCTTTATGATGAACTAGTGTAGGACGTGAGACGCTTTGAGTTCGCTTCCATTTCTCAATGTCCCTGAAATACAAATATGCTCGTAACATGCTCAAGCATCCTCAGATACTTCGAAAGAAACACGAAAGAAGAGAAGTAGAAACGAAGCTCCCTTGAGCTATAAACAAGAAAACAATGACAAAGCTCCCATGAGCTCAGTCAAAAAGGGCTCCCGTGAGCCCTAGCATAAAAAGGCTTTGCTCCCGTGAGCTCACTTAAGCACATAGAGAGCCTAGGTCCCCTACCCCACCACTATCATCACCGCCGCCTCCTGGTCTATTGATCCAGTTGTTGGGGCAGTGGATTGCCAAATGGTACCCGTAGCAAATGAAACACTGACCTCTGTTAGCATCTCGCAGCGCTGGAATACGAGTCTTCGCATTTTGTGGACATTGTCTGGCTCTGTGGTTTCGGGAGTAGCAAATGAAGCATTCTCCATTCGATGGTCGCTTGTTGTGTTCGTATCTCTCCTCAAGTTCTCCGTCAGGGTAGTAAGCGTAATCGATTCCAAGTCGTCGCGCGAGAACTACGCTGTCGTCAATATCTCTCTGCTGCTGCCGACGTTGGCGCGCCTCAACAACGCTGTCTTCGATATCTCGTCGTCGGGCATTGACTACGCTATCGTCAATAACTCTATGATGTCTGCTTCTGCGTGCTTCAGGAACTCCATCCTCTACGTCTCCAACACTCGAGGCGGAAATGTGTTCACCTTCTCCATCGGCAGATGGAATTCTGTCGTGATCTTGTTGATCCGATGGATCGAGTCTCGCTGCAGACTGCTCTCGTGCTTCGTCTGGGATGCTATCTAGCCACCGGTGTACTCTCAGCCGGATGGTAGCAAGTTCTGTCGCAGTAATTTCACCGCTGATGATCGCATTGTCACGGGTCTGGTCGCTTGAAGACGATGGTGGAGGAGGAGGTTCCATCTCGATCTCAAATCTATTGAAAATGATGTAGAGGGAAGGAGAATAAGAAGCGGCGGAAGGATTTCTGTTGACTTCCCTGCTCCTCCTCGCTTAATTTGTGGGCTGGCCTGACGCTAGTGTTCCTTCCTAATATGAACTACTCAGAAATCAGGCCTGTGCACTTCAATTTGCTTTACGACGAGGGTGAATGGGAGATCATTCAATGTTCTTATCATGATATAGGACCTTGCTGACATGTAGAAGATTAGTATAGACCAAGTTGCACCGCCTTGGAGTGATTGCGCGAGGAAGCATTTCAACAGACTTCTGAGAGATGTAGCATCCACAGCTCCTGACTTCACCATCAGCCGTGAATACAATCAGTAATGAGGTAGTAGAGAAGTTCCTAGACACTGGCCACTTTATGTATCCGCATGTTCTAAATTACTGCTCCTTGGCTCATTTCCAGCGCTCTTCAATTCACGGCCCGCAGCGCCTCCCTCTACCTCTGACCAGAAGAATCTCTGACCACTTTCCGCTCTATTATTCTATCTCAGCCCTCAATAATCAATTACTTAGTCAAAGCCTGTGATCAGCATCTCGACTTCGTCAGTCCTGCGTCTCAGTCTGTTCAAAATACCTTCACCACTCTTCGCCTTCACGAGCCATTGTGTTATCTGCAGCTCGCCGGATCACCTCATTATTGAGGTCACAGTTGAAGCCGATGCAGCAACGATTTGGTTGACTTATAAATTTACATAGTCTAACATTGCAAAGCCTAGAAATTTGTTTTTAATCGCTGACATCATCATCTTCCGAGCCCTCGTCCTCATTGTGAGCAGAATAGTCGAACTTATCATCCTCATCACAAACAGGGTCATAGACTGCATCATGAAACTCGTCGTGACCTTCATCATCATCATCATCATCATCATCATCATCATCCAACTGCTCTGCTACAACTCGTGCCTTCGCCACAGGTGCCTTCTTGGAGCAGCCTTCAGCTTCAAGCTGACGGAAGAAAGGATGGTTCTCTGACAACTGTTTGCCTTGGCAGATGTATCCCCTAAAACAGTGAGGTTAGTGAGAATCCTCAAGTCACTGAAGATTTGAACTTACATTGGAGTCTCTGCAAAATCCTGTCCTTTACGTCTCACTGCCAACCACTCTTGGAGAAAAGCAAGAGGCTTCCTGGTGAAATTTTTCCGAGTCTTCACATCTCCGCCATTCTCTTTGCTCTCGTTTGCCGCAGACTCCTCGCTGGTTTGGATATCTTCAACATCTTCGTCCTCCTCGATTCTGCTCGTGGTTTCCTTGACGCCCAAAAAAGCAAGAATAGAGCTGTATTCAGCGAAGTTGAAGTACAGTCGTCCAGAGTAGATTCCCAATTCGGTATGAAGCCAAGTTGGAGCCTCCCAATTTGATGGAAGGGCGGGAACTGCGTAATATTTGAGGTCGTTGAAGTGGAGCATTTTTCGAGTAATAGGAGCTGCGTATGACAGGATATGGCTAGCAGGGAAGGTTACGTTTTGCAATCTGGTCAATAGCTGCTCGGCTTCTTCCGGGACGATGATTATTGCAACGTCCGCGACAGTGCTGAAGAGAACCCATTGAACTGGACGTTGGAAATTGTCGTATGCCGTATCTCCTGGCTGCACCTTCACAGTTCTCATGAATTCGGTTGAAACGTAAGGCTTGCCGGAAGTTCCGAGGTTGCTGACTCCAAATTTCTTGCCAATAGAGAACCGCTGCATCGTAGCAAACGCAAGCTCATAAGCTGCCGAATCTGCAGCCATTCTCCCAGTACTGGCGAATGTAAAGAGATCTCTGTGCATTGGAGTGGGTTTCCAAGGGACATAGTGGACTGGGACTTGTACTTCACGCACAGCCTCCACTTCATACGCGACTTCTCGCTCCTGCTCTACTTCTTGAAGTGCCGATCCATTCACAGCATTAGCATTATCTTGGTATCCATCACGATCCTCTTGAAGCTTTTCGACCAGAACTCGCAGTTCCGGCGCGTACTTGTCGATGGCTGACTTTGCTCTCATGTTAGGCCCGTAAAGCTGCTCTAGAGTCTGCTGTTCAAGCTGTCTGAGGCAACCGAGGTAGACCTCGCGCTGATTGGGATCACTAAGATGTGGTGGGTGATCTAATTCAGCTTGTGCTCTTCGACAAAAATCGGCACCCTGTGAGAAGTACAGTGGCTGGAGCTGCTCAATTCCTCGACATGTTTGCTCTAGCAGCCAACGGACCACATCGTATGAGGTGATATCTTCCCATGTCATCTTACGACTGAGGTCTAGAATGCTCTGATTGACTTCCGGTGGAGCAAAAAAGGTAATTGACTAGGTAGTGCCAAGTTGCCTCAATCGCATAGCAGCTGCTATAGGTTAGTAAACGACTCTGAAACGCTTAACTTACCTGATTTCGATGCCAGGCTTTCTTGGAAAAATGAGGTTGGCAGAATCATCGTACCAAATACTCTTGGTGCATAGGAGAGGGAGGGTGTGCACGGACCTTGAACAGTGTGATCCTTGGTTTGTCCAATTCCAAGGGTCAGAGCTCCACGAGCATCTGCTGGCATCTTCAGATCTGTTCCTCTTGTATGGGCTTCATCCATGTATACCAGGCAGCCACTCAGGTCATCTGCAAATGGCGTGGCTATCAGTGGAGTTTGTCGAGCATAATTGTTGCGGTAAATAACCATCGGCTTGCTGCTTTCATTGAAATAAATTGCAGCTTGTGCTTCAAGGTCGATGTCGAGCCAAGCTCTGACCAGATCAATGTTACTCATTTCAAGTATCTGAGCACCAGCATCAATGAGCACTCTGATTTTTGGGCCTTTCGCTGCATGAATTTTGTGGAGCAGAGCAATCTCCGATATATGTCTACCAAAATTATCAGCAGCAAGGATATATCTTTGATTGCGAAGCAGATATGTCAAGACTTCAGCATTAGTGTGTGCAAGACCTTGTAGATCGTGCTGTTGAATTGTCATTGGAAGCATTCGCTTGCCATCATTGGTATCACTGAAACCTGTGGTCAAGCGTTTGCTCGATGTCGTAGAAGCTAGAGGTATATCCCACCCGGACTGTACATTTGTCAGCACTGCTCTCATTTCATCATGCTGTGTCAGCCCCAATAACTGAAGTCACCAATCAAAAGCCCATGAAATGGGTGAAAGCTCGGAAATACGTACAGCCTGAAGCTTGACTTGGAACTGCTTCGCGTGTCGAGGAAATACAAAATTATTCAAGAAGTAGTCAATCACAACGACATTATATCGAAGATGACTTAGAACTTCCGTAAGCTGAATCTCGTCATCGACATTGATCGCGCTCCACTCTCTCAAGGCATCGGGAAGGCTTGACTTTTGAGAAAAACGGTCATATACTTGGTTTGGGTCGTCGCACTTCAGAACATGTTCAAGTGTCTGGCTTAGATGTGCCATGCTGAGACCATCGTAGTAAAAGGCTAAGCACGTGAATAGAATGGCAACATCTGGGTGGCCCCATTCTGCTTGGTCGCTAGGCTGTCCATTCGTCAGCTGTTGATGGCAATTTCTAACCTCCTATAACAGGACATTCAAACTTACAGTTCCTTTGGCATGGTATGGTACAGCGATAGGATCGCGAGTCGGGTGTAGCCCATACTGAACATTCCAGCGCTTTTTGAGTGTCATGAGCAGAATTCGATGGACAAACAGGCCTCGCAATAGATGCATCGACTGTCGTAGTGGACGCTTGTCTCTGAACATCTTGTTCACACGCTCCCATGTTTGTTTCTTGACTTTTGGCTGAGAGATATAGTCACGAATGATTTGACGCTCACGTTGTGTGCAATCTGCTGGGAAGATAGAAGATCGGCCACGGTATATATCGTCGATAAGTCTTGAGATACTGAGGAAAAGGTTAGCGATTATAATTGCTAGCCTGTGCATCATGCAGATATCTCTGTCGAGATTGGCAAGTGCAGGTGGGAAATGGAATGATGAGCATTTCTCCAATACTCACAGCTCGTCCTCGACATCCTTTCGCAGAAAGAACATTACAGGGAAGCCTCCTTGCTCTCGCCGGACAACTTCAATACTGCGTGGGTAGGATTTCTGCAGCTCATACAAGTGGCCATCAACTCTGCTGAGCAGGGTTTCGATGACTTCCCAGCGGACGGGGTGCCCATCTACTGTTTTCTGCGATCCCTGAATTGGTGAAAATCAGCACTGACTAATCGAAGACTAACCAAGGGAGGAGTGACATACAGAAGGGTATATTAGCTGCGTACGCAATGCTAGAATACTGTCACATTCATCAATGATGTCCCGCGACCGCTGAGATAGCCAGCTCTGGACCTGAATCATCGACTTCGCTTCTGGGATTCGACCATCGGATAGTCGTTGAAGACCCGACAGCTTAAATGAAAGTAAATGCTCTGGTAGTGCGATAACCACACCTGACGACTCTTGCATATTTCGGTGTATGTCCAGAAATACTCCAATAGTGTCAAAATCGGTGGAGGTCTTGCGCGAGAATCGGACATGCCGTAATTCTCGGCCGATCAGCCCTCCAAGTCTGGCATGGAGTAGCTGTCCCGTCTGTAGCAACAATGATTTGGGAACAATTACTCGGAGAAGATCTTTAGAGTCTGCCAGTACAGCAGCAGCCATAGGTATGATGCAGGAAGTTTTTCCTTGACCCTGCAATAATTAGAGTTATACTAAACAACGATCCTTCAGAAGAGGGGGTCGGGCAATGGCACACTTACCATATTCATCTGCAGGACCGAATTGGAATCAGAAGCAGGAGAGATAGTTGCAAGTGCCACATCGATTTGGCCCGGACGAATCAAGACATTCGCATCGATCTCTAGAAGAACCCAGTCTGGATGCTGGGACGGATTCCAATTATGATGGCCCGTATTTTCTTGTTCTTCGGCGAGACGGTGCAAATTACCCTTCTTGGAAGCATCCTCTAGTCGCAGTAGTCGTTGCAAGGCCGTAATAGACAATGCATATTTCACCAAAATGTCCCGCAATCTATCGGTAAATGGAATTTTCGAGGTCGAACGGAGTGTTTCTAGAATCGTGACTGGCTTGACAGACGGCCACATCCCACCATGCTTGAGCCAATAGACACCCTCATAGTTGCTGCTCTCCAATATAGCATTGATACCCTGCAACTTGCTTTGCGTGTCCACTTTGGCTTCGCCTATTGCTGCCAAAAGTTGTTGGGGGCTGATTGCTGAGGGCCGTGATAAAGACTTGAAGTTGGACTGTTTTAATGCAGCCAAGCTTCTGCCAAGATCCTCTCCGTATCTTCTTTCAACAGTCGAGCTTGATTGATTAGTAATGGCCATAATATGCTGAAGCTGCTGGATCTCATTCAGAGGAAGCGTAGGCAGCGACTTAAGCCCTTGACGGTTGGGCAGGACCTGTTGATGGACGGAATACTGCGTATGCTTTTGTAGGCTTCCGAATCCCGTATCACTGAGATTGGTAAAAGTGTCCGATCTGACTTCTAGTAAGATCTCAGGCAGAGTGAGTAGAATTGGTGCTGGTTTGATAACTGAGAAGGTTTCAAGCTGTTGGGAATCAAAGTCCACGAGTTCGCAAGTCTCCTTCTCATTCCTACGATGCTTGTCTAGAATCAGCTGTACTTGGGACACGTAGGCAGAAAGCTCCAAGTTCCGAAATAGCCTCAGCCACTCCTGACGGATGACCCCAATAGCCTCACCCATGTTGATGAGGACAGGGGTGGTAAAACCATCAAGATTAGGCTCAGCACAAGGCCATTGTCTCAGCAGGAAATCCGCGAGAACCTTTTTATCCTTTTCGAGCTGTTGGTTGTGGGCGAGCTCTGCTGCTTCGAGTCTCTTTCGCCACTTATGACTGATGTTGAACTCGGCTGTTGTACGTTCATCGCCACCGTACTTTACCAGGCATGGTTCCAGAAGCTGCTTAACGTATGCGAGATTTGGCACTTGGTCCGGTCGAAAGGCACAATAGGCTGGATGTGCTGGTGGATCAGGTAGCTTGAGATCATGAATGACCGAATACGCAATTAAGGTTCGGAGCGCAGCAATGTTCGCATCTGAGCGAAAGGACATTGTGCCCAACAGAAAAGTCAGTTGATAAACATCATCACACGTTGAGTTGCGACAAAAAGTAGCCAATGATCCCCAGTCATTTTGCCAATCGACCTCTAGAGCATCAGTCAAGAGCGCCTTATCAAAAGGAGCGGTATAACCCTGGAAGTTGGACCAATCCTGTAGAATACCAGCGAAATCTTGAGTGGTTTTCAGTAAGCTGGGCCATTTTTGAAGCAGACTGGCGCATTCTGCAACGTTAGCCCGTCTTCGAGTGATTTTCGCGTCTCTGGCAACGTAAATCTCCTTCTCGATAGGTGATAAGAGATCTGCGGAAGTTGCCCGAGAGTAGCATTGATGTCGGAGCTGACTGCGGAAGACTAGATGGGTAGGGCCAGACGGGCTTAGCGGCTCAAGTTCAACCTTTGTCAGGGCAAATTTGGACAATTCCTCGGACTTCCGTAAGATGTCTTCGACCAAGCATCGGAAGCCATCATATTGAATATTCGTCGTGAGTTTATCATCCCTGCAGGAAGATATTAGCAAGTGAGTTTCTGACAGTCAGGTTTCAATGAGCGGAACTATTCAAGTGAGACTGAAACAATGAAAATTACACTTGCCAAGTGGTCTGTTGCATGACCTTGGAGTTCCTTCGGTAGTATCCTCGCAATGGAGTTGATCTTGAGATCAGCTGTAGTCCACGATAGGGGCCAGGCGTAACGGGAATCCAGGGCTGCAAAGTACCCGACTTTAAGCAGTGAATTGCTTCCTCGGTTCCTGTGCGACCCGTCAGGGGATCTGGGACTACAAAAGAAGTGTATGCGTGATATGCTGCCTTCAGGTAAAGCAGACGAGGCTCCGCAGCACAATCCAGACGTCCGAGTGTATCGTTGATGACATATCTTCCATAATCTCCGTTATTGCTGACAGTCATTGAGATGTGCGGACCGAATATTTCGGTTCTGACATCCCCCATTGGAACCAAAATACTTCGCTGGCGCAGTGGAACCGAGAATAGATGACCCGTAAACGGATCCCTCTGTTTTGCGACATCCCTCAAAACAACTGGCACGCAAGCCATACCAGGTGCCAGCATCTTGATCTACTCCATGGATTAGTATGATACGATGACATCCTGAAACCCGATGTAACAACACTAAGGAGACTTGCCTGGGTCTATTTCAGCTCTCAGCTGAGAGCACTCAAGATAGCCTCGCCGGTTGACGAAGAACAGAAGTTCTAGGCGGCGGAGCTCAACTGTCAAGCGGCTGCCAATCGACTTGGGTTGATACATCGTGATATAGCGTTGGTATTCAAACCCAGCGAATATGTCAGCCACAAGTTTGAATGCATGAGAATAGGGATCAACCAAGGTGAGCTTTGGTGTTGTCGCCTGAGACGATCGGATATCAAGACGCCAATTGCCTACTTTTGATATCCACATTGACCGGATTGGGCGTATCTCGATGATGCAAGTCTTGAGATCCAGCCAATGCACGCAGTCATCAACCAAGGTCGCAGGCAAATCAAACTCCTGTTCATTGGCGAAGATGCCTGGAGGAATGTGCTCTAATATTGTATTCCAAGCGCAAGCCTTAACGATTAACTCGTCTTTGCGGCGCCCCAGATGAATTTCATGTCCATTCATTGAGACAGCAAGCATGTATGACATACCGGGGAGGTGTGACGGAAATGTCAGCAAGTTCTGAGTGCCAAACAATCGCTGCACCACCTGCGACATGATGTCAGCGACGTGCAATTTAACTAGGATGGAAAGACCACGCTTCTACGTACCATAGACTCGGCATACTCTGATGGCAACTTTCCAACAGGCTTTCCCATGACTAGAAGATGGCCTTCTAGAAAGTTGAAGTGGATAATCTGCTGCTGGACAAATGAGTTCGTATTGATCTCGATCTGGATCCAACGGTCGTCCGGGTGCAAAAGATATTCGACCCGTGGGGCTGATCCCGAATCACTTACTTTACCACCGTGCCAGAAGCTCGATACTGAAGTGACCAAGGTCTCTTCATTACATTTCAAGGCCTCTTCATTACATTTCAAGGCCGATAATAGCACTTCCTTGAGCTGAGACACCATCTTAAGATCGCGAACCAAGGAATTTTTGACAACCTGCGTCAGATGATGGGGATTCTCCCCAATATTGTCCTGAAGCGTGACTGAGCTCTGTATAAAACATTGGAGGGCATTGGCATCAAGATGACGCTCTTCGTCGAGATAAATGGCGAAAGTTCGTCTGCAAAGCAAAGCTGCCGCCAAGGCATACTTCGAGCATCGTAAAGCAGTATCTGCGTCCGTGGCCTGCTGAGTTTCATTTCGTAGCGTCAATACCCAATTGTTCGTCACAATGCGAGCCTTGTTCAGAAAGATAACAGCAGCATCAGTAACCTCAGTACTGAGCTCGAAAATTCGGAGACCCAGCGTGATGAGCGACTCCATAGTATTGGTGTCACGCCAATTTGATGCGATTGCAGTCAAGCGTTGATCGAGTTGACTCAGCAATCTCTCGCAGAAACTAGGATCTTCGAAGACTGCATATATGATACCAAGACTATTGCCCTCTTGATCTGGTCCGGCCTGAAGAGCGAGGAATTGGACAAGGCTTGCAACAGCGTCAGTGCTAAAGTTGACGTTTGACGAACCAAGTTCGACAAGCATTTGTGGCCAACGGCGAGACTTTCCGGCGAAGAGGGTTTGAAAAGCCAAGTACTCATGTACATTTGTACCCTGTGGGCACCTAGTTTGACTCGCTGTGATCTCGTGTGAAGAAGGGCCCACTGAGGCGGCATCGAAATTGGGAGAGTTGTTGAAGATTGTGAATGGGGACGTCTGAGGAATGTCCATTCGGCAATGATGAGCGAAGCTAGGTCTTTGATACAATTCTCCGGGCCATAATTCGAGTCGGATATCGTAGTAATTCAAATGCAGGCCATTGGGCTTGCATACAGCTTCAAGAGTGGTCGGAAGTGGGACAATGGTGTAATGAGTGATCTTGAATGACTTTGAAGTTGAAGCAAGACAAAAGCTCTGTCGTCTTGATCGCGTCGCGTATGGCACGAGTCTCTTGTAATTCCGAAGCAGCATTCTTGGGTGTTCTCCTGGAAGCGGGCTCGACAGTCTATCACACCAGATGTTAGTATCTGTCCTTTAGCTGGATCGGAGCTAAACTGGGGAACCAACCCAAGCGTGCCCAGAATTCTCCAAGTTGCCTCTCGGTATGCAAGTAGCGCCTCGGGGCCAGACATTTCAAAGACTGCTGCCTTCGCCTGAGCCGGATCAGCGGGCAGCGGATGTTCGTGAACTCGAATTGCACAATGAGACTTTCGGAATAGCAGATGACAGTGGCGACACCCTTCGTCAGAAGATGCCCTACCATGAGGTCCGATGGTACTACGGGTGCACTATAGGAGAATCAATAAGCATTCATTCGTGCGTGCAGCGCAATTTCACGATTGTGTACCAGAAAAGTGGTCTTAAGCAAAGGCGGGGTGCAGTGACTTACCGTAGCTACCATCAATTCTCTAGCAATTTCCTCGAATTCCATCGTCTTGGTTTGTAACTCCTCCTCTTTTTCCTCTCTTGAACGGTAAGCATCCTCCTCAATGAGCTTGTGCAGTGCGAATAAGGCGTGACTATCCGGTGACTCGTCATAGAATCGCTCCGCAAAGCAGCCTTTCTGTACACTGCTGAACATTGTTAGTTTAGGGTATTTGGAATTGCTGTCCCGCAGTTGAATATATGCACGGATCTTCTTTAGACGCAGCATGTCCTTTCGTCGAGCAAGTTGAAGGACATCCAGGATATTGGCGGCGAATCCAGTGTTGAAAGCTCCCAAGATACCGAATGCCTTGATCGCGGTCGAGTCCATGGCCATCCAGAGTTCCATGACAGTCAAGAGCATCAAGCTTTTCTGCTCGGAATTGGAGTCATAGGAAGATCCTACTTGATCCAAGTAGTCATTGATGGCTTCCGAGATGCCCATGCAATTCTCTTTGCATTGCATCGCAGTGAGTTCTCCGATGGTCTCGATTGACTCGTATTCAATTTCAACTTCCTTGTCAGACAACAGGAAGTAGTGGTTAGCGAAAATTGCAGTTGGCTTCGAAAAGCGAGCTGCATGGCGGTATGCTTGTGGTAAAGATTGAATATGATTATTTCGAACGAGCTTTTGCGATTGCCAGCTATCCAGAAATTGCTTCAGGTATCCTCGACTGCACCGGAGATGAAGGTACGAGTTGAGCCAGCGTTGTGGAAGAGGCAAAACTGGACGTTGCAATGCTTTCTTCGTTGCATCCCATTTGACCTTAATTTTTTCCGTAGCGAAACTTACAGATTGCTTCAGGCTTGGATTCGCTCCGACAAGAAGTTTTTCATACTCTTCAAGGCGTTGAAGTGGGACTGTCTCCTTTTCGCGCTTGAGCTTGACAATGCGGCGGCATAGCTTGGACTTGAGGTGGGAAGAAAGCTCTGGATGGATCTGGGAAATGCAGTCGTTGAGCAGGCGGGAAAGCAGAAAGCACATCATAGTTTTATACTGTGCTCGTCCTAGGTGACCTCCATTTGTCTGACAGAGATGTCGCTGTACGGCAACCCGAAGCACAAGCCACATTGGGCATCGACGCCATGGTACTGCTCCATTGTTCCACGAGACATCGTCTCTCACATTTTTGCGTAGCAGTCTGGGAGCGATTCGTCGGCCCATCACTTCCAAAACTGTCATCAGCATTGACGTGATCAACGCGGGATCGACAGTATCGCGACTTTCATATGTGAGTGAGCCAGCTTTGTAGATATGTGCGGCGAATTATTTGATTGACTCAGTGCTTGCCTTCTCGAGAAATGTCGCAAGCTCTTCTTGGAATTGCGGATTGTTAAAATCAGAGACAGGAATCGCAACTGAGTTCCCAGGGAAGTCCCATTGGAGGGCACCCTTGGCAGCAAGAACATTCTCGGACAATGGAGAAGCTTCGAATGCCTCGAAAACCACCTCTTCTGAAAGCGCACTATGCTTCGTGTCAGTTGAAATTGAATCCTCATAGAATGTCGACGGTACTTGCCTCTTCTCTCGCCGAACGATGAGCGCTGCATTCTGCTGGCTTACATGGACGAGAATGAAATCGGTGTCGTTGAGATCGCGAAATGCCGCAAGCAGTGAGGTCTTGGTAAGACGGCCATTGAGGTTGACGCGCTTAGCAATCTCCAAGGATCTGCGAAGAGATTCAGCTCCGCCATCTGTTACCCCAGAGAACACCTTCGAGGTTGCTATGAGAAGTCTGTCGATCAGAGCACGCTCTATCGAGGGGATATTAACATCTTGCCGACCAGGAAGACGCGGCGGAAGGGCGACATGGTTGAACACGTCCTCCAGGAATCTAGATTCTGGAGACCGGATCGCCGCCATGGTGCTCGTGGAGGTAGCCCGTTGGTGTCACAGTGATGCTGGGTCAATTTGGTCTGAATTCTTGAGGGTAGTAGAAAGACGAGATTGGTGTTGAAGATGAGGCTATCGGCGGTCATGGGAAATCGGATTGACCTTGTTTATCGGGTTGCGGGGGCCCGGACAGCGCTAGTGCCCAGACACCCCCCAGGCAACCAGGCCTCCATGGACCCGACAATCTCCGCGACAATGTCGCCAAATCTTTCATGACATTTTGGCTATGGCCAGAGACAGACGGAGAAGGGAAGGGACCCAAGGCGGAAGTTGACTCGACCCTGCAGCCGCCCACCCTTCCGCGGGCAAGTCTAAGTTGCATATACCAATATCTGCAACCTGCCTTCTCTCATATCTTCCGATGTATCTATAAGGATTTAGGTGATATTAAAGTACAGGTTGATCGGAGTCTCAAGGCGAGAAGTGGTCTTGTACTGCAGCTATCCGCAGTGGATCAGATGTGCCGGGAGGGCATCTTGTGGGATATTCAGGTAAACATCTTCAGATCACATTAAGGGAGGCATCTGGCCTATGTTCTCCATTCCGGTCAAGACTTCGAGGGCTGGTGGGGGCCAATCATTCGCGTGGATGTCTGATCCGATGTTCTTTCAAGATTTGAAAATTCTGGGCTCGTGGTGGTCCATTGTTCTCAGTGTTACATCACTGTTAGGGTTCGGTCAGCACACTGTCTGAGAATCTGACAGGATCTCCAACCTGACAAACCCAACTTGTCTTTCTGAGTCCCTGAGTTTCTATCACATTCAAGGGGAGCAGCATGGTGGACCTCGAAGATTGTTGTGCAATGACCTTGTCTGGATGATCGAGTGCAGTTCATCAGCCTCCACTTGGGACTCAGGCTGCCTCAGCCAGTCTCAAGATGAGGAAATGGTAAGAAGCTGCGACTTTTTCAGCGCTAGGCTATAAAAGATTGTGTTTGATGTGGTATTCAGCTGCTGTTCTGCGGTGAGAGTGTGATGTGAGAAGTGTCGTCGTCGTCGTTCGAGGCTTGGTTTGCTCGGCTGCTACGGTGACCTGGATAACCAACCATAGCAGATGAGCTGGACTACCTTGCTTGGGTAGACTTTCCTAATGGTGAGTGAGCACGCCAATGTACAAAATACTGTTGTTGAGTGAAGATATTACCTACATACTTTTTCTTATATACTATCTTGTAGCTTAGTCAGGTGGCTAGTGAATCAATAAAGTAGTTGAAGTTACGGTGCGGAGTAGTCGCACCTTCCCTCAGCTCCCTCCCCCGCCTAAATCAAATTTCACTTCCCTCATCAAGCATCCCTTCTTCAAGATAAAGCTTTGCGTATTTCGATTTGCAGATTTTTCTCCATACCCCATACAAACCGCCCATTTTGGCAACCGTACACCATAATAGTCGCGGCAATTTTCTCGACCCCGAAATGGTTGCAGCCAGTGCCGATCCTCAAACAGCCGCGGGTGAAAGTAAGCAAGCACATGTTCTAAAAATGGCTCATTGACTAACATAGTCTGTGGACATCACTAAGTACAACGTTCCAATTCCATATATCGAACCCAGTTTCCAGCTTCTGGTTGTCCAAGGCATCGACACTCCCTCAAAGAAGAGGATTGAGTTTCTCGACCTTCCCCGCGAGCTACGTGACAAGATCTACCGGGATCACTTCACCTTCCAAAAGGGCACCTCCCTCATCCATGACGATGCCAAAAACAGCCGCTGTTACACTTGTGGCGAAAAGTCCTATTTTCGGGATAGACACACATTTCCTATCCTCCTCTTTTGCCAGCAGATCCTCCGCGAATTCCAGGACCTACTCACACTCGAGGGTATGTATCTTCACTTCGACTGCATACTGCTCATGAAGCGCTTCTTCGATTGCAAGTATCAGGTCTATCTGAAAGCCAACCTCAGTTCGGTCTGCTTCAATTGGCGAGGAGGCTCGGAGACGTGTGTCACTGCAGCACACGCTATTATTGGTCTGCAGGCGCTACCTAGCTTGAGACATCTCAGTACGTTTTTCAGTCCGTCGGTCCCAATGAAAGCTCGCCACAAGTACATTACCAAGAACATGAAGCACGATGGCGGGCAGGCTGTCATATTCAGAATTATTCATGCGATCGGATTCGATGATCTGTGCAGTATTCGAGGCTTGCTGGGTCATGTGAAAGTGCGTCTTGATGGAAACTGGAATCCATTTACCGGATGGCCCGAGATGCTCGATCTTCCGGTAACATGACATTATTCGCATCATCAAGAAAAAGCTTTGAGTCGGTACTTCAGCATACTCATGATAAGAAAAAAAGCCGCTGGTAAGTTTCTCATGCTGTCCCTTTTAACCTAGCCTGTATTTTGTGTCCAGCTCTTGACGTTTGCTTAGGATTACGACTCCGAAAAGCAATTGCGTGTACCTTACCACGCTTGGTCGGATGACTATGATATATTATAATTAATATTTATAGATATTAAGAGAATTTAAAATTACAGGAATTATAATAATTATTAATTAAAAACATTCTAATAATTGCAAATTGAAAAACAAATAATATAATTAATAATTATAAAAGTCCTTTTAATTCGTAATTAAATACATTATTTAAATTTATAATTAAAAGGTTACAATTAATATTTATAATTTATAAAATCATTATTATAATTAGTAATTAGACACTGTATTTTAATTGATAATTAATGTAGTTTCTATATAGTTTAATGATTAATAATTAAAAACGAATTATAATTGATAATTAATATAGTTTAATAATTAATAATTAATATAATTTAATGATTGATAATTAAAGAAAGATTATAATTGATAATTAATGTTAAAATATGAAAGGTTTAGGCTAGGTATCATATGTGCCATTAGACTAAGGTTGACTTAGTTAAGGGTAATGACCCTTTATATTCTTGCAGCTTTTTTTATAAATAAGAGATATGTGATTTTTAAATCTTTTAAGTGTAACTTCAAAGTATTGCAAAAAAGTAAAGGAATTGATTATAGTTAATTTTATTATTTAATATAAATAGTTTTATTTATTATTGTTTAGTTTTTTTATTTAGTTTTATGAATGTGTATAAATAAGATTATATCTTTTAAAAGGTTATAAATCTTAAGCAAATAATTAAAGATGAATGTATTGATAAAAGTAAGGTAATTGATTTTATTTTTTGAAGTAAAAAGAGGGATTAGTTTAAGTAAGGAGGATTGAGAGGTTAAAGAAGAATGTTGATATCGACAAATTGAGAAGCTAAAGTAAAAATGCTTCTACAAATTAAATCAAATGATTTATAGATTTCAAAGGAAGCTTTATATTAATAATTAAGTTGAGTAATATGCAAGCAAATTATTTGCAAATACTAAATCGAGTGTGGTTTTTATATAATCTGAGTTGATGATATGCTAATTACTTTATTGATTACATATTGTAAACGGGTGGAATCGATTGATATTATCCCCTGGAGACATACTACATCTGCGAACCGTAGTACTCTGCTTGGTAAAGCTAATTATACATATCCTAAAGCTATATATATACCTAAATCCAAATCACTTGATTATTATATGCCTTATTATATTTGTTTCCCTTTTGATTTAGTAATTATCTTAATTACTTTAGTTTTGATTTTTCGAGCTTTATATCTTTTGAAGATAATAGCAATAATAGCTAATGTTAATTATATTTAGAATAATTATAAATATAATAGTAATCAATATTAATTATATTTAGAATAGCAATTTTGTTTTGCTTAGTATTTGCATTAATAAAGGTATAATAAAAATAACTAAGTTGGTAAAAGTAATTGAATTAATAAAGGCAATTAAATTGGCAATTTAAGTAGAATTTTCAAAAGCTTAGTTTATTAAATTGAGAAAGTGCGTGTACGTATATTAAAATCGCTGAAATTGTTGGAATTGCTAATATCGCCAAAATTATTAAAATCATCAAAATTGCTAAAATTATAATAAAAGCGCAAATCCTAAAGATATATAAAGATAAAGCCTTAATCGTATGCTTTCTTACGTAAGTTATTAATGTAAATGAGTGAAATTAATTAATATTATCTTTTGAAGATATATTACATTTGCAAATTATAATACTTTGTTTAATAAAGCTAATTATATGTGTTTTGAAGTTATATATATACCCAAATTCAAATCACCTAATTATTATGTGCCTTACTACAGTATAAGATCATTTAGAAAAAGATTATAAATATATATAATGCTAAGATCATTTTGGATACGCAACGCATTATTAACTTTCTTAAATGCTTGGATTTTACGTAACTCTTTTATAGCTTTTTTAATTGTTGTAACCCTTTATTCGATTGTTGGATTTGGGAAGTTTAATTCTATTATTTTAGGGTATGCTTTAAATACTAATAACGTTAAACTTAACTTATTTAATTCAATTATATTATTGATAACTTTTATAACCATTTGCAATCAATTTATATTAAACAGTTTTAGGTGTTTTTTCATGACGATTTTGTAAGCACAATATAATAGATAATAATACCTTTTCACTTTACTAATTAAATAATATGCCTTCATCAAAATAAGTTTAAAAGTATTTCTTATAAATCTAAATGATATTCAAAACTTTTTAAAATTGAAATTTGTTTTATGATTATATACAACGAAATCTAATAAGCCAAAATATATATCAATCCAAGTTAATTTAAATGCGTTAAATATAACTTTTGCTATAATCAAATTAATTTCCTTGCGAATTAGCTACGCTATTTCAAATCTTATTACCTTATTTACTATATAAAGTACATTTTATTCCTTAAGTTACATGATATTAACATAAATTATATAATTAAAATCAATATCATTTTACAATTTAAAGCAGAACCTATATAATGCCTTTATATACTTCTAGCAATATTTACACATCTCTCTAACTCGCATCATAATATTCAAGTCAAAATTATACCTTACTTAATCAAGCAAATAATGCAATTATTATACTAACAAATAGCCGAATTTGCAATAAAGCCTTCAGATTTCCATTTTCATAAAGTAGCATATATTAACTATTTCCGTAAAAGTATCTAATAATTAGCTATGCTAATTTAATAATAGCTACGGATAACCCTTCTTTTAAACAATTAAATACTTCCTCTTTTTTTAAATTAAAATATTTCATAAGTTATTATAATATACACTTATCTTATTAAGTTGCTATAAGCATATTAAAAACGATATATTTGCATTAACAATTTAGAATTCCATTTTTTTAGCAAAAATGTTAATAATAGCGATTTCTAAAAATTCCCTTATATCAACCTTAAATGTTATCCAACTTTGGCCTACTTAACTTTCATTGAATTTCATATGTTAAAAACGCTGTAATGCCCATAATTGATTAATACCTTTTATATTTTTATTTAATGTATTAATATTAATTAAGAAACCTTAAAAGAAGTGATCTGTTTATTAAATCATATAAGCATTATTTTATTAAGATTTCTTTATTATACTTTTTAAAATATATATCGCTTTTCATATTTCTAATTAATCTTTAACATCTTATACGTTATATTTTATTGCACTTGTTATAAATACAATTATAAAATGGAATGTGGCATTATTATATTCGTTGCTTAAGTTTAAAGTAGCATTATTATGTTTTAATAATGCGCTTAAATTAAAAGAATTCGCATTATTCCGATCTTTAATTTTGTTTTAAATATCTTCCAAATTATGCCTAACTTAATTCGCATACGCTAAATATGCTTTAAATGTTTTATCTATTGGTTTAATACTTTTAATTTTACGTGTAACAAAATATCATGCCTTAAATTTTGTTTTCTTTTTTTTAATATAATAAAAATTGTGGCAATTTAACGCTTGGCAAATGATATACCTTATATAACCTAACTTTAACTTAAATTTATTCTCACATTTATTGCCTTGGGAAAACTTTATTTTATAATTTAAATATTATAGTAGGGCACGTGGTAATCAGGTGATTTGGATTTGGGTATATATATGGCTTTAAGATACATATAATTAGTTTTACTAGGTAAAGTATTACGGTTTGTAGATGTAATATGTTTTTAGGGGATAATATTAATTAATTTTATTTATTTATATTGGTAACTTATGCAAAGAAGCATATAATTAAAGCTTTATTTTTATATATCTTTAGGATTTGCGCTTTTATTATAATTTTGGCGATTTTGGTAGTTTTAACAATTCTGGTAATATTGGCAATTCTAACAATTCTGGCGATTTTAATATACGTACGCGCACTTTTTCAATTTGATAAGTTAAGCCTTTGAAAATTTTACTTAAATTGCTAATTTAATTGCTTTTACTAACTTGATTGCTTTTACTAACTTAATTATTTTTATTATACTTTTGCTAACGCGAATATTAAGCAAGATAAAGCTGCTATTTCGGGTATAATTAATACTAATTGCTATTGTATTTACAGCTGTTCCGGATGTAATTAATATTAGCTACCATTGCTATTGTCTTCAAAGGATATAAGGCTTAGAAAATCAAAACTAAAGTAGTTGGGATAATTACTAGATTGAGGGGGAAACGAATATAGTAGGGCACGTAGTAATTAGGTGATTTGAATTTGGATATATATATGGCTTTAGGACACGTGTAATTAGCTTTATCAGGCAGAGTATTACGATTCGTAGACGTAGTATGTTTCCAGGGGATAATATCAATCGATTCCACCCATTTACAATATATTGCTTTACCTTTTGCGATATAAGCTTAAGGGCGTTTTTGATAGGATTCGGCATAATTATTTTGCTAGGATTTTATCTTAAATAATGTTTTTATTCCCGCTACAACTTGGAAATCATTTATTAATATAGCAAAAATGAAAAATAATTTAATTAAAGCCTAAGCGAATAGCTTATTATTTAATATTCCTTATATAAGCTTATTATGAAAAGTCTTATTATTATTTATATTCTTGTTTGCTAGGCCTAATTAAAAGCTTTGCAATTCTTTCTCAAAATTATTTAATTATTAAATAAGCGTTTTTCTTTTTTATGCTAGCTTATTTTGAAATTGTTTAAGCGTAATTTTGAATTATCAACTTAGGTATCGCCTTACACATTCCTTTGTTTTGAAATTAGCCTAAGTAATATCAATAAATTAAATGAACGTAAAAGTCTTGTCTTACAAATAATTATAATAATACTATTACGCATTGCCTCTTAGCATAAAAGAAAAAGCTTTATATTAAATTAAAATATTGATAATTATTCTTTAATATAAATTCATAAAGATATGCAACTTTGCATTGTAGCGGGGATGTAGGTACAAGCACTCGGGCCGGAATAACTTTTTTCCTTCTTTCTGCCCATAGGTAAATTAGGCGAAGCCCTATTTTAGATAGAGAGCGATCGAGTCTTCGGACGAAACAACATGCATAACAATATACACTTCTTCAAGCTTTATTTACATTCATTAATATCCTTGTGTTACACTTATTAGCTTTTACTTAACTTCTTTTATGTAGCATAGACGACTTATCCCTCTACAGCATTTAAATGATTTTTATTACTGCTATATTAAAACTCCTTTAAGTACATCTTTAATAGCACTTCTAAAGTCTTCGCTTATTCCAATAAAAGCTAATTTATTATATCTCATATTAGCCAACTTAGCTTTATATATATCCCAATTTTCCTTCGATATAATAATAAATAAACATTATCATTATGTAAGTAAATATTCTATATTAGCGTTAGTTTTGATAATTATCTCTTATTCGGTTTTTATTGAAGAAAATAATTCAAAGGTTTTTTGCTAAAGGTAAATAAGAATTTCTTTTTTATCTTAATAAATGGAATTGCATTATATAAGTTTTTAGCAAGATTTTCGTTTTTATTATAATAAAACTTAAGCAAATTTAAGCGTTCAAGTATATTGTTTCTTCTTTTATTTTTTGTTATAAAAAGTAATTAAGGCTATGCGTTTTTAATCTTTATATTAATTCTTTTAATTAAAAAGATTATGATGTTATCTCAAGTGACTCGAATTATTTAAGGTATAGGACTTTGAAGTGCTTGTGTAAAAAATGAGCTGCAACTTATTTGCTTTAACTTCAGTAGTAAGCCGAATTTGCTAGCTTATTTTTTTCTTTTTTTATTAAGCTAGTTGTTATATTTAGCTTTAATTGTTATTATTAGCAAGATTATTATTCCTTTCCTTACGTTTGATATAAACGCTACATTATTTAAAGTCGTTTTATAACTTTACCTTCTTTTATTATTTAATACAATTAAAATCTATAATTATTTAATCTTTAAAAAATTCCTTAAAATCCTAAAATATATATTTAAAATCAAGATGCTTATCATAAATATATTCCCAAAACTTCCTTAAATAGCAAGTAGCTTTTACTTCAAATGCTTTTTTTAAAAGAATTATTTTTTACTAATTCCTTTAATATTAGATAATATTAATATGCTTTTTAAAAGCAATTCGGTAGATTTTATCGTAAGTTTTGCTATTGTGCTAATAATTATTTTAATAAGTTATAAAAAACTTATAAGAATATTATTTTAATAATAATTATAAAGTAACTATTACATTAATTCTTATATAGCAATTATCAAATGGTAATTATTGCGTTATTATTTATTATTTATACATACTTTTTAATACGAAATTATAACTTTTATTAAGGTGCTAAATCCTTTTAATTAAATTTAGCAAAGAATTAGTATCAAGGAAAGGTTATGTTAAATATCTTATGTAAGTATAAGAACTTTAACGTTGAATTTTCGAGTTAACTTTCTTAATAAATTACTTAGCTATTTATAATACAAGTTAATTATTAATTAATATAAATTTGCATTAATATATAATATCACAAAAATAATAAAAGTAGCAAAAATAAATGTAATAATAGTTCAATATATTTCAAATGTTTAGCTAAAAGAATGCGAAAAAGGAAAGGATTTATACCTGTAGCCGTAACTCCCCTAAAACCCCTCCGGCTACCAGCCGGCTCCTGGCATGGATACATCAAACACTCGGTATAAGTCCTGTGGACCAACACCTAATCAATTTATTTATTATACCTGCTTACAATTTCAGTTCTACTTGTTAACTTAGATCACGGAAAAGCCCGCTTGCTAGTAATACGTCTTATCCTCTCTTTACTGCGTTTATTAATATAACTTCTTAAACTTTAGATATCATTATAAGTAAGGGCATTATCATAAATAAACTGTTACTTGCGATTAACGTTGATACGGCTATAATAAATAAAATAGCAGCCGGCTTTAGGCGCGAGGACATAACTTTAGCCAGCATTATAAACAATACTACGCCTACGGGCGATTTTGGATTATCAAGCGAGGATATAGCTCTAGCTAGTATTATTAAAGAAATAATTTCTAATAATATCCAACCCTTTACTCTTATTAATGGCCTAACACAAAAATTAAACGAGGATGTAATCAAGATTGCAGCTTTAACCAATATCATTGAAAAGACTATCTCGAGTAACATAAAAACGTTAATTTGCGATAAGGCCTTAACTTACATCAATATTTTAAACCCTGCATTTAGCAAAGCCACAGTTGACAAGGATAATGCAATAATGGCTATAAATAAAGTTGCACTAATACTTGTGAAGAAGATAAGTAGCAAAAAGCTTAGCGTCATAAGTATCTCGACTAGGAATATCGATTATAACACAATTATCATAAAAAAAGAAAAAGAAAATGCACACTTCAAGCTTGATAAGGAAAGACTTCAAGTAAAGATATCCCAAAGCCCTGCTGCTAGTGGATCAATGCAGCCTATCATAATCAAAGACTCTAATGTTGGCAGCTCAGCACAGCCGATCGTAGTCGATAGATCTAATGATAAGCAGATTGATAAGGTGCCGGATTACATTTGTGATATTATGCGAGGAGACGTTTTGAATAAAAACATAAAATCTAAATACAACAATAACAACAACGATTCCGATTCTCCTCAACACTTTCCTCGCTTATCTTAACTTCAAAGGCGATTAAATCAGCTTCAAAATAATCATGTGAGACGCACTATTAAAGTTCTTAAGCATTTGATTACGTAAATTCAAAGTCGTAATAAAGGCCCGCTTAAGAACACTAATTACCAAGGCCATTCTATAAATAAATACCTCTTATCCGAATTAAATTCAACAAGCAAAACAGTTGACGTTCTCGCATATCTTATTACGAAAATCAGGAAGTATCATATGAAATTGTCTTGAGTTCGCCGTCGTCAAAAAGAACAAAGAGCAGCGAAGCGTGTCTAACTTGCAACACTTGTTTAAGGGGGGGTTGGAGCTTTTGTCTGCGTCATACTGTTGCTTTCTTTTTCACATGTCTTCTATTCGCGAAAGCTTCGTCAAATGAAAACCATGCTTGCAACAGCAATCAATCACATGTCTCCTCGTGAATGCGGCTTCTTGAAGTCTCGACAGCACAGCGATGAGCAAGTGAGGTTGTTGGCTGTACCCTGTGAATATGTTCAGGCCACCTGGTAATTGCAGAGACCATATGAAATGAACGGGGTGCCGGCATATGCTTTATTAAATGCAAATTTTACTCTCTTGATACACCTACACAACTTCTCGGTTTGGATATGTTATAAAATCCAGGACGTTATCGTTTTACGAAGTGGATATTTGCTTTAAAGTTGTCTCACAGGATGCGTTAGACATTGTCTTAACCGGGCCCATTGATTTAGTAAAAAGTCCATGTCTCTACTACCATGACTCATTGTGAAATACATATTCTGCATATAGAAGACTCTAAATTCCATACTGGGCGGCCAGAGCAGCGTCGACAACAAACATCATCTTCCCCTTCACTGAACTTCCTGAAATCAGTAGCTCATGTGCCTCCTTAGCCTGGCTCAATCGCAACAGTTTGAAAACGACCGGATCCATATCCCCGCTTCGAACCTTCTGGACAATGTCATAGAACTCAGAGACCTCTGCCTTCCTGGCAAAATTGCGGTCAAGCATATAGAACGTGATGAGAGGCGGTTGAAGTCGCTCCGCCAAGATCTCATATGCGGGTCTGGCCACACCACTTCCGTCTGCAGCAATATTTCCCATGACTCCAAAGACTATGACTTTTCCTGTCTTCGCTTTCGTTGCAGCTAGGGAGTTCTTCAGACTTTCTTCACTACAAACTCCGTCGTAAGCAACGTCAACACCTTCTCCATTTGTGAGTTTGAGGACGTGGTCCACAAGGTCAGGAGCATTGCGATCAATTGGCTCGACACCGAGGGAGCGGACATAGTCGAATTTGCTAGGCGAGCAAGTCCCAATCATCTTGATGTCCACTGTAGGTAACAAGGTATCAGCAATCGTCTCTCGAGAGGAGATTAAAGAATAGTAAAACACATGTGGTGAAGCTATCTAAACGCATTCGAGATTGAGGAATCGGGGGAAACGAGATTCTTCAAACTTACTTCCAAACGCGGTGACCAGTTGTGCAATAGCCGTGCCTACACCTCCACTAGCAGCGCCGATCAGAATACTTGATCCAGGAGGCAATTTGACACCGCTGTGCTTCAGCAGGCCCCAAGAGGTCATGTAGTTGAGTGGCAGGGCCCCGATCTTGATAGGGTCATCTGAGTGTTCAATCCGCATGACATCTTTCAAGGATAGCACGATGTGTGTGGCATGCGCACCAAGAACTGTACGACAGTCAGCTCTGTGAATATCCAAAGATTTAAGATCATTTTTTCGGAACAAATGTCTGGATGCTTTGAGATCCTGTATTTCAGACAATAGGTGAGGGATTTTACGCACTAGAAAGAGCAGCAACATGGTCTCCAACCTTCAAAACGCCGTCTCGAGGAACCGAACTGCCGAGGGCGACGACTTCGCCAACAAGGTCGTAACCAGTTGTGAAGCCTGGTTGAAGGGCCCTTGGATCGGTCGGGTAGCCACCCGCTCGTTGAATGTTGTCAACACCTGCAATGCCAGCGACTATGATGCGCACGAGAACCTTATCATCAGAAATTTCAGGTGCGGGATCCCAAGACTCCCATTCAAGAACAGAAGGTTTGCCAAATTTGGTGACAATCCAACGTCCCGGCTGGTCGGGAGTAGGACTGGTGTTCGGGGTAGATAGCCGAGAAGACATCGCCGTAATTGCTCGTTTGAAAAGACTTGGGTTGTGAACAGATTGGATATGGAAAGGCGTATCCAGGCAGGTATTTTGTGCAGAGGAAGCAGAAACTCGCGGGGAATGATGGCGTATTTGTCTTTGGAATGCTCAGACGCGCCTTGCACAATTCCGTCGGACACAGGTGCAGTAAGCTAAGAACACCTCTAAAATTGAATTTTCGGATATGAAGACGCTTGAATTTCGACAAGACACCAGAAATCCGATATAGCTCTTGGCGGCGCGCTCCTTCTTCACTGCTCTTTTCTTGTGACGACTTCTCTACTTTTCCCAAGAACACTGGTATTTACAGCATGGTATTGTGTTGAAGAATGAAGACAGTGGTGTGATTCTAATAAGACGCCCGTTGAGCTTCGTCGGGACGGAGTAGACCATGGTTTATCTATTAATAGGCACCGGCATTTTTTACCTGCGGATGCGATCTTCATCCGGTTCCGTATGCAACTGACAGGGGCGAATTAGCGACTAATCCTCGCTTAATTCAGCTGCAACTAAGATCAATTGCAAGAAGTAATCATAAAGACTTCCAGTGACCAAATTAACTTTCTATCACAGTAAACGGGCTATGGTTTTGCTTCCATGTGTACCGGTAGTACATCATGAAAAGAATAATGGGAAAACATAGAAAGAAAGATAATTACAGGCACCCAGAACACTACTGGCCAGATAAGATAGCTTCCGCCCCCTTCTCGCTCAACATGTACGTTGGAAGGACGGGGAAAGCCCCAGGAGAGATTGGGAAAGCCGTGGGGATATTGAACGCCGAGCATCTCTGCTCCCGCAGGCGCGGCGGTTGCAGGCCCAACCCACAAGTCTCCATTGACGAGCCTCCAGACCAGGTGCAGGTACTTTTTTTCCACTTCGAGATCATCATAATGACGAACCCAGTATAACCAAGTCAGCCGCTCGCCATTACCGGGATCCTCACCAAAGAATCTTTCCTCAACGCCATCGTGGTTCTCCAAGCCATTGGGGGATCTACCAATGCGGTCGTCCACTTGATGGCAATCGTTGGTCGTCACGCAGATCCAAACGTGATTCAAGCGAGTCCAAGGAAGCGATAGAGGTCCGGTCGTCCTTGCTCAGCTAAGAGTCTCGCTTGCTCATCGATAATAGAGAGCAGGTCCATCTTTTGCGGGATGGAACTCAAAACGTGATAGAATGCCGGCTAGTAACTCGCCTGCCAAGATGGCTTCCTCGAAAGAGCCGAATACGCTGGTGCATGAAAGACCCTCCCTCGCTTCCTTAATAAAGTTTTCTCCAGGACCGTTAGATTGGATTGTCGTAATTGAGCTTCAAAAAAGTCTTCCTTTTCGTACGCTGTCGTTCCATCCTTTCACCCCAATAAATTGCTGAATGTGAGCAATACTAGAGCAACTGTAGGTATCCTTAAGGGGGTTAATTCACGTTGATTCCTAACTTCGATTGGGGCTCATTACGTTTTTCAAACCTTTACCGCAGACCTATCTCTCGCTCGTACTGAGCTGATGATGAGCACATGGTCAATAGAGAGAGGTGTTTTGTGCTTTCGCTCCATAAGAGTTCACGTTTGTTATTTACCAAGGACGGAATGCAATCCGAATCCACCTGCGGAAGATTGATTGGAGAGCCCAGCCTTTTGAGGTATAAACTGCCCTGGCATCCCGTATTCGAGTTCGCGTTCGAGTTCGGTATAGATGATGTAGCAAGTGCTACATTTATCATGGACAAGCCCCCTGATTTTCAAACGACTCTCCCTCCCAACCACAATCTATCTCCGCTATCTGTCGTTAATGCCACAGATCAGTTCTGAAACTCAGATCTCACTTCATCTTGAAATTCAATTCCTGTACTTACATTGAAGTCAAGCAGCTTGTCTGAACGAAAACGCCATGTCGGACAATTCGAATGATAGCGATGGCATCGAGTACTATCACTATGACCCTACCATGGTGGGAGCGGTGATATTCATTGTCCTCTTCCTCGCAACGACCATTCTCCACTGCTACCAGCTTCTTCGAACAAAAGTCTGGTTCATGATCCCATTCACCATTGGAGGATGCTGTAAGTGTCTTGCGCCACCACCAGGAAATAGGACAGCAAGTCTGGAAGTTTTCGATTACTGATCAGACATGACACAGTTCAATGGACAGGCTACATAGCGCGCGCTATCTCTCATACTCAGAGTCCAAACTGGACCTTACTTCCCTACTTGCTTCAAGCCCTTCTACTTCTTGTAGCGCCTGCACTATTTGCAGCTAGCATCTATATGGAACTAGGTCGGATCATTATACTCGCAGATGGAGAAGCGCATGCTTTGATCAAGAAGAAGTGGCTCACGAAAATTTTTGTCTGTGGAGATGTCCTGTCGTTCTTTATGCAAGGGGCCGGTATGTTACCTGTATGAGAACTCCTCATACCGCTCCACACCTTTCTTGCCGTAAAATTGATTTGACTTTTGTACTTCAGGTGGAGGATTGCAATCTTCGAGCTCGTCAAAAACAGTCAAAACAGGCCAATACATGGTCACCGGCGGCCTCGCAGTCCAGGTCATCTTCTTTGCCTGCTTCGTCATCGTCGCCGTACACTTCGACAAAGCAATGGGTAAAGCGCCCCCGAACGCTTCTCGACGCGCTGTGCCCTGGCGCAAACATCTCATAACACTCTACGCCGTCAGCTCGCTGATCTTGATCCGCTCCGTATTTCGAATGATCGAGTACATCCAGGGTTTTGACGGGTATCTGCTATCGCATGAGGTATACTTGTACATTTTCGACGCAGTGCTAATGCTCGCTGTTATGGTTATTGTGAATGTGGTGCATCCTAGTGAGGTAATTGCGTTGATTAAGGGAGGGAATGTGGCCAAGAAGGGGTGGAAGATGGAGAGGATTGAGCTTTATCATCAGCGTATTGAGTCGGATGATTTGAGGAATGGTCTTGATGAGGCATGAGGTTTGGGGTGGAACAGCGTTTGGAGGTTGATCGTGGTGCAGTGTGTGTTTGGAGACATTGGTTACATGTGTCGAAGTTTTCTTTCATTTATGGGTAGTCTCTGCAGCACAAGTTGATACTGCCGACATCTTCTTTAATCCTCTCTTGCTCGGTCATTTGCTCGTTTGAGTAAGATCTTGGTAAGGACGGACGAAGAGATCTGTACTGTAATGGGTCCGCACCCGCGGAGTGGTGAAGCTGTCCATTTCGTTATGGCTGATATTGGTGATGTGACTGTGGGTAGGGGCTGCTGTTAGTACGATGACTTCCGGAACTTCAAGGGACTGATGAGGCCATAGTAAGAAGGGCACCGTTTTTGTGGAGGCAAAGAGTGTTCGTTTCTGAATTGACACTTTCTCACCAGCCTAATAATTGACAATTGGCACCCCGCTTCCTTACCAAAGCCAAAGCTTCAGATCCATCGTTAGGTGAGCTTCCGAAGTCCGGAGTGACAAATATAAATATGATCAGGGCCAGTTGCTGAAGGTGGACAGGCACGCAATTTTCTCCAACTTGAACGCACCCATTCTTCTGCGACACATCTGAATTTCCGCTAAACTCAAGATGGAAACCATGAAAGCATGGCAATGCCGTTCATCACCAGATCCCGTCGAGAAAAGACTATTTTTGTCTTCCGCAATTCCCGTACCAACGATCTGGATGAAGGTGGCAGTGCGTGCGTACTCTACTAAGTGTGGTTCGTTTGTCAGCAAATTAAATCAAGTTCATCTCTGTCAAATTCGTGTTGTAAAGGCAGTGGAAGGTGAATTAGTGTCCACAGATTAAGCTCACCTGGAGTATAATTAAATTGTATAAGTAACGTATGGAGTATCGTTTCAATCTTGCCTTTGTCTCTTTTACACATGTTGGCTGGTAGTAAGATTCGACGGTGATATATACGAGATTGGTACTCTGACGAAGTTGGAGATCTGACTCAGCTGTTTCGCTGTCCGGGGTCGCTCCATTTTATGGGCATGATGACGGCTTGTGAATTAATACTGAATATACTTTCCATACGACTGTGGTTCTACGACCAGACCAGTAACCCCCCTTGGTGGGTCCTTCACATCCTCCATTGCATACAGGCTGAATTTAAACACTTGGGCTTTGGATACACTGAAGCAGTAAGCAAACTCCTCAAGACACCGCGGCACACTAACCCAGCATCCAGCCTACTCCCCAGCAAAAAGATGGGTGGAGCTGCGGACTCGTGGTTGCTGATTGAATGGTCTCTCAGTTGGGGCTTGGAATAGCGAGGTAGATCCTGACCGGGTGATCATGGAAGTAATTGGAATTGCCCCTTTCCAAGAAACGCAAGAAAGCAGATACTGTATCAAGAGAACACCCGTCGGCCATGCCGGTCAGCAATCATTCGATGTGAGACGAGGGAGCCAAATTCTGCTGCCCTCCATCTCTTCCTGCTAGAGTCTTAGTCAAGCAGTCTCGACCTGTCCGAAATGAATCTTCAGGGTCTCAGGCATCCCCGCCGAAAATTACAATTTTCAATATCACTCTTTTTTACTTTGGGTAAGATAGAGTGGAGTTCTTGAAACCCAGGGAGGCGCATTTCCCTTCTGGTCTGTTTATAATCAACGGCCATAACCCCAGTTTTATAAGAATTCTATAGTGGCACATTGCTTACCTTCACATCTATCAAAATCCATCTTGTACGATACTCATTATTATAGTATACGACCTTTTATCTACTAACTATTTTTGTTCTAGCGAAACAAAATGCACTGCTATAAACTAAGGGAAGGTTTGAATCTACGCTAATTTTGGTGTGTAGTTTATTTCCGCCAGCGCCATTATCCATTTCAGATCCTCGGTTCTCTAGTCAAACCCAAGAGTAGATGCTGTGAATATTAGCATAAGGCATTATTCGGAAAATAGGATATACCCACTTATACAGGACGTTCAAGTGTCGTGCTTATTGCCAGCAAGCTAAACAATTATTTTTCAGATAATTAAAGATTCCAAGCCAAGAGTGCAACACCTACTCAGTTTGGAATTCCAGCTCCTATTGTGGAGGGGCAAATCCCAAGCAACTACACAATAAGAGAGGGAGCACTCAAGGCATAAGGGTAGATTTGATATAAAAGAATAGTTTGATCAAATTAAAAGATAAGATAAATTTGAGTAACGGGATTTGTTATTTTGAGGGTAGAAAAAAGAATGTATTAAATAGAAATTATTATTAGTTATAAGATAAGTGGTATTAAAAGGAATAAAAGGAAAGTTGGCTTTTATATCGAAGCAGGTTTGGCAAAGCTGCATCTGATAATGTGATATCCAATTATCAAAATCAAGTGGCCTTGCTATATGCGCCCCCCTCTCCAAATAATTAACTCGTTCTTAAGTTACAAAATCGCAAATTATAATAACAAAATCAAATAGCTAAATTACAACGCAATTGTAAAGAATGCAATTATATTAGATAACAATTAATAAGTTAGAATAATTTTACTTTTGAAAGCAAACATTTACTTGCTTAGCGTTCCCGTCATTAGCAAGTAATTATATATATAAGCAGCCTTTTCCCCTACAACTTGCAATTTCAATTCTTTAATTACATCTCTTTTCTTTCTTTTTTTTAATTTTTAATAATGCAACTCTTTTGCACTCTTTAACGCTTCCTCTATCAATCTTAAAGCTTTCTTTTTATAGCGACGCGTCATTTAAAGCCTCGCATTATCAATCTTGCAATCTTAGCTTCCTGCGGGGCAAAGTAAGGCTAATTATTTACTTTGCCTTAATTTAAGCTAACTAAATTTAGTAAACATAAGGTTAAAGCCTTCTTTCTTATTAACAACTCCTTCAAAGCTTTATTACTCCATCTTCTTTTCCTTTAACAACTTCGCTGCTATCGCCAATTCCTTCGATTGCAAAACTTGCAATTTACTTAACTTCCTTCTCAAGGCTTTAAACCTTTCATTTAACTAAGTTCTTCTCCTTTCTTTACGCTTTTCTCATAATTATAAAGCATCTTCGCAACAATTAACTTAATGCAATAATTACCTCTTGCAAATCAAGATCTCTTCGCCACAACTTGAATTATTGCTTTCTTACTAAATTTCCCTTTCTTTTCATTTGTTGCAACTTTTTAATATCATCATCTAAAATTAAACTTTACGCAACAATAAAATAAAATTAAGCCGCCTTTCCATCTTCAAATCAATTTATAGCATTATAATTCTAGCTTACCTTAAGATGAAGTTCCTTAATCATCTTGATGCGCTTTAATTACGCTTTCGCTTTTTTATAAATTCCTATCATTATCACTTTGTTGCTCCACAACTTTTAAAATTAAGCTGTTTTCCTTTTCAAGCTAGTCATCTTTTTTTTGCCCTTCTCTCTTCACTTCTTTCTCCTTCTATTACAAAGTTTTATTAATATCATATCAAATTCGTTTACCTTTTGCTTTTTAAAGAAGTTGGTATTTTATTTTAGTATTTAGAAAAAAGCTTTAAGCAATGCGTAACCTTTTACGATGCTTTATATAACTTCCACCTTTTAGGTTTAAAACGTGCTGTTACGTACGATATTAATCCTCCCTTAAAAATGAAGCTTTGTGAGATATAAGGTCATTTAGGCCTTAAGCAAGCGTAAATAGAAGTTTAACGTTTTACGCCTTAGTATTTATAGCCTTAGCAAAGTTCAAATCAATCTTCTTTTGCGTTAATAATAGGCAAGCTCCTTTTTTATCTTAATTACAAATATTTTACGAACTTTCTTAACACTCCTTCCTTCTTTTTTACCCTACAACGGTTTCTTGCCTCGATAAACACATGCGTATGCACGAATATATACTTATATAAGGTTAGCAATAATAAAGTAAAGTTTAAGGATATTAGGCAGCTAGTAACTTCGTAATAATTTTAAAGAAGGCAAAAGTTAATAAACTAATCTTTAGCAATAAGAATTGCTAAAGCTCTTATTTGCTGGCACGTAATTTTCTTTAACCTTATTGTTATTATTAAGTTATAAGACCCATTGAAGTTAACGGAATTTGCAAATTATACTTGAGATTCAAGATTAGCAATATGCTTAAGAAAGATAAGAATTCTTTTTAAGTTAAGCTACTCATTATGCAACTTCCAAGTTGCTTAACTTAACTTCGATCTGATATAAAAGCAAATCTAACTCTCTTATCTTTAAAGCATTTAATATACTAAAACTTATCATATAAAGTTTAATCTTAATTTAGTAATAATTTTGAAAATATTCAATAACTCTAAAAGACGTATAAACTCATCACCAACTTCATTATCTTAAAAACCTTCTAAAGCCATTCAACTTTAGTTATTTGATACTAACTTTAGCTTTAAGCTAATACGCAAGCTTGCAAACTTAAACGCCGTTATATCATACCTTTGCTTTTTAGTTATATTTCCTACTAGCACTCAAATTGCGACATATTTATATTCTTTCCACCCGCTCGCCTCCACACTTGGAAAGTCGATAGTAATGTAAATTGGGATCTAAACTTAGCAAGCGTAATCGGGAAAATAGCGCAGCCTTTTCAAAATAAACATAAAACTCCTTTTTTAAAAAGATTCAATTAAAAGTCATCGGCCGATAGCATATTCAAACCTTCAACAAAAGCATAAGCATATCTTGCTTTAATAAAGAACAAAACTAAAGAACTTTTACTTATAATAAAACTTAAGCCAACTAATATTAATTTCCTTAAAAGTTATAATGAAAGTCTTATTTGGTAAGTAACTATTAAAAAGGCGAATATAAAGGCAATCCTAAGTTTAAGGCAATATAAAAGCGCCTTAATTTTATTATTGGCTTTTAAGGGGAAGTTAATTTCATAAGACTAATAAAGCCGCCTACTTTGTCATTTTTCGCCTACAGATTTCCTTTATCACATTACCCCTTACCATAAATTGGAAATCTTTTATTACCAAGTTAAACATTGCTATAAGAAATGCTATAAGTATTAGCAATAAAGTAATTTTAAAGGAATAAGCATTTTAAACGTTGGATATCGCTCCTAAGGGAATTCCATTGCTAAGGGATTTGATTGCTCATTCCGAAAAAGTAGCGCTTAAATGGAATTTGCTTTTGCAACAAATTTAGCATATAAGGAAGGGACCTTTCATTGCTTATTTCTAAAGTATATTACTTAAAGTTACTGCATTCGTTATAAAACGTGCAAATCAAACCCTAATTACCTTTCCTTAACGGAATGACCAGTAATTTCCTTTTTAAAAGATATTACAATGACAAAAAGACTTACAATCCTTATTATACACTTAAAGGAATTATCAGTATTGGCGTAAGTAATAATTGAGTGCAAAAATCGTTAAGCTTCGCTTTGTCTTTATACTTAACCAGCTACCTTGTAAAGCTAATTCTTTTCTCTAAATTATTAAGAAGGTTTTGGCTTTTTATTTCAGCGTTTACTTATTAAAATATAACGTCTTGAACAGCCGCTTTAATAAGTAATTTATTAATCAAAAAGCTGCTTCTTAATACACCTTATGTTAACTCTACTTTTTGCTTCTAATTCCAAGCTTAGCGTTTGCAATATAATGCTAAAGAAGTTTTCAAAATCGCTAAGAAGTCCGTAACAAAGCGTTTTTATAACAGCGATAAAGTATATGCTAAAGAAGTTGTTATTACTAAATAAGGGGTTTTAATGCTTTGCTGTTGTTATTTAGCAATATTTTGTTAGCGCTTTGTTAGCACTAATTTTCGTCCTCCTCTTCAAATAATCAATTACTCCTTGCACTTACTCATCCGACAAATGCCCTATATTAGCTTCTTTATTTAAGCGTTAAAACAAGTACTCTAATTACTATTTCATTTAACTTTATATGTTATTTAGTGATATATTCAAAGTTCTTCAAATCCATAAGATTAGCTGGTAAAGTATCTTCCTTGCCTAAAGCGACGCCTATATCACTAAAATGCCGTTCTGAAACTTCGTTCTTAACACTGTAAATGAAATGCTATCGCTTGTGAAAAAGTTTAAGTCGATTCCTAGCATATGTTCCCTTAAATTGAGAGCCGTTATTCCTTAATTTCTTTAAGATGTAATAGCTTTTATTATTAATCTTAACAATCTCATATAATTCAAGCTACCAAAAGTCCAATGTTTTATTAAAGCTTTTATCAACTTCTCTTAAAGCGTTATACTTCAAAACTAAATCTTTAACTTTCAAAGGCCGATGTTGAATATTATAATTAAGATTAAAAGCTTCCTTTCCTTCCTATTTTCAGCGTATCTTTTGAAGGTAAACTTCGTCCAAATGATTTTGCCTAAGTTAAAACTAAATAACTCAAAGCTAAATAAATTTGCTACGATTTTCAATTTCTTTAGTAAACAAGCTTCTTCAAGTAGGGTAACAAGTTTCCATAAAAAAATAAGCTCTCTCCCGTAAATCAAGTAAAAGGGCATATAACCTGTAGAAGCGTTTGTTATAATTCAATCAATAAATAATATCGCCAAAAGATTTACTATCCACTTTCCCTCCATTTTCAAAAGTGCGTTTTTAATCGGTCCATAACCTCTCTTAATCATTCCGTTAACTTTAAAATTATAAGCTAAAACTTATATCTTTTAAATTTCCATTTTATTAAATAGCCGAATGATTTCCTTTATGTTTTTATCCTCTTCATCGATAACAAGCTTTTAAAAAAGTTCGTAATAATATATAATATCTTGCCAAATGAATTTAGCAACTTAATCCGCTATTTTCAAAGAAAGTGCTTTAACTTTAATTCATTTACTTATATCGTCTCAAGCTACTACCAAATACTTCTTCCCATCTTAAGTAAATATATAAGTGATATTAATAGCTCACTTCTCCATTAAGCCATTTGAAGCAATAAGAAAAAAAAGCTTTTCTTATCTTTTAGCGTTTTGATATTAGCATTTAATATAAGTCTTGACGTATTTGGCAACATCTTTATAACATCTTTTCTAGTAATACCTTACTAAAACCTAGTAATACGTATTTTCTCGCCCTTTATAATTCAAATCGTCGTAACAACTTTTAAAAATTCGGTTTTTGTTTTTATTAATGTTAATAACAAACTTTGTAAGCGAATCTCTTGCAAGTAATTTCCAAACTTTTTCATTATAAACATCGTAATTCAAAGCTTCTTATTTAAATTTCCAAAAGTTCCTCTTATTTATTCCCTTTGAAATTTTTATTGTTATAACATATTTAGCAATTTTTAAAAAGTTTTCGCCATAATCCTTAAAAAATACTAGCAAAATTCAAAGGTTTCCTTCGTTACTTTCCATATTTAAATTTAATACTAAAATCTTTCCATTCTCTTAAAGTCTTTGAACTCGCTCTTTCATTTCCTTAAGAATACTACTTCATCTCTTTAGCTTAAGATTTGTAAAGGTTTTATTTTCTTCCTCTTTAATAGCTTCAATAAGGCAAAGTTCATATGCTTCAAGCTCAGCAAAAATCTAATCCTTATTATTATTCTCTCTAGCAATGTCTAATTTTATATCTTTAAAGTGTTTAAGCTTTTTAAAAAAAAAGTTGGCGGCGATATGCATAGCGCCTTTAACGTATTAAACTTTGAAATCAAAAAGCCTAATTCAAGTAAGCTAGCGTGTAAGCATAACGCTAAGGTGATCGTAAGCAGTTCCGTTTAGTTAGATCATTAACATATTAGCGTTTGTTTTTATAACAAAATATATTTTAATAAGCTAAATCTTCAGTTTCTTTAAAATATATAGCATTCTTTTGCATTCCCACTTAATAGCATTATAATTACATTTTATCTTACTTTAAAAATCATTCTTATAACAAGCAAGATATAACTTCCTATTATCTTTATCTCTTTGGGCTAAGAAGCCTTCTCAATTATCACCATTAGAATTTACTGAAACTACTATTTTTCCAGCATCTTCACTATAATCGATCTTACAAAGAACCGGAACAAAGCACAAAATATCTTGAAGTTATTTTTTAACTTTCCCTTAAACATTCGGATCCCAATGAAACTTGATTTTTTTCCAGGTAAGTAAATAAAGAGGCTTTGCAATTAGCCGAAAGTCTTTGATTTAAATGCGAAAGTAAATTACTAATCCGAGAAATCCTTTTACTTCTTTGACGTTGCTTAGCTTAATTCAATTTTGCATTTTAAGTAAGTGAGTAGCTAAAGGTTTTTATCCAACAGAATTTGCAACATAATCAATAATGTTTATTTCATTTTGGCAAAATTAAAATTTGGCCCTAATAATAGCTTTAAATCGCTCTAATTGTTTAAAAGTCTTGTCGAGATTAAGAATATGCTTCAAAACAAATCGCCAAATTCTAAGGTAAGCTTCTTGTTATTTGTAATTTATAAATAGCCTTTTTATGCTAATATTATCAAGAAAAAGCATTGTAACGTTAGGGATAATATCTTTTAAGATCTTAATAATTATTTGTACAAATTAAGCTATTAAATTGATATATTCTTAAAGAAGTATAATGTTCTTAATTAGGCCGATATTAAGAATTTAAAAGGTAATTATATTCCGGCTAGCTTGGTGTAAGATTTATTAATCATATTCGGAATAAAGGTTCACTAAGCTTACAATGTGATATTTAGCAAATTCCTCAAAAAACTTATTCATAGAAGGAGGTAAATTGGCGTTTCTTTGAGTTATCGCATTAAGCATTGTTGCCGAATTAATAAATCGATATTTGCTTGGCTTTTTCTTTTTAATTAAAAACCAAGCATTTTGGTATGGTTCTTTTGAAAGTTCTAGAATTTCTTTATTAAGGCGATCTTGTATTATTTTTATAACTTTTGGAATTAATGCTTAAGATAGCGGGAAATTTAGTGCTTGCTATGCTTTATACGGAATTGTTTTTAAGATTATTAAAAGAGAAATATCTTTGTAAAATCGTTCACACTTAAGTTACTTAAAGGAAATAACACCTTTTTGATTAAGCATTATCTTATTAAATAATACTCTTTTTTTTGGGAAAAGCATATCTTCCACATCAAAACTAGCAAATCTTTTTAAAGTAAGTCGGGTTTCACGAGGAATTGCCGAAAATCGAAATAAAAGTAAGTGTTGGTATTCTTTGACTTGCTATTGCGGGGTATCTCAAGCCTTTAAACATTCATATTAATCGTCTCTTCTCCTTGGAAGGTCACCAATTCCGTTAGCTTTGTTTATTAGTTGCACTTTCTTAACTTTTAATTTATATATCATTTACACTTGATAAGTTTGCTTATTGGGTTTGAAAGGGTTATCAAGTTCTAAGTTTTTGTAATCTATAATGAAATCGAAAGTTGACTTTAGGTTTGTTATTTGGCTATTTTCAAGTAGGGCCTTTGAATCCTTGAAATCGGCCGTCCAAATGCAAAACTTTTATTATATGTAAGATTGGTGTAAGTATTTCTTTATCGAAATTTCCGTTTTCGATTTAATAAAATTGTTTTCGCCTTCTTTTTTAAAATGCTTAGCTTTAAGCAAGGAGGTGTAGCCGTCAAAGCATTCAATTATATTGACAACATAGCTTTGAATATTATTGGTTATTTATTTTCTAATAACTTGTTTTTCTTTTTTAAGATATAATTATTACTTTAACTCTCGTTATGCCAAATTTGGCCGATTTCGTTCTTGCTTTTTATTACAAAAATGTCTTTTGCTTCATGAGTAGCAAAATTAATTTGAATCATAAGATCTTGAATCAATTGGTGATTTCAAAGTTGAGCTAGAATTGGTTCACCTTTTTCGTTTGAAAAGTATTGGAAAGAAAGTCTTGCTTTCCGAAAGAATGAAAAGCCTAAAATTATCTTAATACTTAAAATATTTATGATATAAAATCAAGTGCGAATAATTAAGACTCTAATTGTAATAGTAATATTAATCGTATAACTAATGAAGCAAGATTTTGTTTTAGTAATAATTTTCAAAGCTATACTTTGACTTTTAGTGATTAGTAAGCTTAATTGGATTGCTGTTTCTAGTGTAATATAGCTGACTTCAGCTTCATTGTTAAGAGTAACTCTTACGTTGCTGATTTTAGTGTTTCCAAAAATCGTAACTATTATTTTTGGTGTTAGTAAGTGGAAAATTGCTGGTTAATTTCTTTTCATATCTAACAAGTATATTTCAGCGCTTTCAAATAGAGGAGTTAGCAAGTTGCTTTTGATAAGCATATCTTTTTATAATTAAATAAGCCTTAAGTAATAGCATTTGATTATAATAACAAAGATTATTAAGAAGAGTCCAATAGTAAGTACAATTCCAAATGTTAGCTAAAGCTAAAAACCTTTTATAAGTCTGTTGTAAGTTGCTAAAACTTTCATTTGCTATAGCTTTTGGCGAATATAAAGCTTTAGAGCAAGGTCCGGCTTAAAGATGCTATAATAAGTACTTGTTTGTTTAACTCAAGTGCGGTACTTTTTGCTTTGCTTTAAAAGAATATCCTTCTTATAACGCTATTTAAACTTCTTTTCGTTTGAAGTAAAGATAGGTTTGTTATTTAAGAAGTAATCCCTTTGTGCAGCATTTTTGGATTCATAATTATTGATATTCAAAAGAATTGAAATAATCAATAAAAGCTATTTTGAGATGAAAACGTTTTTATTGTCAAAGAAACTCACGCAAAGTGACTTCACTGTAGCGTTTTTCAATTGTCTTTGCATCTTTTGATTAATATTCTAAATTCGGGAAGTAGTTAACCTTGGCTTATTCAGTAGCATATAATATTCCCTTAAAGTAAAATTTCCCGAAAGTTTTATTTATGCTAATAATTTGTCGATTACTACGTCCAACTTGTAATTTCCCCTATTCAAGGCTTCTTGCATTTTAGAACTTTGTAAAAGAATCTTTTAAATAAAAATCGGTAACTTCGAGAGTAAGCTTATCGTGCTTATTGAATTTGAGGGCTTTAATATTAAGGGTTTCTTTGCTTTAGGGAGCGAGGCAGTAGCTGTTAACTTTTTAGTGATCCTTTTTGTGCCTTAAGCAAGGATTTCTAAAGGGACTCTTTTAATAAGTCCGGGGGCGTTGATTTTTATTAGCTTAATTTTTTTTTTAGATATTCTTTTAAATCAAATAAAGCTTTTGATTTCTTCTCAAACCTTTGGCCTTTTATAAAAAGCCTGAGCTTTAATTTGCTCTTGTAAGCTATTAGATGCTTTATAAGGTTTGGCTTATGCTGGTATTTTTCATGCTCTTGTTTTCACAAGCTCTACAAATACAACTTTTAGGTTATTATTGTTTTTAGTAATAAGGTTTTGAATTTTAATAATATTTTTCTTGCTACAATCTCTTTGTTTGAGAATGTCTGAATTGCTTTCAAGCTTTTAAAAAGCTTTAATGCTTCCCATGTTACTTCTCAAGTTTGGAGCGTACGAGCCTTTTCGAGCTAGAGTAGCTTCCTTTGATTGCTTTAGCATTTCTTGTACTGCTTTCGCTTATTTTTCAGAATCCATATTATTAATAATATTAAGTACTTGCTGAATAACATGATTTTGGCGATTTTTGCTATCGTTTGAAAATAACATAAGGTAAGCCTTCTCACTTTCCTTAAATAATCCGATGCAAATATAATTATATTTATCAAACTTATAAATAATACCAAAGCTAACGAACTTTTTATAATTGTAATATTGATTTATATAATCATGCCACGCTTGCTATCTCATATCAAATTCTTGCTTGTTGTTGCACCATTTATATCCTCTTGTAATTAATTCCTTAAAGCGCTTGTATTTATTATAAGACGTTTGCTTGTATTGTATAATTGCCATATTTTAAGTGACTTTATAAAGCTTCAAGCTATTAATCTCAGCTATAAGATCCACATTCTGAGCTTTTTCGGCTATAGCATGTAAAATACGTAGAAAGTCAAGTCCTTGAGTGATGATTTTTAATTCGTCTTTAATAGCATTTTGAACCTTATTAATAAAACGTTATAAAGTAAGCATCATCTTCTGGCCCAAAGCTTAAGCTATAAAAAGCTTCCGCTACAGCCTCTCTCATCGAAAAGTTTCATTAATGACTTTTCCCAAGGAGTTATTCTTATAATTAATAAAGTCAGCTTGGTAATTAGGTTTTCCAGATAGTAGAATTTTAATAGTTATAAGATTACTAAACATATTCCGATAAACTCCACTTTTGAAATCTCCTTTTAATGTAGCTATTTCTTATTTTTTCAAAAGTTCGTTAAAATCTCTCTCACTGTTAACGTGAGTCTTTATACTGTCGAAGACCTTACTAAAAGGTATAATATTATTTTGATTAAACTTTTTCCTAAGCTTTTAAACCGCTATAACAACCTTTTTTTGCAAATGTTTTAGGAGTGTAACAATGAATTTTAGCGTTATCATCTTTTCCGTAAGATTTTCCTTTTGCTTGCAATTATACGTCACTTCTTAAAATAGCCTCAAAAAGTATTAAAGTTGTGCCTAAATGTAAGTACCGATTCGATCTTGAACTTTCCTAAAATCTTGAATAATCGAATCAAGGTAAGTTACCGTGTAAAAACGATAATAGGAATCTTAACCTTGATATTCCTTGCAAGCTGCTAAACAAAAATCCAAATAAAATAGTTGTTAGTAATAATTAACTCGTTTCAAATTCCACGCTATCAAAAGGAGTGAGTAATTTAGAACCTATTGCTTTTTCTCTTAATCTTTAGTAATATCATGCGTTGCAAACATCTTATCGATCGTTTTAAGAAATGCCGTAATCTTAGCTTCGTTAAATGTAGGAGCTTTAGCAATTTTAGGGATAAGCATAAATTAACTTAGGTATACTTAAAGCTTGTGAATATCAAAAATATCAATATAATGTGATTTTTCAAAAGATTCAGCTTCTTCAAAATTACTATTTGAAGCTAAAGAAGTAATCTTTTCCTTGCTTTTTCTAAAGCTTTCTTTAGCGTTATTAATAAAGCAAAACCTGACTCCAAAGCTAGATTGCTTAAAAAAGTTGCTGTTCCTCTTTAAAAGAAAAGAAGCTTCAAAAACTTTGGAAGTTCTAATCTAAAAGCTAGGCATTTCGCTAGGAAACATGCTAATTATAAAAGCTTGATAGCTCCCCTCTTTAGGAGGTCCACTTTTAGTATTTCGCGTCGCTATTTTGTAAGGAAATTTAGTGATTTTGAAATGTAAAAATTTAGCAAAAGTTAGTAATTGAAATATAAAAAATTAATTGAAAATATTATGTATACGCAAACAAAGAAAAAACAATAACAAAAAAAAACATTCTTCAAATTCCTAGATACCTTTAGCGCTAGAGGTTCCCGATAGCGCTATAACTATTGAAAGCGCCTAAGCTTCTAATACCCAAATTCCCTTTCCCAATTACTTCGCTTACAAAACTGATAAGCTAAAAACAAACATTAAACAAAATTATTGACATAAGAAGTTGGTTCAAATTACTAAACAACGAAAATCAAATAATGTAATATAAATAAAACATCAAAATAAGTATTAAAAGAATTCAAATATAGCGAATTCGTTAAAAAAAGAAAATATATAAAACGCGCAAAATAGATACCCTTATATTAAAAGCATTTGCTTCCTTTCAACTTTATTTCTAAAGGCTTACTTATCTTAGTAGCTAACGCTTAATTGCCTTATGCTTGTAAGATTTGTTAGCTAATTGGGAGTATTACCAAAAAGCTTAAAACTAAAAGAAAGAAGATGCGTTTTAGTGATATAAAGCGCTGAATTAGAATTATTAAAAGCGAAGGTTCAAACTTCCTAATACCTCGGAAATTCCTTTAATATAAATAAGAGTTACCTCGATCTATTGATAAGCTTGTTTTTTATCTCTCAAATGATCACATCTCACTGTACTTATTTTTTATATTAAAGGTTGCAAGATAACCAAATAAATAGCTCCCTCAATTCATACAGTTATCGTTTTTTGAACCTTACACATATTTTGTTAGCATAAGACTCGTATCATTTAATCATACTTAGTTTTTCCTTTATAAAGAACTTGTTCTTGCGTCGATTATCATAAATATGTGGAAAGGCAAATCCTAAGCAATTACACAACAAGAAAGGAAATACTTAAAGCATAAAGATAAATTTAATATAAAAGAACAATTTAATTAAATCAAAAAATAAGATAAATCTAAATAGCAAGATTTGTTATTTTGAGGATAAAAAAAAGAATATATTAAATAAAAATTATCGTCAGTTATAAGATAAGTGGTGTTAAAAGAAATAAAAGGAAAGTTGGCTCTTATATCGAAGTAAGCTTGGCAGAGCCGCATCCGATAACGTGACATCCAACCACCAAAATCAAGTGGCCCTGCCACATTATAATCGAACCCCATGATTTAGGTGCGAACGAACAAGAGCCTGAAGCTCGTTTCGGAATTTGCTAGTTCTGGAAACTATAAGTATTAGTATCTACCTTGCTTAAGGGGCAATATGGAATTCTTTATCTATAATAAGTATTTTGCCTCGCTTTTTTAATGCTACTTGTAGTCTTTAGATATATTTCCTCGCTACTTTGTCTTGCAAAATCTTTTTAATATCTGCTATACCTGGATAAATAATTGCACGCTTGCTAAATAACCCCCTTAGCGATGTTAAAGGCATTCACGTAAATTAAGATATCAAAGATTTATAACAACTTTAGTTAAATAAGCGTTTTAATAGCTGCTTCACTCTTATAATTATCGTTTAAAGTATCTTTATCTAAGGCGTTGTTTAATAAGGACTTGGCAGCAACGCTAATATTTATAATCGTTAGCTTTTATTATAAGCTAAAAAACGAGTTGTGCCAAAACTTTGAAGCTACCACATCAAATAAACTTATCTCGTGCAAGTTTTGCAAGTTTGATAACCGTAAATCAATTCACGAAAGTAAAACAACAACGCAGTAATATCAAAGTTCGTCCTAATTATAAGAATAGTTTCGTACTTTACAATTGATATGCTAATGTCGTGCGGCTTGCTAAATAACACCAAATGAGGCATGATGTTTCGCGCATTTGTAGTTCCGTAACTAAAGAGATCACATGTAAAGCCTTTTCGTGATTAAATAAAAAGTTCCAACGTACCTTATTTATTCTCAACCTAGTTGATCACTATAAATAGATGGCTTTGCAAGATGTCCCAACTAATAAAAGGGATTCATATGTTAATATACTGACCTACTTTAACGTCAACTGGCCGAGACGCTGTGATCCGGATCCTGATTGTATTATTAACATGCGTAATGTAGGCTCGAGAAAAGTCATGGTTCCAGGCCTTATTTCGAAAAACAACAATCAACAGCTAAAAAATGAATAAAATAGCAATTATCTTAACAAAAATGTTTACAAATTGCCAAGGGAACTTAGATATAAACATAAGATATTGTATAATAAAATATATTATAAGTATAGCCAGACCTTAATAAATACAAAGAAATAGCTTATACGACAAGCGGCAAAAGATAGGTATCGAGAGGAAAAGGAGGGAACATAAGGCTGAGCCACCTTAGTAATTATTATCAGGAGTAGCCAACAGGCTACGCCTGATGCGGCTAGCGCACCCGCCCTAAGCGAGGCTTAGCGCCCCCCATATATTGGGAGATTCTCTAAGAACCACTTCTTTAAACTTTTTTTTTTAATATATTGTGGCAGGGCCATTTGATTTTAGTGGTTGGATGTCATATTATTGGATGCAGCTCTGCTGAGCCTGCTTTGGTATAAGAGCCAACTTTCTTTTCATTCCTTTTAACATCACTTATCTTATAACTGATAATAATTTTTATCTAATATATTCTTTTTTTTACCCTTAAAATAATAAATCTTGCTACTTAAATTTATCTTATCTTTTGATTTGATCAAACTATTTTTTTATATCAAGTTTACCTTTATGCCTTGAGTGCTCCTTTTCTTGTTGTGTGGTTGCTTGGGATTTGCCCTTTCATAATATAAGGTTATATTATTAAGCTTAATTCTTTGTCGTGATATAAGATGAATCAAATATAAATCTTGCTTTTTTTTTACGCTAGAAAAGTAAAGAAGCGTTAAAAATTTTTATCTTACAAAATTAAAGACAACGATTTTAGGATAAAGTTTGAATCCTTACTAACAAAGCTTGAGAATATATAATAAAGCTTCCAAATGTAATAGTGTGGAGGGGCAAATCCCAAGCAACCACACAACAAGAGAGGAAGCACTTAAGGCATAAAGGTAAACTTGATATAAAAGAATGATTTGATCAAATCAAGAGATAAGATAAATCTGAGTAGCGGGATTTGTTATTTTGAGGGTGAAAAAAAGAATATATTAGATAGAAATTATCATCAGTTATAGGATAAGTGATATTAAAAAAAATGAAAGGAAAGTTAACTCTTATATCGAAGCAAGCTTGGCAAAGTCGCATCTAATAACGTAACATCCAACTACTAAAATCAAGTGGCTTTGCCACATGCGCCCCCCTCTTCAAATAATCAACTCATCCTCGAGTTACAAAATCGTAAATTGTAATAACAAAATCAAACAGCTAAATTACAGCGCAGTTATGGAGGATGCAATCATATTAAGTGATAGTTGATAAGTTAAAATAATCTCACTTTTAAAAGCAAACATTCACTTGCTTAGCGTTTCCGCCATTAGCAAGCAATCATATATATAAGCAGCCTTTCCTCCCGCAACTTGCAACTCCAACTTTCTAATTACACCTTCTTTTTTTCTTCTTTTCAACTTCTAATAGCGCAACTCTTTTGCATTCTTTAACGCTTTTTCCATCAATCTTAAGGCTTTCCTTTTGCAGCGACGTGTTATTTAAGGCCTCGCATTATCAATCTTGCGATTTTAGCCTTTTGCGGGGCAAGATAAGGCTAATTATTTACCTCGCCTTAATTTAAGCTAATCAAATTCAATAAACACAAAATTAAAGCTTTCCTTTTTATTGACAACTCCTTCAAAACTTTATTACTTCATCTTTTTCTTCTTTAACAACTTCGCTATCGTTGCTAGTTCCTTTGGTCACAAGATTTGCGATTTACTCAACTTCCTTCTTAAGGCTTCAAACCTTCCATCTAACTAAGTTCTTCTCCTTTCTTTGCGCTCTTCTCATAATTATAAAGCATCTTCGCAGCAATTAACTTAATGTAGCAATTACCTTTTACAAATCAAGATCTCTTTACCACAATTTGAATTATTACTTTCCTGCTAAGTCTCCCTTCCTTTCCATTTGTTGCAACTTTCTAATATCATTATTTAGAATTAAATTTTGCGCGATAGTAAGATAAGATTAAGCTACCTTTTCATCTTCAAATCGATTTATAGCATCGTAATTTTAGCTCACCTTAAAATGAAGTTTTTTAATTATCTTAATGTGCCTTAATTACGCTTTCGCTTCTTTATAAATTCCCATTATTATCACTTCGTTGCTTTACAACTTCTGAGATTAAGCCGTCTTCTTCTCCAAACTAATCATCTTTTTTTTGCCCTTTTCTTTTCACTTTTTTCTCCTTTCATTGCAAAGTTCTATTGACATCATATCAGGTTCGTTTACCTTTTGCTTTTCAGGGAAGTTGGTACTTTACTCTAGTATTTGAGAAGAGGCTTTGAGCAACGCGCAACTTTCTACAATGCTTCATGCAACTTCCACCTCTTAAGTTTGAAACGTGCTGTTGCACATGATACTAATTCTCTTTTGAAAATAAAGCCTTATAAGACATAAGGTTATTCAAGCCTTAAGCAAGCGTAAATAGAAGTTCAACGTTTTACGCCCTAATATCCATGGCCCCAGCAAAGTCTAAATTGATCTTCTCTTGCGCTAACAATAAGCAAGCTCTTTTCTTACTTTAATTACAAATATTTCGCGAACTTCTTTAACATTTCTCCTTTCTTCTTTACCTTATAATGATTTCTTGCTTTGACAAACACATACGCATACATAAATATACACTTATATAAGGTTAGCAACAATAAAGTGAAATTTGAAGGTGTTAAGCAATCGGTAACTTCGTAATAATTTTAAAAAAGGCGAAAGTTAACAAACTAGTCTTTAGCAATAAAAGTTGCTAAAGCTCCTATTTGCTAGCACATAATTTTCTTTAACCTTATTATTATTACTAAGCCGTAAGACCTATTAAAGTTAACGGAATTTGCAAATTATACTTAAAATTCAAAACCAGCGATACGCTTAAAAAAGATAAGAGTTCTTCTTGAATTAAGCTACTTATTATGCAACCTCCAAATTGCTTAACCCAACTTCAATTCAATATAAAAGCAAGTCTGATTTTCTTGTTTTTAGAGTATTTAATATGCTAAAGCCTATTGTGTGGGGTTTGATCTTAGTTTAATGATGATTTTGAAAATATTCGATAGCTTTAAAAGACATATAAGCCCATTACCAACTTCATTATTTTAAAAACTTCCTAAAGCCATTTAACTTCAATTGTTTGATGCTGGCTTTAACTTTAGATTAATATGTAAGCTCGCGGACTTAAACGCCATTATATTATACCTTTGCTTTTTGGCTATATCTTTTGCTAGCACTTAAGTTGCGATATGTTTGTGCTCTTTTTACCCGCTTGCTTTCACGCTTGAAGAATCGATGGTGATGTAGATTGGGGCCCAGATTTAGCAAGCGTGATCGAAGAGAATAGCGCGGCCTTTTCAAAATGAATATAAAATTCCTTCTTTGAAGTTTAGTTGAAAGTCGTTAGCCGATAGCATGTTCAAATCTTCAATAGAAGCATAAGCACGTTTTGCTTTAATAAAAAACAAAACTAAAGAACTTTTGCTTATAATAAGACCTGAGCCAACCAATGTTGATCTCTTTAAAAGCTACAATGAAAGTCTTACTTGGTGGGCAACTATTGAGAAGGCGGATATAAAGGCAGTCCTAAGTCTGAGGTAATATAAAAGTGCCTTGATTTTGTCGTTAGCTTTTGAGAGGAAGTCGGTTTCATAAGATTAGTGAAGCCGCCTACTTTATCGTTTTCTGCTTGCAGATTTTCTTTATCACATTGCCCTTTACTATAAATCGGAAATCTTTTATTACCAAGTTAAGAATTGCTGTAAGGGGTGTTATAGGTATTAGCAGCAAAGTAGTTCTAAAAGAATAAGCATTTTAAACATTAGATGTTGCTCCTAAGGGGGTTCCATTGCTAAAGGATTTGATTGCTTATTTTGAAAAAGCGGCGCTTAAACAGAACTTGCTTTTGCAGCGAATTTAGCATGTAAGAAAAGGATTTTTCATTGCTCACTTCCAAAGTATGTTACTTAAAGCCACTGCGTTTATTATAAGACATGCAAATCAAGCCCTAATCACCTTTTCTTAACAAAATAATTAATAATTTCCTTCTTAAAAGGTATTATAATGATAGAGAGTCTTATAATTCTCATTATACACTTAAGGAAGTTATTAGTGTTGGCGTAGGTAGCAATTAGGTGCAAAGATCGTTAAGCTTCGCTTCGTCTTTATGCTTGGCCAGCTGCTTCGTAAGGCCAATTCTTTTTTCTGAGTTATTAGAGAGGTTTTGGCTTTTTATTTCAGCGTTTACTTATCAAAATACAGCATCTTAAACAGCCGCTTTAGTAAGTAATTCATTAATCAAAAGATTGCTCCTTGATGCACCTTATGTTGACTCTACTTTTTGCTTCTAATTCCAAGCTTAGCGTTTGCAATATAATACTAAAGAGGTTTTCGAAATCGCTAAGAAGTCCGTAACAAAGCGTTTTTATAATAGCAATAAGGTATATGCTAAAGAAGTTGTTATTGCTAAATAAAGGGTTTCAATGCTTCGCTATTATCATTTAGCAATACTTTGTCAGCGCTTCGTTAGCACTAATTTCCGTTCCCTTCTTTAAATAATTAACTACTTCTTGCATTTACTTGTCCGAATCATTTACAAATGCCTTGTATTGGCTCTTTTGTTCAAGCGTTAAAACAGATACTTTAATCACTATTCTATTTGACCTTATATGTTGTTTAGTAATATGTTCAAGGTTTTTCAAATCTATAAGGTTAGCTGGTAAGGTATCTTTCTTACCTAAAGCGGCGCCTGTATCACTAAAATGCTATTTTGAAACTTTATCTTCAGCATTATAAATGAAATGCTATCGCTTGTGAAAAAGTTTAAATTGATTTCCAGCGTATGTCCTCTTAAGTTAAGGGCCGTCATTTCCTAATTCCTTCAAGATATAATAGCTTTTATTATTAATTTTAGCAATTTCATACGATTTAAGCCATCAAAAGTCTAGTGTTTTATCAAAGCTCTTGTCGACTTCTCTTAAAGCGTCGTGCCTTAAGACTAAATTTTTGACTTTCAAAGGCCGATATCGAATGTTATAATTAAAATCAAAAGCTTCCTTCCCTTCCTATCTTCGGCATGTTTTTCAAATGTAGGCTTTATCCAAGTGATTTTGCTTAAGTTGAAATTAGATAACTTGAAGCTAAATAAGTTTGCTGCGATTTTCAATTTTTTTAATGAACAAGCTTTTCCAAGTAGGGTAACGAGTTTCCATAAGGAGAATAAGTTCTTTCCCGTAAATCAAGTAAAAGGGCATATAACTTATGAAAGCATTTGTTATAATTCAATCAGCGAATAATATCGCTGGAAAATTTACTATCCACTTTCTCTTCATTTTCGAAAGTGCGTTTTTAATCGGTTTGTAACCTTTCTTAATCATTCTATTAGTCTTAAGGTTATAAGTTAAGATTTGTATCCTTTGAATTTCCATTTTATTAAGTAACCAAATAACTTCCTTCATGTTTTCACCCCCTTCGTCGATAACAAGCCTTCAAAAGAGTTTATGGCAACATATAATATCTTGCTAAATAAATTTAGCAACTTGATTTGCTGTTTTCGAAGAAAGTGCTTTAGCTTCAACCCATCCACTCATATCGTCTTAAGCTACTACCAAGTACTTCTTCCTATCTTAAATAGGCATGTAAGTGATATTAATAACCCACTTCTTTATTAAGCTGTTCAAAGCAATAAGGAAAAGAGGCTCTTCTTATCTTCTAACATTCTAATGTTAGCATTTAATATAAGTCTTGACGTATTCGGCAGCATCTTTATAATATCCTTTCTAATAATACCTTACTAAAACTTAATAATATATGCTTTCTCGCCTTTTGTGGCCCAAATTGTTATAACAACTTTTAAGAATTCGATTCTTATTTTTATTAATGTCAATAACAAGCTTTGTAAGCGAACCTCTCGCAAGTAATTTCCAAACTTTTTCATTATAAACATCGTAATTCAAAGCTTCTCATTTGAATTTCCGAAAGTCCTTTTTATTCATTCCCTTTAGAGTTTTTATCGTTATGACATATTCGGCGATTCTCAAGAAGTTTTTGCTGTAATCCTTAAAGAATATTGGCAAAGTTCGAGGATTTTCTTTGTTGCTTTCCGTATCTGAGCTCGATATTAAAATCTCTTTGTTTTTTTGAAGTCTCTAAACTCGCTCTTTCATTTTCTTAAAGATATCACTTTGTTTTTCTAGCTTAAGGTTTGTAAAGGCTTCATTTTCTTTCTCTTCGATAGCTTCGATAAGGCAAAGTTTATATGCTTCAAGCTCGATAAGAATCCAATCTTCATTGTTATTCTCTTTAGCGATATCTGATTTTATGTCTTTAAGATATCTAAGCCTTTTAGAAAAAAAGTCGGCAGCAATATGCGTAGCGCCCTTAACGTGTCGAACTTCGAAGTCGAAAAGCCTGATCCAAGTAAGCTAGCGTGTAAGCATAGCGCTAAGGTAGTCGTAAGCAACTCCATTTAGTTAAGCTACTAGCGTATTAGCGTCCGTTTTTATAACAAAATGCATTTTAATAAGCCAAATCTTCAGTTTCTTCAAGATATATAGCATTCCTTTGCACTCCTGCTTAGTGGCATTATAATTACATTTTGTTTTACTTTAAAAGCTACTCTTATAACAAGCAAAATGTAACTTCTTATTATCTTTATCTTTTTAGGCTAAGAAGTTTCTTTAACTATCATTATTAGAATTTACTGAAACTATTATTTTTTTGGCATCTTTATTGTAATTGATTTTATAAAGAATCGGAATAAAGCATAAAATGTTTTGAAGTTGTTTTTTAGCTTTCCCTTGAACATTCGGATTTTAGTGAAACTTGACTCCTTTTCGGGTAAGCAAATAGAAAGGCTTTGCAATTAGCTGAAAATCTTTAATCCAAATGCGAAAGTAAATTACTAGTCCGAGAAATCCTTTCACTTCTTTGACGTTGCTTGACTTAATCCAATTTTGCATTTTAAGTAAGTAAGTAGCTGAAGGTTTCTGTTTAGCAAAGTTTGTAGCATAACTAACAATATTTATTTCATTTCAGCAAAATTAAAACTTGGCCCCAATAGTAGCTTTAGATCGCTCTAATCGTTTAAGAGTCTTATCAAGGTTAAGAATATGCTCCAAAACAAACCGCTAAATCTCAAGATAAGCTTCTTATTATTCGTAATTTATAAATGGCTCTTTTATGCTAATATCATCAAGAAAAGGCATTGCAATGTTAGAAATAATGTTTTTTAAGATCTTAGTAATTATTCGTACGAATTAAGCCACCAAATTGATATATCCTTAAAGAAGTGTAATATTCCTAACTAAGCCGATATTAAGAACTCAAAAGGCAATTATATCTTGGCTAGCTTGGTGTAAAATTTGTTGATTATATTTGGAATAAAGGTTCACTAAGCTTGCAATGTGATATCCAGCGAATTCCTCAAAAAACTTATTTACAAAAGAAGGTAAATTGGCGTCTCTTCAAATTATCGCATTAAGCATTGTTGCCAAATTAATAAGTCGATATTTGCCCAGCTCTTTCTTTTTAACTAAAAACCAAGCATTTCAATATAATCCTTTTGAAAGTTTTAAAACTCCTTTATCAAGGCAATCTTATACCATTTTCATAACTTCCAAAATTAATGCTCAAGGTAGCGGGAAATTTGGTGCTTGCCATGCCTTATACGGAATCGTCTTTAAAATCATTAGAAAAAAGACATCTTCGTGGAATCGTCCACACTTAGGCTACTTAAAGGAAATAACACCTTCTCGATTAAGCATCATTTCATTAAATAACATTCTTTCTTTCGGGAGAAGCATATCTCTTACATCGAGATTAGCAAGTCTTTCCGAAGTAAATCAGATCCCATAAGGAATTGCCAAAAATCAAGATAAAAGTAAGTGTTAGTATTTTCCAACTTGCTGTTATAAGATATCTCAAGCCTTTAAACATTCATACCAATTATTCCTTCCTTTTAAAGAGTTACCAATCCCGTCAACTTTATTTATTAGTTGCATTTTCTTAGCCTTCGACTTATATATCATCCACACTTAACAAGTTTGCTCATTGGATTTGAAAGGGTTACTAAGTTTTAAGTTCTCGTAATCTGTAGTGAAATCGAAAGTTGATTCTGGGTTTGTTATTTGGCTACCTTTGAGTAGGGCCTCTGAATCCTCGAAATCGGCCATCCAAATGCAAAATTCTTGTTATATATAAGATTGATGCAAGTATTCCTTTATCAAAATTTCCATTCTCGATTTGATAAAATCGTTTCCGCCCTTTTCTTCAAAATGCTTGACCTCAAGCAAGGAAGTGTGACTGTTAAAGCATTCAATTATACTAATAGCATAGCTTTGAATACTATCAATTACTTATTTTCTAATAACTCATCTTTTTCCTTTGAGGTATAATCATCACTTTAGCTCTCGTTATGCCAAATTCGGCCAATTTTATTTTTGCTTTTTATTGCAAAGATATCTTTTGCTTTATAAGTAGCAAAATTAATCTGAATCATAAGATCTCGAACCAATCGGTGATTCCAAAGTTAAGCTAAAACCGATCCACCTTCTTTGTCTAAAGGATATTGAAAAGAGAGTCTTGCCTTCCGAAAAAATGGAAAGCTTAAAATTATCTTGGTATTTAAAATGTTTATAATATAAAACCAAATGCAAATAATTAAGTTTCCAACTGTAACAGCAATATTATCCGCATAACCAATAAAGCGAGATTTTGTTTTAGTAATAATTTTTAAAGCCATACTTTAATTTTTGATGATCGATAAGCCTAATCGAATTGCCGTTTCTAATGTAATACAGCTGACTTCAGCTTCATTGTCAAGAGTAGCTTTCACGTCGCTAATTTTAGTGTTTCCAGGAATTGTAATTACTATTTTTAGTATTAATAAGTAAAAAATTGCCAGTTGATTTCTTTTCATATTTAGCAAGCATACTTCGGCGCCTTTGAACAAAGAAGTTAGCAAGTTGCTCTTAATAAGCATATCTTTTTATAATTAAGTAAGCCTTAAGTAATAACATTTAATTATAGCGACAAGGATCATTAAGAAGAGTCTAATGGTAGGTACAGTTCCAAATGCTAGCTAAAGCTAAGAACCTTTTATAAGTTTGTCGTAAGCTGCTAAAATTTCCATTCGTTATAACTTTTGGCGAATATAAAGCTTTAAAGCGAGGTCCAATCTAAAGATGCTATGATAAGTACTCGTTTGTTTGATTCAAATGCGGTACTTTTTGCTTTGCTCTAAAGGAGTATCCTTCTTATAACGCCATTCAGACTTTTCTTCATTTGAAGTAAAAGTAAATTCGTCGTCTAAAGGGTAGTCCTTTTATGCGGCATTTTTGGATTCATAATTGTTAATACTTAAAGAAATCGAAATAATCGGTAAAAGCCATTCTAAGATGAAAACGTCTTTATTATTAGAGAAACCCACGCAAAGTGATTCCATCGTAGCGTTCTTCAATTGTCTTTGCATCTTTTGATTAATATTCTAAATTCAGAAAATAGTTAATTTTGGCTTATTTAGTAGCATATAATATTCCCCTAAAATAAGGTTTTCCAGAAGTTTTATTTGTGCTAATAGTTTATCGATTACTACATCTAGCTTATAATTTCCCTTGTTCAGGGCTTCTTGCATTTTAGGACTTCGTGAAAAAACCTTCTAAATAAAAATCGGTAACTTCAAAAGTAAGCTTATTATGCTTACTGAATTTGAAAGCTTTGATATTAAGGATTTCTTTGCTTTAAGAAGCGAGGCAATAGCTGTTGACTTTTTAGTAATCCTTTTCGTGCCTCGAGTAAGGACTTTTGAAGAGGCCCTTTTAATAAGTCCGGAAGCGTCGATTTCCATTGACTCAATCTCTTCCTCAAATACCCCTTCAAATCGAACAAAGCTCTTGATTTCTTCTCAAACCTTTAACCTTTCATAAGAAGCCTAAGCCTTAATTCGCTCTTACAAGCTATTAGATGCCTTATAAGATTTGGCCCGTGCTAGTATTTTCCGTGCTTTTGTTTCTACAAGCTTTACAAATACAACCTTTAGGTTATTGTTGTTTCCAATGATAAGGTTTTGAATCTTAGCGATACTTTTCTTGTTACAATCCTTTTGTTCGAGAATGTCTAAATCGCTCTTAAGCTCCCAAAAAGCTTCAATGCTTCTTATGTTACTTCCTAAGTTTGGAGCGTACGAGTCTTCTCAAGCTAAAGCAGCTTTCTTCGATTGCTCTAGCATTTCTTGTACTGCTTTTACTTGTTTTTCAAGATTTATATTATTAACAATGTTGAGTACTCGCTAAATAACATAATCTCGGCAACTTTTGCCATCGTTTGGAAATAACATAAGGTAAGTTTTCTTGCCTTCCTTAAACGGTTTAATGCAAATATAATTGTGCTTATTAAATTTGTAAATAATATCAAGGCCAACGAACTTCTTATAATTGTAATACTAATTTATATAATTATGCCACGCTTGCCATCTCATGCTAAGTTTTTGCTTATTATTGCATTATTTACATCCTCTTGTAATTAGTTTCTTAAAGCGCTTGTACTTATTGTAAGACGTTTGCCTGTATTGTATAATCGCTATATCTTGAGTGGCTTTATAAAGCTTTAAGCTATTGATCTCAGCTATAAGATTCACATTTTAAGCTCTTTCGGCTATAGCGTGTAAAATACGTAAAGGGTAAAATTTTTGAATAATGATTTCCAATTCGTTTTTAATGGCATTTTGAATTCTATTGAAAAAACGCTATAAGGTAAGCATTATCTTTTGGCCTGAGGCTTGAGTTGTAAGGAGCTTTCGCTGCGGCTCCTCTTGTCGAAAAGTTTCATTAATAACTTTTCCTAAGGAATTATCTTTGTAATTAACAAAGTTAGCTCGGTAATTAGGCTTTCTAGGTAGTAGAATTCTAATGATTATAAGGCTATTAAACATGTTTCGATGAATTCCACTTCTGAGATACCCTCTCGATGTAGCTATTCCTTGTTCTTCCAAAAGTTCGTCAAAGTTTCTCTCATTATTGACGTGAGTCTTTATACTATCGAAAACCTTACTAAAAGGCATAATATCGTCTTAATCGAACTTCTTCTTAAGCTTCTAAGCCGCTACAATAGCCTTCTTTTGCAAGTGTTTTGAGAGTGCAACAATGAACTTTAGCGTTATCATCTTTTTTATGAAATTTCCCTTTTGCTTGCAATTATACGCTACTTCTCGAAATAGCCTCAAAAAGTGTTGAAGTTGTGCTTAAGTGTAAGTGCTAATTCGGTCTTGAACTTCCCTAAAGTCTTGAATAATTGAATCAAGATAGGTTATTGTGTAGAAATAATAATAAAAATCTTGACTTTGATATTCCTTGCAAGCTGCTAAACAAAAATCCGAGTAAGACAGCTGCTAGTAATGATTAACTTGTTCCAGATTCTACGCTTTCAAAGGGAATAAGTAATCTAAGACTTATTGCTTTTTTTCTTGATTTCTAGTGATATCATGCGTTGCAAACATCTTATCGATCGTTTTAAGGAATGCTATAATCTCAGCTTCATTAAATGTAAAGGCTTTAGCAGTTTTAGGGGTAAGCATAGGTTAACTTAGGTGTACTTGAAGCCTGTGAATATTGGAAGTATCGATGTAATGTGGTTTTTTAAAAGGTTTAGCTCCTCTAAAACCACCATCTGAAGCTAAAGGAGTAACCTTTCCCTTGCTTTTTCCAAAGCCTTTTTCAGCGCTATCAGTAAAGCGAGACTTAACTCCAAAGCCAGACTGCTCAGAAAAGTTGCTATTCCCCTTTAAAAGAAGAAAAGCTTTAAAGACTCTAAAAGCTCCAGCCTGAAAGTTAGGCATTTCGCCAAGGAACATGCTAGCTGTAGAAGCCTAATAACTCCCCTCTTCAAAAGGTCCACTTTTAGTATCTCGCATTGCTATTTTATAAAGAGATTTAGTAATTTTGAAATGTAAAGATTCAGCAAAAGTTGGTAATCGAAATACAAAAAATTGATTAAAAATATTATGCATACGCAAACAAAAAAAAAATAACAACAAAAAAAAAACATTCTCCAAATTCCTAAATACCTTTAGCGCTGGAGGCTCCCGATAGCGCTATAGCTGTTGAAGGCGCCTAAGCTTCTGATACCTAAACTCCTTCCCCCAGTTACTTCGCTTATAAAACTAATAAGCTAGAAACAAACATTAAACGAGATTATTAACATAAAAAGTTAATTCAAATTACTAAGCAATAAAAATCAAACAATGTAATATAAATGAAATATTAAGATAAGTATTGAAGAGATTCAAGCATAGCAAATTCGTTGAAAAAAAGAAAATACACAAAACGCGCGAGATAGATACCCTTGTACCAAAGGCACTCGCTTCCTTTTAGCTTTATTTCCAAGAGCTTACTTATCTTGGTAGCTAGCGCTTAATCGCCTTGTGCTTGTGAGGTTCGTTAGCTAGCTGGGGGTATTATTAAAAAGCTTAAAATTAGAAGGAAGAAGATGCGTTTTAGTAATACAAAGCGCTGAGTCGAAACCGTTAAAAGCGAAGGCTCAAACCTCCTAATACCTTGAAAATTCCCCTAGTATGAATAAGGGTTACTTCGATTCACTAACAAGCTTGTCTTTTATTTCTCGAATAATCACATCCCACTGCATTTGTTTTTTGTATTAAAGGTTGCAAGATAACCAAATAAATAGCTCCTTTAATTTATATAGTTATCATTCTTTAAACCTTATACATATTTTATTAATATAAAACTCGTATCGTTTAGTCATACCTAGTTTTTCCCTTATAAAGAACTTATTCCTGCGTAAGTCACTATAAATATGTGGAGGGGCAAATCCCAAGCAACCATACAACAAGAGAGGGAGCACTTAAGGCATAAGGGTAAACTTGATATAAAAGAACGGTTTGATCAAATCAAAACATAAGATAAATCTGAGTAGCGGGATTTGTCATTTTGAAGGTGAAAAAAAAATGTATTAGATAGAAATTATCGTTAGTTGTAGGATAGGTGGTATTGAAAGGAATGGAAGGAAAGTTGGCTCTTATATCGAAGCAGGCTTGGCAAAGCTGCATCCGATAACGTGACATCCAACTACCAAAATCAAGTGGCCCTGCCACAATAGCAATGTGCCTTTAACTTGCAATTACTTGAAATCAAGATCTTTTTATTAGCCATATAATTACTTAGCAAAGCTATAGCCAAAAGACCCCCCTTATAACGTAAGTTAAATTAATACATCAACTTCAAGTCTACTCCTTCGTAAAAGTCAAGTTTGCTTCACCCTATTAATAATTCTTAAACCTCAAATAAAAAAAAAAAAATCGAATTTATTATATTATGCATGTTGTATAATATAAAACGCGTATTAAAAGCGTGACAAAGAACTTAACGCGTTAAGATAAAGGGTATTAACAAATGATAAAAAAGTTCGAAATTTTTGAAGCTACTTAATTTACCGCTTTTTTAATTTTTGATAAAATCTTAAAAATGCCTACCGAATAAATTCTTATTAGCGCACGGAAGCTACGGCCTTTTATTTTCCTTATATTTTCTTTTAATTAAAAAGATAATAATTTAACTAGCTCTTATGTTGAACCCCTATCACCTAAGGAGATTTGGACAAACGCTATCTTAAACCTCTTTTCTTGAGCTCAAAACCTTCAAGAAATTAATAATGCAAACTTAGGAGATGATTTTTTTGATTAGCACGTACGTTAATTAATAAATATAAGCTCTTAGCAACAAACTAGCATCAATATATTATAAAGTATAAAAAGCAAAAGTTTTAAATCAATTGATATATGTTGCTATTTGCAAAAGCGTAATAAGAGCTAGCAAATTAGAATAAAGAATTTGTTACTTTTAATGACAAGTTACATAAAGTTATAAAAGACCTTAACCTTTTTAAAGCAAAGATCGAACGATTAAGTTAGCAATTTTAGGAAATCTTAATTTAGCTTCAACTGAGCCGCTTCTTTTCTCTTATGAAGAATATACATTAACGCTTTACTTTTTGACTTATTTTTATCTAACAAGCTATAATAAAAAGAGCAAGAATTCACCTGATCTTAAGCGTTTTATTAAAGAATTAAGTGATATTTGCTTTAACAAATAGTATAAAAAGATAATTAGAAAGCTAAAAGCAAATGTGGATTAATAGATTATAAAAGATTTTGCATAATTTATGTTTTTAGCAAAGTGATAAGCATAACGTACTTTTAGATTATTACCTAAATCAAATCGGAAATCTCAAATTTGTTTTAAAATTATAAGAAGATTTTTGAAACTTTATTAAATGTTTATATAGCTTGCAATTGTAAGCAAATTGCTTAGAATTCCTTTAATAAGTTTACTCAAGGTTCTCGTTTATTTTAAGCTTTCTGGATTAAGTTTTAGCGTTTTGTTTTAAAGATAAGATTGTTTAATCAAGATTACTTATGTAACAAGCTTTGTAAAAAAGTTTTTATTGGCTTCTAAAAGAAATTGATCACGCACAAGTATAATAATGTCGATATAATGGCTAAAGATTACCTTTAATAAGACGTTCACATTTAAATGAAGCAAGACGTTACCTAGCAACATGTTATTTAATAAAACCGTAAGCTTTATACGATTACTTTTATAAAGTCGCCCGCCTAATCGTTTCCCTTACTTGAAATTCGAAAGCTTGTGACTCTTACAAAGAAGTCTTACTTTAAATCACTTGCTAAAGCCGTTCTTATTTATTTCGATTGCAAGAACTTAAATTATTTGTCTTGAGATTATTTGAATAAGAAGAATAAGGTTCCTGTTTATGTTATTAATTAATATAATAATAAATCTAAGTCAAAGACAAGGTTCAAGGTATAACATAAGTTAGCAAAAGAAGGAAAATTAAAAAATAAGTAAGTTTTAGCAAAAACAAGATTAAAGCACTTATTTCCGCAATTTTTACTTTTTTTTTCAAAAAGAATCAATTAAAAGCAATTAGCTTAACTTTTACTGTAGTAGGGCATGTGGTAATCAGGTGATTTGGATTTGGGTATATATATGGCTTTAGGATACGTATAATTAGCTTTACCAGGCAGAATATTACAGTTTGCAAATGTAATATGTTTCCAGAGGATAATATTAATCGATTTTATTTATTTACATTAGTAACCTACGCAAAGAAGCATACGATTAAAGCTTTATCTTTATATATTTTTAAGGTTTACGCCTTTATTATGATTCTGGCGATTTTAGTAATTTTAACGATTTTAGCAATACTAGCAATTCCGACAATTCCAGCGATTTTAATATACATATGCGCACTTTTTTAATTTGATAAGCCAAGCCTTTTGTGGATTTGCACCGGTATGTGATATCACAAAGACAGTAAAAGTAGCAAAACAAATGCAATAGTGGTTCAGTATATTCAGGTTGTTTAGCTAAGGGAGTGCGAGAAGGCAGAGGATTTATACCCGTAGCTGTAACCCCCCTGAAACTCCTCCGGCTACCAACCAACTTTTGACATAAATATATCAAACACTCGATATGAGTCTTATAAACTAACACCAGCAAAATTACTTTTAGAAATATAACATATTCTAACATGTAGCAATCAAATGGAAATACAAAAAAGTGTGAGATAAGAATAACAGATTAAGCACAAAACAGATCACATAAAAGAAATAATATACTTCTCCCGAAAGAAATTGCAGCCGCAGGCTATCCGATTTCTCCTCAATACCCCTCCGGCCCTTAAGTAAATAATTATACTAAACAATAAAAGAAAAAACAATGAGTGATCTTAAAGCTTTAACGTAATGATTTCTTTTTATATCAATTATGTAATTAAGAAAGAATAACAACTTGATACGTTATTGATAGCGGTGTAAAAGTGTTGTAATGTGGTGGAAGCAAATGATATTGCAGCGGTAAATAACAATAATATTCTGCGTGTCGGTGATTCCGCATCAGGAAACCGGGATTTCCTGAACAGGGTATCTCTCGCCTAAGGACCTGGCTGCTCTAGCGCTCTCGCTGCTCTGGGAAGGCCGGAGCGAGTGGTCGCGAGCCCTGCTAGCACACCTTGAGACCCCACCTCATGTATAAATCCAGTGCCGTTTCCCACTTCACCATCGTTCGTCCTTCACCAACTTTCCAAGCCTGGCCACATGCCACCCTCGCCATCAGACCTTTGCGACCATCCCGTGGCTTCACGAGTCGGCGCTATTACCTGTACCACGCCTCAAATTTTCCCCACCAGGCCAGGCCTGCTCTCTGATTAGCTGGTGCCCTTCGTATGCCCTTCGTAAGCTCCCCTCATTGTTCTGTCGCTGGCGTCACTGTCAAGAATCCGCCTCGTACTGACTCTGCTCTAACCCAGATCGTTCCGGAGCTGCCGACGCGCTGCGACGCGTACACCACTGCAGCAGTGCTTCCCGTTCACCTAGTAGAGATCCACCTTCGCCGAAGGCAAGCGACTCTTCATGGGGCACAACATCCTTCTGTGCCACCCATTCCTCCCCTTAAGGAATCACCTGCGTGTCTAGTGTCTGCCATGTTTCTATGAAAGCCTCGCTCTTTGTCAGCATTCAGGAGGGCCCTGAGTAGGAAGAGGAGGGCCCAAGACAGGCGACACTTTTGCGTACAGCAATGCTTTGAGAACGAAAGACCGAGGCTCAGGTAGATGACGCGGCAGCATGGGGGTGGTGGAGGGGGCGCGGAGCAACCAGATCGAGGTCGGTCAAGTCAGCTACGTATATGAATACTCAGCAGGTTTTGGGAGGGTCTGGAACACCCCTTGATTGCTGTACCTGGCAAACACTTCCCAAAGCAGAGACTCGAAGGATTCCAGGATACTGAACTTACGTGTTGGCGTCTGGGCATGGCGTGTGTGACGCAGCAGCTATTCCTGGGGAAGGCTGGCTGAGCTAGCACGGAGTGGGTTGTCTTGGAGCAACACGCCTTTTTGCCAGCTGAGATGCTCTAGGAGAGATTTTCCGGGGCCTCTACTACCCAGTTTTCCCCCTACGGCGATCAGAGGTTGCTCAATCAGGCAAGTCCTTTCGGATCTGCGGAAGAGCTTTTCACAGCATGACGACGTACGACCCGATTTGGTGACCCTGAGACGCCTTGTATGGAGCCGCTGATACGGAGGCCTCAAAATACGAAGCGCAGATTCTCGAAATAGCCATCCTGTTGGCCATCGGTGTTTCTATCTCTCCCAGCGATGGAGATAAGGATTTGAGGCGCGAAAGTGCAAATGTGGCATTCTCACGGAAAGGACGGCAGTGAGGTAGTGGATCAGCAGAGAAGGACCGCAGATGTAGCCTGTAGAGCAGGTCTTGGGAGTGCACAGGTTAACACGTCTACAAAAGCCTCCGAATCCCCCTTCGTGGTCTGTCCAGTCTGTATTCTTCATCTATCGATCGGATTCCGAAGGCGCTCTATTGCGTTTGCTCTATTCTCAGCATGACGGCCTTTGCTTTTGTTCACTACGATCCGAAACCACTATCAAAAACCAGCATTCGGAAATCCTCGTCCAAATTTAACAAGGATTTGGCGACCGAATCAAGTAGCGTACCAGTTGAAGCGCTGCCAGCGTTGGGACGAGCGGCAGACGACAATGACTGGTGTCAGCAGGCTGTTGGAGCTAGCGTGGCCACAGTCCAAGGCACACAGGTTTCTAAGGATAATCCAGTAGGAACTCAAGGCATGTGTTCAGAAGAAAGTCCCAAAATAGCTACTTTACTGATCTGACTATACAGCAGTCTCGATAACAGAGAGGGGTGGGCTTGATACTGATATCGATAATGAATTTTCATCTTTGACACGATTACTGTCATCAAACGGCAAGCTCGAATCGGCGGAAGGGCGACCGGCTCTGGACAGCATTGTAGGACAGGGTAACAATCAAGCTCTGGATGACATTCTTCTTGGATCTCGCGGATCTCGAGCTGGTAGTACCCACGGTAAGCGAGCTGAGTTCCTTGAGTAGAATACACAGAATATTTGCTCACGAGATTACAGATGACCCGATGATTTTACATTGCGATGACGAGTCGGAAGAGGATAACAATCTCGGTCCCGGACATGCTCGTTGCATTGGGGAAGGTAGGCAACCAGGCGGTGATACCTTCGATATGGAGCACCTACCTATACTTTCCACTTGTACGATCCACGAGCATGGGGATGGTGCCAATGGCATCGGTAAAGCCATGCCTCATCAGACCATCAAACGACAGAGGTCTAACTCTGCTCCCTCCACCTCCACCTCACGTGATTCTATCACATCGCTGCTGCGTCGTAACGATGATGAGGAAGGCAGCAGAGGACTTGTTAACGATGCCGGCGAGTCAAGAGGGAACGACATCTGCTCTAAGCGGCGGAAGGTTTCCACTCCACAAAGCCGCAGGACAATCTCCTGTAATGACCCATCGCAGCCATCTAGGACTCTGTCAGTGGGCGACGAGGATAGTGAAGAGGATGAAGGGACGCTTAGCAGTTCTCTCGACGCCAGACTGACCAGCTCTTCCCAAAGTGCCCCCGGCTCTGAAGTCCCTTCTCCAACAGAACTTGAAGTCTGCCCAGTGGTAACTGAGGTCGACCAGGACTGGGACGTTCGTGAGATCATTGGTAAAGAGGACCTCGATGGTGTTACGTACTACCTGGTGGATTGGCACCCCACACTACTGCCTGAATACTCACTGGGCCATGCAAAGGGTTTGGTACAGAGGTTCGAGGCCCGCATTCGAGCACAACGCGGGGTCAACCACAAGCGAGGTGGACTAGGATCAAAGACTAGGCAGAAAGCTGGTGTGGAAGTGAAAGGGAAGAAACCTCGAGGTCGGCCCCGGAAGCAAACGTAGAGGGGAAGCGTCATTTAGCACATCTTTAGCAACTACTTGTGTCAGTACATGCAATTTATTCGGTTTTGGCCCTTTGACCCTTTGTTATTTATCCTTTTTCTTTGCTCCGTTTCCGTACGCCCTTGCGTTCAGCCGAATCAACAGACGCCGTTGTACCCTTCCATATCTACCATCAAACCAAAACAAGCATTGGCTTAGTGAGCTCGCGGTGGATATGACAGAAGGTGATCGAAAGCAATTGTATTTTTGGGGGTGCAGGGCGGTGCGCAGGAAACCAGACCGCCTAACTGTGACTGGCTTAGCAGAGGCAGAGTAACCTGCGGCGCGCCAACGCAGGCTTGGAAAACATAAATCTGGGCTGCACCTATACATCCAATTCTCTTCGCCGCCTCAAAGTCGTTGCCTTGCTGGGCAACCAACCGAAACAAACCACATGCCTTCGGCGATTTCCATCCGCGAGCCTTCTTTCTTCCGTCAACTACGCATTTAGCCCTCAATGCAGATAGAAAGATGGGCGTATCATAATCTGGTCGAATTCTCTAGATGCCTTTTGTAATTTGGCACGTTGTCTTGTTAATGAGACTGCAGAAATCATATCTCGCTCGGAGAACCACCAACGCGATAGTGTAACTGTCCTCTAGCTTTACTTTCTCCCCATTGCCTTCTCAATCGCTTCCAAGATTGCCAAACACTTTTCGTCCTCAAACTTCCGAGTGATGATCTGGAGCCCTATTGGAGCATCTACGTAGGTCTTTGGGTCGTACTGGTCATGATTGTACTTGTCGCGAGGGTTCTTCGGTACGTATCCGCAGTCTTTGACATCTTTCGCAGGGTCAACGGTGGTGACGGGGAAAGAAACACCAGGATATTCGAGCAAGTTCCACTGGCTTGTATATAGCCAGTATGTGCTCGTTCCGTGCCGGGGCGCGGCACTTGGGCCCACGGGACAGAGTATGGCATCGACGGGATGGCCGTCAGGGTCAGCAGTTGCCAGCCAGTGATCATTATATTGCTGGCGGTATTCATTTCTCTCGGCTTTCAACTAGTACGGCTAAGATCAGTACTAGGTTTCACTGGGAGATGAGTTCAGGGTTGAACTTACTGCCCACACTTCTTCCTTCGACCTGTCCTTGACAAGCTCATTGTCGAAAAGCCATTGTGTCAATGGAACAGGGGTTTCATCGCCATCCTCGAGTACCTTCTTGATCGCTCTCCCTCCATCCTCAAAGTACAAACCCATGGTGATATCATAAGCCTTTGCGTGGTTAAGTGGGGTCCATTGGACCACTTCGAAGTCGTCTCCATGCGCACGAAGGGCGCAGGATACTTCTTCGAGGGCTCGACGAACAGGGGGATGAGGCGTGACAACGCCATCATTCCACATGACCCCAATCTTGAGTTTTCTGGGCAGCTTGATTTCTCTCCAGGGCAACGGAACGAGGGAAGGATCGTTTCGCCACGGCTCGGAGTTGCAGTACGTGCTCATGAACAGGGACAACGCGGACCGAGAAGTACACATTGGTCCATGAGCCCCAACTATTCTGCGGTGGTATTAGATGGCTGGTAAATCACAACAAATACCGCGGATTAAAAGCAACTGACCCGTCACCGCCAGGGACAGCTCTTGCGCCACGACGACTGAGCCGACTTGTGGTGGGTTTGAATCCATATATACCAACATTTCCGGCTGGAGCTCGAATTGATCCGCCACTATCTCCTCCTACCCCCTTTCGAGATAGTTAGATGATGTCGAGACAGGGACCGATGATATGGAATAGGCATCTTACTAAGACACTTCCTCGCAACGCCACAAGAGCGGCTTCGCCACCCGAGCTCCCGCCTGCAGTCAAGTCCAGATTGCGAGGATTGAGCGTCACTCCGTAAATGTTGGAGGACGTCTCCAGGGACATACCGGTCTGCGGCATTGTAGTTCGTGCGTAGAACACTGCCCCTGCAGCCCAGAGGACATCATTGACACCGCTTACTCCTGACTTGAAGGGCTCAGCTGCTGTTGCAAATAGAACATGCTCCGAAACTTACAGGATCTGCATCAATGTAGGCAACTAACCCACATGATTTCATTCGCCCAAACATGCCGTGGTGCTCTTTGACAGAGATGGGCAAGCCATGAAGCGGACCAAGTGGCTCTGACAAAGAATCAAGAAGGGCTGCTCGCTCTAGAGCCGGTCCAGGAAGTAATTCAGTGATACAATTTGTCTGTATTGATTAGAAGAGTAGTCGTATCAACAATCTATCGGCATCTTACCAGAACTTGAGCCAGTGCTGCGGCACGGAGAAACGCTTTGGTGACAGTGACACAAGAGTATCTCTTAGACGCGATTGCAGCCAAAATTTCATCCGCGTCAAGAGATGTAATCTCTATCTCTTCCGGTTCAAGTACTTGATGTCTGATTTCGCAGACGTTTCGGGGTAGCGGATCAGGCAGACTTTCGAGTTGTAGCGGCGGGGAGATCTGGGCGAGCGAGTCATCGCGCAGAGCGAGCGCTCGGGTGATTGGGGAATCGACGCGCATGATTTGAGATGGATGTCGGTTTGGTTCCAAGTTCATATGACGGGAGCAAGAACAGATAACTTGGAGATTTCCCAGCTGCAAAGACTGGACTGCAATACGATGAGCTTATGAATGTTCTATTTTACTTGGCTCGAAACATACCCACGATTAGCACCAGGTATTAAAAATCCGCGGTGCTCTCCGACTCTCAACATCTGCCGGAGCAGCAATACCATTCATTCTCTTCTGACAAGAAGGATCGATGTCCGATGAATTCCGTGTTCCCCTATGTCTCCAGTCTACATCGGAGTTTATCGGTCCTAGAGTCTTGCAGCTAAAGCGATAAGTTGTACAAGTACCTTGTCCTATCCATCCGATGAGGCTGCGATCTCTCCCATGGCGGAGTTCATCGGACAGCAAACTCCGACAATCACAATCACAATCAATCTTCAGTTGACAACTTGACTCTTCAAAATCAAATGACTTGCACCGTGTGTCATGCCCCTGCTTGTGCGCAAGAGATCGGTATGACTAGTGCGTGATGTTACTGGCTCGGGGCCCTGGTTCTACTACCAAGGTACGAGTAGTTCAAATCTCGCCCGGTAATAGCCGCCTATCAACTCCAGCGCTTAGATAGCACCACCAGCATCCTCCCCACCCCACCTGACCCGAGCACCCACTATCACCATCAGGTAATGTGGCTTTCTGGGGAAGTGATAACAGGCGCCTCAATCAACGTTCTCATGAAATGATAAGATAAGGTGCAACTTTTCAGACATATTAATATCTCAATGTTTTCGATTCCGATACAATGATTTAGTTCAGAACAGACACATTGTTGCAATCAGCATCTACTTTCAAGTCATCTACTTTCAAGATCACCAGTATGTCGAATGCCATCGAAACAAAGGAACTGGCGGCCATTGAGCCCCGTGCCGGTCCTGACGATACCCCTTCTTCTATGGATCCAAAGCTCGACATGATTACCAATGCTCATGATATTGGTGCAATCGTGTACGCGGAAGCTCAAAACCTCCAGTCCGATGATCTTGAGGGAGAAAGGCGGAGGGTGAAGAAGAAGTTAGACAGAATTCTGATGCCAATGGTGAGCCGCGTCCATTCCCTCCCTTGAGTACCAATTATTAGATTGATCTGGTACACTGAGAGGTACACTGAGACTAATTGAATCTAGCTCATGACTTCATTCGTCTTTCAATTCTTAGACAAACTCTCTTTGAACTATGCTGCGGCATACACTCTGATTCCCGATCTAAATTTGAAAGGCCAGCAATACTCGACTGTGGCATCCGGTTTCGCCTATGGAAACATCATCTGGTATATTCCAGCTAGCATGTTGCTTCAGCGTCTACCAGTTGCGAAATACACGGGTGTTATGATTGGTATCTGGGGAATGCTTCTCATGTGCTGCGCTGCAGCGAAAAACTTTGGAGGCATGTTTACGTTGAGATTCATTCTCGGTATGGCTGAAAGCAACATGACACCTGCTTACATGATGATCTGTTCCATGTTCTTCACGCGCCAGGAGCTTTCCTTGCGTCTGCTCCTGTTCGTCTCTATGAATGGACTGGCGACTGCAGGAGGGTCTCTGATTGCTTTCGGCCTTGGACACGTGCACAGTACCATGATTACTTCATGGCAGCTAATTTTCTTGGTGATTGGTGGCGCGAACCTCTTATGGTCGATATTATTTGTGAGTTTGCTATTGTGTTCGCGTCCTACTTATACGGGGAGACTCTATACTGACTTCTCGTCTTCCAGCTCTACATGGTCCCAGATTCTCCAATGAACGCCCGCTGGCTCACGGAAAGAGAGAAACTTGTGGCCGTCGATCGAGTGTCGCACAACATGATCGGCATCAAAGACAAAGCCTTCAAATGGAATCAGATACAAGAAGTCTTCCGAGATCCGAAGGTCTATATTCTCTGCATCTGTGGGTTTTGCGGTGGCGTCACCAGCGGCGGTCTTGGCTACTTCGGCTCGGCACTGATTAAAGGGTATGGCTTTTCCGGCCTCAACGCGACATTACTGCAGCTACCCACTGGTATCATCGAATTTATTGTCCTACCTATTGCTGGGTGGATCGCCTCTCGATATATCAACGTCAGATGCTATGTCGCCATCGGTACCCTCTGCATTCCATTCGCAGGATTTTTAGGCATCCGCCTGACGACCTTGGAGTATCAATGGAGGCTCGTTGGATCCACCTGGGTCCTCTATACCTTCGCTGTCGCACCAGCCATGTGCTACAGCCTTCTCGCAGCCAATTTTGCCGGCCATACCAAACGAGGTTTCGTGAATGGTCTTTGGTTCGTCGTGTGGGCGTGTGGCAACGTCGCAGGCGCCTACTTCTTCAAGACCCACGAGGCTCCACGCTATTTCACTGGAATTACCGCACTTCTAGCATTTACTTGCGGAGCTATGTTTATGTTCCTCGTCTTTGTTTTCTACTGTATGTGGGAGAACAAAAGACGCGACCGACTTTACGGCGTTAGCAATGTTGTTGATGGCGAAGCCGACGATGAGGGCATTCGAGACGGATTCATGGACAAGACTGACTTCGAGAACAAGCATTTCCGTTATGCTTACTAGCTATGACGTACTTGACTAAGGTTCGGGGACTGAGTCAAGTTAATGTGTCATCTTCTGCGGTGTATACACAAACGGTGCTGGTTTCCTATAACTCAAATACATGATGATTCAATACAGTAAAGTTCGAAGTAAGTATCACTCCGAACTAAATTAGAAATTACTCGCTCCGCAATTCCGACTCTTTAGATGAACTTAAATATGACTGGTTCAACTTTTGCCTCGTGATTTGATATACTCAACGCCGCCCTCACTGAAGGGCAAACACGTCCCGTGGAACCTCCTGGCAATAATCCCTTTCGGCCACAACCCCGATCCCCTCTCTTGTCATGATCGCTTTTCGCCCTTTGTGGCCATCCGTTCATTAATTGCCAGTTGTCAATCTTGGAAAGCCATTAAAACGCGCAACTTTTGACAGCACACTGTGGCTGTAGAGACACATCAGCAAGTTTTGGCTTTCGCATATGACCGGTATTGGCCACAATTAACGGTGAGGCAGAACAGGTAGCCGCTATACTAACAGACCAATGTGCTCCTCACTCGCAAGTCCAATTCTGCGGATTGAGCAAGCCACTAATGTTGACAGATTCAGTCAGCGGAGTCCATTGTGGCTCCTGGTGCAGGCTAAATCACCTCCACGATCATTATGACAATCCCTGAACTAATGCATGATGCGTTCGCATTTGATGATTAAGATAAACGGGATCCTTATGATGAACCAGTTTATGAGCCAAGTCAGCAGATACAGACGAGCCAGCTCAACTTCTGTCAACTTCGTGACTGGGATGACAAAGGATATATAATGACTCCTGCATGCGGTACTCGACAAATTTCGACACTCCTTATTGAGGAGGCTGAGTGGAATTATGTTACCCCAGCGAGAGATACTTCCGACTGCCTCGCCATGTTCAAAGGCGTCAAAACAATTGTGCTGGTGTTTGGGGATTATGATGAGGCGAAGGGTAGTCTGACAACTGAAGCTAAAGCGCATGAGTATTACGCGGGCGTGCAGAAGCTCCGAATGCAGTTTGTGGAGCTTTTCCGAAATGGGGAGTGCCGGGCGAGGACGCTGCAGTACATGGATCGAAATGGCAGGTTCTATTGAATCTAGCTCTTGCCACCTTTTGGGGGCCAATGTGTACGTTTAGTACCGCCAATAATTGGGAGGAGCTTGGCCAGGTAAATGATTGACACGAGAAAAGTTTACAAAGTCACGTTTCACTGTCCTACAGTAGAAGGCGAAATGGGTGTCGTTGTTGTTTACTTAATTATTTTTAGCGAGGTCCACTTTTGGACGCTTGTGGCTGTGCACCCCTGCTCCACATGTACCTGGAGGTACGGAAGGGGGTTGACAGTGGGTCTCGCCCTCCCAGTCAAACAGCCTTACCTGTATCGATGCGAAATGGCAAACTTCCTCTATCGGAGAGATCAATCGGTCGGACTCTGAGGTCAATAGGCTGGACACGAAAAACGGTTCGACGCATCGCACAAGAACGGGATGCCGACCTTCAAGACCATTACCTACATAGGATATCGAGGTACAAATCCGACCAGCTTGTTTTTATTAATGAGTCTAGTAGGGATAGGAAGGCTGGGCACCGGCGTTAGGGGTAGTCTCCGAATGGTTCATCCCCAACCCATATCACAAAGTTCGGTCAAGGGAAAAGATAACACATTCTTCTAGTATACGCGCAAGATAGCATCATACTGAGGCGTGTATACCAAGGATCAATAGACTGTGATTTGTTTAACGACTTCATTGCCTAGTTGCTATTTCACTGTGGCAGATATCTAGAGCCCTAATCTGCCATTGTAATAGACAACGCTTCTTAATACCATTCAGAAAAGATTGTGCAGATGTATCGAGACGTCGGTATTGTATGTCACATGATCATGTTGTCCTTTTACCGGAATGGGGTCCATAAGCGAAACTCCAAATCTGGTCCCGGCTTTGGCAGCCAAATGTTGCTGGCGCACAGCCGTATCCCACCACAGCAGAGTGAAATGAACATACAGGGAACATATTCTATAAGTAATCTTAAATGCCTGATTGATAACAATAGCCACCACAGGTCACGGCTTCAACAATGCAGAATCAAGGAGAGGGCTTGTTGCAAACCCTTGTGAGCGCATTTCGGGATGCAGATCTTGGGATGAGCCGCTACAACGGGTTCCCTTTCGTTCAGGACCCTAACCCTGACACCACCACGATATCCTACTCAGTACATGTTCTGCAATCGAGAAGGTCAGCATATGGGCGCGGCACACTTCACCCTTGGCCAAACCAGCAGACCATGTGTTGTCAACAACGTTTCGGTTGTGAGCTATAATGGAGTGGAAAAGGCTCCTGCCGTTTCCAGATGATCGTCCACTTGTTGGGCAGTAGGAAGATGCTTCGATCATCAACATCTCGAGCGCAATTGGGTATCTTGGCCCTTTTCCGGGTATCTCGTCGTATGCAGCGACTAAGCCCGCTGGCTCAAAGATCATGCAGTATGTGCAGCATGAGAATCCTGACATGCATATCGTAGACATCCATCCTGGGCAAGTGAGGGAGACAGACATGGCAGCTAAGGCGCCGGGAGAGCGTCATGAGGGTGTTTCGTATATCGATGATGATAAGTTCTGACAACCTGGTACACTTGAGACCGGCTGAGGTGATTGTGAAAGCGGAACTCGCAGGCGACTTCGTTGTTTGGGATGCTAGCCAGGAGGCCAAGTTTTTGAAGGGGAGGTTTGCTTGGGTGAACTGGGATGTGGAGGAGTTGGAGGCGAGTTGGAACGAAATTGAGGGCAGCAGGGAGTTGACACTTGCCTTGAAGGGTTTTATGGAAAGTACTAGAAAGCATAAAGTATGTCGTAGCTGCTGCTTGAAAACAAGTAATTTCTTTGGGTTTTACTATGCCGAACAAAGATGGACTCCAACGTGACTTCACTATGAGACTGTGAACAAAAACGGAAGGAGCACACAACTAAGCTGACTGAGCCCAACGTGAGCGAGATTCCTCATCGACTACATAGGTAGTGAGGAGGGGTAAGTAGAAAGTCGCAAGTAGAATTTGAGGTGGGGACAGAGACGCGGCCATGAAAAGGCCACAGGGGCCCCTAGTGACAGAACACTTGTTCTGATCCCGGGAATCCCGCTGCCACAAGATTAGCATCAACGATTCGCATAAGTACTCCAAAGCTGAGAAGGCACCTCTTCATCATGTCAGGATACCGTATCGACTGGCATATAGCGCCACTCTCGCTGATACCGCCATCTTGACTATACCGCCATGTCCAATTCCATCAATTTCTGGACTTTTTGGTGCTTTTGTATGGTAAAATAGGGGTTTTAAACCGCCACTCTTGCCTACAGCGCCAGGTCTAAAAATATCAAAATACTACGAATAAGTTAAGCCGCCATGGCGCTATATTCCAGTCGATACGGTATGTCCCATTCGGATGTCATTAATCATTTACATTCAACTACCGATATCGTAATGTAAGGGTCAATGATAGGGAATCACTATTCGAGGCGTTCAAGATAAGCTGGTTGTAATTCAGACTGATCTCTAGCCTTCTAAACAACTTAAGCCCTTCGAGTAAGTGAATAAGCAAAGACCTGAACACGTGGCCGGTGCCAAGCTGTCGGAACCTTCCGCAGAGCCTCCGACTTCCCTCAGACCTCCCTTCGCTCCTGACACGTAACCATCGACCAATCTCATTACCGAGCAATCAATATATATATCTGAAGTTTTGATTCTGGGACACCATTAGCATTGAACTAAGAACATAAAGATGTACAGCATACCTCGAAATCAGTGAGATCACCACCAGCCTCCTCAACAGCGTTAAATTCAGCATTGGTTCCAGCCGTAGCGGCAGCATCTCTCTTCTTGTTACGAGCAATGAGAAGAGTTCTCAAGGCAAGAGCAACGGCAACTTGGGTGACCGAACAGGCGAGGATGACCTTGCAGCCCGTGGGGTATTTTGGTGACTCGCTTGCGATAAATGCGTGTGGTCCGATAATGTTCCCGACGCAGTAAGTCATGAACACAATGGCTACGCCCGTTGTGCGGTTTGTGTATCCTCCCAAGTTAGTTGCGGGCATTTGGAGCGCGAGGACGAGACCGGTCACGTATGAGCCAGAGATGTAATAACTATGCCAAGGTCAGCAATGATAAATGAAGAAGTGTCTAGAGGTGCTTACCCGAATAGAACACCAACATTCTCAGCTTGTGTCTCACGGCCCATCTTCCACAACAGAGAAGCACCAACGATGGTAGGCAACAAGTACATCATCATGACAATCGTGCGTATATTCTTGAAGCGGGACGCAAGTAATGTACCGCCGAGAATCCAGAAAACTTGGAAAGCACCTTGTGGAATAGCAAGAGCAGTGGTGAGGAGCGGTTTATTGACGAGTTCCTTAATGATGAGCTTGCCGAAATTCGCAATGCCACCGTTAATAACCTCGTTGAGAAGCATGTAAAGCGCGAGGAGCAAAACTTGGGGGTCGAGGAGGGCCTCCTTGATTTGGTACCACTTGATAGTTCTATTGAGAACTCCAGTTCGTCCGAGTTTGGCACGTCCGATAAGAACAGCCTTGTCCTCGAGACTGAATCTCTTGGCGGAGACGATGTTGTCTGGAAGGAGCCACAATATCAAGCAACCCCAGAGGACGGTCACTGCACCGCAGATGAGGAAGATCAATTTCCAAACTGGGAATGAGTCGACTTGTCCGCTGCAGTAGGTGAGGACTCCTCCAACCATGGAGCCGACACCGTTACAACAGTAGAAAACTCCCGCTCGGAAGGGTTGTTCTTGGCGAGTATACCACTTGAGAGAGTCAGCAAGCTGAATAGAGAAACATTTGAGCAAAACATACCATGCCGACAATCATCATAAAGCAAGGGGTGATGGGTGCTTCGAACACACCCAAAAGGAAGCGGCATATTGCAAGCCCAGTAAAACTAGTACAAGCGGCTGTAATCATCAGGATGCAACCCCATGAAATGATACACCCAGCCACCACCTTTGCCATCAAAGTCTTCTGCGCTAGATATGACCATGGGTACTCGGCTTTATAGACAAGTTAGAAAGTTGTTATTTCCAGGCCAGAGTATAGACTGAGCTTACCGAACAAGTAAGCGAAGTAAAAAAATACTGCCCAGCCAACTGTATTGGTATAGCGAAGTATTCGTGTCTTTTAAAATATCGAAAACGGCAGAGTATGCCAGTGCTGACTTGTCGATATATTGAAGTACATAAGTACCAGCAAGAAGTGGCAACAAAATGAAGTCAATCTTTCGAACTAATCGCTTGTTAAGGTCCTTGTCGGCAAGTAATTCTTGGACGTATGCTGGGGTGAAATTATTGTCGCGCAAGAAAATATCACCCTCGTCCAGGTTCGAAATTTCTCCCTCGCTGTACTCCGCGATCTTGGGATTCGACTCGGTCTTCTCCATCTTTTCGTTTGAGGAATCCATGTGGCGGGATTGAAGGCAAGTGCGGAAACTTGATACAGTGCAAGATTGATCACTTAAAATCTGGACCTGCTTCTTACTCTTATAGGTTAATTCCCAACGACTTCCTAGGCAACATCGATAAGCATAAGCGAGCCAAGACAGGGAAACGATAGGGATCATCTGAGCTGTTTCTTCGGATATCCCGAATACTTATCCGTTGGTTGTTTGTTACGATAAGACGCATACGATTCATGAGAATCCGCTTCGGCGCCCACTTTTGCCCCATGTTGACCGGTAGAAGGTAGGTGGGATAGGGGTCCGTGCTTGGCTTCCTCTAATTGGATGTTCGCCTAGGGACTTGGCTCGCATGAACGCGAAGAAATCCGATAGTAGCGTCGGTTGTGAGTTTTGAGATCCAATGAGATGTGCCTTGATGTTACAATCAACAAAGATCCATTCTGCACGTGTGAAACGTGCCCACCGAACCCAGCAAATGGATCCCTGGATGCAGCCAAGGTAGCAAAGCGGGGGTAACATTCAGAATGATCTGCGATCTGAGGACTGACAATGTTAGTGTCCGAAGAAGTCCGATTGGCCGAGCCGCTGACACAACAAAAATGGAATCCCAGACTACTAAAGCGTGCAGTAGTAAAGGGGCGGCTGTAAGTAGTGCCTTCGGGCCTTTCCATCAAGACAGCCTTCAAAGATCGTCGACAGAAGTTGCCCGACCCTAAATATGCAACTTCAAGCCAATTTCAACCTTCGCCACTGTACTGGTACATATTACTTTCTATCAAAGCGAATGAAGGAGCATGTACCCCGGAAATGGGAACCTCGGTGAACTCAATGAACAGATGTTCACCCTTGATCTTCAAGTGAATTTGATTCGTTCCCGTTTCTGAGTGGTGATAAATCGCAACTTCGATGACGGAGCTGATGGAGCTGTTGCGTTGTCTCTCGGACTTTTATCCCTGAGTGAGATGGGAGCAAGCGAGGTACACGGCAGTTAACCTCGACAAGAAAATAGAGAAGAGATTTCCAGAAAAGAGGATTCGGCAAGCCGAGACTTCCACATATAAGTACACAAAAAGGAAGCAAGTGCTCATATGTCCCATTTCCAGGTTGACTTTGACACTGAAGCGAGAGAATGAAAACAAATATACAGGAGAGTCTAACGTGGACGAAGGATGTCATGGAAAGCTTCGGATAACCCGATCTTACACGTGCGCGCCTCTGTTAGAAACTGGCATCTCGCTCTGTCGAGAGGACACCTCCCTTCAGAGGCACGTGTTATGACTAAGGTTGCGGATAACCCGAGTCGGTGCTCGTCGGCCAAGATGTGGGCCAAAGCACAAGTCTGTATGTTGTGCTTAACATAAAAGACTTCATCTCGAGAAGGACAAAACAAAGCAAAAGGTTGCCAACCTAAGTTCCCAAAGAGGTCAATTGTTTTCACTTCAAGACAATATGCCGTCTCTTATACAAATGTTGTTCCTAGCTACATTGCCTATTATTGGCATGGGTATCTTTTTCTCCTCATGGTTCCAGGCCTCATTCGTACCATTATGGAACTCCCCAGTTCTTCCTCAAGTGAAAATCTCCCAGGGGCTTGTTGTTGGGATGATCTTGGACCAGAATTTTCCAGCCCCCATCGATGCTTTCATGGGGCTTCCTTACGCAGAAGCACCCGTTGGGGATAGAAGATTTCGACGTGCAGTGCCTTTACCGGAATCGAGCAAGACCTTCAAAGCACAAGCTTATGGACCTATGTATGTTTTGATAGTCTTTCTCCCAGGATCGTTGTTGAACTTTTTGCAGATGTCCCGGCAAGCAACTGCTCGCTGGCAAAAGTGCACCTAACAGCGAGGATTGCATGACTGTCAACATCTTCAGACAGAAGCCAACTGCTGATGGCAAGAGATTACCTGTTGCTGTGTATATTCACGGCGGTGCATTCAATAGGGGAAGTTGTAAGATTCAAAATTTCTGAGTGTCAAGTGAAGAGTAGGGGTTAACGAAAATACAGCTAGGATGCACAATACCGCGTCGATGGTGGCATGGTCAGAAAGCCCTTTCATTGGAGTTAGCTTCAACTACAGGTAAGTTTCGGACTATTATTGTCCAGAGAATTTATTTAACAACTGCAGAATTGGTGCACTTGGTTTTCTCCCATCAAAGCTCTCGTTTGAGGAAGACATTGTCAACATCGGACTTCACGATCAAATTTTTATGCTCCGATGGGTCCAGGACAACATCGAGGCTTTTGGAGGCGACAAGGCTGATGTTACCATTTTTGGACTCTCAGCCGGTGCCCATTCGGTCAGCCTCCTATCTATCTCACGTCAACATATCCACTAACATATTCACAGATCGGCCATCATATCCTCAACTACAAGGAAGGTGTAGCTCCCCTTTTCCATAAGGCAATCATTGAGTCTGGAGCTCCCACTTCCCGAGCTGTGCATCCTTACGATGCTCAAGTGCACGAAGATCAATTCGCTCTCTTTGTCTCTGAAGCGGGTTGTGCGGATGTACCAAAAGAATCAATAACTTCATGTCTACGATCTCAGCCTGAGAAGGTTGTAGTCGCAGCCTCTACGACTGTATTTGACAAGTACAATCCAAGTCTTCGCTGGGCATTTCAACCGGTGATAGATAGCGAAATCATTCATCAACGACCGATCGACGCCTGGCAGTCCGGGAAGTGGAACCAAGTCCCCATCATGACCGGTCATACAACGAATGAGGGAAGTTACTACGTTCCAGCCTTAACAACGACCGGGGAGGACTTTGCCAGTTTCTGGCATGTGTTACTACCCTACTTTTCCACCAATGATCTCAAGACAATCAACTCTTTGTATCCTGATCCGGCCAAAGCGGAGATGTACAAAGATACTCGGGACTTGGAAGCTATTGGAGTGGGTCCTCAATTCAAGCGCATGGAAGCTTCATATGCGCACTACGCATATGCATGCCCTGTTCGTCAAACTGCCGATATCGCATCAGCTGTCCAAGAACCCCCTGTCTTCGTTTTTCATTGGGCCTTAAACAAGACAGTGAGGAACGGCGCAAACCATGGTGATAACATGTACTATGAAAGTTTCCAAGAAGATATTACCAGCATTAGTGAGGCCCAGAAGGAGGTTTCCGGAAAGTACCATGCGTATGTTACCAGTTTTATCACACAAGGGGACCCCAATGCGATCCAAGGACGGTTCGCGGATCGACCGAAATGGGACAAGTATGAATCCAAGAGTGAGCGGGTTATGACTTTTGGCAAGGGAAATGATGAGCTGGCAGGGGGCACTGGGGTTGGTGTTGCTTCGCAGATGCTTGGAAGTGAAGACGTGAAGAAAGAGTGTGACTTCTGGTGGAAGAAAAGTCACGATACAGAAGAATAAGCGAGAGAAAACTTTGGGGTCTACGTTGTTTACTATTGTCTAACGGTCTAAAATATATCCATATCTATGAATTATCTTGAATCTTCTGCCACATCTCAGGTATGGCAAGGGCCGTGCTCACAACACACAACATCCCTACATTGCCAGACGTGTTTCTTTCGTAGAAGGTTTACCATGCTCTCCAAACTTACTCGTTCGTCCCACAAGATCGTTCAACTCGTCCAACTCCCTACCTTCAGCTTCCAGCACACAACAACTACGGACTATCTCGCGGATGTGTGGCTCAGCCTGTTCAATAATCTTTTGGGCCATGACGCTATGTCGATATCTGAATCAAGGGTTGATGCGGGTTCGCAATCATGATGGAGGAAGAACGCGCTTCAGCGATCTGCGATCTGCCTTTCGCTGATTCTGCCCAATGAACTGCAAGCTTACTAATCATCAGTCATCTTCGAATGTTTAACTCGATTAAACATTCAAAAAGTACCAACTGACACATAAGTGAAAATCCCGACTCTGCGTTCACGATCACGACTAGAAGCGGTCAGTATCAGTAAGCATGTTGAAGGGCTGGTAAGAAGAGGGAACGATCCAATAAGACATCACAAGAAGACGACCCAGGACGCATATGACTTATGATATTCGAGACGTGTGTTTCTGATAATAATAATAGGCTGCTAAGATTGCCTTGTTCTGCCATCCATAAATCCTAGTCGGGCGAAGTACTCGAGTAAGTCCCCGCGACCGATTGTTCGCCTAAGCTATGGCTATATTTCGGCTGGAGACCCATAAACGCTAAAAGCCAACCAAGACAATCTCCGACAAAGGCCGATGGCCTAAAGCTCTCTCGGCTCTTCCGATGAAGACCATCGGACACAATCAGCCGCTCCGATCAACGCCGATGGGAATTCTCACCCAAGACAGTGCTCTAAAATCAGAGCCATATCAATTGACTAGCAAGATATAAATGGAAGCAGAACAGAACATTGTTTCTTGACGTTCCCCAAACTGCTTTTTTCATTATTCCCAAACTCCTTTTTTATTCTATTTGTTAGAACAGAATTTTGGCAGATATTGACGTTTTGAACAAAGTCGCCAGACCTCGATTTTTCCAGAATTCCCATAATCCCATTCTCATCTCACCTCACCACGATCAGCGCATTTTTGAAAAGGGAAATAGGATTCAACCACGGCCTTGGTGGGCTACAATGAAGTATTCAAAGGATCCTGTCAACAAGGTTCACCGACTGGCGGACAAACGAGCAGACTACGACCTCAAAACTGTCCACAGCATCGTCAACCAATGCATGTCTTTGCATGTGTCCTTCACACCGGGCGGTGATAATGAATTTCCAGCCGTCATTCCTATGATTGGCGCTATGGGCAGCTTTGATCGCCCGAGCGCAGATATCGATGAACCTCTCGACTGTTACATCCACGGCTATGTCTCCGCTCGAATGGCCAATCTCGCCAGAGAGAAAATGGCCCAGGGGCTACCTGGCCTCCCTGTATGCGTGTCCGCTACCAAGGTGGACGGTATCGTCCTCGCTCTCAGCTCCTTTGCGCACTCCTGCAACTACCGCTCGGCTTCCATATTCGGATACGCGAGTTTGGTCACAGACAACGATGAGAAACTGTGGGCATTGAAGCTCATCACCAATGGCCTCGTGGCGGGACGATGGGAAGGAGTGCGCCAGCCTCCGTCCTCCAACGAACTATTGCAGACACAAGTTCTGCGTATCCGCGTGAAGAGTGGCAGCGCAAAGGTTCGAATGGGACCGGTTGCGGAGGTTCAAGAAGACTTGCAAGACCTTGAAATGAGAAAAGTTGTATGGTCGGGGTATATACCTTTAGTCGAGCAACTACTGGAACCCGTTCCATCAAGGCACAATCTTGTGGAGCAGGTTCCTGATCATGTCAAGGACTACAGAGAGGCTTTCAATGGGGATGCAGAGGCATACAACCATGAAATTGTTAAGAAGGTGCTGGAGGATCCGGCTGTGTTTCAAAATGTTTAGGTGTTAATCATCTTCAGATGTAGAGAAAACTTCATGGTAGAGAAAAACAAACAAAAGAACAAGACTCTCTAGTTATCACCCTATATTTCCTCATTATCCTCCTAGCATCGCAAGCAAGGTACACCACTATTCAATTTGTGGCGGTGATAGACATCATATCTTTAGTTTCTGTTGCGACTACAGTAGTGTTCTTTGCTCAAAGTCGAACTATTTACCGACTGTACGCTTTATTCGTTATTTCTCAGGATATACAGGACATCGACATTGTCTAGGACTTGCTGTCCGACTCATGCACGCTGCGCCCCTATAGCAGTCTTTCGCCTAACTGCACAGATTGAAGATATATTGGCCATTGATTGTACATCTGGCATGTTATTGATAGTATTGGGGTTTTTAGCACTGGCATGAATGCATCTAACGGAAACTCCTTCGCTCGCGGGCAGCAAGCCCCCCCGCCCCCCCCCCTCCCTCCCTCTCCCTGAAAGGCAGGGGATCCTGGTCTCGGGACGCTGTCGCGTTCGAAGTCTGCCAGTTGTTTGCATGTAGGACAACTATGGAGATATATAGATATGTGAACTTTGTAACAGCTTATCTTCAATATTGAACAGCGTATCTTGACCATCTGACCAGGTCCGCTGGCTACAATACAAGTAAGCTACTTCGAAGTAGTTAGATCTAGCGAGTCAGCGACTGTTTCCCCACTTATGAGAGCCACACCCACCTAATATGTTCCGAAATGAATCCCGACGATAGCCGACGAATTACTAAGCATCTCTGCTTTCTTCATATCGTCGGACGAACTCGGCCGTTACCCTCCTCGTCAAGTTTACCAGTAGCAACTGGACGATGTTGCACCTCCGACAAGAAACACTTGTTCCCCACGATTCGATGGCCAGAATCCGAGAAGTCCAAGGGAACCACGAGCTCTCAAAAACCCGACCAGTTCAAAAATCACCAGGGCTGTCGCGGCCGAGGAAGTCAAAAGCGTGTCAGCGGTGCCGAACAAGGAAGCAGAGGTGCGAAGGCCCACCAAACTGCAAGAACTGTGCTTCGGCCAACGAAGGTCGGTCATTCCACTCATTTCAGGTGTAACCTCGAGCTCTATCTCTGTCTCCCTCGCTTTACTTTGCAATGATTTGATGCAGCGCTTGAATGACTCGCCAGACCTCTAACTCATGAACGGTCTGTGCCAGGTTACTATAGTTTGGCTTCAATAAATAACAAACCAGAGAAGTAATATTTATGATTTGAACAGCTTTCATTTATGGCTTACTGCCCACCCATCTTCCAGGCATCACTCAGTAAAATGGACTCGTACTAACTCCTCGCAGAATGTATCCCCTCCGAACGCGAGCGCATGGCACTTTACTCGGTTCAATACATCGAATCTCTCGAAGCACGGATCTCCAATATTCAGAGTGAAGCCACACTGGTGGACCCCAGAATGTCAATCGATCAGCCAGAGGATGCTCCTTCTCGACACCTTGCTGACCCTCAGATCACCAACGAGATTTCCAATCCCCAAAGCACTCCTGACCAGCCGGACATGGCATTCATGGCACCTCTAGACACCTCAAACAACATGATATATAGTCTGGACATGCTGCAATCAGAAGGCAACCTCTTTTCTGTCAGTGATGTGGCTAACTATGACACGACTACGGATTCCCCCATGTCAGTACCCATTTTAGGGCAGGGGTCTGCTCCAACATTCGCAGAGGTCTCTATCCACGAAGGTGCTCTGTTCTTCCAGGCCTATTTCGAGACTGTTCACCCGCGCTATCCATTTCTAGACGCAGAAGAATGTAGCCGAGGATACCAAGACTGGAAGACAGGCGAAATCTTCATATCAGGAAGAGATGCTTGGAGATCATACCTCGTCAAAATGGCATGTGGAGCAACCTCGTCCTCTTTCCAATTGAGAGCTCTATCTAACATCAAAAAAGATCTTCGCCGTCGGCTCCCTTTTACGGCAGGCAAAACTCGACTCCTCCACACGCCAGCAGCATCACAACCTGATGCTCCAAGCTCAAGCCGACCAAAACATACTAACGGATCATTCGTATAGGCCTTTGATTCGTCTACAAGCAATGCTTCTGTATGCCATCCACGCGCTGCATGGCGAGAGCACTCCCCGAGTGGTACATATCACTGGCGTGGCCATGCGTTTCGCAGTGATGAAAAGGTTCCACTGTCTCGTGCATGACGGGACCGCAGAGACCACAATGGCCATCAAAGCTTGGTGGTGTATCTACTCGTAAGCGCGCCGGATGCTCCATACCTTCATGCCAAATTTCCGTCCTGCTTTTCTTCTGACAGTATGTAAGGCTAGATAAAGTGGTCGCTGTCACGCTTCGAATTCCTCCCTATCCACCCGAAGATTGGATCACGACGCCTGTATACGTAAACGGACTTGAGCCCCGATACACGATGCCTTGGTCGTCAGATGTGCCCGGCGCGACTACAGGCTCAATATATAATTTCGACCTCAGCTATTATGCTCACATGTGTCGCGTACGCCAGATTCATTCTAAGATCTTGTCTACCACGCAAAAGATCTCCCCCGAAGCTAGAGCAGCATTCATAGAAGATACTCGAGCTGAAATTGATCAGTGGTCACAGGACGGCCAGATATACGGATATGGGTAGGTTTGGATCCTTCGGTAGCAGAAGGGAAGCACGCTGACATATTTCTAGTCGTGTTAATACCCAAGGATACGCAAGTTACCTAGGGCTGAACCACGTCGCGGCCATCACGCGGGTGATTCTTTACAGATTGGATCCTGCCGACATCAACTCGCCGTACACCGAAGAATACCTCCAGTCTTGCTGCGACGTCGGCGGACTATTCCGAGCGTTGCAGAAGAAGCGCCAGATCCCGAAACACTGGATTGATGTACGTACTGCCTCGAGGGATTTGCTCGACTACAAGTATATCGCTGACCTCCTATTCTTTCCACTAGATGTTATTCAACTTTCAAGTCGGTGTAACAATGATTTACATCCTCTATCGTCGGGCCGTTCCTATTCCCAAGAATGTTGACGGCGCCATTCGCGACGTCACCTCGAGTTTTGCGATATTCGCCGATCGGTCGGAAAAGGCGGACATCTACCGTGACTGTCTGGATTTGTTGGCAAATGGATTCTCGAGATCCTGCACACCTGGAACAATCGATGAGGATTCTCGAAGGGAACTTTCCGGCTTGGTCCAGCAGATAATCGAGAGCGGCACTGCGCCTGACATTGCTGCGATGTTGTCGGAGATGAGTCAAGACCCGGGTGACGGCTGAGGCACCCCACGAAGATGCAAGGTTTGGCATGAGGTCACAAAGTCTTTTGAGGTCATGGCTGGCTGATATCTGCGTGGTAGAAGTGACAGTCTTTCACTGCATCTAAAATATGGCTGTATCGATTCTCTTGAGGACAACGTGGGAGTAAGGTTCTGTCTCTGGCTATCAACACTGCACGTCCAACTTACGCTCACCAAGCCGTGTCTCACCAGCAAATTTTGCTTCTTTTAGGCACTGTCGGCAGCTGGGCCTGGTTGACTGGAGAGGAGTGGCGCCCCTGGCGAAGGCAAGGTCACCAATCGACATGAGGCCGAGCTGAAGTTGGCGAGCGGACAGGACGAGACAGGTTCCCTCGATGACGATAGCAGTGTCCGGCTCTTGGTAACCTGCATGGGCTTGGCGATTGCCTCCGGATCGTCGCATAGTAGCGCGGACCATATGGGTCAGGAGTTCAACACGGACATTTCGGAATTCCCCCATACTAGCTTCTCTACCCTTCACGTGAATAAGACAACCGATTAGAAGGCATTTGCCCTAGCCCTAATAGAAGCTAAGCTTTCCTATAATTGACAAAGAGACAGTGACAAAGACGGTGACAGAGAACGGCGGTAAGCTTAGAATTAGATTTCTAACTACCTCGCTTTAAGTATATCCGCCCTACCCCTAGGCGCATATGCGCTTTAGGCCTCACTAGATTTCAAGGCATAGACGCCTTTATCCTCGGCTTAAATATTATTAAACGTTACACGTGGTTCTAAGAGTTCACAGAACTATAATAGAGCTATTGGTAAGAGATAATTAAAACAACGCGGAATAGAGATTCTGAATGGAGATACTACTCTAGAAAAGATAGAATTATACGACACGCACCAACTATGGTGTCGCCAAAATCAGATCGAACGTCACAGAGAGCAACTGCTGGATTCCTCCTTTGGACAATTTTCCATTTACCTATCTACATGTGTCCTAAGTCAAGAATGCTACCGTCTACCAATCTAATTCTACTTCGGTTGATAATCTAATTCCACCAGACTAACACCCTCGTCGAGATATTGTCAGACCCCGCAGCTGATCTCGGATGTCATCATATCCAGACACTTTCAGTTCATTAGCCCCAATCCGATCCCTAGATACAAGTGGCTTACCTGTAACAAGCATCTTCCCTTCCCTCGCTGGTGTCGTCTGACCCATAGACCCAATATCTTCAACGTCTTCTACATTTGTCTTGAGATTGTGTAGTTCTAATGTCTTTGTCCCATGCTGTATTGTATCGACCTCAGGCTTCTTAATATGCTTTCCCATCACCTCTTCAAGGAAGATCCCCGACATAGGCGCCACGCCCGGATAGATCGTCGCACGTTTGCCGAACGGGAACGTGGGGATGTCATTGGACTCTAGATAGATCGAGATAGCAAGAATCTGAACATTAGCTATATGATCGACACGAGGGTCCAGAGACTTACACAACCATCATCTAACTTATCATCCTCTAAGACATCATTCAAGAGTGACTGGGCCACCACCGCATCGGCTGGCCACGTTAGTAATCAGACAAACGCAGCATCTCGAGACTTACCTTTGTGCCCAATCTGCCAGACCAGATGGATCCGGCGAGCCTGAACACGACGAGAGTTGTAGCCATAAATCAGCCTCTTTAGGTATGGCAAGTGCGCCGCGATGCCGAAGCCGCTCGCTACCACCAGAATGCTCTCATACTCGTCCAGAACCACACTTGTTCCATGAGGTCCACTAAACAGGACGAGGAAATTTGTAGCGGGGTCTCCTTTTGCATGATACAACAGATCGCGAGTCAAACCTCTCTGAGGCTCTATGAGAAGATCGATCATGCGCTGCTTACCGGGCCCCACGAGATCACCATGAAGGGATGACTCTGCAGGAAAGATCCAAAGCTAACGGCGGGTATCCACAGATTAATGTAAGCACCTGGACCAATCTCTAGAGGCTTCTGAAGCTGCAGGCGGATCTTGACTGCACCATTGTCGTGCGTGAGTGCTGCTCGAGAGAGGTGGTGGCGGAAAATTCCATTGTGGAAGACGACACTTCCAGCTTGTAGGATGAGAATAGCCACGTATAGTCCTATAGAGATGTAGATATAACCACGAGGGAAGGCTTTATCGGAGGGCAGATGTCGCCATATCGCATATGTTAAGAGCAGTGAAAGTGCTTGGTGGGTACGAAGGAAGACCTCATAGGAGAGCCTGCGAACAATTGGGAATGCGAGCAGAAGGAGCAAGCCAAATGAAGAACCTCCCTATGCAGTTGTTAGTTCTAGCTATTTGCTTGAAGATAGATACCTACGATGACGGCAAACAGGTCTTGAGTGTTATCCAAGGAAAAAGAGACCTTCGAGGTAAGGGCAAAGAGGACGTGCAGCAAGCAGATAGCGACGCCTGTGGAGCGGTGAATTAGCCGTATTGTCTGCAGTGAAACCCCCAGCAGGTCTGCGAGCAAGGCGTGGTGGGTGCCAGCAAGGAGAGGGATGAGTGTGATCAGAGCGAGGGTGCCCGCTCGAGAACCTGCTTCCGCAGTTTTGGACAATCTGATGCTAACTGGGAACATGGATACAATGAAACTGATAGAGAAGAGGTTTATTGAAATGAAAGTGATCTGTAGAGCTGCGCCTGCTCGGCTCCATGACCCTAAGAATCGATGTCGACGAAGGAGGTATGGATACGTGAGATGTTTTGATACGAGGACGGACAAGTACCCCACGAATCGAACAACGCACGGGTGAAGACGATTAAGAAGCAAGAGACACGATGCCGCCTGCAGTGATTGCGCATGCTGGAATGATATCCATTATAGAGACAGAAGACCCGAGATCTGAATGAATGTGGTGGTTAGGGGGATTGGAAATGATCGAAGAAGGGAGGAAAGGGAGAAGAAGGAGAAGAGAAAGGAGGGGACGAGAAAGGGGAGGAGAAGAGAGAGAAGAAAGGTGGAAGAGGGGAGGAGAACAAAACAGTAGCAGAATCATGACTCACAAGCGTGCCCTTAGATAGGAACAAATGCGATGACAGGAATAGAACAGAGTTGTGATGCCTTCAAGTTAGGTGCAGATCATCACGCAAGAAAGATCACCCAATCCAACCCCATGTAGCTTGAGGTTTCTGACCCGAGGTAGTAGACTCAGATGTGATGTCGAGAGCAGTCAGCATTCGACCAGCCCAGAGCGATGTTTGAAGCTGACTGCCCTCAGATAACGGCTGTTGGATGATCATTGCGTGATTAGCGTGAGGAAAGATCGCAAGATGCCATCCATTTTCTGATGGGGGATGATGACCTAGGCTGGTCACCAAAACTGGCCACCTGGTTTCGTAAGGAGGTTCCCTCTGAGCCTATAACTTTGCTCTGTTCTATTAAAGAGCTAAATATGGCACATTGCTCCTCCATCTATGCCTTCTACTCTCGGCGATATCGTGGGATACAGCATGTCTGATGCGAATAATGATGTTTTTGGTGCTCTGATTGGTTGATCATCATGTTTTTTTGTTATTCTAGAATACAGGAGGGGATCGCTGACTATATACCCAGTTTCGATCAGGGGCTTGCAGTACTGACAAATTCAACAAATAAGGGTGAGGTTGACCGCTCAACCATGCAGGTGGCACCCACCCCCATCAACACGGCCTCGCCTGTCGCTCGTCCTCACCGTTGTCTGATCTGCTACAAAGCATTCCCTCGTAGAGCCGACCGCGATCGTCACACCCGTACACACGACCGCACCACCCCCCGCCCATTCTCCCGCACCTTCCCCGGATGCGATCGAGTTGGCCCCAATGGTTTCTGGAGAGCTGATAAGTTCAGAGAGCACAGGTTCAAGCTGGGTCACTAATTTCATTCATCCTTTGTGACTCAGGTGTTGCGGGGGGCATGGCTCAATCTTAGACTTTGATGGAGGATATGGAAGCAACAGGGGTTTTTTCTTTTGTTCTATACATGCTTTGCTTTATTTCTTTGGTTCGATCTGTTCGAAAAGCAATGTGTCTCTGCTCGCTCTTAACTTCACGACTTCTTTCTTGGTACTTTTGTCCTATCTCTAACGATATTTTCTTTCTGGTTTAGTTATTTGCTTTGGTTGTCAGGCCTTGCTATGGTACAGAAATGAAATGTTTACTTTTAATTCTCTGATGCTGCTATGTGAACTCTACATGGGTACTTAAGAACAGCTCAACCATGCCACCAAGATCTAATGAAGGTTAATTGACATCCTTGAATTTGAGTTTGTGGTGCTTGAAAAGGCCGACAAGCAAATAGAAGACGTCGTCGGAAAATAAATGTGCCTCACCAAAACCTCCCCTATTTTAAGCGAAGGATGCCGTTGTTTCTGGGCATCAATTTGGCTTCAGCCCCTGAACGGCGCCATCTGAACCGCCAAACAATTACCCCGCACTTAAATCGCACTTCCAAAGTCGCAAGCATATTTTCATACACAACAATACAAGTAAGATGTTCGTATTCATTCGGAACAAGTTGATTCTAATTGTTTGAACTTCTTCATTTCCCGATCAGCGATACACTGCTCTTCCTCTCACGCCATGTTTCTTAGCTAGAAACACCCTCCACCCAAACCCTCGCAATCTTTCTCGTATTGCCAATATCGACAGTCGGGTCAGCAGTCAGCAAGACCAGATCCGCTCTCAGTCCAGCTTTGATGGAGCCTCGATCATACACCTTGAAAATGTTGGCAGGGACCGAAGTCGCCGCCTGTATGGCCTGGCTTGGAGTGAAGCCAGCGCCGACCATTAAAGCCAGCTCCTCGTGGAGCGACTCTCCGAAAGGAGGATTGGCGGGCGCGTAGGCGTTGTCGTTACTGTCTGTCCCTGCAGCTCTTTGGATGCCGTTATCGAGTAGGGCTTTGGTGCTACCTGCTACTTTTGACGTGTAGAGAAAGTAGGGTGCGCCTGTGTTGTTGATTATTGACTGGTGTTTTTGTTAGAGTGCTCGGAAGGGGGGAACCATGAACACGTACCTGCATCATGAGCAAAGTCGGTACGACTTTTGTTTTGTTCATGATGATGGCGTTGAGAATGGTAGTGTCCAAGGCCTTGTCAACTGGTGCGTGGGTGATGATATCAATGCCAGTCCTCGCCGCTTGTGCGTACAGTGCCTGAGATGTAGCATGCCCAATGACTTGCAGTCCTCCCTGGTGAGCAGCTTTTACCACCTATGATCATATGTCAGCTACAAGAACCCCAATTGGGGTATTTCGACGTCACAACCCGCTTCAATCGTGGCGTCATCCGGTCCCAGTGGATCCAAAAACAACTTGATATGATCAACATCGACCGCCCTCCGAGCCGCAACAAATGCCTTTCCCGCATCTGGCGTTAGAATAAAAGAGACGGTTGGAAATCCAGGGATAAGACTGATTCTCGTTCCATTAACCGTCCCTGCTGCTCCCGAACCACGGACATCGGTCACGCCGTGGTCATGACAATTCATCATAGTATCGTAAGGATAAGTACCCATATCCAGCGCAGTAGTGACTCCATACTTTTGCAGCGTCGACAAATACGCACAGTCTGTGAGATGCACATGGGAGTCGATGAGTCCTGGAATCAGATATCCTCCTTTACCATTAACAACTACAGCTCCAATCGAATTGGCATTCGATAATGCCACCAACAATGATAACCGTACTCCTAGTCCTTGGAAATTTGTTCCCATCCCAAACCAAGACGTTAGTAATAGCCAATTTTCGAAGCGCAGCCGATTCGTCATAGATGTCTGGAACTCCACATGCTGAAGTTATCTGAAGGAAGGAGATTCCGGCGAGTATGGCCTGGAAATGCATGATCGGATTGCAGGCTGGTTGTTGGGATGATAATGAGCTCAGGGGTTTTGATGGCGAAGTCGCAGGAACTTATGCTAGGACCTGTATTTCGGTGCAGGGCTTCCGTAACATCGCCCCGCTTCAGGCGGCACTGGGCGCGGAGGAGCCCTGCCCTGCATCGGGGGGCCAGTAAATCTCATTTCCGGTATCAGTCAAATGTAGGACTGCATGAACAGTGACGATTGGAGAACCAACTAAACATCATTGTAAAGCAAGGGCAGCGACGATGCTCCAGACATTCCCAGTTATCTTCAATTTCACACAATTGTTCCTATTTTGACGATTCTGGTCCTCGTGCTCGCTTGCAGACTCTAGCTCTATTTACCATCGAATGAAGAAGTAGACATGGATCCAGTGCTTCCCCATCAAGAACAGTTTCACGGATCAACATATAATTACGCATTTATTCTCCCAGTATCAAGATCATCGCTCCGAATGATAGCCTTGCTACTATCTCCATCATTCATTTCAACATATGCATCGCTCCAAATAGAATTCTTAGTCCTGTCTCCCTCCCCATCGATTACATCTTCGCAACTGCTCAGCTCAATATCTTGCCCTTTCTTCCGCCGCGAGAAGTTGCCACTCAAAGTATGAACCCGTTTGTTGCTAGAGTATGGAATGGGTGTTGGTTTACTTGAGCTGGGTTCGACGGTTGAGAAGTGTCCTGGGAAATGCTTTCGAAGGAGGGGTTTGATCGCTGGAGCCAAAGCACAGAAGAGACCAGTTTGCACTTCGACTGCGGACCAGGTGGTTATATTCACAAAGTCTCCTATGACGGTTAGTATTAGCTAGGTAGTTCTGTGTAGAATTAAGGGAAGAATGGGACATACATGATCGATCTTTACTTTCGTTGAATGACTTCACTTTGAACATTCGAATGAAGGCGGCCACAATAACCAGTACACTCAGTCCAAGGACTCCGAGTAAAGCCCCCTTTAGCATCGTCTTGATTCTGAGACCCACTGCTGCTCGAGTTAGAGCTCACCACAACTGAGTGCTCCCACGAAGACCATCTAGCTGGGGGTATACTTGTAATCTCTGCGCGCCCAGAGGCTAGCAAGAGACACTAGGCCCTTGAGCTTTTCCTTTCGCCAGGGAAGTCGTATTAGCGGGTGCTAGAAACTATTAGATCATCATGAAGGAAGTGAGACCTCGACTTACCTCTATCAACTCGCCCATCGAGCTAGCAGATGTTGTCTCCGAGAGGAAGCGGACAGCGCTGGAGCCTTCAGGCAAACGATGCAAATCGTCCACACCAATAGGTCCGTCGTCCTTAGCATACCCCTGCATCAACTCCATAGTAATAATGCCCAGTGCTCGAATATCGTCAGATTTAGCGCTTTGCGTGAGGGGGGTATGACAGCATTCTTGGTACGCTGTGATTTGGAGTTAATAGATCAACTCTTAAGACAAGGAGTATTACTAACCAATTTTAACATCTCCCTCAGGATGAATGAGAATATTTGAGCAGGTCAAGGAGCCATGTTGTAATCCTTTCGCTGCCAGATAAGCAAGGCCCTCAAGAACCTGCTACTGTCAGCGCTAGTTATTTTGTGTTTACTGCAGCGTCAAAACTTACCTGGCCAAGTATTGAAGCTAATCGAAGTTCGTCAATGTAAGGATTGCCAGCGATATGTTGAAGAGAAATGAGCATGTGCTCGAAAACGACGTATAGCGATCGCTCAAACTTAAAAGCGTCCAAGGCTGAGACGAAGTTGGTATGTTGGATCTGCTGCAGCATACGAAGCTTGTCCTCGACACGCGACCCCAAGAAGCTTCTCACTGTGGCGACATTGAATGGCGGGCTCCTGCGCTCTGCTACAGTGACGCGGTCGCCGACACCGAGCCGCAGCTGATAGATCCTTTCGTAGCTCCTCCATGGAGATCCCTCTTTCGTCATTATGTATTCATGTGCTCTGACCCCAGAGGCGACAGCTTCCACCAGCCTGAGGCGCAGCATGTCCGTCTCGGGATCGATCGCATGGTCCACTGGGTACGACTCTCTCTCTCTAGCCTGCTGCTTCGCAGTGTTCTGTCCTGCAGCTGTGCGATTGCCGTCTGCCTGCTCCGGGTCACTTCTAGAATGCGGATGCGGCTCCCGTTCCATCAATGTGTTCAAGATCTGGGTATGTCGATTTTCCGGTTTGGAAGTCATTCTGAGTATGCACGATATGGCGAGAGGGGTCCTGCAGGTCTCGTTAGTTGGTGGGTACAGGTTTGAGAGCCGCCTTCGACTTACACCTCTGATGAGAAGGTTCGAGGACCCAAACGGAAGACCGCCGGGAGCCAGAATGGGCTCCGACGTTGCTATTCATAGCATCGTAAGCCAGCTTCGATAGGGAGCAGATTTGTTATTAAAGACGGGGCTGCGAAGAAGTCATATGTGTTGAATGACCACCATCCTCCCAGGAAAGAACAAGCAAGATCTTTGTGCATCAATCATCTCGAGATGCGGCGCGCACGCTTCCTGGAAGAGGAGCGAAGACAGGAGGTAGAGAGGAGCATCAAGTACAGAGGTACAGCTAGTATCAAGCTTGACGTGCTTCATTTTCCGCGCGAAGAGTCGAGAGAGCCGGATGAGAAGAATATTGAGAGACCGAGAAATTTGTATCGCGGGGAGGGTGGTTGCCGTCGACTCGACCTTCGACATCATATTCGTGCCATCGTCAGATAGAAAGATGGGTGTATCATAACCTGGTCGAATTCTCTAGATGCCCCTCTGTATTTCTGGCACGTCGTCCATATTAGACTGCAGAAATGATATCTCGCTCGGGAACCACCAAAAGACATCATAAACAGATGTGCAAACAACGCAACTTTCCAATGCGGCTAGTTGAGTTATAGAGATGACTTAGTGATTAAATCACCCTCTTGTCAGTTTAAAAAATCCTAGGAGCAGTTGCAGACGAGCTGCAGACAACCCCTAGTATAATAAAGTGGGCCGCTATACATAATTTGAATTTACATAGCAATTTGTCTATGAACATGCATTGGGCAGACCTGTTAAGATCTTCTTGTGCGAGCGGGAATAGGCGATGAAGAAGAGCCTTGCTGCCTAATGAGAGTGTCGCTTTACCAGGTTATGCCTCGACTTGATGTTGTGAAAGAAGTGTGGTCCTAGCGCCCTGTAGTGTAAGGGGAAGCCGATTTTGTCAGGGACTGTAATGTGCAATACTGATATCATGTGAGGCTGATGACGGTGATTTGCGATTTGAAAGTAGCTAATAAGATTGAGAATAAGCAAGAAATCGAAGATACGCGGATACATCTCCAGTTTCATTCTTCTCTCCTCCGTTTTCTGCTCCGGCCTTCCCCTTCCTCCTCCCTTATCTCTGCCTTGCGTTCAGCATACATCTCAATCGTGACTTCTCCCTGCGCCGTACATCCACGCTCCACAGCATCCAACTGTTCCCGCAGATTGCTATTACTTTTATCTAGGCATGCAACCGTACGTTCCCATTCGAGTTCCTTCTTTTCTAAAGCACTGTGTTTGACTGCTCGAATTAATATAATGAGAACCTTCTAATAAATGGTGAAACCGACCTTTCAATTTATTATGCTCGGATTCTAGAAACTCTGTACGGGCTGTAATGCAAGTTAATTAAGTATATAGTCAGTTGAGATTATCAGAGGAGTTACTCGCCTTTCATTTCGTGCCACTCTGCTTGTAGTTGCCAGTTGTGTTGTTGCAGTTGCTGGTTGTCACTTTGTAATTTCCAACAGGCGCATTCTAACTGTCCCTTTTCTGATTGCAGTTTTTCTAGAACCTCTGAAAAGGACGAAAGAAGATTAAGAATAGCTATTAGCAGATGGTAGGCAAACCCACGAATAGATCCTCGCGTTATAAGTTGGTAAAAGTGGGCCATCTCGATGGAAATAGTGATGTGGTTATCTGGTTGTCCTTCCTGTTCCGGGGGCTTCCCCGCGAAAAATGGTGCTGCCCATTCCTGGAGCTTATCATCGAAATCTAAAGATGTTGGTCAGTATATAGATGGGGGCAATTAGTGCAAGCTTACTTCGCAGTAGGGTGACTCGACTGTCCTCACCCTGGTACGGGGCTCGTATTGACGCCTGATGTCATGGTCAGGTCTGAAATCTCAACCCCGAAGTCAAATCAATATCGTACCGGCTCAGGGGCAACAATGGTCGTTACATCTGGTGAGGTTGACTCTCTGGAATGACCATGCAGTCTATAAGGAGAAAGATTAGTCCTTATTGCAGAGGGGGACAATATACATGATAATGACTTACACTTGGGTACCTTGAATGTTGTCTCCCCCTTCCATCGTATTCTGGCATTGCGGACTCATACCGTGAATCAAAGGTGTCAGATGGTAGTGAATGAGAATGGAGGATAGTTGGCTGCTCATCGTCCTTTTATACTTGAAGCCCCCTGGGCGACACGGGTCTAGCCTGCCTCGCTATTGTAAACAACCATTCTGCCGAGAGTCTTGACCACAATTCCAAGCTGAAAACCCCTGCCTAGATACGTAAAGAACGTCAGCGCCGAAGGAGCAAATAATATCCAACTCAGATATTACAGGCCGCATCCAAGCCTTAGATTCCCGATAGCCCGTAGTTCTCAGAGAGGTTCTCCACACCTGGTATCTGAGAACAACCAACGGTGCAAGGAATTTGGGCTCTGCCCTTATCTGTAGAGGCGTCAATCTGCTAGGCAGGCGAATATTGATATTGATTGGAAGCAGACAGCTTGGGTGGTCACAGGGGCTTATCCTCTAAACCCCTGGCAAGCTCGGGAACTCCGTAGCAAACGGATCATAGTGGACCACTGTACGTGTATGTAAGCCCTTGAGCCAGTGGGTTACCATTTTTTAAGCCCTCAGGTGCGACTGTTGGCTGCAGAAAAAGAACCCGTCTCCACTATCATATCAACTCAAATAGAGCACGGCGGTCTGTGTGGATCAGGCCTAAGCCAGGGATAAGCTGAAAAATCGAGCGAACACTATTCTAAGACCGTATATTGCCCACCATCAGAAGCTCACTCGGTCAGAAGGCTCCTACATCCCTGACAGGGAATTATTTTCTAGCCGGACAAAAAGGGGTCTCTAGCTACGATCTGTGCAGCGAAGGGCTCAAGCTCACCCCGATAGAGGCGCAGCAGCGTGCCTTGGAATGGTATTATTAAGTCCCTCATACCGTTAGGACCGTACACTTACCGCTGGTTGCAGATGTTCATCGGTGTGGTTCTTAACTGATTGAAACGGAATCGCAGCATGGCAAGATTGCACCAGTTACATTCGAGTTTAATTTGAACTTTAGCACAACATCGTACCGGAGTGGGATCTTGGGTCCGGACGAGGGAATTCTAGGACCAAATATCCACCCTCTCCATCATGCAGCTGAATTTCGGATGCGAGCCAGCGCTTGACATGTACAACCGGGTTCCTTGTAGGGGTTGGTACGCGTCACTTTGCCTTTGTTGCCGCCGTAGTGCTTCTGCAGTTCAGTGGATCGCAGGGCTGTTGAAAGACACTAGGAACTTCTCCGAAGCTATGAGTCTGCCTTGATATGAATTTGTAACAGATACGTCCTCTCACCGAAGGTATCGCTTAGAATACACGATCACGTGACATGCCCCTTTTCAAGCTCGGCTATCCCTTTTCTAATGCCTCCCAGACTAGCCATGCCCGTACTTGTGACTTCCCAAGTTGATATTACGTCGTAATGCAGGGTGCACATGGTAACTTCAGCCACATACGGATCAGATGTCAAGGAAGGACGGGTAGCCTTTTATTCTAGGAGCAGAATAGCTGTCGAGTAGTGATGGATCTTATCAACAATGGTGAAGATTTTCAAAATCTGTGTTGTTGATAAGCTATTTTGGGATTCAGTCTCAAATTCCGCCAGTCCTGTGTGCCGGCCGACATTCATCAGCGCCTTTCATAGTCTATTCCGGCAAAGTGCGTTGACGTGTCCTGCGAGCTCCAGTAGCAGTCGTAACTTGAAGGTAATTGGGTGGTAAGCGCGATCCTCCAGGTCATAACTGCTTGCGCACTCAGATAAACTAGGATAGCCTACCTATAAGTCCTCTCTTGTCAAAGCATGAGGATTCCACAAGAATCCACACTCCTGTCTTCATATAAGTCAAGTATGCCCCTCCCTCCCCTTCGTCCAGATCACTTGGTTACCTATCCTTACACTTCTACTATCATCATGTATATACCACGCACTATCTCCATCATAGCATCATCATTCACTCTGGCTATAGTCATTATTGCCTTCGCATTTTTCTCTCATTTCGAATGGCACCAATACAAGCAAACACGCCAATACCGCCCTCCATCTTGGGAATATATCTTGAGCATCCTCATTACCGCCGTCACATCCACTGCTATCATGGGATTTAGCATCTCTTTGTTGTTATTTTCAGTTTCTTATAACGAGAAATGGATTGAAGTATTGCTCCTTCTATCTGGGAGAGTTCTGCTTATGCAACAAGTAAGAATCCATTTTCAGTCACAGACTATATATTGACGAGACCTAGGCGGTATTTCTTTGGAAATTTCTCCGGGGAATGCGCATCCGATCTACATCCCAGCCCGAATCATGGGTCAAAAAAGTCGATGTAATTCTCGGCCATCTTCACTGGATCGTCCTTTGTGTATCGGCTTGCTTCTTTGTATCTACTATCTTCATTACCGAAAGATTGTTGTGGTATCATAACCGCTATCATGTAATCAAAATTAGCTTAGTGTTTTCGGCTGTTGAATTCCTTGGTCTCTCGAGTCTTTATGCCTGGTTGATCTGGCACTCTCAGCGTTACAGCACAAGCTTATCGAGTTATTACCAATTGGTTCTGGCACTTGTACCGAGCCTGTTGGGATGTGTTAGTGCCACCTGTCTTTCCTTTCTCGGGTCGCATCGAATCAATTGGGTTCTGGCCCTATGGGTGAGTGTTTCCTGGATGGATGACGTCTAATGTATGCTAATAGAGATAGATACATTTTGGGACAGCTGCGCTCTGGCTCATTCGGTCTATTGTCATTGGGGTAAACAATTTTCTGATCTACAGGCGGAGTCAGGGGACACGTATCCAAAGTTTGGACAGAGAATTAGGAGTGCTTCGTCGGCCATGTAGTCAGGGATTCAATGAACTGGCAAATACTACGTAGGAGAACTTGTGTGTATCATATCATACCTCGCCCGCATATGTTTATGGATGCGACGCAGGATTAGATAGCTGGTATACATCTTGAAAAAACAGCTTACCTTTCCATTCGATGGAACTTATGCTGGCTGCAACAAGAACAGTTCTATGCTGGTCATCTGGTGATCCCGACCCTCCCGAGGGTCCATGAGAACTGTTTACCAGCGGACACTCCGTACATCAAGCGAGTGAACAATGCCCCAGAGTTTTCCTAGCTCGAAGGGAGCCAAGCCACTAACACTTCGATCCATTACCTAAACTCAGACAAGACCCCGTCGTTTTTTGATTTTCCCAGAGCTGTTCATGATCGTTATATTATGTCAGGCATACTTTATAGTCCTCGTGTTCTTGCTTCGCTAACCTGAAGGCTAGCTGTTCGTTCTTGGAGGGGTTCATCTGTTCTGTCCCTCTCCTGAATGGGTTCCTGGTAGCCTCAGCCTTGCTTTAATGCATCGTAGCTAGTTGAAAGTAGAATGTAGTCTCCTCCACCACCAAATCTGCCTTACCAATGGTGGTGCAGAGTAGCATCATGTATGTCACTATCCCGGCCATTGTACTCGCTATCCCTTGGCACCACATGCCATAGATACGAGACGAATGATCCCACCTCGCAGATACTCCTTGTAGAAGCGCCAGCGCTAATTATAGCTAGGCCAGGCATGTCTTTGTGACGTGGTCACAATGAGCGGAAAGTAATCTAATTGGTCTCCTGATAGAAGTAGTAGATTTGAGATTGTGGCCATGGAAATCGCTGCATCCACCACGGAAGAATGCCCTCGGTGTTGCAATGGTACAGGATATGCTTCACCTTCCATGAGTAGACTACCATGTTTTGAACTGTTGATATCGGAAAGTCTTGTACTCTGTGGATGTTTAGAGATAGCTAGGAAAACCAAGATTAGGTGGGTATTGGTCCTGTCACTCATTCTTAGCGAGCTGGCGGAGAGTTTGATGTTATTTTATTAAGTGATTCCGGCCTCATCCTCATCCTCATTCATCTCAAAATCGAAAGCCTCCTTTGTTGCAGGTTGTAACCGTTCGGGCAAGTCTTTGCCCCGGCGTCTCTTTCCCGTCCACGACTCAACAACCGTAGCTACAATGACAGCCGATCTTCTCGTTCTTGTGAGTATAT